>Ga0209713_10000003_pt1 | contig 219755 bp, 212 predicted proteins | sample ArcOceMetagenome_3_FD_187444 | JGI IMG/M metagenome (GOLD analysis project Ga0209713, IMG submission 187444) | Marine eukaryotic phytoplankton communities from Arctic Ocean - Arctic Ocean- Svalbard ARC20M Metagenome (SPAdes) (version 2) | ecosystem: Environmental > Aquatic > Marine > Oceanic...
TGCTCCTTCTTCTGCGTCTTCTTCTTCTTCTTCTTCTTCTTCTTCTTCTTCGTCTTCTGCTCCTTGTCCTGGTCCTGGTCCTTGTCCTGGTCCTGGTCCTGGTCCTTGTGCTGCTGGTCCTTGTGCTGCTGCTCCTTGTGCTGCTGCTCCTTCTGGTCCTTGTGCTGCTGGTCCTTGTGCTGCTGCTCCTTCTGGTCCTTGTGCTGCTGATCCTTCTTCATCAACTGATCCTTCTTCTCCTCCTTCTTCTCCTCCTTCTCCGTCTTCTCTTGCTTCTCCTTCTTCTCCTGCTTCTTCTTCTCCTTCTTCTGTTGGTGCTGATCCTTCTTCATCAACTGTTTCTCCTGTTTCTCCATTTTCTCCTGTTTCTTCAAGTAATACATCATCTCCATACCAACCATTCAATTGCTCCAACTTTTCTTTATCTGATTCTTCAAGTTCACTGGGATTTACATACAGAACTACAGTACTATCGGACACTTGTATATTAGGAAGAAAATCTCTCTGTATTATCCTAGTAAGTTGTTTTATTCTATCATCATTATCAATATTAGAACTCCTTATAATCGCATTAAATTTAGGTACACTTTCTTCTAATAATTTCATGTATTCTTCATTCATTTTCGAAATTTCTGTGGCTTTTGTTGAATCAGTTGAATTTTGTTTTGCTTCTGGTGATGTATAATATTGATACAAGGTTTGATACATTTGATTTAAAGTGTTGAATGTTACATCGTTATTGATTTGTGTTTGGTAATGATTCAATACAGGATTGGAAACATTTTGAATATTGATATTTTGATTCTGAGAAACGGCAGTAGCTTCATTTATCATTGTTGGACTTACTGTTATATTGTTCACTGTGCCTTTCTTCAACGCTTCAATCAACTCTTTCTTTGTTTTTTCTTCCTCTTTGAGTTGCGCTTCTTTCATTTCAAGTTGTTCCTTCATTTTTGTTAAATTCATTTCCAATTTCTCCTTTTCCGCTTTGTTTTTAGTTTCTTTCATTTGTTCTTCGGCATTTTTCACTTGATTACGAGATTTTTCAAGTGCTTCTCTCATAGCTTTCACCTCCTCCTCTTTTGTCTTTAAAAGCAATTTAGATTGATCATTATTACTTTGAATTGTAACATGATCTATTTTTGGTGCTGCTGTGACGGTTGGTTTTACAACCGATGTGTTTTTATTTTTTTCTTCTTTTGATTGTTGTCTGGTCATCATTACCACAATAATAACAACAATAATAAAAACAATGAATGAACCAATTGCTATAATCATATTTCTGTTTATTAATTTATAATAGATTTATTTAATTGTTTTTTAACATTTTTGGAAGACCAAATTCTGATACATGTGTTCTTGTTTCTTCATGATATTCGTACAGTCTTTTTTGTCTTTGGTAAACTCCTTCTTACAATCACGCTTCACGGCGTTAGCGTCCTTAGTCGCTTTCGTAAATCTTCTCTTTTCGGTTGCTAATTGCGCTTTCAATGTTTTCAAATTAAGTTGTTTTAAATTAATTAAATCTTTTAGATTTTTATTCAATTTATCTAAAGTAAAATCTCCCTTCATATCCTCTATCTCCATTTTCAAATTATTAATCTCATTTTTCATTCTGTTCAACCGATTATCATCGGGCTGAACAATGTTGTTTATACAGTTGTCCTTTCTGTTATCGGCGTTTTTCATACAGTTTGTGGTTTCTTTCTTGGCTACGGATAGTTTCACGGGCATCTTATGAAACTTCGGTTGGGCGAATTGTCTGGGATCGAAACGGCGATTCAGATAGCTGATTAATCCCTTGGTGCGATTTTGGAACTCCTTCTTACCCTTCGCGGTGTAATCGTTACCTTCCATAAACTCCTCCTTAAACTGATTCAGTTTGGTGGGGAATTTGTCCTTCTTCATCAACAGATTCATCAGCTTGATGAACTCCATGGGATCATCCGCGATGGGTGTGCCTGTCATGAGCATCACCTTGCATGTGGGCGAATCCTCTATCTTCTGTTCAACCACCTTCATGTTGGGTTTTTCCATAGCAACAAGATCTTTGCTGTACAGTTTGTGGGCTTCGTCCATGATAATCAAAGTGTTTTTCAAGATGTCCTCCTCACCGTTCAACGACACAAGTTTGTTATACAAGTCGTTCTTACCCTCCAACATGTTGGAGAATTGACGATAGGACATGGGAGGGAGGAATCGTTTGGACAAGTATTTTTTCAGGTTGGTGGTATCCTTGTTGTTCATGACCTTCTTACGGATTATGTGATCACATATTTTGTCGTACATGTTCTTCCATATGTCCTCCTTCAGGGTGTTTCTAGTTACCCATATCACGGAATAGTTCAATCGTTCGTATAAGAAGGATTTCACGGAGATGGCGGTGCAGGTCTTCCCCGTGCCTACCGAATGCCACACAAGCAGTCCCTTCGCGAAATGTTTCGGGACGAAATAGTTGGTCACGAAGTTTTGGGATTCGGTGAATTTCACAATACGCTCATCGCTTCCTTTAGTTTCACACATGTTATGCACTTTAATTGGCTTATACTTGTATTCCTTGAACACCTTGTTGATGTATCGTTGGAACTCCTCGAAAGTCATATCTTCCGTGTTCTTCATGTCCTCTTTCATGTCCAACATGTTCTGTTTTTCAACAAGAACTAATTTGTTGTTTTTGTTAACGGGAACAATATCGTATTGTTTGGGAGTGGTTTGTGTGGATTTGGTGGTTTTGAAGTAAGCGTTGTTAACCGCTTCACAGAATCTAGGATCTTGTTGTAACGCTTGGCAGAAAAACAATCGTTTGTCCTTGGTCAACATCTTGTCGAAGTTGTTGGGAAGTTTCTTTTTGTAAATCGCTTTCATTAAGGGAATGCTGTAAGGGACTGTCTTGGTGGAACGCGTGCCACATTTATCCTTTTCGTTACACCCAACCAAGTTTTTATCAGCACCACCTTCGATTTCCAACATTTGTTCCACTTTGTTTTCGAACTTGTTGATGTTCATGTTGAGGTCGTAATCGACGGCGGTTTCGATAGCTAGTTTCTCGATGTTTTCGGATATGACTAGCATGTTGAGATCGACCCCGGCGTATTGCAAGTAGTCGTCAAACACCGTTTTGGTGGGGTTTTCGTAAGTCAAATAGTACTGATACACATGCAAAGGCCATCCCACATTGGGCAAAAAGTTCAATCCCTTTTGACCACACGAGCGAGTTGCACGACCTATGGCTTGGATGAGGTCGGCGTTGTTGCGCTGGTTCTCGAAGATGTGGACATACTTCACATCGAACAAATCGACCCCTTCTTTGAATCCGGAATCCAACACAATAAAACGCATGTTTTGACCGCGTATGTTACCCGGACGCTCATTGTACATAGTCAACACATTCTTCACATGCTTTTGGGTGAAGGGTTTGTCGTAAATGGCGGTGGAGGATAACACACCAAAGGTTTCGTTGCGGTCGTTGGATTTGGGAGGAACGATATTAAGATTGTTAGTGAAACAGTGATTGAAACCGTTAGCGACGAGAGCTGAAGATATAATCTTAGCCCCATACCCCCCTTTCTTTACATCTGAAAAGATGAAGTGCTTGTAATATTTGCCTTCGTTGTTGAAATCGCCGTCATCTAATTGTTTGATGGTTTGGATAAGTTTGACCATTTTGGGAGACATTGTTTTCATTTCTTCTTTTAATTTGTTCGCATTGAAAGAAGATTTGTCGAAACGATGGTGTTTTAAGATTTTGGTCCAGTTCTCCGCGGAGCGCATACACGCTGCTTTAGAAATATTTACGGGTAGATCGTTGGTGTATACTTTGGTGGGTTCTTTAGGTTCTTCCGGAGATTTTTCTCTACATTCTATATAATCTCCATTATTGGGCAAGATATCATTTACAATATTGTTAATCTTAACAAATTTTTCGTGTTTGGTGGTGTTAGAAGTTTTGTCGGGATGGTTTTTTTTAGCCCATTTACGAAAATCAGATCTTGATAATATGTTTTCATCACAAAGCGTTTTAGTTTGATAATTGCTCATATTTATTATATTGAAATATTTTAATGAATAACTTATTTTTTCTGAACTGTCAGAAATATATGTTTTCGACATATATCAATAATAGCACATTATTGATAACATGTCCTGACAGAACAAAAGTGGAATTATTGAATCGAACTTTAACAAGTCATAAAGAAAAAACAAACAGATGGTTGAATAGAGGAATCAAATATACTATGCAGGCAAAGAACAAAGACATTTTGGATATAACAGAGCATGATGTGATTGATGAGTGCGAAGACGGATTCGAATTGACTTACATTGACATAAACGATTATCAAGATATCCTTTTTTTGAATCAGTTGTACGAGTTGAACAATACGCAGTTATTCATGATGTACGATTATGAATATGATCCATTCGTACCTTTGTTAAGTATACATGGAATTCAGATTACAAAACCAACTTCGGAAAGGGTGTTTGAAGCGCACGAGTATTTGAATGCCGTGATAGAAATAGATAACGAAGAAAGAAACGAATTTGATAAAACGAGATTAGAACTGGACAAAGTCACAAACGAAATAAAAATAATGATTGATGAAATTGTATATTTAGAAGATGATTTGAAGCAAGAAGTTGTTAAAAACATTGATACAGAAGATGAAGAGGATGAAAAGACAGATCCTGATAACATTTAGGGCAACCTTTTTCTATATGATGAAAGGTTACATTTGAAAAACAATTAAAACAATCCATTTTACAATTGTTCAAACAAATACATTTTTCGGTATCACCATCGTTGTGGGTGTAGAGCAGTTGTAAACGATAACATTGTTCACATTCACCATATACAACACCGTCTGTGTTTATTCTTACGATGTATTTCAAGCATTCGTTTTTTAGAAATCTTAAATTAAATAAATATTCTTTGACATTGTGCTTCAATTCAGAATGATAAATAAGATTGCGTAAATATTTTGAAGCATACGAAAATTGTATTTTTTGAAAATCGTCCAGAAAGGAGGCTACATGTGAAATCAATTCATTTGGTAGTTTCATAAAACAGGATGTATCCATTCTCTTCATTGAGTTTGTTATTGGTTGTACTGACTATAAATTCATCGTCAATTTTTATTATACTATTATTTTCGGTAATCAAATCACAATTGTAATGACCGTAATATGAACTTCCTAAATGATTGATAACGCTGGACAGTTTGTATTTGTAGTTGCAATTTTGTTGCAAACAATAATTTTGTAAATCTATTTCGTTAGGTATTTTCACAGTATTTCTCAACTTCACCATTTTGTTGTTCATGAATTTAAATCGTTTTATACAAACAATCAAGACTTTAGGCAAAAACCACAGTTGTTGAATAACACGGTTGTTATCGGATTTTTTGTTACATTTATCACATGTCCAATCTTCAACATAATGAGATGTAAAGTACCTCTGGATGCTAGAAGATAAATCATCATCGTTTCCTTCAATATCCACCTCCAATATGGAGTTGTTTTCAAAATTTAGATTTTTATGGTTACATACCGCACATTCCGTTTGTCGAATAATTTGAAAGTACAATGTATCCATAATAGGGGAATAGTTTTTAAACCACGCTTCGTTACATTTGAACTGCAGTTTTTGGTAGGCGGAGGGATTGTGTTTATTGTTTTTGATTTGAAAATGTTTTTTATGTTTTTCATAGATGCTGTCTATGTAATACATCAAAAATTCATGTACATCATTTTGTTCATATATTGCAAAATAGGACGGTAAGACGGATTTAATATCTTTCACGAGGGTTTTGTAATCGTCAAATGAGTTGAAGTTTGGGGTTACATCATGAGTTGTTAGAAACGCTTTCAAATATTGGGAATGTAGAAAACTTTGAATGGAACTATTGATGTAACAGGTATTTCCCAAATTGGGCAAACCTTTGAAATGACCATTTTCGATCGACATATTCGTTTTTTCTTAATCATTTATATAAAAATCAATTTTTTATATAAATGGAGATAACCACATTAGTAATTTATCCAAAAGGAACAATAGCGAACAGAATATCAATTATGGTATCGGCGAAAATATACAGTATTTTCAAAAAGGTTAAATTGAAAATGATGTGGGATCACGAAATACCATATGATACATTGTTTCTAGGGAATGTTGAACTTGTGAACAACATGTATTTCAATGGTAAGAAATATCTATACAATCCGGGAATAGATCAACGATTATTGTACAACGATGTTACAAGTAACGAACAATCAGATATGTATCTGATTATCGAAACGGATGAGGAAATACGCCATATAGATATGGACGATAAAATGTTTGTGTCGTTAAGAAAGAATATTTATAATACTCTGTTAAAGGATCATTTGAGTGGTAATGTATTGGGTCAATTGAACTTGGTCGAGTTTCCCAAGGATCATTTTTGTTGTATAGATGGAAACTTCGACACGAAAATGACGAAATTAGAAATTGATCCAAGTATATTTGATATACGAATCGAGGAGGTCAAATCGTATGTTCGTATATTGATATATAGCAAGGCAAGCGTGCTGATTAACACAACAAACACAATTAACGAAGAGTTTGTAACCGCAAGCAAAATATCGATGGTGCCCGTTGTGCATACAGATAAGGATTTAGAATACAACAATAGTAATATAAAGAATTATTGTAACGATTTGTATAATCTTGGATTGGTAATAAATCCAGATATGAATAAAATTTCTTTGTTGTAATAATTAAATAAAGATAATAAAATGAATCCAACAACAAATGAGGTTGTAATAATGTTAAGTGTACTTGCTGTGATAATAATAATGGCAATGCTTTCGTATTATGTGTACACAAAATACTTGAAAAAATTAGAAGATGATACAGAATACGATGATAGTAAAACAAAATTAAAGATTGATGTCAATGCAGAAACCAACAAAGCGATAGTTGATTATTTGAACACTTTGAAAGTTGTTCAAGGCACCGATTTGACAAATTTGGAAGACAGTATGAAATCTTTCGTGTTGAAATTAGTGAACGATCAGTCTCAAAAGATAGAACACAACAAACAAAATATAGCGGTCAACAAGAACAAAATCACAATAAACAAAACTGCTCGTGAGAACATAAATCAACCCAAGATTCGAGATCTAGAAAACAAAATTAGTTTCTTAAGAAAAGGAATCCAATATGACATTGTTAAAATAATTATAAAGTTTGTGAGCGAATACGAAAACAAATACACGATAACGACCGATCAAAAGAATATGTTCATAAATACTGTGTTTGTGGGTTTGTTGAACGAGGACATATATAGACTTTTTGACAAACAGGTGGACGAACCAGACATCTTTATCAAAAAATACAAAGACATTCTCTTCGAAAATATAAAGATTTTGTTGAATGAGTTCAATTTCATGGATTACTATGTGAATATAAACAACTTACATCATACCGCGTACACTACAAGCATACCATACATATATTCATACATATTAGAAAACAAAGATGACATTTCATTCGAAAGTGATGCGAAAAAGAATTACATTATTAAAGAGTATATACCTTTGATATTAAGATACATCATAAACAATCGTTTACAAATATATGAAGACATTGATAATGTCATGACAAACTATTATGCAAACCTACCTAGTATTACCTTTTTCAATCAATTCCTGACATCGGTAAACATACACGATGTAATCAATGACAACAATCACATATTGACAAAATGTATGAAACGAATCACTGCCCCATTGTACACAAGTTGGACATCCTTCAAACAAGAGGTAAATACTATGTACACACCCAAAGAAATGAAACTTCTGTTTGTGTTGATACCCGAGTATTTAATGATGATGAATTACAATACATACAAATTAAACAGGTATGTTAAATATATGGAATCTGATTACTTCTTGAATATGCCATCCAATTATCTAAATACAAACAACATTGAAAATTTTGCGGATATATTAGACAAATTCACATGTTCGGATACATTTGACAACATAATCAACAATTCTCTGAAAATATATCTTTCAGAGTCACTGTCCACATTGTGCACAACAAGACACACTAAGTTTATTGATGAATTTTTAATGAGATATAACAAAGAGGTTAACGCGGCTACAAGCAAATTCACTGCGAACAACAAACCTCTTGTGGAATATAACAATTTTGTCTGTGAAGCACCAAATAACATGAACATCGGAATCATATGTGGTAATGTAGATGTAGGATCAACATAAGTGCTTACGGTACGATTTTCATAAATTCGGTGATTTCACGATGTCCTAATCGCTTGTTGTTCAGTTTAATCAAAATCGTATCGAACAACAGTTTTTGAACCTCTTTTTGTTTTAAATCGTTAATTTTTTCGTTCGCTTTTTTCACATTTCCCTCAAAACTGGTAATATATGATTTGAGTTTGCTTTTATAAAACACCGGTTTCGTAGATTTTGGGATTTCATGTAACGCCAATGCTAAAAGTTGACAAATCGGTTTCATAAGTTGATTAGATATGTAGAATATGTAATCGATTTTCAGTTTTTTGTCAACGATATGTGATGGATGTTCTATTTTATCGCCTTGTAGAAGAGATTTGTCTTTTATGTCGTGTTCTATGTAAACATACGGGATCCGGTCGTTCGTTTGTGGAGCGGAACCTGGATCTCTTTCACGCATACGATCAGCAAGCACCTTGTGTGCGATTCGAGAAGGATCTTTGTAAGTTGTTCGTAATGTTTTGGTTATTACCAGATCATCCATTTGAAATTTGCCTTCAACGAGATTTTGTAAAGACGATGTCAAGAATTCGATTGCCTTTGAAATGTTTTGTTTGTTCAGCAGAATGTCAATTATACCACCGTAGATTATCTTGACGAGGTTAGCGTTATCTCTTCGTTTCAACACGATACCCATGCTTTTCTGTTGGAATTTGTTAATATCAAACTCATACAGATTACCCACATATTTTTTCTTAGACAAGATAATGAAGGGAAAGAATGTCTTTTCGTATTCAAGATCGTGTGGATCTTTTAGTTCTTTTTTGAATTTATTGCTTGCTTCTACCGCTATATCGATCGATTTCTGTAACGCATCCTTATCCACCAAATTATACTTCTCTTTGATTTTGAAATCAACAAATATACTATCCGTGTCCCCATACACCACATCAGCGTCGTAGTGTTTCTCCATAAAATGTTTCGCTTTCATAATCAGGTTTCTGCCGGTCGCGGTAGTTGATGCCGCCAACTCTTTCATATAGATGGGAGAGGTTCTAGCACCCACTTGTCCATATAAACTATTTGCCGTAATTTTATACGCCAATTGCAAACCATCCAGAATAGCCTTCATGAAATCATTATATGTGTCCGCTATTGATACAATGTTCTGTTGTTTTATTGTGACTGTTTCCCCATCAATTGTCTTGATAATTACATTAGCCTCGTTTTCGTGTTGAACAATACCAGTGACTGATATGTTGTCGTTAGTTAGAACCGTTTTGTGTAAGATCTGTTTACGAGTCGCTTTTCTTTGAGAAAGAAGTTTCATTAGGATTCTAGGAAGAATTCCCTTTTTGTTGTTTTTGAATTGGGCATATCGACAAACTTTCTCATCCACTTTGACTTTCTTGTCTCCTACGCCGTTAAAGATATCGTATGTAACATCTACATATTCGAATCCGGGTAGATTATCGTACTTCGGATCTAGGACAATGGAATCGTGTGAAATGTTTTCGCTGATCATACTGGATGGATAGAGAGACGCGTAGTCCATTACGGAGATGGGAGCATCAACATAGATACCGGGTATGGGGTCTAACACAATAGCGCCTTCGTACCCTTCAGTTTCCTCCGAATTTTCGTCGAATTTGATTAGAGGGATGATGAAGTTATCATCCTTGCATTGTTTGGCGACCAGACTGAAAATCTTGATACCCTGACCTCTCATAAAGATGTAAGACAGAGGCACCAGACACACATTCGCCATACCCATGTTGTTTGCGAACACTTCCAATTTAATGATCAACATATTACACAGAGCACAATCTTGAACACAGTATTTGGCAATCTTCGCTCTATCAGTAGATGTTCCCTTTTGGCACTTGAAGATCTCCTTGGGAGACACATCGTCCTTTGCTAAACCCCATGTTGTAATCTTATCATGTAATTCTTGATTTATTGTTATAGTTGTGTTGTCTATGGTAAGAATCATACATTTGTGTGTGTTGTTCAATTTGATGTAATCTCCCACATTCAATCCAGCGATTGAATCTAGAATAAAAGTAGTTGAATTGACATTTGTTTTTACTTTACCACTGATGAAATGCGACGCCACATTATCTAACTTGTAACTGTCCAATTTGTACTCTCTTTGAACCACCTTCATCAAATCAATGAACACTCGTCCTTCCATTTCAACATATTTGAGCACATTTTCACCCAATGCGGAAGATGCCAACATTTTCTCCTTGAATTTTGATTTATGATTTTCTAAACGACTACAATTCAACACAGCGTTTTCACAACCCAACTCCAAGGAGCGTTTGTAGATATAATCGAAATCGAAACCCAAGATATTGTATCCGGTGATAATATCCGGATCAATCTTATGAATCAAAATACACCACTCTTTAATCAGATCAGCCTCTGTCGTGCAAGTGATAACATCCACTCCCGGAATATCGTCACATGATTTTAGAGTGATTATATTTTTGTAAGAACAAACGGTTTCGCCGTATTTGTGAACGGTAGATCCGATTTGAATTATAGGATCTCCTTTCAGAGGAGGAAGGGTCTTGTTGAATAGAAATTCAAGTTGATTCAGAACGGTTGGTTCTAGATCTGGATTTTTTTGTTGAAAGTTGTTTGTGTTGCTGTTGTTTTTGAGAATATCGCTAATTTCATCGTAGTTCCTTTGAATTACGGATACTATGTCCACAAGATTGATTGTTTTCTTTTTGGGAAACACTTGTGTTAAATGTATTATTTCGGAAGAACTTTCCAATTCGGTGTTTATGAATCGTTCTTTAATTTGTGATAATTGTTGTTCGAAATTGGTTGTCTTGTTGTATAATTGAATAATAGAGTAAATGATAATGTTTTCAAAATTGATCTTGCTATGGGTATTGTAAAACTGAATGATCTCCTCTGCGGTTTTTCGATATGTCTTTATAGGAACGGGAAAATCCCCCGACATACTCGTACATTCTATATCGAAACTCATGATGTAAACAGGAGCTACTTTGTTGCATGTATAAGGTTTTACATCGGTAAAAGATGCTTGAATATTGATTTGACATTTTGTTTCTAGTTCGTTGTCAATATCGGTTGTGAACTCATCAAATGTAACCCATCCACCCGGTTGTATGTTTTGTGTATGAATGAAACGCAGAAAAGGTTCGATGTTGGATTCGTGAAATTGGAACTTGAGCGTGTTTCCGAACATTTTAATTTTATATTGAAGCATCTTTCGCACCATGTACATACATACCAGATTGTCAAAGGACAATTTGATATATTGCTTGTAAGCGTTGTTCGTAAACCCCCATATACCTTTCTTTTTTATGGTGGTAAGAGATATATTCTCTTTGAAGTTTTTTGGTAGTTTATTCATAATATAGTTTTGAATATAATCAACTTCCGATACGGTAAAGGTGTCTTTTGTTTTGCATGATATGTAAAAGTAAGGTTCGAAATCAACAATGTTCGCACAGATAGAATCTCCATGTTCGGTGACACCGAACATTTTAATGAGATATTTGTGTTCGTTTGTTTCCTCATTGTTGTAATCGAAATGATACCAATCAATAATTTGGAAACATAACTGTTCAGACTCATCTACAGAAACCGTATGAGCTCTGAAATCCATGTAAATTGTTTAATTAATATTAAAATTTAGATCAATTTTTAAATATTATTTACCCTAAATATAAATATGAACAAGATAGAAATTGTGATAATATTTGTTATAGTAGTAATCCTACTTTTTTATATTCAGAAGAGATATTTAGAAGTGGAATATGTGATGTCGGAAATTGATAACAACAGATACTTAGTCCGCAATCAAGATGATAAACAAAAAGCCGCGGATATGCTAGCCCGACTAAACAAGAAGATTAAGAAGTTGTTGAATCATATGAATAAACTTGATCCCGACAATGAGGATATAAAGCGATTAGTGGGTAACTATAGTGTAGAGAACATATCTGAAGGAACAGAAGACAGTAATTATACCTCCTATTCTGTGAACAAGGGAGAAAAGATTGTGTTTTGCTTGAGACAAAGAAATGGTACTGATGCTTTTGTAGAGGATAATGTGTTAATGTATGTTGCTACTCATGAACTGGGACATTTAATGACCAAGGAGATTGGCCACACCGAAACCTTTTGGAACAATTTTAGATATTTGTTATCGGAAGCGATAAATATTAAAGTGTATAAGAAGACAGATTTTGCGGAGAATCCCGCAGAGTATTGTGGGATAAATATAAAATCTTCAATTATTTAAATTTAAAATATTATGAACTTGAAAAAGATTTATGTTTTGAACGAATGGATCAGTCAATCAAAAAAAAATGTATTTATATTTGCTGGCGAGGAGAAAGTCAACAAAACAGATTATTCCGATTCGAAAACGAATGATATTACGATTATAGACCAATATGTTTATGATACAGACACCATTGAAACTGTTCGATATAAAATAGCACATTACTGTTTGAAGAACAAGAATGTGAAGACTCTGTATCTATGGGCAGATTGTGATATAAACAACGAAGAACGCATATTGTTCAAACAAAGCCTGTTCAAAACCAATGTTAAGTTAACCAAAATATATATTAACAGAATTGTAGAGTTGTATTTCGGAAAAACAATGTATAAAAATGATCTTGATAAAATGGAAGTTGTAGAGGATTTTAGTAACGAATTCGATCATGATACTATCACAAGAAGTTTGGATTTTGGTTACAGTGATCTAAACGATTTCGAAGAGTTCTTCTCACCCAACCCATTCGAAGCGCACAAGGAAACGGACGATAAATCAATCAAAAGAAGTTATTTAAAAAACTTGCTGTATCGATTTAGATTGAAAAACAACATCATACATTTCGTATGTAATAATACAACCACTACAATCAACGAGTTTTATTTTCAGAATACGACAACTTACAACGAAAATTATGTGAAGATGATTACAAATAAAATGGATATTCAAAAGAAATTGGAAACGAACGAAAATTACATGGATACTATGAATAACAGAATCGAATATCTTTTATTCAGAGCTTTACCGTATTCCCACGATATAACTATCAATATGAAAACCTTATTCAAGATAAGTCATACAAGTTACACAATTCCGTTTATTGTATACAAATCCAAATTCACGAACGAGTATAAGGTGAACAAGTTGGCATTGACGGATATGGATAAGAGGTTGATCGATTCGTTGAATACACAGGAGATGAAAAATCAACAAAATGTAATAAATCGCTCAAACGACACCATAATCTATTATATCAAATTTAACGAATCTACATTTTTCAACTTGTTACTATCAGAAAACGGGAGTTACAGATTAAAATACAAATTCACTAAAACCAATGACATCAAAATGGTGGATATAAAACAAAGTTTCGAGAAGATTAACGACGTGTACAAGAATTTGGAGGAGTATATGATTTACAAACTCACAGAAGAAAGTGAACTATTTAGTTCAAAGATGATTGAGATTATAGAATACAATACCCAGAACACCATTACATTTAAGAAGAAGATTTCGGAGAACAAATTTGTTGAGAATATCAAGATGAACAATCCCTTTTTTGTATACGATAAAAACATAAAGAATTCCATACATCAGTTTCAATTTGTGGATATCAACAATTTTTATAATACCGATGCGATTAGTGCTTTTATATATCGTCATTTGGGTTTATCCAAGAACGACATGATTGACAAATTACAGTACTATTTTAATATGGACGAGGATGAAGCATCTGACGCGTATATTGAAAAGAAAAACAATATCAATCTTAAAGCGAGCAGAAAGGGGAAAAACATATTTGCAGTCAGAGACTATCATACAGCAGTCACGGTTAAGATCAACATACTAAGTGATTCGTCAATAAAAATCAATACAACTAACACACAAGATGACAAATACCGATTCATAATCATCTACTATGTGATAAACATGTTAAATAGTAAATTGAAGAAGAGTAAAGCATCGAAGGTGGAAGTGATAACGGAAGAAGTATCCGTAGTTGAAGACGAATCTTCAGAGACAGTAAATTTCAACGATTTAATCGATTCGGACAATAGTTTGGATGACCTCGATTTGGATGATTTGAGTGACATTGACATGTCATCGCCTAAAGTAAACATTGAGACAGATATAAACGATTATGATGAAGAGAATGAAGACGACGAGGACGAGGAGGACGACGAGGAAGAGGAGGAGATTGAACCCAACGATAATGACAGTGGAAAACATACCGATTATACAACATTCGTGTTGAACAAACTGTACACGGCTGATAAGAATTTGTTTTTATGGGATAAAAAGAAATATCCACAGTTCAAAGCGTATTCGAGTAAATGTCAAAAGACAGATTTCAAACAACCTATCGTAATCAACAAAAAAGAGAAAGATAAAATAGATAAAGAACACCCAGACTCTTATACAGGATATGTACAGACGGGAAGCACAACCAAACTAAAAGATAAAAACTTTTACATATGTCCCAAAATATGGTGTAGAGTTGGTAGGGTAAGTATCACAGAAAAAGAGTACGAGAGTTACGGAAAGAAATGCCCACACGGGGAGGAGGCTATGTTCTTTCCCGAATATGGTACACGAGACGAAGACAATTACTTCATGACAGCTAAGAATGGTGAGCAACATTGGCCGTCCTTGATGAAAAATAACAAACATCCTAAGGGTCTGCACTTACCGTGTTGTGGAAAGAAAAACACATTGGAACCAGAGAACAAAGATAACAACAAAAAGAAACAACAGAATTCGAATTATATATCAAATATTTCGTCGGAATTACCGTTGGATCAGGGAACTTATGGTAATCTGCCGTATTTAATGAACAAAATAATGAACAAGAAAGCTGTGTGCAATGGAATTATGAAATCGAAATCGTCATGTTATGTGCGGACCGGTGTGGATAAAAGTAAGGACGGGTTGTTCGAGACATTAAAAACAGTGTTAAACATAGAGTCTCTGGGTGAATACATTGGTGAGCATATGAAATTGGAGCATTACATATTCTTGAATGGAGGTAATACATTGAAGGTGTTTATGAACAATGAGATGCAATACAAATTGGCAGAACAAAAGGAGTTTGATACTTTCAAGATGTATTTTCTTAACAACAAGAAATATATAGAAATGTTCAATTTACGAGAGGTTGTGAATTATATAAAAAGTAAAAAGGAATTCGAAATTAAAAATGATTTGATGACCAAGATGGTGATAAGGGAATATTTAATATTGAATTCATTCATAAATTTCAAAAATTATATAATTCAAGATAATATCGAGAAACACATTGATGATGTTTATCATATGTTAACATACGAATGGTTAAATCCTAATAAAATCAATTTTATATTTTTGAATGTTCACAAGGAGGATGTTTATTTTATGAATCCCAAGTATTACTCTTACAAAAGTAAATACAACAATGCCGGAGCAAATGTTGTAATATTGAATATTGCGAATAGTTACGAATATGTGAGTAAGATTTCCCAAAAACCGAAGACGAAAAATGAAGAAATAATGTTCAAATATGTAGAGGTAAAACCCATTTTACAAAACATTGAAGAAGAGTTAAAAGACGATAAATATGATTCCCTTATTTTCGATAAGAATGTTTCAACATATATTCTATCGTTAAATATGAAATGTATTGGTGTTATCATAGATGAACATGTGATATATTTGGAGAACGAAATAATGTTAGAATACGACAATATCAAGAAAAAAAGAGTGGTCTATGCGGACGCTATCGATAAATACACCGTATCAGAAGAGTATATGAAAAAATACAACAAGAGAATAACACAACAAAAAATAAAAGAACTACAAGTAAATAAAAACACAAATTTAAGTTTGTTTGTTCAGGATCCGAACCAATCGTTCAAGGAAGATAGTGTAGAAAAGAAATACAATGACAACTTGTATAATGTTACCAAGAAAATTATGAACAAAAGTAAGTTACTCAACGCCGTGAATGTGTTGAACAGCTCTTTAAATAATTTCACAATGGTAGAGAGAGTGTATCTTTTGAAACAAATATTAAAACAGAACAAGGTTAAATATGATGAGGATATTGATGAGGCACAATTAATAACAGATGTGTTGCGTATACCGTTAAACAGAATTATAGACGATTATAAGATTAAAGTCAACATAAAAAGTAAAAATGACATATATATGACATACGAAGATATATTGAATCAAAAGATATTTGAATACTACAATAAATATAACAAGAGTTTTTTCACAGTAATCGATACATCAATAGAGGATTTTGTGGATGAAATCAACTACATTAAAATGGACGATTTGGATGATGCGAACAAAGAGAAGAATGTCGTATGGAGTAATCTGCGTAAACCAGTAAAACCGGTAAGCATTGAAAGGATGTTTCCTAATTTCGTAGTGATTGACGAGGAGATAACTTATAATGTTTTGATAAATTATGGGAACGATCTCGACAGATCATTCACATTAGAATCGTTTGAGGAGAAATTAAATCAAACGATAATAGATCACTATATGGAAGATAAAGACAGTTTGTATGACAACTATTCAGAAAACAAGAACTTTGAGACACACAAATTCAAAAAGTCCAAAATAAATGTGGACGACTATACTGGTTTGATTAAAAAGGACGACTATTATTACTCAATATTCGAATTAAAATTGTTAGCAAAAATACTAAATTACAATTTGATCATTATCGGTCGATCAACACAACTGATTGAGCACGGTGTAATGGTTGTGAATAATCAAGCGAAGAATTGTTTGGTGTTACAATATAATATTTTACCGAATAGACACAGTTTCAATTTAGTGGTAAAAGATGATAATCCATATCGATTAATTACGAAAAATGACTTTCTGCCGGAAACAAATAAATTACTTAAGCTTATCTAAATACTAATATAAAATGAAAGTCAAAAAGCGTGATGGATCCTTCGAAGTTGTATCGTTCGATAAAGTTCTCAGAAGGATACAACTTCTATCCGAGGATCTAAATATTAACGGACACGAGATCGCACAAAAGATATGTAACAGAATCTATGATGGTGTGAGCACATCTGAATTGGACGAGTTGACTGCTGTATCGTGTAGTTCGTTGATCGCGGATTCGCCCGATTACGATAAGTTGGGAAGTCGTATTATGATTTCTAATCATCAAAAGAAAACATCACCGTCGTTCAGTGAAACGATTGATATTCTGTATAACAATAAATTTCCACTTATTAGTGACGAAATCTATGATATAGTACAAAGACACAAGGACAAACTGAACAGTTATATTGATTACAGCCGAGATTTTCTGTTTGACTATTTTGGGTTTAAAACATTAGAACGAGCGTATTTGATTCGTCAGGATGATAAGATAATTGAGAGGCCTCAGCATATGTTCATGCGAGTTGCTTTGGGAATTCATGGATACGACTTGAAAGACGCGTTAGAGACTTACGACGCGATGTCGACGAAGATGTTTTTACACGCCACACCGACCTTGTTCAATTTCGGAACACCTAGACCACAGGGAAGCAGTTGTTTTCTGATTCACAATGTGGATGACTCGATCGATGGTATTTATAAAACTCTGAAGGATTGTGCATTAATTTCAAAATACGCAGGAGGGATTGGGCTTCATATTCATGATGTGCGTAGCAAAAACAGTATTATTCGGGGAACGAACGGTAAATCGGACGGCATCATTCCAATGTTGCGTGTGTACAACAGCACTGCACGGTATGTAAATCAGAGCGGAAAAAGGAATGGTAGTATCGCGGTGTATCTAGAGCCATGGCATGCGGATGTGGAGAAATTCATGGATTTGCGAAAGAATCACGGAAACGAGGAAGAGCGTGCTAGGGATTTATTTTACGCTCTATGGATTCCTGATTTGTTCATGGAGAGAGTAAAAGCGAATGGTGTGTGGTCGTTGATGTGCCCCGATGAATGTAAGCATCTGAGTGATGTGTATGGAGAGGAGTTCAACGCGCTATACACTCGGTACGAATCGGAAGGAAAATTCAAAAAACAAATTAAAGCTCAGGAGTTGTGGATCAAGATTTTGGAATCACAGATTGAGACGGGTACACCATATATGTTGTACAAGGATCATGTAAACAGAAAGACTAACCAACAGAATCTGGGTGTGATCAAGTCGTCTAATCTGTGTGTGGAGATTATGGAATACACCTCTCCAGATGAGATAGCGGTGTGTAACCTGGCGAGTTTGTGTCTGCCGAGCTATGTGGAGGATGGAAAGTTCAACTTTGAGAAATTAGGGAAACATGCTAAGATTTTGTGTAAGAATTTGAATAAGATCATAGATCGTAACTTTTATCCGGTAGATAAGGCGTGGCGAAGCAATATGAGACACAGGCCAATTGGAATTGGTGTGCAGGGACTGAGTGACGCATATATGATGTTGAAGATGCCTTATGAGAGTGACGAAGCGAAGGAGTTGAACAAACAGATATTTGAAACGATATATTATTACGCGATGATGATGTCGATGGAAATATCACAGAAGAGAGCGGAGATAATTGAACAGAATAATGGAGCATATGATCTAAACTTGAATGAATTTGAGAAGGACTTGGTGGAGTATAGGGGAGCATACAGCACATTCGCGGGATCCCCGTTGTCGAAGGGTAAATTTCAGTTTGATCTGTGGGGGATTGAAGCGACTATGTACGATTGGGAAGATTTGAGACAAAAGGTGTTGAAGTACGGAGTCCGAAACAGTTTGTTGTTAGCACCGATGCCAACTGCTTCGACCTCGCAGATAATGGGATTTACTGAAAGTTTTGAAATCATCACATCGAATATTTACAAACGAAAAACATTGGCGGGGGAGTTTATTATTATTAACAAATACTTGATTAAAGATTTGATTGAATTGAATATGTGGAATAAGGAGATGAAAGATAAGATTTTGATTAAGGAAGGTTCTATACAGAACATTGAGGAAATCCCAATGCATATACGTGAATTGTATAAAACCGCTTGGGAGGTCAGACAGAAAAAATATATAGATCAAGCGAAGGACCGAGGTGCGTTCATTTGTCAATCACAGAGTATGAACATATTTGTTGATGAACCGAGCTTCAATAAACTAAATACCATTCATTTCTACACATGGACATGTGGATTGAAAACAGGAATGTACTACTTGAGAACGAAACCCAAAGCACACACACAACAGTTCACAATTGACCCGACCAAGTCCAAAACGAATTATGATACAACGACAAGTAGCGACACTCACGAAGTGTGTGAAAGTTGTTCAGCTTGAAGCACTAGATTTGTAGAGAGTTTGTTTTTTTTGAACCTCTTTTTTTTGAACTTAACAGATTACGAATACTGTTAGTGTCCGTCATTTCTGAAATCTCAGAAGGTGTGGCTGTGCTCATTGTTTCCAATCTGTTATCGTCCGATATATCTAAATTGTTTAGGAGGGAGTCCAAATTGGACGGTCCTTTCATGGAATTGGTAGTATTCGAGTTTTGGGGAATGGGTACCGAAGCATGAGACGGCATAGGTGATCCACCAAACATGTTTGCGAACATACCACTCATACCCGTTTTATCGTTTCCGCTACTAGCCATAGTGTTTGCGGTTGCACTGGCGAATTGCTTCATGAGATTGGGGTTTTGCTTTAATACATCTCCCATTTGTGGTAACGAAGATTTGAACATTGTGTTCGTCAAATGGAACATGAATGCGCTTCCACCCATCATCATCATGAGCTTCATCTCTGGAGACATTTGTGATTTCGATTTGTATTTGTTGTGTAATTCTTCGAAGACATCATCGTAATCATCAATGGATTCGTGTATATTTTCAGACCACCCATCCAATCTAACATCGAAAGGGTCAAATTTATTGTTTAAGAACTCAACGCCACTTGTAAATGCTAACATGATTTTTCTTTGGAACCCGATAGAAGAGTCAATCTCTTTATCTTTTTTCATTCGTTCGTATTCGGATTTCATTTCCTCCAAACTGGAATCCATACAGAATTTTTTAGGTATCTTAAACCCCTTCTTTTCCATACGATCAAACTGATACAACATCTCTGTTTTTTCGTTGTTTATTTCTTCTTGTGATCTTGGTTGTTGAAAGGATGGTTGATTATCTGTATTAAAAAATGAAGGAGTGAATGTGTTTTGGTTTGTTTGTCGGTATTCATCGTCGTCATCATCGTCGTCTTCGTCATCGTCATCGGATTGAAAAATATTCGTCTTTTCAGATCTAACAGAACCTTCTGATGCGGATTTGTTCACAAGCATATCTAATCCCATAGCATCATTGTTCACGGTTAAAGATGGTTTAAAGCATGTTGAACGATTGAATATATTGTCATTACTCTGTCTAGTCAAATAACTGTTCGAACTTGTTCTGTTGATAATTGGTTGTTCCTCGCTTTCTATATCATCGTCGTGTTCTTGAACTATATTGAAATTTGTATTATTCATTTGCACTCTTTGATTAAATTCTAAAAAGAAACTTTAAGTACTTTATAGAACGCAAAAAATATTTAAACATCTTTTATATATATTATATAATGGAAAAACTACTTGTAAAAAAACTTTATCCCGATGCAATTCTGCCTAAACGACAAACGGCAGATTCTGCTGGTTATGATATATGCAGTTATTGTGATTATACCATTCTACCAGGCAATAAACAGCTCATCGATACAGGGATATCATTTACGGTCCCCGAAGGCACATACGGACAACTCGCGCCTAGAAGTGGTATGAGCTGTAAGGGTACACATGTTGGTGCCGGTGTAATCGATCGCGATTACACCGGTCATGTGAAAGTTTTGTTATTCAATCTTAACAAAGTGAAGTCGATTGACATCAACAAAGGGGACCGGGTCGCTCAACTATTGCTCAAGTGGATTTCACTCTGTGATGTGGAAGAGGTTGATGAATTGTCGTCAACTTCTAGAGGTTCGGAAGGTTTCGGGAGTACTGGTTCGTAATTGATAAACGATAGGGTTTGTAAATAACTGTCTGCTAAATCGTCCTTTTTCTTGTGTTTCATGAAATGAAGTTCCCATGATGTTTTTTCCACAAGCAAATATGTGCACGCTATTGCTGTTTTTTTGTTCTTCTGATATTTGGTTTTACATTCAATGTTCAAATTGAACTTTTCGGCGAACTTGTTCTTCCTATTCGCAGAAATAAAGTTGATTTTCATGGAGTTGCAATTCTCTAAAACTTTCTTGTAAGTAAAATAAGTAAAAACAATAACCTGAATTGTTTTCATAACCGGATTCTTTTGAACAGGTTGATTTTCAATTAACACTTGTTCTATAGGATCATCTTTGAAAGTTTCTTCTAATAATGCTATACATTTTTCGCAAGTATCGTTTATATTCGAACCTTGAATGTCCATAACATTCCATTTCAAAATGTTTTCATCGTTACTGTAACAAAATGCTAAATTCTTAATACCAATGTCAAATGACAATATAAATACCATTACATAATTAACATTTATCAATTACTCTTAAATTTATTTTGATTCTTGATAAATAATGTATTTTTTTATTAACAATTGAAAGTCGTTCGTCATATGAATCATTCGAAGTTTAGATATTGTTTCTTTAATATCACTGTCGGTGGTCAAAGAGTTTTCTTTCAACACCTTATTGAATTTATACCAATATTTATCTGATTGGTATCTTTTATTCGTATTTTCTGTATTTACATATTCTTTAAATGCTCGATCATAATAAATTTTTAATAGATGTAACCTGTGAGAAGTATTTGTATTGAACAAATAAATTGATATTAAATTGTGATATTTATCTAAATTATCTTCATCTATATTTCGTAACGGACAATTAAGCGCTTTATAATTATACGATGGACAATATAGCAATCTGTCCATTTCGGGCACATTTAAAACGAAATTGTTATCGACCAAATATATATGTTTGAACGTGGCATTTTTATATTTATTTTGCAGTGATTTTATGATTAATGGTCTTAATTTTGAAATTGATTTCCGACCATCTGGCAGACAATGACTTCTGGTGAATAAGGGTTTGTTGATAATGTTCTCAAGGGATCCAAATGATATAACTTTCGGCAACAAAAATTTAGCCCATACATCGGACGATGCTGTGTAAATAAAGAATTCAACTTGTTTGTGCTTTGCCTTGATTTCATGCAACGCTTCGTTAACATGCGGACGAATAAGTCCTCTTTGCATATCTTTAAACAACAGTTTTGTGCTGTAACGAATCTTTTTGTTTTTATTGTTTTCCGAATTAACCTTGTGCAGAAGTTCATATTCTCGTAATTGAGGACTCACATCACCCTGTAAAGTGCCATCTAAGTCTAATAAGAATATTACAGGTTCCATTTACTTATTAAACAGAATTTAGTTCTTTGTTCATTTTCTCAAAATTCTTTTTTAAACTACCAATATCAAACGGTTTGGATGACAACGAATTATTCAAAAAACTTGTCGACATATAATGTAATACATTTTTGTTATTGATATGATATTGTATGTTTGTCAATGACTGTGTTATAAATTTGTCGATCATATTCTTTACTTTTTTCACCCTAAACTTTTTGAAACATATATAGATGTTGTTCGTGTTATAAGATTTGAAATCACTCGTGTCCACGTCCGTTAACTTCAACCATTGTTGGACAGCAACATCATCCCATACATAGTTTTGTCCCAAAAACTTTTTGAAGAACGAACACATTTGTTTTACCTCGCTCGTATCGTATTTTCTACATTTGTTTTTCACAATAAAGGAATTCAAATCGTATTTAGAAATGAACGACTGATAAATGTAATAATTGTTTTGTCTTTTTTCAACAATGAACACGTGTCCCGGAAAATATTTGAATTGATTTTGATTTATACTATTGGATAATCTTCCATCAGTTAGCATTATGTAATACAAATAGTCTTTTACGGACGATTTGCATAAAGATTTAATTAATTTGTCCGCGATGAGTGCGTTGTTGTCTTTGAACGATATATGTCGTTTTATTGTGTTGGGCACATCACATTGTTGGATCGCTTTGATTTTATTTTCACCCAAAAGCAACACAATAAGCATGACCGCTGTGTTTAGGCATTTCGTTGAAATCAGGTTGTTGATGTATGATTTTGAAAAAGTAACATTCATCACTTGTAATATTGAAACTATGTATTTAGAAATAATATATATATATTTACAAGTATCGATCTGATCATTCATTTTTTGTTATTTATATTAATTAACAATGAAATATTTATCCATATTTCTATTATTAGTGATTATTATTTGTATATGTTACATAAACAAAAATGTCATACATGAAAACTTTTCTAAAGTGGACGAACAAAAAGACATGGATAGAAACAATAAATGTTTGGTTCCGAAAAACGAAGGGTTTCCAAAACTGTCTCAGATCAATAAAAAAGTGGAACACTGTTTCAAGGACAATAAAAACATTGACAGTGATCTAAAAGATATTGAGAAATACTTCGCGGTGTTCTTAACAGATGTGTTTTTAAGCGATACCTCTTTTTACAATGTATTCAACTTGAACGAACTACAAACAAATGTAAAATCATTTAGAGTGTTAATTTACACCCTGTTTAACAACTCCAAGTTCATCAAAGACCCAGCAAACCACAACTTGATTAAAGGTAGAGTTGGATCCGTTAAAGGCGCATTGCAAATGATGAATCAAATTCTTCTGTTTGGTAATAGGGAAAAATTGGGTGAGAGAATAGAACCTATTAAAGGATTTCAATACAATGGTCTGAAGGTAATGTATGATAATTATATTAAGATCTTCGCAGGAAAAGAAGTTAATTTTGAAGTGGTGTTTCGCGAAGTTTTCATAGATAAATCAGATTATAAACAAAAGTTTGACAAACATTATAAACTTATTGGTCAATTCGATAAATTAGATGGTGCTATCAAGAAAATAACATCCATAGGAAGATTTCCGTTTAACATTGAAAATTTCAACAATTATATTAAATCGCTGTTTGGTTCACAAACCGATTTCAAAGCTGTCTATAATGGAGATAACACTTTTGATATTACCAGACAACAAGGATATTTCTTTTTAAGAACAGAGATCGAAATGTGGAAAAAACTCATAAGTAGAAATAGTGGTAATCACAAAGTAGTCGCGGAAGAGATGCTTGACTATTACGACAAAGGAGCGAACAACAGAAAAGAGATTTTTCAAAAGTTGGTGAAGGAACTCTATCACGGTGAGGACAAAAACATATTTGGTAAATGGGACGACAAAAAGAAAAGATACGAATACGACGCTGCTATGAATCTATACGGAAACAATGAAAATTACAGTAACATGCGTCGTATATATCATAATATCAAAATGTATTCAAGCAGACACAAAGATTTGTTTGTATCATTCAATCCAAATCCACCTACTGAAAAAGAAAAACTTATTTTACGACCCGAATGTGAAAGCATGCCCGATTGGGACATCTAAAAAATGTCCTATATATTTAATTAACATAATGTTACATATTACATCATTCGATTATGTTTTGATGATAATTATATTACTTGTGGTATTTATCAAGCAGATACAAAGTATGTGTTGTGTGGTTAAAGAAAAATTTTGTATAATTTTAGGATCAATAATGCTAGGCCTCATTATCGCTGGTGCGCTAGGAGAGTTCGATTCGGTGAGCAAAGATTGTATTGTTAAAAACACAGATTTCTTCAAAACTTTCAAAAACTTTCAAAAAAAGTTTCATGAAACTTTCAGAGACACCGACAAGTTCACAGAGGACATGAAAAACTATAAGGAGGAGTTCGCTGAAGTGTTGACACATATATTAGTTGCAGAACACAATATATCAAATTTAAATTTATTAGGTTTTACAGAGTGTCAAACAAATGTTAGGTTGTTCAAATACTTTCTTGGCACTATGTTTCAGTCCACGGGGATCATGAGTAATAAAGAAATATCTAAAAGAAAATTATTATCTAATACCCAAATAGTACAGTTTCTCAAATTTTATAATAATAGACCTGATAAGATTGAATTTCCCGAGAATATAGATGATTTAACTATCGATACAGACGAAAAAACATTAAGAACTATATTCAAAGAGATTGTGCTTTACGATCCCTCTATAGGCTTGACTTCCATAATACAAGAATTTCATAGTTTGTTTGACGAATATTGTAGAATCAGAGAGGACATAGAAAAATTGAAGTTTTCTGGAGATAAGGACGCGTTGAAAGACAGAGAAAAAGATAAAAAGAAATTCGCCGACAAAGTTAAAAAAACATATGATGATAACACAAAGATATTTAAAAAATGGGATGATGGAAAGCAGACATACAAAAACAAGAACAATATGAAATCGAATGTCAAGCGACCGTATTTTGAGAAGATATTTGAGATTTCGGATGATACTATTGTAGATGAAATGATCGAATTCGTAGAAGGATGCAAAAGGGATCCCAAAGATATATGGAAGAGACCGATGTATGCAAACAAAACTAATGTCAGTAAAAGCAACAAATCCCAAGAATCGGGTTCTACCATTGACATTCGTAAAATATATGATTCTGTGTGAAAAAAGAAAAATAATATGTAAATATAGTAATGATGTTGATACATATATTAGTTTTAATCGTGTTAATGACTATATTTGTCTATTATATCAACATGTATAATAGCAAGACAACAGAGAGATTTATAACAAGAAAAAAAGGAATAGAAAAACTAAAAACCAAAATTAGTAAGATTTCAAAAATGAGTTTCGAAAAGAAAGTATATAAAAATATTGTCAGGTTTTTGGTCAAATTAAAGACCAAGAAAACAAATACAGAGTTACTGGATATCATATACACTCATTACAAAAATCACCAAGACAAAGAAGCCTTCAAAACATATATTACAGACAGAACTTCGTTGTTAAATGAGAATGATAATATAGATTGTAAATTATTCAACAAATGTGACGCTCCTTCCAATGTGTGTGGTGCATTACTATCGAACATGACAAAATCCATGAAAGAAACTGAAAACTGCACTCGTTACAAGTCTATTTTAGACGATATAAAAGAGCTGGTAAATGAAAAAGGCGAATCTAACGAAGAATAAATTTCTTGAAATAAATTAAACAAAAAATGATTTTAGAAATATGCTTAGCTTTATTTAGTCTAATTGTTATTATAATCATTTTTCAATTTTGTAAATGTGTTGAAATTGAAAAGTTCGAAAACACTATATTAGAGAGTGAAATAAAAACCATTAATATGAAAAAGCAGTTGATGTCTACAACAGAGGAGTTTATTACACACGATGATATTTCGTTATTAGAAGAATCCACATTACAAATGTTATCCGGTATTCAAAATATCAAAAACAAGTTGAAAAAAACAGAAGTTGATGAAGAAATTGATGAAACTTTGATAACCGAATTAAATGAAACAATATACGAAGAAGATGAAGATGAAGTTGATGAAGAAATGGAAGATGGACTTGATGATGGACTTGATGATGGACTTGATGATGAAGAAGACGACGAAGAAGATGATATAGTGGAGGGATTTATGGAACGATCAACACATAATTGTCAATCATTCAAATAGACCGCTTTTCCGGTTCAACATATGTATAATTAAGATACTCGAAAATATCTTTTTCTGTTTTGAACGTATGATTCACAGATTGCTTATTTTCTATATAAGTAAGACTTTGTTCGTTAAGGGATAAACCCATCGAGGTTGCGTGACGACGCATATCCACATTGAATTTGAAATTGCCGGTGAAATACAATAGAGCGAATGGATACTCGTGTGGTGGTGTGTACAAAATATCGATCCGTCTGTATGTTTTGTGTTTGGGTAACTTACATAACCCCATGAATTTAACTTCACCGTGTGCGAGAACATTCTCGAAATCAATATAGTTTTTTTGTGTTAAGATATTGATCAGTTTGTTCAACATGTTTGTGTTTCCTGTCAACAAAATATCTATATCGCTGCTTTGATTCGCTTTGCGTCTGTAACTACCTGCTATTGTAAAATCAAAATCTGTTACGTGCATTTTCAGAAAGTCTTCGTGTTTAACCATCTCTTTATAAGGGATTTTCTTGGTAATGTGTTCGAAATAGTTCAGTCCAATCTGTTGAATGTTATTCAACAGATTATGATTTGATCTCAAGTCCTCTATTGAACGAATGTTGTGATTTTCGTATAGATCTTTTGCTTTTGCAGGTCCAATACCATGAATTGTCTGAAGTGTGTCAATGATAGCGTAAGTATCGTTTTTTAGATACTCGTCCACTTCTTCAAGATTTTTGTTGTTCTTCAGAAGATATTGTAATTTTTGTTGAGTTTTAGCACCCCCAACATGTTTCACATCTTCTATTGTAAGGATGGGTGTTTTAGGCACCTCCAACAACGCTTTACTGTACGCTCTAGTTTTGAAAACATCCGTTTTCTTGTATTTCTTCACCAGAACAGATAGATTGTAATTGATAAGATCGTTATACTGCATTCCTATTTATTATATCAATAATATCCAATAACTTAAATCTAATTTTATTTGTCAATTTCTTTTTCACTTCGTCGTTGTTAAACATATTAAGGAATTTCTTGTGCGCATACGGATTCCTTACCAACAATTCGTCCTCGATAATTAATGAAATACATTGCAACAACAAATACAACAAGTTTTCATTCTTGTTATCCATGATAATTGCATTCAATTGATTGATAAAGACAGTGAATAGAACATCGATATTATAATTTATTTTGAACAAAGCATTATCGTTTATAATGATCTGAATCATTCTCATTCTACAGATAATAGATTCATTGGAATGATTTCTTTCTACAAATTCCATATACAACTCGTTCGTGGTATTTAAAGAATTGTAACTGGATATATCAAAAATATTGATAAAGCGATCAATGAAAGATTTTATTTCACATTGGATAGTTTGCTTTTGTTGATTGCTAACTATCGAACAAGTGGATAACAGTTTGATTAATTGCCATAAGCATAGAGTGGCGGTGTTTGATCTCTCAACATAAACAAGAATCTGATCTATGAACAACACAGCATTTCTCTTGGTTAGTTTCAACAATATCTTTTGAGATATTGTATCGTAATTAGTATCGGAAATTTTGTTCAGCAAATTCAGAATGTTATCATTCGACTTGTCTGGTGTTTGTATGATATTTGCTTTTTGAATTTTCTTGTAATGATTGTGTTTCGACAAAGATTCGAATTTCCTCAATATATATTGAAACTTGCATTTGAACTTATTTTCCAAATCATTATTCACACTTTGTTTCAAATTTTCAAAAGTTTCCACCGTCAATGACATTTATTCTAACGACCATGTATATTATTTAAATAAAATTGAAACAGTTCTTTATAATAATATGGATGCTTATCTTTGGGAGATAAACCAAATATATCATACATATAACATATGCAAAAGCATTATTGTTGTAGACTCATTGCATATAGATCATTTATATAAACTAATGCAAAAACAAGATTATCCAGTAACCACAATATACGATATTGAAAGGATAATAGATAATCAAGCAAGAATACTATTACTTGAATTTGAAGAAGTAGAAAACATGAATAACAATATTACATATTTAGATAAAGATGAGATCAACATGATCATATGTATTGACAACGAAAAAAGGTTGAGACAATTTGAAAATGTCCATCATATTTTTTTATAATATTTAAATAAAATGATATTTACTAAAATGCCAGCATACGCTAAGAAAAGTTTCTTAATGATATTAGTTTTGTCTACAATATTAATGATTACATATTTGTGTGTTAAATGTATGAAATCTAAATCCAAGGAATCTTACACTGAAAATAGCACAAAAACACTCATTTTCTTTAAAGCAAGTTGGTGTGGACACTGTAACCGTTTCAAACCTGTTTGGGATGAATTCGTGGAAGAATGCCAACAAAAGAATGAACGAACCAAACTATTGGAACTCGATGTTGACAATGAAGAAGCCAAACCATTGATGGAGAAACACAATGTTAGAGGTTTCCCGCATGTTGTTTTGGTTGAAGACAATCGTGATGATATTGTGTTTACTAATAATCGTACCAAGGAGGATTTACTCGCTTTCTTGAACGAAAATGCTCATTAAACTATTGTAACCTATATCAATCAATTCATCAATTTGTTGTTTGTTAAGGATAAATTGTAATTGATATATATCGAAGTTTTTAATGGTTTTGGGAATACATATATTGCATACGTATTTTATTTTTGTGTTTTGTTGATAAAGACTATTGAAAAGACTTTCAAACAACAAACTCAAGTAATCTCTCAAAGTTTTTATTTCCATTTCAGTGTTTTCAACGGACGATATGTTCAGTCCTAGGGTATCTACAGGGAATTTATCGAAATAATCTATAGGAAAATTGCTAAAGATAAGACTGTCTACATATATATCGTTATAATATTTAACTGGCTCGAATATTATAGGAACGCTTGCGCTCATACGAATTGCTGTAATAATTTTCATTTCGGGATATGTATCTACGGATAGGTATTCTCTTTTCTTTTGTGTAAGGTTAGTTACAGGTATGATTATATTCTTACCGGTTATTTTTATGAGATCTATGAAAGTTATGTCTTCAGACAACTCTTTATATGTCAAAATCTTTTTGACACTGTAAGTAATAACTTCCCCATCATTTATTCCGAACTTTTTGAATATGTTTAGTAAATCTTTCACAGAATATTTGAATAAATGCTTAGATTCGTCATTTTCGCATATTTGAACGAAACAATCTCTCATTTCCTCCCAAGTGTAGTTTAAGGTAATCATTAGACATATAACCGATCCACCAGAGGATCCGATTAGATTATATAGTTCGTCGATTTTATTCGTTTCATGCAAATACTTAATGCAACCTATAAAAGCAATAGTATAGATACCACCACCAGATAAAGCGATGTTATGGAACATATTATATTATTTTAATTAACATATAGGTATGAAACAATTAAATATATTTGAACTACAAAACTCTATTAACAAAAAGAAACAAAACAGGACTCAGATCTATGAAAATGTTCTTGAAAAATGTCATCTGAAAATAAAGACAGCGGCCAGTCAAGAGAAATATGAATATATATACGACGTTCCGCAATATATTGTAGGTTTGCCTTTGTACAATATCAACGAATGTATGGATTTTATAATTAATCAGTTAAATGACAATGGATTCCGAGTCAATTATCATTTCCCAAAGCTTCTACATATAAGTTGGTATCCACCGAAAGAAGAGAAACTGATAACCGAAATAAAAGAAGACCCTGCGCTTATAATGCATTATATTCCGTATAAAAACGATAAAGGCAAATTCACACTGAATGTTGATTAAAAAATAAAATTATATTTAATTAATTTAATAATCAGAAAACAATGAGTTATTTGAATATTAATTACAGTACCCTTGAAGATGCTTGGGGTTCAAATTTTGAAAAGTCTAAAAAAAAGAAAAACTCTGATGTGTGTAATGTGTATAATAAGAGAAACTCGACCAAAACATCAAGACCTTATAAATCTTTTCAAGAATCCTCGCATATTAAACCCATGTACGAGGACGAGGATTACACCAAATATTATGGTTATAAAGATGGTAGACCATTCTCCAGAAAAAGTAACAAATTGTCCAAATACAATCTTAAGTTTCCATACAAAAGACCTTCTGTCTCAAACTATTACATTTCGGACGAGGAAGAAGAATACATTGACGAAGAAGATGAGGAAAACATATACGAAGAATCGTTTGAAACCATCAAACCCATCATACAATCCGCGAATACATTCGAAAAAGCGTCCTCAAAAAAATCGAATAAACAACCGAAACTTATCAGAACCAATTTTAGTTATATTGACGAAGAACACAATGCCAATCTAACTTACAAACAACCTATTGTGATTGAAGAAGAAAACGACGATGACGATTACATACAAGAAGAAGTCTTTAGTAATTTGAGAAAGAAAGTCAGTCCTACTTTCAAATCACATATCAAGAAACAAATACCTTTGACACAACCCGAAGAGGAAGACGAGGATTATTTCACAAATATTGTTAAAAATTACGAGTCAGACGAAGAATTCGACACATATTTATCGACCAAGAAAAAAGCAAATGTGTATAATGAAGAAGACGAGTATGCTAATATTATGCAATCTGTTTATGAGGAGCATACACCAAAGAAGAGATACAAACAAATACTCGATGAAGAATTTGAAGAGGAAGACGACAACGAAACTTTTAAAACATCAAAAAAAAAGATGAAAGAAAGAATCTTTCTTGATTTGATGTTATACACGATTTCTGGTGTGATCTTAATATTTATCATGGAACAGTTTATCCAAATAGGAATGAAAATTAAAACAACAATATAAATTAATAATATGAATTTGAAATTAGACAAATTATTTTCAATGTTCGATTCGATGAACTCAAGCAAACTTTTAATAGGTATTGCTATGATTGTTTTTAATATCGGTTCGAAGTTTCTAATCATCGACATGAGCAAATCTCAACAACAGTTCTTTAAAAACATTATCATCAGAAGAGTAACATTATTTTGTATTTTCTTTGTTGCCACTAGGGATGTTGGTATATCGTTAATTCTTACAGCAACCTTTATTATTATAGCATTCAATATATTCAACGAAGATTCTAAATATTCAATACTTTCTAAAAACACATTCTATGACAATGTTTACACAAAAGAAGAATACGAAATGTCAAAAAAGATTATCAACGAATATGAAAAAGAAAATAAACATTTGAAGTTCTGCAAAAATAACTAACCTTATATTAAAATGAGCAATTCCAACTCCGATTCAACTTTTTTTAACTTCTCCATGATCGTTGTCAATTTCGTTTGTATCCTTATTTTGTACATATTGGTTATGTATCTGTTTAACAAATATATGGATATTGAAGAAAAAGTTTTAGACTTTACTGATTATCAAGCAATGAATGATAGACAACTTAAAAATTTAATACACGACATCAATTACAACGATAAGCACATCTCCAATTATATCAAAGAAAAACATTCGGAATAATAACAATAGTTTTTTTCATTGCTTATTATAAAATTGAATGGAATTTTCTTTTCAAGATATAAATTCTATATCTTCTATATTTACAAAATCCAATATTGAAGAAACTCCTTCCGTTGATGAACCTCCTTCCGTCGATGAACCTACTTCCGTCGAAGAACCTCCTACCGTTGATGAACCTACTTCCGTCGAAGAACCTCCTACCGTTGATGAACCTCCTTCCGTTGATGAACCTCCTTCCGTTGATGAACCTCCTACCGTTGATGAACCTCCTTCCGTTGATGAACCTCCTACCGTTGATGAACCTTCCAAATTTTTAATTGTAATAAATTATGATGAAAAAGAAACAATATTTCCGGTAATGGATATGGAAGCTGATATTTTTAAGATTGAAAAGAATAAATATACAACAACTTTAAAATCTAAATGGGAGAATATATTGTGGTTTTTAAGTAACCATAGTGTTTGGAAAAAGTATGAATATTTATGGTTTCCTGATGATAATATCAAAATTGACGAAGGTGACATAATGACTTATTTGAATATTGTATACGAAAACGAAATGAAAATATCACAACCAAGTATATACAGATCCGCTAAGAACAAAAAACATATACACAAAGTTTTATTACATAATCCTAAACAGTCTTTTAGGAAATCGCATTTTATAGAAAATAAATTGGTTTGTTTTAAAAGAACATATGTAGAGGATGTCCTTTTTCCATTTTTAAAACAAAATAAAGATAATTTAAAAACCGGATGGGGGCTAGATATTTGGTGGTCCAGTACAAATAAAAACAATATGTACATTGTAGATAAAATTAAAATCGAGACCAGCGACGAAGAAGACATAAAATCCAATATTATAGGGTTCGGAGAAATGAATCATTATGTTTCAAAGTATAAACTGAGATTGAAGATATAATTAATATATTACAAATTATTAATTATGGATCATTTTTTACAATTGCTAATCATATTAATATTGGTGTGTTTAATTGTACATATACTATACAATTATCGCATTGATATAGTATTCAAACATACCATAATCCAACATTCATTCCATAAAAACGAATACTTAATTTACGAAATTAACAATGTGTTAAGTAAGCAAGAATGTGATATGATAATACACATGTCAAAAGATAGACTAGTCCGTAGCAGTATTATGTCCAACAATCCCGTATCAGATATAAGAACAAGCAAAAATACATTTCTACACAAATCCAAGGAAAAACTACCAATAAATGATATTTTGGAGAAAATTGATAACTTAACTGTTAAAATATCAGGAAAACCAATTGAAAACCAAGAACCTTTACAAGTTGTCCAATATGATAAAGATCAACAGTATAAAAGTCATTATGATTGTTGTATGCCACACGAGAGTGAATTATGCATTGAAGATGCGAAAAACTTTGGTTATAGACATTCCACCTTTTTATTGTATTTGAACGATGTTGAGCATGGAGGCGAAACTGATTTTCCTTTGTTAAAATATAAGTTCAAACCTAAAATGGGATGCGGAATATTCTTTTTCAATTTAGTCAAAGACGAATCTAAATTTCATGTTTTATCAAAACACGCTGGTCTACCACCTTTACGAGATGAAAAATGGGTGTGTAATAAATGGATTAGAACAAAAAGATACAATTAGTTCCTACTAACTCGTTGGTGCTATTTAAATGATCAAGTTTATGTTGTGTGTCATAACCAAGTGTATTACCTGAATTATCCAATATTCTCCACTTATTATTATAACGCAAAGTATACAACTCTTCTTTTTCAATGGTGTTCAAAAAATCAATCATTTTTAAAATATTCAGATATATTATGGTATATCATCGAAAATAATTTTATTTTTTCGGACTGCTAAATAATAAATTTCCAATTGGTTAATATAACTGTTAATGCTGTGATTGTTAAAAACTTGTTTGATTTCCATTTCTTCGTTCTCTAGTATGATATCATCACATACATGTGAATACATATCCATCGGGGGAAAATACTGTATCAAATCATATTTTAAATTGTATCTGTATATATTGACATTGTTGTGATTGTTTATTAGTTTGTTAAATTCTTTGTTAAATTGATCATTTCCAGATTTGGGTGAACCAAACAACACAATATCGACATTTATGTCTGACAAGTAGAAATACTTTTGTTTTAATAGTTCGTATACCAAAATCAAAATGGCGCTAGCACCAAGCGAATGTGCAGTGAAATAAACATTGTCTATTTCGTCAAAAGACTCTATATCCTTTAAACATTTGTTCACCAATATATCATCCAACAACTCGTTTTTACATAACTCTGCATGTTTTTTGAACCCCGTGTGTATACCCTCATCCTTCGTCAACAATAATGAAAAATTATGGATCCAATGATATATTGTATTTGTTCCTTGTAATACAACATACAGATCACGATCTTTTTTGTTATAATGAAGCATTGCGTTTTTACGGGGACTCATATACAGTTTTTTACACAAATTCGCACCATATATATGATTTTTAAAAACATTAGCGTTATTCATTCTCATTAATATTTAAAATAGATTTATATTCATTTAAATTCATAATTCCCATATCCCTGTTACATGTTTTGCATATTGGTTCTAGATTGTCGACAGTAATGTGTCCTTGACAAACATGAGGTACGATATGACCACACTCCATATTATCAAAAATTAACGAATTGTTGCATACAAAACATACTCCCTCCATTACATTACCGTTTCTTTTCTTCCACACATCATTTCTTACTGATTTAGGTATCTTTATTCGTTCATTACTAAACAAAGATAAGTCTATATCGTTGATTTTGACATCGTATTTTATCAAATATATTGATATTTCAATCCATTCGAATTGACGCCATATTCCTAAAAAACATGAATTTTCTTCATTTTTATTATAACATTTCTCAATCTTTCGTTTGAAATCACTCGTAAACTGTAATCTTCGCAACACCTCAACATTTTGTTTCAAATATTCGTTTGTGCAAACAATACTTTTTTGAAACACATGCAACACATCATCGTCGAGCATGAAATCATTCAAACGCTGGAACACATTTCTTTTCTTAATATATTCCATCACTTCTCTCAAGTTGATATTAGGACAATTACATGTTTTATCCGTATTCCTGATGTATTCTCCAAATTGGGTTTTTAACCAAACACAAAATGCTTTTCCGTATTTAAACCATGTATCGCTTATCTCCAACGGATTTATAGGATGATGCTTATTTATTCGTTTGTAATAATACTTAAGCTCTTCCAAACTATTTGTGTTGTATATTATCAGTGGTATGTTCTGATTTAAGGGGTAATTTAAATTATATAAATGTTTGAACGCAGCGATACGATGCTGACCATCCAGAACATATCTTCTGTTATTCAAGTCTCCACAGGTTATTGACTGTAATATTGAAAACATACCATTTTTATTGTATTCTTCAATCTGATCATTCACCAAATAATCCACATGTTCATCGTTCAATAACCGTTGTATGTTTGCTGGTTGATACTTTATAACATTTAAAATATTCTCTATTACAATACTTGTTTTTGGTTTCTGAATATCCATTATTTCTGTTTTCAATTTAACTGTTTAAATAACTTTGATGATTCGTAATTGAAATTTTTGCGAATGATTTGGTCATCATTCATTAAATCCTTTTTAGATATTACCATAAGTTTTTTAGAACTAGTTTCTAACTTTAAGATGGTTTTTTTGTTATTGTAGTTCTTCCTAAAATCTTGTAGATTATTAATCTTCTTGTCATTGACCTTGCATATGATGTCTCCTTTGGACAGAATTCCTGCTTCCGATATGTTCCCACCAACCAATACATTGATCACTACAACTCCTTGTTCCATAATGTTTTGTCTTTTCAAATACAGATGAAGGTTTATGTTATTCAAGATCATGATCAGATTTATATTCAGATCCATCACAATAAGTCCCCCGATACATTCGTAATCGATCTTTTCAAACACAGGATACCAAAGACGCATCTTCGGTAAGAATGTTGTGAGTTTAAAAGAATCTTTATGTAATTTGTCCTCTCTCCAGTAATCAATAGTCACCTTTTTGTTTAATCCTATTTCCGATCTCAAATTATCAAAGGACATGTTCTCGTTCATCCATTTTTTGTTCAATCCGCCGTAAAAGTCAACAGATATGTTATTAATTTTACAAATGATGTCCCCTTTTCTCAATCCGGTGATGGATACGGGACTGGAAGGGATGATGTCGCGTATATACACACCACCCGAATTACATTTGTGGTTAAAATATTTCTTTATTTCTTTAGTTGTTTTTTGCAACTGTTCGAAACCGAAATATTCTGGATAATGTATAAGTGTTGGTTTTTCATTAAACAATAACTTTTTAATGTTATAGAATCTTTGGATTGGGACAGTGTAACCAATTCCTTCACCTTCGTTTGCAGGCACACCCGCCGCATTGATACCGATTACCTTGTTTTTGTATATTAACGGTCCACCAGAGTTGCCAGGATTAATAGGTGTATCTGTTTGATAAAAATTGTATTGTTGACCACTAATAATACCTTTTGTTATTTTCATATTATCCTGACCTAACGGGTATCCTAAAGCAAATGTTTCCAACCCTGGTTCAATGGTGGTTTTACCATCGTCCAATTCACAAAATGTTTTGTTTTTATAATCTATAATCTGTAATATAGCCAAATCAAAATACGGACACACTCCTTTTATCTTTACAGGATACTGTTTGTTCCCTTCACTTGGTATTTCAACAAACACATGAATAGCATCTTCAACACAATGGGAACAAGTTAAAATGTGTCCTTTATTATCAATAAAAAACCCTGAACCCGAACTTTCTGAAGTATTATTTGTTTGAAACGGTAATAACCAATCGAAACCTATGTTATGTGAAATAATTCTAACTATATTACCATAATAGTCTTTGATATTTGGTTGCATTGTTTACATTTGAATTATATTTTTTTTGTAATGATTGAATTTCATTTAATTAAATTTATAATTATTATTTCATTTATTTATTTCCGAAAAACATTTTTATAATTTATATAATTCAAATTAATTTATATAATTTAATTAATTAATGGATTCCAATATTGATCCACAAAGTATTGTTGAATTGAATAATAAACTTACTAGAATTGAACAATTGCTGAATAATGAAATATTGAACAATTGTAATAAAATGTCGAATCATATTGACTTTATCGAACGCATCTATGAATACATTAAATATCCGTTATTTTACATTTCCGATAAATTCAAATACTTGTCTTTAAAGCAAAGCATTCCTATAGAACACCAAGGTCATCAAACACAATCCACCGACTAAGGATAGGTTGGACATAAACGGATAATATTTGGCGCTGGTGGTTGGTGGGAAGTGATAGAATAAAGTTGCGAATATTGTGAAAACGATCAACATTACACTTGCGAACATAGCATATCTGTCATTTTTTTTGTTTCTTACCAATGAACTGTAAAATATTACCATTGGACATATTAATTCAATTAGAATGGCAAACGCGATTAATATTTTGTATACAGAAAACGGCATCAACGATCCTAATCTATTATTCAATCCATTTACGACTTTAGAATAATTAAACAATTTATCAAATCCAGATGCGAAGAACATATAGTTTAATATAGAGGTTATGACAACCACCAACAAATAATTGTTTTGCATTTTTATTTAATTAAAATATAAATTATGGATTGCAATTTATGGATGACGGATCTATCAAACCTTTGATTGCCACCCAAATGGAATCACACTCATTAAATGTAGTTTCGGTGCATATGTTACAGTCAGGACAATTTACTACCGCCTCTTGTGGTGGTACTCTTGTTGTTATTGTCGTTCCTATTCTATTTGCCAACACAAAAATATTGTTCATATTTACCCCAGCGAATAACTGAATGGTCAAAGTATTAGTTCCCTTTCTTACTGTAATTTCGTCTAAAGTATTACTAGAATCATCTTCTTTTGATATTTTTATATTGTTGCTGCTATTATCTAATACAATTCGACGGTGAATATTTGTTCCTGATTCATTAAAACTAGCTTGCTTGACATAATTGTGAGAATTTGTTGATGATAAAGAATCTTCATTGTCATTTTCCATAAAATAAAATTTGTTACTATCATCTATATATCCAAACATGGAATCGCTACTTATTAATTGGATATTGATTGAACTTGTTAAATGAGAAAACGAATCGAGTGTTACTACTTCTAAAAACGATATCCTTTTAATTTCTTTGTTTGGAGTTAATCCGAATATATAGTTATTCCCTGAACCAACAATTTGTACGAATTTTTCGTTATCTGTAACAGACAAAGTCTCTATACTACTACTTATAAAAAGCTCACCTTGTTTATTCAACCAATACAAAGTTCCATTTGAGGTTAATGCAATATCTATAGCATCACTATACGATGATGTCTCTAAGTTTCCAGTATTATCTATTGGATATACATTACCTTCCGAAGTCAATACATACACAACAATATTGTTACCCACTACTTTAACGGGGTATTCTTCTTCTGTAAAAGTTATTTCTATAGAAGACGCTGATGAAGAACTTATTTCCACTTTAAACAACTTATGTGTAGAATCCAACATATACACGATATCGTTACTTATGGGAAACAATGCGATTATATTTGTAACATCGATAAACGGCCTTGTATCAGGAATACTTAACAAATAGTATTCTGGTTCTGGTTCTGCTGATGATGATAGATCAATCTTATATAAAGTTTGATCTATATCGTGTTCTTCAAAATGAACCTCTATTATATTATTAAAGTTTTCTTCGGTATTTTTCAAATGATTATAAATTAAATAAATAATTAAAATAATTAAAACAATTAAAATAGTTAAGATTAAATTTGCAAATTTCATCATTATCTATATATTTTAATTTATACATACAAATCTTTAATCTTTATTAATATCATTCGCTAGTGCGTAACTAATCTTATGATACACAATAGCTTCTTCATTAAATCCAACAAAACCTTTCGGTTTGATATTGGATGTCCATACATCTTCACATGTAAAATTAGTTTCATCAGTTCCGTATGGTTTAGAATTTGATAGGCAACAATAATTAGAAGTGCCTAATGTTCTACACACTGTTTGTGAGGATTCTGGTAAATTAGCGTTTTCTGATTGACAATCAGGATATGTGTTATCTTGTAATGTGTATTTAGTAACTGAATTATTCATAACAACATTAGTATCTTCTTGATAAGTTTGAATACATTGACAATTTCCGTTTGGATCGTCTGGAATTGGTTCTTCATTGGCACCACATTCAGTTAATTCACATTTTTTGGTTGAGTCATAGAATGATATATTTGAACCTTCAGATGATTTTAGACAGCACACATAGTAATTGGAGTTATCTGTGCTATACACATACTTGTCCGAAACATCATGTCTTTTTATTTCTGTATAATCTGATGGGCAAGGATATCTATCAGATTGCCATCCAGATGGACAATCTGCGTCAACGTTGTTAAAATTTCTGATTTCATAATGGATTCCATTATCATCATCATCGGGATCTTTGCGTTTATGACATTCTTTTTCTGTTGATTCATTACAAAATACATTGCCTAGAGAATCAGAACTGTTTACATAACCGATTGGACAGTCCGGTTCTTGATGACTGGTGCATGCTGGATAACTGGAAGTAGAAGTATCATAATATAGATCATTAGCATCGTCACAAATTTTGTAATACATAATTTGATCAGGAAGAGAGGGTGATGGTGTTGTTGCATCGTTTCCATTATTCTGTGTTACATAAATGTTGGTGATTTGATTACCACCATTGTTTATTTGTTCTTGTGTTGTGCTGTATATACATCTATTACATGCTTTCTTACACATTTTGTTGTCATCAATAACTGCCTCATTGTCGGCACAACAATAAAATGAATCATAATTTAATTGACATTTTACATCTGCGAATAACTCACTTAGCGTTTTATCACCGGTTGGACATACTCCTGTTGTTGGTGTTACACTTTCTTGTTCGTAAATATGTCTTCCGTAATTATCAATATAATCTGCGGTATTATCTGTGTTTTTGCGTTTTCTGTATATTTGTGAGACACAGTCGGTATAGCCAACACATTCATTACCATTTTTAGCATATTCACCAATACAAGTGTAAATACAAGTTCCATCATTACTAAGAGAATAAGTTTTCCCACCATCCATTGTATCAGATCGAGGACAACATCCAGTTGTTCCATCAGAACTTACATATAGTTGTGTTGTAGGAGAACAACATCCTACAACATGTTCACCTCCATTATTTAATACACTACTTGCACTAAAATCTCCAGGGCAACATAATGCTCTATTTTTATTTTGCACTAATACCGAAGATAAATTTGAATTTGCATCCGGACAACACAAAACAGTATCTCCCAATTGTAATACAGAATTGTGATTGAATTCAAAATTGTCTAAATCGGTCGAAGTCGGTTTACAAACAGATAATACAGAATCCGTAATAGTTCCTATTTGAGAAAATGTTAATGAGTGTGTTTGTTTAACATGATAAGATGGTTGTGTTACACCATCCTGAATACGAATGCTACCTGTTGGACTAATTCCGTTATAAGTATTACCATGAAAATTTGTTGTCCAAGGTGTATTTATTTGTTCGTAATATACATGCTCTGTTTTATTTTCAACACATTCATCTCTAACTAATGTATAATTGTTACTACATGTTTTTATTTTACAATCAAGCAATGTTGGATCTCCATCATATACATGTTCTGTTGTCATTGAAGCTGCATTTAGTGAAAGAGGACATAGTGTACAGGTAGAACCGTTTACATATTTATCATTGTCACATGACGTTTCACAATAACCTGATGTGCCAGTAGTAGCATCTCCGGTACAATCAAGTTTACATTCTCCTGATGCGTATGTTACCGTAGTGCCTATGTGTGTTCTTTTACTTTCGTCTAATCGATTTATAAAATATTGGGCCGATTTACACTCACAATTATTGGTGGCTACATCAAATTCCATATGTTCTGGACAACAATAAGTAACCCCGAAGGGTTCGATTGTCGTAAAGGGTTCGATTGTGGTGAATCCTTCGGTGGTGGTTTCACCGATTCTGCATTCTTCTGTTTGTCCACTATCATACGGTGTTGATCCCGCATCACATAATCCACCTACAGAATCGTTTCGTGTACCCATAACGTTGGTAATACTGAAACCACCTTGACTATCAGCAATTCGTTCTCTGTCATACAAACTGGTAGAACATGGTGTTGACGGACATGCGCCGAAATTATAACCACCGGTGGTTGTACTACCTGTAAAAGACACATTACAAGAGCTAAATGGTGCGCTACACGCAGATTTACATTGTAATACATTGGAACTACCTGTTGAAGATGATTTCGTATTACTGAGTTTGTGTCTAGAATCGTTTGTATTCGGGCATGGTTTACACGCCGAACCGGGAACATCGTTATATTCTCCATCAACACAATCCACACAATCACCTTCATAGTTACCTTCTTTTCCTACAGGGCAAACTACACAAGAAGTATTGGTAGCGGCATCTATCTTATAGTGATAGGGGCATTCTATGTCACATTTTTCATATTTTCCATTATTACTGTCGTAAGGTCTTTTATTAAGATCATCATTAATTCTGATATTGTCGTAACCATATTCGTTTTGCAAGCATTCTCTATAACATTGACCATCTACGCCATCAACATCTGATGTTAAAGCAATAACTTTTTGACCTTTATATTGGGGGTCATCCAATGTAGGACATGATTTGCAATATCGTATACTGTTGCTGTATGTTATGTATTTGGGGTTAGGACTGTTATCGCCAAGATTGGGTTTCGCTTCTCCACACAATGCACAACTGTTATTCACAACTGTCTGAAATATTCCGTATTGACTGTCTATTGGGTCACAAGTGTTGCACTCTAAATTGACATGTGCATAGTCGTTCATATAGGTGTTTGATCCGCACACCGAACACTGTGACGGGGTGTTGTTATTTAAAAAGGTGTAATCGTAATGTTTATAGTTTGTTGGAGTGACTCTGTTTGGAACACCACTACCATTATCAGTAATGTTGGTTTTCGTTTCTTGGTTGTATATTCTAAAACTTCCATCTACATTATCGAAAGGGTTGAATTTCAACCCTTCGTCACAACCATCCAGTTTTTGACAATTAGAAGTAGTTTCGTCATAATATTCGTCGGATCCACAAAAAGTGCAATAAGTAGACCATCCTATAGATTGTATGGTAGTGCCTTTCGGACAAGTGACTGTGTTGTCACAGGATAGATCTGATTTGCACGAATCTTCTATAATGGATCCATCTCTACTATGAACAATACAATACTCACAATCGGTTCCATTGCTGTTCCATCTGCGTCTATAGTCCACATTGATCAGTTTGTTTTCGATAGGATACAAATTGGTATCCGGGGTAAATGATCCGGGACTGATAAAATTGTTCAGAACGGACTGTTCTAATTCTGAACCAATTAATCTACACGTCGTTTCCGCAGCGCTGCATTGATCAGGAACAACATCTGTTTTACAAATATTCGAATGAGTTATGTTAAACTGATCCTTAGTGATTACAATTTCGGGATCATGTATCAACAAATCATCTTTTAAACTATATAAGTGTGATTCATCTAAATAATATCTACCTCCATTTAATTGTTCAAATTGATCATTCATATCGGGTCTAACCACATAAGTGTTACATACTTCGTTAGTTGCATCATTTCCATCGTGATTGAAGTATGTTTGTAAGAAGTTCATTTTGCTAAACGAACGATCATTAGAATCAAAAATATAACACGGTGTTCCTTTTCTATCTTCACATGTTCCGCATTCAGAACCGGTCAATCCACAACTGAAACCAGGGGGTGTTATGGGTGAATCAACATATCCATATTGTCTTCTGGCACCGTTTTTACAAACGAACTCTTTGGTTCTGTCGTTATAGCGTTCGTAATCGTTCATACTTATTCTGTTTTCATCACCATGATACCAGTTTTCGGCAGAATCGAATTGCAAAGTGCATGTGCTCCCAATGTTTTTATAATATATGTTTGGAGATGTTTTGTCCCCCTCAATATAATTAAAATTTGTATCATGTAATTGAACAATATTAAATGGATTATTAACATCTCTAAATCTACAATCACCATTAGAGTTCATTAGATAATTTACAAATCGTGTTTCCCATTGATTAACATTCGAATTGAAACGATAACCATGCTGATCAAACATGTGTTTGGGACATTGTGGTGGATCACCATGTGGTTTACAAAATATATTGGAATCAGGATTGTGTTTAGTTACACAGTTTCCTGCAATATTTGAATCCAGATTGGATTCCCATGCCATTTTGTCGGTGGTTTCTGAATAGAAGAAGGCGTGAGGATTTCCAAAATAACCGAATTCCGGTTGAATGGTGCTACACACTTCGGTCGGGCATTCGTATCGTCCGCATCTGGCTGGTCCTACATATGTATCGCTTAACCAAGGACCTTCGTAGTTGTCCATACTCGATGGGAGTTTATTGACACAATACTTATCCAATACATCATCCATGGTTATTCTTGATTTAAAGTGTTCTTTGGTTTTTGTATTTTGATTCTTTGATTTTATATATAATAATAATAAACATATACATATTAACAAAATAAATAATATAAAATATAACATTTATTTTTTAATGGATAAATAATTTTCAATTGATTACAGCATTAGCATTACACTCAGTTTGCGTTGATCACAGCAGAACAATAAAGACCGTCCCCATCATTGGTTTTATAAAAACCATTAGTTTCATCACATTCGGTTATACATTCGGTTTTAGTGTTTCCTTCGTTGTTTTTTTCTTTCCATATACAAGGACTAAAATCATCCGTTTCATTATCATAAATAAAGTCTTTAAAATTATCATCTTGATCTAAACAAGAGTTCTCTTGTTGTGAACAATCAATTATTTTTTCACATTCCACACCGTCTGGAGTCTCTGTCAATCTATACCCAATAGGACAGTTATCGCAGAATTTTGTAGAATTCATGTTTCCAAATGTTACTGGTGGAAAGTTCAGACAAGTTTTATAACTATGATCCAAATTTCTAGCGCAATTTGAATCATTAATTATCTCACAATTTGACTTGTTCGCTCTTGTTTCTAAGTATATCATTTCGAATTTGTTGTTCAATTCATCTAACGGTTTCATGCATTCGAAACAGTTATTATTATTAGTTGAATTTGTTTTACAATCGGCAACAGTTGGACAACTTGCATTGGGTGTGCATGCATTGATAGGATGCCATACAAGATTGTTATCGTTTCTGTATGTTCCGTTTGGACAAGCCAAACATTCAGGAGAGGCATTTTGTGATTCACCATAAACTCGTAAGAAATGTTCGTTGTCCTTACAATTGGCAGGTGTTAATACTGGACACAACGCATCATCGCCTAATTCTACTGGATACTCATACAGATCTTCATAATCTCTGTAGAATCCGTCCAAAAGAACATCCGCTCCGGTTTCTGTTTCGTAAATACAATCATCACCCTTATAATTAAGAGTAGAGAAGTATGTTTTTGTGTACAGATCTTCATTTTCGTTCAGAAATTGACAATTAATCGGTTCGTTTTCTCTAGCACATTTTTCTTTCGTGTATGGTGGTCGATTACCAGGTTCATTTGTAAAGTCTTTACAAAACCCACTGGTGTATAAATCCTCACTTATCAATGTATTATCTTGGTCGTAAAGCCCACACACTCCGTTAACCATTTTTCTAGTAAACAATCGATTCGTCCATTCTCTAGTTTCTCTGTTAAATTGCCAACAACTTCTGCTATAAGTTGAACTAAAACAACTATCAACTCCACACATATCCGGCTCAAATTCCCTACAACTAGTGCCGGTTGGATCGGTTGGATCAATCTTAAATATCATCTGTTTATCATTTATGTTCGGTTGACGAAACAAACACGGTTCAGGGTGACCAGATATCTGACAACAATACACATTAGATAAACTACAATTAACTGGTGGTTGTTTATAACAAGAACTAATATAGGTTATATCCGTTTTCGTATTCAAATCTCCAATTAATCTCCAATGATATACACCATCGGGACCTAATAAATTTATATAGGTATGTTTCATCCATTCATTATCAATTTGTGAGTATTCGTAACACACATCTTTTCTTCCGTGATTAATATCGTTCGTATGATTGTTTTCACAATCATAAGTTGTACCGTGCACAGGATGTGATGTTCCGTGTTTAGACGAGCACAGTATATCTCCGTTTGCTTCGGTGGTCATTGTTTGTTCTGTTGTTTCTGAACTCCATTTGTAATTCTCGTTTCCGTATTGTGGACTGATTGAAGTGTCTTTTTCTAAGAAATAACAGGTTTCGGTTGGACATGTGTATTCACCACAATACCCACGCGCACCATTGTCCCAAGGACCGATATAATTATTTAATTTGTCATCTGTTACAACTTTACATTTGTTATCAAGTATTTTATCAAAATTATTTGTAAATTCCTCTTCATATTTGATAAATAAAGAAATTATATAAATAATGATAAAAATTATTAAGAAAAGAAAAATAAATTGATACATTATTAAATATTCAATAGAAATTTTACCCAAATATTGACAAAACCAGACACAATTGAACATTACAAACTGTCGTTATATTGTACAGTTGTAGATGATGGTGTTGATGATTCTATATAATGGATCTTATCCCCAAAATTCAAATAGTCATAAATAAACCCTCTTTTGTGCGTAGACGCAGCATTAGTTGGTATATCATCACCTCCCATAACACTGCCATTTAACATTCTATGCGGACAATCACTACAAGAAGCAACAAGATTAGTATCTATAGCCCAATATTTAGAAGAATATTCATATATATAACTGTTACACGCTTCCACATCACAATCATTATTATCCGTGACTTTGCATATTGATCTATAATCATTGGCTGCGACTGTGTGGTCTGTATGTATATTAAACCAGACTGTATTTTCACCATTATCATGTCTATGACAACCACTTTGAACAGCTGTATTATTATGTGTTGAAAACACCATATCTTTCAAATTTGCATACATTTTGCATTCATTATCATTGAGTAAAGATGTTTCACCACAGACTTGACCAGGATTTAGTTTCATTTTTGCAATAACTTCCTTTGCAACAATATTGAAAGGATAAGATGTATCTTCTACAATACCCCTGTATCCCCACCCACCATCGCGATGCATGTATTCAGTATTACTATACTTTCTAGTAAATCCCATATACAGGTTATATTCACCAGGTTCGCTAACAGTTATATTGAAAGCACCAGATGTATTATGTTGTATTGTCCCATCAGTTATATCCCAATCATTACTGTTTAATTCTATTATGTGATGCCCATGTTCATTATCTATAGTTAGTTCAGAATTGATAAAGAAATCACTGATCCATGAATCGTCTTTCATAAGCGCCACCTGTAAATACAAATTATTCAAATCATAATTTGTCATTGATTCAGAATTTGCAATAGTTATTGAATTTATTGTAACAATAAAACCATTTACTCCCTTGTTCACACCGGAAATTTCAATACAATCATATATTGATGGACATGTTTGGGTAGGTGGAGATGGGCAAGTTGCTACGCTACTGTATTCATTTTTCAATGCACCAGTTATTGTTGAAGGATTACCACCACAATGTGTTTGAACAGGACAAGTTGCAAAATTGAAATTCGCTTCGTTGTCACATATGTTTGTTGTATCAACTGGTTCAAATTTGCATCCTGTTTGTATTCTTAAATTGTATCGTCCGGTACTATTTTCATACATATCAATGAGGAACGAGAACTCATACTTCTCACTTAAAACCCATGATATTGTTGATTGATATGTTCGTATTCTAATTTTTGACATGATATTATTAAAGGAGGTTTGTTCTATTGATATATTTCCGTTACTTGACCAATATTTATTGGTATTTACATTTTTTAAACTAACAAACATTTCTGTTTCAGATATTAATTCATTCGATTCCAATTGATATATGTATGCTTCATTAATCGTATTGTTAGCATTTGGACCTATATATGTACTGGAATATTCCATCCAAATCTTATAATATCCGTCTGCTAACAATCTACAAGGACATAATTCCGTTGGTGGTGGTATGGACGAAGGACAAGATATTACACGATATTTCAATATACCTGTCACTGATGATGGATTATCATCACAAAGTGTTTGTGAACAACTTGATAAATCGTAATCGTAATTTGTAGCATCATTACAAATTTCTTCAATTAGTGTATTGTTTACTGGTTCAAATCTAAAACCAGCACTGTTATTAGATCTTGATCGATGGTTTATAAATACCTCTTTAACCATTTTTCGAGTATATTCATCATCATTGCCATTTTCTTGCATATATATATTAAAAGCATTACTATTTGTTTTAATAATTTTAAATGTAGAATCATTAACACCATCTGTAAATGAAAAATTCCATGGTTGATTTTCATTTGTTAAATATTGATTAGTAACAATGTTCTTTAATTTTATTAAAGAAGCGTTTGCACTAATTATAGAAACATTGCTCAACTCAAATATTGTGGCATTATCAACAGTATCTCCAATTAACGAATCACTTAAATATTTGTCACCTAATATGTTCAATATATAATATCCGTCTGCTAACAATGTACAAGGACATAATTCCGTTGGTGGTGGTATGGACGAAGGACAAGATATTACACGATATTCAGCTTTCAATATACCTGTCACTGATGATGGATTATCATCACAAAGTGTTTGTGAACAGCTTGATAAATCGTAACCGTAATTTGTAGCATCATTACAAATTTCTTCAATTAGTGTATTGTTTGCGGTATTAATATTAGATATTTGAGCATTAATCGTAGCAATCATAGAATTAATTGCCCGCACATTATTATCAGCAGTTGTTTTCGCAGCTTCTTTATCTCCGCTAGATGGTGGGGGATAAGTTTTAAACAAATCATCAATAGCATCTGCTGAGTCTTGGGTTCTAGTTTGTAAAGATAAAGCATCATTCTTAACATTTGTAGCATTAGTAATTATATATGTTTCAATATTATTGTTATTTCCGTTTGTTATAGCGATTTCTAAATTTCCAATATCGGTGTTTAAGTTTTCCACAGCGGTATTAGCGGCATTTTCAGCACTTCTTACGCTAATATCTAAATTATCTCTTTGTTGTTGACAAGGATAACTATCGTAATAGTCTGAACAATTTGTGTCTCTAGATTCTGATGAAGGACATGTTACGGTTAAACCTCGAACAACAGGGACTGGAGATGAAGATATTAAAGTTCCTTCTTGTGAAAACTGAACGAAACTTCCATCTGTACACGAACACACCTGTTCTACTGTAGGTGTCCAAGTATACAAATTATCACCACACGCATTTGTTATTTCTGTTTCAGATAGTGCAGGACGAGATACGGATAATGTTTGTGTATCAATAGTTTGATTAGGTCCCTCTGGATTCAGAGTCCCTGAAGAAGCATATAAACAGTTTTGTGTTGTGACTAAAGAACGGGTGTATATTCTATCTTGTGTAGGTGAAGGTTGTATATTTTCCCAATCGTAATCATCAATTGACCATTCAGAAACATCCATACAATTTGGGCATGTTTGTGGACAATTTTGTTCTGTTGGTACAGTGGAAGGACATTCAGTACCAACACCAAAAGGATGTGTATCAATCACCACATGGCATGTTTTTTTAAAATCACAAGTACCTCTGTCTTCACAATTCGTACATATTTCACGAGACTCACAATCAATATCTCTTATAGGTAATGGACAAAGATAACTAAATTCTAATCGATCACCTTTATCATTCAATACATAAGATGTTTCACTAATTCCGCCTAACAATTCACTTTTTGCTTGTGGACATGTTGTACCAAAACGATTATGATCCTTGGTTTTCATGCTCGTTTTAATGTGAGTTCCTTGTGTGTCTTCACCTGGTCCGTACGCGGTTCTGCCATTCACTCGATCTATACATTTACCATCTGTTCTATCTTTAAAACCAGGATCCGCATAAGTACAATCCGATGGACAATCATTTGTTCCTTGTTTTTGATGAGGTTGTACATTCAAAGTAAAAGGTATCGAATATAATTGATTTTGATCAACTAAATACGCAGCTTCTGGTAATATCTCAGAATCAGATGTTATTTTACACACGGTTGCATTATCGTAACTATTTAATTGAACTGTTCTTTCAATGATACCTATTTTACAATAGTCTTCGTGGTATTTATAGGCGTCGTTTGTGTCTATCTGTTCAAATACGGTGTTCTTCGTTTCATTATCTAAATCAACAAATGATGGTACAATAAGAGGATTGTTTATGGTTACAGTTCTTGAAAAAATACATTTAGGTATTTCACATTTATCACCCGCTATTAAATTGTTAGGTTCATTATTTTTAACATAATTTGGTGGACATTCTTGAGAACATTCTAACGGTTGTAAAGTATCCGTTTCATTACCCACTTTTTTGTATACACACGGCGAGAATTCGTCATCTTGACCCAAAGTGTAGTCGTAAAAGGTATTATATCTTCTGTCTAAACAGACTGTTGTCTCTGATTCACAAGGAATTTTTGCTTCACATTGTATTGTGTCTGGATTTATTTCCAAATCTGGATTGTCTGTTGTAGAACATAAATCACAAAAATTTCCTTGAGTTCTAACTGTTAAAGGAGGTTTATTACAATCTCTGATACAATCTGAGGGTGTTGTTGAAACACATGTCGCTGTGTTCAATCCTCCATCGGCACTGTATTGTATTTGGGGTATTTGTTGATAACCGACTTCCTTTTGAATGGTGCCTGATTCGTTTATATTTTCAAAACAAGAATCAATATTAGAAGAACAATCTGGTATAGGAGCACAAGCGTAGTATGCTGTCATTTGGGTATTATCTCTGATGTATTTTCCAATTGGACAAGATGTACATTTTTGTTCAAACACATTTCTAAACTCGTCTTGATTCTGACACAATCTGAATTCATAACCCGGACAATTGAATCCAGTTACTGTATCCATTTCTAATTCTATACTCAAACTTCTGTCTACGGTTCGGTAAACACAGTTCTCTCCGTCTCTGCTGATAACCGGCTCGTATTTTGTTTTTTCAAACATGTCCCTGTCATCCAAATTACAACACCATTTATAATCGTTTGTATAACAATCTTTTATCTCTGTATTAAGTTCTGATATAATGTCGTCATGGAATTGACACTCATATTTTGTAAATACCTGCCCACTGTGATCGGGATGACAATACTCGTCACCATATTGATCTACATAGACATACACACACGCACTATTTCTCATCATTTGTTGTCTAAAGAGTATGGGTTCATATTGACGATCCGTTGAATTAAGTTTGTAACCCGTTTTAGACAGAGGATCACATCCTTCTCCGCATACATCTGGATCTTGTTCACAAAAGATTCCTTTATCTGAATTCGAATTAACACTGAATGTTTGATATTTGTTAAATCCGGTGGAACATGGTAAATTACACAAAGAACAGTTTAGTGGTTCTTTTCTACACTCCGCTAAGAAACTACCATCCATATATTCATCATTTGTAAATTTGTTTTTCCATACACAATTTCCCGATGATGTCAATACTTTTCTATATTCTTGTCTATCCCATGCATTATCAACATAGTCAATACAATAATCTTCCGCTCCTAAATATTCGCATACAGGAGGCATTGTTTCACAATATATTTTATCAGGTAACGACTCTTTAGTGACACACACGAAATTACCATCCACATCATTCGAACTATACTTAGGGGCTATCTCTGACATATAATGATTGTATCCTGTCATAGTGTCCAATCGTAAATAACTACATCGTTCTTGTGGACATGTGTTTTTTTCACATACACCACGGTTAAACACATAATTATCTTTTTGATTATTCGTAACAATCATACATTTGTTATCCATTACTTCATCGAAATCACTTACAAACTTCTCGTTAATTTTATATAATTTGATAACGATTAAAGCCAATGTACAAATACACAATAAGAAAAATAATATTTTCATTATATATTAATTAAAAAATATATTAAGTTTTCATTTTAATTATTTAAAAAAGTTTTTACAAATTTAATTAATTTAACATTTTATAATTTATATTTCTTTACAAACAACTACCCCATTTTCTCTTTTTAATCGTTGATTCACTACAGTTCCATCTGGTCTTGTATATCTTCTACATCTCTCACAAGAGGTTATTGTTTTACCTGGATCAACCACACTTTCTAATTCACAAGTGTTATTATATCTATATCTTTGAAATGTTTTATCTTCTGGATGAACACAGGGTGTTCTAGGATTTCTAGGACATGGATCAGGTGGTTTTGTACAAGAGAAGTCACAATTTGTTGGTATATCACATGAATTATCTTCTTCGTTTACAATTTTGTCTTTATATTCAATAGCACACTCGGGTGTGTAACATTTCACTTTATGACCAATACAATCAACTTTTTCCTTACATGCCGCACTGCTTGTAACACCTCTTCTGTTTTTTAATACATAATCCGAACTACATTCAGTACATTGTTGATTATCATGATTCCAATATTCATATTCTTCACAATCTTTTATTTCCGCATAATCATGTTTTAAATAATTCGGTTCTTTTTGTTCTGAAGACGGTGTCAACACAAATTTAGCGGTTGCTGTTACCGGAGTGGTTGTTACGAATGGTGCTGACACTGGTGCTGATGATGAATACCCTGGTGCTGGTGCTGGTGCTGATGATGAATACCCTGGTGCTGGTGCTGGTGCTGATGATGAATACCCTGACACTGGTGCTGATGATGAATACCCTGGTGCTGGTGCTGATGATGAATACCCTGACACTGGTGCTGATGATGAATACCCTGGTGCTGATGATGAATACCCTGGTGCTGTTAATGGTGTCGTTGTAGATGTTTGTTGACCGTATGTTCTTTCTTCATAACTTTGAGGTGCTACATAAGTAGATGGGGATGGAGGAGGTGGTGGTGGTGATGGTTCTACATAAGGGGTGCAATTGTAAGCGTTCCTCTTCGTTTGTTGTTTTGACACACATTCACCATTGTATAAATCCTGTTTGCTGGTTTCTGGGACTAATGAACTACCTGATGTTTTATAACATGTTTCCAATGGACAGTCCGATACAACACATTCTCCATTATTGTATTGATCATTACCGTTTGATACGGTGGACGAACACAAGTTATCTAACACTTCGTCAAAACTGTTAACTGTATTATAAAAGTGTTCAACATATGTTTTATAATAAAATAAAAATGAATTGATTATAGTGAAACTAATTAAATAAATATAAATAATCATTTTAATTTATTTATATTTAATTAATTTATGGTTCCGGTGCAGCAGCATGATCCCATACATGAACACAAACTTGACAACTACTGTCACAAGCTAGTATCTTATTATCAGACATTTTAATACATCCTTGTGCACCGAATTTAATACCTTTTTCAAAATTAGGGATTGCTTCCCCTTCATCTGCTACCCCTTTCAATTTATCAATGATAGCGTCTCTAGTAGAGACACCTTTATCAATAACTAAAGTACTATCCAAATCAGAATTATTATTTTTTTGTGTGACTGTAAATGTACCATCTTCAGGATTATCACTAATGGAATATACATATTTATTTGGTACATCAAAGGACGAAGATGTTGGTGAACCATAAGTTGTGTACGAGAATCTACTAATATCACCAGTACTTCCTCCTAGTAAATTTACAGCATTAGTAGATGCAGCAAAGGTTTTTATATCACCTTCTGAAACAGTTATGTTACTACTTGTTGGGAAAGTGATAGTAGTAGGAGAATCAGAACTAGACATTTTATATTCAAATCCTGTTAAATCTGCAGTTGCTGAAATACTTTCAATATAATTGTCATTATCCGATGCAGGAGTTCTGTTTCTTCTTAGAAAGTAATCCTCAAAAGGTGCATTGGGTAATGCCACATCTGGATTTTTAATTTCTATATCGTTTATTTGTCCAAGTACTAATTTACCTGTATTAGCGACACCTACATTAAGATTACCAGTAACATCTACATCGCCAGCGACAGATAGATTTCCATGAACAAAAACATTTTCTTTAGCATTTAAATTTTTTTCAAGATTAATGTCGATTACTGAACTTACAGGAAGTTCTAGACCATATCTATTCATTTCTGTATCAAAATTAACACCAAAAGCCGTTGTTTGTACACCTTCTAAAGCTACCAATCGATTATCAATGGTTGAACATTGGCTCTTTGCATCGGTTCTAAATGTACCATCATCCATGGTACATTTATAATCTGGTGGTAGTCCTCCTGTATATAAATGTTTTATTCTCATACTATTTGGGTACTGATCTCCAAAATCACCTCTTCCGTATGTTCCATATGTACCTGGGGTACCTGATTGATTCAATACATTGTATAATTGGTTTTTCAATATACCGTTCTGTTGTTGTGCAGTAAAACCAGAAATATTGTTACTCATTGTTGCTAATTGTTCATCGATATATGTAAATTTATCCCCTAAAGATTCGTTTGGAAATGAATGATTAACACTTAAAACATTATCAATTACATTTGTAAAATTTGTATGATATTTATTTAATCCAATATCATCCCAAGTATCAACAAATATTTTACCTCCTACTTTTGAAGATGTTCCTTCTTTTACTATTCGCTTTAAACTAATATCAACACCAGGTTGTAAATCTACAACCTTACTTAAATTTAAATTGGTATCAGGAATACCAGTAGATGAAATTGTTGCAGGTTTAATAAATTTAATCATTGGATCTGTAGTAATTTCAGATCCAAAATCATGTTGTTTATTTGCTACTTGATCATAACCAAATATTTGATTCAATGTTTTTGTATAATTTTCGTTATTATCAATTTTATCTCTGTAACTAGTTTCTCCAAATTTTAAATCACGACCAAAGATTATGTCTTTTTCCGATTCTAATATATTTGTAGATAATATATTAGATGCTGTAACACTTCTAAAAACATGATTTTTATTTGATATTTTGTTTTTCAAAGTCGTTTCATTGAGATTATCTGCTATGGTTTGATAATGATCTCCTAAATTTGAACCTAAGTACTTACCAAAATCTGTGTTAAATTTGACATCAATTGCTGTTTCATTATCCGTAATCTTTCTAGCATTTTCTTGTATATTAGAGTTCAAAGCATCCAATGTAATAACTGATCCTGTTGCATCAATAAGAGATATTTCTTTTAACAAATTACTCAAAGTGGTAACTTCTCCAGATAAAGCTGTAATTTCTTGTGTATTATCTTGAATATTGGTCAAATTCTGTAAATTGAAATTGTACTCCGAATTGATGAATGTAGCTAAATTATTCTTATATAAATTAGTTTCTGGACTTAGATTGCTTTCTATACTACCCGCTCTATCCTCTAATCTGTCTGTTCTATTTCTTTCCACTCGTAACGCATTCATATCTTGATCCGCGGCTAATAACAACTGATCCATCTTTTTGAAATTAGAATAAGAACTAATATTGTAATAGTTGTCATACCAATTACTGAATAATTTATCATTATCGGTTCTAGTATAATTATTCTCCACAAACGGTATTTGGTCATTCCCTACATTAAAAAAATTAGTCAAACTATCATTCACACGATTGTATTTACTTATAACATCATCTCTGATTAAAATCCGAGCATCTAAGTTTATATTAGAAGAATCAATAACACTGCCTAAAAGATTAGATCTCAAAGTTGATATATCTTCAACTGCATTAGTATGATTTCTTTCCAAACTTGCTATTGCAGGATTATAATCATCTCTTATAAAATTGTTAAAACTCGTATTAGCATTTGATATTTCTAATGCATTACTATTGATACCTGCAGAGTGAATACGTCTGTTTTGATCAATAATTTCTTTATTTAATTCGATTTCTTCTTGTAAACGTTCATTCTCAGATGTCATTCTATTATTGATACCCATCAAATTGGCAGTTGTAATGTTCTTATAAGAATTGAATCTTTTATCTAAATTGCTCATTTTCTCGTTTGTCTTTCTGTTTTCCAATTTTAATTCTTTTTTGGTATTATTTTGACTATTTTCAAGCTTCTCATTGTTAAAATTAATCTCATGCACAAGACTTTGTAATTTCTTTTCATTGGTATGTTTATCATTTGCAATTTTTTGTTTAGTTGTGTTGAAACTTTTATTGATACTACTCACTTTTGATTTATTTTTTATAACAACAACTGTAGTAGTAATGACAACAAAAAAAGCCAAAAGTGAAAATATAAGCGGTGGTATCATTTTTAATAATAAAATGTTTTTATTTTGTCAAATGTATTAAAGCATCGTAATTCTTCATCATATTATAATATTGATCCGAGTTTTCATTAGATAAACTGTTTTCAGCATTAATATTTTCGAAACTGTTATTTTCTTCATAGACATCATATAAATATCTTTGATTTTCCATTAGTTTTGTATCATTATAATTAACGGCATCTATTATATTTTTCATTTTAATACTATTCTCTTCAGAATCATCCTTCAACTCTTTTAACAACTGTCTGTTGGAATATATATATATTCCTAAAGTTGCTGATAAAAATAATAAGAAAAGAATTGGTATGTAAATAATTAGTTTTATATTGTTCATTGTTTTTATTCTAAAAAGATATTTTTATGTATGAATATGAGTTAAATGATTTATATATTGTGTATATAATCAAGGGAATCAATATGAATCCCCAATTGGGATTAACATACCCTATGTTATCTTCAATAACTGTTGAAATAGAAGTAGCTAAATCTTGAACAATCATAATATTAGATTCGGATAACATTCTCATTGTTTCCAATATTGCAAGCACTATAACTACTATTGAATATATCGCCCAAAAATATTGATTTGATAACACAGTCAAAAAATTAAACTTTCCTTTCAAATTTAAATATTTATTATAATTATCTTTATCAATAAATTTAATTGCGTCTGTATTTGGATAAACATTTGTTAATTCTTCATTACCAAACATCATACCCATAACTTCTTTTTTAATCTCATCGTTATTAGCTTTTCTATTTCGATTGAAATCATCATCGCTTCTAGAATCGTATTTATCATTCACATTGATTTCTATCTTTTCATTTGCTTTGTAATCTTTTAAAACATTATCTCTGTTAACGAATTTTTTATTACGATCTAATCTATTACCCCAGTTTTTTCTGAATCGTCTTGCCATAATATTCTATTAATATTTATAATACTTTTATTCTATCGTCAACATTGATTTTTAAATGTTGTCTTTGTTTTTTACTTATTAATGGAGCTTGAATATCAGTTCTGGAATTGAACTGTTTTACTATTTTGTCTTTCATACTATAAATATTCAATATTGAACTTAACTCACTCATTAGTGAATCGATCTGTTGTGTTATAGGAAACAAAGTATTCGAGTTCATTATTTTTATTATAGCATTTCTGTTAATCATGTAGCAATGAGTTAACATGAATCGTTCAACTTCATAATAGTTTTCATATTTTCTACATTGTTTACATATGTATCCGAACAAAACAATATCCCAATCGTTGGGAACATACTTCATATTTTCATATATTTTTGAGTTTAAATCTTCTGGAATCTTTGCATCGTCCTCAAATATTAGTACATTATTGTACTTGTGCTTTAAAATGTTTTCCCAAACTTTCACATGTGATAAATAACACCCTATTGCCCCTTTCGTCAACTGATAATGCTTTGTTCTAAAACCGGTTGTTTCCAATTGTTGTAATTCTGCTTGAGCCAATTCTGATAGAGACACTGAATCGACATTAAGTCTACTTCCATCAATCGCATCGAATTTTATAACAGTCTCATTTTTGAAATCGGATTTGTTATAATGCTCTAAAAAATTATGCAATCTATCTGGTCTTCGTTTTAAATTGATCAAATATATATTGTCAAACTCGTATTTTTTCGAATTGTTTTTGTATAATCGTGTGCACAAAGAAATGACAAACAGTGAAAGTATTAATAAAGTTATGATCAATATGTAGATCTTACTATTGGCTACTACCATTGTTATTTATATTTCAAAAGTTTATATTTTTAGAATTGTTTTTTTCATCGCTCTGAAACTATTCTTATTTATTTCATCCTGGTTGAAGAGATACCAAGTTTTTAGCGACACAGTCCTACCAGGTCTTTGTGCTCTACCTATGACTTGCTTCTCGATTTCCAAATTAAAATAGTGATAAATTATTACATCGGTTGTATTTTCCAGATTCACTCCGCTACCGAAAGCCCTTGAATTTATCAATAACACATCGACATCTTGATTTTTATACATGTATAAGTTTGATTTAAGGCTTGTGCCTTTCAGTATTCCATATTTTATTTCCAATCTTTCCAGAATATCAACGAACTTATTAAACGCTTTTTCATACTCTGAAAATATCAAGATCTTACTTTTTTTATTTTCAGCTTTGATTTTCTTTAGAAGCAATTCCAATGTTGATAGTTTATTGTAGATATGTGATTGTTCAGCTTCAATATTTTTATCGTTGACTACCATCAACGAGTCACAATACTCTTTAACATTTGCTTTACACAAAGGACATGTGTTTTTAATCTTAAACCACCTACATATGCACTCCAAACAAAAAGAGTTTCCACAACATTTTATTACAGTTTTTGTTTTTACTTGATCATAACATATACTACAAATTTCGCCATTTTTTATTCTTTCTGTCAAATATTCAATTTTCAATGTTAAGTCCCTCTCATAATCCCTCAACTGTAGTAATCGTTTATTGTGTTGTTCTTCATCTTCAACTACTATTGAATTATAATACAGCTTTCTCGCTTTACAGTTTTGAATATTTTTTTCAATATCCTCTTTTAACACATCGATAATATGATTTTCATCTAAATTGCTATTGTTTTTGTTGATGAAAGATATAGCTGTTTCCAAATCACCTGCGTTAACAGAATTGATGATGTTTGCATTGTTGGTCATGGATTTAACGATCTCTGAAATGGCGTCCTTACATTCAATACAACTCGATATTATCTCTGGTAATGCGAATGATTCCATCACGAACACATCATTATTTTTCACTATGATACTACCTAGAATTCGATAATCCATAACCGGTAACGCACGTACCAAACTCACTATCAATGTTTTGATGAACACATTTTTAACAATACCATTGTTGTAATTAGTTGTATTCCATTCGCTTGACCAGTTGTATCTACATTTCGGATAAGGATTTAACAAGTTTTTATATGACGCTGTAACGAACCAGTAGAAATCGGATGGTATTTGTTTTGCGTTTGGTGTCACCGTGGTATCTGCTTCGTCGAAGATTGTTCTCACAACAGATATCAGTCTATCCCTAAAATTAGTCTGTACGAATTTGTAAAACGAAGACGATACTAACAGTATATCGTATACTGTATCTGTCGAATTTGTAAATTCAGAAAGTTTAACATGCGAGTTTATTATTTTGTAACTGAAGTTTTTATTGAAAGTTTTGATATAATGTTCCCATTGATCAATAAGTCCAAATGAACACACTATAATATTTGTATTCAATTTGTTTAATGTCGGTCGATTGTATTCTATATATATAGAATTGTATTGCCCGAATACATTCTGTTTGTTGTATATATTCAGTGGTCTTTGGTTGATCATGATTAACGCCAAAATTACATACGATTTACCACTACCCACCTTATCTCCCAATATACCAATGTTACTCTTAACACTCACATAGTCAGTACTATTCATTTCTATAGGTGCGTTCTCCAGTTCGATACATTTATTCAAACAAACTAGTTGATGTGTTTTCAATTCAACATTTGATTCAATACGCTCACTAAATATTGGATCCTCTTTTGTTAACTCAGACGGACTAATATTCATCTTATCTTTTGAATATTAGTTTATCAAAGTTTTAAATGCGTGCGTATATTCTCATTTTGATTATCGCTTTTCCAACTTTAAAGACTTAGACATTGTTGCACTAATTTCTTTTATTTCTTTTTTTTGTTATTGAAGGTTTTAAATATTGGGACCCCAATCTATTAAGTTTTCTTTTGGTTTTATTACCAGTAGGATTAAACTTTTTTAAACCTTTTTTAAATTTTGGCATATTTTCAAAAAGAACATCTTTGATGCCATCCATATTACCAGTAGGATTAAACTTTTTTAGACCTTTTTTAAATTTTGGCATATTTTCAAAAAGAACATCTTTGATGCCATCCATATTACCAGTAGGATTAACAGGAACCGTATTGGTATCAGCATCAGCATTAACATCAGCATTAACATCAGCATTAACATCAGCATTAACATCAGAATTACTAGCAACATTAATAACATCAGCATTACTAGCAACATTAGTAGCATTATCGCCAACATTATCTCCTGCTTGTTTTGTTTTGATGTATTGCATAACAATCATGAATATAACACATACTATAAATTTGATGAACATAGTGTAAGTAAAAATATCTTGAATGATTTCGGAGATACATTTTTTATCTAGCTTATTAGATTTATCTGAACAAATAAATTTCAATATCTTTTCATCCTCTATGTTAATGACGAACATTACATATATTGATATCATGAAACTTTCGAACATCAAATATCCAAAGATGTAGTGTGAGACAAAAGTGTTATTGTTATCCAGTTTTATTAGCGAGAAATAGTTTCCAACAGCATCTAATTCTGTGAAGAAATCAAAGTATTGATTAGTAATGTAGATCATATTTATAATGATATTTATTACGGGCACAAGTATCAAATATTTGTTAGATAATTTTGATATTGATTTTGAACCTTTTTTCAATACTAATGCACTAATGAATGTTATTATCAAATATGAAAACAATATGGTAAGTATATGCAACCCTCTAGACAAAAATTCCGAACCAAGATCAAAATACAAGTATATCCCGAATAAAATTAAAAGGAAACACGGTAATAATATCAGAATATATCTGACGAATGTTAACATTTCTACCATTGTCTCATCTCGGAATCTCTTTTTCAATTGTTTCATGTAAAATATAAGCACTATATATACAAATAAAATGAATATAAATATTTTAAGATTTAAGTTTTCGGATAATAAAGAAAGCATATTTATTTATTTATGTTATAATAAATAAATTAGATTATCATGAGTAATTCGAATGAGAAAAGTGCATTCAATACAGTTATAATGGTATATATGGGTTTCAAAGTATTGCGAATGGTATTTAGTTACGCTTCTTTGTTGATCGCTAAGAATTTTTCGGCCCAGATTTACATGGAAAAAGTGTTGGTTAACGGAGACAATCCTCCCGCTTTGACAAATCTTTTGTTTCTCCACATAATCGTCGAAGTCATAATGGTTGTTATTTTCTTAGCGTTACTTATGGCTGTTGATCATAGTTTTAAATTGGGTATGTTAGGTGAAAAGGACAATCTGTTGACCACATACATCTTACCCGATTACATCATTAGTTTAATACTTATCATAAGCATAGGTACTATCATAGGTAACAAAATGTACATGAAAAAGTATTTTCTCTACAAAGACGACGGTTTGAGAGCAATCCGGGCTTACAGTGAGATGATGCTAACCATATCTATACTTACATCGATCGTACCTTTTAACTTCATGATCACTGGTGTTTTTGCTACAGTGAAAGACAAATATTTACAAACTCGAAATAGCAATACCAAATATGATAATAAATAATGTATAGAATATCTTTCTTTTTTGTTCTTTGATTTTATTGTACTTTACACCGAACAGTATGTCATAAAACACGAACATGATTGTCAATCCAATATATATACCGAACAACCCTACGAGTATGGTAGGAAAAAATGACATAAAGTTCTTAAACATACTAATAAAATGTTTCATGTTTTCGTTTATGTTTTCATTGGGAAATTCAATATCTTTTTCATTACCAAATTTGTAAAGGCAATAATATGTTGCAAACGATATTCCAATAACTATACAAAATGACATACAGTACATTATAAATTGTTGAAATGTAACTTTATAATTAATGTTGACCAAAAACTTAATGACCCGGTAGAAAACAAAACCTATAAAGATTAGCAAGTATGCTTTTGTTTTTTGTTCAGAGTTGCTCGCTTCATCTATGTTAGTGAGGAGTGAAATGATCTGTTTAATGTATATAAAGAACATAGATAACAACGCAAAATGCAAACAAACCTCGACGAGATACATAAAGATAGATAGAGCAAACACAGAGGTTGACATCAACACATTACCGTTTTCTTTCGCTTTGGTTGACAAATTTGATTTTGTATATAAGTTTTCGATTGATTTGTTTATATTCTCGTTCATCAACAAAAAGTCGAACAACGCATTACCGAAGGTCGATACAAATATTTGAAAGATTGGTGGCAACACGGTGTAAACATGTGTTTCGAAGAAAGACTTAAACTCTAAAACTATTGAACTTTTATAGTCATTCAAGTTCAAAATTAAAACAAATATAACATTGACTATAAACAAAATATTCATTTCATTGAATGGCATGACAACTTTACATTATATATATAAAAAAGTAAATATAGAAGATACTATCAAAAACACGAACATAATATGCATATCTGCCTTGATAATCTTTTTGTCGTTATCTGTTTTTTTATCTCTGAAAACAATCAATAAATTCACGAAAGCCAAATTTGATATGAAAGATATCAGTAAAAACTTCACTATATATTTCATAAATGAATTAGGATTGACAATAAATTGACTAAATTTTGGATGTTTAGTCGCCAAGCTAACAAAAAGAGACTGGTGTGGTGTGTCCGACGATTCTCGTTTTTTGGATAAGACAATGTCGATGAAATAAACACAGTATACGAATATAAGAATGAAAAAAAGAGTGTTCAATAAGTTGTACACAAAAAGCAGTAGGAACTCATATCGATCAAATTCGTATTTCGAAATATCTTTATCAGACAATGCCGTACATTTGCTTGCTGTTTCATTTTTTTTGTCGTATTCATACGCGTAGTCGATGTATCTATTAAATTGAATATATGAAAACAATGTACCTACTAAATAAAACTCAATCATATTTAACTATATATTATTTAAATTATTTTATAAATTAAAAATGAATAGAGAAGATATTATTTATGAAATTGAATATTTAAAAAAGAAAACGGTATTATTAGAAAAGATATTGAATACAAAACAAACGGAGAGTGTAACGATAACTTCGCAACCGGTTTTGAATGATAACGAAGATAGATCAACGCACTCGTATAAAAAACGCTCTATTTGTTGAACACCTTGAAACTCCATAACACCATTAAGACACTAAGAGGGTACATAAATTTGATATATATTTCTTTATTATAGGTAAAATCGTTGTTTTGTAAGTACGATTTTATTAGATCACTGATAACAAAGTGTAAACTAATAGCCAATAAAACTGTAAGGGCAATATTGAACAGTTTCATAACATCTTTCTTTTTGGAAATGAATCGATCGTAAAGGGGTTCAGAGTATTCTTTTTTGTTTAAGTTCTTTTGTTTTTCTAATTCTGTTTGTAATTCTTTGATAACGTTATCGTTTTGCTGAAAAATAGGCACGATCGGAATTTGTTGTTCGTATCTAGGAGGTTCGTTAATTGTTTCTGTTTCTTCTTGTTTGATGATATGTGGTAAAGTATCGTTATGGTTCATCTTGGTTGGTTGCGTATTGAAATAAGCTGTATCTAATTCAGTTCCAAACATTTATTATTAAATGATATTAAAATAAAAATGCCAATATCAGATACATTTTTGGATTCGTTACAAGATACTGAATTGCTAATTCAGAAGAAAAATGAAATCACACCCATTATGAAATATGTTAAAAAGTTCTTCAAGACGAAAGAAATCGTGCTTTATGGTGGCACCGCGATTAACATGTATTTAGATAAAAAAGAAAAGTTTTACACCGACTTTGATATTCCTGATTATGACGGTTTTCATTATGATGCCGAAAAGAACTCGGTATCCTTACTCAAGAAATTAAAAAAGATGCAGTACGATTTTCTTATAGTACGATACGCTATACACGACGGTACATACAAAATATCATGGGCGTTCAAAGATATTGCCGATATATCTCAGATGAATAAACATGAATACAATAGAATACTTAAGACAAGTGAGGTAATCGATGGAATGTATGTATGTAACATCAATTTACTAAAGGCTAACGCATATATTGAATTGGCAATGCCGAAAAGTTCTTTGTTTAGATGGTCCAAAGTGTACAAAAGGTTACAATTATTGGAAACAAAATACAAACACACTAGTAAGTTTAAAGTTCAATCCATGTTAAAAATCACATTATCATCCGAATTACAAGATATTGTGGAGACATTGAAGAAAGTGTGTGTTAAAAAAAGAATTCCTATAGTAGGGTTTGAGGCAATCAAATATTATCTTAATATCAAGTCCAAAAAAGCAAATACTACCTTCTACAATGAAGATTTCCCGTTGTTGGAAGTTATTTCCAGTAACATGTATGAGACATCCAATCTGTTTGAAAAAATGATCGTTACAAACATAAAAAAATCAAACAACAAAAATAGGATCAGTTATAATTTTGTATACAATCAAGACTCTCAAATTGTTCCAGAAACAATAGATTGTGTTCTGTATGATGGTAAGAAAACACATAGACTATATCGAATACATGATGCTTCCAACCGATGCATTTCGTATGAAATACCGAAGGATTCAAAAACACTGTATGGATCAATTTTCTTTCTGTTGTATTACTATTATTATTTGGTGTTCAAAAACGATAACAAAGAAAAATTAGATATATACAAGGCTGTTATTGTAGAGTTGTTGAAAAAGATTGATGAAAGTAATTTTACAATACAATGTCATGGATTCAACAAATCAGTTAGCGCCATTAAGAAATCTAGATATTTGAAGAAAAAACCTGGTGTGTTAGTCTCATCATAAAAATATTATAGAAAATCTAAATAAATTTGTATATTAATAATAAATAATGTATCAAAAGCAATTTTGGATGTTTTGTGTTCTCCTTTTAATAATAACTCTATTGAGTTCCTTCGGGGGGGGAATTAGATATAGAGAAAACTTTTTGGAAGAGGTGTTTGATCTTAATGATGTCACCGATTTCATTACCGATACCAGGAATTACTTTCCCATTAATTTTCCTACGACAATAACCGAGGAAACCTCTATGTCGGAAAAAAAAATTGAAGAAGAATCTGTACCTACAGCTCCCATACAATTAGAAGAACCTGTACCTGTTATACCTGGTTTGAACCAATACGACATTATCGAAGCATACACAGGCGAAGCATTCGCTTCTTTCTAAATTAAACATGGATGACGCCAAAACCATCTCTTACGACATAAACGAAAATATCATAAAAATAGTTAACAATATATTGAACAACCAAGTTCCGAATTTGATTAACATTATATCGGTAAAAGAGAACATTGACAAAAATAACTTGATTAAAATAGTGGATCGATTTAACAAAAGTTATCAAAATAATAAGAGTGAAAATCTGTAGATTTGTCTAAATGATGAGCTTGCCATTTATCATTATCTGTTAAACATTGTAAATTGATGATATTATCATCAATGAAATGAATTTTTTCATTTGTGGATGACAATGTGTTCTCCACAAATTGATAGATGTCCCTTTTTGGTTTTATTAACCCGTCGTCGGAAGTAAAACTTTTCTCTTCATCAACAAAATCATATAGATTCACCTTCGCCAAAGCACAAATATTTTCACACCAATCTATAGGGGCATTTGTAAATAGTCCGAATCTTTTATGACCGTATCTTTTAAGTTTTCTTAATGTCAATCTATCATTCAAAGTCATCATACTATCTATCGTTTGATAATCAATATTCTTGAACACGAATTCGTTGTACTCTAATATATTGTTTCGATAATGTTGTGGATTGACACCGATTGCTGTATGACCAAAAGTTTTATAAAAATATTCGTTTACACTCTTACTCTCTTTCATCGATTTGTTATATTTCTTTTGTATATATTCGATAGATTTTGTCTCTATCAAATGACTTATATGTTTATTTTTTATTAGCACCCCATCAAAATCAAGTAAAACAGAAGAGGACATTATATTAGTATAATATAAAAATGGAAGAATCTTACACGAAGATAATGCTGATTGGATTTTCAATTCTTTTATCCATTATTCTATTGACAGTGCTCATACTATCTCTCCAACATATAACTTTTACGCGAAAGTATGAAGAAAACAAAATTGACGAAAGTGAAGAAGATGATAAGGAACCCGCTCCCGAAAAGACACCCGCTCCCGAAAAGACACCGAATGAATCACCTACGGAACAACAACAAGCATCAGATGTCGCTTCGAAATTGTTGGATGAAGGATCATCCACTGACGAGATTTTGTCCACTTTGATCAATAAAGAAAGTGAGAAAGAACGATGTTGCTTTAGTACTAAATTCGATTGCACATCACAAACAAACTGTGTGAGTGGTGTGGAAAAAAGATGTGGTGTATTTGCAGACAAAGAGTGCAATGAATCGTTGCTTGAGTGTGGATTATTCAACGAAGAACAATGCAACACACATCCAAACAACATATTTTGCGAATATAATGGAACTAAAGAGAAATGCGAGAATATACCGAATGCTCATGATGGTTCTGAAATTGAATGCTCTCAATTTATTAGGTTCAAGAATGTTAAGTTCCCTCACATGAAATACAATTGCGAAAACAATCTATTTATCTAATAGGGTCACTGATGTAATGTTCTCGTACAACTCTAAAAACGGTATTCTCATACCGTAACCAGTAATCAAATATCTTTTATTTTTTTCCATTTTTGTTACCGTTTCAACAGCATCGAAGACAAACAACAAATATCTGTTGTCTATGACATATATGTTGTTTTTGGTATCGGACACTACATTGAGGATGTTCTTCTTGTTGACACCAACAACGAAATCATCCTTTACAACGATTTCTCTTCTAAATTTTGTAATAAAGAAATAACAATAAAATATAATTATATAAAAGATAGCAGAATATATATAGAAATTCAAATAGTGAACATTAATGAACATTTTTATTTAATTTCTAATAATAAAATTAAAAATTTATTATGATTAGAAACTCTTTATGTTTGGCTTCCTCAAATAAATCAGTATACGAGACACATTTGTCAAAGTTGAATCCCGAATTGGTTATATGTGTTGGACCAGCGGGGACAGGGAAAACGATGTTAGCTTGTAAACATTCTATAGCACATTTGAACAACAAAAATTATAACAAGCTTATCATCACTAGACCAAGTGTTTCGGTAGAAGAGGATATTGGGTTTCTTCCTGGTGAAATAAACCAAAAGATGTATCCATTTTTAATACCCATTTATGAGAATCTTGAAAAGTTTTCTGACAAAAGCACTATCATGAAACAATTAAAAACCAATGTAATTGAGGTTGTACCTTTAGGTTATTTGAGAGGTCGTACATTCGACAATACTATCATTATTGCTGACGAAATGCAGAACGCATCCCATAACCAAATGATGACCTTACTAACCCGTATAGGATACAATTCTAAAACTATCATCACAGGGGATTTAGATCAATGCGATTTGACAAAAACGAACGGGTTGAAAATATTTCTAGATAAACTCAATGCGAATGACGACGAAAGAAATGTACAAGATATAGAGGTTGTGAAACTGCATTCTGATGATATACGAAGGAGCGAACTTGTAAAGTCGATCATCAATATTTACAGAAATTAATTATTATGATTCATGTGTTCATATTTGATTAGTTTTTCCATTGGTTTTTGTTTGAAAAAAAACAACACATATAAAATTATAACAAGTAAGAAAACTATTATATATATATCTGATTTACCATACATTATTATTTAAGAAACAGAAATTAATACAGACAAGCTGAACAAGGATAATATCATTATAGACAAATGTGTATCGTCGGAATTTACATATGCCCATTTATATTTTAAATAGTTCAATAACATGGACGATGTTAAGAAATTTATGGAAAGAATCAATAGCAAGTCCTTGTATCTTTTTAATGATTTCTTTTGAAATATGTAATATTTTTTAAACAATTTGTCCACATACAAAAATATGCTTCTGTTGATCATAATACCTATACCCATAACGACAATATATTTATATAAAACAGGGGGTTTGAAGATATAAGCAAGTCGTTTTATATATGCTTCGTAAGGTATAATTTTGATAGTGTTATTCATATTGAAGCGTTTTTGTACAAACATTATATCCACAATGTAAGTAAGAAACACACCGAATATCAAATCGTACATCAAATGATTGGTTTCGTTCCTAGGAAAGAAATATTTGATTACGCCTACAAATAAAGATATTGTTATATTGGATACAGAACTTCTTTTGATAACTTCGTTGTCTATGATGATCGAGTCTTGCATATTTTATATATATAGAAATTAATTTTTTTCGTCGTACGAGAAGGATGGTAATATTTTGGAATTGAACTCAACTTCGTTTAATAAGGTGCCAATTAGAGCGCTTTGTGACAAAGAATTGTTTATATCGCAAGTTCCGGAGGTACATACAGGGGTCCGTTTTTGAGGCACGCTCCACTCTTGTCCTGGCAACAACTTCAAATCGCTATTCACATTAGAGTAAACTTTCGACATTTCACAATGGTATTTCATTTTATCCAAATTTCTTTTCGCTTGTAACGACGACAACATAGTCTCTTCGTTCAACGCTTTGTATTGATTATAAAAATCACAAGTCTGCTCCTCTACCGAATCGTCCTTGTCCATTTTGTCCTTCAACAAATCGATGTATTCCTTACTTTTAGCTTTCACCGTTTTGATCGTCGATTTATTCAAATCAGGACGAGATATTTTATGTTCTACATTTGTATTCTTTTCTATCAAATTCACAGAAGGTTCTTCGGTGATAACATTTTCTTTTTTTGGTTGTTGTTTCTTCACGGACTTTTTATAATCTTTATATTCTGGTGTCTTCTTCAAATATTTGATTAAGTTGTCCTTATTCTTACTCATACCTCTGTATTTCATAACAAGAAACTCTATATATATAGGATCGTCTTCCGTCTCACTCGTAGGCATCAACTCTTTCAACGTTTGAACTATCAAGTTGTAATCTTGTATATCATTGTTTGATGTTGTGGATGCGTATGCGGTGTTCTGTTGAATATCGTTCAACCTTTTGTACTCAATCGATTCCTTAATGTTGTTGTGTAGATCTACCAAATTGTGTTTCTTTGTTTTGATTTGATTGAATTCAAAGTTGAGTTCGTCTTCTGATGGATCTCTATCTAATAACAACTCGTATGTATCGATTATACTAAAATATAATTGTTTGTCTTCCTCGTTTAAATCCATGTATAACTCGTCTTTGAAAGATTCGATGAGTTTCTTATGTATTTTATTAGATTTGTAGTTATATATCAATAATAATATAGAACTTACCAAAAAAATAAATACCAGACAAATTATCATTTTATATAATTTGATATTAAATATAGAGAACTACGGTTACATATTCATTTATGTATAAAATTTAGTATTGATACCCATACTCTGGATCTCCTGAAACAACAGTTTACTTGCAAACGGTATCCTGATTTCAGAAAAGGTTGTCTTGTTGTTACACAAATTGCATGTATATATATTCTGTCCGGGATTCACATTCGCAATATTGCCACACTTTTTACAAGTGAACACTCTATAATTGTCAGAACAATCAATGAATCTCTCTTTCAAGAAATTCATCGTTCCGTGTCCCCAATTACACTCAACCTCCATCTCTCCTAATCTCAAACCACCGTCTCTCGCCCTTCCCTCTGCGGGTTGTCGTGTAAGTAACACCACCGGACCATTGCTATTTCTTGAATGGATTTTGTCACACACCATATGTTTCAAGCGTTGGTAATAAGTGGGTCCTATAAATATGGATGTCTTCATCTGTTCACCCGTTCGGCTATTGTACATTAGTTGGTTTCCATGTGGTTCCAAGTTACAATCGTTACCCAAAATGTTACATATGTCATTTACACTAATGCTTGTAAATGGGGTGGCGTTACCTACCGTTCCCAAACTCGCACACGCTTTACCCATAATGGTCTCTATCAGTTGAGCGATGGTCATTCTGCTAGGAATGGCGTGGGGATTTATGATAATATCAGGTACTAATCCGTCTTTTGTATATGGTAGATCTTCTTGGGAATACATTACGCCTATACTACCTTTCTGTGCATGATTACTACTCAACTTGTCTCCAATAGTTGGTTCTCTGAAATTCCTTATCTTAATTTTGCAGAAACTGTATCCGTCCGCGCTGGTGTTCTTAAAGTAGTTGTCGTTTGTGCAAGACATGTCGATGTATCCTATTTCGTTGTTCTTCATAGTGATACTATTATCCTTGTGGAAGAAACTCGTTGATGTCTTCTGTGGCATACATTTCCCAATGATCACATCACCCGCTTCCACAAATGTGTTTTCAGACACAAATCCATGCTCATCTATTTTGTCGTAATTTTGTGGTTTGTTTACAAACGATTCCATCTCTGTCGGATTACAGAAGATCTCCTCCTCTCCCGTTGATAGATTTTTGTTACACTGTTCCTTTAATGTTCTATAAAATGTGGATGTAAACAAACCTCTTTGAACAGAAGATCGATTCAATATGATAGAATCCTCCTGATTGTATCCCGTATATGTTGCGATCGCCACGATAACATTAGTGCCACAAGGCATATTACTAAGATTCAATAATGTAGACATGTTGGTTTTTACCAAAGGTTGTTGTGGATAATTTAGAACATGAGACAAAGTGTCCAATCTTGTTTTGAAGTTTGTCGCATACAAACCAATTGCTTGTTTTCCCATAGCAGAATTGTGAATCATGAAGTTGTTACCTCCAATAAACGAATGTTCGTCGGCATCAACGGTAATATCTGCGATCATGTTCTTATGCTCTTGTTTTCTAATTGTTTGAATTGGAATGAAACACGAATTTTCATTAATGTCAATCATATCCGTAAAAGTTTCGAATGTCATTGAAAGACCGTTTCCCAATACTTTTAGATATTCTACATACACACCTATATCAAGATTGTTTTTGGTATTATAAGGGTAACCAATAGTATCAAAGAATCGAATGACATTCTTTTCGTCTTCTTGTTTCACCTTTACTATCTCTAATTTATCATATGTTTCAATATCATTCTGTTGTAAAACCTTTTTAACAAATTTCCTTTTTTCAATACAATCTTGACTACTGATACTCATTTTCAATGTTTCGAATTTGTTTCCGCTAAACATACCTCTTACAAACTCTGTCTGTATGTATATACTAGCATTTTCAATCCATTCTGGAATTAATTTGTTATTAGGCATCAAATTTGATACAAGTTCTTTGAACGATAAAATATCAAATCCCAATTGTTTAATATCCTCAATGACCTTAGAATTGTTATAGTCACCTTCCATAAACACATAACCAATCAGTCTGGTCAAAATACCCATTTGTTTGCAATCGCCAATTTGCTTGTCAGTATTTTGCAGTGACCATTTTTCAGTATAATCAAATGATACACCAACTTTGTAATTATTATCATACGCTTCTTTCATCGCAACCCATCCATGATCGGTCATGAATTTGTGGTCGTATGTTGCTGTAATCTTGCGACCACTGATTGTAACCAATGTGTAGATGTCTTTTGTTGTTGGTTTGACATACTGATTGATTACTTTTGTATTTTTGTAAGTCAATGTTTTTGGGCAAAATGATTTCACTTGATCTCCGATGATTACATTTTTAATTGGTTTTCGTGTTCCGTCCGCCATGAGAACATTTTCTTCGGGATCTAAACATTGATATGTGTTTCTAGGTGCTTGATTATGATTGGAGAACGGAATGTTACTCGCAAGCACCCCCAATATCAACGACGGATGAATCTCCATGTGTGTGTAGTTCAACTGTAATCGTTCTCCCTTCTTTCCCTTGAACAAATCGTTGTAGACGCTCGCGATCAGCAATGTGTTGTTCTCTTCCACATCCACATATTCTATAATCGATTCATATTTGTCAATCGCTTTCTCATTGTTTATCGTAATATCCGCTATCAAATTGTTCCAACTTATTTCTTTATTCTTTAGTGCAAGCACATATCGTTTGTTGAACAAGAGCTTGTTATTCTTCACAATATAAATCGGTCTCACACATCGACCTGCTTCGGTTGAGATGTTTATTGTGTTTTTGGAGATGTCCCAACTGATACTCGTATAAATGTTGATGATACCTCGTCGTTTATACGAGATCATCTTCTCGTAAAGTTCCTTCGGGTTTGTATGAATACCAACAATATTACCGTTCACAAACACCCATGTGTTTTTGTTAAACTCATGAATGTTATCAATGGTTAAGATGGTAATACCAAACTCCTTCAGATAAGTGTATATACTACGGGAATCGCTAGCTATTGTGATTGTGGACACAATCGAAATATTCTTCACTAAACCAACACTGCTTCCTTCTGGAGTTTCTGACGGGCATATGATTCCCCATTGGGTGTTGTGTAATTTTCTGGGTTGAATCAGTTTACCTGACTTTTCCATCGGTGTGTTCACCCTCCTTAGATGGGATATTGTCGCGTTGTAAGTCAATCTGTTCAACACTTGTGCCACACCCTGTTTTGCGTTTGTGTTCTTAATTCCCCAATTACCGGTTGCTAAACCATACTTCAAACCAGACTCGATAGTGGATGGTTTCACAATCTTATATATGTTGCTCTTGTTTATCAGATTGACCAGATCATTCGTGACCTTCCAACTTCCGTTGTTCAACTCTTTATATATCATATTTTTCACATCCTTCACCACTTTTCCGTAATACTGTCTGAACAGATTTGCAATCATGATACCCGGTGTATCAACCCTCTTATTCAGATAACTGTCTCTGTCGTCCATTGGGAAAATACCGAGGAAACATTTCAACAATTTGTTCACCATGTATCCCAAATACAAAGCTTTCTTGTAATTATCATTACCAACATGTGGTAGAAAGTCGTTCTTCAAAATATCTAATATTATATTGATTCTTTTTGATCGATTTTGCATAATCTCTTTTGGGTATCCGCTAATGTTCAGGAACTTCTGCAAATACTCTAATGCGGAAAGTCTGTTCAATGTCGTATTGCTGTCTTCAATGGATCCTTTCAAGTTGTCAATTAATATTTTGTTGTTCGGATCATCCAAATCATACACACACAATTTCACAATATCCTTGTCTGATTCAAAACCTAAAGCACGAAACAATACGAACACAGGAATATCAATTCTGATATGATGTATACTGGCTCGAATGTAGTATCCGAATTGCGTTTGCTTTGATGACAGTTTCAAAGATGTTAATTTAGGAGGACCAAAGATGTTATCTGGCACCGAACGAATCTCCGCAATATGCGAATACTGGGATAGTTTGTTGTCCAAGAACACATATGTTTTGTTTTCTGCGATACGATCGTGACTAATCACAACCTTTTCGTTCCCATTGATGATAAAGTACCCTCCGTAATCGTATTTGCATTCCTGTGAGTTAATTTTGAAATACGGATTTTCCATTATACAGTAGTTTGATCCTACCATAATTGGAATCTTCCCAATGTTCACATTTCGCATGATTTTTTTGCATTCCTCTTTTTTGTTATCGTTATCATACCATTTTATGTGTATCTTGAACTCCACATACACATTCGAGGAATAACTGAAATTTCTCTGACGCGCGTCGGTGGGTGTCATTAACTTTGTGCTTCCGTCTTTCTCATGTACCATGGGTCTTGTCATTACCGGTTTCGAAACATTGATATAGATGGTATACTTGAAATCATCAAGCTCTGGAATGTACTTGTGATGGATTTGTAAATCGTTGAATCCTTCAATAATCTGCTCCAACTTGTTTAACACAAAATCGTTATAAGACTCCACCTGATGTTTGATCAAACATTTACTATGCGACTCGTCAAAATATGATTGAATAACATCCCATGTGTATTTTTCAAACTCCAAGGGTGTTAAATCATATTCCGACATATCGGTGATGATAATTGGTATTCTTAATTTAAAAGTTAAATCAATTTTTAAATATATAAATAGTTGGAGTTGGAATTATAAAAAATGATTTATGATGATTATGTGGAATACACCAACAAATATAGAAACATTTATGGTGAAAAAACGATAGTGTTCATTGAGATTGGTTCTTTTTTTGAAATATATGGGGTTAACAATGATAATGAAGTATCAGGAGCAAATATGATTGAAATGGGTAATTTATTAAACATTCAGGTGTCTAGGAAGAATAAGTCAATATTAGAGAATTCCAGAGACAATCCCATGATGGCCGGTTTTCCAAATCATTCTCTCAAGAAGTTTATCGATATATTGATAAATAATAATTACACAAATGTTATCATAGAACAGGTGACACCACCACCCAACCCAAAAAGAGAAGTTACGCAGATTATAAGTCCATCTACATACATTGAAAATTTATCATCTCATAAAGCCAACATTCTTTTGATTCTTTACATCGAACTCATTGAAAATTGGAAAACGAAGAAGACATCATTTGGATTGGGCGTCAGCACCGTAGACTTGTCAACAAGTCGTACAACAACTACTGAGTTATACATTGACAGACATACTTTGAACGAGGAGTTGGTCCGTTTGTGTTTGTTTTTCAATCCAAAAGAATTGGTTATTTGTTGCACTACTGATATTGAAATCTTTGTTCCGACCAATGTGTATTTCCACGATAAGATTGGTAAATTAAATGATCAATATTTGAACAAAACATATCAAACGAGCGTAATCAATAAGATATTTACAGAGAAGGGGTTTTTGGAACCCATTGAATACATTAATCTGGAGCGAAAACCCTTGTCGCTGGTGTCTTTTGTGTATATGTTGGATTTTGTTTACGGGCATAATGAAAAACTATTAAGAAACATATCGAAACCGATCATTGAACATTACGATGATAACTTGATTTTGACTAATAACGCATTGTATCAACTTGATATCATTGGGAAAACGAATTGTTTGATGGACATTTTGAACAACTGCCAAACATCGATAGGGAAGCGCTATTTCAATCGCATGATAACAAATCCCATTACACATATTGATAAATTAAATACAATGTATTCTAAAGTGGAGTATTACATCTCTAATAACTTATATGTTAATGTGCGACAAATTCTAAAACACATTATGGATTTTGAACGAATTATTAAGAGACCCAACATCCAACCCTTTCAATTGGTTAATGTATATACTAGTTTATTGCAAATTGCTAAATTATATAAATTAATTAAAAATAAAAACATTTTGGCAAGTGTAATTAAAAATATTGAAAAAGATATTAAAATTGAGAAAGCATCCAAATATAATTTAAATAATATCGACGAGAATATATTTTGTTTATCTTATAATAAGGAACTTGATCATTTACAATCACAATTAGAAGATATAGTGAACTTTTTTAAAACAGCGCATTCAAAGATAAGTGATTATGTGAAATTGGAAAGGTCTGATAAAGACGGTATAATCTTCACAACTACTAACAAGAAGTTCAATGATTTGAACAAGATTAACAAATGCTTCGTGTCCATTAAATACAAACATAATCATGTCAGGGTGTTCGATAAAGAAATTGAGAGCAAAAATATAGAGTATCTTAGTGTGAAGAATGCAATACGCACAACGGTTTCAGATTTGTTTACTTCTTATTGTAACGAATTTTTAAAAAAGTATATTAATGAGTTGGACGATTCTATATCTTGTTTGGAGGAAGTTGATTATTATTCGACGAACGCGTATAATGCGGTTCGTTTCGGATATTATAAGCCGTCGATTACGGGAGACAAGTGTCATATTGATAGTAAACAACTACGACATCCGATCATTGAGTATGTGCAGAAGGACACAAAATACATTCCCAATGATATTTGTATAAATGAGGAAAACAGAGGGATTATATTGTATGGTATTAACGCTGCTGGTAAAAGTAGTTTGATGAAGTCGTTGGGTATTTCTGTGTTGATGGCACAGTGTGGTATGTATGTTCCTGCAAAAGAATATTCGTTTTATCCTTACACTAGCATTCATACACGCATTCTAAATAACGACAATCTTTACAAAAAACAATCAACATTCACGGTTGAAATGAGTGAGATAAGAAATATTTTAAACAATAGCAATTCGAGTAGTTTGGTAATTGGTGACGAGTTGTGTTCGGGTACAGAATCCGTATCTGCTATCTCTTTGGTTACGGCGGGTGTCATGCACTTGGCAAAGAACGATACCTCTTTTATCTTTGCGACCCATTTGCACGAGTTGAGTAAGATTGAAGAGATCCAAACTCTTTCGAATGTGAACATAAAGCATTTGAGTGTAAATTATGATCCTCTGGATAATTTAATCATTTATGATCGTATTTTGAAGGAGGGTTCGGGTGACACCTTATACGGCTTGGAAGTGTGTAAGTCATTGGATTTGGATCCAATATTTATGTTGACTGCGAATAAAATCCGAAAGAAGTTGTTGGATATGTCCGAGAACATTGTACATAACAAAAAATCTGTTTATAATTCCACTATTCTTAAGGATGTGTGTTATATATGTAAAAAACGAGCAGAGGATGTTCATCATATAGAGCACCAGGCTAACGCGGACGAAAACAATATGATAGATCACTATCACAAAAACAGTGCATTTAATTTGGTAGCGTTATGTAAAACATGTCATGACAACACACACAACGGTTCGATAACAATTGACGGATTTCAAAGCACAACTAAAGGAAAAAAGTTGAAATATCATAAAAAGGAAAACATGATAACTATTTAAAATTTGTATTAGACATTCTAGTAAATATACAAGATGAGTAATGTTGATGATATTAAAGAGATTATTTATTTATTGGAAAGAAATCCGAATAACAAAAAGAGGTTTTTGTTGAGCAAGTTACACAGGGATTTAAATAATTTGGTTAGCAAATACGAATATATGTATGACAAATACATCATTAAAAACAAATCCATACATATGTTGCAAGATGGTAAGGAAAAAGAAATAGCGATAGTTCAGAACTCTATCAAAACATTTTTTCCTTACATACTGGCGTATAACACCGCCTTAATATCTCAAATCTGATTGACTAATTTATATAATTTGAGAAAGAATAGTTCAAAATGGTATATAGGTTTAGCAGAGAACAACAGATCATGGTCCAATACAGATAATTCATGTATGAATTGTATAAGAATACTCTCAGATTTTTTATATTTCTTTTCAAGCAATTTTAGGATGTTGTTAATGATAAGTTTGTATGATATGTTATAGATTAAAAGTTTGTATATACATTCTCTAACTTTGGAAATGTATATATTGATATTCTTTGTTTTTTTTATGGAATTTAATATGATGTTCAATTCGATTTCGATAACATTCAAATACAAACCTGTGTGCAAATGTAAAATACTCGCATAAAGATCCAGTTTATGTTTGTCAATAGTTTTTATCAGACATGTGTCTATAATCCCTTGATCTTTAGCATAACTTTTGAGAATTGGTAATATGTTTGTGATAATTTCTTTTTTACAAAATAGTCTACTTTTTACTTTATTGATAATTTTGTCTATACTTATGGTCGTGCATATTACCGTGTATGCTTTTAGAGATTCGATAAGGACAGCGATGATATTTTGTTGGTTTTTTGACAACACATGAATATTTTTAAAGATCATGTAAATCTTCATATCGAAAAGAACTTTATTCGCCGAGATGGAATGTATATAAGCGATAAAGTCGTTGAAGTTGGGTTGAATGCGTTGTACATCGAATATGGAGAAATGTTTGTTATATTCGAAAGACAAGTTATTATAAGTCGTTTTTAATATAGTTTGATTAGTTTTAAACTTGTCTTCAAGATTGGATTGAAGAATACAATCTAAGAGAAAACCGTCGTTGCTGTAAATCAAAACATTGAGGTCATCGAATAAGATATTTTTGTATTTGTAATATTTGCTGAAAGTAGACTTGAAATCGTTTAAGTAAATTGCGTTCATTAATACTAATGGATAATTTACAAGCCAAATACAAATTATTGGAAGTTGACGAAACTTGTAGTACAGAAGATATCAAAAGATCATACAAGAGGCTCTGTTTGAAATATCATCCAGATAAGTGTAACAGTGGTGATGCTGAGAAATTTATTGAGATAAAGAGGGCATACGAAGAATTGCTCAGAGTAAAAGAAGCAAACATCAATTTTTTTATTATATTTTTTAATTTTATCAACACCTTTGGAAAATGTAACGATATTACGATACGATTGAACATACCGTTAGAAGATATTTACAATGAATCAGTAAAAAAGATTACATATACCAGGGTGAACCATAAGTTATTCAAACAGACAGAGTCGTTTTATTTGGAATTAATTGGATGGAGAGAGGAGTACATATTGGAGGCCAAGGGTGACTTTAATGTGATAACTGGTAAATATGGAGATTTACATATTGTTTTAGATATAGAATACGGTGTATTTTCATATTTAGAATTAAATAAAATTATAAATTTGTATGACATAAATACTGTGGTGGAAATTAATTTGTACGAATACTACTATGGTGTGAAACGCATGCTAAGATATTTTAATAACACGCGCATCGAAATTGATTATGTGCCACACAAAATGGGTGACACACAGGTATTGGAAGGATATGGATTAACAAACGACGAAAATGAAAGATACCATTTGTATATATTTTATAAAACAGATCTGAAACGATGTAATTTATTCGAAGAAAATGAAGTTTTGATAAAGAACTGTTTTAATATATAAATATGGGGTATAAACCTGATTTTGTAAAAGAGGATGTATATGTCAATAATACCGTATTGAATTACAATATAGGAAATACAGAGATTATTATTGCAGTTAAATTGAGAAAACGGGATTTTAATCGAATAAATGATAGTTTGACATTCATGTATCTAAAAGAGTTGATACCAATAATATATAATATGACAACTAATAGAAGGAATAAGGTTACCATAAAATATTTCCAAACAAAAAATAAAAAACTATTACCGAAACAGAAGTTGTTAACAGAAAATGAGGTGAACAGCGGGTTGTGTTACATCAATTCAAGAGATGGTGATGTAAATATCGAAATATATAGGGAGGAAGAGTTCTATAAGGTGTTAACGCACGAAATGTTACATTTATATAATGTCATTCCAAAGGATCCGCAATTAGAACATTATTTTAGAAATAGATACAATAAACTATGTTATATCAATACGAACGAATCGTTAGTAGAATTGAACGCGTTGATCATAAATAGCATAATAATACATAAGCTTTTTGGAGAGGATTTCAACGTGTTGATTGAAAAAGAATATCAATGGTCAAGAAATCAAAGAGATAAATTAAAGAAGTTCTTTGGAATCGAATCAGACATGGAAACGAATCATAAATGGAAAGAAACAACTCACGCGTATTCATACTTTGTAACTAAGACAGATCTTCTTGATCACATTCTTGATAATATGAATTATGTATCAGCAATTAACAAATGTAAATATGAATATAATCTTTCACTTCGTATGACCATCAATGATGCTAAAAACTATAAAATTACTTAAGGATTTATTCAATTAAATAAATCATAACTGTAGAAGCAATGCCAACAACATCGGTAAAGAGGTCATCATCCATTGAAGCAAAAAGTATGAAAAAAAAAGGAACAGCAGTACCTACTACAGCAGTACCTACAACAGCAGTACCTACAACAGTAGTTACAGAGAGTAGTGATGTTGTACAAAAGCCATCAACAAAAACACCCACTGATCAAAAAGCTGTTGTTGAAGAACATGTGTCTGAGGAGAACACAACCACTGGATCTGATACATGTAGTTCTGGAGGAGACAAGAAGAAGAAGGAGGAAGACACCAACAATCCAGTCAGTGTTTATGTGAGCAAACTGAGTAATTATGTTGATCGTATTACGACAATGAACAAGGAGTTGAAAGAACTTGTGAATGTAGGAAAGAGTCTTGAGAAGGATTTCAATAATATTGTGAAGGTGATGTCTAAAAAGAATAAGAGACCGAACGAAAAGAGACATCCTAGTGGATTTGCTGTTCCGTACAAACTCAGTGAGGAGTTGTATTTGTTCCTAGGCATGAACAATGCCGATAAAGTGCCTCGTAATGATGTTACGCGCATGATTAACGAATACATCACTAAGAACAATCTTCGTGATGAAAAGGATAAAAGAATCATCAAACCGAACAAGGAACTTCATAAGATTTTCAACAGTTCAAACGAAGATTCTATTACTTACTTCAATTTGCAATCATATATCAAGCATCACTTTATTAAAGAAAAAGTTTAAAAAGAGGGTATGGTTGAAAATATGGTATTAGTTTAAAGTTTTTTTTCATTTATAAATTATATGTTATATAAATGAGTCTCGATTTGCATTCAATAAATTTTTCAAATATACAAGACGATAAGAAGGATTTATACAAATATGTATATTCTTCGTTAGACGGAACGATATACGATATTGCACAACTTGTACATTTTTTGTATAAGGATCAATATAAGGTTGCTAGATTAAAAAGCAAATTGTGGTATGTGTTCGACGGGTTGAAATGGAAACAATCAGAGTTAGGACCGTATTATGAACTATCAACAAATGTTGTGAGTATATATCAACAGTTTGTACAGGAAGAGATTGAGAAGAAAAATATTTTAGAGGATCAGATTGAAGGGATGAATTATGAACTAACTACGGAAGATGATATACAACACTATAAGCATTCGTTAAAGACGACCAATAGAATTATAACGAACATTGAGAAGATCATCTTGAAGTTGAAGACGGTAAACACAAAAGAATCAATATGTAAAGAGTGCTTGTATTTGTTTTACGATCCAGACTTTTTGTTGAATCTGGATAAAAACAAAAAAGTGATATGTTTTTTGAACGGAATATTGGATTTGTCTCAAAACAAATTGAGAGATGGTGTGTTCTCAGACAACATAAGTATTGTGATAAATGCGAATTTCATATCGCCTAAAACAAGAAAAGAAAAGTCAGAGTTAGCACTTTTATTGGAGGAGTTTCACAAGTTCCGTGAAAAGATAACATCAAAACGACAAAACAAATTAATTTTCTTTGTTTAAAAAAAAATTGATTTAATTTATTTAAGGATAATACCATATATATAACCATACAAATAACAATCAAATCATGAGTTCTATCATTGTTCCTTCTGAATTCGACATCAACAAGTTGACCTATGGTGAAATCAAGCGAATGGATAACGGTGGTAAGATGATTTCGATTGGTTACAATAATCAACCGCTTATTATTCAAACTTGCGAATGCTATGCACCCTTTGGGCTTCAATGTTATCAGAACGATGACGGTAAGGCGCCTTCGTATTCATTGGATTTGTCGTTTAAGGATATGGAAAAGAGGAAGAGTCTGAAGTATTTGCATAATGTGTTTACACAGTTGGATGAAAAGAATATTGAGAAGGGTATGGAAAACGCGACGAATTGGTTGTCTCAGAAGAAGGTTCCTAAATCGACCGAGGTAATTGAAGCGTTGTACACTCCGATTATCAAGGTGGCAAGTGACGAGAAGTATCCCAGCACATTTAAGTTTAAACTACCCTTTAGGAACGGAAGTTTTGCGTGTGATGTGTTTGACAAGAATCACAATATGATTGATCTGACAACTTACGAGGAAAACAAGACTAAGAGTTCGAAGTGCACTGTATTGCTTCAGTGTACCGGAATTTGGGTAGCAGCATCCAAGTTTGGAATGTCTTGGAAGTGTGTGCAGCTGAAGTGTTGTGTTAAGGAAGGATTCAGTGGATATTCGATGAAGCACATTCCTGACGACATGATTAAGTCAGAAGATATTGAAGAAGATGAGGATGTGAATATTATTAACAAAACGACCAAAACTATTGAAAATATAAATATTGATGACGGGAACAAGGAGGAAAACGATGATGAAGATGAAGACGATGATGATGACGATGAGGACGATGATGAAGAACCAGTGCCTGTAGTTGTCAATAAAAAAAAGAAGTAAATAATAAATGAGTGATGTGCAATGTTTGAATATAAATGTTAATGATCTAGCGAACTATATTTTCAAAATAAATACAGATAAAGAGTTGTTTATAAACATAAACAGTTTAAAAACCAAAAAAGAGTTATTTTTTTTGTTATTTGATATATTTTGCAAGGGTATCATATTAATGTATGGCGAGAACAACAAAATGAAACTGAATAATTTAGAGTTGTATCAATTTGATGAAATAAAAACCAAATTAAAATACGCGCATATAAGTTTGAATTTGATAACATACGACAAAGATACCGCGCAAATACTAGATTTAATACCATCGAACGATCAAGAAATTAAGGAGAGGAACATTATTCAGAACAGTATAGATACCATTGTGAAAATGCCTGATGATGAAGATCTTATGAATTACATATTTCATTTGTATATGAATGATACCTTATTTTGTATAAACTTTGACATCTTGCATTGATTTGTGCACATTGATATATTTTACTTCTTGGAAAGAACTGTTTTTTATCACATAATGTAAATTAATATTTACATTATGGTGTAGTATGGTTACATTTAACAATTCATTAAATGAGATATCATTTAGGAGCATACTTACTTTTTCTTGTAAAAATATTTCGATGTAATGTTTTTCTTTCGTTGAACACAGTGAATTGATATTGTCTTGTAATTTAGATACTTCTTCTGAGCTTTCAACAAAGAATACATATCCCGATCCTTGATAGAAAATGTCCTCGTCAACATAATCGGTAATATTTTCCATTTTGTTATCGACTTTTTCAAATCGCGAGAATAAGTCTTTGTATGTTGAAATTCTGATTTGGTTGCTGGGGGAGAATTCGTCAAGAATGGGTTTGCATTGATCGATATAACTTGTTTTTTCGAATTTGACCCTAACTGTTTCGATTAGTTCTACTGCTTTCAGCAATTCAAAATCGTCAAAATACAGTCCATTTTGCTCGAACGGTTTGCAGTTATGTATGATAGGGAACCCTAAATAAAACATTTCCAAATGCAAAAAGTTCAAATTGTTTAAAATATTGTAACTGACAACAATATTTCTAAAATTGTTGTTCTTTTGTATAACATCAACAATATACGGCATGATAATACGAGCGTAGGTTTCCATTTTGTTATCTTTGTATATATCTAGTTGTTTAACGAAATTCGATTCTTTGACCACCTTATCACCACAGAATACATACACTTTGTTCACCTTGTCTTTATTATGTTTATAATATTCGTCACATATCAACAGCGGGACAAGAGCGTTTTTATGAATGCTCATATTTGGTTCAAATATCAACAAATTAACCTTAGAAGTATCCTCCACATTAATTTCAGTTTTGAATATATCGTTGGATTCTATATATTCTTTAATAATGTCCACGTCCCATACATAAGGAGTAATACGAGTATCTGTTGCCGACACCATCTGCACATAATCACGAGCGTAATCGTACATTTCAAGCACCCAATTTTCTGTAAAATACGGTTGTCTATAGTGTGTTAATATGTTGTGTTTTTGAAACACAAACTCTTCTTGATGCAAAATGTATACATTTCCACATATTAAATTTATAATTTGTATGTTGAACGATAATAAATTATCAATGAACGATCTGTTTGTTTCGGGTAATAAAACCAAAGAACCTAATATAACACAGTTATAAGGAGAGAAATCGAAAGTATTGTTTGCAAAAATAATACTTTCGTTTGTTAGTTCAAAATTAGTGTAGTGACTTTCGATAGACAAAAAGTCAACCTCGAATTCGCAATTCTCGAACAACTTTTTTAAAAAATATGTTTGTTGTATACATCCGTTTGAAAATATGTTCTCAGGTTTTTTAATGAAAATCCCTATCCTCATTATTTGTTTTATATTAAAAATAATATAATATATCTATCTTAAACTTATAAGAAAACGATGACAGATCCTCGAAAATACATATTCAACATACTGGAGCGATCAAATATTGTGATTTTTTCCAAACCAATGTGTGCGTTATGTGACAAAATTAAAAAAGAATTGAAAGATACAAATACAGATTTCTTGGAAATAGATATTACCACCTTAGATGAAGATGTGGTTGACAGTATCGAGGTTATCAATGAGTTGAAAAGCTCAACAAAGAGCCATTCATACCCCTTTTGTTTCCAAGATCAAGTATACATTGAAATTGAAAGTTTAATTAAAAATTTGATGATAAATAATATAAACAATATAAATAATATAGACTCGCTATAATATGCATATCATATTGTTATGTGGGTTCAAGCGTTGTGGCAAAGACACTTTTGCCAACCACATTTCAAACACTCACAACTATACTCATTTGAAAATCTCACAAAAACTGAAAGATAGCTTACAAATGTTATTCGATTTTAATCATGATCAAATTGAAGGTGATAACAAAGATTCATTGGACGAACAATGGAACATAACGCCAAGACAAGCGATGCAATTCGTTGGGACGGAAATGTTCCAACATCAAATCCAGAAACTCATACCGAACATAAACAGAGATTTTTGGATTAAAAACATTTCAAATGAAATAGAAAGAATGTATAACACAACCCCAACAGAAAACATTGTCATATCAGATTTAAGATTCATACATGAAATCAATTATCTGTCTAACATATCACGAAAATACAACAATAACATCAAATTATCCGTTGTAAAAATATTAAGACCAAAGTTTGAAATATCTCACGACGATCGATTTCACGAGTCTGAATCACAGCATTTACAATTTAAATTCGATAAAATAATTCAAAACACCACATTGGAAGAATATAAAAACGAAATTGACAAAGTGATGAAATCATTTGAATGAGAGTAAAGTGTTTCCGTTGAATGTAGTCATATTTTTAATAGAGTTTTTGTTAATAAAAACACTCTTTTTGATTTCCTTTTTACCAGATCTGGTCTGTTTTTGTCGATTGAACATATCTTTTTCTACATTCACAATATCGTTTTTTAAATGTTTAATGATATCGTTCTCAATGGCCCATCGAAAAAAATTAAGCTGACCTATCGTGGTGCTAATCTCTTTATCTTTCTCATAATGAAACACGATCCGTTCCCTTCTACGAAACGGATCGAAAAGAATCTTTTTGAATGCCTTCAACTGAGATCTATAGTTCATATATACATTAAAATATTCGTCGTTATCTTTTTTCTTCAATATATATACAATATTGTGTTGTTTACAATAGTTGGTCACATACCAATCAATTAATCTTAACGAAAGTTTTGAATTATTTTCTACAATGTCTTTGATAATGTAAATATTATGATTTTTCGAATAGTAATTCGATAAAGAAAGTAACAATAAATCACTTGATGTAATATCCATCATAATTAAAGAAATTATGTACGTAATATTTAAGTATTTTTTTCTATTACATTAAAATAAATCATGAACAATTATGAAAACTCTTTTATTAATAAAATTATACATTTAGACGAATTCGAAAAGATCAACAATCACAACACACAATCTTATGTGTTGTCAAAAATAAAACATAAAAACATTTATGTTTTTTATAACAAAAGAAATATCATTGTTCTGGACAAAAGAAAAAAGGTTATAAATGTTTACAATACTTTAAAGACTGTTGTTAACAAATTAAAAATTTAATCACATCCATTTATTTCTAAAGGTTTCCTGTTCAAATCAGGTTCAATTGTACTTTGTAACCAAGGAGATACCTTAAGTTGGGGATTGGGGATTTCTGATCGTAATTGCATGTTCGCATTTCTCAAAGTAGAACCAACAGAGTTTATACCGACATGATAACCAGCGGTCAGAAAATTTTGATTTTGGACATCTCCTTGTCCGGCTGGATTAACTTGGGCCCAATCAGAGTTAGCAGCATCCTTTGGTAGAAGATCATCCGGTGTCAATTTGTCTTTGGGGAAACAATCCTTAGGAAATTCAGTTGATTTCTTGGTTACTTCAACCGGTCTTGGTTTGCTTTCTGTTTTAGTTACAACCGGTTGCGGTTCAGACAAATCTTCGTCGTTACTAGTATGTTCCAATTCTTCAAAGTCTTCGAAAGGTTCAGTTTCTTCCGAAGCACTCTTTTTGAAATAATCATATACAAGGAATATTAAAATGACTAAAGCCAATAATATTAAAATACCTTGGAAAACTGATTTAGTATCCATAGCCATATCTTTTATATTTAAAATATATTAAATATAATTTTTTCCCAAAAACTTATCAAAATTGTTATTAATTTCAGCAATAAAATTTAAATTTGTAATATTCTTTTCCATATCATTTATTCTTTTTAACAGCATCACTAATTTGTCCTGCCTGATTTTGATTTTGTTGTCCAGATCACATGAAACTTTATTAAACATTTCGTTGATTTCACAATTGTCTAACAAATCAGAATCATCAGCGGTATTCTGCTCATCTATGTTATCAATTGCATCAGAAATCATAACTTTATGTATTCTATATACATTCTTTCTAGTTCTTTCGTCGTGTTTCACAAATTTAACAAAAACATCATACAATATATCATTTTTTAATTGAAAGAAATCCTTGTTCAATTGCAAATTTATCTCAACATTATTTTCTGTTAGATTTATTGAACTCAATGCCAAATCGGGTAAATGCCCTTTTTCATACTTTATGAATTCTCGGAAATTGGATCTATGTGTCGGAAGAAAAATAAGTCCCTTGGCGTAGATATTAACATATTTTAAATTCGTAATTGTAAACATTTATTTTAACCAATGGTATTATAACTTACATTTTTACGCAATATCATTACTATAGTATAAATATCTGATCAAATCGCTTATCAAACTATCCCAATCAAATGTATAATCATAAGGTATTTTTGTCGGAAAACTAGTATTGTTTTTTAACCTTCTGATCAATAAATCTACCAAAGCATCTACATCTGTTCTATTGTTTTCATACCAATTGTCCATCTTTACAAATAGTATTTAAAAATGTAATAATATATTCTAGTATATATATACACCTAATGGACTTATCTTTAGATAATTTGAAAGAAACCTTTTTCGATTACAACTCTGATGTCATGTTAGATATATATGATGAAATCAAAGAGAAAGCGTTTTACAATGGTTTAATGTTAAACAGCGAATCTTCATCGTTCCTTGATGTTATTTTAAACAATATAATTTTTTTATACGATTACACAAATGATGATGATGATTTTTTGCAGAATGAATAAAAAATATTAGTATAAAATAAAAATGACAAGCGTAAAGAAAGGAGGTAACTTTAGTAAAGATTTAGCTAATCTATCGGTTCCATTTGGACTTATATTAGCTCAAAAGAGTTTGGAAAAATATTTACAAACAAAACCTAAAAAAGAAACAACAAAATCTAAAAAAGAAACAACAAAACCCAAAAAGAACACGCCTAAATCCAAAAAAGCGCCATCTGCTAAATCAAACACTATTAAGAAAACTGTTGTATAAATATTATTTGTTTTGGTTACAATCGAGCGAATTGAGTGTAGTAAGGATTTCTGTTTCATAGACCATACCTTTAAAATATATGTTGTAATAATAATTTGATAACCATACCAACTCATCGTATGTTTTTTTTGTAATATTGTTTACAATGAACCACAGTCGCTCATTGTAACAATTGATTGATTCTGTGTTTTTTTTGTTGATGTAAACCATGTATCTCTTATGTTTAACTCCTGAAATATCCATATAATTTAGATAGATATTCTATATTTTATTATCTTTAATTAATAATAAAATGTTAACGTCAAATTTTAATTCATTGATGGAAGTTAATGTGACCAAAATTGTAGACAAAGAGTATGTTCCTTATATTGAAGATGTAATCAGAATGATTATCTTGCAATTTATCATTAATTTCATGTATTTCTCCAAGGATCCAACAAATAATGGGTTTTTCACAATGGAGTTTTTTGAGTTGGTATTGTACATTATCATAGGGGTTTCGGTTTATTGGTTAATATTTAAAAAGTTAATAAAATTAACATGAAGCATTTATCGATAGTAGGACAAGATGTATATCATGACTTAGAAGTATTCACCGCATACTCCAACAGATACCAAGACACTATTGTGCATATAATCGATGAATGTTTGATTAACGAAAGATGTAAACAATACATTATACATGATTTAAAGCATCCGATTTACAATATCGATCAATTAAAAATAAAACAATTAGAGTTACAGACCATTTTATCAACATATCAAAACAATATGGAAGAAACAAATGATATTATACGGTGTATTCAGGCTAACGAAAAGGATATTCAATGGTTATTCGATCACAGTAAAGACGAAGTTATCGATATATTAGACATTGTGTATTTTCAATTGGATGTTTTTGAGAAAGTTGGTTTGAACAAAAGTTCTGAGTTGCTCGTCTTCAAAAACATGTATACCATATTATTGGCTCCCTTAATAAGTCTGTTTTCTCCTTTGATGTATATCATCATTCCTTATTTTTTAATTGTTTACAAGTTGAAGTTTAAGATTCCAATAGGAACATTCTTCAAAACTTTTACAAAAGCTTTAATTCAAAGTTATGCTTTCAGAAAGGTCTTCATTCTACAATGCATAACCTTAGGATTGTCAGTATTCATGTACTTTCAGACTGTTTTAAACACTTTTGAATTGGCAAAAAATAACTATAAAGTGTTAACACATATTTTGGAAAAGGTAAACAATATAATAGCATACATAAACGCTTGTGAAAAACTAAACTCCATATACAACATCGCTAACTCCACTGAAGTAATTAGTGATATGAATAATATTATTGAAAACTGTAAGTATCATTTTGGATATAAATTATTGTTTTTTAGAAATGTAAATTTAATTAAATTAGATAAATATTTTAACATTTTGGACAATTTCTTTAACAAATTGTCCCTTGCTAAACTTTCCATTAAATATAATATGTGTTTTACAATTTTTGAGACCTCAGAACATATACATGTAAATGCTATAAACACCTTTCATATTAGTATTAAAAACCCTAGTTTGAATACTATACATTTGAATAAATCAAATTGTATAATTACCGGTCCCAATGCAGCTGGTAAATCAACCTTTATTAAAGGTTTGCTTTTGAATATTTTGTTCTCTCAAACTTATGGTATCGCGTGTGCTGAACAATTTTCAATGACCCCGTTTTATTTCATAAACAGTCAAATTAACATCCCTGATTGTAAAGGAAAACAATCCCTCTTCGAAGCGGAGATGTACAGATGCAAACAGTACTTGGATATTGTATCCCAATTACCAAAACATCACAAATCAATAAACTTTATGGACGAAGTGTTCAGTAGCACAAATGTTATCGAAGGCGTGTCTGGAGCGTTTGGTATTTTACAAAAGTTAAGCACATTTACCAATGTATGTGCTGTAGTTACAACTCATTTATTGTATCTCACTAAATTGAAATCATTTATAAAGTATAAAATGAATGTCAAGATAAACGACGACGATGGTACTATAACATTCCCGTATAAACTGGAAAAGGGAAGTTCAAAACAATTGGTTGCAATTGAACTCATAAAAAACAATTTTGATTCGGATGTTATAGAAACAGCACTGAACATCAAAAACAAATTATTGGTTTAAAAACAACATTGTAAAATTTATTTAAACCATGCCTAAATCAATTTATAAATCAACAAACTCTTTACAGAATATCATACTTTTACTTTTATTCGTTGTAGGTTTGTTTGTATTATATAGATATGTAAAAACTATTGAAACGGAAACTAAATTGTTACAAAATCATCTGATAGAGCTCACCGAAAAAATTCAATTTCTCTTAAATAACACCAACAACAGTCAATCGGCACCAAAACTAACATCACCAAAGTTACCCCACACCGAATATGTTGATGTTGTGATTGACGACGATAAACTTAACGATACTATGTCCATACAGTCTGAGGACATAACCAACATGCTAAGGAAAGTGATGGGCGGAGGAAACGATGAAGATGTGGATGAAGACATTATAGCGAATATGATGGTGGATGTTAACGGCGACGAAGTTGAAAATAATGTCAAAATAGAAGAGATTGTAGAAGATGATGATTATGAGAAGGAAAAAGAAAAAGAGGAAGAGGAAGATGCTATTATTATTTCTAACACGAATACAGATGAGGTAACATTAAAGTCTTTGTCAAAGAAGACAAACGAAGAACTTAAAACAATGTTAAAGGAAAAATCGTTGTTGACCAAAGGAACAAAATCGGAATTGGTAGAACGCTTATTGAGTAATATGTAAAAACTATTTTGTTTATTTATTATAAAATATGAATAATACATGTACAGGTTGTAATAAACCGTCAGCAAAAAAAGTTGTAAAACAAACAGCCAATAACATAAATGAATGCATGTATAAAATGCAAGATGGTCGCTCGTTTACCGACTATAGACCTCGATGCACAATACAATATCAAATGAAGAACGAAGACATGAAAAACAGTTATGATAGCAGAATGTATTTAATCAACAATGCAGAAAATATGATAAAAGCTAATCAAGAAATTATAAGCACACAAAATAATTGTATGGACTGCTCTGCTAAGAAAATGGAAGAAACATTCTTGCCAGAACAAAACATGATGAAGTGTGACGAACACACTTGCAATTTCTCACAGGTAAACCCTACCGGTTTAGGAACAGGTAGGGTTCACAAGTGAATAAAAATGATAAAAAATATATAATTTAAATAAATGGAAACTTCATTTGAAACTATATATTGTAAAGGTAAAATAACATTAAACAACAATAGCGATATAACAATAAATGGAGAGATAACTGATAAACTCACTGATAGCCAATTGTATTATGTAGCCCCAGCACCATGTGATACAATGGCTTCCTTTAGCGGAAGCGGATTACCGTATCCTAACAAGATTCAAGCGTTCAGCAACAATCCCAATCAAGGAAAGATTGGGTTGAAAAACAACAAATTTTCAATCCAATTGCTTAGACCCAATTCGTATTATAAAGATTTTAACACTTTAGAGTTGCCATATGTTTTAATTACTTATAATAAAAACAAAACGATAAAAGTAGATCTTTCGTTTGAAAAAATGTCTTACAGATCTTTACAATATCCCGCTTTAAGACAGACACAAAAAGAAATGTTCTACGCTCGTAAACTACCAATCCGTTCTCAAGAACAGATACTTAGGGATTCAGAATACGACGATTTACACGAAGCTAATGATTTCTGGGGTTTAAAACCACCCATTTAAGAAATTCCATGAGTTTCCTATTTCTTTTTCTATTTTATCTTGTTTGTGTTTATTCAAGATATGTTCGTATGCATTCGGATTTCCAACATCATCGTAACTCAAATCAATCAAATCATTATTTAGTTGATTAAGATTATCGTTACTGCTCCTATCAAGGTTAACATCTTTCACAGAAGGTACAGAAGACGAAGTCGCTTCTTGTGCTAACAAGGAATTGTACATATTCGTGTAACTGGAATCGTTAGAAAACGCTTGATTGTTGTGCAGTTTGTTGTAGTCAATATCGTCTGTTATTTTTGTGTTCACTTGATCTGAATATAAGTTTTCGAGTGTGTTGATGTCGACGGTTTGATTCGTTTGTAACAAATCGTTGACAAGCCGTTCCATTTCACCACTGTATTTTCCTCTGTTATCTCTAAACGATTTATCTAGATATATATTCTTCAACCCAAGTTGGTCTAGTCTGGTTAGAATTTTTTTATTAATTGTTTCATCTAGATTACCTTGATTGTTGTTTGGATTATACATAAACAAATTGGAGTCCAATGTAGAAGCCATCTTAAATATGTTATCTTTCTTCATAAATGAACAAATCTTGTCGTTTTCATACGAATTCAAACCATTACAATAATTTACCACTTTATGAAAACACTCTACATTACTCATTATTGTGTTTACATTGTTCCAATCAACAATATCGTAACACTCTCGACTAGAACATATGGTTTCATCAGATAATGGGCAAGTTTTAGTATGTGCATTCAACTCTGATTGTAAACTTGAATTTCTTTGTGTTAACGACAAATATGCTGGTGACAAATGTAATTTAACATTATGGTAATAGTCGTGCAAGTTTTTGACATCATCGCTGGATAAGGCTTTGTGTCGATATACTCCGAATGCGTTAACATTCAAAATTAATCTGTTAGAGACATTATCATTTACGCGTATTAAAGAGTCTCTAATTTTGATTTCTACATCATCTCCGTATAATGTTAAGGATTTGTTATTGAAACAGTTCTCATCATCACAATTAATTAATAAATGATTGTCTACGTATAAGTAAACTTTACCACTTTCTTTTATAAAAGTGAATAAATGATGTTTGTTATCGGCAAATATTTTGTTAGCATGATAATCATCCAATGTATAAGTGTAGGATGTCGGTAATTTAGTGTTCGCAATATATATCTCAATGGATGGATTCAAATTTCCGACCGAAAAGTTGAATCGTATATCTAATAACTTAGAATTGGTTTTTCCTTCAATGTTGTTGTGGTCAAACTGTATCAAACTATACGATGTATCGTTGAATGTTGATTTTGATGTGATTATTCTCATGTACCAGAATATACTGAATGTATCGAAAGATTCAAATATTGTTTTCGCATTCGCACAATTCACTTTAGATGTTATTTTAATTCCGTTATATTGATTGAAATAATCATAAGGAAAGGTATGCAAGTCTTGTGTTAACAATGCTCCAATCTCCGAGTTTATTTGATTATGCAAGGAATTGTTATCAAAATCTATAAACCGTTTGTCGAAGGATGACACATAGTATACTAACGAATCTTTCATATTTGCATTCATAGACTCTCTGTAATTTTCGTCATTGTACATATTTTCCTGTGTTATCGCAAAATGTTCTTGATATGTATATTTAAATTTCAAAACAAATATTATCAATATTAACAACGATACAGCAGCTATCACGAGATTAAGTAATGATTTTTCAACATACAAGACATATAATAATAATAAAAATAATGCAATATATAATAACTCTTTCATTTTCTTATATTTCATATAGATAAAAATATGTGTGTTAAAGAACTGATATTTTTTATCTTTATCAATATATAAAATGAACAACAATAACGAATTAGAGGATAATAAAGTCGTTTACATTAACGATGAGGAGGAGGAGGAAGATAACAACTTCACAAACACCGAAATGTTAGTCCCTGTTACAAATAATACAATACCCGAATACACAGAAGAAAACACTCTCGTTGAAACAGACTTGGATACTAATAATAATGTCGAAAGTAATAACGATGACGAATACGAAGAATTTACTAACAAGGAAGATTTGTTATTGAATCTAAAACAATCAGGATACGAATCTGATGGCGGAGACATGAGCGACTCGGACTCTGTAGCGACCACCGACATTCTCAAAATCGATCCCTTATATTTACGACTTACGAAGTTCTTACAAACTAATGACGGGGAAAGTGTCGCAGACACCTTAAAAAAAATTAATGACCAACTCGTTATGCTAAATACAAATTTATCCAAGAATACTCAACAATAAATTACTTTTTTACTGGAAGCATCAACTTCTTTCTTTTTATCTTATCTAAGTTATCTTTTAATATCTTACAAATGAAATCATATGCGATGTTTATATGCTCCATCTTATTGGCTCCAGTGATTATCACACAACCACTCTGAAACACAGCTATTGTTATCTTTTTACATACATCGGTTTTACCATTACAAAATGTTTTACAGTTACAATATCCGTTGTTCGGATAGTAATACTCTATTTTAGCCCCCGGATAAATACATGGTTCGTAACTACAGATGATCTTATATTTCGATGTGACTATATTATACAAATAATCCAACCTTATCTCGCAGTTCTCCACCTTAAAATCACTGTTTATTAATCTCACTCTATAATTTGTGTTTTTAACATCTTCTATCGATTTGAGCAGAGTATTGTCATACAAGTTATGAATATTCTTAATTATGTCAATCAAGAAGTTTATCGCCATTCTTCCCTTTTCAATTGACTTCACACCAGTGATCTGTAAGTTTCCGTTTTTAAACAGCTTTATGTTATACTTATTCTCCATATAATGCATCACTATCGTTAGCTGATTATCAAACCTTCGTTTATTCTCCTCTTTTGTTTTGTTTTTTTTGTTCTTTGTTGTCTTGGTCCCCGCTGACTGCAAATCTTGTTTGTTCGAACCATACTCTAAATAACTGATCTCCTCCTGTCGGTGCTTTGCCATCAAACTAAACAACTTGTCCAGATATATTTCATTATTTATACTCCCCGTAACCGTTATCGTCGAAATTCGGTATTTGGTTGCACTAAAGTCCATCTCTTTAAACCTTATTTTGTTATCAAGTTATATTTAAGAGAATATATTAAATCAATTTTTTATTTAATGCCTCCAAATCGTTGTTCCATGTAGTAATCTCTGTTTCGTTTTCAATATTTGTGAGCATCAAATGTTTTTCTTTGCACTCCTTTTCCAACTCTTGCTTCTTTTCGTAAGTCAAATTATGAATAGGCATTTTTATAAGATAGTCGTATGTCTTTTCATGTAAGGGATACTCGTTATCCTCTAGATAGTCCATAATGTTTTGCCTTTTGTTGTTCATAATCTTCAATCGACCACTGATTATGTCCTCTATGAACTTGATTCTGGCGTCTAAATACTTCAGCTCGTTATTTATCTTCTTGATTTTGTGCAATTTTCTCTTCACATAATACTCCATCCTTATCTCGTAAAACTCTTGAAGTATTTCCAATACATCTTTATATTTCTTAATATTACCACTCTTTGTGTATAAATGCATATTAGATGTGTTCAACGGTCTTGTTGTTTGCATTTTGAATTCGATTTCAAACTTGGTCGCTTTCTTCTCAGCATCATACACCATATATTCATCACACACCTCTTTCGAATAGAATTGTAACACAAAGCGGACATCCTTCTCCGTATAATGACTCTCGTAGTCACGCAACACCTTAGGATTTTTATCCATATAATTTTCGATGTGTACTTTGAAGTCCTCTGTCCAATACCCAACCGGTAATTCCGTCACTTCCACTTTTGTGTTTCCCTTTCGTTCGTACACCCCTTTTGATACTCCGTCCTCTATTGTTCCATTGAATCCTCTATACCAGGGTTTCATATCATGCATATCTTGGTCCTTCATTAACCGCTTCAAATTGGAAATGATGTCTTTGGGATTGTAACACGGGATGTTCGTGCTGAAACCAGTTCCAATTCCCACACTGCCATTCACCAATATCATCGGAATGATGGGAATGTAGTGCGTTGGTTCGATCTTCATTCCGTCATCGTCCAGATATTCCAGAATGTCTAAATCGTCCGTATGAAACATATGAGGCACTATCGAATTCAGTTCCGTATGAATATACCTAGGTGACGCGGAATCCTTACCACCCTGAATCCGTGTTCCAAACTGTCCATTCGGGTTCAACAAATTTACATTGTTCGATCCCACAAAATCTTGGGCCATACCAATGATCGCCTCGTGTAAACTCGCCTCGCCGTGATGATACGCACCATGCTCGCTCACATAACCCGCTAACTGCGCGACCTTGATCTCCTTATACAATTTTCTCTTCAAACAACAGAACATGATTTTTCTTAACGACTTCTTAAATCCATCACAAATACTAGGAATAGATCGCTCCACATTATAGTTCGAAAAATGTATTAGGTCTTTGTGAATGAACTCCGAATATTCGATTTTATTCGAATTATCAATCAATTCATCCAATGTATTCTGTTTGTCGTATTTATACAACCAATCTTTTCTGTCGTCCGCCCGTTTCTTGTTAAATGCCAACTCAATTCCTTCGTTTGAAGTGTTATCTTCCCATTCATACTCCAATGCACGCATATTCTTAAAATATTCCTTTGCTTCCTTGTTGGTTGATGTGCCCAACCCCTTGTAATACTTGATAGTCCATCCCCTCCCGTTCTCATTTGCCTCCTTCCAATTATCATACGCTGTCAAATTGTAAAACGGTATGTTCTGTTTCCCCTTTATCACCTTCACTATAGGTGTTAACATCGACATCATGAAGTTGGGTTGTTTCAACAACGACGGCCACATACTGTGGAACAGATTGAACAACAATCCCTTAATATGTGATCCGTCTGTATCCGCATCGGTCAACACCATAATATGACCATATCTCAATTCGTCCGTATCTTTATACACCTTGTTCGTTTCCAGTCCGACAATCTTTTTCAAATTCGTAATCTCTTCGTTTTCGTTCACCTTCTTCATATTCGTGTCCTTCACATTCATGATCTTACCCTTGAGAGGGAAAACGCCGTATTTGTTCCTACCCACCTCACTCAATCCTGATATGGCCATCGACTTTGCTGAATCTCCCTCTGTTAAAATCAACACACATTCGTTGCTTTTACTCGTTCCTGCCCAATTGGCATCGTCTAACTTGCTTATCCCTCGAATGGTGTTCTTCTTCTTTCCATCCGTTTTCTTCGCATTCTTATCGTCATCCTTACTGGATAACGCTACAATCTGCTCCGTAATTTCGTATTTGTATATCTTCTCTATGAACTTGTCATCAAGTTCATACTTGCTTCCAAATTTACTGTAAGGGGTTGTCAAATACTCCTTTGTTTGACTATCAAATGTAGGATTCGCTATAGTCGCTTTAATGAACACAAACAAATGCTCTTTGACCGTGTTCGTCTTGACAGTTACCTTCTTTCTTTTCGTGATCAACTCGGATAATTTTTTAGTTAGTTGATTCGTTATATAATCTACATGTTTGCCACCCTTTAAGGTGTTGATACCGTTCACGAACGAAACATGTTTGAAACCGTTGTTGCTGCTGCTTACGCAAATCTCCCATCTTCCGTTCTCTGAACAAACATACGAACGAGGCACCTCTGTCTTTAAACCCAAATATAAATCTACATATTTTTCAAAATTCTTGTATTCGATTTTGTTATCATTCAGATACACCTTAATATCGTTTGGTGTCAAAGCACATATGTCATATACGCGCTTCACCATCAACTTATACATATCCTCCGATAACTTGGATTGTTTGAATAGTTTGTAATCAGGAACAAAGGTTATCTTTGTATACGGATATTTGGTGTAAGCTGTAATAGTAGGTTCGGATTTATCTTTCATATTGTTTGTGAATTCTTGGGTGTATAACTTTTTTTTCTTGCTGTCCACTGTTTCGATAATGAAACTTGTGGAATATATATTGCACGCCTTCGCACCAATCCCGTTCTGTCCACCAATCGTTCTTTCCTCTGTATCATCGTAATTCGTAGAAGTTAACATGTTACCAAATATTAACTCTGGAATATAGATCTTATGCTCCTTATGGATTTCAATCTCAATTCCTTCACCCGAATTGTACACCTCTATTTTCCCTTCTTTCTTATCAATATTCACTCGGATTTCCTTGACTGGTTTTTTCTTAGCTTTGCATCGAACCACATGATCCAACGCGTTCACCACAATCTCGTCATAGATTTTATACAAGCCTGATATGTAGGAAATGTTCTTGTATTCCATATACTCCTTATATATCCATGTATCTATATCATCCGCATCCAAAGAACCGATGTACATCCCCGGTCTGGTCAACACATGTTCCCTAGGATCCAACTTTACATACTTTTTCGACGCCATTGTATGATGATATATGCTTAAAAAATACTCTTTAAATTAATTTTTAATCTTTCTTCAAATTTTTATTAAGTAGTGATTTGGTCAACTTTCCGTATTTGTTCTCTTTCACTGATTTAATTACGGCATTTTCAATATCGGTGTTCAATGAATCAATAATGGATTTCTTTTGGACTGATGATAATTTCAACTTTCTTAAGAACTTATGCTCGTATTGTTCATTGAACTGTTTGAAATCTTTATAGTTCAACAAACCACACCGAGGTCTGTCAGATTCGCCCATACCACCCCCGGTGAAATATATACCATTTCTTACCAAACTAGGATCAACCTCGATTGCTTGAACATCGCTTTGATAATTAGAAGTCTGTGATCCGAAATATTCAATAGGTAAAGCGATTCTTCCTCCAGACATACTGTTGTTTATTTTGTTGTTGAATTTTGAACTTATGACTGAACCAGATATTATTTCAGGTGAGACTTCCACGGAGGGGGTCATATTCAACAAATATTGTTGAGTGGAAGACGAAAGTTTATCGTATGATAAACCCAATTTAGATAAATATGAACGAACTCTTTTATCCGCTGTCATTATTTATAATAAAAAATATTATTTAATAAAATATGTTTGAAGAATCCCAATTAAAAAACCTTACATCATATAAATTTTTTGCTGAAAATGTTGATAATAATGATTTTAGAAAACAAGGTATCAAAAATATTCACACAGAAAACCCTATTTCAGAACTGTTCTTCAGCCAACACAACATCAACATTTTACAAAACGGAATCAGATATTCCGTTTTCAAGAAAACTAACAATTCGGAAACCATAGGCAATCAATCCGAACATGAACTACTTATCATAATGCGATCGATATACTTGCAATATTGCAAACACAAACAATTTAATATTGTTGAACAAGTGAAAGAACTCAACTCAAAAGTCATTGACTATGCCGTACCAAACGTTCTTGTTGAGTTGAATCAATATATTAATTACAAAAAAGACGCTAGTTCTTTACCAATACCTTTAGAACACGCCAAAAATGTATCTTCAGCAGGAACTAAAATATTGTATACCAAGGAATTCTAATTATAATTTTCTGTTCTTATAAATAAATTATGAATAAAATAATTACATTTGTATCTATTTTTACCGTAATATTCTTTTTAATGTTAACCGTTGTCCTTGGACTTGTTATTCATTTTATGGGCGATCCCAAACAACCAGTTTTTTGGTTGTTCACCACATTGTTTATAGGTATGTTCTTATCCTTTATTATTTCTGTAGGAAACATCAGCTCTATGGTTAAAATTAACAAACTTAAAATTGATAAAAAGTTGAACAAAGATCATTCGTTTACCACCTGTCCAAATTATTGGTTAAAACATATAGTTAAGAAACCACATTCCGAAGATGTAGTTGTAATGTGCTACAATATCTTACCCGACAAAGACGACTTGAAAAACGCTGATAAACTGACCTTCATTGACGGTTATTTTGATGGTACATTCACCGACCCTACCGACTTAAGCTCGGTGAACTTGAATATTAACAGTTCTACGACACATCCAGTGTTAACATCAAACTTAACCGAATTGAGACATATGGCGTCCTACTCCAATATTGAAGCGTTCTCCGAATTGGGTAACCAATACGATTACACTGACGGAAACGATTATAACAAAAATTTCCATTACCATAACAATGTTCATATTACGGTTGGTCCTGAAATATCTGGGAATTCGAATCTAACCGATCATCAACACAATACTTATTCAAATGTGGGTCGCAGAGGTCATTCGCATACCCTTGGTTGGGACATGAATTCGCAGAGAGATGTTTATTTTGAAACATACAATCCTGCCTTCAGCAACTTTGACTATTGGATCAATCCGAGAGAAATCAAAATGTCCGACGGGACTACAAAATTCGCCATCGAACTCAATCTCGAAAAACTCAACTTAGCTAACAACTCGTGCGAATTGGCTAGATTGTTCAACTGGAATGAATTCAACTCCAAATGCGTATTGTAAATCCATTTTAAAAATTGATTTTCAATTAATACTAATATTCAATATCAAAATTGATGAAACTATCCGATTTTAAAGGTAATTTCAAACAAATAAACGAATTCAAATCATTTCTTTCTAAAACAACCAATCATGTTATGCTTATTGTGGGTGATAACGGCACCGGTAAAACCGCATTCCACGAAATGCTGCGATCCGAAAACAAATACGATATACTCTATGTCAACGATTCCAATTTTTCAGAAGAGACCATACAGAACTTTGTGCAGTGCAAAACGATTACCTCCTTCTTCACTCCGTTTAAAAAACTTGTTTTTGTAGATGATGTTGATATTATAAACAATATCAACAAACAATTCATTGCTAATTTTACTAATTACAAATCAAAGTGTAAGTTCGTCCTAACCGTGAAGTCCAAGGAAGAAAAGAAAATTCATAATACCTGGAAAAAACTTATAGACTATAAAATACATCTGAATAAGTTGGACTACAAAGAATGCTTTCAAGTTCTTTTGAAAATGTTTGAACATAGAGATGACATCGACGAATCAAAATTACTTGAACTTATCAAAGCACAGAATTGTAACATCTCTAATACAATTATGTTAATAGACAATGTTACTGATAAACAGGATAATGTTTCAGTGATTCAATCTAATATGGATATTTTTCACAAAAACATATACGATATTGTGAACAACATATACACAAAAGAGTTATCGTCACAATACATTCAAAGTTTGTCCTCAAAGGACAATTCCGTCATTTCGTCGATGGTGCACGAAAATATTGTAAATATAAACACAGACATCGATACTTACATTAAATTGTATGATGTACTCTCTTACTGTGACAAAATAGATAAATACATTTATATAAATTGTTTATGGGGGATCAATTGGGATTCCTTGAATATGTATAGATTTACTAATTTTAATTCCATCTTATTTAAAATAAAAAAACATACATTCTCAATCAATTTCACTCAACAATTTACAAAACTGTCTTCACAAATGAATATAAAAAAGAAACTCCAAAGTTTCATAAATAATATTTACACTACGAATACATTCGATTTGTTGTACCATTTAGCTATTCAAACATATGATGATATTCAAAAAGACAAAACTCTTAAAGATTTGCTAACTAAGTTCAAAAAGGATTTCGTCATATAATCCAGAATTGTAGTTTTCAATAATTATTGATAATATTTTCTTTTTATTAATTTAAAATATAAAGAATGGCAGGTCAAATGTATCCTAATGTTGCACCGTCTAAACTTATTGGAACTGGTAAATCACTCGCGGGTTCAGCTAAACAAATGGCCAGTAGCAATTTAGGTCTGGTCGTTGTTGTTGGTATCTTGTTTATCGTAATCGTTTATGTTATGATATACATTTTCAAACAATACAATGACACCTCTTTGAAAACAGTCACTATGGTAAAAAAACCCATAAAAGTACCAAGTGATAGACTTTTAAATATTAGCGAAGACGCTGGTTTACCGAGATTGAATTATGTTAACGGTAAAGAATTCTCATACTCTTTCTGGGTGTATGTGGACGGTGATAACAACCAAAACACATCCTATAGAAAGTTCATTCTAGGCAGAATGAAATCAGGCGACTCTGTAGAATACGCCTCGCCTCTCTTTGAATTTGACAATGTATCAAACAAATTCTTCGTTAAACTCGCAACCTCGTCTAGCAATGTAGAGCACCAAGACACCTTGGAAATTAAATATTTCCCTCTTCAAAGATGGGTAAATGTCGTTCTTGTCGTGGATAACAACTTCGTTCAACTATTCTTGGATGGAGAATTGAGAGAAGTCAAGGATTTAAGCAATCACTCCCAAGACGCATCTATCGTTAACACCCCCGTTGGTAACTTATATATAGGTTCATCTGTAAACAAACCCAGCTTCAACGGATACATCAGCAAAGTACAAGCTTTTAACTACGCCGTAACCATTGATCACGCTAAAGTGATTTACAAAGCAGGACCTTTACACAAAACGGTTCTTTCCGTCATCGGAATCGATACTTATGGAATACAGAATCCTATTTATCGTATTGATGAAAAAAATCAAATGAAAGAAAATTGTAGTACATAAAATATTATATAAATTAAATATAAAAAATGATTAATGCATTACTTATGGGTGTAATCGGAATCATCATCAACTATCTAGTAATTAATTTTGGAATACCGTTAGCATTCCCTGTCGTTTATAAATTCAGCAAAATGAAAAATAGACTCAATGTGTCAAATGTCTCCATTCCTTTAACTATGGGTTCTTGTAATTTTGACTCATCCAATACAGAAATCAACACTTCCAACCCTTTCAAAGATGGATTCGTTTTTATGCCCAATTCAAACAACTTAAAGGGAGGTAGCCAGTTCTCTTACTCCTTTTGGTTAGATATCAAATCAACTTACGCTAACCAATTGTCCAATGTGAACATTTTCATGAGAGGAAACAAAAACTTAAACAAAGGATTACTTAAGGACCTTGTGAATAACAAGAATAAATATCCTCTTACCGTGTGTCCTCTTGTTAAATTTGCAGATTTCCAACATAACGACAAAAAACACTTATTAGATATTGTGTTCAACACCGCCAAGAACCCACACACCGTCGTTTCTATCGACGGAGACGCTTACAACAAAATCACATCCAGCAATTCTAATCCTAGATGGTTCCTCATTACCATTGTGATCCAAGACTACATTGACTTCACCAATTCCGAAAAAGGCATCCAAATACAAAACTTCATCAACGATAACTTAGTCAGCACTAAAGTCATCAAGAACGATTCTCTCAAACTTAATAACGGTAATGTGTATCTGACACCCAACGATACCCTCGGTGACGAAGACCGAGGGTCATCGTTCTATTCTGATTTGACATATTACAATTACGCTTTAGACATTATCGACATACAAAAAATATACGATATGGGTATCACCGAAAACTCTACCGGATGTGTGACCGCCAAATACACATCCAACGACAAAACTGATTATTACCATACTCTAGGCATGAGCAGCTACATCTAAAGCAACTCCTTGACACTTTTACTCAATTCCTTCGGGGATATTCTTTTATAAGGATTCAACTCCACACATCTGTCCAATATTTTCAGTAAACCCATCTTTGTTTCCACATATTTATTGTTCGACTTTAGCAATAAATTCATTAATACCATCCCCAAACTGAACACATCTATCTTGTTCGCATTCTTTATCATCATCAATTTAAACATATCTACATCACTGAACTTCTTCAGTATTGATGTTATCGCATTGTCTATCAAATTGGTATCATACACTATCCCAGATTTTACATAATTCAATTTCACATCCCTTTGAATAAACTGTTCTATATTATCGATAGACGATAAATTGTTATAAGAATGTTTCATATTATAATATATCTTGAACTCTGGTGGATAATAACAATAATTATATCTTAAAATGTAATCTTGATCCTTATCGTACACTCGATCGTACGACAACGCCAATCCCACATCAATAAAATAGAACAAATTGTTTTTACACAATATATTCGTCTCTTTAATATCTCTGTGACACATACGATGCTTCTCCAACAAAACCAATCCAGAAGTTAAATTGTATATCCCCGGTAATATGGACTTGACATCGAAATCTTTCTCAGTAAATTTAGATAAATCCATTCCACCATATTCATACACGATTTGATATTTAGGGAACTCGGTCTTACTATATTTACAACTGGTTCTGTCCTTCTTCTCAATTGTTTTTACTTTGCACTCGTCTATCTTTTTCAATATGTGTTTTCCTTTCGGATCTATTTTCTTCATTATATCCGTAATCATACTTTCCTCTTTGTAAAACTCCTCCTTGTGAAAGATTTTGCTAACACTATCTTTGTGATACTTCTCACACGGTATTGAGGGTTTAATTACACAACCGTATGTTCCCTTCTCTATATACATGATTTATTTAAATATATGTTTTTGTTCGTATACATATGTACTAGAATTGAATTTTTCAATTACTAACTGATCACTATCAAACGCTATCCGCCATGTATTACCCAATATCAAATTGCTGTTCACATACACCTCTCCTGTGTTATGCACCTCCAATCCATTCTTTCTGTTCGCATCGTCACTACCTGTTCCCACCGCTAAATTAACCGTATTGGTTTTACCCACAGTATAATCAATAGTTTGATATATATTTGTTATAGTGTTATATTGACCACAAAGAAATTGATTGGAATCAAATGTGGTGTTGTGTAGTCCTGTAATCAACGAGTTCTCATCCTCGGCTCTCGTGGTATTGTTTAAACCGGCGACTGTGTTCACTTTCAAAAACTGAACAAATCCTTGATCATCTAATGTCATGAATTGTTCATTTGCTATGATATCAAGTCTTTCACCATAAAGAAACTGAATGTCCTGTTCAACCTTAAGATGTTCCACTGTAATATTGCTTGTACTGATTCCTGTACCGATGTTAAGACTGTCCAATTGTAACTCTATCGATCCATCGGTCAATTTTTCTTCAACTACTCTATCAATTTCGGTATTCATAAAACCTATGGTTGGTAGATACAGATCATCAATATCATTGCCAGTTTCTATTTGAGAATAATTATTACCAACTTTTTTATTTTTTGTTATGTTTGACATATAATTGGATATAGACTCAAACATATACCCCAATGTCGGAATCTTTGCTCTATTCGGTTTCGAAACATCATAGGTATAATTTCCATCATTTACTCTTTCATACGATTTATTCAATATTCCAAACAAACCTGCTTCAGTAACTAACATGTCTCTATAATCACTCCTGGTCTCTAATTCTTCCATGGTATGTTGATCGTTTAAATCTCCAATATTCGTATTTAGTATGGCATTCGCAATATTACTCGCTCCCGCTGTCGTAGGTATCGTATCATCATTAACAAAATAACCATCATATTCTGAAGATATTAAAATTTTTGATTCTGGAACATATAGATTTGCAACATAGTTTGATACCGCCAATGGAGTTGGAAATTTAGTGTTGTTTGTAAAATCGTTTTCATCTGTATGTGTATATTGTGTGTTAAACTTATAATTTACATAATTTGATACCGCTAATGGGGTTGTTAACTTTGTATCATTGTCAAATGAAGATGGTATATTATCATATACTGAATTATCAAATGTTTTTTCGCTTAATTTGATAACAACTGTATTTTCCACTTTTGTATCTTCTGAAAATATCCAATTAATATAACCATATATAGCATTCATGGTAGGTATCTTCTGATTTCCATTGAAAGCATCTGTTCCAGATTCCGGAAAGTGTTCGGTATATCTTGAACCTACATTTACATAGTTTTGTCGCACATAATTTGACACCGCTGCTGGAGTTGGAAATTTAGTGTTGTTTGCAAAGTCTGAAACACTGTAATTTATTTGTCGATACGCATTGAAACGATCATTTATATAATTAGAGGTCGCCAGAGGAGTGGTGAAATCAACATCATTTATAAAGACATTCGGAGTAGTATATTTCGATTTGGAGAACTTTCTAGTATCCACATAGTTAGACACCGCTAATGGGGTTGGAAATTTAGTGTTATCTGTGAAATCCGCACTATTAGTATGTGTATATGAATGAAATTGATTATCCACATAGTTAGACACCGCTAATGGGGTTGGAAATTTAGTGTTGTTTGTAAAATTAATATCTATATGTCTGTTTTCGTTAAAATAATGAATTACATTACTCGCTCTAACCAACTTATTGTGATTTGCCCCACCAAAGTTATTCTCATCATAACCAAAAGTAAGTGTGTTGTTTACATAATTTGACAATGTTTCCGCTATGATCACTTTGTTCGGTTCAATATTAACTGTTGTTAATGCAGTGCTTTTTTCAGTTGTTTTAACATAATGGGTATCCACATAGTTCGACACCGCTGCTGGAGTAGAAAATTTAATATCGTCTGTAAAACTTATGGGTTCACCGCTGTGATATCGATTAATGTTGAAATAATTTATTACATTACTCGCTCTCACCAACTTATTGTGATTTGCCCCACCAAAGTTATTCACATTGTAATCAAAAGTAAGTGTGTTGTTTACATAATTTGACAATGTTTCCGCTATAATTACTTTGTTCGGTTCAGTATTGACATTTGTTGACAAAGTACTCTTTATAGTTGTTTTCACATAATTAAAATCCACATAGTTTGAAACCGCTAACGGGGTTGGAAATTTGGTGTCATCCTCAAATATATTATTCAATCTATTATACATTGAATTGTTAAACATTCTTGTATCTATATAATTAATTACGGTATCGGGTGTTGTGTAATTGACATTACCTGAGAAAGCACCAAGTTGTCTATACGCATCGAACCGGCTTTGAACATAATTTGAGGTAGCTTTTGTAGTGAATAAATGATGATCGTCAAGTGATCCGTTATAAGCTGGTTCAGTGAATTCTTCTTTAAACAGTTCCATATATCTTTTAGTAGCACTTAGTGTAAACACTCTATTCGAATGTGAAGCGTTATTTATTACATTCCTGTTTATATCGCCAAAACTGGTGTTTGTTCCATCTTTACTTCCATCATTAGCATATCTGATAAATTCACCACCGTTTTCATACAGCGTATCTTTGTATTTATGTATATAATTGAGTGTTACATTACATGTGGTGGTGCCTGATGGTAAGTTAATATCGTTCACATTCTGTTGAATTTTTAATTCGTTGTTAATATCATCAAAAGTCATATATACATTGAAATTCTTAGCGGAAGGTGGAACACCATAATCACCTGATGCTGTTAAATATTGACTATTCGGATTTACATCAGGAACTAAACTCGCACCATTATTGATCACATCAATTATGCCTTTCCAAACATAGGTTTCTATTGCATCGTCCGATTTTGTTATAACTTGATAATTCGAACCATCTTTAAAATTAATGTTGGCAATACCCGTGGTTGTTGTAACATCTAATATGGTGTTCATATTTGTTCTAACTTCTTTAATAGCACTTGACGAGTCGGTAATATCTGATTTAAGTGTCCATCCACCATTGGCGTTAAGAAAATATTCGTCCTTATTACCTGTTGCTAGAGGTGGAACTAATCCTTGATTCACACCATCGAATTCTTCTAATTTACCGCTTTGAAAATCTGCTATTGTTGACCAACCATCACTTAGCAACACTTTATTTGCATCAATTGGTGCAGGCACAAATCCTGGTGTTCCTAAATCAAAATTAGCTTGATTCAACGCTGCAAAACCATATTCATCATCATTCGTACATTTCAAGAATTGACCAGGCGATCCTGTTATTTTCCTTGCGGTGTTTCCTATCAATGCACCAGTTAACGATATTTTTGTTCCAGATCCATCATCGGTTTTGACAAAAAAGGTGTCATGTGCTGATACAATACCCTTATTCTTAATTACTCTGGTAACAGGATCAATCTCAATACCATTTCCAGCAGTGTATAGTGTGTTTTTGAATTCTATCGTATTTATTGCTGGTTTGAACTCTAAAATATCAATAGGACCGTTGAAAAATATTCGGTTTGATAAAGAAATACCACCTTGATTAATCGTGGTTGGTTGAACAATTTGAAATGTCCCGTCACTTGCTAGGTATTGATTTGCTGTATTCGGAAAATTCAATGTCAATTGTTTAACCGTTATACCATTAATCACATCACTTACATCCTCCATTTCCAAGAAGTTATATGAACCTTGATTACTCACCGAAATGTTTTTTATCTCCTTGAATGTCCCATCACTCGCAAGATATGTGTTGGGTGAATTAGGAAAATTCAAACTGATCTCTTTAATAATATCATCCCCATATGATTGATCGTCAATCTGCAAAAACCCATTACCATTATAGTTACTTATTGTTACATTACTCATCCGTGAATAAATCAATTCGGTTGTGCCCGTTGTCAATTGGTTGCTCAACGCGTCAATCTCGGTGTGTAGTTCGTTATACATATTGCTTATTCCAAAACTATCTAGCACCACATTTCTGGATAATTCGGGAGACACATAATTATCTGTGGTCTTTACTATCCCAAAATTGGTTGGTCCCGCCAAAGGCACCAAGTCTGTTATATTATCATTATTAAAGAACACATTTGACAACGCAAACGCTGTAATTGCGACATTTGATGACGAATTGTTCAGATCGTTTGTTAAATACACAATTCCTTGTGTGGACAGGGTGGTGTTTGCCACGGGCAAATCTTCCCATTTGCCCAGACCATCTGCAGTAAAACATTTCAAGTAAACATTATTTCCATTTTGACCTGATAGAGTGATGTCTGTGTTCGAATGCAAATACCTCATATTGGAGTTGACGACTAAATTGCAACTTGTTATGTTTCCATTAAGAATTTCTACATTGTTTCTACTAAAGGTCGCCATATCACCCATACCCAGATTATGTCTTGCTTCCGCTACATTCTGCAGTTCACTCAGATTGTTGGTTTTTATTAGAAAAGGAACACCAGGTATCGCGCCCAACAAACTATCAGCTGACACAATATTTGATATGGCTACAGGTAATTGTAGATCAGCAAAATTTCCCGTACGACCCACCTTTGACACCCCTAGATTAATCATCGCTTGGGTTGGGTTCTCCAAATCACTCAAATTACACTTGCTATAGATAAAAAGGGTTTCGTCATTGAAATCCACATTCGAAAAGCCACTTAACTTTCTGGGTGCGTTAACTAAGTCATACCAGTTTGCCGTGAACGCAACCGTTTGTATGCCCGCTTCACCCAACCTGTTTTGAAATACTGGCAAATAGGGATTGTTACATCCATTAGCATCAACCGAAATTATTTCACTCAACACATTAGAGGTGATCAATCTATTGTTCACACCCTCGTTCAAAAACTCATACAAATTGTTTACCGATGTTGCCGACGGTGGATTCACCTCCGATGTCTCCAAATAAGATTGTATGTATTGCAACCGTTTATAATCCAATGTATTGTTATTCCGAATTAAATAATAAGTGCTCCCGTTCTCTTCCAAAGTCGAATCCGAAAAATATACATTAGATAAAGTAAGATCCTTCGTTAAGAAACTTTCGTTGAGTCCAAGATTAGAAACCGCATACACTTTATTGAATCCAACATCATCCAAATTATTGGTCGAAATCATGTATGCAGAACCCTCGTCCGGTAATTGTGACTCAATCTCCTTTACCATACCGTATAAGTTGCTTACCGCACTCGCTGAACATACAGTGTTACTATTGTTATTACTGATTGATTGCACGATCTTCGTCATGAACAGATTGTCTCCATAACCGTTATTTGTCAATATACAAGGATATTCCGTATTGCTAGATACAAATTGAAAATTGTCCGTGATAGTGATGTTGCTTATAGTGATCGCGTCAATGTCCAAATTGTTGTTAATGATTGTATCTCTGAACTCTTCTATGTAGTTCGAAATGGTATAATTGATTTCTGTCTCTTTTATGTAGTTCTGATCGTTGCAGAAAGAACTCAAATATATTTCACTGGGTGATTTCTCCATCCACTCTTGCAACGCTTGTCTTTTCCACATAACTTGGCCACTACTATTTTTAGAAACCAATATGTAGTTTGAATCAATGTTTGGACCTCGTAAAGTTAAATTAGATATACTGATTTTACCATTGTGTATATCTACATTGCATTTACATTGATATGCCATTGACAGCAATCCGAGGTTATTTTGCGCTTCACATATGTTATAAATATCCGCTAAATTTTGCTTAACCTGAAGAAACGCCATTTAAATTTAAATTATAAATAATTTAAATAATTTTGATGGTTTAATATTTCGGATAATTCTAATTTCTTCATATTCAATATATCATTCAACTCATTGTATATCGTATTCAGTAACAAACTTGTATAAGTGCTATTTTCATCGTATACCATTTGATCGTACATATGTGTTATTCCATTTTTATCTACTGCAACATCATATTCTGGCAAGTGTTTCCATATAAGCACTCCGTTGTTGTTCGACGAATATATGTAACTGTTGTTAATAGACTTATTCGTATAGGTAAGAGTTGAATTAACTGTTAAGAATCCCATATTCAAGTTTGACCCGTACATATCGACATTATCAATGTTTTGTATCCCCAATGTACCAACCTGTAAGTTCGATCGAACAAATGTCTTTTCATCTTCATTTACAAACTCTTCAAAATTGTTATACATAGACAAATACTCACAATCGTTCGAAAAACAACTCACATTGTTCGGTTTGTTGAACAATGAATTGTAATCACTTGTATACACGATTGGTTCCAGTTGTAAATTTCGATAACACAGTTTTCGTCTTTCTAAATCAAAAAAACTTATCTCTTCCAAATTACAACTGAACCTGATCAGATTGGAACCGTTATCCACACCGGTCGTATACAACTGCTCCAAAAAGACTTGAAAGTCAATTATATCAATCACACTATCCAACTCTAATAAGTGTTGGTCTGTTAAGTTCCTAAACAAGTCTAAACTGAATGTGTTATGTTTATCATTGCTGTTTAACACATAATTCGCATAGCTGTGATATATGTAAGTTATTCCTAAATTGGCATCTGTATTATGGGGAAAATCGGAATACTCTATCGTTTCAGAAGAGATCAAAAAACTCATATCTAAATCATTGTTTAAATCTATATTCCAAGTTTCATCGGTTAAATCAATAACACCATCCTTAATGTATATGAAAAAATGATGATAACTTCTAACATCTATAGGATCTTCTATATTAACATATTTATTGTTTATTTGATCAATCAATCCTAAGTTTTTCAAATTATTGTAACTCGTTTGATTAAAATTAACAATTAAATCAGTAAAATCAATGTAATCATTATTCACTACAAGTTTGGTCAAGATTTTCTCTAATTCTATATTTTGTTTTACTACTGCAATATCCATATCTGTAAAATTGCAAGTGAAATTTGAAAAGATATATTCGTTATCAATAATATATTTTATCACTTGTTGAACGTTACTTTGATAATTAATATTCTTCTGAGAGTAAATATCGTATAAATGAATGTAAATGTTGTTCAAAAAAGAACTAGAAATCGTATCCGTCAATGATTCTGGTTCATATTTTATCAATCCAACACCATACTGCGAAGTACTCGTCAAAGGAATGCTATTGATATCAAAGATATTGTTATAAGAATCGTCTAACAGACCGTTCTTGTTTTTTAAAAAGGATAACTTAAAATTCATACAATTAATATTAGTAAATTCCATATCTTGTTGTAAATTACATTTAGCAAAATGAGTCAAACCCAATTGATTGTAAAACTGGTTCACATTATATATATCCAAAAGATTGTTCTCTATCTTCGCATAATCGTTGGAATTATAGTAGTCCCACAGATACGGTTTGATTACAAAATCACCAAAATTGTTAGTCAACACAATGTTACACAGAGAACTGTATGTTACCACAGATATATCGTTATTGAATATATTTACATCTATATTTTGGGTATCCTTTCGTAACCATCTTGGAATATTAGATTGATTGTCATAATTTAACACCAACAAACCATCCTCGTTGCATTGTAAAAACACATCATCCTCTGAATCATGAAAATTTAATCGGAAATGATCAATTGATATGTTACCTCCATGTAAATTTACATTATTGCTGTCGAGATTGGCACAGTCCTTCAATAACATATTTTCACGACATCTAAAGATATCTTGGACGTCGTATAAATTGTTTGCAGTTAACAAATTCATTTATTAAAATTTATTTAATTTTAATAAATTTTCAACAATTATAAATTGACTGAACCAAATTATATAAATATAAAAATAATTTATAAACTATTTGAATTACAAATTATAAAAATTATAAATCACCTTCAAAATTTTAACATTTTTATAAAACATTTAATTAATTTAATTAATTAGATTAATCTAATTAATCTATCTATTTTATTGTAAAACTTCCATACATTTCTCTGATATTTTCTACTTTAAAGTCATATATATATCGATTGTACTTTAATCAGCAATTTGAAATGTATACATAAATAAAACTTACAGATTTCATTTTATCAAATTATATAAATATAAAAAGAATTATAAACTATTTGAATTACAAATTATAAAAATTATAAATCACCTTCAAAATTTTAACATTTTTATAAAACATTTAATTAATTTAATTAATTAGATTAATCTATCTATTTTTTCTTACACTTACAATATTCACTCTCGAAAGATAATTACACAACAACCATAGAGTCAAAACATTTTTTAGTGTTCTCTCTTGTGTTTTTTAAAGCATGGCTAACACGGAGTGATCGGGGGGGAAGAAATGTATCAGTAATCATTACATCGATAAAAAATATGATTGAGTTTGGTTTTTTAAGTTTATAATTGTAACTAAGAGAGTCTAGTTTAGACAAAACAATGCTCGGATATCAAATTATATAAATATAAAAAGAATTATAAACTATTTGAATTACAAATTATAAAAATTATAAATCACCTTCAAAATTTTAACATTTTTATAAAACATTTAATTAATTTAATTAATTTGATTAATCTGTTATGCTAATAATAATAGTGAATTATCTACTTTTAAGAAATATTAAGAGTCAGTTTTATTTCAGCAATATTACGATCAATCGCATCGATTTCGCCTAATAACTTATAATACACTTTGAACAGAGCAGATGCTGTAGATGCTTTTTTATCATCATAAGTTTTGTAATCGGTTTCAAGTTGTACAATGCCTTTTTGTGTGGATGTGGCATCGGGTAAGTATTCCCATCGACAATCTCCATTTGGATTGATAGATTTTAAAAACATGTTTTGATAGTTTGAGTTGTTGTATTTGTATTGCATATGGTTATCTATAACCAGATTTGAAAATGTACCGTTACCTCCCAAGATGTTTATATTGTTACTATCGTAATACGCCACGCTACCGATTAAAAGATTCTGTCTTGCTAAATTAATATTATCCACATCTATCAAGTTGTTACTTCTATACATGAATCCTAAATCGTTGGAAAAGGCACTTATGTTTACAGGTCGATTGGACAACTGAAAGAAATCACCGGTGTGAGCAACCTCGTGTAAACCTAGATGTTGTCTGGCTGTTGAAGGATTGTCCACACGAATATTGTCGTCCACACGCATATACTCGGTATACAATGCCCTTATTTTAGGATCAATGGAATTGGATATGGAGGCATAATTAACATTGTAAATATTGTTTATAAATTGGTTAAGTCCATACATAGACAACGCTACAATCCTATCATCCATTATCAACTGGCTATCGTAATTGCTTGTAAGGTATATGAAACCTGCATTTGTTTCTGAACCGTACAGCAACTGTTTCGGTATGATTTGCCCTTGAGTGTTAATTGATAAATAGAAATCGTTCGTAAATTGTAAATTTGCGTTGTTAGGATTTATAAAGACGATGTTTGAGTTTACATAAAAATCTCGAACAGCAAAGGAGTTGTTGTTATTAATGGACGAAATCAAACCTTCCATATTTGTATTAAAACCTAAGTTTGCTCTGGCCTGCCTAAGGTCGGTCAACTCAGATAAGTTGTTTGTTTTCTTCATCAAACCAGAATCAATTATAGTTTCTTGGATTTCTGCAGCAAGAGAAACATTTCCGATGTTATTCAACAAAGACCGGATAGTCTGTTCCATTTCGTTAACCGCGATGATGGATGCTGCTGCATTGCTGTCGTTATCTGTGAATGCGTGGCTCAATTTTATAACACCGTATTCTGTGTCTGATGCTTTTTTTAAAGATGTCCAAAAGGTTGAACCATCGGGTTGTATGGATAGATATTTAGGATTTTCATCGATTTCAATATTTGGAAAAATCAAATTTCCGTTGATTGTAAGATTGTTCATTGTGATAGCCTCTGAGTTATCTTTAAACGCCATAGAACCCAATCCAAGATTACTAATTGCACCGTCCACATCTATATTGTGCACATCTTTATGAAGAAAATCCAAATCATTGTTTAAATCTGAAAAATTTGTAGGTTTGTTCAACAAATCATTGTAGTCACCCGTAAACGCTATCGGTTGCAACTGGTTTATGTTTTGAAACACTACATCAGATGTATCAAAATCACTAAACTTGATGTCTTCCAAATTGCAGTTGATCCAGTTGCCCAACTCCACATCCACAAAATCCACCGTTCCGTCGTTACTCTTGCAAATAAGAAATTTGTTTAGACCAGCATTGTCTGATTTAAGTTTGAAATGATCGATGGAAATAGACCCACCATCGATATTCACATTATTTGAATCAAAATTGGCTAAAGAACCAAAACCAAGATTGCGTCTAGCTTCAAAAACATTCTTAACATCTGCCAGATTGTTTTTACGATGTAAATATAATGACATTTTAATCAAAAAATAAAATAAATTTAAAAAAACTTTATATAAATTTAATCAAAGTAAATAAAAGAATGCCTGGTGGATTAATTCAATTGGTTGCATTTGGTGCGCAAAACATATTGTTGAATGGAAATCCTTCTGTAAGTTTTTTCAAGAAAGTTTACAAAACATATACCAATTTTGCTATGGAAAGTATGCGTGTTGTTTTTGACAAGAATTATATTAAATTCAACGAATCAACCACAATGATATCTAAAATAAAAAGAAATGCCGATCTAATCCAAAATATATATTTTTCCTTTGAAATTCCAGAAATAAAAAAACAAGTTAAACGAAACAACGAATCGACCATTATAGGTGACGATTTCCGATTTGTTAAAAATCTAGGAGAGGTGTTGATAGAGAATTATCATATCTATATAGGCGGAACCATCATTGACAAACAATACGGCGAATGGTTACATATTTGGAACGAACTATCAATAGAATCTAGCAAACGATACGGGTATGACAAACTTATCGGTAACATACCCGAAGTGTACTTACCAGACCCTTTCAATCGTTTACAACAGAACGCTGTTCAAATTGAAAAACAACGGTTCTTTGTACCTTTAACATTCTGGTTCAATAAAAGTCCAGGATTGGCGTTGCCGTTGATCGCTCTACAATATCACGAAGTAGAGATTCATATTGAGTTGAGACCTTATAAGGAAATATTTACAATCAACGAACAGAAACCAACGCATTGGAACGAGTATTTCGAATCAGCGGCTATTGATATTAATCCTCATTTGGAAGTGAATTATCTGTTTTTGGATACATACGAACGGAACTACTTCGCGACGAATGCTCAAGATTATTTAATAGAACAGGTTACGCGTATTCCAATATTGAACATTAACAGATTCTCTACATCAGAGTTGACTTTACAAAATCCAGTGAAGGAGTTCGTATGGGTGTTCAAAAGAAACGATGTCGATGATACAAACAGTTGGTACGAATACATCGATTACAATTACGCTGATTCGAGAGAGTATATTGATGCGGATGGTCATTGTAATTGCGAGAATTATACTCGAGAAAAAGAGATAATGAAAAACGGTAAATTCATTTTCAACGGAATCGATCGGTTCGAAGAGAAGGACGCTTCGTATTTCAATTTGGTTCAGCCTTACCAACATCATACCGTCATACCCAAATCGGGCATCTATGTCTATTCATTTAGTTTGTATCCCGAAAACTTTCAACCATCGGGTTCATGCAATATGTCCAGACTGAACAAAATACAGTTTCAAACAGAAAGATGTCCAATTCCCGATGGTAAAAATTACAAATACGATCTGTTTCTGTATGTTATTAATTACAACTTTTTAAGGATTACTGCCGGTCTGGCCGGATTATCCTTTTCATCATAAAAATATTGTGTAAAAATAAATGCTATTCAAAATCATATTTAACTTATCATTTGTAATATTGTTAGGGATGTCAATGTACTATACCTTTTTGTATACACAAATAAGCGAAGATATAAATGAGATGAAATACAAATTGAAAAGCTGTTACAAATCTATCGTGAACGAACAGGAACACGAAATTCCTTCAGAAACATCGGAAGTTCTTCGTAAACAAGCTAAGAAAAAAACAAAACATGCTAAAAATAAATAAAATATGCATAAAAAGTAATAATGTCGAGACCTACTAATGCGAATACCAATACGAAATTGATAAATGATGACATGATAGGCAAATTGAACAAACTAAACGAATTTAAGAATAAACTTGATACGACCAAAAATAAAGAGAGGGATCTAAACTCTAAGGTCAACTCCCTCTCCGAAATCAATAAAAATGTTACCGAAAGTTATAATGTATCTTTGAAGATCATAGTTGATGTTACCAAATTGTTGAATCAGTATATGCTGTACTTTAATGAGATTGATAAAGTGATAAACAGTTTGAACGATAGTAATAATACCACTTTGACCTTAACAAATAATTACTTCGACAATATAAACAGATTAACCTCCGAAAAAATTGACGAATTGACAAATAACTTTAAAAATCAAATTGATTCGGTAAAGAACATATACTCCAAAAACAATTTACCCACCGAAGATTTGGAAAAGTACAATTCGCTACTAGCATCCATCAACTCCGATTCCAAATTATTACTTAAAAAACAAGAAGGTGGTAAGAAATATAGAACGCAAAAAAAATAAATGGGATTCCTACACATCGTTTCCGGATCGATGTTTAGTGGCAAAACAACCAGGCTTATTGAGTTATTTTACAAACATTATATCAACAACAACATACTGATATTCAATCATTGTATTGATCAAAGATACAACAAAGAAGCTTTTATAACAACACACAATTTGGAGAAGGTTGTGTGCAATCAAATAGATCATTTAGATGTAATCAAACATCATCCAGACTACTTACATACAAACATGATTATCATTGACGAAGTACAGTTCTTCACAAATGTTAAATCAATTGTTCTAGAAATGGTTGAAACAGACAATAAACATGTCATTATTGCTGGATTGTTAACCGACGCAGATAGAAATGTGTTCGGTAACATGATCGATCTAATTCCTTATGCTGATGTTTACGAACAAAAGTATTCCAAATGTCATTTATGCGACACTAACAAAGGGTTGTTTACTCTACGAAGAACAGACTCCGAATGTGTTGTAGATGTTGGATCTTCTGATAAATACATTTCGGTGTGTAGAGATCATTACTTAAAAAAATGAGACGAAATAAAATACATAGACAAATGAATACCGAAGAGATTCCTGAAAAAAAGAAACGAGGAAGGAAACCAAAGACAGATAAGAATCAGAAAAACATTGCGAAAGATAATAAAAATTTGGAACCTCAAATTTTACACCTAAACATCACACGGAACAACAGCCTAGTTTCTAAAGACGATGTAATCATGTCATCGGATGTGTTCAATAGTGATGTTGATTTACAAAGCAGTAACGATCAACGAGTACCGAACGCTTATAATGAAATCGACCATTTTTCATCCAAACCATATGAATTGTTAATCAATACGAAAGATTCGGATGGTGTAAAAGTGTTGTTGAAAAACATTGACAAAAGTCAGTTGACCAATATAGCATGTTATTGGTGTTGCCATAAGTTTGACAATCCGTATTTGGGCTTGCCGATCAAATACAAGAATAACACATTTGAAGTGAATGGTTGTTTCTGTAGTTTCGAATGTATGTGCGCATACAACTTTTATTCCAACGAAAACAATCACAACATCTGGGAAATATACAATTTGATCAATATCATGGCGAATGTGATGAATCACGATAAATATATCTTTCCCGCACCACCCAGGAAATGTTTGACTTTGTTCGGTGGATACATGTCAATTGACGAATTCAGAAACTTTAAAACATCCAAAAAGATTATTAATGTAAACACAAATCCGTTTGTAATCAATGTGGAACAAATCGAAGAAATTAACGATTTCAATCATAAACAACATGATACCTTATATCATTTCGATAAGGAAAGGATAAGCAATCTTGAAAAAAAAATCAGTCATCAGAATGTAGTGAACATCCAGAATAATTTCAAAAATACTTTAGATTCAGCCATGAACATCATCTGTTAAGTTTCATACAGAATGGTTTTATATTTGTTTGTCTTTTTGTTCAATCGTCTTTTACCAACCTCTCTGCCTATCTCATTCTCATGGTTTTCATACAATATGTTATTTTCGTCAATGAAATAGGTTTCATTTTTGTATTTAAATACTCGCAAATCCGTATCGATTTCATCCGTATTTAACGAATCTATATAATTGTCTATAACATTTGGATTATCGGTGGTGCTAGTAGAGAGTTCCTCTTCTTCGACTTCGTTGGACGGTATGTTCTCCGGCTCTACTTCAACAGTAGCAGGTACACATAATTTATCTTCTTCGACTTCATGATCATAATCTTCAAAAACAACTTTTGAGTTAGATTTATATTTTTGCAGTTGTTCTTCTAGAATCTGGATGTAATTTTTCAATTTAGTGTTTTCATTCGATGTGGTTATGATCGATGACACTTTCAGCATTTCTTTTTCGTTGTCTTTCAATCGTTCATTCTCTCGCTCGATTTCGTCGTATCCTCGCTTTAGGAAAAGATTGTCTTCTTGTAAACGATTCACCAAATCATTCAAATCCTTTAGCAGATCATTAACAAAAGACATTGTTCAATTAAAGATAGTTTAGATATATTTATACTAATTGATTTTAAATAAAATATACATTGCGTGGGTAATTTAAAAAATAGTTTATTATTATAGTAAAACAATGAGAAAAGTTATTCTATGTGGTACACATCCTGCACAATACAACGGATATTCCAAAGTTATGTTTGAGTTGTCTAAATATCTTGCAGAATGCCCTGACATTAAATTGCACATTTTTGGATTTCAAAACTTTTACGATAGCAACGAACATAAAGTAGAGCGTAATTTACCCCCAAATGTTGAAGTTTTCGATGTGTATGCGAACGAAGATCCGAAAAATAAAGGTTTTGGAGAAAAGATTGTTGTGGACTACATCCAAAAAGTTGACCCGGAAATCGTGATAATATACAACGATCTAGTCGTTATCAACTCATTGATTGAACAAATCAAAACAATCCAAGACAGAAGATTCAAATTGATCCCCTACATCGATATTGTGTATAAAAATGAGAAAAATGCTTTAATTAAGAACATCGACAAACTGTGTGATGGTGGTATCATGTTCACCAGATATTGGGAAAATGTGATCAAGTATCAAGGATTTACCAAAAAAACCCATATTTTAGAACATGGGTTTAACAAAGACAACTTTTATCCTATTCCAAAGAAGTTATGCAGAAAGTTTTTCAACATGAAAGAATCGGATTTTGTCATTGTTAACTTGAACCGAAATCAACCACGCAAAAGATGGGATATTTGCTTGATGAGTTATATTAAATTTGTTTCAAAACATTTAGGCGAGCCAATTCGACTATTGATTGCTACAAGTATGCACGGTGGTTGGGATTTATCAGATTTGATCGTTTCCGAATGTCGTAAATACGATATTACGATGGAAGATCTGAAAAAACATTTAATCATTTTACAAAACCCTCAACAGATATCCGATTTCGACATAAATATTATGTACAATGTAGGTGATATAGGGTTGAACACATGTGACGGTGAAGGGTTCGGATTGTGTAATTTTGAACAAGCTGGTGTTGGAGTCCCTCAAATTGTGCCTAATATTGGTGGATTTAAAGACTTCTTCATCAAGGGTAAAAACTCCATTTTGATTGATCCCAAATGGACATATTACTGTGACCACAGCAGAGATTTCGTTGCCGGTGAAGCAGAGGTTTGTGATGTGGACGACTATGTAAACGCATTGGAGTTCTATTACACACACAGAAAACTGATTACGAACCACGGACAAGCCGCGAGAGAGAACATATTATCCAATTACTCATGGACTTCTAAAGGAAAACATCTATACGATATTATTATGGAAGAGACCAGACATATGGAAACATCGGCTCCAAAAGAAGAAAAACAAAAGTTGGAATTAAAAAATATAGATATTAACGAATTAATTAAAAGTAAACTGAATGTGAATCCTATAGCAGAAGAAGATCTAAAAATCGTAGAAGGTGGTGAAGAATCCGAATCAGAAACAACTACATACGCTACCACTTCCAAACAACAAGATATAGATGTTGATAACATGAGTTACGATGATATGAAACAAATTCTTAAGAAAATGCTTAAAAATTGAATTGTTTAAATTATCCTTTTAATAATAATATATAGATCAATGAATACCACGATTATCCCAAAGTTTATTGTAAATCTGTTTAAAAACGAAATACAAAAAATTCATAAGATGTTGTTGTATGAAATATCCAAAGATTACAACATCGATTTAGAAGAATTGGAAAAGAGATACATATGTGACATTAATATAAACAATGACAAAATACAGATTATAAAAAAACGAAGTTACAATGCAAATCTACCGGAAGAAAAACGATGTACTGCATATAACGCTAAAAATGAAAGATGTCAACGATCCAAAGGATCACACGATAAATTCTGTCCGATTCATCTACGCTCTTTAAAATACGGCACCACAAAATCGACGACAGTAAAAAAATGGTCCAAATTATATTAACAATGATATTTGATTCTATCTGTTGGACATGGTGTGTATCTAATACGAGGAATCTTATCTAAATATTTGTCATAAAATCCCATATCGTACGCTTCCCTCTCTTCCGGTTGAACCGGTAATTTTCTTCTAGTCCAATTGAAGAAATGTTGATGATTTTCCGTACAACTATAAGGCGTGTTATCAAGCAAATCGTCCTGTAACACCAAATAGTTGTGATATGTGTTCAACCTATCGGGGGTTTGATAAAACGGTTCTGTCGAACAATCGTATCCATGACACAAATTCATATTCGTATTGTCATTTTCTCTTTTTATACAAGATCCATTGATGATGAAGGATTTGCGTAACAATTCGTTCTCGAGACTATCTTTGCAAGTGTCTTTCTGAACAACATCGTTGATATCAAACACCTTCATTATATCAGCATTTTGTTTGTTTAACTCTTGTATATGTTGACAGTTTAATTTTTCAAACTCTTCATACATTGTTTATAATATTTGAATATTATATTATCTACAAATCTCTTCTCATTGTTATTTAATTCGTTTTCAAAATACATTCTATTTGTTTTCGTGTTCTTGATATCGTTCTTATCAGATTTTACAAACACACTTGTGTTGTCGTCATGTATCATTCGAATGTACATTTTTGCGTCATTATGGTATATACTTGTGTTCAACTTATCGATAGCATATTTTTTCACTTTTACATCTTCCGAGGTGGACTTATGTTCGTATCTAATGTTCGGATTGTACCTGCTAAAGAAAGTCATAAAGCCTGTTTGTAAAGACATTTTGAATGCGAACTTGTTGTTTAGATTGTACTCGAATCTGTTGGTGAACATTAAAAAATCAACTTTTCGCTTTCGCATTTCATTTGTCATATGATGGATATATGTGGGATGACGCCAGTCGTCGTCATCCCAAGTTGTCCATATGGCATTCGGTGGAACAAATTGTAAGGAAATGTTCCTTATTTCACCCAGAGTCTTGTTAGTGTTGTCAATATAAATTTCCAATACATTTTTCTCCTCATTTTTAATTAATTTGTTTTTAGATTGATTCAATATTATTAAATGTTTGTTTTTGTATGTTTGTTGTTTAAAATTCCGAATGCTTACTTTCGCAAATTCCCTTCGCCGTTCGTTGTATCCCGTTACCATAAGACAGTACACTGGTATTGAACTGTGACTATATATAATAGTCACCAATAACAGTTTGATTGCAAATACAATTATTAAAATAACACATGTTTGTTTTGAATTAAACATATTCAATTATAATTAAAATGAGATATTATATAATATCTTTGATAATTATTTGTTTTTATTTATTTTATTCACTCAAATACGATTTAAGAAACAAAAAACACATTTTACATTATTACAGGTTTGATGAGAAAGTATCCAAAAAAAAACCATCTATCGACATAATTGAACCATTTAATTCATTATTCAAAATACATAAGATTAAAAAAGGGCGTTCTTACATACACGCAGACATACTGTTCTTCAAACTTTTAACCGATTACATAACTATTTTTCCACATATAGTAAAAATAAAAAGATCACTTTGCATATACAGTTTAAAAAGCATTGATATATTAGCTAACAAAGCCATGTTACACAAGATATTATCAATCGATGATGCAAAACAAAAGAAATATACCCCTGTAACATACATATTAGACAACAAAAATGATTTTTCAGAGTTCCTTGATGACTTTGATGCTTCGAAGTTGTACATACTAAAAAAGAATGTACAAAGACAAAAAGGTTGCACAATTACCAACAATATTGAATACATAAAACGATCGTTACATAACGAGTATGTTGTTGGACAAGAACTTTTACAAGACCCTTTTCTGGTTAATGGGCATAAAATTAATCTTCGCCAATATGTTTTGGTAATCATAAAACAGAAATGCAAATTTAAATTATATAACAACGGTTTCATGTACTACACACCCAAAAAGTTTAAGAAGAATTCATTGGACAAGGATCGACATATAACAACGGGATATATAGATAGAAAAATATACGATGATAATCCGTTAACCGTGAAGGAATTGTATAATTATTTGGGGGCCAAAAAAGCGAATATATTAAAACAAAATTTATTTAATTTATTTAATTACATTTCTTCTTCTTACATCCCTCATATCATGAAGTATGATGCAAATCATCATCTAAATTTTATGATTTTGGGTTGTGATGTTGCGGTGAACAAAAATCTAGAATGTAAGGTTATGGAGATCAACAAAGGACCAGATTTGACTTATAAGGATGAACGGGATAAATCTGTTAAATACAATTTAGTAAAGGACACATTATATCAGATAGGATTAATAAACAATCCAAACAATAATTTTATAGACTTAAATTAAAACAAATGATTCATTCTACATTCGATACATCATCAGACATTCGCTCTTTTACATCATCTAATTATGATAAAAAACCAGTGATTGTATTCGTGTATATGCATGGGTGTCCGTATTGTGAAATAATGAAACCTGAATGGAACTCATTCAAAAAAGCAAATGCTATATCCACTATCGATGTAAATCATGAATTATTAAATACATTGATGACAAAAGATAAATCGTTGTTTAAACCAGTTAGTTCATTCCCCACTATCTATTCTAATCGTAATATTGAATACGAAGGTGATCGTTCCGTAAACTCATTGCTTGAATTTTCAAACACTGTTAAAAAAATTAAAAAGAAAGACAAAAAAGAAAAGAAGCCTGAATCTGAAGATAAGAAAGACAAAAAAGACAAAAAAGATAAGAAAGACAAAAAAGATAAGAAAGACAAAAAAGAAAAGAAGCCTGAATCTGAAGATAAGAAAGACAAAAAAGATAAGAAACCAAAGAAAGATAAAAAATAAATTCTGAAGATAAAAAACTTAAAGAATGCAAAAATAATTTAAATATAATACACTAAAAGCATTTAATAATAATAAATGAGTCATCAGCGTGAGCGTGACATTATTGTAAGGGAGTATTTAAGACAACAATCGGATGTGGTAAATATGAGCGAGTTTACGGATAATCTAACAAGAGACGAGCAGATTAATGTCCATCACAATCAATTGGTTCCCCATCAATCTTCCGAGGACGATTTACAAGAATTTAAAGAGCAGGTCAAATCGTGGATTAAACTTGATAACGAGGTTAAGGCGATCAATGCTAAAATGAAAATTTTAGATAATGAGCGTAAACACCGTAAGAAACTGATTGATGTGTTTTCTACAAAGATCTTGAAATTTATGGGCACGAACGAAATAGACGAACTCAATTCTAAGGATGGTGTGATTAAATACAAAAAGAGTTTTGTGAAAGAACCACTTACACAAAAACAAATAAAACAAAAATTGTTGGAGCAATTCAACGCAATGGATGATGCTGAAGAGAGAATCAACAATGTGTTTAAGAACAGAGACAAGGTTGAAATATTGCGTTTAAAGCGAAGTTAAAATATTTATCAAAATCAAAAATGATGATGATCAAGAAGAAGAATTATATTTTAATAGATAGCAGGGACAGAGATACGAATATATACAAAGAACCCGACAGTTATGTGATTAAATTTAATGATGTAATCAAGAATTTGTTTTCTGTTAAATTGATATATGCGTTGTATCCCAAACACGGAACGGAGTTTTACAGTAATTTGTTCATTGAGGAGTTTTCTCCAAATGCAATATCAAACAATCAATATTTAGCGGAGTCATTTACACAGTTACCTATGATGAGTTATTATAACGAATACAAATCGGAATTATCAGATAAGATAGGTAAGTTTTACGAACAACCGATACCGAAGTTAAGCAAACTGACAATACGATTTCAGTCGTACGATGGGACTACAACAATGATGGGTGATCATCTGCTGAAGTTTGAGATAGAGTATTATGTGTTTGACGGTACTCCAGAATTAAATAAAATTAATAGTAAAGTTTTTAATCTTCCGAATGATTCCTTTTCAAAAAAAGATCTGAACAGAGAATACAAAAGATTGAGAAAGAATGCTCAATCTGATGAAGAAATTGAAGTATTAAAGAAAGAGTATCTACGATTGATTGATAATATTTCTCATTAGCTAAATCTACTCATATTCACGCCATACGATAGTGGCTTGTATTTCTGCAGGAGCGTTGACATACTCCACGACCAATGTTAAATGATCAGAAACTTTATCAATATCCGCATACAACACATTGTTCTCATTTTTACTCAAATCTATCTCGGTTAATGTATTGTTAACTATATAACCACTTGATATCAATGTTCCTAAAGATGCTTCTTTATAGTTTGTAAGAAGAAAACTAGTTCCATTATGTGATTGTGTCGTGTCTAAAGATAATAGATCAACAATAGAGTTTGTTGTGTAAGTACTTGATGAATGACTATTCAAAGTGTTATCGGAGACAGTAGCGTTTTTCAACAGTTTCCAAAGCACAATACCATTTGATTCTTTGTTTATAATATTTATTTTCTCTATTTTAATTTTGGAACGAATATACGAGGAATTTAGCTTGATGTCAAATACAACATCTTGAGTAACATCCGAATCTATTTTCTTGTAACTGTTTGGGGGACATATAGCACTGTGACTTACTTTTTGTGTATAATGTTTTTCATTTGATAAAACGACCGAATTGTTTTGTATCATTTGAATAGTAGATGTAATACCAGCATTATTATTATGAGATAAAAACCATCTTATCGGAAGTTTCGTAAAGAAATCAGATGTATTGAATTCGTGTATGAGAATAGCAGATCCCTCGTGCATTATTCCAACTTGTAAGAATGTTTTAGGTAAAGTACCCAATCTAAATATGAATGTGTTCATGTCTTCTTTGCTAAGTACAATTTGGGATGGTCCGAATCCATTACACTTATCTACATTCCAATTTGTTTGGATTATTTTTTCAACAGGTTGTCCAGTCATTTTTTTACATATACTGTATGTTTCCTCAAGTTCTGTAGATGCATTTACAGTCGCTTCGTATTGAACATAAACACCATTATCATCATCGAAAATTCCTATTTTAGAGACTACACCGTCATTTTCTTCGATTCCAACATTACCAGCGGTTATATTTTTAGCTAGTGTTCCAGATACCAGAGAAATATTAATTCTTCCTGAAGGAATATTCGCATATTCTTTAGATTGACGAGTTATACTGTTTGTTCCTGCTGCAGCAATATTACCTAATTCCATAATTACAGAATTATTATTAAATAGTGATGATGCATTACCATCTAATTTTTCACATATCAAATGTTCATTTTTACCAGAATGAACACTTAGATCCAAAACTATGTCTGCCCTTTCCATTTCATTAACACTAATGATGGTATTTGCAATTTCATTCACCATCATATAATCGACAATTGATTGTATGAGGTGATCGATATCATTTGAAGTGGGTGAACCAATATCAGAGTATTTGTAATATTTGATATAACTGTCATTTTTAAGGAAAAACGACAATTCATTATCTTTTTGAATTACTAAATTATGTTTCAAAAAATAAGAGACTACTTTTGTATTGTTATTAGTTACACGTATATGATGTAAGTCGTTATATATGGTAATATGACCACTCATTTTTAATATTTAACAAATATGATATTGTATATCGCTTTTAATAAATGTTTAATATTTTAAATTAATCAATCAGATTCAAATGAACGATTCTGTTTATTTATTCTATGTATTAATTCGTTTTCTCTATCGTTAAACTCTGATTCGAAATACTTTTCGTCGATATCGCTGTCGTCATCACTGCTCTCTTCGTCGTAATGATCTTGTAAAGTTTTGTTAAAATAGCCTAGATAATTTGGATTGTAGTTCGGGTTGAGAGTTGATTTATTAAAAAACTCCTTTTGAATGGGTCTTAGGAATTTAATGGATAATATAAAATGTAGGTCTATATTTTTGAAATCGTACAGTTTACCGTCAGTTTTTCTTTCAAACCTAAACTTCATTTTGCTCAGTTTGCCAATGGGATGAAATTCTTTGTATTTCACCGAAAAGAACTCTGTTCTCCCCGACGCATATCCTTGAACATCAATATTTAGAACACCCAATCCAGGTGAAAAATCCTTAACATCGTAACTACCTCTCAAATGATTCTCTATCTCTTCGCAACGCAAAATTAAATAATTTTCCGAAGCTAAATTTACCATACCCGGCGAAATCAACCCAAATTCTTTGAAGAATTCCAAATTTATTTTTATATTATGGTCGCTCGTGTTTCCAATAACTTGAACACCGTGTGTCTTTGCATACAATTGGCAATTAATGAGCACATTGTTGACATTATTGTTATCCAATGGATCAATGTTGATTTTGAAGTCCGTGTAGTTGAATATCGAGTCAAGGTATGTGTTCTCGCAATATAAGACAGCTTTGTTTGTTTCTGTATCGAACTTGTATTGTAAAATAAACTCACATATGTGTTCCGTGCTTTCAGTATTAATATATTTCTTCTTAATTGTTAACACAAACAAGTCATCCTTCGAAATTAAATTATTTTTAACCACATCAATCTCAAAGTAACGAATGGTAAATGTTGGAAACAACGATAGTTTACCCGTCATATTCACAGGAATGGTAACATCGAACACAAGCGATTCATTAACATCACAGTTTATAACCAAAGTAGTATCCGATGTGACTGAAGATATTGTCAATTTGGTGTTATCGCTTTCCGAGAATATCGGTTTGGATATAAACAATTTAGGGTTGCTTATATCCATTTTTTGCAAATTAATAAAATAAGCAATTCCCATTGTAATCTCCATTTTGAACGAATTCAAGTCCTGTTGATTCACAAACACATTATTGATCGTTATTTCGTATGTATGGTTAACTTTTAATATCAAATGGGTATTAGGTTGCGTGTCTCCCAGTAAATAACTCGTTTGATACGGGAACTCTATAAACCCGATGATTTTGTTGAATATAATGTTTGTCAGGTTAGAAAAAACCTGTTTGTTCGTGGTAATATTTCTCATACTAATACTTATCACAGTATCTCCTGTGTACACATTCGTCTTGTTAGAGGATATCTTCAAATATTGTAAAAAGGATCCTATTCGATATTTGGGTCGGTGTACATAGTTGAATTTAACAGTGTTTAACGTTTGTTCGGCATCATTTACCACAGTGTCGATGCTGGTGTATCGCTTTACGCTAGCATATTCATACGGTGTGATGTTGTCATACGGTATCATGTTTATGGGTATGTAGTTATTCAGAATACTATCCACAGTGGTGTATTTATATGAATCTTCGGATTTCGGAAATTGATCAAATCCTAGAATATTAAATATGCTTGAGTTGTTCATATCGAACAAAAATGGTTTCCTGTTTATGAAACGGACAATAGGATAATCACTTTTCGTGCGTTGTTCAACAATGGAGTTATCAAATTTGTTTTCATAATTGTCAATTTCAAAATCTTCTGTATATTCAACAAGTTGTTCATTAAACCGTTGATAAAATGTTTCCGCCGTTGAAAAATCCTGATTTACAAACTTTATTATGTTGTATGAATCTTGATCCAATATATTAAACCCTTCTTTGTATATCAATTCGTCGTTGTAATTATCAATCATAAAAGTTGTCCTAGGAATGGTTGTGTCGATAACTTCGATTCCGTACACGAAATTGAAAGGTTCGATAAAGTCAATTTGAAACTCCGATACATTTGGATATAAAAGTTTATTTCTCTTTGAACTATCTACCAAAATAATTATATTTTCTTTGATACTGTTCTGATATAAAAAATCGATATCTTCAATTGGCATATTTATTAATTTGTATATTTAGCACAAAAATATTTTAAATATATAATCAATGAATGAAATTATCAATAAATGTAAAAGTTTAGAAGAAAAACCTTATATTGAAACTAAGAATTCATGTAACACTAAGATTTATACAAATATAGGATATTTGGTAACAAATGATTACGAAGTTTTGATCAATATTTGTTCTCGTAATTTTAAGAAAGTATTTTACACAGACACCCAATACAAGGATATCATTATATCAAACGAAAAAAACATAGATAACATTAATCTAATCATAACACAACCATATTTAATTCATGTTTGGGAAAAGTATTCAAATGATTCAATGTTTATTGTGAATCACAGCTCCAAAATAACGGACACCATATTCAAGCAATACAACATGATTGTGATATCACACTCAGCCTTGAAAAAGAACTTCAATATTATTTACGAACACTCGTACAAGAGAGTAATCTTCCATAATTACACGAATAAATTGATTTCCAATTGTTGTATTGATTACGAATTCAAATGGTACATCTATTCCGATATCAGTCTGATTAAAGATTGTTTTTACGGCAACAAAGAAATTTTGAATCATATTCTTATCAATGACGAACAAAGCAAACCCATCAACGTTATCAATATTGAATGTAAAAGACCGATCACCATATTGACATTGGACGGACTGGTGGATGAAGTGTTACTGAATAACATCGAACAAAATAATATAAAACATGTGATAAAACATTTGACCGATTCGAGCATCAAGACAGAAAAAGACATCATAAAAAATGTAATGCGAAAATTCCGAGAGCAAATTAAAAACTTGGAAACACACGAATATTGTATTAAAAAAATGTATTTCGCTAATTCTGTTGATCAACAAAACAAATTAGTTCGTCTGGAGAAAAAGAAAGAAAGCATACGCGAAAAAGAAGCTGAATTGAGAAAACGAATCACAGAAAACAATCTTTGTTTCATTTGTTACTCTGATATAAATATTACAAGCATTCTGAAATGTTGTTCGAACAAAGTGTGCTTCGAATGTATTAACAAATGGAAAAAATGTAACACGAACGAAACGGTGTTATGTCCGTTATGTAAAAAGGATGATTTTGAGTTCTTCGTACAAGAACCAACAATCGAGCACAACAATAAACAAGAAATATGTGCTAAAAACTCAATATTCGAGAACTTTGAGTGCTTGATCAAACAGCTAAACAACAACGAAAACAAAATAGGTATTTTGGGAAACAACAGAACATTGTTGACACGATTCGAGAACATATTAGAAAGAATGAGCATAAAATTCTTAAACTTTCGTGGAAATAACAACATCTTAAAAAGAATAGCACATCATTTCAAACACGATGTAAACATTTTGCTATTGGACATGTCTATTCTTACTACAGGTGTCCCCGTTGAAGCAATGACAGACTTAATCATTATCACCAATACCATCAATCCCGTTTTGTTCAATAACCAATGCAAAAAGTTGCGAACAAATTATCATCTTAAATACATATAAATTCTATTGTATAGATAACTTAGAGATGGAAGTATTGTGTATATCGAGATATTTGTCATATTTGTGTATATTCGCGATTCGTTTTTGTTCTTTTCTATCATTCATCACCGATAGTTTTTCATAATAAGTTTTTTCGTCGTCTGTCATTGAGAAGTTTTCGGACGACCGTTTTTGTTTAATGTCATTCAAACTTTTGAACTCATTGCGATGTTTGACCATATCAGGATCGATCAACTTGGAGGTTGTGTGTGCGTATTGATAGTCCATGTATTGTAGTTTATGAATGTTGTCATTTTTTCCAGAATAGTCCTTGGTAGTGGTTCCAAGTTCCTCAAATTGCAGTTTGCTTAAAACGCTCCCTTCGGGTTCCTTATATTTCTTCAATTTGTAATGTTTCTGCGAAGTTTTCACTTCGGGTTCACTAATGAAGATATCATACCCTCTTTCGAAATTAGTATCTTTGGTTTTGTTTTCGTTAAAATACCTATTGAATTTATCTTGGAATCCGTCATTTGCAACAACATAGTCTGTATCTGTATTGATTGAATGTTTGTGTTCGGTTTTCAATGTATGAAAACTCTTATCGCTCTCTTTGTCTTTTATATCCTTAATAATCTGTTTGAAACTATGAACTAATAAATTGAAAATGTTCTTGTCCCCTCCTTTGTCCGGATGATATTGGACCGCTAATTTTTTGAATTGGTTCTTCACTTCGTCTAGTGTACAATTCGGATGAATATTCAATACATTATATGGAGAAATAGTTTGCATTTTTTATTAAACTTATTTAAATAAGTTTAAATCATACACATAAATGATGAAAGAAGAAAATGATTATTATAAAGTGTTGAATGTTGACAACAACAGTACATTGGATGATATTAAAAAGCAATACAAAATCCTAGCATTAAAACATCATCCTGATAGGAATGATGGTAATGATACTCAATTTAAAAATATAAAAAACGCATACGACACTTTGTCTGACGAAACGAAACGAAAGGAATACGACTGCATATATTATGCGAAAAAGAAAGGGAACATGCAATCTTTCTTCGCGGATATTATGAATACAGAAGACGATCAACAAAAAATTAAAATACAAATGAGTATGGATGATATAATGTATGGTTGTTACAAAGATTACAATGTGCTTATTCTCTACCCATGTACCGTGTGTAACGAGACCGGTATCGTAGATCCTAGTAAAAATACCATTCAGTGTAGAGAATGTTTCGGGAAAGGTGTAAATCCTACCATATCCTTTTTATCTTGTATAACTTGCAATGGCAAGGGAATTTTTGTAATTAACAACAAAGTATGTAATGTATGCGACGGTAATAGAAAGATAAGACAATGGGATACAAGAAACATATATTTGAGACCGGGTATGAAACACAACGAGCTAATTACCATTTCAAAATCATTAATTTTGATCATTGAACACATATATGATAGTGAAATTATCAAAGTTGACAATATGCACATACATATCAACATAACAATTACTTTGTTGGAGTTGCTGTGTGGTTTTGTCAAACAGATAACGTATGCTCAAGAATCCATTGTTGTGAGAAGCGAAAGGGTTTTCGATTGTTTCAAACCCTTTGTTATACGAAACAAAGGCATCAACGAGGTCGGGGATATGCATTTGCATTTTGATCTGAATATTGATAAAACAAATTCTATTTATACGAAAATTGGAAAGTCCCTAAATACATTACTCCCTCAAGATGCATCTTTATCTTTTTCTGAAGACAATGTAATAAATATTTATTAATATTGAAATGATGCATATTAACAGTAAACTCACATATAATTTGGTATCAAATACCTGTTCATAATTCAATTCTTCAGACGGACACATGGCTTCTTGAAACAAATCTCTTTTAAAATACATATCTTCAGCATCTTTGAATTGCATTTCTTTTTTTTTTAATCGTTTGTTGACAATGTTGTGTAGTTTGACGGTCCATTTGAAGAGTTCGATTTTGTTGTCGAGGTTGGTCGCATACAACGGTAATTCATTTTTCAGAGTGTTTTCGAGATGTTCGCTGCATGTATTGCAAGGTAATACTTTGTATAGATTTTCAAAGAAGTGTTTGTAATCCGTTTTTTGTTTCTCACTAGGTGTTTCTGGAAATCCTAAAGCGATAAAGTGAATGCTGCTCCACATGTGCTTACCCCATATTTTAGGATCCATTGTAATATATTTTTAATTACAGATTATATTTTTTGGTGGGGAAATATTTAAAACATTAAAATGTAATTTTATTGTAGGTTGAGAAAATGATTTTTCATCACAAAGAACATTGTAAAAAAGATATTGTATGTATAAATTGTGGGTATAATGGACATACTTCAAAAAACTGTAATTTCCCAATAACCAGTTTTGGTATAATCTGCTACAAATATTTGAACAATAATATGTACTATCTGATGGTTCAAAGAAAGGATTCTCTTTGTTACACAGAGTTTATCAGGGGCAAATATGATATTAAAAATATTAGTTATATATCCAAACTACTGAAAAATATGACAGAAAACGAACAAGACAAGTTAAAAAATAATGATTTCGAATATCTGTGGAATTCCATGTGGATTAACAACACAAACAACATGCGAAAAGAGTATAACATTAGCGCTACCAAATTTAAATCATTAAAAAACGGTTATAAAATCAAAGCAAACGGACAGATTATCGACATCACACTGGACCTTTTGATTCCATCCGAGTATATGATTGAAACCGAGTGGGAATTTCCGAAAGGAAGACGAAAAATCAATGAAAAAGATATACATTGTGCACTAAGAGAGTTCGAAGAGGAATCCGGAATCAATAAAACATTACTATCCATCGAAGATAATTGTAAACAATATGAAGAGATCTTTGTTGGTAACAACAAGTTGCGTTATCGAAATATATTTTATTTGGCGAGTTATTGTAAAAACAACATTCACGATGTTTTTTACGACAAAAACAACATCGACCAAATCAAAGAGATAAAAGATGTTCAATGGTTTGACTACAACACCATATGTAAAAAAATAGAAAATAAAGTAGAGAAATTGGAATTATTTAAAAGAATACATTTACAAATTTCAAAAACTAAAAATATTTCGTAAGAATAATAATGAACCCACATATCAAACAAAATTTTGAATTAGAAGATTATAGTAACCAATTGTACAAAATGAAAAAAGCACCGGGTGATGGAGATTGTGCGTATCATGCGTTTTTGAAATCGGTGCACATTTTATACCCCGATGTAAAAATTCCAAACAACACACGCAGTTTGAGACAACTATTAATCAACACTCTGAAGGATACTGATATGTTAATAAATGGTAAAAAATACAATAATACTGTGAAGAACAGAATACAAAGCGGAATTGACAACTTGGGTACCGGTTGGGCAGAAAACGACGAATTTGAAATATTAGCTGTGTTGTTTGATGTTTGTATTGCTGTTTGGTCACAAGTTCAAAATGTTTGGATATACTTTATACATAAAGATATAAGCACCAAATTCCACGCAACACAAGGATGTGACAAAATTATTTATCTATATAATTCAGGTGTCTTAAATATTAGGAATACCAACTCAGAATTGAATGTATACACCAGTTCAAATCAAAGTTCTGGTATCCATTATGATTACTTAATTCCTGTTGCGAACACGGATGTCGAGAGTGAGGACACGGATGTCGAGAGTGAGGACACGGATGTCGAGAGTGAGGACACGGATGTCGAGAGTGAGGACACGAATGCCGAGAGTGAGGACACGGATGTCGAGAGTGAGGACACGAATGCCGAGAGTGAGGACACGGATGTCGAGAGTGAGGACACGAATGTCGAGAGTGAGGACACGGATGCCGAGAGTGAGGACACGGATGCCGATGAAGGAAAACAATTTTCAATATATACCAATTGGGAGAATATTGATGATAAGTTAACTAAAAAGGAAAAATCTGAATTAGACAGTATTGAGAAGGCAACGGCAACTTTAAAGAAGAAATTTGAATATTTCAAAGCAATTCATGAAAGTTTTAAAAAGAATAAGAATTTCACCGATGTTCAAAAAATAATGTACAAATCTAAACTGTTGAAACCCAAGTATAACGAACACCGACTCGATGAGCATAACGAATATTTTGTTGATGTTGTCACCAAATATCCTTTAGATGGGTTCGCTTTCACAAATAATCAGAAATTCCTAAAAAAGTTTCTCTCCATGGATACCTCCAACACGAGCATACTATTGTTCCATGGTGTCGGTGTCGGTAAAACATGCTCCTCCATTTTGATTGCAGAGAATTTTGTCGATGTTTTTGATAAGAAAGTTCTGGTGTTGTTACCTAGTGCTCTAGAAAACAACTATCGAAAAGAATTGTTTGATATGTCCAAATTGAATTATGAAACGCGAACATACGAATCGTGCAATGGTCAACAATATTTAGATTTGATACCGGGTTGGAATAAGATGAGTAGAGTGGAGGTTAATAAGAAAATACAGAAGATGATAAACGAAAAATATAGTTTCTTTGGGTATTTGAAAATGGTTAATTATATAGATAATATAACGCGTAAAAGCAAAGAGAAATACGGAAAAGATCGGAACAAACGCAGTCTGTATATATTTAACACAGTTCGTGAGGAGTTCTCCAATAGAATCTTCATAATTGATGAAATCCATAACATCAGGTTGATCAACGAAAAATCAATGAAAAAGTTTCCAAAAGTTTTGAAGTTCATACTTAGATGTGCGGAAAATGTACGGTTGGTGATGCTATCCGCAACACCGATGTTCGACAATCCAAACGAAATTTCTTGGTTAATGGACTTTGTATATTTAACGGACAAACAATATTACGCATACGATACTCGCATAGAGTTTGACGATAAAGAAAGATTGACTAAATCATCCATGAAAAGATTAAAATATTTTGCTCAAAACTATGTCTCTTACATGAGAGGGTATGATCCCGAAACATTCCCAATTCAATATTTCTCGAGTTCAAAGTTGTCCAAACATCCCAAATTAGACATGTTAGATTCGAAATCAAAGATAACACCAATTGATGACAAAGAGTATGAGTTTATGTATTCGAAAATGAAAGGGCAACAAGAACATATATATAACATAAACAAAATTAAAAAAAACGACACCAACAAAGATATACAGAATAGAATACAGTTGTCCAACATAGTGTACCCCACAGACAACAAAAACGATATTCGTAATTCGAAAGGGAAAACAGGTTTTTTTAACAACTTCAATAAAAGAGAAAACAAGAAACTGTTGGAGGTAATATACAATGATAAAAAGAACCAGTTTTTGAAACTGGAAAATCTTAACGACTATTCTTCCAAACTGTTCAATATATTGAAGGATATTGATAAAAAAGAGGGTTTGATATTGATATATTCCAAATATCTATACTCGGGGTTGATACCGTGCGCAATTGCGTTGGAACATTTGGGGTACGATAAATACAATAACAACAACATTTTGTTAGACAACAAAACGAAGAAAAACAAACTGTCATATATTATACTGACGGCGGATGATACATTATCTCCGAATAACACAAACGAACTTTTAAAATTTAACGATCCATCCAACCAGAACGGCGATACAATAAAAATAGCGTTGATAAATGAGGTCGCATCCGAAGGCGTTACCTTTAAAAATGTTAGAGAAATCCATATACTGGAACCATGGTATAACATGAACAAAATTGAGCAAATAATAGGAAGAGGTGTGCGTTATTACAGTCATCATACGCTATGTGAAGCAAAGAGAAACGTGGGGGTGTATTTACATTTGAATATGGATGATGATAATATTGAAACTGTTGATTATCGTCGTTATAGATTAGGTATAAAAAAACAGGATAAAATAAATCAAATAGAGAATATTATAAAATCAAACTCTATCGATTGTGTTCTTAACAACAGATCGTCAATAAACTTAAACAAGGAAATTGTCAAATCGGATGGAAGTAAAGTCAAAATATTATCCAAATACGATAATATTGTGTGTGCGCATAAGTCGAAGATGGTAAAAGAACCAAAGTATTCAAACCTACGCATGTTGTTGTTTGACATTATAGAGACAAGCAAACATATCAAAAAGATTATTGCTAATAACTTGATGTATGAATTTGATCTAGAACAAATGAAAGAAATGTATGACAACGATTTGTTAGAAAACACACTGAGTTATATGTGCAAAAACAAAACTATTGTGTGTATGAATAATATCAAAGGATACTTAATTAAAACAGATAACAAATATCTTTTTCAACAGGAAGAAATAGATGATTATAAAATTACTTTGGTTGATAGAAAAAAGAAAAAGCGTAAATACATAAGTAATTATGTAATCAACGAAGAAAATAATGAAGAAACGGAAGATATAGACAACACACAAACGAAAGTGGAAAACAACATTAATAGTAAGTTTTTGAAAGCATACAATAAATTACAACAAATAATACAAAAGGTCGATGAGAATAGTGACAATGACATTATAGCAAATATGATTGTCGACAGAATTTCTGAGAACGATATAGAGAAAATTGTGCAGGTGACAAATCCACTGATGCTCAAGTCATTGGTAAGGGGCAAATATGTCATTAAGGATGAAACCGATGATGAAATTGTCGCGTATTATAATGCATACATGGACACTTATTTGTGTAAAAATAAAAAAGACAAATTTATGAAATGTGATATTTCAACGAATAATAAATATGAGGCACTTGTAAAAAAAGACTTGACGGTTAAATCGTTTGAAGGATTCATTGATATTATAACAAACAAAGACAAAACCAAGTTTGAACCGAAATCAAAGGTCAAACATATGGATAAAAACATACAAACAAAATCGTTTGGTACAGCGTGTTTAACGACATCATCTATCACATTAAAGTTGTTAAAAGAGGCGATAACCAAACTTAATTCTAAAATAAACCTGGATAAACAATCAAAGAGCAGGTTGTGCCTTATATATGAGTATTATCTACGATTAGAAGATAGATTTTTACGAACCATTGAATACAACATTAAAAAAAAATTGATATAAGCATTAATATTTTAAATATTTGATATTGTATATACAATGAATAATTTTACGGAAATCCGAAATAAAGACACAGTGAAAATTGCACCATGGTTATTAAATTCAAACTATAAAAAGAATATACTAACTGTTTTAAAAAAGAAATATGAAGGCATATGTTCTAAATTTGGATATATAAAGCAAAATAGCATAGAACTACTTACTGTATATAAAGGATCAATAGAGTTGAGTACATTTCATGGTTATGTGCTCTTCGATGTGGAGTTCAATGCTAGCATATGTAACCCCGCTATAGGGAGCATAGTAAAATGTAAAGTTAAGAACATCAATGTGTTCGGTATTCTTTGTACTTCTGGTATAACAGAATTTGGTCAATATCAGAATATATTAAACATTATCATACCAAAACAAGATTCTCAATTTACGAACCATCCAGATTTATTGGAAAACATCACCATCAATGACGAAGTAAATGTGGAAATATTAGGGAAGAAATATATCTTAAACAATAAAAATATCAATGTGTTTGGTAAAATTATTGAAAGTATAAAAACCAATGAATCGTTGGTCAAAACAGATAGTGAGTTGAATGTATTGGAGCTCGACGAGGATGAAGTAGTCAACGGAGATAACGCTACGGATATATTAGACGACGATGAAGAGAACGAAAATGAGGAGGATGATAAAACAGAAAAGCTGTCTTTAACATCCGAAGATGTGGATGACATTGATAATGATGATGTATTGAGTGAAGAAGATGCGTCGGAAGAAGAATTTTATTGATTTAAGGTATTTAATGTATAATATATTTAGAAATGAATCATCGAAAATTATTGATTGACAGTTCGCAAAAACTAGATTATGAATCAAAAATAGAATTATTTCATTATATATCAAACACGTTCAATTTGAATTTCATGGAAAACACAAACGGTATTTTTTTTTCGTTAAATGAAATCGACGATAATAACATTTTAGAAATACTGAATAAAACTGATAACTTGTTGGAATTGGCATCTGAAACACATGTGTATTCCCCCTCCAAACAAAAAGATCTCAATGAAATTGAAAACGAAGATTACGATATACAGGATGATGTTAAATCCGATCAGTTGACCAAAAAATCATTCGAATACGATAAATCGATGATTAAAGATATTGAAAATCATATAAACAAAACAAATAAGAAGAGTATTCATGTGAAATATTCAATTGCCAAAAAGAAATATAACAAACAAATACAAATAGACCCAAAAAAAATTGAAAAATGTGAGAATAATGATTTAAGCGAATTAACAGAGGACAAGTATATATACTAGATATAATGGAACAAATATTTGATCGTATATCGTCTATCAACACCCATAATTACCAAAAAATAAACTTTACTAAGCATCAACAAGGAGAAATGTATGTCGCGTCGATTGTTAAACGAAGAGAAAACGACTATATAAGAATACCGAAAGTGAGTCACAATCCTATGAACAAGGAAATATATAAGACATTGTTTGAAAAACTGGTGATTGTGTATGAGAATCAATATAACATTGATATGAATGAGTACAAACAAAGTTTTTTCAATTCGTTATCCAATGATGTGTACAAAAGCATCAGCAAACGACACAATGTCTTGAAGAATAATATGTTTGATTTCATATATGATACGGAATACAACATACCGACAAATAAAGATGTTTTAGTATTATTTTCTAATATTTTGAAAAGAAATATTATTGCTATCGATAAAAAGGATTATTACATATACGGGTCATCCTTTGACACTACATTGGTAATAGATCCAAACAACACACGATTTTTCGATGGAATCGAATTTGCCGAGAATCAGTTAATACAAGAAGGATATTATGAGAGCATCGATTTTAACAACATAAAAATGACAGAGTTGAAAAACTATATCGATAAGTACAACATACATATTGATAAAACAATGAAAAAAAAGGACGACCTAATTGAAAAAATCAAGAGAATTAAAAATTGATCTAAATTTTATTTATATTAACAGTTTAATATAATGGAACTTACGAGCGAAATATACAATCTGATAACAAATAGTATTGTCGATGCAAACACAAATAAAGAATACGAGTTTGAGTGTGTTTTTTCCAAAACCATAGACAGGGAGTTATTCTCCGATGTTTTAAATTATTTGAATAATTCAAAACCGTTCAAACTGTTCGAAACCGTACATCGCGAGTCCTTAGATATATCGTTATACAATACAAACTACAGAATCACCATCGATAAGCAGAATTCTATTGTTGACTATTGTAACACTGGTATATTGAATGATTATACCATTATGGAAAAGAAAAAAGTGGATAATTTCGAAAACATCAAGTTATCGGAATACGATGTATATTTCAAAATGAAAAACGAAGCAGAGAAAGAGTCACTAGATGACATGGAAGCGATAATGAATACGAACAACAAACATTTCAGAAATAAGAAGCGTTACTCATTTGTGCATCATAGTCAGTTATTTAGAGTCGATCTAACAATAGTCAAATCATCCATATATCCTGCAAGTAAAATGGAACAGTCTGGTGTGTTAAGAGCGCCGGAGAAATACGAGATCGAAATTGAATATTTGAACAACAATAATGAGCAAGTTGTTGATGTTGTCGAGATATTGTTTCAGATCATTGAAATAATTAAGAAACTATTAGACGACACAAATCATTTGATAACAAACACAAAAAAAGGGTTAATATTGTGTAATTATCTCAATTTAGTGAATCCTAAGGTGTTTGATAATTGTAAGAACAACATGTTAGGATACATTAAGAAGGTTGTGTTCAAGAATCCGAAACGTTATTTCTTATCTTATCAACCGGTTACTTTAGAACAAACTAATTTAGTAGATGAAACTCTAGGCAAAATCTCTATAAAAGCGGGTTATAGTGTTACAGAAAAAGCGGATGGTGAAAGGATGCTGTTGTATGTGGACGATAACAATGATATCTACATGATTGATTCTAGATTGAATATACGTTCAACTGGTACAAAACACAAACAGGCAAGTTGTTTGTTGGACGGTGAATTCGTTAAGAAGTCCAAACACAACACGCCTTTGAATACTTACTTAGCATTCGATGTGTATTTCATGAACAACGAGGATGTGCGGAGTAATAAGTTAATTCCCGACCGATACAATCTTATCAAAAGTTTTTGTAAGAATGCATCGTCACAGTTTGTCATCAAACCAAAAGAGCATTTACACGAGGGAGACGATATATTTAAGTTGGCTAGAAAGGCTTACAACAAGGACAAATACGAATATCACATCGACGGATTGATCTACACCCCCATCAACCTCAGTGTAGGAGCGTATTACAAAGATGTTGGATCTGAAAAGAACACATTTGGGGGAACATGGATGAATGTGTTCAAATGGAAACCACCTGATGAAAACTCCATTGATATGCTGACATCTTACGGAGAAGAATTGTTCATTCCGAACATAGGTAGATGTGTGTTGTGCAATTTACAAGTATCTTATCGATCAAACACTGACGAACTGATTGATCCTATTAAGGTGTTGACCAAATCCGCTATATTTAACAAAGTTGTGTTCAGAGCTAAAACTTTCGTCCAGGTATATTTGAAGATAAGTGATGGTGACAAACGACCGAAAACCAAGATGAACGAAGACATTTACAGCAACACCGTAATCGAATATGTGTATGATAAAAATGCGACGGAATTGTTTTGTTGGATACCGTACAGAGTAAGATACGACAAAACCGAACTATTTCAAAATAATAAAAACATTATGAATACCGCAAATAGTTATGTTACCGCCATGAATGTGTGGAGAAGTATTCAGAATCCTGTGACGGATGATATGATCAAAGGGAAACAGTTGTTAACTAAAAACGATATAATCGAAGCGAATGTATACTATTCAAGAAATGTTAACAGAATGAAACTATTGTCAAAACCGATGATTACATTTCATAACAAAAGTATCAAATCCAAACTGTTTTCGTTGTTCAAAAACAAGAACTACTCATTGATTGATCTAGCGTGCGGAAAGGCGGGTGACCTTTTCAAGTGGATCGAGAACAGATATTCGTTTGTCGTTGGCTTTGACTACAATTTGGATAATATTATGAATACAGCAGACGGAGCGTATAAGAGATATTACGATTCGTATCAGACAAGCAATATGTCGAACAACAAATTCAATGCTATATTTTTACAAAAGGATGTGTCGACCCATTGGGTCGATAAGTCGAGTATTGAAAACGATACGATGATGGAGTTCTACGATGTTGTATGGGGCAACATAACGAGAAAGGATATTACACACAACCAGATCAGCAAATATCACAATATAATGTATAATAAATTTGATGTGGTTAGTTGTCAATTTGCCATACATTATATGTTTGAGAACGAGGATAAATTGGACGCTTTCTGTGCGAACATAGACAAGGTGATGAAGGTGGGTAGCTATTTCATAGGAACTTGTTTGAATGGAAATTTGGTGAACGACATGCTGTCTAAAGCGACAGGGGGCAAGGAAACCGGAATTGTGAACGACAATGTTGTGTGGATGTTAGAGAAGAAATACGACACCTTTGAACCTGAAAAAACAGGTCAAAAAATATCTGTCTACATAGAATCTATTAATGTTGTATACGACGAATACCTGGTAGATTTTAATTTATTGCAAAACAAGCTGAAAGAATATGATATAACTGTACTAACAGAGACTGATTTGAAATCGTTAAATATCGAAGACTCGATAAATACATTTGATAAATGGTACGACGATAAGGAGTATGGACTAGACGATGTTTTCAAAAGATACAGTTTTCTAAATTCGTGGTTTGTATTTAAGAAATATAAATAAATAACTACTAATGGAAACAACATTATATCACATATTAAATAAGTTCAAAGGACATTATGACAAACAATCATATAATGAGATGTATAGCAAGAATCAATTGTTATTAGAGGATTTGAAAAGGAATAAAAATAAGATCGACAATCAAAAGAATTGGGACATTGCGAAGAAGTATGCAAACATATACGAATTCATTTTTTCTTTCAACAATGATGGTGTTGCCAATGTTGTTCCTATCAGTCGATCTTATTTTAAATTAGTAGAGGTCTTGAAGGATAATAATGTATTGGTTAACAATTTAGAGATTAAAGCAGCATGTATTTGTGAAGGTCCGGGTGGTTTTATTCAGGCAATCAATAATGTATATAATGATAAAAAAATTCATCCAGTCGATTGTATTACATTACTCTCAAATGATAAGAGAGTTCCCAACTGGAAATTGAAAAACATAACCAATTACAAGATATGTTACGGATACGACAACACAGGCAACATATATAACCTACAAAACATAGATTTCTTTGTAGACACTGTCGGTCCACATTCATGTAATCTGGTCACTGCAGATGGAGGATTCGATTTTAGTAAGAACTTTAACGCACAGGAAAAAGACTTTTTACTTCTAATGCTGTGTGAAATATATATTTGTTTGAACATTCAACAGGAAGGCGGAACCTTTATAATCAAGGCATTCGATCTTTTCGACATTAACACTATCAATATGATAGCGTTGTTGAGACTGTTTTATGACAAGATAACAATACAGAAACCTAAAACCAGTAGACCCGCTAATTCGGAAAAATATTTGATTTGCTCTAATTTCACTTTACAAAACAAACATTTACTAGACCATATAAAATCTAAAGTTTACCACAGAGTGTTCTCGATCGATGAGATTATATCGTTGGATCTGCAAATGAACACATTAATTCATATTTACGAATACAACACACAATTTGTGAACAGTCAAATATTCTATATTAATAAAACATTAACATTGTTACATTCGAACAATCTTGTAAAAAATACAAATGTAGAAAAATGTATAGAATGGTGTAAAAAATACGATATACCGATCAAGTCAAATTTGGTTTGACATATTTATCCACTAACATTGTTCCAACTTTAATGGACGCATTATGTTCTGTTTGCTTGTTGGTATTCATTTTTCCTTTTTGATTGAGCATGTATCTCAATACCGCTTTGTCCAAATTCGGTTCGAAAAGTTTCTCGAACAAAGTTGGGTAATTCTCAGAGAACTCTTTGTATTTTGTAATGTAACCTTCTTTATCTTCTTTTTTACTCAATATATCTTCAACAATAGCTTCAATATTAACCATTTGTAATAATATTTTCTTTTATATTTTAAATAATAAATAATGAATTATTCTGAATTCAATAATTCTAAAAGTGAATTACCTAAACCTGTTCTGAATGGTGGTTTGTATACAGGCGAAGCTTTCAAAGGACCATGGGGTAATCTCTATGTACAACCGGATGTTGTCTATATGACAAACAAAAATTTAGTATCCGCTATACCTCCCCAAAACGCTCTAACCCAATACGGTGACATTATCCGACCAGGAAACAGTGTCCCCGTGTTTCAAAATATACATAAATTCTCCAATAAGCATAATATCATATGCACCGGTTCAGTTAAATCCAAAGCATTCAAAAGCAACGATCCATTCTTTGAAAATCAGATGAACATGTAAAACATCATAATAATTAATACTAAAATCAAACCATACAACCTGTACTCTGTTTCTGATATGTAATATTTCTTCTTCGGATTATACATGTATACATAAATAAGAAGATACACTATAGTTTCCAATATATATTTTTTGTTTAATTTATAGTTTGACCATATATACAAAAACGGAATAATATGAAATAATAAATTACCAATATGCAATTCTTTTCCACTTATGTCCAATTCATCAAACACAATAAACTGTTTGACATACGTTATGTAACACCCTCCTATAAATATGACAAAACTTAGCAAGTGCAAATTTAAAACACTTATATCAAAAAAATGTTTAGACATTATTAAAATACAGACTTGTGTTGTTAAAAATGACACATTCGGTATGTAAAAATCCCTAATCATTTATTTATTTTAGCATACATATTATCAATGAACTCATAGTTTTGTTTGTATAGATCTTTGAAAAATTTGGGATAAATGGATAGCGACTTTTTACCGTCATTCACGAAGAAACCGTAACTTTTATAATCGATTAAATAACTTTTATGTTTTACTGGAAATCGCAACAAGAACTCTATATCATTTTTGTTAATTTCGTTGATGTCTGACATTTGTTTTATTTTCATATACGGTGATAACGGAATGAAGATTGACTTTGTTGTTGTAGGTATTTCAATGATCGGTCCGAATCTTGCCATTCGAACAATAACATCTTTGTCGTTCACCTTAAAGTTGTGTTGCTTATTCTCCAGCATAACCTTCGATTTCTTTTCCAATTTACATTTATCGATGATAAATTTGTAAAAGTTCTTAATTAGATTATCATATGTTTTGTCACCGTCGGCTATTTTGTCTAAATCAGATTCCATATCACTGGTAAATTCAACATTTACAATATCATTGAAATTAGAAATCAGAAACTGATTAATACTTATACCCGCATCCGTCGGAACAATTTTATTCTTTTCGTTGTACAACTCTTTCTTTTCAATATTTTCCTTAATAGCTCCTTTCTTCAAAATCAGATCGTTGTATTCCTTCATCTCTCCTGTTTTGTCCATCTTCAGAATGAATCTTCTGTCGTACAACTTGTTCAGTATGCTTACATATGTTGACGGTCTTCCGATTCCCAATTCTTCCATCTTCTTGATTATCAACGCTTCACTAAATCGCTGTGGTGGTGTGGACCATATACAGTTTCCCACAACTTCCAAAGATTTAAGATTCTTGTTCTCCTTCAATGTTTTGAAAATACTATCAACCTCTTGGACATTGTGACATTTCTCCGTCTCACAATACACTTTTTTGAAACCCAACTCCACAATATATTTTGTCTTACCTAGAAAATACATCTTGTATGATTTTATTTTTTCATGTTCAATGTGCAACAACAACTCTTTATAAGTCGCCGGAATCATCATGGACGCGACCGTTCGATTGAATATGAGATTGTATAAATCATTCTGTCTGGGTGTTAATCTTGTCATTCGAACCAACTTTGTTGGTCGAATCGCTTCGTGTGCCTCCTGTGCGTTCTTTTGTTGCTTTGTGTTTTTTGTTCTTCCTCTGTTCTCGAACTCTCTTCCAAATGTGTCCTGAATATACACACTTAATTTACTCTGAAACTCTTTGGATAGCACAAAGGAGTCCGTTCTCATATATGTAATGTGACCTAATTCGTATAGTTCTTGTGCCACCTTCATAGTCTCTTTGATAGAAAACCCATACGAAGTTGCCTTTTGTTGCAGAGTTGATGTGGTGAATGGTTTGTCTGGATACTCGTGAACATCCTTCATAACATGCGATGCAATGGTGTAATGATTGTCACTCTTTAACAAATTCAACACACGCAATACATCCTTCTTAGAATTGAATGTCAGGATCTTATCGTTTTGATACAACTTCGCGTCAGTGATATTGTTGTTAAATGTGTTCAACATGTTCCAGTATTTTTCGGAAACAAATTCGTTAATGTTTTTTTCTTTTTGGGTGATTAACATCAACACGACCGATTGAACTCTGCCCGCGGACAGCACCGTCTTGGACGAAAAGTTCTGCCAGAGCATTTTAGTCAAATTGAAACCGACCAATCTATCTAACACACGCCTTGCTTGCTGTGAATTAACCATTTTTATATCAATATCTTTAGGGTTTGTCACCGCGTTGTATAAAGCATCCTTTGTAATCTCATTGAATAAAATCCGTTTATATCTTTGAGGTTTCAATATGTTTTGTAAATGCCAAGCGATCGCTTCCCCCTCTCTGTCATTATCCGACGCTAACAATGTAATTCCACCATCTTTGTCTGTTTGTTTTACCAAGTCGCGTAAGACGCTAATCGTTTTACTTTTTTCTTTTAATACTGTGTAAACAGGTTGTAATGTTTTTTTATTCAATCCAAAGTCTTGTTTGACCAAGTCACATATATGTCCACCTGATGCTTTGACAGTATATGAATTGTTTTGTTTACTAAATGCTGATTCCAAACATTTTTTTATGGTTTTCTCTTTGGTCGACGACTCTACAATCACCAAAACTTTCATTTCATTTAAATAATTCAAACTTAATAAAAATCAAATTTTTATTCTTATATATAAAAGTAAAAGTATGGCAAAAAAGAAAATCGATTTCATTAAATGGATGTTTGAAAAAAGAGATGTTGATGGATTGATAATAGCATTTTTAATATCGGCTGCAGTGAATGCTTTTATAAAAGATTTTACATTGGCTGTAGTAGATCCTATAATCAATGGTATTTTGCCCAGATCTGACAAGGACACGGAACAAGTGATAAACATTAACAACTATATTATTATCAAATTGAAACTACAGTATCTTATATCAGGGTTTGTTAGATTGATCATTACATTCTTATTGGCGTTTATTATTGTTCGATATATATACCAATTTTTTTCTCTGGATTAAACAAATATGATTGGATATATTATACAGTTTTTAATAATAGCTTTTTGTTTCGGTTTTATCTATTTTAATCATCTTCGTATATCAAACATACAATTCAAAAATGAAAATTTGATTTTGGATACCAAAAAGAAAATCAATGCTCTTAACACCATTTTATTAAGAAAATACGAACAAAAACAAAATATAGATTCTAAAATTATGAAGATTGTTGTGAACAGACTGAATGAACTCAGTGCTAACTTGAATTCCAAAGACAATGACCTCCAAATTGAAATTGACGGATTGAAACAAACATTGACTTATTTACAAGATCAAAAGACACTATTTTACGAGTTTAACGAGGAGAGTGTTTAACTGATATTGTAATATTGCAACGCTTTTTTGGAAGCGTCGATTTCAGCATACTTTTTGTTTTGACCCTTACCAATACCAATGATACTGTCCATATTATTCTTAACATACACGGTGTGTACTTTTTGTCCATTGGTTTCTAAAACATCAATCTCATAAAATTTAGGAATGAACTGAAAGTTGTGTTGGCAGTGTTTCACCAACTTATCCTTTACATTTTTTTGTTGGGTCATCAAATCCGTAAAATCAACATGCTCTTCCAATACATTGATAATCCAATCTTGACAGTGTACAAAGCCCGTATTATTCTTTTCTTCCCAATCTAAGAATATAGCTCCAATAAACGCTTCAAAAGTATCCTCTAGAATGTTTTTGTTCGATCTACCCTGATTGGATTCAATCTGAGTAGACAATAAAACAAACTCGTTCAATTTGAGTTGTTTCGATAAAAATGCTAACATCTCACCATTGACTAACTTCGTTCGGGTAGTCGTTAAAAACCCCTCATTCACTGTAGGGTATCGTTCAAATAAATACAGTCCGACCACCATATTTAATATCGCATCACCTAAGAACTCCAATCGCTCGTTACTATCCTCTTGTAACGGCAAACAATTAGAGGGACAATTCACATTTCCATTCAGAAAGTTCTCATTCTTTCTCGTACAATACGACTTGTGAACAAAGGCTCGTCTATATATGTTGATATTGTTAACATCCTCGTATATACTCAAGAACTTTACAATGTCTTCTTTTTGAATCAGTTTGTTAAATTTGTTATAAGGCAACTCCACAATACAATTACTCATCGTAAATATATATAATTTCACATTTATATAAATATATTCAATTTTTAATGCAATTCGAATAAATATTTTTTAATATTAAATGTGGACATTTAATATTATCGTATTTATAATATTAACAACTGTTGTTATATTTTATACAAAAGGCAACAACAATATTGAAGACTTTTTAGAATTTATTCATATTCCCAAAAACGCAGGAACAACCATCGAAAATGTGGCAAAGGATAAGAACATAAAATGGGGTCGTTTCAAACCCGAACACAGAAACAAGGTAGGAACTAATAAATGCACCTACTGGCATGTACCTCCAAAACATTTCTATTTGAACAATTACTATGACAGCGACGATACTTTTTGTGTCATTCGTGATCCAAGAGACCGAATGGTGAGCGAATACTCTTACAGACATAAAGGTAAACATAATATGAACAACAAAGAAGATATGAACAAATGGCTAAAAGAAAATATGAACGAAGATAATGTCTATAACGGTGGATTAAATTGTCATTTTGTGCCTCAACACGACTACATATACAACGATAATAACGAACGCACTTGTAATCATATCTTAAAGTTTGATAGTTTAACATCAGAATTTAACGAGTTAATGGAGAAAAAGGATGTTGATGTTAGATTAAATGATGATAAGAAAGATAATCAAAGTAATTTTAACTTAACTGTTAATGATATAGATGACGAAAATATGCAGAAGATATTTAAATTATATAAAAAAGATTTTGAAATTCAAAACTCATTATAATATTTTTAAAAATGTGTTTGAATTAAAAAATGAAAATTTATTTAATTTATATAATTTGTTTAATATGTACATTATCGTTAATTTTACTTTACATATATCATAAATATGGTAAACAAAAACCCTTTGAAACAAAACCTAAATTATTTATTTATTGGGAACAGGGTTGGGATAACGCACCATATATTTGTAAAATGTGTTTGAAGTCATGGGAAAAATACAATAAAAATCACTTTGACATTATTAAATTGGATGCAAAAAATGTACCCAACTACATTGATATGACTGCTATTGTACCCAATTACTTGCAAATAAAGAAAATAGCGCATAGATCTGATTTATTGAGAGTGAACTTATTGAACAAATATAACGGTGTATGGGTAGATGCAACAACCTTTTGTACAAAACCATTGAATTCCTGGGTTCATCAATACAACGAATTTTTCGCTTTCTATAAACCTTCCAAAACAAAACAAATGTCCAATTGGTTTTTGTTTTCAAAAAAAAAGAATTATATCATGACTACCTTAACCCAAAGTCTTAATCAGTATTGGACGAATAGAGATTCTAACAATAATTATTTTATTTTTCATGATATATTCAATAATTTGTATGATACCGATGTAAAATTTAAAAACCAATGGGATAAAGTGCATCACATCAGTGCTCATATACCTCATAAATTGAAGTATAAAGAAAAACATAAAGAACATGTTCCTGATGATAAAAAAAAACATATAGTAACAATTCAATCACCCATGTATAAATTGGATCATACAGACAAAAGTTCAAATCTTATGCAAAATTCGAAGAATAACACTTTTTACTTTTTGGCACACCATCATGGTTTGATCTTAAATATATAATCGATATCTGTCCAATACACATAGTTTTCCTCCGAAATATATATTCTTTTTACTTTTATATAATCCTTTTGATGCACAATTTTTTTGGGAATATAATTTTTATTTTTAATTAATTTGCGTAAAATTCTAGGTCCGGTCACATCTATCGCTGTGCCCTTAATTTTATTATCAATATTGGTATTAATAATTTGAATACAGTTATACAATAATTCATTATTTGGACTCATCATTAACACATGTGTATCATACCAATTATTCAACTGTTTATGTAATATTTCCGTATCTTCAGGGTTTATGATTTCATCTAATGGTTTTAACAATTTGTTATCTAAATCAGCATACACACCACCGTATTTATAAATGATTAGAATGCGAAAATAATCAGATTTGGAAGCACCCACCTTAATACTATCAAATCGTTCCACATATTTTGGACCATACTCTTTTAATAAAAATTGTCTAATGCGTTCGTCGTCATAAAACTCGTATTGATACGATGGATTCAAGTTGATCCAAGATTCTACATTTTTATATAAATCTTTGTTTATTGAATTACTTTTATAAGTTTGATAAATAACTCTCGGAATATTTTGATGTACAAAATCATGTTCTTTCGGTAATACTGTGTATGGAATTTGAACAGTATTATTGATAAAACTTTCTTTTAAATTTTTGTTGTATAGATATAATAAAGAAACCGTAATAAATAATAATAATATGATTGAGATTATATACATCATTTATTTCAATATATTTAATAAATATATTTGTTGATTTTAATAAACTTATGAAAGATTTTACAGGAGTTATCAAAGACGAGTGTAAGTTTGCAGGAAGTGGATTTGGTAAAAACCACGAATTAGGAGAATGCAGTTTGGCGTTTCAAGTTATTCCATATTGCGACAGTGTATTGGAAATAGGTGGAGGTGCGGGTAAAGTATCGCATATGATCAACACCTTATTGAAAAACCCTTCCAAACATGTCGTGATTGAACCTGGAAAGGGAGGAAGAGGTAATCACGGTGATGAGCATCTTTGGAAAAATCAGAAACATTTCAACGATAAATATACAATTATTAAAAAGTATGCAAACGACCTCGTAACAGATGATTTGAAAAAGTTAGGAGAACACGGTCCAGATTGTCTCTATGTAGATTGTGAAGGATGTTTATTATCTTTTTTAACAGATTCCACAATCGGAAAATCCATCTTAAAATCCAAAAAACTTAAGTTTATTGTTAACGAAATGGATGGTTTCACAAGTTCAATACCACATCATGATAACCAATTGAAAAAATTATTAAAGGATAATGGATTTGATGTTTATGCTAAAGGAGCAGGATGTGGTGTCAGATGCGAAACCCTTGTATGGAAAAAACATGATGATCCAATTATCGAAGGATTCCTTGCAACGAACAAAACCTATATGTTTATCTTTGCTGTCTTGTTGTTAGTAGCAGCCTATTTAATGTAAATTATGTAACATGAATTCAATCATAAAATTACATAACTTGGTTACACCTTCAATGCTCATAGCGTTATATATAGAAGCACGACAATGACCAACGAGATGATGTCCGTTTAAACCAATCAGTCCTTGAGCTTTTGCTTGTTCGATAAATTCATCTTCCAAATGTTTGTTTTTCAATTCAAATGGCACATTCATTTTACTACGATACTGTTTTTTCATTTTACAATGATAAAATCCATTTGAATTATCAATTGTGTTATAAAGCATTTGTGCTTTGAAATCTCTGGATTTTTCAATTTCATGTATACCACCCATATCCAATATTTTTCTGAAAGTCAATCCGGCAACATATATCGGAAAAATGGGTGGGGTGTTCAACATAGAATTGGCTTCACATATTTTGGCTAAATCTAACATTGTCGGTATGTTGTTTTTGTTGTTTGTTAACATGTCTTTTCTAATTACGACTAATACCATTCCTGTTGGTCCAATATTCTTGTGACTGCCTGCATAAATCATTGCGAATTTAGTAAGATCAACCGGTTTGGACAGATAATTGGAGGACATGTCACATATAAGTGGTTTGTCACCCACATTGGGTATGTAATTAAACTCACATCCATGAATGGTTTCATTATCGCAATAATGAACATATTTTGATTCGGGGGATATTTCCAAATCTTTTTGATCGGGACATATCGTATAGTCATTACAATTCGACATGTTACTAATGTTAACATTGCAAAATTTGGACGCTTCTTTGGCAGCGAAATCACTCCAATATCCGTTTACAATATAATCCACTGTATCTGTTTTGTTTGCAAAGTTCAATGGTATAGTCGAAAACATTTGTGTCGCTCCACCTTGTAAGAACAGTATTTCATAATCGGCAGATATATTCATCAATATTCTCAATTTTTGTTTGGTGTTCATCAACATAGATCTAAACTCTGGTGATCTGTGATTTAACTCTAAAATACTTATACCACTGTTTCTCCAATTTAGCATCTCCATCTGAACATATTCCAACACATCATGAAATATCGCCCCTGGACCTGGAGAGAAATTATACATACTAACCAATATATATCTAAAGTTTTTTAAATATATTTAACCCATAAGAAAGTGTTGCCTGCCAAAAACTCTGAATATTTAAAGTTAATCTGATCTTCTATATAAATGGAAAAATTATCCATCGAACAACGGTTCAAAGAAAGCAATAGATTAATGAAAAAATACCCTAATAGAATCCCTGTAATTGTCACGAAATCTATAAACAGTAAGATACAAGATATTGATAAAAAAAAGTATCTTGTACCTTCTGATCAGACAATCGGTCAAATGGTGTATGTAATTCGTAATCGTATTAAATTATCCCAAGAAAAGGCACTCTTTGTTTTTGTTAATAATATATTACCACCGACAGGGGAAATATTATCCGAAGTTTACAAGAATCATAGAGATCCAGACGGATTTTTATATATTACATACGCTTGTGAAAATGTGTTTGGTGTAACAAATACACGCTTGTGAAAATGTGTTAATTTGTTTTTTAAATAGACCATTCACAATTAATTACGCGTGTTAAGATATTAAGTGTGTTATATTTATTAAAAACAAATGATTGCACGAATCAGTCCAAGGCATAGAATAGCTCCAATTGTGTGTTCCGTCAAACATAATGACAAATCAACACAAAGTAAAATGTCGACTCCTCCAGAAAAAACAAAATTACGCGAAAAACTAAAATATGCTTTGATGAACTGTGACATACAATCCGAAAATTACAAACTTCATAAACAATACTGTGATATCCTTTGGAAAGAAGTTGATGATCTTGCCAAAAAGGTAAAAACCTAAAAATTTACTAGGAGTGGGGTTCGAACCCACGCAGTCAATAGACTATTAGAACTTGAGTCTAACCCCTTAGACCTCTCGGGCATCCTAGCAAGTACGATGCATCATTCGGGAATTGAACCCGAGTCTTCTGCTTGGAAGGCAGACATCCTACCACTGGACTAATGGTGCATACTATATTTTATATAAATATCCTTAAATAAAAATAATATCTTGATATAAACATTATTTACTATTTTTTATTCAAAATATGAACAAAGTATTTTTTAAACCTTTGGTTATTTTTTGTAAATCTAATGACAACACTAAATCGAATTTTATTAAAAAAGAAAAGCTAATTAAATTGAAACATGATATTAATTTAAATTTAAAAGAAAAAAAACATGAAGCTTCAAAATATTGCGATGAGATATTTTACAATGATTCTGATTATTTTTGTTCATCTTTATTGAGCAGCATAGATGCTCTTGAACAAAAAGAAAGACAAATAAATTTACTGTTGACACAACTGAAAGATTAAAATCATTAAAACGACATATTAATGATTTTTAAAAAAAATTGAGTCTCGTATGGGGGTCGAACCCACAACCTTACGATTAGAAGTCGTACGCTCTATCCAATTGAGCTAACGAGACTTACATTTTTTATATGATAAATCCTTAAATAAAAAATTGAAGAAAAATATGTAATAATTTGTATAGTTATCACAACTACCCCATCTACTCACGAAGAATACAGAAACAACTAATACACAATTACAAACATGTCTCACGACCTGCAAATCGCGTGTTGGTTTGATGCTATTCGTAACAACCATCATGAAGCAATCACTACATTGCATCGGTTGTTCAATCTAGACATCAACGATAACACTTCTTACGAAGACTACTTCGCCAGACCCATACATATCGCCGTTGAAACAGATAATGAAGACACCATTCGTCTCATTGTCTCACTCGGTTGTGATGTTAACTCAACTGACTATTACGGTGTTACACCATTGTATAAAGCGGTTGATCACAACGCAATGACCAGTATCAAAGTGCTTTTGGAACTTGGTGCTGATCTATACGCTAATGTTCATCGTGGCAAACTGCCCGATGGTTCGAACGAGTATCTCACTCCTTTAGAGCTGATCAAACTGAACAACGACAACAAAGTTCATGATTTTGTTGTGCCTTACACCAAGGAACACAAAAGACTTAAAAGGTTGCAGATATACGCTAGAGTCATCGGTAAGATGATGAAGCAATATCGCCGTTCGGTTGATAATGTTTGGAAACCAGATGGTGTTGGATACCATATCGCAAGAATGGATTTCGAACAAAATATAATTTCCATATAAAAAACAACAAAAACAACCACCATATACTCAATACAGTAGACCAAGGTGGTATTAGTCGCTTTTATGGCTTCTAAAACAGTAAATATCAAGGTTATATAAATTAATAATGGATTTCATAATAACATTTATTCAAAAAGTCTTCCACATTTATTTTTTTATTCAATGACATATCAAACATATAGAATCTATCATTCATTCTTTCAGATAATACACAAAACATTACATCTAAATTCGCATTTGCACAATATTCAATAAACTCCATTGATGCAACATGATGTAGAGACATTAAACAGTCTTTGTAGTCAACTTGTAACTTTAAGGGAGTAAAGTTTTTGTCATATTGTATTTCCTTATGGTACATGAACATATCTTCATAATTTTTCAAATCAGGAAATCTTTTTTGACAATAATGAAATCGTGCTATGTTATCTGCGACCCGTTTGGCATCGTTCACATTTGGAAAACAACAAACTTTTGTTTTATTGTTATCCGCTTTGTTAATCCCAAAGAAAGTATGTGTTGTTTGATGTCTGATAACATACATTATATGTTGATGTTGTTAATACTATATATATTAATCAAATTTTAAATTTACACTTAGGTTTGTTATTAGCGGTCAACTTATTTGGTGTTAAAACACATTTCGAATGTGATGTAAGTTCCGGAAGATGTTTAATTGCCCTCGTATGTTCTTAGAAAAAAAATTGAAAAGAAATAATGTAAAACAAGTATCCAATCAAAAAATGGAACTTCAAGCGTTACTTCTATCAAAAAGCATTCCGAACGATATTGTTGTCAATGAAATATACAACCATTTATGGAGAAACAAGAAAGTTTTTAACCAAAAACAAAAAGAAGCTATTGTTCACGATCATTTTCATCTCAAAAAAATCATTCAGACTTATTTGAACGATACATCTCTTTCCGAGAACAAAGAATCTATGGATTACTTTCTGTGTTGGTTATATAATGATATGTTGAGTGTGCTGAATGACGATTACGCTTACATTGACGGACTTTCCCTGAATTTAAAAAAGGAATGCCCTGATATAAGTAAGGAATGGTTGTTGTCGTTGGACAATATTGACGATCTACCAGATAAGATCTATACCATTTGGAAAATGATGACAACAAACAAAAAGAATATTATGTATGAACGAACCACTCCTTGAAAGAATTATGTTGTTATCATTGCCATGTTCAAGATGCATCTTGAACGAATTTACAAAGAGTTTTTCGTCATCCGTATTGAAATTTTGGGCAAGTAAATTCATATTTTTCATAATTGCTAAAAAGTTATTATGAAGTTAGAAAAAAAAAGGTTTTGTGATTAAAGTATCACTAAAGTAAATTTTCTTTTGTTGTTTTAATTTTTTTTTACTATCTGAAATCAATAGTACTATTTTAATTAAATAATCTAGTTGGAGTAGGCTCGTTCTCCCCCCTGTGCTTTCACACAAGGCCAGACTCTATCTTAAGATGATTCCGGTTGACTAAACCATCATTATCACCCGACACCCGTCGCAATACAAAGGTAGATTAAGTCTCTGTACTACATAGTCGTTGTGGGTGTTCCGTGCTCTTGTCATATTGAGTTTAGGAACATTGCCCGCGGATTATCCATTGTAACATCTTCGAACGCTTTTACCATACACTAGGTCATTACCCCGTCCAGTTGTATGTTTCCACACAACCTTGGTGTTTCGAAGTTTTAGGACTTTCCCGATCATTATAAGGTATCTCGCATTTGTTGTGAACAACAAACACTAGCCAGTAACACTGTTTACCCGTATTTACGGCAGCTGACTGTTAGGCTCTAACCATTAGCAAATTAATTGCTAAAACTTAAGCCTCCCATACCAGACATCACACGGAGCACATTGTAGTTAACGGCGAACACCTTAACGGAGTTGGAGGTATCAACACCTGTAAGGTTAAGGGTAGCGTTGTCAATGCGGGACATGTTGCATGTCCCAGAGGGTTGATGTTCTTCGGGCTTGAGAGCGAAGGAGTACACATTGATACCACCTGTGCTTTTATCAGCGCCCTCAACCTTAACGGGCACGCGTTCGTGATGTTGGTACGGTTGGACAAGTTGGAAATATTGGGGCACACGGGCGGAGAAACGCTCATGCCCGTTGAGTTGGAGTTTGGCGGTGTCATATGATGTAACATATGAACCAACAGCACCACCCTCTTCCTTTTCAACCCACACCAATTCCTTGCAGGGATGGTTGAAGTTGAGTTTGATTTTGGAGGAGGCGGTTTCGTCGCCGGTGAATTGGAGTTGTTCAATAAGGTATTCGTGGGACACTTGGGCGAATCTACGGCGTTCATCGGTGTCGAGGTAGATGTAGTCAACATAGAGGGAGGCGGAAGCGATGTCACCAGTTACACCAACGGCTTCTTTCTCACCGAATTCAAGGTTGATCTTGACTTCGTGGTATTGGAGGGCAATGAGGGGAAGGGCAAGACCGGGGTTGCGGCAGAACCAGAATTGAAGAGGAACGAACACAACATTGTCGTTTACTTCAGCCACACCGGACGCTGATTCAGAAACAAGATTATCTTTACCACCCACCATCAATTTGTAACCTTCCCAGTGACCAGCGGTTTGGGTAAGTTCGTTCCATATATGAAGCCATTCGGCGTAATGTTTGTCAATGCGTTGACCACCAATTTCAACTTCCACGGATTTGACAAGTTCGTGACCGGCCCACTCGGAGGTGGATCCAGCGGGTATAGTTGCTTGGAGGTAGATGCGGTGGATGAGATCACCGTTTCTGGAGATGGGGCAGGTAACCTTCTTGCCGAAGTTGGGGAAACCGTTGAAAGTTTGTTCAATGGATTCCATGGAAAAGTTGGTGTGTCTGCGGTAGACAACTTTGAAGAAAGTAATTTGTGGGTTGCCAGACAAGTAGATGTCTTGGGCACCGTAAGCTACGAGTTGCATAAGTCCTCCTCCCATTATGTATTTTTATATAATATAAGAAAATAATTTTATAGATATTTAAAATTTATTTTTACGCATTATTAAAAAAGAAACTTTTCGATGAAAAAACAAAATATATATAAACGATCTTGTAATTACAAAAAAACTTCCAACACTTTAGACTTTTGTCACAAAAACAACATAGAAACTTTTCTTACTAAAAAAGATTCATTGGAAGAAAATTATGATAGATTAAAAGTTATAAAAGACAATCTAAAAGAAATTAATAACAAACCTAATCATGAAAAAACTGATGACGAGTTTAAAGATATTGTTATTTTAAATGATGAGATAAAATCTATTGAGTCTTACATTCAAGATATAGTTACAAACAAAGAGGAGATTGATTACTATTCAAACACTGCTGATATCTTATACAATTATTATGATTTAGTTGAAAACAACTCAGACAATAACATGAACATTACTAATCATCTTAACAATGCAAATAATCAAAACAAAAAAACCATTCTTGAATACTTTCATAAACAACATTTATCTTCGAATGTAGAGACAATCGAAGTGGAAAAGAAAAGCAATAAACAAACCTATTGTAACCTATCTACACCTAATAACAGGGCTTCTCTATTGGATGAATATCTATCGATAACCGACAAAAATTATATCAATGATAACATAGACAACAACATTGCATTAAAGTGTGAATTTTGCAACTCAATGGAAAAAACCGTTATTAATAACGATAGTATTTCGGTGTGTAACAAATGTTTTTCGGTTCAACATTTGTTAACAGACAATGAAAAACCATCCTATAAAGATCCCCCTAAAGAAATCAGTTACTTTTCCTACAAACGCATCAATCATTACCAAGAATGGTTAAATCAGATCCAGGGTAAGGAAACAACAGATATTCCTGAAGAAATATTCGATAAAATAATGTTAGAGTTGAAAAAACAACGGATTATCAATGTAAAGGAAATAAACCGTCAAAAAGTGAAAGAGATCTTAAAGAAATTAAAAATCAACAAATACTATGAGCATATTCCGTATATATTAAATAGAATAACAGGCATACCAAATCCTAACTTAACACAAGAATTAGAAGAGAAATTGAGGAATATGTTTAAAGAGATTCAAGTTCCATTTCTAAAACATTCTCCTCTAGTTCGTAAAAACTTTCTTTCATATTCTTATGTTATTCACAAATTTATTCAAATTTTAGGCAAAGATGAATATTTACGATATTTTCCTCTACTTAAAAGCAGAGAAAAACTACACCAACAAGAAGAAATTTGGAAAAAGATCTGTAAAGATTTGGGATGGAAATTTGTAAGAAGTATCTAAGGTCCTCTCAATGATTGGGCAACATTGGGCATGTTGTTCATTGTGGGGAATCCAACCAAGTTAGCACCAATACCTAAACCAGCACCTGATCTGGCACTGACTCCTAAACTCGGACTATATAAATCTAATAAACTGAATGTTGCGGCAGCAACAAAACCAATCAACACAACATCATCCATTGTTAATTTTTTGTTAGGGAACATGAAGGCTGCTGTGGCAACTACCAAACCTTCCATAAGATATTTAAGAATGCGTACGAAAACTTCCATGAAATCAAATGAGTAAGTCATTTTATTTATAATAAATAATTTATTTTTAAAATTTACTTAAACATATTAATTATTTATCATTATATAATGATTTCTACGAAAGAGGTTGATTATCTAGAGCAAGACGAACCTCTCCGTAATCAAAATTTCGTGTGTCTTTCCTTTATAAGTCCTGAAGAAATCCTCAAAAAGAAGGAAGCGTATTTCTTTGAAGAATATACAAAGGCATATGTAAAAAAGAACTTGGAATACATCAGTACTTTGGAAAATATATTTCCGGACAAGAAAGAAGAGATTCGAATTCTAAAAGACAATTTTGACTTTTTATTTAATGAATCGAAAATTCAAGATTCTTTCAGTCATTTTGTGCAAGATCAAACGGATGATTTAGAAAAAACATTTCACGAGAAGAACGATTTCCAAACCTCCATTAGGGGTCTTAAGGTTAGAGGAGTCTTTGATACGATTCAGGAAGCACAAACCAGGAGTGTAAAACTTCGAAAATTGGAAAACAATAAATTTTCGATTTTTGTAGCACAGGTCGGGTGTTGGTGTCCTTGGTCGCCGAATCCCGAACATATTGAAAACCAAGAGTTTGCCGAAACACAGTTGAACACTCTGATGAAGAAATATCAAGAAAATCAAGAGAACAAATCACAATATTTCGAGGAACGAAAGGCTGCGATGAAGGAACAAATTGCCGAAACAGAAAAAGATAAGAAAAAACAAATCGAGAGCGATATCGCAAGTATTAAAATAGTGGATAACAACGAAGAGGTGACTCTAGAGTTATCAACGGAAAATCAACAGCCTTCTACTATGTATACCGAAGACGATCCGTGGATGAAAGAAAAAAATATTACTGAAAATTAATATAAGAGAATGTTTAGTTTGTTATTTATATTTTTACTCATTGGAATAGTCATGGTTATAGATGGTATATATCACGAAGAAATTCAAAAATTGAAATCCCAAAAAAAAGTAGTGTATAAGTTCATCCCACGAACGACATATAATGATATGCTGTTTCACAAACATACGGATCCTGAGTATGAAAACATTTTCACACAGGATCATGATGCTAGAAGCGCAGGAAGGTATACATAATGCTTTTTAATTTCTATATGTTTTTTTAACATTGATGATAGGTCTTTTTTTCTTGAACACCGAAGGATCGTAATTCTCTTCGTTGTCGTCGTGTTTGATATTCTTGCTCATTTCCCAAAATTGTTGATTGCAAATTTTGAAAGGAGGGTGTTGAATAGCTTTGTACCAAAACACATTATCTTCTAATTTGTTACTTTTAGTTGTATTGTCTATCACTAAGCATTCGAAATTTTCGGTGCATTGATCCATCACTTGACAAAATATTTCAAAGTTCTGAAACATTCCGGCATAGTTATCGTATATTCTTTTTCTGTTCGCTACGATATTTTCTCTCAAAATGAAGATATAATCGATATTCGTTCTTAAGTTGGGTGGTATGCCTAATGGGTATTGCATAGATATGATAAAAAACATTTTCAAATGCCTGCCGTTCATGAACAATGCCCTTACATTTTTATCTTTTGTCCAGCTAGAATCGTACAAACAATCATCCAATATCAAGAACGAGCGAGGATCAATTTTCGATCCACCGTATTTGACATTCTCGTCGTTTAGATTCTTTATCACATGCTGCTGTCGTTTAATTACATTATCAACGATGTTTTGTTTGAATTCATCATGTATGAAAATCTTAGGGATCATTTCGCCGTAAAAATTGTTTGCCGACTCGGTACCAGATATAACTGTGCCTACTTGAAAGGAATTATTGTAATACAATAAATCTTTTATCAAAAATGACTTCCCCGTATTTCTCTTTCCTATCATCACAACAACCTTATCATCTGTTATGGATGTAATGTCAAATTTTTTTAACTCTAATTTCATACTATACTATATTCTTTATTTATTATATATTATAATCCCTAAAATCAAAACGGAGGTTCACCTGATTTTATATTATTCATTATTTGTTTATCATCATTACTATCTATTATCAAATTTGAAATCATATATACGATTATAAATGACATTATTGACAATATAAACATTTGCATGTTATCTTTCTTCTCTTCTGTCTTTTTATTCTCATAGAGTATATACATGGTAAATACTGCTGAAAAAAATAACGCTATTACGAAAGATGTTAACTGTATCATTTATATTCTATATATTTTTTTATTTGTTTAAAAAAAACTTCATATGTACTTCTTTTGTAATAATAATTTCTTTTTCAACTGATCTTTGTTATATCTGAACTCATCATATTCTATACTACTTCCTAATATACTTTTAATTTTTTCTGTGTTTCTCATTTTTTTGTTATATTTATATTCGTCCTTTACAACAGTTCGTTTTTTTTCATCTTCATCGTTTATTTCTTCTATTTTAATATCAAAATCATCACCATCATCACTTTCTTCTGCCTCACAAATTTCTATTTTATTTGCGTTTACCTTTAACACAACATTCGTATCTAAATTCTCAATCATATTATCTGTTTCGTTTTCATCAACGGTAATATCCTCTGAAATGATAACATCTTGATAGCATTGATCGTCAGCATTCACCTCGCCGTTGTTCTCTTTTTCAATCACTTTAATCTCTTTGAGCCCACCATAGTTGACTTCATCATTCTCATGATCATCAATATCAACTTCCCTAATCACTTCTTTTGAATCATCATGATCCGATGATTCGTTATCAACAGAATATTCATTATTATTCACATCAACATTATCTTTGTCACAATATCGTGCATCAAACAATATTGTTTTCATCGAGTCATCTTCAAATGCTTCCTTATCCTCTTCAACTGATTCCTCTTTAACTTCTTCCTCTTCAACTGATTCCTCTTTAACTTCTTCCTCTTCAACTGATTCCTCTTCAAATGATTCCTCTTCCTTATCCTCTTTAACAGCATCCTCTTCAATGGCATCCTCTTCAACAGCATCCTCTTCAACAGCTTCCTCTTTAAAATCATCTTTTCCACCGAATGATTTTCTCCTATCGACATCTTCTGTTTCAACATCTACCGGTTTGTGTTGTTGATGTAAATAGTCATCCACGATTGTTTGTAATGGTAATTCGTTACGAATTGTTTTGGATATTACATCGTGGATTATCTTTGTGACTTCCGATTGATTTTGCGCTTTTTCTGTGTTAGAATAATCGTGATAGAATAGTTGTGGTTTTCTCCAAATTTCTCTGGCGATATTTATATAACATTTATGGACGAACACCTCGCCTTTGGGTATATCATCGTCTATGTTTCGTTTCTCTTTTGAAATTATTTCAGATAACTCTACGAATGCTGCTTTAATCAAATCTTCTAACCAATTGCAATTACTTGCGATTTTAAACCTAGAATATTCGTTTTCAATGATTTTCGAATTCCATAGATGTATCGATTCCAATGCTTCCTGAAATTCTTTCAAGAGAAGTTTTCTCTTGGAGCACTTTTTCAATGTGTTCTTATATATAGCATTAAATCCTTGAATAAAAAATGGCGCACATTTGCTGACGAATTCCTGACAGTAATGTCCTTCAGTCATTTATTTATAATTTTTTTAAATAGATGCTGTTCAAACCGCATTATTCAATGAATGTGTGTAGGGATTTTTTCTAAAGGCTTGGAGCAAATCGGGATTCAATCGTTCGTTTGATTGTTCTATGCCATCTACATTCTTTTCTTGTGTGAAATTGATGAATTGTTTAGAGGGTGGTTCTTGGTATATTTGAGAAATATTGTTGTTTCCATCATCTTTGTTACACGGTATTTTCACATTAGTCAAATTGATATATTCCTTACCCGCATTGAATTTAACACTGTTTTGAGTCGGTTCAGGTTTTTCTAACAAACTCTCCTTAGTTTGATTAATTACCGCGTTGTATATGGCGTCGTACGACATCATAGCATCGTTATCATTACCTGCCATTCCATAATACTCTACATCGGATGTTATTTGTTTGTTTGTTGTTTTTGCGTCGAATGAGGCGGTTTTATAACCATCGTTGTTTTCTTGTTCTGGATTGCCGATATATTCGTTATCCGAGATAAACTGTTTGTTGGTTATTTTAGCGTTATGTTTGTTCGTCATGTGTCCACCGCCTTTATCTTGACCCGACACAATACCCAATTTATCATGTGCGATGGTAGTTTCTTTTACTGTAGTTCTAGCTATGTCATTAGGATCGTACACCTTTTGCATAGAATGTCCTTTCAGATTGACAGTCGCGTTCACGTCGTCCAATGTTTCTCTAATCGTATGTTTAGCAATTTCTTTGGGATTGTATACAACAGATTTGGTGGTTGTGTTTAGATTGCCCAATTTCGCATCGTGGATCAATGTCTCCTTAATTGTTGTGCGGGCAACATCATTGGGATCGTAGGTGGTTACCTGTTCGTATCCCTTAAGATTACCCGTTCTTGTATCCTCGACCAGTGTTTCCTTAATAGTTGTCTTTGCGGTATCATTCGGATTATATATAGTTTGCTTGTTGGGTAAAGTGCTCTGCATTTGTCCAAACTCTCTCGGATTCTGAACAAAATACTCTTTGTTTGATCGTTTCAACACATCTGTGATAGGTGCAATCATCGATTTAATGTAAGAAGTCAGGTTGCCTTCGTATGTTTTGGTTGAAGTTATGTCTCTCTCGTTGTTGTATACCAAAATATTTTTCTTACCATAATCGTATTCGTATCCTTTACCCTTATTAGTTGATTGAACATTACGATCACCGTAGCTTTCAAAATTTTGTCGCGTAGACTCTTGGACAGTTCCGTATTTCATATCTCCTATGTTTTTGTGTGCTACCCCCTGGTATTCAACCGCATCTTTACGGTTGGTGTCTTTAACATCGACACAAGGTCGTTGTTTGTCCTTAAGATACGCTCCTGTTGTTTTGAACAGGTCATTTTCGTCTTTTTCGTAAAAAGTGTCCACACGGTTTTTATCCAGTTTTCCAAATTTGCCTCCTTTGGTTTCTTTTAGACCGTCCACTATTCGGCCTTCATAAGATTCTTTCGGATTCGTTTTCACACGAAGTTCGTCAATATCTTTGTAATAAGCTACATCTCTAAAGGTGTCTTGTTGAAAACCACCGGTTGCGTTTACTGGATCGGTGAATTTGGTCCCCGGTCCTACTTTAACTTGTTCTACGGGAAGAATGTTGTTGTGGAAGGGGGATTGTTCCATTCTGTCCAGTTGTACTAAATAACCTTGACTGTTTTCGTGAGTGTAAACATTTTTTTGGATATCGGAAAAATTAGTTTGTTCCATTTTTTCAATATGGGTAGTGTTGTCGTAACCAGTGTATTTTTCGAGCAAGGTCTGATTCATCGTTTCATTCAGATTCTGTGTGATTCCACTGCCGAAAAAAGGAACCATATTATTATGACTAAACTTTTCCATAGAAGTATCTGCTAAACTACTGTAAAAAGCCATTTATATTATTCTATATATATTTAAAAATCGATTTTTTATATAAACATTAAGTTAGTATGGATTACTATGAGAAGGTATATTAATGAATGTGGGATTGTTTTGTTGAACAAACACTTCGATAAGGTGTTAATCATATTCCAAAACGAATCTTTAAAATGGGGTTTACCAAAAGGTCATATGGACAAAATAGAATTACATAATAACGCCTATTTTGATTGTGCAAAAAGAGAGTTGCTTGAAGAAACAGGTATCATGATCAACACACATAAACATAGAAAGATTGGAACTTTCATTATTAAAGATAAACTATTTTATATACTCCAGCTATTGAAAGATATAAATATAAAAAAACCTATTGACACCACAGAAATTGGGGATATTAAATGGTTACCTATACCCAACATCGTTAATTTTATTAAACAATATAAGTGTAATATTACAATAAAAGAACTTAACAATTATTTACTTACAATCTACGAATCTCGTCACAAGACCTCCAATGAATAAATGGTGTTGTTTCCTTTTCCTCATACATCGAAACGACTTCTGCGTCGGTAAAGCAGTTAGTGTCGCCATAATGAGAAGGCATTACATCATCGTTACTTTTTAAATTAGGAATACAAGGACGGTGGTTGTCTTTGACAATCAAACGATTTTGTATTTCTCTTTCAAAGGGCATTAATGCCATATTTTGAGGATTCTCACACAACCATTCCCATCTATTCCAACCGGTTCCTCGTAGTGTACAAGGAGGGTTGCTTAGTTTGGTGTCTTCGGGACTCATAAAAGCATCGGCACAATCGGTAAGTTTTTCGTTCTTACAATATTCTGAATCAAAATGTTTTTCTTTGGGGCATTTTGTTTGTTTCACATTTAATCCCAACAATTCTGAATCAACATCCACCAGTTCTTTATTATTGCATTTGGCAACACCAGTTTTGTCCAATCGTACATAAGGTGATGGATAAAAACAATCCTTCTTGCAACTTACTGAAGGGGTGTTCATCATATATTTTCCAACTCCCACAGATTCTTCAAGATACTTATTATATGCACAAGTATCATATGATAATTTAGAGAAACTCATTTTAAATTATTATAATATTTTTATCCACATCTATTTATTCTCATTTCAGGTTCTTTAGGTACTGGTGTGTAATCGAACATTTGGCATGTTCCCAAATGTTGCATCGATATATCAATGTCCGGATGTGCTACCGGTTTGATGTACTCCTCTGATTTCAACACATTGTCATTTGGTGGTTGGTATTTATACATGGAACATTTTGTCGATGGATGCCTTTGTCCTCTTAAATCATTTTCCAAATCAACTAAGTTTCCTCTTATATGGGATACATTTGTTCCACCCACTGTGCCTAATTCCATTCTGCATTTATCCTTATGTTCGAATTTTATTGGATCCAAAGTGTAATTCACCGGTGCTACACTTTGAAACAACGATTGTTTATAAGAACATTCATCATAACTTAATCGATTTGCACTCATTCTTTTATATAATAAATATTTTTTTTAACATTGTTTCTTTTGTAAAGAGATTCCATCAAATTGATACCCGTTCTTCTCTAAAAATTCTTTTTGTTTAATTGTATCTCTGGTTGTATCTCCTCCTCTTGTCCATGACTCAACAATGTGTTCCGTATTTTGAATACTCGCTTTTAAACACGGCAACATTGGGGTAAATACATCGAACGGTTTGCCTTCGCATTGGAAATCGTCGAATGTTATCTCTCCCTGTTGAATACGACTTTCGTTTTCAATATTGATTTCGCCTTTACTCAAATCAGGAACCGCTTGGAAGGTTCTTGTAAAAACCTGATTACGATCCCTATTTATTTTGTTCGAATCAATACGCATCTTCGAGTCGTTGTCCACTTGACAAGCGTTTGTGAAACCATATCCTTCACGCATTGTCATGTTGTTTTCGGTCATAAACTCTCTTATCTTTGCAACTTCATTATCACATTTCAAAACATTACCCCTGTAAGAATTGAAGAGCATGTAATCCTCCATTCTTTTGTTCTGATCACTTTCCGATTCTTTGGCACAGTTATCTGTTCCAACTCGGTGTTCTTTGTTAAAATACTTGAAATGATCTTTATTGAATTTCTCCATCTTTAATATTATTTTAAGAAAAATATTTACATTTTAATAAATTTCCTTCTTTACAAGTTTTCTCGTCATTTCCATATAACCATTGCGCAAACTTGTCTTGATTGTTCGGAATTTCCGTTACAGGCATTGTGTAATATTGTCTCTCTGATGCGTTCTTATTATAAATATCGTCTGTCGATCTATACAGATCCTCATTGAAATACTGATCTATATATTCGTTTACCTTATTGTTCATTTTGCAAGCTTTTTCCCTTTTGGGATTTTCGGCGTATTCGTTCATCGTTACATTCATAAACGGATTCTCTCGAGTCGGTTTTGTACAAGTTGCTATTTCGTCGTCATCATCCTCAATTCCGTATCTTTCATACATATCTTTGTCAGTTATGTATTTTTCCTTGTTATCATCCATCGTATACATAATATAAATAACTATCCCCGCGACTATCAATATAATGAATACCTTCAGATCATTCTTCAACGAATACAATATTATCGTTATATATAATATCAGCCTCATTATCGAATTTAACTTCTCGCTGTATTCCATGTCGCTTGTTGGATAAAACAATAGCATGTTATTAATATCAAAAAAATTAACTATGTCCTTATACCAAATCGTCATATTTATATTTATTTATATCTTTTTATTTGCTAATTTGTTTTGTAATCTTTCTCTTGTCTTATTGGTGGGTGCCGATGATGCGCCACCGGCACTCTTTCCCATTAAATCACCCATTCCACTCATCATCCCCATCATCTGAGACATCATATCCCCATGACCCGAACTGTTCAATGTGCCCATCATATTCAACGCCTCACCCATCAACTCCTCTTGATTGATATCCCCATTCTGAATCTTCTGTGTGATTTTTGTTCCTACTGTTTGAATAATATCCCCTAACATATTGTTCGAACCCGAAAACAAATTGTTCATGTTCAACATTTCCTCAGGATTCTCCATGTTAATCTTACTCATATCTATCGACGAAGAAATCTCCTTCGCTAATTCTCCAATCCTCGTGTTGTTCAAAAACTCTAAACCCGTATCGATGTCTTCGGTATCCAACTTCATCACAGACTCCTTCACAGTCGTCCTGTCAACATACATCTTCATCAACAACTTTCGCAAATCATCGTCCAAAATGTCCTCCAAATGCTTCTCCAACTCCTCCTCGTTCGAAATACTATCCGTATCTACGCTGTTAATTATATCTACCGTCTTTTTCAACAGAATATCCTTCTTGACATCATCCAAATCATCCATCTTATAAATATATCCAAATACCATCAATATATAAACATAGTACTTCAACGAGTTTCTGCTATTGCCATCCGTATCAACCACCTTCTTCAATATGGTATCTATCGTAATATCAACAAAAAGCTCAAAGTTTATAATCTCTATCTTATCCAATATATCTTCGTCCCCAAATAACGCTTCTGTCACGGTGTCATTCATATTCATCACCATCTTCGTAATATATTCGTTCGACTTCTTGTCAAATATTTTGTAATTACTCTTCAACTTACTCTTTATATCCGGATTCTTGTCCTTTATCTCCTTCATCAAATTTAAATAGACCTTGTTAAACATATAGCAAACATTGTTTTGAATCATATTTTAAAATCTTTTATGATTTTAACCTTTAAATAATATAATACTTCTCGCATAATTTGGTCAACAGCGTGAAATAGGTCCATACGATAGTCTTATTGTCATCTGTCATTGTACACCAATAAGATTTGATCTTATCTATCAGCTGCTCCGTAAATTCGTCATTGTAATCAGAGTTATTTAATTCGTCATTGTAATCATGTTTCATAAAAAACTCTTCGTCCTTAGCAAATATTTGGGTCTTATATTTCGTATACACATACTCGTTGTATATTTTTATAATTTGACTGTCGCTCATTACCAACAACATGTTTATGGATGTCTTAAACTTTTTTAAATCATCATCTGTAGGATACACGCGGATCAGGTCGCTAATGAACTCTCTTAATTTAACGTTAAACACATTGACACATTCTTCTTTCCTCATTTTTATTAATGTTCATTAATAAGTTTTAAATCAGTATCTCTTTCAGCAACATATTTATCATAGTTAATTATCTTATTGTTTTCTGATTCGGTTGGTGTATTTATCTTATAATCCTTATTTAGAAACTGAAACGAATGATCCAAATTAACACCACTATTATCCATATATGAATATGTATCCGACAACGTACCACCCATCTCATTCACCATGAACGGTTCAACATTCATCAGTTCCAACAAATATTTTACCAAATTGTCCTCCACATATACGATTATGTTTTTGTTCTCGTCATGAGTCAACAATGTAGGCACTCTATCGATTATTTCCGGTAAATTCTCCTCCTTCTCAACATCTTTGAACAAGAACTTGTCTATCCCAACCTTCTTAATAAGTTCGTATGCTTCCTTACAATGCATACATTTTTCACTATAGAAAAACACGCTATTCATATTTTTTTTCCTTTTCATTGAAAAAAAAAATTGATTTTAAATAATAATTTGTATAGATAGTATATAATATGGATAATCCATTTTCAAATTTAGTCACTTCTTCTCCGTTTGAAATTGCTTTTAATGTTAGTGATATTGACTTATCCATTATCAACTCCTTACGAAGAATTGTTCTATCAGAACTCCCCAATGTTGGTTTCTTCTTCAACGCTAACGACTTTACCAATAAAGACATTGATGTTTTGCAAAACAACACTCCCCTTCACAACGAATTCATTCAACACAGAATTTCCCTTATTCCCATCAATGTTACCATTCAGCAATTGGAAGATTGGAACAAAGACGATTACAAATTTGTAATCGATAAAGAAAACAACACGGGCAATCCATTGAATGTATACACAAGCGATATTCAAGTGTTCGATAAAAACGATACCCCTTTTCCTAATCTAGCCAAACAGTTCTTCCCACCAGACCCAATCTCCAAAGATTACATAATAATCACCAAACTTAATCCATCTAAGTCCTCCAAATTTGTCGTGAACGCCGTCGCTACCCTTAAAACCCCTCAAGTATCAACCTCGTTCGGAATGATCAGCAACATGTCCATCGAATTTACAGTAGACAAAAAAACAGCAGATGCAGAACTAAAAAAATACATCAACGCCAACAAAGAAAAATCCACGGTTGAAAATCTTACTTACCAATTCAACTCCATCGAACGCGAACGACACTACTTCCGAAACAAATACAGAGAACCAAACGCATTCGTTCTCAGTATTACCTCCGAATGCAACATTCCATGTATCTACATATTCAACAAAGCTATTACGGTTCTAAAGAACAAAATCATTGCATTCCAGAATTCTAACTTTGAAATTGTTAACCATAACATGCTGTTCACCATAATTGTGAACAACGAAGGTCACACTCTCGGTAACATCTTTCAATCACTTGTCTTTAACCACTATATTCGCGAAAACATAGACAATAAATACAACATCGACTATATAGGATATAATATCCCACATCCTCTCGAACCGATCCTCCTTATCAAAATTAAAGGCGCTAAACTCCTTATTCTTGACGATGTTCGAGAATTTGTCAATTCTTCTTGTGATTATATTTACAATATGCTTAATGATTTAGAGAATCATTGGAATACATTATCTAATAAATAGTAAATATGAACGAACCTTTTATTAATCATTTAAATATTTCAGATATATTTGTTTCCAAATCTTCAAATCTTCATAGTATTGAATATTGTTATCTTTTTCTAACATCCGACTCGTTCAGACAAAAAAGACCAGAAAAACAACAAAAAAGCATTAGCAAACTAAGAACCAATATAGGATCAGAAATTCAAAGAATCCTACAATCCGACATAACCTCCAAAAACAAAGCCCTTCTACTCAATTACAATCCTAAATTGCACGAACGGTTTCTCAATCCCGATCATATTCTTTACGATGATTTCATTTTTGTGATTGAAACCATTCTACGCTCTCATAAATTCATCGTCGCCGAAAACAAATCTTTTTTTATCAACGACGGTGGACTAAACGACAAAGACAACATCCTCATTGTCAACAAAGTGGGCGACGCATTCTATCCGATTTTCTCCGAAAACGACACCTACATCTTCAACACATCTATGGATACAATCAATATCATAAGTTCGTTTCACATCAACAAACACAAGTCCAAAAACACCTACAACGAACGATTACCAACGAACACCACCGATGATCAACAATCGACCTCTTTGTCCTTCATTGTAGACAAAGAGGATATTGTTTTTGAAGACTTCGACGACGATCTAATTATTAAGTATAACAACAAAAACTTCTTACAACAGTTCTCCGAAGACGAAAAAATAATTTACATTCAAAACCTTCTGAGTATCATTCCCTCCGAAAAAGCGTCCGGAAAAACATTCGTCTCCCTCTTTCAAACGACCACGCAAGTGCCCAATTCTGTTTATAACCTGGATGTGACCAAAGTGTCCAACATTGATAAAAGAATAGACGATTACGACGAATACATCGATAATTACGCTCTCTTCAAAAAAGGGCATCCTATGACACCCTTCTATCTATCCGTTTTCTTCCACGAAAATTACAATCAACAAAATAACAACTTACTTCTTGACCACGAAAATGTCATTCGTAACTCGTTTACCGCAAACATTAATCTGTTAAATAACAACGACACAAGTTTTGACCTCGAAGATTGCACCTCAAGACAATTTACCCTTCAACAATTGCAAGTTATCGCACAGAAATACAAACTCACTATCAAAGGATCAAAACAAACCATGTGCCAACAACTCGTCAATTACAATTTCCTTTTATCCTATGTGCTCGATAAAATAGACGATATATCGGTCAAAGACCTCAAACAAATTGTATTGAACGCCAATATCAACTTACAAGAAAACAAAACACACAAAAAAGAGCAACTCGTTCAACTTCTGTTCAAACACAATAAACTGGACTATGTCAAATCCATTCTTAATATGGGCGACCTGCGCGAGATTGTTGAAGAACATAACATTTCTATTTCTGAGAACGACGATTACGATCAAATATTCGATACACTGTCTAACACGAACCTTTTGAACTTATACTTCGATACCGTAGTTATCGACAGTTCCAACTGTGAATTGGAAGACCAAGTCACCGCAATAATGGCAGCGAGTGACTCCCATTCTATCCATATCAACAACCATTTAGAATATTTTCGACCTTTGTCTAAAGACACCAACCAGTTTAACGGTTTCTATTACAACGGCGACAAATCCACACAAAAATTCGAAACCTTCGATGTGGAGAATTATTTAAATATTCTACACAACATCCCCGGATTCCTTCCCATCAAATGCGAACTCCATTATTTCAACGGCAAAACAATAAAAGGAACAATTCAAGAATCTCTACAGAACAACGATTTGCTCAAGATTATCATTGACAACAACAAAACGGTTCATTACAATCTTAAAAATATACACGACAACACATTCTTCCTATACACCCATCTGTATGAAGGATACAAATACAACAAACCCGATCTCAACAGAAACATATTTTTCATCATCAATAATAACGCTTTCGAAGATATGTTGAAATTCGTCTCACTAACCCTAGATCAATATCTTGAACTCTTTCATCCCGATAATCTGAATTCCCTTCCACAAATCGACCTAACCCTTCAACAATTCAACACATCATTTCACGAACTTAACTTCTCCGATTACGACACACTGACACGCGTTATCAACTCCACTAAAATTACAACCTCCTCCGCTGCGGCTGTTCCTACGACCGATATATCCAAAGATGATAATAAAAAGTCCATTCATGACTTTTTACAATTCAACAACACCAATGTATCCGATTTACACAAAATGTTTCTGCTACATTCCTCTCCTGACTACTTTAAAACAATATTCGATATATACCACCCCAAGTACACGACTCACACGATCGACACATTGGATACGAATATCTCGTTTAACAAAAACAACAACACCAAAAACGAAATTGTGCATCAGCACCAATTCAACTCGTTCGATGACTTGCAAGCTCACAAACAATATGTTGATTCTGTTATCGAAAAGAACATTGACATTGACCTAACTATCCGTGAAAAAGAGACGAATACATACATTCAAAATTTGGGGACCGTTTTGAATGACTATAAATCGTTATTCGTTCAATTCAACAACTTTGTTTCGAAATCCCACGAACAAGATTACTTCGAAGAGAAAACTTACTCTACAAACTCAACCAAAATTTTGGAAGGCACAATTTTGAACACAACCTCCTTCATCAATTCAGATCCGAACAACCAATACACTTCCATAGAAACAAACACCAACCCCACAAACAAAAACGAAGATGATGTGTTGCACTTTTTCGCACAGGTCATCGGTATCACTCTGACTCATGCCGAAAAGACTCTCATCTATCGTCAGACGAAGAACATTTTCAATCCTTTCCTGACCAACTTCAAAAAGTCGAAAAATCCGAAATCTTTGAAATCGAACAACGACCTGTCTCTATGGAATCATTACGCGAACACAATCATATATTGTGCGTTCTTTACACTTATCGTGCAATTCAAATACAATCTAGACTACATCATGCCCAAATGCAAACAAAACTTCTCTCTCCACGGTTTCCCGCTAAACAACGAAACGGATAAAACCTTCACCAAATATCTTGCTTGTGTGACATTCAGTCTGTTCAACAAAGCGAACATCCACTACCAAAGTGAAGAGTTTATCGATTCACAAATAACCGCCGTTATCAAACTTATTTTCAAACACAATCCGTCTTTCAGGACCATATTCGATAATCTAACCCACCACAAACAAGAGAAACCCGAATCTCTGAATACAATCATCAACGACATAAAACCGTTCTTCAATCACAAAGATATTTCGTCTAACATCAAATCTAAAATCAATAACAAACTCGAGGATAATTTCAAACTTCACAACATCAACGAGTTTAATATCAACAATCTCTTCTCTACACAAAACCATTTCGATATATTATGCCCCACAACCAAACAAATCCTCAAAAAAGAATCCTTCGAATTCGATCCAAACACATTCATATCGACGCTCGCAACAGGTAGTATATACGAACAGGATGAGTTGACAGACGATATGAACGAAGAACTAACATTGATTATGGACGAGTTTGAGGATTTATTTAAAAATTATAATACTCCTTTCAATTTTGAACAGTTCAAACTAAATTTCCTTTTACAACAAAATAAATCCGTCAAAAACTTTTATTATTTAATTAATTTTAATTCATTCTATTCTAACCTTATGAACAAATCTTCATTCTTCAATAATAATCGATCCGTCTTTCAAAACAATACAATTCCATTCTCTACTAACATTCACATCATCACTCTCGCTATGTTCAAATCGGTTAAAGCGGTTTTACAGCTTATTTTCAATACCAATAACATCTTCACCTATCTCAATACCGAAATGAACAACGAAAACCGCACCGCGTACACCAACTTTATCAACGCGTTTAAACAATTCCTCCAAAGTATACTTACCCGTTATGATAATCAATTTGTCGATGTCGAGCGTCTCAAACAGAGAGCAGAAATTCTTCGCGAAGAAGAAAAACTCATGAAAATGACAAAATACGACGATGTCGATAATGATATGATGTTAGTTCTTATTGAACTCGAGAGAACAATGGGAATTTCTATAGATATGGACACAATTCAGAACAACAACGAAAACGACGAAATTGATCAGAGAGCAGAAGATGACGACATCCCTGAATAAGAGGACAATACAGGATCACCCATATGTTGAATGATAATATCCTCCACAGTATTGTTCATATCGTTCCGTTTGGTGTATCGGTTCAACACATCGTAATCTCGAATAATCCCCCTTACCTCCACCTCCTCGCCATTGAACTTGATGTGAAAGGCGTAGTATTTTCCCAATCTATAAATAATCATCTCGTTGTCAATTTCGTATACGTTCTCGTAACTAGTTTCACTTCTCTTAATCTCTTCTAAATTATTTAAATTTTGTAAAAAGTTTCGTTTTTTCAAATTATTATCTTTAATTATCTCTCTGAACTTGCCGATTGTGTATTCGTATATATATAACTCTTTCTTCAATACGATATCAACATCAATGGATCTTATCGTTTTTTTGAAAGTAATACATTCGTCAAAAAAATGTTCCTTGATATCTTTTATATAAAGCACTAACAATATTAACAAGATAATCACAAGATTAATCATTTTTTATTCTACTCTTTTATTATTTTCTACTCATTTTTATATTTTGTGAATGATACCTGTTTCACATCATACGGCATCTCACAATATCCACCACTGTTACAACCACCACTGTATTCGTTGTCATAATCGAAAAAAGGGCATTCCATGTTTCGTCTGCATCTAGCGTCCCATGTCATGTCCACCTCTTTCTTCTCTCCGACATAGTCGTTCTTAAACTCGCAACTTTGTTTGTTTTTGTAATAAACATGCTCTTTTAGATTTTCGTCAATACACACCTCGTTTTTGGGTAACACCTTCACGCTATCGTTCACCATCCGTATGTAATTGTTTATTTCCTTCACTTCGTACACACCGTTCATATATGGGTGTTCTTGGTTTTTCAACAACACCTTGTCGCCAATCATCACTTTTAGATTCGCGATTTTGTTCTGATACAAGATAACCTCGTTTGTGTTAACATCCAGTTCGTAATATTTTCCGTTGATTCCGTATTCTATTTCGAAATTGTATTCGGATGAGGTTGTTTCTATAGGGTCCAACACAATCTGCTCGTATTTCGTAACACGAGTGTGATTTGGCATCAATATGACAAACACACTCGTGTTGACATCGTTATGCAATATGAATTCGCTTTCCTGTAGATGCGATTTTCTTTTAACAAGATCATCGCTGTAATAGTCGATCAACACATAATCACTCAAATAAACCGCGTCGTTCACATACAGCAAAATATCAACACTTGTTAAATCAACATCCTCTTCTTCCATTTTTATGTATTCGAACTCTCTATCATCGTCGTTGTTATGTAATTCGTATACTTGTTTGAACAAGGCCTTTTCCTCGTTATTTCTGTACCCTATGGTCAATATAAATTGAGGCAACGCATCTATAGATAGAGGGTCTTTACTTTTATGATGCAATATGAAAAACTTGTTTCTACCACTTCGAAAAGTTTCCTTTTTCGAACTCGATTTACATATATACAAAACAAAATTGAAAAACAAAAATAAAATGAATATTTTAATTAACATTTTAATAAAAAATATATTTAATTTTATATAATACATATAACAAAATGTTTATCAATAAACGGTTAATAATGAGTATTTCGTTTTTCGTGCTTTCCATGTTATTGATCATTACCTGCAAACCTCCCTTTTTGTTCAATACTGATGGATCTATTAAAGAGTTTGGTCTTGATTCGAATCAGACAATTTATTCTTTAGGTGTGTTTGTTGTTACAATATGTATAATCACATTTTATATATTTTCGATGATAGATTTAATGTATAATTAATTAAATGAATAGTTATTTAACCGATTTCGAAAATTTACAAAAAATAAAAAACGACTTATTCAATCACAACAAAGCATCCGACTATTCAGAAAACGAACACAGTTTCGTCACACCCAACTTGTCCGTCAAAAAAAACAATTACATTAACAGAATTCACACCATAAATCGATTGATACACGAGTTGTCAATCTTAAACAACACATTTTTATCTATTAAAAAGTTGTATCTGATGTCGAGATCGAATGCTTACGCGAGTGAAATTAAGGAAGTGTTTTCAAAAATGAAACAAACCCAACAAAAAATTGGATCGCTTAAAAAGAACACGGACATGTACATCATGACAAACACATTGACGCAAACTGAGAACCCGAAAAATGAGGAAAAACCGAAAATGTCTTCCTCCAAAAAACAAAAAGTTAAAAAGTTCTTATTCAACAGTTACGAACAATGTATCTCTCGTAAAACATCGTCTCCCACTTATATGTCCAAAGATGATATTATCAAACACATAAAGGAAAACGATCCCAATTTACTAAGATTCTTACCCAAAAAACTTCAATCTATGAAAAAAGAAGAAATATGCAAAGTCCTTTTCCAATAATTTAATTAATTTAATTTTTATACCATATCATATAAATATATAATATGTTAAACTATGCTGATATTCAAATAATTTATCTCAAACATCTTCATAGATTACCTACTGATCAAGAAACTGCCGACGCAACTGATTTCTTAGAAGATTTACTTAAACACACCGATGAATACAAAACGATACACAACCTACCCATATTTGATTACTCTTTCAATACCACAAGCAACACATTCACTATATCAAAATTCATCAACGGATACAAACACGGTTGTTCATTGACAAACGGATCTATAGGTATCGAAACATCCGCCTCTTACAATGTTGCGACAAAGGCGTTCATCAAATCCGACCACACCGAATACGCAATCCCCGATTTCACCAATATCGCTTTTCGACTCAATAAATTGAATATGAACATATCCAATCACTCACAGACATTAGATATGAACAACTGTAAATTTATAGATAACTTCACTCTTAATAACAACATTGATGTTTCCATTGAAAAGTTCCCCTTACATAACTACCCATCGTGTTTCTTACAAAAGGTAACTATCGTTTCCACTACGAATCACGATTTGTCGTTACATCATTTGTTCGATCAAAAAGACAAATCCAACTCCTTTATGTTATCCTCTATGCATTTCTCGTTCGTTCGCGATGCAACTATTATGATGACAAACATGTACGCTTTTCAACAAAATGATTTCGTGTACAAAGGGTTTCATAATTACGACAATATGTTTGACATATCCATTCTGGCCAATATACCGTTTGTCTTCTATATTGTGACCACAGCGTCATTTTCAAAAAACATCAACACCGACAAATTACTACAAACCCAATTATATTCGTTCGAAGAAATTATTCAGCACCATATCACAAACTGGAACAACACATGGAGTCAAATCAACATAACGAACAAATCTAATGTCGGTCAAAACGATAAGAATATAGACAAAATCAATTTTACAATCGTCAACGCTTTGTTTAATGTGTTCTCGGATGTGTATGCAACCGACCATTTGTATCATTTGCCCATTTTGATTATGTTAAAGCCCACCTTGGCCAAGCTGGTGCTGGATTTTCTCGTCAAAAATGAGACCGATAATATGATGTCAGCCAACGGTTTTGTTTTATACAAGAAGGCTTTGGTATCCATACACGCTTGGAATATATTCAGGGTTACCAAGGACAAGAACTGGTTGCAAAACACTGGTTTCCCTATCATGCAAAAAAACATCCAATTATTATTTGAGGTGTTTCACGACGACCAAAATAAGTCCTTCAAAAATGTGTACGCGCTGAACAAATTCAAACAGACCAACAACGCTCTCACCAATTATCTTATCACTTTAGCACTCGAATATACCATTCAGGCGATATACGAACTGAACTACACTCCTGTAGCATCATACGCTACTTTTTTGAATCATATTAAGAACATAAGCGTTTTCAATCACAACACATTCGTAACCCTTCATGACACAGATGTTCGTATCAAACTAGGAAGCAACAACAACATGTACCATTACGATTTCTACGACTCCTCTGATAAATACATCGGTTACAATTTTGGAGGAACAAGTGGATACAAGTTGTCTCTGTTGCCCAACACGGAGTACAATTTTTCTGTCGACGAGACATCTTTTGATTTTCCAATGATGTTCACCGCGATGAACAACAGCAACGAAATCCTCAACTACAACAAAGACGACTATTTGTTTCAATCCAAATTCACCGACAACTCTTCCAATCTGAAAGGATACTCCTTGTTCACTTCGAACATACACTCAATCTTCAAACAACACTTCAATCATAATGTAGGCGAAAACGCCTTCATCTCACAATCCATAAACGACATTATCATCCCTTACAGTAACTACGCCTTCGAATCGTTACAATTTGTAGAACCATATCTAATGTTTAACTCCTATTACAACGACAACTTTATGTCTTCACATAACAAGACATCCCTTTCACACATTATCAAAGATAATCTAACATTTTACACCTCTTCGTCGAACAACGATTTCAATACATTGTTTGAAGGTGGTTTACAAGGGTTTGTGTCACAATACGAATCCAAATATATGAATAAACGAACTTGTATTAACTTGTTCTACAATAAAATTTTGTCCGTATTAGACTTCTCCGAACCGTGGAACTACTTGAAAAGTGAAATCGGTTTGATTCTTATCTTCGTGATCATTACTTGTATATTCGAATTGGAACCACGCGGCAAAACAAATCAGAATCGATTCATGGTGGAGCAATACGGATTGGGTTACACCAATCGAAATGTACTACCCGATCAGTGGAAACAAATATCGATACTCAACATCGGCAACGAATATCGTACCGGTGTAGTGAACAATGTGTTGTACTCCGATCATCCATTTGACACTCTTATCGAAGGAACGCGCTTCACACCCATTCTTAACGAACTCGACAATATCATCACTCTTAAAACCAACATCGAAGATATTTTCCCGTCATCAAACAATCTCCAATACAGCATCCTGTTACAAAACACAGATGATCTGAACGAATACAACATGAACCAAATCAAAACCCATCCATTAAGAGTGGATAGTTCGAACTTCGTTATGGACAGTTTCACCCCCTTACAAAGCGATCAATCGGATGTATACCCCGTTCCCGAGTTTTACGAACGAGTTGTGAATGTGTATTCATCCTACAACGGTGTTGAGAAATATTTCTCGAAAACAATTCCTGTTTTGATCGATACCAACTCCACCGATCTGATCAATCCAACCATCTATGCGACCATGAGTTTCGAATCGTCCAACCAAATGAATGTGAACATGAGCTTTAACTCTTTCGACAAAACATTGTATCATGCCTTTAGCAATTTAGATATAAACATCTCTTACAATCCTAACATTGTAACATCTAATGTGTCATTCGAATCCGACCAGACACACACTTTCGATAACTTTCATTCTAATTTAAATATAACAATTACAACAGATTCGCCGGTTGCCTCAGCAAATTACAACATAGGGACCTTGTCTTTCGAACTCAGTCCTGTCATTATGTTCAATATGACCGCTGGTGTTATGCCTATACCTTTTCACGGGATAGTGTCTTCGTTCAAACAAAAGAACATTTATATCACCAATCCGGAAGTGTTTCCACCAACCGTTTTCAAAGTGAATCAACCGTCTACAGACTTTATTTCAAGATTATTTTCGTTAGAGAGCAATGTTACTATGAACTCAAATCCAATTCAAAACCTATCCATTCTACAAAAGGACCGTTTGGAACCGTACGATATCAGTGATATTCTTACTTCAGATACATATTTACACGATGTTAGAGACTGTATAGATCACTCCTTCTTCACACTGTGTAACACAACCACCGCCTCTCTGGAATATTACGCTATCGGTAACAACTCGAACAACATGTTGATGATGACTTCGTTGGCGAATCAGAGCGAGTTATCAACATTATCACGGTGTGAACAACTTGAGGACTTCCTGACAGATAACAATCTGACGAACTACAAACTGTTCACCACAAACACCTTTAACTTACTGCTCACAGACACAAATACTGTGTATGGTATGGGATATAACGAATCCTACAATTTAGGCATAGACGACAGTGCAAGTTGGAGTGCTATTTATAGCTTGCTAATGAATGGTATTGGTAAATACGGTGATCCTGTAAACGACAATATGTACACTTTCGAATTATCTACAAACATAAATCGACTTGTTGACCAACTATCAGACAACAATTCAAATCTATCCCATATATGTCTAAACAATACAGCTACATTGTTGTGTTTCAATAGCAATACGATGTACGGATTGGGTGAAATGGACTTGTTTTCGTATTGTGATGTGGCCACAGACGGTGATGTGGCCACAGACGACGGTTTGTCGAACCTTCTTAAATACCCAAAATTGTTACCAAGAATTAATCGTTTCTTTGAGAGCAACAATCACTACTTCATAAAAAATATAGAGAGCGGTTCGGAACATCTTAAATTCCGTTTACACAATAGCAACACATTCAAAGACGAATGGTGGGGTATAGGAAGAAACGCGTATAACAGCTTAGGTATCAATCCCTTTGTTGAAACAGACTTTGATGTAAAACACATGAAACGATTACATTTGATGGAACAACTTATTCACGGACAGAAATACGATACTAACTATACAGGAGAAAGCGTCACAAACAGCGCTTTGTACCATTTCATATCGGGTAACGGTTCACCTAATGTATTCACAGCAATTATGGATATGATCACTTACGACACCTATTATATCGGCGCATCGTCGAACAACAGCAATATTCATAATTGGACAAAAATAAACGGTTTCGATATGTACTCAAACATACCTAATTTTGCAATTACATTTAGCAATAATATTATGTTAGGACATTGAATTTACATCATTTGTTGCATAACTTCTTCAACTGATGTAGTCAGCTGTTTGACATTGTATTTGTACTTGTATACGATTTCTTGTCCTTTTATTTTCACAACAACGGGTTTCTCCAATTTAATTCTGAACACCTCAAACGCTTTGGTCTTTTTGCCAGCGCCTTTTGTGGTTTCCTGTAAGATAAATTTAAGAGAGTTTTTGTTTTGAAATTTGGCGAATCCAGCATCGTTGTTTATCTTGCTGTACAATTTAGAACCCGCTCTTTTCGCGGCAACACCGAAAGTTTTCGCGATATATCGACCTCCTGTGGAAGGTATTCCTGCACCAACAACCTTGAATGAACGACAATCTTCTGTTCCGTTAGAACACTTAACCATATTTTATTTATAGATGAATATTTTTTTTCTAAATTTCTTCAAAATACATATACAATAGCTCTTTTTCCCATTTGGTCTTCAAATCCTTCAGTAAAGACAGTTTTCGAATCGACATATTCTTATTGTCCGCTTCACAATTGTTAGTCAACGAACACTGATTCACTTCCATTTGCTGATTCAATATCGTTCTATCGAGTTTGTTAATTTTGTCTATTTTATTGTATATCAGTGTTTGATGGTGTTTGTTTGTAGTATATTTTAACTGAAAGATTCTGGATCTATCATTGTTATTATTATAATTGTAATTACAATGGTAACTATTCTTTATCGATAGTCTATTATACATTTGAAGTTTTATAACTTTATCATTTTAAATAAAATCTAATTATATAAATCTAATTATATAAATCTAATTATATAAATCTAATTATATAAATCTAATTATATAAATCTAATTATATAAATCTAATTATATAAATCTAATTATATAAATCTAATTATATAAATCTAATTATATAAATCTAATTATATAAATCTAATTATATAAATCTAATTTAATTAATTTAAAAATACTTTTAGAAAATACTTTTAAAAGGTTTTACCTTATTAGAGAGATAATATATTTATTCTTAAATCTCCAATCACCTTTTTATGTTACAGAGTACTTTATCACACTCCCGGATGATTATATGTATAGAATGTAGTGTAGTATATATTAGAATATTTGCAAAAAAAATGAGCATAAAATATAAAATATGCTCGAAAGATTGAATTTGTATTACTTTTTGATTTCGTTCTGTGTTGGAATACTAGTTGTGTACTCCACACAACCAAAGGGACAGATAGTCCATAAGTTTCCATCCCCCACAAATTTGAGCACCCAATATAAAGATAACGCAGACAACTGCTACAAATACGAATACGAACAGGTGACCTGTACAAAAGATGCAACACCTCAACCTATAATTGAGGATTTCAAAAAAAAAAATTAGTTAAACTAAAAAATGCTTTATGATTCAGAATTAGGTTTGAAATTTATCTCTATTTTGTTGGGATTTGGTTTGGCGTCGTTGTTTCGGCAAGTATGCAAAGACGACAAATGCCGGATAATAAAAGGACCCAATCTTAAAGAGATTGAGAGACAAATCTACAAAATTGACGACAAATGTTACAAATACAAACCGGTGGCAACTGTGTGTGATATTCGTTAAATATACCTTTTTAATAATATTCTAAATCTAAAACAAATATGTCAATGAAATCTACCTTAATCAAAGATATTCGTAAACCTTTACAACAACAAGAACCAACCGCAACCAAAATCGACGAAGACGTTACTGTACAAGAAGTGCTCTCCGAAATCGAAAGAGATAACAACATCGATTTGTCCCATTCACCCGTCTATCAAGAATCCTTTGTTCAACATCAACCAAACACCGATATATCCAACCAACTGCTTCAACAACAACTGCTTCAACAACAACTGCTTCAACAACAGCTAATCAATCAACAACAAATCGTTCATAATAACACCATATTCAAAAGTCTGGTAGAAACAATAAAAAATGTGTTCAAAAAAGATAACAATTTGTTGATCTTATCGATCGTTCTGTTTTTGGTATTTACCTATGTAGACATTTTAAGGATATTAAAAATTGATGATTATTCTATTTTTGAAAGTTATCCAGTTCTTATTAATATCGTTACATCTGTTATATTTGGTTTAACACTAGTATTGATTAAACCATTAATGTAATATGTCACAGAAGATTCATTATTCTTACAAGAATGTGGATAACGATAGAGCAAAGATTAAGAATGACCATTATTTAAAGATGGCGGCGGATGTTGCCAAAAAATCAACCATGACACAAAAACACGGGTGTGTCATTGTCTACAAAAAGAAAATAATCGCGACCGGGTACAATACGATGCCTAATATGTTTCAAAACAGTTTACATGCGGAAATTAACGCCTTAAACAAAGTGAAAAACAAACAATATTTGTTGAAAGATGCTGATTTGTATGTGGTTCGAATTGGCACTGATTCCTTTGATAATGTGTTGAAGTATTCGAAACCGTGCGATAACTGTTCTAAGCAAATTCAAATGAACAAGATCAGAAGAGTTTTCTATTCGACCAATTACGAATTCGACACATACAATACCTTTATGCGCTGTCGAGAGTGTGATATGAAACAGATCTGTCAAACTCAGATCTATGATGCATGTTATTGAACTTGTTTGTTGTAGCGGTGATCTCGTTCTCGGATTTTATAAATAGAATTGTATACGTTTTATAAGCGATAATCATTAAAGTGATAAAAAAAATAACCAATAGCACAATTTGTGGAATAGACAACATCATATTTTGTTTTTATATAAACTTATACATTTTTTGTAAACATTTTCATATTTATACCCATTCCTTCTATCTCCTGTTTCAGCAGTTTCATACTATACGGCACCTCTATCTTTTGTGCATTTACAGAATCGTAGTATTTCTCTTTTTCGTTGTAGATAATGTCCTCACCCGTTTCACTATCTATATACTTGTAATATCCGTCAGATCGTGTTGTCATCGTTTCTTTCACAAACCCAGAGATACCGTGCGCGAGTATGGCGTTCGTTTCCATCTCACCTATACGAAGACCACCCCCATTAGCTCTTCCTTGTGTGGGCTGTCTGGTGATTGACTCCACCGGTCCCCCAGATGCTCTGTAATTGATTTTATCCTTCACCATATGTTTCAAACGATAGTAGAAGGTAGGTCCGAAGAAAATCTCCGTTTCTATTTGTTCCCCGGTAAATCCGTTGTACAGTAATTCATCGCCGTACTTGTTATAATCATACTTCTTCATCAACTCGTAATAGTCCTCTATGCAATGATCCTCGAAGGCTGTCCCGTCCATGTATTGCCCGTCTAAACAGCACAGTTTAGACAGCACCGATTCGATCAGATGCGCGATTGTCATTCTGCTGGGGAACGCGTGGGGATTCACTATAATGTCGGGGACCAATCCGTGTTTGTTATAGGGCATGTCTTCTTGAGGCAGAATCATTCCACACACTCCCTTTTGTCCGTGACTGCTTGCCATTTTATCACCGAGCTCCGGTATTCTGAACTTGCGCAATCTTATCTTCACATGATCACCCCCATTCTTCTCGTATCGAATCACTTTATCGATCTTGCCGTTTAATGTTTTATCAGCAATTTTCGATTTGTCCTTATAGTATTGTTGATAATTCTGATCGTTAAATATGGTGTCGGTGTCCTCTGTGTATTTGTACTCCATATTCACTTTGCCCAAGTAACAATCGTTCTCGGATATGTACTTGTCTTTTATCGGCATTCCGTTTTCGTCTATGATATCCCAGTTCGCGTATTTGAAATCTATATTCTTTCCCTCCTTCTTCAACTTCACCGGATTGTCGAACACCACTTTGGTATTGTTCTTCAAATCCTCGTCTTCTGAATCAACGATCGATTTAAAGTAACTCACATTGAACATACCTCTTTCTATAGAACTTTTGTTCAATATGATCGAATCTTCTTGATTGTAACCGGTGTATGTGGCTATCGCGACGATCAGATTCTCTCCGTTCGGCATATTGTTTTTGAAGGTGTATTTTGCCATTTTGGTGCTTAACAACGACCGTTGCGGATAATGCAGCACATACGACGCCGTGTCAATCCTGTGATTGAAGCTTGTCGCGTACATACCCAACGCCTGTTTTCCTTGTTGTCCGGAGAACACATTTCGAGGCGCTTGGTTGTGATTCGCGAACGGAATTGTGTTTGTGTACAAGCTTAAAGACAGACAAGGATGGATTTCGAGATGCGTGTGTTTGTCGGTCAAGTCCTCTTTTGTCATAGCGATATACAATGTGTTGGTTTCGAAACAATCCACATATTCGATGACACTTTGTTTGTCTTTTTTGTTTTTGTCGTAAGTATACTCGTAAGTGTACCCGTTTACCAATTCATTCCACGATTTGGCGTCGTAGTTCAACTTGTCATGCTCTTCGCTTAATATTAAGGGTCGAATACATCTGCCCGAATCAGAAAAGATCATTATCTCGTTCTCGATGACATTCCACGAAACGGATATGAAAGCATTCAACACCCCCGTTCGTCTATACTCCTTAAGAGCGTTTGTCAACTTCAAAGGATTATCGTGAATACCAATCCAATTGTTATTCAGATGTATTTTCGCGTAATCGTTTATGTTAAAGGGATTGATGTTCTCCAACGGGATCATATCCAAATCTGCTAGACATTCCATAATGGAATCCCTGTTTGACTCCAAGGTGATCTCGCACGAGGATGCCATATGCTTCAACAGACCAATATTTCCTCCATCGGGAGACTCTATGGGGCACATCATACCCCACTGAGGGGTGTCTAGTCGATGGGGTTCTACCAGTTTGATCGATCGATCTATAGGAGTGTTGACCCTTCGCAAATGGGACATGTATCCAATGTATGATAATCTATTTACATCTTGAACGATCCCTTGTTCACTCGGGTCTCCAGTCAGTCCCCAATTCCCCTTCATCGATTTGTACATACCCTCCTCAATGATCAACGCCGAGAATATTCTGTTAAAATTGTTGTCTGTCACCAACTTCAATCTATTACTCGTGCTTCCCATAGTGTATTCGCGGTCAATCAAATTACGAATATTGTTTCTATATTTGTTGTAGAAATCGCGGAATATGTTTCCTAATAATATCCCTGTTGTGTCTACCCGTTTGAACATATAGTTATCTCTTTTGTTTTTTTTAAGTTGTCCGATTGTGGTTCGCACCAGTTTATTGATCAAATAACCCAGGTACATGGCTTTTTGTCTAAAATCATTGCCTATATTGGGAAACAGATCGTTGATGAATATATACTTAACGAAATCGATATTTTTGTGTTTAACAAAATTAGTTAAATAAGTTAATGCGTCCTCTTGTGTGTAAATGTAATTGTCTGTGTTTACGAAGACGGTTGTCGCGTTCACGATCGAACTTCTCAAATGTGGTACTAACTCCTTGTTGTTTAGCACGATGTAATCGATAATATCTTTGTCGCTCTCTACACCCAAGGCCCTAAATATGACACAGATGGGAATGTGTTCCAAATTTATGTTCATTATTTTCATGTTTATGAAAAAGGAATTCTCCATACCGATCGATGAACCCGATTTAATGGGCGTGTATGTATCCTTTTGCACCCAGAAATGCACGCTTTTGGGGAACAAAGCGTTTTCCAATGCGGTGGAACGGATCATCCCTTCCAACTTGTACATTTCTTGATCGGACGGTTCGCTTATAAACAGCTGGTTTGTAGCAATACGCTCCTGCGAAATAATCACCTTCTCTTTTCCGTCCACCACAAAATATCCACCCTGGTCATACGGACACTCGCCTAACTCCTGTAAGGTTTTCGTATTCAACCCTTTCAAATAACACAAATTAGAATGAAGTAATATAGGTATACTTCCAATCTTCTTGTTCTCGAACACATCCTTCTGTACCAGTTGATCCTTCTCGTAATACGATATTGTAATGTCGGTTTTCAAATCACAGAAATAATTCAGATTCTGCAGTCTTGCAACATTCGGATACAACAACTTATCCCCGTCGTACGACGGATTACATACATTTATGTTCTTATCGATCTCCACCTCGACACGGAACTGCGAGTCCTCCTTCAATATAATGAACGGATTCAATGTGTCGATGATGTATGGTATTTTGTTCAATACAAAATCGTTATATGAATTCAAATGATGTCTTGTGAAGTAATGATCGTTTGATTTAAAGTATGTATCAATTACTTTCCATATATCCATAATTTAATTTAAATCAAATATTAAAAATAATAATATAAACATATCAATAATAACTTAAACTTGTGCTCGTCGGTATCTATATATTTGTCCAGCTCCCCTATTGTGTTTATTTTTTCGTTCTCTGACAGTCCGAATTTTTTGGCAAAGGTTATGTAGAAGATCATGAAATTGTTCCAATGAAACCGTTCTGTTATTGAAATGATGAACACGTAGTTCTCCACATCAATCTCGTCGTGAAAAATGTCCTTAAATCTCTCGAACAAACTTTCGATAATTAAGTTTGGTGTGTATTTTGTTCGTAACATCTCTATTTCTGTTCTATTTATGGTTATATCTACATATTTCCACAAATAACTCTTCACAAATTCTGTAGAAGATGTTAACATATTACTTATTTGTTCATTTAATCGATTTATTTTTTTAATCAATTAACGAAGTTTTTAACATTTTTATTTTGTTCGACATAAATGCTTCTATTTCTCTCATGTTTTTATCTATCACTTCATGCAAGGTCTGATTCCCGAATCGTTTGATGTGGGTAGACACAATGGGAACGTTCATTTTCAATTCGTCCTTATACTTCTTCATCTCCAAATGCATCTGTATCATAGATTCCACAGTATTCTTTTTATCCTTATATCTAATAATCGATTTGTAAAACAATTTCAAAAAGCTCTCTAACAATATGAATATCGTTATATATGTTTCTTTATTGAATTTCTGAACAAATCGTAAATTAATTAAATTTGGCAATATTGTAGACTTTATAAATATATATTTGAATGTCTTGGGAAGCTTATCCACCGTATACACATTGGTTCTAATGTTTTGGATATCAAATTCCTCAATGATCAACTTTACTCTCTTCTTTTCGTTCGACACTTTGTCCAGCACCTCCGGATCTTTGTAGAACAACAACCCTATCGCCAGCAACAATATCGTTATTAAAATATAATTTTGATATGTATACAGATTATACAGCATACACAACACCAAAAATATAACAAAAAATTGATTTTGGAACAAATCGAGTCGCATACTCTTTTATGATCCTTTATATAAAATAATAAAACAAACACTACAAAACACAATAAACATACCAATATATAGTTGTCTCTCTTTGTTGAATATCAAATGAATGGGTTTCCTTTTATACATTTCTTTACACACCATTTCAACTGTTTTAAACACTTTATACACCACTATGTTGATAGGCGCTTCTAACATGCTCTTCTTGCTCTTCTCTTCCTCTTTTTGATCGACTATTCTATTCAGCGTATCCAACACGACCGATTCCTTATTAATAAGTTTATTATATTCGTCGTCGTTATTATGGATATTGTCGTCCATTGTTAGATTGTAAATATCCTCATATTCCACAGATGTCATTTGTTTCTATATTATATATAATTAATTAAATCAACATGTCCCAACATGTGTCTTCTACAACATATCTTGGTGATTTTCAACTCATCCATTATTTTTCCTTTATAGTTATCTGAAAAGAACACATGCTTCTTATCGGTTATCTCCAAATCCTTCAGTTGATACTCATTTGTGTTGTTTTCGTTTTTGTGTTCCTCCACTTTTTTATTGTAGTACTCCCATTTGTTTCCGAGTACTTTATGGCATGTAAAACAACGAACAGGAATTATCATCTTATACAATTATATAATAACAAATATAATATTAATCAAATTTTTTATTGCAACACCTTATAGAGTTCGATATAATTTTTCAGAAAGGTGCTGGTGTTGTTCATCGGGACCAAATTTTCTTCGTACAATCCCATTGCCGTTTCGAACAACTCTTTTGCTTTTTCAATGTTCCCGATCTTCTTATAGAACAAGGCTTCCAAATAAATAAAATCTGGATTCTCTTTGTTGGTGTTGTTCGAGAATTTTTCTTTCACGGTCTCTATAATCACATCGTCAAACTTCAAGTGCTGCTCCAAAATTATATATATCTCTTTGTAGAGATCGTTGAATATCAACACATTGTTCATCAATATACTGCTGGTGTACACACCCATTTTACTTCCGTCTCCGCATATATTAGGGAATATCTTCATACATTTGTACTTATGTTTGTTGATCAAATAACTCAGTTGTATATTATACGAAAATCGTATCGGGAAAAAGTTCAATAACATGTCTTTGGCGGTTTCTGTCTGTATCATGTACGACTCGCAACAATGAAGCAACAGGTTGTTGTCATCTATATCATTCAGGGACAGACTAGTCATGCCTTCAATGGATTTGTCGGACGGTTGCCCTAATAATATGATGTTCCAATCCTCCGATTGGACATGTTTGATCAGAGTGTTCATTTGTACGAAGATCTTGTCAGAGTACACCACATCGTCCTCCAATATAATGTTGTAAGAGTTGGAAGGGTTCTTGGATATTTGTTGGATCGCCTTAAAATGATTGAAGGTGTTGGACAATATCTCTAAGGACATCTGCTTGACGAAGTTTTGATAGAAGGTATTGTCGTTCTCGGGTAACTTTTCAATTTTGACCAGATTCTTTATGTTGTTCACATTGATCGTGTCCGGTTGATGCTCGTCTACGATATGAACATTAATTTTAAGTGCGGTGTCGTCATTCGCCAATCGCTCCAATCGTTTGATGTTATCTAATCGTTTCTCCAATTTATTGAAATGAATTATATAAATGTTTAATACATTCATTTTAATAAAATCGAAATAAAAAAATTGATTAAAAGCAACGAACAATTAAATATATTGAAATTATAAATAATGGAATTTTGTGAGTTTTGCAATAACATGCTGTATATCAAAGATTCGAAAGATGATAGATTTGATGTCAAATACTATTGTAAAAATTGTAATTTCGAAAAACCGTTATCCACAAGCAAGGAATCAACCCTTATAATTCAGAACAAATATAGCGATAATAACATCAATCTGAATAATGTCATCAACGATAACATCGTCCACGATCCCACCATTCCCCATATTGATAACATCACCTGCCTAAACAAAAAGTGCACCAAACCAGATGACAGAAACAACGACATCATGTATATAAAGGTGAATAACATCAACCTGAAATTTGTGTACTATTGTACCTATTGTAAACATTTCTGGGAAAATAATTTAATTAAAAATTGATTAAAAAATAAAATAAGGATGTATAATATAAAATCATGAACAGCAAATTTGATTTACAAGAACCTAATAAAACCATCATCAAGTCCAACGAAAATAAGGTTTCAAGAAACATTCTGACCAAATATGAAAGAACAACCATCATTGGGGTGCGTATCGAACAACTCGCATACGGATCACCCTCCACCCTCTCTGATGAAGACAAAGTGTCTTGTAAGAACATCACCGAAATTGCAGAGAAAGAACTCGTTTTAGGTGTAATCCCCTTTATGATTTGCAGAAACCTGCCCAATCGTACCGAAGAATATTGGAAACTTAAAGATCTGATCATTTAACCAATCCTCCATCTGTTACCACAATTCAAGCAACTTACAAATATAGTAGAACTCTCATCCGCACTCCTAACCTGTAACTCGTAATAACTACATTCTCTTTTTTTGCATTTTCCACATTTGAACATATCCGTCTTCGCAACCTGTTTACTATTGTAAAAGTTCTGCTCCTGTTTCAATCGAATATCCAACATGTCATTCCATCTCTCAGGAAACACATTCGTCATATCCATAAAGGGCAACTCGTGTGGTTTGAATTCCTTGTCATTCAACCGATTCAACAATCTTATGTTCGCAACATATGAATGCTTGTCTATGTTGGTCAAGATGGATCTGCTTTTGGACACATAAATATTCATAAACAGGTTTTCCGTCCAGGTCTTTTTTATGTTGTACTCATCCGCTTTTGCCAACGTCCAATTGTATATCCCTATCTCAAGGTCGTTGGCGTTAGTTTCATCTAAGCCCAAATCACATAAGTATTTAATTACCACATCCCTCTTAGGGCTCTGATTCGTATCGCTCATTATTCAATATATGAATATACCATTATATAGTTCTAGATCAATTTTTAAAATTTGATTTAAATTTATTTAATTTATCATATATATACTACTATGAATAATAACAACTTGTTTTTGGAGCATTCTGTAAACGATGTCAATTACATTGAGATTGTCCTTGTTCAAAAGAAATGTAACGAGTTTGTCTACGATATACATTTTACCGAAGAACAGTGTTCTGCTATTATGAAAAACATTTTACTCAAGTATCCAAAAAACAAATTCTTCAAAAAACACACCACCAAAACCGTATTGAACACCTTGGAGTTAACACATTGTAACACCGAGAACTCCAAAACACTGCATAATCTCATTCTTGTCGACAATCGTGTGCGAAACATAAACGACAAAACATTTTTGATTAACTTCTACGAAAAAAACATACTTCCAAATCATTGTTTCCCTTCTTCCATGGATGTCACCGATATAATCGATTCCAAAAGACTTTCCATGAAAATAACTAACAATATTTACATAAACATCGATTCTCTACAGTATCTTGATAACACTATTTACAAACACATATATCTAAACATTAACATTAAGAAAACGAATGATATGGCTTACATTTCGAACGCGGTGAGTGATGTAATTAGTTCGCTAACACAATAGGGGTCCATTTATCAAACTTAATGTTGTAAACACATTCCACATTGAAACTCATCTGAAGATGCGTATCTTTGAATAAATTGGATAAGAACTTGCTAACCGACAGCGTGTTCACACACGCGTTCCCTATAAATTTGGTGTCTTTGTACAACATATACACATCCGGAGTTTGTGTGTTCTTAATGTTGAACACTTGTTTATCAAAACTGGGGGTGTTTTCTATATATTCGTTGTTCTGACTAAATTTTGTTTTTGTGTTAATCTGAATTACTGAATTGTCGAAATTGTACAAAATATCCCTAAACTTTATGAACATCGGTTTGAATATTAATCCTCTCGTTGTATAGGGAATTTTCGTTTTAAAACTAGTTACAGCTTCTTTCAATTCATTCAACTGAAAGAGTCTTTTCACTTGAATATAAAATAAATCGTTACCCTGTCTGTAATCGGTTTCCAACAAGTTGTACACCATGTTATGTCTTTTTATCAAGTTACTGTCAATCAAATATTTGTCACAGTTAACATACATATCGTTTATCAAATACACCCATTTTTTCGAATTGTCCTTCACCATCTCCCCATCAAACAAGGTATTGTTGAACAACTTTTCGCTGAACATTGTGTGTACAATGATCATACGCGGTAAAAAATATCCCTGCTGTATCTTTTTATCTATCATAATACATGTATTAATGTTATTAATACGAGTAAGAAACATTAAATATGGATTTCCATTTGATTTCAAGCAAAACATATAAGGACACCTTTCCAACTTAGATATGGATATGTCGTCCTTAAACACTTCAAAATGTTTGTTTAAAATTTTGATGTTGTACTTCTCTTCCAAATCATGCAATATTTTCTTTTTGATTTCTTCAGATTTGATATTCAATGCAAATTTATCACAGAAAGAAATGTTTCCTGTTTGCATTTTATACTATAATGAAATATATCTTAATTAATTATTCAAATTTTAAATCCTTTTTTCCAATTTTACAAGTTTGAAAAATAGTTGGATGTCAATGTGTCCAACCCGTCTATATTATCCTCTCCCGAATTCATTTCGATCATTCCAATCACTTCGAAGTTACAATTGTGAGACATCGACTCTTTCACTTCGGAGCTGTGGGTGTGACTGTGTATCTCCGTGTTGTCCACTACTGTTTCGTCCGTCACATTTTCCGGGAAAAAAGAGTTTAAATTCACGGTATCTTCCTTGTCCTCGTCGAACACAAAATCGTACAACTCTTTCATATTGTTATGTTCGTCGATGGATACACCACTCTCTTCGGAAACATCGTAATCCTGACATGTGACTCCATTAGGACACTCTGGTTCTATAGCAGGCCGTTCAAAGCGAACCCTTTTCTTATCATTCATTTGCTCTTTTGTGTCTTGCTTGTCCTTTATCATCAGGTTCTTCTCTAACGAATTGAATGTGGACTCTACATTGTCCAAGGTGTCGTCGTGAACCACCCTTCTTTTGAACAGATCGATATCGTCTAAAATTGCGTTTTTTATCATGAAATGAATGATGAGAGTTATTAACAAAATAAGTAATGTATTTTTCAAAATAACTACTATCATTATTATATATTAAATTTAAAACATATTTTTTTTATTGTTTTAAAATATTGTAATTCATTTTTTTATAGAATTTCATTCGTTTGTTGTATTGATTTCTAAATACTGAAAAATCGTCTACTATATCAATGATTAACGGAATGTTGTCCTCCTCCGTGTATGTGTGTTTCCGTTGAATCCGACCCACCGACTGCTCTATATCGCTCTTAGAGGTTGCCAATATTAATGTGTCCAACTTCGGTAAATCAAATCCTTCACTCACCATGTTGTATGTTCCTAAAATAATCTGTTTCTCTTTCGATTTCTCCAACTCCGCGTTTTTCATTCCTCCCAAATACAACCCAGTTTCGTATTTGCGCTCAAGCTTCTTTTTCATATCTTCTAAATGTTTTCTCCGATCGCTTAATATAATCACATTTCTTGTGGGTGATTTCTCTAATGTTTTCATCAATCGTTCGATTACGAAATCAACACGGGGTTCGTACTCCGCAACATTGTTTATCATCTTCGCCATGTTCACCTTTCCGTTGAACAACACCGCTTCGTGACAATACGCCTTATGGCTATCCTCAAAGATCGCCACATCCACTTCACATTCGACATTCTTCTTCTTTCCCACTTTATATATAATGTCCCCTATAAACCATTTGAACACCTTGGACAGACCGTCCTTTCGAGTCACCGTAGCAGACAAACCTAACGAATATTTGAAGTTCACCTTCAATAACGCCTTCGAAAACACTTGAGCCGCTATGTGATGACACTCGTCAATGATCACGAGTCCAAAGTCCTTAAACTGGTCCTTATCGTACTCCTTCATCGATAAACTGTGCAAACTAGCAATCGCTATGTCACATTCCGTATCCACCATCTTCTGCTTGATTAAACCCACTTTCGCATCGGGGACGTACTGCTCTATTCTCTCCTTCCATTGATTCAACAAAAAGTCTTTATGTACAATTATCATCGTCTTCACAGAAAGTTTACATAATATGTACAACGCCATCACAGTTTTGCCAGATCCAGGGGGTAACTGAAGTATACCTCCCATCTTTAACGGGTCCTTCGCACACGACAAAAAAGTGCTCACCGGATCCACCTGATCGTCTAATAACTTTCCTTCAAAAGTCAAGGATATCGGTTTCGGTTCGGTTATCTTATAACTATTTGGAATACCGTAAGTTTGCAATCCGTAATATTTAGGCACATACAAATATTTAGGGGTTTCCAAACACACACAAAAAGAGTCATCATCGTTTGATTGTATGAAATCCGAACGAGGCACGACCGTTAAATTCTTGATCACTTCATTGACCTTCATATTTTTTTTTAAAACACCATATCCTTTAGATGTAAGCATCACTAAAAATAAATCTTTATATATATTTAATAATAATGGATTATATTAAAATAGTTTTACTTGTATATTTGGTTTTGAGAATCTTAAATGTTATACCCAATCAAAAGTTCTCCTTGAACAACTATCTGCAAAACCTTTTCCTCACAGTGCTCTTGATTCTTTTGTCCGCACACGATCCCATCGTAGCAATGTTGGTCATAATCGCCATCCTTATCAACCTACCTAACGAATACAAAGAGAAATTATTCACCAAAATCAACAAAGCAGACATCGATGAGCTTACTAGAACATTACCCCATATGCAAGTGGAGGAACCAGTGGAATCTAAACCAACACTAACTACTACACCAACACCGACTGTAGAGGAACCCAAAGCACCCAAAGCACCGAAATCCGAGTGTGTTCCCGAATTCATCATCTCTAAAGATATGCTTAAAAACGCCCAAAACAACCTTATTGAAGATAACATTTCATTGTTCCCAAATGAAATGAAAGAAAAACATGTAAACATACAAGGGTATTTCACAGATATTAAAGGGTTCAATGTCTGATCCCTAATCATTCTTTGCGTTCTCTACTCCAGATATTATGTAATATGACATACTAGATAATAATACCATCAGTATAATCATGTATATGTTCATGAATGTTAGAATGTTGTAATTATTGGTTTTTTTTTCCTCTTTGTCTACATTACTATGTAAATAAATCATATTGTATATCACCATTATTATAACAAGTATTGTAACATACAACATAACGAAACGGTTCTCGTTCTTCATCGCATTGGCGAAGAACAACAAAACGGAACCTAAACAAAAAACGATGAGAATGTCCAGAAAAGTTGTCAAGTAATTGTTGTCTGTATTAATGATCACACCCATTATTTATTATTTATTTTTTATAAATTTATTTAATTTTGCTTTTTTAATTAATTAATTATGGTGGGTAGCTCTTACATTCCAATACAATTTGTTCCAGTTGTATTTCTTTCTCATCATGTTTTGTTTTCTATGTAAGAAAAATACCGCGATGTATGTCAAAATAAGGAACACGGTTGTACCCATTAAGAAACCCTTTGATATGGGCAAAAAGTTATCGGGCACACCAAGTTCAGTTCTGAGTTGCAAGCCAGACATCAATCCAACAACACTCATCAACAAGAACGCATATTTCACAAAGTGCATATTGCTTCTTGTTTCGTTTATCTTGTAATCCGTGAGTTGGTATCTTCTCATGTTCACATAGTTCACATTATTAAAATCTTGTAAGATCGACCTTACAATCTCTTTCTTTTGGGAATTCCTTTCATTATTCACAAGTTTCTCTTCCACTACGGCAAACATGGCAATATTTGCAATAATTTCTTGAATGACACCGTTCACATTAGCAATACTACAATCGCGGGCCTCTTCACTGAACTCTTCGTAATGCTTGCGAGTGACCATATCGTATATGTCCACAAAGGCGTACATTATCAAAACAAATACGGAGACACCTATAAGAATAACCGCCTGCACATCTTTGGTGAGAAGCGCGGTTTGCAAATAGATGAAAGACAAACCTATTGTGTAAAAAACAAACACTCCCAAAAAAATGTAAAAGTTAATCTTTTTAGAATTCAATTTGCTATATATGTTTTGATTTTTCGCCATTAGGGTAATCAACTGATTCTTGTCGTTTTCGAATTGTTGACGATATTCGTCGTTGTTCAATTCATTCACAAAGTTTACCATATCTTTTATTTTGTGAATTTCGTTACATTGTTGATCGGAGGACAACTCCGTATTCGTTATAATACCTTGTAATCTATCCATAATCTTCACTTCTGATGGAACCGATATTGTGTCTTCTTCTACTACAAGATCGGTATTCGTTTTTATATAATTATTATTGTCCGTTTTTGTATATCCTAAATCTAAAATTGTATTTGTATCTATACCATCCATAATTGTTATTTTAATTTAATAAACAATTTTTATTATACACAATATCTGTATAATATCGCTTCTCCTGCACTGGGACTGTTTCTTGTTATTTTCACTATATCACCCGCTTTTACATCCAAATATCTGGCCATTGGATCCGTTTTCAGCAATATAGGCAACTGATTTCTTTTCAATTGATATGTATCCAATAAAGTATTAATTTCCTCCTCATCATGCACTATTTCGTGTTTGGGCACCAACATATGCCTGCTTATATTGAATTGTAACTCTTTCAGCATAAATATTTCAATATACACATTAGTTTGTTCCCTCAGATTCTTTATATTCAAATTATTGATCTTCTCCTTGAACACCAAGATGATATGTCCGTCGTCTTCAAAATACTTTTTCAAATCAAGGATCTTGAATTTATTGTTGGTGTAATACACAATTTTCAAATTTTCATTAACTTGCAATGAGAAAATCTTGTTGACTTTTGACATTATTCTTAACTCGGCATCAGATATAGCATCGAGATTGTCTATATTTACACCTCGGTCCATAAGCATATCCTTCAAGGTAATATAAGATTTTACTATATCATTCATAGTTGTATGTATTATTCTTATATTATAAAAAATAATATTTAAATTCAATTTTTAATCAATTATCTCGGGAATATTGTAAAAGGTGAAAGCTGTTCAAAAATGACCCAATTTATGCAGAATCTAATGTCACAAACGACAGACCAAATATCACACGGCGTTGTTTGTATGTTTATAGGTGAAAAAAACACACCCCAATTATTCGAAAGGGCACATCCAATTTGAGTTGGAATATTAAAGAAAAATAACGAAAAGTATCTTACAACAAAATAATGTAGATTAAACAAAATATCAAAAGAATATGCACAATAAAACCAACAGATGTTTTTAACCCCCCATAATACGAAAGCAACATTAATCCTCATCCTCAATCTCGTCGTCCTCATCACCCTGTTTCATCTGTTTGGGCATCACTTTGATTCCCTTCCACACCTTGACTCCCTTAACAGTGGATAACTTACCGTAGCGCTTCTCCATCGCCTCTTGAAAGGTGGCCTTCTTTGCTTTGTTCTTAATGTTGTCCACATTACAATACTCCTTGAACTTTTCAAACAATGTGGCTACGTCAATGAAACTACCAGGTTCTTTCTCAATATACGAATCACAGAAATCAGCAAATATATCATTCTTTCTCTGATATTCGTTCGTGTATTCAAGCACCTCCAACGGTTCGACAATCTTACCCTTCTTTTTGTATTCTTTGTAGTATTTCAACAAAATTATCATAAAGGTTTCCTTCCATAAATCAAATTTGTATCCCAGTTCTCTGTCTATCTGAAACTCGGTCACCTTGTTTGGATCCGGATTATCTGTGAACTTGGATGTGTATTCAACCCTTCTCACCCGACGCCATGTTCCACCGTCGTCGGGAGGAATCGCGGGCATGTGATTACAAGTTAGTATCATCTTAAACATCGGTTTGAATTTAATAGGTTCTTTGAACAGACAGCGACACTGAATTTGATCACCACCCGTCAATTCTTTCATCAGACCCACATTCAATCGCTCGTTCTCCTCCGGTTCCTGCAGAATCGCGAAACGCTTCCCCTTCGCTATCGCCAACTCACTGTTTGTAGCGTTAGAACCCACTCGTTTTTGTGTTAATAAGGAGACATTGAAAATGCACGCGTAATCGCCGATTGTGTGTTGAAATAGTTCTACGATCTTTGACTTTCCATTACTTCCCGACCCTGTCCAAATGTGAAACTTTTCATCACGATTCGTGCCGTCCAATATACTCGCAAACAGTGTCCACACATATTCCCTCACATTGTCGTTCACCAACACCTTTCTCATAAAGTCATCAATCTCTTCAATGTAAGGATTGTCCACATCATACTCGATGTAGTTGATACCGGTCGATAAGGATACATAATCCTCCGGTCGTCCCTCTCTAAACTCGTCGTTATCCAAATCATAGACCCCGTTTTCGAATCCGAGCAATTTCGGATTCGCGTCCAATTTATCCTCAAATCTTGGTTCGTAGAACATTCCCGAACACTCTTTGTACATCTTGTCTTTCACAAAATTGGTGCTTTTCAGTTTCAACGAAATCTTCGTCAAACTCTCGATATTCTTCGCACAAATGTCTTTCTCCCTGTCATCCCCCAACCTCGCTCTAGCACTCTCCCGCTCTATCGCCTTCATGTATTCGTCGAACAACAAAGTCGGTATGTCCTTGTAGAAGAGGGTGTATCCCTTCTCCTTCTCCTTCCACCCGTGTCCCTCAAACTCGTACCAGATGTGATGTTTGTGAGATGCGCATCTGAATCTGTGTTTGAACATTCTTGCAATCACCAACGCAATATCGTAATCGGTCAAACTCAAACTTTTGTAGATCAAGGAGGATATATCCTCGCTGATCAATTTGGTATACACCTCAGGATTGTCATGTTTCGCCCACATATGCAATGTCCCTATCCCCAATCCACCCTCCTTCATTCTGTACCACAACAACTCACACCCACCCGCTTCATACTTGGACGACTTCTTGCTGAAAGTATCCCAATCCGCTAACAACTCTATGTCTATGTTTCGCAAACACCAACCCAATCGAATCCAATCACAATATTCGTTCGCCCTCTTCTCATCTAAAATGTTGATCAACTTCTTCACCAAGTTGACCTCCTCACAAGACGGTTTGAAGTTGGTTTCGCGATTCTGTATGATTGTGTTGTACAATCTTTTTTTGTTTTGTTTGCGTGTCTCGTCCTCTTTCAACTCTTTATCCAACTTCGCCACCTCCTCCTTGTTATCCTTTCTGATCAGAGTCTCTGTGTATTTGTTTCTGATTGATAGAATTTCGACATATTCCGTATCATCTTCCAACAAATCGTTTTCAACAATCTCTTTCGACTCTTTGTTCATCGACCAATGACGTGTGACACGATATGGTTCATAGTTTGGTTTTTTGCTCCCGTACATCTGCCAGTTGTTTTTGTAGATAACTTGCTCGTCAAAGATGTCATCTATTTTGTTCGTTGTTTTCATATATTTCATGAGTTTTCCAAACTTTGACAACAGATTCTTTCTCACGATGAATTGCACAGATGGACGGGTGACAATATTAGTGATCATAATATGCACCCCGTCTTTCACAAGATCCTTTTTCTCTACATACACCGGATTCTCTTTCTCCATAACATATATTTCTGCTGTATCTGGAACAACAACATATTTGTCAATTTCATTAATATATTCTTTCACAATGGTTTTCATTAAATCAATCGAATACTGTCTATCGACGACATCTTTTTCAAATCGTAGATCAAAATCAATAAGGATAGGTGAGATGTCACGATGTTTTTCCGTAAGATAAAGATCACAACCATTTTTCATACCAATTTTATACAGATCGTTGAATTTTACCATATCGTCATATCTCAAGTAATACGAACCCGCCGGTTCTGTTATACTTGTGTGTGTAAAAGTAGAAGCTTTAATACTTTTCATGATATTAAGAAAATCAACTATTTTACGTTTATATTGATAGTTAGACATTATAATTATATAAGCACAATATTTTTAATTGAATTTGGGGATAAATATTTAATATCAATTTTTAAAAATTTTCCAACTATTAGTTAAACATGCAGTGTTCTCCGTATAATGATCGCTTTTACAGACAACACAAGACTTGTTTCACTAAAAAACAATTAACAACCATAGCAACCAAGTTGAAGTTAAAATTTAACGAGAACAACATTACAAAAACGACTCTTTGGCAAAACATCAACGATGCTATGTTACAGTGCGAACACGGGGACGAACATTGTTGGTTGGAACAAACCGAAAATATAATTACCGACTCTCATGTGCCGAAACAACCGAAAGATTGGAAAACAAACACATACACGTGGTTAACGAATTTTGATATACTGAATGTCATGACACAATATGAAAAAAAACACCCATCCTTCAAATTTATTGGTGTATTTCCGATCGATTTCGCAGAAACATACGGTTTGAGTTCGTGTATATCCGCTGAACTTTGTAACTTCCAATTATCTAAATTCAAACAATATAATATATTCGCGTGTGTGTTCAATCTAGACAAACACTATCAATCAGGATCCCATTGGGTAACAGTCTTCTTCAACACAAACAAACGCAGCAATAATTACGGATTCTACTTTTTCGATTCCGTCTCCTCCAAAATTCCCAAAGAAATTCTTAACTTTGGAATTTCCATCAAAAAACAAATGAACGATCCCACTTTCGAACTCCACCAAAATGTTGTTCAAAAACAGTTTCAAAACACGGAATGCGGTATGTTCTCGTTACATTTTATTACAGAATGTCTCAAGAACAAATCGTTCCACTCAATCATAAATTCGAAATATTATGACCGCGATGTTTACAAATTAAGAAACAAATTGTTCCGTAGATCGTAAGTCAAATTATCAATCAACACATCGTATGTCTTGGTCCAACCTCTGAACTGGTTTAATCAGTTCGAATTCATCTGTATATGCACCACTTATTACATCATCTTTATTTTCTTGGTCCATCATGTCACTACAGGCTTCGACGGCTTCGGCGGCTTCGACGGCTTCGCTGTTGTCCTCTTGGATGTCTTCCGTGTCCGTCACTTCGTAACTTTGTAACTTCGTAACCTCGGACAACATCGACTTTATCGTTTTTTCACAAGACAACGCGATGGAATCATTAATAATACTACCTATCATTTTATCAACCAGTTTAACAAAATTCGGTTCCTCTTTGTTATCACTAGCAGAAGTCTCCTCGACATCATCCTCCTCGTCATCATCCTCTTCGTCAGACTCCTCTTCGTCAGACTCCTCTTCGTCAGATTCCTCTTCGTCAGACTCCTCTTCGTCAGACTCCTCTTCTTCGTCTGTACTGTTTGTTGTTTCACAGATGGTGTGATTGGTAATACATATCTCTGTTGAGTTAATCAGATCAACCACCGTATTGAACGAGTAGGTGCTCTTGTTTGGAATTATTAAAGAGATGTGTGTAGCGTTCATACACACATCACATTCGTAATCCAATTCATATTTGTAAACGAATTTGTTCATAAACTCTATGAATTTGTATGTTTGGGATTTGTTCTCCAAATAGTTGAACTTAAGCACGAAAGACTCCCATGTTTTCATTTCAGTGTTCGAAACAAACGAACACTCGCACTGCAATGAACGGTTTTCTAGATACTGTGCAAAATATTTATAAGACAATACCGGAAAGAAAAGCAGGAGTGGGAAAAATACGAAGGTATACATGATTATAAAATAAATACTCGTTTTTGTGTTTAAATATTTTACCCCTTGGATAAGGTTATGAGTTGTTGGTTAAGCGATTCTACAGCACGAATCCATACAAAAGTAAAAATTAACAAAACCACCGCCAAATACGGGATTGAATTTAATATGGAACCGTAGGTCAGTATCATAACTTGTTGTATCAGCGCGCCTCCTGATTTCCCAATCGGATTACATATCACATCGACAATCGCTTTTCCTTTGGTACGCTTTTTGTAATCCAACGGTATAAATGCGATCTCTTTGCACGGATCGAACAGAACATATTTCGTCGACTTTGCCGCGATGTTCTGTATACTACCGATCAAAATAGCAAAATACAATGACGATGTTAAATGGGTTTCATTAAATATAATTATATAAAACAGCATACCGGTCACACACAAAACAATAGGTGTGATTAAGGACGCCACCCTCCATCCGAAATTCTGAAAGATATATTTTGATAAAATGGTCATTACCAATGTCACAAATCCAGTGTAAGTCGAAAAGTTTCCCATGAAATAGGAATACTCGTTAGGATTTGTGTACATCATCTTTACCTTGCTCTTCCAGGTGACCTCCACCAAATTCATACAAATCCCATAGGAAACCACTATAATCGCTATGTTCCGTACATATCTAGATTTAAGCATATAAGAGAACGACTCAAACAAGGAAAACTTTTCGTTTTTTTCTTTTTTTTCTTTTTTATGTTTCATATTCATGATTCGATTCATGATAAAATAAGTAAGCATAACACAAAGCCCTAATCCTACCACCACATTCATCATACATTTTAGTGATATTTCCCAACCATTGACATCGTTACCACTCGATGTTCTAAACTTGGAGAAGTGTTTGATGGTCTGACCAGATAAAATAAGAGCAAAATTCGCACCCATTCCGAACATCGGATAATACTTTTTGGCTTCATCTATTTTGACAATTTGATTGGAAAACCCCCAAAACAGAATGGACACCACGAACGACCCCCACAATTCCGCCACAACATAAAACACACAGAACGTCCAATTTCGCAGTATGGAGGATATGCCCATCACATTGCTTCCGTACTTATGAATCAAACTATCCGCCCAAGCATTCAAATGCAACAACTCACGATTGGGATAAATCAAATACGCAAAGCTCCCGAAGAATAAAATAAACGGAACTATGATGACATAAAACAAGATTTCGGGTGGTAACACATTTACCAATCTAGAATACACTATCATAAATCCGATCGATAACGGTAAATTTACCCATGTTTTCAAAAAAGGTAATATCTCCGCCCCAGACCCGGGTGCAGTAATAACCAACACATCTTTCGTATCTCTCAAAATTGAATAATTGAATATAATACAAAAAAACATAAACCCTAATGGAATCATCTTAAACAACACATTCTCCGTATCCGCATTGGATTCACGAATAACAAGCGAATCCATTCTATTTCTACAAATGTAGGTTCGATATCCACTTTTTTTAGGATGTAATGATTTGAAAGCAAAATGTGTGCTTTGTTTCGGGGTTTTCAAACATGGTATAAACGATTTTGCTCTATTTACCCATTTATATCTTTTCCATGGTTGAACATTTGTGTACAAACATGTAACAAGACTACAGGACATCTAATTATAATTTTAATAAAATATATTTAAATTCATTTGAATATTTCGTTGTAACAACGAGTTTGTTTGAAACAGGTGAATACGATTTCAAAACGATGGTCTCTGTTCTGAAAATCGTAGAGATTGCCATCGTAATCACAAAATTTGAAGCTTAAATTTGTCAGACTGGCTATTGCCGGATTGAAAGACTTCGTGACAATATTGTTAAACATAACCAACCCATTCGAAGTGCTCTCCATTTTATTAATAATCGCAAAGGCGTTATGTGCTTTGTTGTTTCTGCTTTGATACACCTTCGCCTGTTGCATGTACATAATTATATAATTCTCTGTTTCCAAGTCCATCATATACGGCGCTTCCAAAGCATTATCTGCTGTCAATGCGTAGTTGTCAATAGCAAAACCCAACATCTTTCCAACACTGTTCATAGGATAATTATACACAGAATTATCAAAATCGTATCGTGCTTGTTCATTATTCTTAAACCTAAACTCCATGTTTACAGTAGACACAAAGGATAATTTACTCGAAATAGTATCGAAAGTGACTGTCAAAGATGGTATCAACGAAGTCAGAACCGCTGCGATAGATATACCGTCGTAGGTGCCTAGAGGAATCGTGTAGTCTTGGGTATCGGTATGTAGCACATTACTGTACTTGGTTACATTATAATCGTTGAACTTAAAATCGGTAAGAATAAGTTCGGTATTGACCACATCGGTAATACATTCGTCCAACTTAATTATGTATTTTGCTGGATCAGGATATACATTTTTGTTTCTATCTCTACTATCGATGATGTATTTGTACTTTCTGATTGGGATATCTTTGGTATTTATTTTGGGCGGGACAATAATAGCATTTTCATCATACAATTGTTCCTCCATATTTTATTTAAAATAAAATATAAATTTAATTAATTATAAAACTATGTCTAATGCTTTTTTGTGTGTGGATAACATGAAAAAACTCATTGCAATAATGGAGAATGTAATTCAAGATAAATTCAACTATTCACTTTCAAAGAGCGATATAAATGTCAAGAACATATTTCTTACCATCATGAAAAAGGTGGAGAACGACCCTAAAAACAAGCTAATAGATCTAATTTCAAAAAACAAATTGACCCTGAAAATTGTTAAAGAGATTATCAAAACAAATCTAAGTTTGAACATTGTTAACAATAGAAACAACGAATTACATGCCGATAGAAATGTTGTCTACACTGATATAAGCACAGAACACACGAAATCATTAGGAAACAAAGATGTTTTCGATAGGATGAATCAACTCGAAAACAGCAAAAAAGAAACAGAAGTTAAAGAGATTAAAAAATTAGGTGATCTGAATCAAACAATAATGGATCAGTGTTTTGACGAGAACGAATTCAAAAATAATCTAGATATATTAGAAAACGAAAGGGAGTCCTTGACCGTTAAAATAGCCAAATTGTTTCCAAGAGAAAACAACGAAAACAACTTTGTGGAGAACAGAAACAAAGACATATCCAGTATAATAAATAAGAACCCAGAAGATATAGACCCGACCGCTTTCTTCAAGCAGAACAACGAAATAAATAATCAGAAACACGAGGAACAAAACATTATTCCGTCATCATACCAAAACATAGCGATGTCCACGATTATTTCGAAAGAGCCTCACCACGAATCTCGTTTGGAGAAACGCTATATATTAATTAACAGCTATGACCGCAATTGGATGGTGGACAAATACAGATACAAATACAAAATTCGGTTTTCGTATAGCAAAAACGAATTTTTAAAAATCCCTTACTACGAAAACAACCCCACGGTGCCTCACACCAAAACAGAGAAAAGCGCGGGTATAAAGAACGATTTTGGTTGGGTCGACAAGAACGGTGTGTTTTATAATTCGTATGATATTAATTTACCATTGACCACCAACTTGGATCAAGACAATAAAATGATTGAGCTGGGATTCGAAGAGGTCGAAATCGTAGTCGATCAAGACGCCAGTATGATAGGCACATTCAAAGACATATACAGTATCAAAATAACAAATGTAACCATTCCGTCCGATATACTTAATACTTATGTGTCGAACGAAAACTCGTCCTATAATTTCAATTTCAACTTTCCTTACATACTGTGCAACATCGACGAATTCCAGGATGTATATGACGGAACCGACGATTCTATTAGAAAGACCTTTTGTCAATTGCAATATGACAACTATGTTCAAACCCCCAACGGCAGAGGATACATCATTCTGAAACCGGTACAACAGGAAACGAAGTACTTCTACCCAAATCCATTGTCTACGTTACCCACCTTAAACCTGAGTTTGACCAAACCGAACGGAGAGTTGTTGAACTACGGAGCGGACGGTCAAAACATCTTACACATCACCGCTTACCAAAACTACTACCTAAAGATTATCACTAAAACATACTTCGATAAGAACGCCTTCTGCAAAGGAGACTATGTTAAAATAAAGAACTTTAACATGTATCAAATAAACAACAGTATCGTGAAAGAGAACATGGACAAGTTCAACGCGTTCATTAACAAACACGAGGGGCATATCATTCACAGCAATGGTGATCCGAACGATAACGGTTATTACAACAGCTTTTTTATCAACGGTCCGGGTGAGTTTGACGAGAATATCGGCAAGTTTATCGTAGAAGAAAACCTGATGAACACACTATCCGAATTCAATCAATTTCTCATAGACAACGATTTCTTTCAATCCTCTAGCGATACTTACGAAAACGGTTCGGTGTTGAACATGTCGTTACAAAACAGCATCTCCATGACAGTCGAAATGTACAAACCGGACTCTTTAATGATGGTTCAAGATAAAATTTGATAAAAAAGCAATTTGAATATATTTAAAAAAAATGATTAACAATTATTTTTCTCGTATAGTTCATCCCAACGACAAACTATTTATTAATTTTGAAAACAATGTACACATTAACAAAAGCGTTCCCTGTAACAAAAAGGGCGGGACTTTCCAATCTTTCAAAGGCAACCATATGATATATGACAAAAAAGACATGTTCGTCGGTAACATCAAAACGAAACGCTACAATTATCTGAAGAACGAGTTCCGTCAGTTCTATGACATAACGGACGATCCGGATTCAACAGAAAACGACGGTTTGAGTAATCTGTGGTATAACGATTTATATAATTGTATCGAGCGTTACTCTTACAAAAACAAAAAAAACGATTTGCTGAAACATACCTCCATGCCTTATGATCTGGTTAACGACACCTGTGATATATTAAACTTGAAAAATCTAGAGCATTTTACCCCTTTTAACATTCCCATGAACAACTCGCGCAACTATATCTCAAAAAACGACTGCATGTTCGGTGCTATTGAAAAAACCAATCAGCAATCTTCGTTCATCAACACGATCTACTCGTCTGCGAACATTAAGAAAAAGTTCCTTACGAAATTCAACTTAACAAATACATCGCCTGTTAAAAATGTGTTCTGTGTGCCTATACTTCCCAATTTTAACATCAACGCGTTTATTGACAACAAACACATCTTATGTATCATCCCATCCAAATCAATCCAGTTACGACCAAGCGATCATTGGTACGATGTTGAATATAATGGTATATTAAACACATATCCAATCGCGATTTGTGTATTCTATAACGAATTCGCTTACGAAACATCACCCATAAATATGTGTAATTTTCTCAAATTGGAACATGTCATCAACAGAAACCTTGTAAACAATCTCCATATCAAACTGAACAAAGATATTCTACCCATTCGAAAAAGAAAAGAAATCATCAATCATCAAATCGACCCATCCGATCAAGAAATCATTTATACAGACGCCTCCATTCGTATGGTGGGAACCGAACTGCAATCCGGGATTGGAGTTTGGTTCGGATGTCAAAACGATAAGAATATATCCCAACGCTTGTTGTACGAATACAACAACGACATTAACTACTGTGAACTGTTCGCTATATACATGGCCATTATCCGATCAGATCCAAATAAAGAGATCGTCATTTATACCGATAGTTTCACATCGATGAAACTCATCAGCGAAGGATACAATGAAAAGAAAGTTAGAAATAAAAAATACGAGGACATCGTGTTCCTTATCTTAAAAAACATTCAACTCAGAAAAACCAAAACAAACATCTTTAAAGTAAAAGCACATACAGGTGATGTGGGTAACAGTAACGCTGATCTCATGGCTCGTATTGGTGTCTACAATGAACACGACAAACCGCTTGATATTAACAGGTTCTAAGTATTATAAAATCGTTGGTTTTATAATAAAAGCAAAAAGTAATGTTCCAAACGGGGCTTGAACCCGTGACCTTCGCGTGACTAATGAATCGTGCTGATGTTGATTTGACTCAACTCAAGCATAATCTTTCGATTATAAGCACGACGCTCTAACCAACTGAGCTATTGGAACATGAGAAGTTGTATTCTATATTACTAGATGTAAACAATTTTTAAATACTTTTTAAAAATCTTAATCTTATAAATATGAGTGTTTGCCCAAAGAATATCGTGATTACAGGCTCCACCAGAGGTATAGGCAAGGAAATCGCAAGAAAACTGTTAGCACAAGGGCATGCTGTCGTCATCACATCTAGTAATCCGAAAAATGTACTCAGCACATATAGAGAATTCAAAAAGGACAGCACCATTGACGGTAAATGTTATCCTGTCATTGCTGATATTTCATCATTTGATGATTGTAACACGCTGTTGAATAAATCATTAAACTTGTTCGATAATCATATTGACATTTGGATTAACAATGCTGGAGTCAGTTACCGAAATAAATTGATTGATCTTAATAATGAAGAAATTTCTTCAATTGTAAACACGAATATCCTAGGTACTATTTTTTGTTGTCGTTTAGTTATCCCCCAAATGCTTTTGCAGAACAACGGCATTATTATTAATTTTGAAGGGGCGGGTTCCAACGGCTTCCCTACTCCCGATTACAGTGTTTACGGATCCACCAAATGCGCCATCACTCAGTTCACGCGTTCAATCTCAAAAGAATATTCGGACTCCAACATCAACTTTTGCACCATATCACCCGGTATGGTCGTCACAGAACTTCTGATACATAACGCTGATGTCAACAGCAAAAATGTGTTCAATATATTTTGTGAAAGCACCGACCATATCGCACACTATTTGGTTAGCAAAATCAACAACATCAAACGCAACGAACATATTCACTATCTTACCGTCAACCGAATCTTTTTACTTTTTTTGGTTAGTCTCTTCCGGAAAAACAGATTCTTTGACAAAGATGGTAACAAGCTCTTTTAAATATATTGTGTAAACAATTATGAGAACACGATACATCACATTTTTGAACGAAAGGGGTATTTGTCTGTTGTCACTCTATTACTATTAATAAATCTAAGGAACAAAAACTTATTTTCTAACATAACTACCATTCTCCTTTTTGAAATTTAAGAAAGTTCTGTGATGTATGTTTTTCATTGTGGATTTATCAAACTTTCGTAACTTTTTTCTAATTTCTTCCTCGTCCTCTTCAATATCGTCGTCGTTCATATCTAATTCATCGAAAAGATCTACAGGAATCGATCCTTCCAAGGCGATCAACTCGTAGGCACAGTTCTTAATAATCTCCTTTTCCTTCTTCTCAACCAGTTTAATGTCTTGTTTTTTCTTCACTTCGTTATACGCTCTAAAGTACTTAACGATATTTTGTAACAAGTCATCTCTCACATCCTCAAAATCCCTGTATTCCCATTCTTTGTATTCGTTCATAATCATTACACCGTTTCCAAATTCATCCGGTTTTATCAATGTTGTGTTTTCCGGTTTGTCTTTATTAAAATGAACATCGTCCAATATCTTTGCAAACGCATACACTCCCCCCTTACCGAAGGATTTCAGTTTTAGAATAATCTTTGTATCTTTTAACAAATAGTCAAAATCCTCTTTACCAAACACATTGATTTGTATGTTGTTCGTTATATTATTAGTTGTGTTGTTGGTAATATTATTATTTGTTATGTTATTAATGGTTGATATAATTTGTTCAGTCGGTGGTGGGGGGGTGCATTTAACATTGCGTATGTGATTATTTTTACCTGAAACAGAAGAAAAAACTTTGAAACATGTGGGACATGTTTTATAATCGACACCATAACAAGTAAGCAAATGGCGTTTTAACGAAAATGCTGAACTTAACATAATTTTACATTTAGGACATTTCCTATCGTTGTCATTTTGTGATTCTGTGTTACTTATGTTTCTGTTTATATTCTCATTACTATTATTAACAGTCTTATTACACGAGTTCTTTCTATTTTTATGTCTTAAAAGATTTCTATACCTATCTGATGTATATCCACAATACCCGCATTCATACATCCTTTAATGACATCATGTTTAACATTTTAAATAAAAATGGAGCAATCATGCCACATTTGTGCAAAAACATGCCATATTTGTGCAAAAACATGCCATATTTGTGCAAAAAGTGCTCCTTTTGATGAGAAAAAATGAGATTCATTTAATAAAAGTTATTATCTAAAATGGTATTATACTTTTGTTTTTAAATTCTATGGTAATGAAATACTATATTTTTGGTCAATGAATTCATATTTAATTTTAACATGCACACCATAAACAGTAATCATTATAGTGTACAATATGACTCAATCAACACACTCGGTTATATATTACAAGTTGATCGATCATTGTAATATTCTCTGATATTGATTGTAAACAACATTTAAAGTAAAATGTTGATTGTAATACTGTTCATTTTTTGACTTTCCAAAAGTCAACATGCTATATTTGTGCAACATGCTATATTTGTAAAGGTCAACATGCTATATTTGTGCAAAAAAATCTTTTTTTTTATATTAATCGTTTTATTCATTTTATTTATTTAAATATCAAAAATAGTAATACAAAATTCAAATTTCAAATTTTATCGTAATGAATTATAAATTGAAAACTTAAAAATATATATAGTCTTTAAAATCTTAATACCATAATATGGTAACAAAAACATAATATACATAGTAATTTCAACACACTCAATGTTTTTAAGGGTTTATACATATTACCATAAACGGTATATAACATTTCAAAATTTATATTTAGTTAACCCGCTCAACAAATTCTAATTGAGTAATAGGAAAAAGTAGGTTTTTTAAAATATTTGAATATAGTTTTTAAAAAATGCCTAAGCTATGAATAAAACAATAATAATAAAAAAAAGATTTATATAATTATTTAATTTACACAAATTAATTGAATTTCAATTTCATGAATTTTATGAAGTGTAATCGTTGATCTACATTCAACAACCGCCAGAAGTAATAGATTCGTTTCATCAGAAACGAATCTTGCATTCTTTGAATCGTGTGTATTTGTATTGTGTCGCGTATCATAATCTCAAAGTAATAGTTGTAAAACAATGTATCACTGTCGCGATGTTGATTCATTATGTTTCTATGGTGTTCGTGTATCAAATCATTATACAGATGATATAAGAAATTGTTTTCGTCCATATAATCAGTTTCTAACTCCGCCTGATATGTATTGATTACGGTTTTTAGCAAAAAATAAGTCAACAAATCTTTTTTTAACTCAGGAGGAATGGTAAACATATGTTTCCACATTTGATTGTAAATAGTGTATTTGATGTCACTTCCAAAAGGAAGCACACTGTATATGTTCTCGATGTCTTGTCTCATTGAGTATATCATCAATTACAAATTTAAATAAAAAAATAGAATGTATAAAATGATTAAGTTTTTTAAAAAACAAAAGCCTCCAAAAACGATTTGTACTATTGAACAACAAACTTCGGAACACTATATGTTAGAGGAAGCTATTTCTCTTATCAACACGAGTATCGCAACCAATCAAGAAACCATCAAACTTTTGCACAAGTATAACGATGTAAACAAACAGGAAATACAAGAATTAAAAAGAAATAATAAGATACTCACACAAACGGTTCGAATCTTTCTAATGTTTTTCATCATGAAAAGTTGAACCAAAAAACATATTTAAATATTTATACAAATGTAAATAATTATAATACACATGCTTTCAGTACAGTTAAATAACACAAATACACTTTCAATATCTTCAAAATCAAAAAATGCAGCTATGTTTAAACCCAGAAGCAATATGAATGTTCTTAAAAGAAAACCATTCAAAGTCAGCAACAGCAACACTTTTTCATACGAAATCCTCTCACACGGTATCATTTGTTTTACCATCTTCTACTGCACGATGAACTGGAACTATTACAGAAATATCCGTTTGAAGGCAGAACGAAAAGTCGATTTAAAAGGCGAAAATACAAAACGAAAAATCAATTTAAAAGACAAAAAGGCAAACCAATTAAAATGAATGAACAATGTTCCATTTGCTTTTACAAAATCAAGGAATCGCAAATGAAAACATTGACTTGTAAATACAATCACTCGTTTCATCAGAAGTGTATATGGCAATGGTTGGTCAAAACGAACACATGCCCCTTATGTAGAGAAAAAGTAAGCACATTACCCGGTTTCAATTGCACATACAACGAATACATTCATTATATAAATGCTTTATCCCCGAAAGGAAAGAAAGTCAAACAAAATGGATAAAATCAAAAAAAGGATGAGGTTCTTGTTTTGACTCTCCAATTGTTTGTTCAGTTTCTCAATTGACATTTTGGTGTAATTTTGATTTGAAACACTATTTTCTTTTTTTTGTTGTAAAGTGGTTGATTGAATATCATAAACCATTTTATCCATTAGCATATTCATATCTAAAAAATCTATAATTACTTCTGACATGAAGTCGATGTAGTTGAAATCGCTGTATATTTCTTTACACACTCCTTCCAAGGTGCTGAAGCTTTTAAACAAATACACCAACTGCGTATCGAACTCGAAAGGTATATCATTCACATCGATGTATTTATCCTCATTGATTGATTTTATAAGAATCTTGATATCCAAGTTATTTAAATAATTGTACATATAATTCAACAGTCTTTCCAAGAGAATGGTCTCGTAACCGGTTAATGTGGAGATATTCGTTCCGTTAGACTCTTTGGCAATCAAAATACCATTGCTCAACATAAATTCTATCAGTTCCGTACTCGATTGATTCATCAGCGCAAAAAATATCTTTCGAAAGTACTCCTTTATGTTGAGATCAAACATCTTCACCATTCCAAAATCGTACAACACGATCTTTCCGTCACTGTTAATCCCAATATTTCCCGGATGCGGATCGCAATGTATATACCCGTCGTTCAAAACCATCAGCACAAAACTTTTCATCAGTTCGGTCGCCAATACCTCGTTCTGATTAGATTTCAAATCGGTTATCTTAACAGAAGGAACATACTCCATGGTTAAAATCTTTTTAGAACTCAACGGCTTGTACACTCTAGGGACAACAATACTTGTGTTATCATCCAAAATCTTTTTGAATATCATCATATTTTCCAATTCTTTTTCAAAATCGGTCTCGTATTCTATGTTGTTGTAGAGCTCTTTCAATATAGCCAAAATATCCGTGGCATTCTTGTTCAACTTCACCACACTGTTGTAAGCATTGAACATATTGATAATTACAGATAATTCCTCTTTGAAAGTCTTGTCGATTTCCTTACGCAACACCTTTATGGCAACTTGCGTAGTGTTCTCTTTCAAAGTAGCAAGGTGTACCTGTCCTATAGAGGCAGACGCTATTGGATGTTTTGAAAAATCATCGAAACAAGCGTCTATTGGTTGATTAAATTGCGAGTGAAAGATTTGTTCCACATCTTCGTATTCCATATACTCAACCTCATTCTGTAGATCTGAAAACACATCCGTAATGTAATCAGGAAATAAATCTGTGCGTGTAGACACTATTTGTCCGATCTTTACATACACCGGGCCCATTTTAACGATGTCATTTTTAATGTTCTTTGCAGATACAACTTTGTTTTTGGATAAAATAATCTCCTTGGCGACTCTACCGACAAAACGAATCGTATTCGAATATTGTTTCAAATTATTTATTTCCATTAATAAAATATGAATTTAATTTTGTTAAATAGTATTCAACAACCATCCACATTTTTTAACAAACGCAAATTCAATAAAACTACTTTCGATAAATTAAAGACCAGAGTCTTAGAGGCTGAACAAAGAAAAATGGACAACTTGAAACAATCGTACACCTTTGTAAAAAACATAGGGGATAAAGATGTGTCTTATTTCAAATCCATGCATGCCATATTGATTGAAGAATTCAACAATAAAGAACCAGACAATGGCATGGAAAACGAATACCCTAACATTAGTTTGGAAAACAATAAAGAAGATATTTTTGATAATTAAATATGAAGAATCCGAATATCATTTTGATACCTACTGAAGGTCTATGTAACCGATTGAGAGCGATGGCTTCCGCGCACATCCTGGCCAATCATTTGAAAAGTAAATTTTTTATCGTATGGGAGAAGGAGGAGTGCTGTTTTTGCGAATTGGAGGACATCTTTTCGAACCATTTCGAAACTACAGATTTTAATTCTATTCTCGATACAAAATATTTCTACTCCCCCCAAACCCACACAAACTCCATTATGCATAAACTTCATGAATTCGATAATATCGTTATTAAAGGCGGACACGAATTCAAACACCCTGAAATTCCGGTTGTTTCCTTTTTGAAACAAAAACAACAGTTTTATCAATCGTTGATATTCAGTAACAAAGTGAATCGAACGATTGACAATTACGACTTTGATATGTCGGAGTGTGTTGGTATACACTTTAGAGATTATTTGCCGAAATACGATGCGTTGGACAATCGTGATTTCTCAAAAATATCACCCATTGAGTCGTTCGTGGAATTAATAAAACAGATATATGCAAAAAATGCAAACACCAGATTTTTGATATCCTCCAATACAGACAAGGCAATTAAACAAATCAAGGAAATAATACCCAAAGAAAACATATATACAATGGACAACTTAGACACCAGTCGAAACACCTCAACCGGTGTCATTCATGCCATGGCGAATCTGATCTATCTATCCAGATGTAAATACATCATCGGTACTTTGATGTCAAGCTACTCGGACGAGGCGTGCTTTTTTAATTGCATTTCCAAAATATGTATAGGGAACGAAGACAAAACTGTGTACCATTGTCACGGTTATGCGGAAGTCTTCAATTACAAAATGCTTCTCCCCAATGTTAATATTTTATATGATATGTATAAAGAAGCAGCATAATGGTTAAGGAAAAGAGTAAAGAACGCAAATGCAGAACAAACCCTAAGAATCCTTTACCACCATGTCCCGATGGGTATATCCAAAAGAAAAATAAATACGACGATGATTGTTGTTACATCGATTTAAAATCGAAGAAAACACAGATAAAAGAAGACAAAGCGAAACCAAAACCCAAAACTCCCAATACAAATACAGACTCGAACACAAATACCAATTCTTCCAAACCAAACGCTAACACGAACACCACTACAGCAGCAAAACCTAATTATGATTTTAAACATACCAAACAGGTACACAACGTGTCCCCCGAGAGTTGGGCGTTGACCAATCAAACCCAGTTCCCCAGTTGGATAACGGGCACTTTCGTTAATTACAAGAAAAACAGCACTAACAACGACGAAGTGTCTTGTGAAATGAAAATGGAAAGAATGAGTCTGTTCCCTCATCAGCGATTCATTCGAGACTATTTGCAGTACAAGTCTCCCTACAGGGGGTTGTTGGTGTATCACGGATTGGGTGTGGGTAAATCGTGTTCGAGTATAGCCGCTGCGGAGATGCTAATGAATTACAAGAAGGTGGTCATTATGTTACCTGCCTCTTTGAGATCGAACTATATTAATGAGATCATTAAGTGTGGTAACAAATATTACGACAAGAAAAGTCATCATTGGAAGTTTGTGAAAAAACTCCAAGTGGATTATGTTAGTGAAAAAACCTTAAGAGCGAATAAGGGGGTGTGGGTGATTGACGAGGAACAAAAAAGCTCCAATTACGACCAACTATCGGAGGATGAAATCAAAAGTTTGGAGTTGCAAATAAGTGACATCATTTCCAACAATTACACCTTCGTCAACTACAACGGTGTGACCGCCCAAACCATCAAGGAAAAATATGTGAATACCGGTTATTTCGATAACAAAGTGATTATCATTGATGAGGTGCATAATTTTATATCTGGGGTGTCCAACAAATCAAAAATTACATCCGCTCTGTATGCACTCCTGATGAAGAGTAAGAACATTAAGCTGATCCTTCTATCAGGAACACCCATTATAAACACCCCCAACGAGATAGCGCACACAATTAATTTGTTAAAAGGTTACGAACACATGTATTCATTGCATTTTAAGGAAAACAACGAAAAGGTGTTGATAAACATTTTGAATACCATTCCTGAAATAGACACCTATCAGATTGAAATCCAGAACAAGGTCTCCAAGATCCATCTGTCTTTGGTGCCAAACTTGTTCAAAAAGTTGAACAATAAAGTATCTTTTAATGAACTGAACACTCTGTCAGATGAAGAGATTATTCAGAAAATCATTCGAACTTTTGAGGAGAAGAAAATAAACTTTATACAAAAACTTGTTACAAAACACAACGCCCTCCCGACGGACCCGAATGAGTTTGGTAAATACTTTGTGGACGAAATCGATCACACCATGATGAACAAGGAGCTGTTCATGCGCAGAATAATGGGGACGGTGTCTCATTTCGTGAACAACGATCCTCGATTGTATCCTACCATGAACACCGTTCCGGAGGATTTATTCATGTCCGATTATCAATACGACAAGTATGTGGACGCTAGAAAAATGGAGAAGAAACTGGAAAAGAAACAGAGCACCAGCCTGTTCGGCAACCAGGTGTCTGTGTATAAGACTTACTCTAGGAACATTTGCAATTTTGTTTTTCCGGAGAACATAGACCGTCCCAAACCGAAGGACATCAAAAATATGAAATCTAACGAGAAAAAGGAGGAATACAACAAACAAATAGCGAAAGCGTTGAGCAAGTTAACAAACGACAATTTGAAGAAGGATCTGCATATGTATTCGCCGAAGTTTAAGAAAATGATCGAAAACATCAATCACTCAGAAGGCACCGTGCTTATATATTCTCAGTTCAGTAGTGTGGAGGGTATCGAACTGTTGTCAAGATGTTTGAATCAAGTAAAAAAGAGTGAATCGAATATCGAATACGGTGAATTCAAAATTATATACAAGAACGATATGTGGGATATTGATTACGATCCTAAAAAAACGGGCTATATTAAGTTCAAATCTGATTTGAATCTAACAGATGAAAAGAAAACCCAATACAACAACATAGTATTAGGCATCTTTAACAACGAATTTGATCGATTGCCCACTGCCATAAGAAACAAATTAGGCAAATCCAACTTAAGGGGAGAAATATTGAAGATTTTGTTCATCACACAATCCGGTGCCGAGGGTATTTCGTTGAAAAATGTGCGACAGGTACACATCACCGAACCGTATTGGAACAAGAATCGTATAGACCAGGTGATTGGTCGGGCGAACCGAACATGCTCCCATATCGCGTTGCCCGAGAAGGAAAGAAACTTTACGGTGTACTCCTACACGATGAAAATGACCCCCGAACAACTGAAGAAGAAGGAGAACAAAATGATTGTATCGGTGTACGATAGAAACTTGACCACGGACGAGTTCATATACACCATTGCAAACAATAAACACAGAATAATCAGCGAGTTTTTGGAATGTATGAAGAAGGTGTCTGTGGATTGTACACTGAACAATCCGGAGGTGGGATGCTTCACATTCCCTGTGGACTTATTAGGGAACAACAAGGCGTACACTTTGGATATGTCGAAAGACACATTGGACAATTACAACAAAAACGCAACCATCGAGATTAAGAAAAAAGCCATCAAAATAACGATTAAAAGTCTGAACAAGAGCTTTATCTATGTGCGCGACACCAACGAATTGTTCGATTACACTCTGTATGTGACCACGAGCACCCTGAAATTAGTAGGACATATGAACAAAATAGATGATAAAACCTTCACAATTACAATTATTTAAACATCGTAAATGGATTAAAATAAATATTTAATTTTTATTCTATGGATATTATAAAAAATGTCCATTTCTTCGTCGAATGCTAACTTAACTTCTGGTGAGTGGCACCACATAAGTTTTACATATAGCAGGTTTACATCGAATGTAAACTTGTTTGTGAACAACCAATTGGTAGGGAGTGCCAATGATGTCTTTATTGATTTATCGAAATCATCTGATAATTTTTTGATTGGTAAGGATTCTTATGATGGCGATAAGTTTCTTACTGGCGCAATTGACGATATCAAAATATACAATCGCGAATTGAACACAAACGAGTTGACATATTTGTCGAATTCGAACAATACCGATCTGTTCTTGAAGAATCAATTGGTGGGACACTGGACATTCGAACAGTTCAACGAAATAGTGGACAGCTTTGTAGACAGCAGCACTTTCGAGAACACAGCGGTTTCCTCCGCAAACATCGTTAGAGGATCACAACCGTTGAAAGGAAACACCTCCGTTGCTTTCGACGGTTCGTACACCATCTCCGCATCCAACCAAGGTGTCAACACAAATTATATGTCTATCGGTGCGTGGGTGAAACCCACCGAGTACAACACCACCTTCGTGGAAAAGGAAGGGGTCTTTTCATTAGGGATTAACAGCGACGGTATGCCCGATTTGAAGATTGGCGATACAGCAACCAACGACTTGTCCTTTAACAAAAGCATTTCCGATAAGGAAGTTACCAAATCATTGAAGCATCATTTGACTTTCGAACAAAACACGAAAGATTCTGTGGGATACGCCCAAGCTGTAGGAAAAAACATTACTTACCAAAACACCAGTTACAACGCAGACATCGGTGGTTCCAGTGTGATTTTGAACGACACGAGCTCTTACATCGACACGGGTAAATTATTGAAGCATGTTGCCGATCCCAATCAAATAACATTAGGGATGTGGGTGAACCTTCAAGAATTAGAAAATGGCAAAATGTACCCATTGACTAGCGTCAACAACGGTTTCGAATGGTGGATTAATAAGAGCGGTGACAACGCCCAACTCAACTTCTACCAACCCGGTTACACCGAATTCCAGGTGGTGTTCAGTGTTACGGACGGAATCGGTAACGCTGAGCTCAAGATCACCACCGACACACAAAAAACATACAACGCCGTCCTGTTCGCGGACCAGATGGACACCAACGACATCAACGATCTGTCCAAACTCAATCAGGTGAACACCGAAGTGTCGGGTGTTATCACAGGCACCGCCGGTGTGGAGCAAACCATAACCTTTACGGTAGACAAGGTATACGACAAGTCCACCATGAAGTCCCACCCTTTAACCACGGTGAACAACGCCTACCTGTATGTGAGCGTATCCGGTGGGCTGTTGAACGAATCCAAGATTGTGGAGGATAGCTCGTTCAAAGCGGTGAATGTGGACACCGAACTGGTGGAGAACCAGAGCTTGGTGATGGCCCTGGACATGTCCTCGGTGGCGGGTGATAAGCTGTCCGACACCAGCTCTCTAGGCAACCACGCGACCGTTGTGAACAACATTAACGGTGGATTAACAACAGGAGAGGATGAAAACGGTAAATACATCGAATTTGACGGCGTGAACACCGCGACAGATAACACATACATTGTGTTGGATCACACATTGCTTAACAGTGATGCTTTCACATTTGATATTGTGTATAAAGTGATTGATTACACCATGAGTGGTACCGACGGTACTGATCATGTTTACTCTGCACATAACGGTTCAGCAGGTTCAAATGGTAAATTATACTATAAGGGCAGCAGTGGACAGTTCATATACGGAGATAGTGGTGAAGCGACAACACAAATTCTAACTACACAAAATGTTGTTGAAAGACATACATGGGTTTGGGATGGAACAACGATGAAGATTCATCATAACGAAAATCCAACCCCATTTGAGAGTTCAACAGTTACATTTGGTTCATCTGGTGAATTCTATATTAATACTGCTGAAAGGTATACTAATCAGCATACGGGTGCTATTGGTCGTATCCCCATGAAACTCTACGGTGTGAACATCTTCCAGTCCGCGTTGGACGCTACCCAACTCGCCGCTTTGTGGAGCAGTAACGCGCTTCTCGGAGCGACCCCAGACCCCCTCCCCCATCTCACAGTCACCCCGTATTACTCCAATGTATACAACCAAAATCGTGTAAGCACCACCCTGTTCTCCAGCAAAGCGGACATCGACACCGTCTATCTTCCGGTGGTGTTCAACGCGGATGTGG
>Ga0209713_10000004_pt1 | contig 205067 bp, 181 predicted proteins | sample ArcOceMetagenome_3_FD_187444 | JGI IMG/M metagenome (GOLD analysis project Ga0209713, IMG submission 187444) | Marine eukaryotic phytoplankton communities from Arctic Ocean - Arctic Ocean- Svalbard ARC20M Metagenome (SPAdes) (version 2) | ecosystem: Environmental > Aquatic > Marine > Oceanic...
AAATGCTGCAGAATCGGCCGGTGTGGGGCTGGGGGGCCGGTAGCTTTATCCACATTCATCCGATCTACGCCGGCGCAGAATTTTACCGCAAGAATAGCGACTACCCCGTCGCCTACGAATTCACCCATTCCGACCCGCTGCAACGGCTGGTCGAGTACGGCATCGCCGGCTGCGCTCTGCTGTTTAGCCCCTGCCTGATTCTAGCACTCGGCCTGCGCAAGCGCGTGGCATCCAACCGCATTAGTCTCTGGATGTTAGGCGCCTGCCTTGGGGTGCTGCTGGCGTCGACCATCGATATGGTCTTCACCGCGCCAGCGATCGCCACCGGCTTCCTGCTGTGCGCCTCGGCCGCCGCGCGTTATGGGATCGAGACGCGGCGACTCAAAACAGAGCCCTGAATTGACTCGCGCAGAAGCGTGGAGCCTCATCCACCACACAGGACAAAACCCAAGCTCCGTGTCTCCGTGTGAAACTCAGCTCTTTATCGCTCGGTGCTCAAAGACCAGCACGACGCTATTCTCACACGGAGACACGGCACCCAAGGGCATAATAAAGACACGGAGGCTCATCCATCGCACCGCACAGGACCCAAGCTCCGTGCCTCCGTGTGAGAAATCATCTGGGTCTCTCATTATTTCGTACTCAACTGGCTCGATGGTCGAAGGACGGGAACCACTCAAATACGCCCAAAAATGTATGCTTTGTTTCTTAAGATTTACGATTCAAAGCCTCTAACGTTCAAACAATAAACGATCCAGCTGACTTTGGCGTATGATTGATGCAAGCGTGCCTGGCTTAAGGTCTTTATGCATAGGCACGGGCACCGTAATCGTTTTTCCTAGCGCTTGCCTTTGTAATACTCGATGGCTTCCTTTTTGACGAATGGAGACGAAACCATTTTGCTCTAGGATCTTGCAAATTAAAGCCCCGGAAAACTTCTTACGCGGTGGCATATTCTGCTTCGAACTGGGTAATCCAGGCGTCTTCGACCAGTCGTCCGCTCACTTCTTCGGGGGGGGCACATTCGAGAAACAGGCTGACTGCCTCACGCAAGTTAGCCAGAGCTTCTTCGGGATTCGCCCCTTGGCTAGCAATATCTAAATCAGGAGTAAAGGCGACATACTGGTCTTCTTCTCGGCGTAAAACTGCGGTAAACTTTGATTTCATGATAGAAATTTATGTCGGATCGATTCGAGAGTCAATTCTGTGTCGTTGAGTAAACCGGTCAATATATAGATCGCTGATGGGCAGAGCGCATCCATCCCCAGCGCACAGAACCCCTGCTCCTGTTAGTTCAGTGCTCAAAGACCAGCACGACGCTATTGCTCACACGGAGACACGGAGCCACGGAGGCTCATCCGTCGCACAGAACAGGACCTAAGCTCCGTGTCTCCGTGCCTCCGTGCCTCCGTGTGAAAACCTGCACCTGTTAGCATTGTGCTCAAAGACCCACACGACGCAGCCACAAAAGCCAAGCTCCGTGCCTCCGTGTGAAACCCTGCACCTGTTGGTTCAGTGCTCAATGACACGCACGACGCGATTGCTCACACGGAGACACGGAGGCTCATCCATCGCACAGAACCCAAGCTCCGTGCCTCCGTGCCTCCGTGCCTCCGTGTGAAAACCTGCACCTGTTAGCACTGTGCTCAAAGACCCACACGACGCAGCACAAAACCCAAGCTCCGTGACTCCGTGCCTCCGTGTGAAACCCTGCTCCTGTTAGCACAGTGATCTCGCGCAGAGGCGCTGAGTTTTTTGGGGCGATGGCTTTGGCTCTGCTGCTCAGTTTAAGGGAATCGCGGGTCAACCCGCTCGCTAGGATATCTTTCGATTAACCGATCGCTGGCCAATCGTATCCGTCCAAAATATCCGGCGCCACCTTAACTAGAAACTCCTTCATTTCCAGCCTGAAGCGCGGCTCTGAAAAGCGCTCGGCCTGACGTCGGCACGCTAACGGATCGAGCTGCATACCTTCGAAACGATCGACAGCATCGACGAGGGAATCCGCGGTTTGCGCGTCAAAAAATAGCCCCGTTTCTGCGTCAATCACTGTTTCAAGCGCGCCCCCTTCGCCGTAGGCAATCACCGGAGTCCCCGATGCTTGGGCTTCGAGAGGCGTAATACCAAAATCTTCGATTCCAGGAAAAATGAAAGCCCGGCATTTAGAGTATGCTTGCTTGAGTGTATCAAACGGTGCCCTCCCCAGAAACTCAATATTAGGCTGCGCAAGTGACTTAAGATGCTCCAATTCACTCCCGCTACCGATAATGAGCAAGCGTTTCCCATTACGATTAAACGCGTCAACCGCGATGTCGATCCGCTTATAAGGCACCAGCTCAGAGACGACTAAGTAGAACTCTTCTTTGCATTCACAATAGTTGAAGTCGTCGAAGGCCACCGGTGGATAGATGACTGCCGCTTCACGGCCGTAACAGCGCTGGATACGTTCTGCGACGAATTGTGAATTTGCAATAAAGTGATCGACGCGGTCGGCACCCTTGCGATCAAACGCACGCACATACGGAGTGACTGCTTTGAAGACCGTTTTGCCAAAACAACCTAGGCCGCTGCTTTGCTGCAGGTAGGTGTCTTGCATCTCCCAGAGATAGCGAGGAGGAGAGTGGCAGTAGCAGACGTGTAAGCAACCCTCAGGGATCTGCATGCCTTTGACGACTGAGGCATCCGAGGAGAGCAGGAGCTTCGTGCCTGGTTTCACCTTCAGCCGTTTCAAGGCCCAAGGGAAGAACGGGAGGAGCGCCTTGTAGCGACGCTCGACTGTGGGGAATCGTTGCAGCGGCGACGTGATCACGGAGTGACCGGATAGCCACGATCCGAAGCGCTCCTGATCGCCTGTCGCGACTAAGGTGTAAAGCGTCGCCTGAGGGAAGAGTGTCGAAAAGGATTGGAGGACCTTTTCTCCGCCGCGTTCCGCAACGAGCCAGTGGTGTGCTAGGGAATTCATTTAATTGTGACTATCTTTACTTGTAGATTTAAGGGCACCTCTGAAAAGGGGCAGTTTGGCGATGTGAGCCGCCGCACTACGTTTTTCAGATTTTCATTTGATTGATTTGGTTTTGAGTTCGGCTTTTGAGAGATTTGAAAGCCGAGATTGATTGAATTGTTATAATATTTGGTTTTCGCACCGTGGTTTGCTAGCTGTTACGAGGCTTAGCGGCAGAGGAATGCATCGCGATCCATAATCTAAAATTCCGCTTCGTCGTCACTCAAGCCATAATACTTCTGCAACACCAGAACCTTCAACATCAGCACAACATCAAAGGGCGGACGTCCACCCTTTCTAGCATCGCGCACGTCATAGCCCAGCCGTGTTTCCAAATCCCCGCGAAATATCTCCAGTCGATCACCGCATTGAGCTTATTGATGCCCTTGACTTTCTTAGGATTGCGGTATTTCATTTTGCAAGACTAGATAATAATCAAACGCGGTAAAGATTAGAACCTAGATGGTTGACAATTAATGAGAGGTTTCCAGAGGCGCCCTAATTGCTAACGGATCTCAACCGCAGGCATACAAAAGATACACTAATCAAATACACCGCGGATAGGACCGCGGAGTTGATCCAGACTCCATATGCGGCCCCAACCAACCCATACCTACCAATTAGGACCCAAGATAATAGTGAAATATTAAATACGGAAAAACAGTGCATCGCCAACAGAAGCTTGTTCTTTTTAGCCGCCACCAAAGCATACCCACTAATGTTATTTAGATACTGAAACGGTGCCACAAGAAATATCGCAACTAACAGTGATTTATAGATGACGTAGTCACTGCCAAAAATAAAATTAGAGATTCCTTCACTGAATAAATAGACGAAGAATAATGAAGCACTCCCCAATAAAAAAGCAACGAAGCTTGATTGCAGGTAAACTTTCAAGAAACCCTGCCATTCTCGGTCTCTAGAATGTTTCGCCAACTGCGGAATAGCGACTTGCCCTAACGATGAAACAACTAAACTTCCAAATTGTAACAGCATAAAGAAACTAGCAAACACACCTAACTCTTCAAGCCCAACAACGCCCTCCAATACCAGTCTTGGAATAGACACACTCAATGATATCAGCATATTCACAAAACCGAGGGGCATACTCGTCAAAACAATGGCTTTTGTGCTGCTCCACCCTGTTACGTTTCGGCTTAGGCATGAAGCAGCAACATTGTTGACCGAAGACCTCAGCCAATATTTGTCAATAAACAGATAACAACCACCCCAGATCAACGCATACAAAAATGACGAGCATAGCAAGTTGTTGGTGAAAAATAAGCCACCTGCGAGAGCTAAGAATCCCAGAAAACCCCGTGCCGCTAAAGAAAAAGCAAAATGGCTATATAAACCAAAACTCTGCATAAAGCCATAAGTCAGATCGCTTTTACTTTCTGCAACTTTTGCAATTGTCAAAAACACAATCACACCGAGTAGATATAACTCTTCACCAGAAAATGCGGAGTAGAACAAAATTATCAGAATTGCAACAGCGTTCAGATAGGTTCGCGCTTTTTTGTAGTCTTGGAATGAATACTTATCGAAGCCATTTGCGATAACGACGTTTCGAAGCCCGACATTTGTAAGCAGAATCACAGGATTTATGAACGCTAAGCAAAAGGAATAGATTCCAACCACTTCCGCACCTCCTAATCTCGCCAGAACAAAGATATTCAGGGCTTGAAATAGAGCAAAGCTACCGTTCCCAAGCGTTACAACCAACAGGTTTTTCTTTGTTTTCATTCTTTCCGGATTGCTCGCGCAGGGATCCCTACGACTACTGCGCCGGACTCTACATCCGAAATGACAACACTATTCGCGCCGATGATTACTTCATCGCCAATTGATATATCCCCTAAAACAACTGCTCCAGCACTAATCACGACATCATTTCCAATGCGCGGGACGCACAGATCCCTAAAATCCTTCCTACCAATTGTAACATTTTGATATATGCGGACGTTACTACCAATTATCACATCCGAACCGATCACAATTCCAGTCGGGTGCGGAAGACATAGAGCTTTGCCTATTTTTGCCGACGGCTCAATATAGCATCCAGAAAGGTGAACATTGAGCCGCCAAATCAAGCGAGAAGCAACCCGAAATGACGGATACTTTACATATAATCGATTGGATAAATAGTATAACAACGGAACGAGCTCTCGAGGCGATAGTATCTTCATAAACCAATGACTAAGTTAAGTAGTTAACGCTTCTTCATTTTTGCAAACCTGAAGGCAAAACATCAGCAGGGAGGCAGGGAAAAGCAAATATCTAGCACAATGCATGTAGATCACGTTCATATCAGTAAAAAACATTAAAATCAGCAGATAGGAAATTATCGGCAGGTAATATCGACGCACGTCTTGCTGACTTAAGCTAGAAAAGGTAGACCGTATTCGCCCAACAAATGCTCCGAAAACGACAAAAAAACCAAAGTATCCCAAGAATCCGAAATTGACGAATGCTTCGCCCGGCTGACCAAGTGTCACCGTAGTTTGGCGAGGACCACCTGCGACAAACGCCCCCTTGCCATGTATCATATCAGACTTCTCTTTCGTGAGTTGCACTGGCTTGTCTCCAACCAAGGCGGCTGGAACGACCGAAAAAATACCATAGATGTAGCTGCGGCCCCAAATGTGCGAGAGGTCGCCGCTGGCAAACTCACGAAAGGCCAAGGTCTGAACATCCTGCCGGCAGAGGTCACGAGCCACTAAATACTTAATCATCCGATTAGTTTCAGATGAACTCGCGGTTTCGAGGCCTCCATTAAGGAACGTTGACATTTTTGAAATCCCTCCGACCTTATAGGCACTATATCCAAACAAAAATAGGAGCGCTGCGAAACCAAACATCACCATCACCCGCATCGAAATCTGCCGAATAACTAGGTGATACATTCCGACTGCAATAAAGAGCGAAACTACAGTATTACTACGACTTCCACGAAGGCCGCCAAACACTAAAAAGACAATTAAACAGGCTGACAAATATGCCAGCAAAAATACGTTAGTTTTAGTGATTTTAAAGTCTTTAAAATAGTAGATTGTGCATAACGCGAACAACGGCTTAAAAGATTCCGCGACTAACATAACGACACCGTAACCTTTAAATGGATCTTTCGTCGACATTCCCAATTGCTCCGCTTGACGCTGAGTGTAGGTTTCAACAAAGCCCGATATACCGCCAAATTTGTAATACACATAACCCTGCGCTAAAATAGAAATGCAAAGGAACAGGGCCATTACGAAAACGAACCTTTGCGGATGAAAAAGCCAAACGCAGGAAATCACTGAGGAGCTTTTACTATTCTCCGAAAGGGAGACCATAGTTTTGTATAAAATGATACCAATAAAACTACACACACTCCAAAGATCTAACCATACACGACTACCACTCAAATCCGGAAGGTAAGGCCAATAACCCCAAGTTTGCTGTAACAAAGGGCCAATGTAAAAATAGAACAATCCAAGGCACCCGAAAATACCGGTAGGTTCGAATACCTCGAGTTCGCCACGCAGCCATCGAACTCCGTCAGTAAAAACAAGCGAGCCACTAAGAAACAGGAAAACTGTAGAAAGTTCAACATTCGTGCCCTCAATAATAAATAGATAATAGAATAAAAAAAGTGCGCAACCGATGGTCGAGACCACAATTGCGGGAGCTCGAATCCGTTGGATTAGCATGATAGCTTTCTCACTACGTTGTAAAACCGTTCCCGACGACTTTGAACTGCATTTACCTCGTAGTCATTCGCTGTCTTTAGATTCGAGATTGATTCTTCCACTAAAAGACCGGGATGTTCGATTCGCTCAATTATTTTTCCCGCGAATGTTTGAACATCTCCCGGAGAAAGAAGACAACGAGGTAAAATTAACTCCTTTGTGCCACCCACATCAGTCCCCAATGTCGGTAACGCTCTTGCACAGGCCTCGATCATGGCTCGAGGCAAACCCTCTTGATATGATGCAAGTGCAAAGATTGCCGCTCGATCAAGCTCTTTAATGATGGCTTCTAGTGTTGAAAGTTTTCCGGTGAAGCGAACTTGGTCTCGTATACCTAAGTCTGTTGCCATTTTTTCATAAGTTGGCCGTAATTCCCCTTCACCCACAAGTGTAAGACTCACCTTGTATCCTCTCTCCTTGCAGATGCCAATTGCACGAATTAGCAAATCAAAGCCTTTGATTCCGTTATGCATCATACCTACGGAAATAACGTTCATTACAGGTTTCGAGAACTGCTCGAGATCTCGCGGCCTCGAGACTATGAACTCTGCCTTCAAATCCAGAGAGGTGTAATGCTCGGTAACCGCAGACTTAGACGCTGGAAACTTTTGCTGTAGTGCCTCTTTTGTCACATAAGAAACAGCCACGGCGCGAGTTGTCAGGAACTTAACAACTACAGTAAAAAAACGCTCCCAAAAAACCGCCAGATTACTTTTCAAGCTTGAGCTCGAATACGTGTCACCTGCATCTCCAACCATCTCAATACAAAAGGGTATTCGCTTCAGAACGAGCACTGCACCCATGATGCAGGGTATTGCCTGAGGTAATCTTAATATATATGCATTCCCCCTATGAGTCATTTTCCATATGACCCGAATTATCTGATACGATTTCAGTATGAATTGCCAAGGCCCCCGGTAGCTCGGGATCGCCATAAAGCTTACGCCGGGACCATCCACCGGACTAGCATCTTGTGTTTCAACATTGAAAAGTCGACCGACAATAACGACATCTTCGAACCCAGCAAGGTAGCGTTTAGAAAACCGATCATAATCCACAGTGTAGTGAGCTGGACGCCCATTCTTCAAGGTATGAACCCCATCTTTGACAACATATACTCTCATTTTATCTCGAATCTTACTAATTATTTAATACCTCAGCGTGAGGTTTCGCTTTGAGTTCACTTTCAGGTTTCAATAGTCATCAAGCAGAGTCACAACGCGAGAGCGCCAGACGTATACTGAACCCCGCGTTTTGCGTCATGGACTAACTTCGAGTGCATATCGCCTTCGATTTTTTGATCAAAAGCCTTCACCACTGACGCGGTAATCTCTGAAGGTTTTGACATACGGCCATCCAGCAGGAATGAACTTCTCTCGATTAGATTAAAAAATGCGTCCATCTTATCATCCCACCTTAGACCAACATGTGGCACACCGTAGGAATACGAAAGAATATTTGCATGCATGCGATGCGCGACAAGAACGTCAAAATTCGCGATGACTGACATCAATTCCACTGGATTAGCTGGACGCGTTATTACATCAACGCACTCGCTGTTCATTCTCGTTACGATACTTGATACTCGTCCGAGCATTAACTCATCCTCGCCGCTACCGGTCGTGAAAAATCTAACACGAAACCCTTCGGCGACCAAACTCTTAGCAAGGTCTATGTATTTTTCAGCAAAGCGGTAAACTGAAAAAGCTGAACCCATATTCGTCAGTTTTTTAAACACAACCGGATGAATAACTCCAATTCCGACTGTCGGAGGTTTACCGTTTTTCTCCAAAAGCACGACTGGGTGCGTTTCGCATGCCATAAATGCAGGATCTGGAAAAACTAATATATCTCCCGGAAACACGACGCCCACTTCATTAAGATATGCTTTCAGCCGAAATTTAGATGTTTCATCTCTTACCGCAACAGACTTTAAAAGTCCCCCTTGGAAGACTTCAGCGTAGAGACACTTGGCTTTACGACTCCACCCATTGGATACGCCAACTCCGTGAATCGAAATCGGAACCTTCCTCATCCTCGCTTCATTAGCAATTGCCGCAAATTTCAGAGGAAAATTCAACCCTTCATCAGCGAAAATTTGACCGCCACCGATGACTAAACCTTTCGTTTTGTTAAATTTACTATCGAACTTTGGTTGAAGTCGTTTCCCGATCTGCTTGCGTACTAATTTTGCCGAAATTGAATTCGAAAGTGGTTTCGGCAATGCGTGAAGGCCGCTCAACAAGCAGGTCCTCAGACGGGCGTTACTCAGTTGGAAGCTACTTCTGCCTGCAAAGTCCAGCCATTCAACTTTGTTACCTTCACAGATATTTTCGTATTCGCGTGAAAAGCATTCAGCGATAGCACCATCACCTAAATTCGGGCTATACATAACCGCAGCGAGAAGTATTTTCATATTATAGGATGCACTTTAGTCTATGTCGTAAGAATCTTTGGCCTTTAGAGTTCAGATTGAGAAAGTCTTTTTTTCAAAAACCATTCGGCGGATGCCCCTAGGCCTTGGTAGTTGAGGATTTGTTGGGCTTTCTCGGTGAACGCCCTGGCCTAGGGGACGTCGCCGGGTTGCTCGGATGGATTTCAATTTCGGCGCGAGCTCCGTTGACTTTTTCTATTGCTTCGATCAGGGAACGGAGTCCAACGGTCTGGCAGTTGCCCACGTCAACGGCTTGCCGAGTTGTGAAGCTTGAATTTATTAAAACCACAGTTGAGCCTCACGCCACTCGACGAACTTTTCGACGCCTTGCTTAAAGGTCGTGGTTGGTTTGTAACCAAACAGTTCGCCTGCCTTTGTGACGTCCGCCCAAGTTTGAGGCACATCACCCGGCTGCTCCGGTTGACGATCGATGATGGCTCTTTTGCCAATGACTTCCTCGATGGTGGCAATCAATTCCGCGAGCGTGACGGTATTGTTGTTGCCTAGGTTAATGACTTCATAATTGCTCTGATCATAATGCAGTGCGCCGATAATCCCACTGACGATGTCTTCGATAAAAGTGTAGTCGCGACGGGTCGAACCATCACCAAAAACTGGGATCGGTTCTCCAGCCTCAATTAAGCGAACGAACTTGTTAATCGCGAGGTCAGGTCTTTGACGCGGGCCATAAACTGTAAAGAAACGAAGCCCTAAGAAACGAATGCCGTAGAGGTGACTATAAACGTGGCCTAAAAGTTCACAGCTTACTTTAGAACTGGCGTAAGGACTGATGGGACGCAGGACGACATCGTCTTCACTCCAAGGGACATTAGGGCTGATACCGTAGACAGAGGAAGAAGAGGCGCAGACAAATTGCTGGATCTGCTCTTCACGGGCGAATTCCAGCAAACTCTGCGTAGCGACGACATTTGCCCTTTGATAGCCTACGGGATCTTCAATCGATGGTCTGACGCCCGCCTTAGCGGCAAGATGGATGATTGCATCGATGGGTGCATCGCCACTTATAAACTTGATCTTGGTGTAGGTAATCGGGTCAGCTAAATCACTTTCGATCAGTTCAAATGAACCGGACGAAACGGAGGTCGTCTCTCCCAGATAAGCGGCCACATTGGCCTTTTTCAAAGTCCGAGAATAAAATGGATCAAAATTATCGATCCCAGTTACTTGGTGGCCTTCAGCTAGAAGACGGTCGAGTGTGTGTGAGCCGATAAATCCAGCGCAACCTGTAAGTAAAATGTGCATTTTGGAGGCTGGAGTTGATGAGGGTGGCGTGAACGACGAGAAGCGGGGGGGGGTAAAAGGGGTCAAACGCAAAATATAAAGATTTATAGCGCGCCGTCTAGAGGGTGACTTTTAGAATTTAGGAAAATTCACGCTGGCTATAGAGCTTAGGCATGGCGCGCGGGTGCTGTTGAACGTAGAACCGCTAGTTGGTTTCAGTGCGATGCGGCTACTATTTGGCGTATCCTTTCTGATAGTTCTCCACATCCTTGCCGTAGCCATACTGGTAACGCTCACTGTAGCTACCGGCATAACTACCGGAGCCACCAGCGGCGGCACGCAGGTTAGTGACACCATTGAAAATCACCCCGAGGACCTTGGCGCGGGAGCGGTCCATTAAATTGACTGAGTGGCGGGTCTTCTGGCGGGTAGTCACATTCTGGCGAGCGACGAACACACAGTGGTCGGCATAATCGCCGACCAGGGCGGCATCGTGGAACACCCCGACCGGCGGGGTATCGAAAATTAGAATATCAAACTCCTGCTTGAGGCGGGAGACCAATTGATCCATGCGCGGATTCTCGAGGATGCTGCCGGCATGGGTGGTGGAGCCACCGGAGCTGAGCAGGAAATGCTTGTCCGACTCGCCGAGTGCGCGAATGCCGAGCTGGCTATCGGCCATCAGATCCACTGCAATCGGGCTATCACTGCGCAGCCACTCCATTAGGCCGAGGCGATTGTCGAGACTGTGGTAGCGGTGCTGACTTGGGCGGCGCAGGTCGCAGTCGACCACCAGGGTCTTATAGCCCTGCCCGGCTAGGGTGGCAGCCAAATTGGCAGCCACGATCGATTTGCCCTCGGACGGCACCGAGCTAGTAACGACCAAACTGAGCGGCTTGCTAAAAGTACCGAGACTGAGACGCAGCGCACCGTAAATCGCCGCGAGCGATTCGCGCTCGGTGACGTCGTCGGACGCGCTAAGCCGCGCCATCGCCTCGGCGCTGTCATTTTTATTCTGCGGAATATCACCGAGGATCGGTTTGCCGACATAGCGCTCGATGTCGTCGAAGCTGCGTAAGCGATTATCCAACAACTCGATACCGAACGGTAGACCGACAAACACAAAGCCAAACAGTAGCACTGAGGCGAGGCCGATTTTTTTGACATCCGGCCACACCGCCTCACGCGGCAGCGCAGCGAGGTCGAGGATACGGATGGTGGTCGAATTGATCTGCTGCGAGACACTGGTCTCATTGAAGCGCGAAGTGATGCGGTCAAAAATGTCGCGCTGCGCCTCGACCTTGCGTGACAGCACCCGGTACTCAATCGCGAGGCTCTCGAGACGGCGGGATTCCTGCTTGGCGGCGTCGAGCTCGGCGTCGAGGCTGGCGAGTTGCTCAGTCAAGCGGGCTTGCTCGACCGAATATTCCTGGCTGCCTTGGCCGATCGCCATCCACAGCGCCTCAGTCACGGCTTGTTGCCCAGCGAAGTTTTCCACCATCAACGGGTGGCGCTCAAAGTAGGTCCCGGCGAGTACTTGCCGCTCGGTTTTGAGGCGCTGCAGCTCATTGTAAATCTGCGCGACATTGAGCTTACCGCCAATAAAGGGCAGATTCATGATCAGGGCGAGCTCTTGCCCCGCCGCAGTGATTTGCTTGCGGTAGCTCTCCACCCCGACCAATTCGACCCGTGCCTCGGTCACTGCCTTGCTCAAGTCGCTGAGGCGCTCGGTGACGATCTGCTGGCTTTGCTCGACGGTGACTAGGTCATTGTCGCTGCGGTAGGCTTGTAGCGCCGCCTCCCCCTGCTCGAGGCGCTGCTTGAGCTCGACGGTCTGGGCATCAAGGAAATCGACCGCCAGCTCGTTGGACTGACCGCGTAGGTCCGATTGCGAGTTGATGTAGAGCTGCACGTAGCGATCGGCGACTAATTTGGCCAAGTGGCGCTCGGCATGCTTGACGCGCACCCGCAGCACCTGCGAATCCGACAGCCAGGAGATGGTCAGCATTTCTTCGATGATCAGGCCCGTCAGCTCGGGTTGTTCTTCGAGCGGAATCTCCTCGAGCGGACCGGTGAAGGCCTCAGTCAGCTTAATCCGCTGCGCCTCGGTAAGTGATTCGACCACCCTACCGGCCATGCTGCGGCTTTTGAGGCGCTCGATGTGGGTATTCATCGCCGATTCCAACAAGCTGCTGTTCTGCACGCTATTTTCGACCACTTCCTGCACGTTGACGACTTTGTCGGCACGCAGATCGACTACCAAGGAGGCCTCAGCCTCGTATTGCGGCGTCTGGTTGAGCAACACAATCGCAAACAGTGCGGTGAGCACTAACGCGGCGCTGGAGGCTAGGATCCAGCGTTGGCGGATGATATGAAACAGATCGGCTAGTGAAATGAACTCCGCGGCGCTTTGATCGGCAAAGGCGGGCGCTGGGTTAGACTTTGAGGTGTGCATAATATCTAGGGAATCGCTGGCGGTGGTCGTTAAATCTGAGGGAAGTGATTGTACACGCTACCGCCCTTGGTCGTATTCGTGAATATAAAAACCAATTAAAGGTGAAGTTGATAATTTATAGAGCTGTCCATGTTAGAAACAACGGCAAGCTGGCTGAGGCCAAGACTCTGCTCACTGCGGATGTGCGCACCGCTGCACTGCCCGATACACATGTGACTAGGCTCAGAGGGATCGGCTAAAACAGCCGTCGCGGGACAAAGATCACGTCGTCGGGGCCAGCGAGAATCGACTCGCTTTGCTTGGACTTCGAGTTGAGCAACTTGCTGACGTTGACCACTAAGGAGTCGCCGGTTTGGCGCGCTCCAGGTAGCGACGCGCGCTTGAGTTGTACTTCGGTCTTTTGCGCGGCGCCGGTAAAGCCGCCCGCTTCAGCGATGGCGACCTGTATCGGTAAGCCATTGCGGCCCTCCGGAATGGCAATCGAGCCGGGTTCCTCAACCTCACCGAGCACCGTCACCACTTTGGGCGAGAAGGCTTCGATGCTGATGATGACGACCGGCGTGACTAAATAGCGTTGTTCGATTAAGGACGCCTCGATCAGCTTCTGCGCTTTGGAGACGGTGATGCCGCCGATGCGGGTCTCGCCCAATAGTGGGATCGACACGGTGCCCTCGTCGGAAATGCGCTGTTCGCTACTCAGGTCGGGCTGGCCGTAGACCGAAATCGCCAATTTATCCACCGGCGACAGTAGGTAGACCGAGGATTCAGTGCTGTCCGCCCCGCCCGTTTGAGCAAAAAGAAAACTTCCTGGGAGTAACGTAACCCCCAGGAAGTAGAAATAAACAAAGTGTCGCATAGAAGCGCTCTAGACTGGATTAAAATACAAAGATGCTGCTGATGCCGCCGCGCAGTGCTGTATAGTTGGCCGACGCTGTAGTTGAGCTACTGTCGTCGTAGTTAATCGAACCACGCAGAGTCCATTGACCGTCGAGCAATTTGTAGTCAACAATCAAGAAGGAGCCAAAGGTCTCGTCCTGACGCGACCCATTTGCTTGATTATAATCAGTCTCGTTATAACTCATGCCGAGCGAGGCATTGATGCGCTCGTCAAAAGTGTGGTTGAGTTGCAGCGCTGCACGTGCGGTTTCGGACGACTGATTGGCTAATGTAGTGCCATATTCGTTGCTCAACTCAGCAGCGAGCTCGGTCATGTCAGAGACTTGCCAATTGACCAGCAACGAGGCAAACAGACCGTCTTCGTCGCTGAAAGTTGCATTGTTATCAAAATCGCGCTGTTGAAAGCCAATTTCCAGTTCGTAACCCCAGATTTCAGAGACCTGATTTTCAACTCCAACGAAAAACGCGTGGTCGGTGCTGTCCGCCTTGGCAGATGTCACTTGATTACCCACTTCTGAGCTACGATTACGGTAACCGAACCCGACACTGAGTGCTTCGTCAATGTCGTAGTAGACTGCGATTGGGATCGTTGTGGTTTCCACATCGGCATAACCAGCAGTGTTGCTTTGTATATCGAGTTGTTCGACTGCAGCGCGCAATGTTATATCTTCGCTGATGTAGTAGCGACCCTGCAAGCCGAGATCGACTTGTTCTGTGTTGACCACACGTCCCGTACCTTTTTCATCGGAAATCGCACGAGTAAATTCATTGAAGCCGCCTTCAAATAACAGCGAGTAGTTTTCGCCGGCGAGTTCATCTGGAAAATTCACCTTCAGATTGGACTTGAAATTATCCGAGTCATTTTCACTTAAATCATCGTAGCGAATCATCTCTAGACCGACGTAGGCCTCAATCGAAGCGGCGCCCGCATCGCTCTTAAAGTTCGCTGTTGGCAACACAGACAAGATGTTGTCCGAATCTTCGGAACTATCCATCGTGACGTTGTCAGTACTGAGGACACTAGCGTCCAAACCAAAGGCAACAGCGCCGACATCGCCGATTTGATATTCGGCATAGCTGAAAGTAGTAAAACAGCTCAAAAGTGCTGCGATTGTGATGTGTTTATTTTGCATAATTTTATTTGTGTTTAAAACGATAGATACAATTTAAAAAAGAACTAAGCGTTTCCAATGCAAACTTGTCAATGATAATTATAATGCTATGTAACGCTTTTTGTTAGCTTAATTACTTCTATTTACATAGCATAAATTACTTGTATTTATTAAGTAAATCTACAGCACCAAAAGAAGGCGGTCTAGTTATATAAATACTCAAGTATAAGTAAATGTGGTGGTGATAGTGTATGCATTTTACAATTAATTGTTAAAAAATGAACGGCTGCGACGCGTATTCAGTGCTACATATGTTGATTCCATTAATTTTTTCGGGGTTATGTGATTCTACTAGCATTGCCCCTAGTAAAAAGCCAGTCGCTACAAATGCCTAAGCGCAACGGATAATTTTTTGACTTCATTTACTTTACCATCGATACGCTGCACTAAAGTGGTACTCTAAAAACTATGAGCTATTTAACTATTATAATATTGGGCGTCATTTGCGGCTTGATTGGCTCTTTTGCCATGAACCTCTTCATGCGTACTGTCAGTCACGCTTACAGTCAGCGAGTAGATATGGTCATTGCACTCGGTAGTTTTTTTACTGGTACGGTCGATCGCGCGGTAATACTCGGCACAGTCATCCACAGCTTAAGTGGTATTGTATTTGGGGTGCTGTATTTCCTCCTAATGAACGCGATGAACTCATTAAGCTTTCCGTCTGCGGTCTTCCTGGGCCTCGGATTCGGATTTTTTCACGGACTCATTATGAGCTACTGCCTGATGTTCATTGCCAGCGAGCGCCATCCTATCGAGGCCTATCGCAAAGCTACCCTTGAACAAGGGCTGCTCCACTTAGTCGGTCATATGATCTTTGGTGGCACCGCAGGCCTAATTGGTGGACTACTGACGCTTGCTTTTTAAGCACTGCTCATCCTTCTATTACTTAACTTATTGATCTGAAGCATCAAAAACGCCCTGTTTGCTAATAGCTGAATAATAATACATCACGTAAGTGATGGCCATATCACAGTAATCGGCCGTCCAACCACTAGTGCATATTGTTGTGAGTGGTTCCTTTTTTAGATTATTCTATCTCGTGCTTTTGGTGGAGCACTGCTTACCGTTCACCTCATGCCTTAGATGATCATTATTCAAGAGCAGATCGGACTCTAGCCTTGCCTCAGCGCGCCGAGTAAATTTCCTACCTATTTTAAACCCAGAAATAATTATGTCAGAAGCTACATCCGAAATCGGCCTAATCGGCCTCGCAGTCATGGGCCAAAATTTGGCTCTCAACGTCGCCGACCATGGCTTCAAAATTTCCGTCTACAACCGGACGACTTCCAAAATGGCTGAGTTTGTTGCGGCTAACCCGAATACACCGGGCGGTCTTGAAGGTTGTGAGACACTTACAGGTTTCGTTGCGTCACTTAAGCGCCCGCGCAAGGTCATCATTCTGGTGCAAGCTGGTTGGGCCACTGATAAGGTGATCGAAGGCCTCGCGGAACTTATGGAAGAGGGCGACATCATCATTGATGGTGGCAACGCCAAATGGGACGACACTATTCGGCGCGAGAAAGAGCTCACTGCCAAGGGTTTGCGATTTATCGGATCGGGTGTTTCTGGAGGTGAAGAAGGTGCACGTTTTGGTCCTTCACTCATGCCAGGGGGTTCTAAGGAAGCGTGGTCGCACCTCGAGCCAATTTGGAAGGCGATCGCTGCGAAGGTTGACCCTGACACAGGCAAACCAATTGAAGGCGCTGAAGCAGGCAAGCCAATCGAAGGTGGTTTCAGTTGCACCGCGTATATCGGTCCAGATGGCGCCGGTCATTATGTCAAGATGGTGCACAATGGTATTGAATATGGCGATATGCAGATGATCTGTGAAGCTTACGATCTGATGCAAAACGTGCTCGGTCTCAATCCAGCTGAGATGGGTGACATTTTTGGCGAGTGGAACAAAGGTGAACTTGATTCGTTCCTAATTGAGATTACTGCTGACATTCTCAAGCAAACGGACCCTGTGACTGGCAAGCCATTCGTCGACATCGTACTCGATACCGCTGGCCAAAAAGGCACTGGTAAGTGGACATCAGTCAACGCGCTCGACATGGGCACGCCAGCACCAACCGTTGCTGAAGCCGTGTTTGCACGTTGTATCTCAGCAGTGAAGGACGAACGCGTCGCTGCTTCCAAGATCCTTAGCGGCCCGGAGGCTCCAGTCTTCACTGGAGATAAGACCGAAATGGTCGAAGCAATCCGTGCAGCACTTTACGCGTCGAAAATCTGCTCTTATGCTCAAGGCTTTCAGTTAATGCGCGAAGCACAGAAGGAATACAACTGGGAGCTGAACTTTGGTGAGATATCACAGATCTTCCGTGGTGGTTGCATCATTCGTGCTGCTTTCTTGCAAAAGATCACTGAGGCTTTCGCACGCGACCCTGAGTTGGCTAATTTGCTGCTTGATCCCTACTTCACCGGTGCGATCAACAAAGCACAAGCCAGCTGGCGCAAGGTTGTGGCACTTGCCGCCCAGCACGGCGTTGCTATTCCAACTTTCAGCTCTGCGCTATCTTACTACGATGGTTATCGCACTGCACGCTTACCACAAAACCTACTGCAAGCACAGCGCGACTTCTTTGGTGCCCACACTTACGAGCGTATTGATGAGCCGCGTGGTAAATTCTACCACATTGATTGGCCGAAGGCAGACCGTCCACAGCTGGAAATGTAGACCACTCAGCAATTTGTAGTCAAAAGGCCTCTCGTCTGTGAGAGGCCTTTTTTGTTTGATGATTCCTTGAGAATCTTTCCAAGTTACAGCGAGAATTAAACAAGCTCAGAGGTAATTCGCCAGTGGCTCTCTTCGTTGAACTTACCTTAAACGTTCACGACTAGTATAAGTGATTACAGCTCGCTAGTGGACTCTTTTGCTTTGTAGGTACGTATACCTGGTTTTGCGAGTATCTCAATATACACTGCTGCCCAACTGTCTGCGAGCGCATGGTCAAGCGCTTGATTTATTTCTGCCACATGTAGCGGCAGCGATTTATCCGCCGTCTCACCCACTTTGCAATCGAAGTCCCAAAAATCCACCCCTTCTGGCAATTTCTTTTTACGTTCACGTTTCACATATTTTCGGAGCTCTGATTTGATTGCTTCGATCACACGGGCGGGCGAACTGTTGGATTCGTTTATCGGAAATGTCTTTTTCATGGCGTCAGTTTTAGGCTCTCTTGTGTCTTGTCCCTCTCATTGAGCAACAGTCTTCTCATTTATAAAATAACGATGTGCTTTGGGTTTAATCGGGCTTAGGAGATTGATTTACCCAGATAAGCAATTAGCCACATTTCTTTCCATAGGCGATAGCGACCTTCATATGATATTTGTCCAACCTCTGTTTGAAATTGGCGCGGATTTAAAAAGCCATTTTCCAAATTGAATCGTTCTAAAACGCGCTGTTGATCATTTAATTCCTCCAGTGGTGCATATTCGAAAGGAATTGGTTTCAGGGTACTATTAATTAAGCGTTTTCGGTGTAATTTGAACAAGCTTTTGAGTGAACCGATTAAGGGCTTACGTACAATATTCCAATTTTCTGGGTAATAACCACCAAAAGGTAAGAATAAATTATCCGTGACGAGGCGCTGCTCGTTCTCAGCGTTTGTACTTAGGGTATAGCAAGCAGTCGCCCCTCCCCTCTGTTTAGGAATAAACAAAATTTGTAGCCTTGTTAGTTTATCGTCACTTTCATAAATAGACGTACGCAGAAATGTCTTTTCAAATAGCTCTGCTTTCAGTGCGCTGAGACGGGTAAATTTAACATTTCGGAGCCATTGTCTAACTTCAATTAATAATGGATCTGCAGGCCATTCATTGCCGTCGGTATTGATTTTGAAACTAGGAAATAAAGGGATGTCACTGCGGCTTAGTGCTTTAATAGCCACCCAATAATAGCCTGTTTCAAGAATGAACCAGATCGCTAGTCCAGTGGTAATATGCACCCAATCCGGACGAAGTGAAATCTCAGAAACTTTGAGAAAATACGAAAATAATCCAGCAAACAGTATCCAACGTAGCCAGCGACCTAATACTGTGAGGGTTGGAACCCCCTTTCGCGGCCCTATCTGAGACAATAAAATTGTTAAAGCAGCAATCCCAAATAGGATAAATTGAAAGGTCGAGTGTGTGGTACCAAACATGTCAATTTTTAATAAATAGATCCATTAATCGCATAATTATGCCAAATAATAGCACTTTTTTTCGTTGCGTTCAACAATTGGATTAAACGCAAACAAGCGAGGGAGACAATCGCTCACTCGCTCGGCAATATATTATATAAACAACAGTAGTTTATATGTTCAAAGTTTAGTTTAAACGCAAGGGCATGACCACACAGATAAAATTATCTAGTGTCTTAAAGAGGCCTGGACTGAGTTCGTCTTTAAATTCGAAAAATACTTCGTCCTTGGTCAATGCCTTCAGTGGTTCGATAAGAAACTGAGGATTGAATGCGACCTGAACTTCGGGGCCATCGTAGGCAATGGCCATCGACTCGTGCGATTCCCCGTATTCGGTACTTGATCCAGAAATTTCAAGCAAGTTTTTGCTGACTTTAAGCTTCACAGAGTTGCTTTTGTCGGATGTGACCAATGCTGCACGATGCACACATTCTAGCATGAGTTCACGTTCAATTTTGACGCGGTGCTCTGTTTCTTTTGGAATAACTTGTCGGTAATTTGGGTAGTTTCCTTCAACAATCTTTGAAACAAGATACAGATGGTCAACCAGCCCTGTATCACTGGAATCATCAATGCTGATTTCAAAAGCCGCCTGACGATCATTGAAAGCTATCTTAACCTTATCTCCCTTACCCATTAAGCGCTCAAGTTCAGCGACAGTCTTGGCAGGAAGTATGAGACTGCCTACGTTATCTTCGCTAATTTCAGTATCAAGGGCCGTTAATGCGAGACGTCGGCCATCTGTAGCAACTAGCGTGAGTTTTTCATCTGCAAAGTTGAAATATACCCCATTTAGAATATAACGGTTTTCGTCATTGGATTGACCATATGAAACACTTTTCAACATGCTTACAATTTCGGTCTGTGAGAGTTCGAAAACGTGTCTATTTTCAAAGGTTGGCAGCGGTGGAAATTCTTCCGTGCTAATGCCCATTATTTTGAAGTTGGAACCACCAGACGTGATTTTTGCTTGGTTATTTTCACTGGTTTCGATGAAAATTTCGTTTTGTGGTAATTCACGAATGATAGTTGCCAGTTTACGAACTGGCAGTGTGAGGCCACCTGGCTCAGACACATCTGCTTTAATCCGGCAGCGAATACCCAGATCTAAGTTAGTCGTCGTTAACGAAATATGCCCCTCCTCTGCTTCGATCAGCACATTGCTGAGGATAGGCATTGTGGCGCGTGCACCGACAACATTGAGAACCTGTTGAAGGCCGTTGCTAAAATGATCCTGGTTGATCTTAAACTTCATGGTGTTAAATTTTGGGATTTTAGAGTTACTGGCAATCCTTATATATTAGTCTCTTTTTTAATATATAAATCTCTTCTTCTTAATATATGTGTGGAAGAGACATAATAACTCAACAAGTAATTATTAAGTAAGCCTTTAGGATGATTTTAACTGTGAACAATACGGTGAAATAGTTAGCACAAAGGTGAATTAATAATTAGTTTTATTTTAGTTACACAGTCACTTCACACTAATTAACGAGTTATTCACTAGACGATGAATTGAACTCCTCTGAACTTTTTTTGCGACTGTAGAGGCCGAATAAGTATCGAACTGGGCCATAAATAATATAACTGAAGAAAAAGAATGCGAAAAAGAGTTCCTTAAAAACGAAAGCTATCCCTAAGCATAGAATAAACAGAATAAAGGTCTGCAAACGCGTGCTGGTCTGCCAATCGATTTCCTTAAAGCTTGGATAGGGGATGTTGCTGACCATCAAAAAAGCAACTGCAAGCATCAAGGGTGGCATTAACAGCTCAAAACCATGCATTTCATAGCCAAACTCTTCAAAACTAGTATAAACTAATACCAGCGAAGCGACCATAGCCGCTGCAGCTGGCACTGGTAAACCAATAAAGTCTTTGGTACCTTTTAAGCGTTCCGACGGCGTAAGCATCGGGTGGGTTAAAACATTAAAGCGTGCCAAACGCACAGCGGCACAGAGCAAATATATGAAACCGATTAGTTGGCTGACTGGCAGAACACCGTCATATTGCTCAGTTGGCTTCAGAATCAGAAAGATCATCATCATCGCTGGCGCGACGCCAAACGAAATAACATCTGCAATGGAATCGAACTCGATGCCAAACAATGATTCGCGACCACCCATGCGCGCAACTCTGCCGTCAAAGGCATCGCAGACGACACTGAAAAAGATGAACCAAACAGCCTGGGTAAAATGGTCATTGATAATTGTGGGATCAGTGGCGTAATTCGCCTCAATACAACGCATAATAGCCAAGAATCCAAAAAAGAGATTTCCAGCAGTTAAGCTATTAGGTAGTAAGTAGATATGACTCGCCTCACCAGAGTCGGCATATTGATGAGTGGGCGGTTTTTCAGAATCTTTCATGGCGGCGCGATGGTTTATTCGGATTCATCATCTTAATGGCGAATCGACTCTAAATACTTCCAAAAAGAATCGTGCTGCTCGACCATGAACTCTTCTGAAACAGGCATTTTAAAGCGAAAGATAAAGTCCGAAAGAGTATTTTTATGAAGAATGTAGTGAGCAAATAAACCATCTTTATCTTGTTCGAAATAAATGCGAAACTCGCCAGCACGCACGCGATAGTAGGTTTTACCATTTCGATTAAAGCTTCCAAGCTCATCATTTGGATGATCCAACTGTTCTTGTGTTAAACTACTGACGACCTCAACTAGGAGCATCTGTGAGCGAGTTTCGAGCTGATTGAGCTCGTGCATGCTTTGTTCGCTAAAATTTACCTGAAACATAATGAAGTACGGGCGGCTGATCGTTTATAAAAGTATTGCAGGCTAGAGTGCACCAGCCCTTTGTGCAATCGCAGAATACATTCCACCTAGTCGCTACGTAAAGTTGACCTGGTCGAGGTGTTTGCCCACTGTGCCCTTGAAATGGTAAAAGTACAAATCAACTATGAAGGCGAGCTACGCTGTCAACTTGTGCACGAATTGTCAGGTAAGACGTTCAAAACAGATGCTCCAACCGATAACAATGGAAAGGGAGAAAGTTTCTCACCGACCGATTTGTGTGCTTCAGCCTTAGGTTCCTGTATTGCGACAATTATTGGTATGCAAATGGAAGCGCTTGGTATCGATTTGAAAGGCATGCGAATTGAAGTGCAAAAAGAGATGACGACAAATTTACCCCGTCGCATTGCGAAATTAACAACCGAGGTGTGGCTGCCTACTGCACTAAATGACGATCAAAAGTGGCAAGTAGAAATTGCAGCCAACAATTGCCCAGTATATCACAGTCTAAATCCGGAAATAGAAAAATCAATTATTTTTAACTGGATATAGTTGCTGGTAAATGACTTAGCTATATGAAAAATCGAGAAGAATCTCTTTCGGTATTACTCGTGTTTGATCGGCGCAATCGTTTATTGGTACGTATCGATGCTGAGCAGTGCGCTGAACCGATATATACAAGTAAAGCTGAGGAGATGTGTCCGTTCTCGGAGGATCGTATCAAATCGATAACCGGTGTCGCTAGCAAAGCGCATTTATTGAACCAGCAAACGACGACGGATCAATCATTGTTAATTTATTGCGTGCTTCAAAGTGATGCAATTATTGAGAACGGGCGTTATTGCAGCTTGGATGAGATCCAAACAGAGTCGACAAATGGTCAGTTGAACGTTTCGCCATTACTTGCCGAAGTTTTACAGACGATTGAGCCTGATTTGGTTCGAATACCATATTTAGATTCCACCGAAACCGAATATATCTATCGATTCCGAACTCCCAAAGAGCGGAATCGTGATATTTATGTAGATCAGCAATCAGAAGAATTGTATCAAAGTAAACTGTGCCGTGCAATCAAAGCGGCGCGACGCACCAAAGAAAAAACTTCTGGTGCGCCCGCATTGCTGGATTTTGGAGCAGTGAGTTATGTGATTCCGAGCCATTTTGGATTTTGTCTCGGTGTTCAAAACGCGATTGAGCGTGCTTACGAGACCGTCGCAGCTAACCCAACGAAACGGGTTTTTATGCTCAGTGAGTTGATCCATAATCCCTTTGTAAATGAGGATTTGCTGGCGCGTGGGATTCGTTACTTGCAGACCGACAAAGGCTTACCTCTTTGCCTTGATGGAAGTTTCGCCTCAAGCCCAGAGAGTCCAAATGCAATTTGGAATCAGCTAACTACGGATGATGTTGTCATCATCCCTGCATTTGGTGCAACTAATGAAGATAAAGTCCGTTTAATACGTCGTGGGATAAGCATTCGAGAGAATGATGCTACCTGTATGCTAGTGGAGAAGGTTTGGAAGGCTGCGCGACGTTATGCTAGAGAAGGTTTTACGGTGATCATCCACGGAAAGTCAGAGCACGAAGAAACCAAGGCGACTTTTTCGAATAGCTCTAGCTATGGCCCAGCCCTGATGATTCGTAATATGGAGCATGCTAGACTTTTAACAGAAGTCATTCAGGCACAAGGTTTTGAAAAAAATCGATTGTTTGAAGAATCTTTTAAAGGCTTATATTCGAAAGGCTTCGACCCGGAGAAAGATCTACAGAAATTGGCAGTAGTGAATCAAACCACCTTACTTCGCAATGAGACGCTCACTATTATCGAATTTCTTCGCGAATTCATGGTGCAGTGCTATGGTGAAGCGCAGGTGGCCGACCATTTATGGTCGAAAGGTAAAGGTGATACACTCTGTTATGCGACTCAAGTGAATCAAGACGCGCTCCAAAAAGCGGTTGAACAGCCAATCGATGCAGCGCTGGTTGTGGGTGGTAAAAACAGTTCAAACACCTTTCAGCTCCATCGTGTATGCGAGCAGCGTTTTGGTGAAAAAGCGCATTATATTCAGTCCGAAGCCAATATACTAACCTTAGACAAAATACGGCATTATATCTTTCCGTACCACTTAAATGGGGTACACACGGAAGGGGAAATTGTACGACCCTTCCTAAACGCAGCATCTGAGCCAAAGCGTATTTTATTAACCGGCGGGGCATCGTGTCCAGACGGGTTGATTCAACAAGTGATTCATAAGATCAACAGCTTTTTCCCCCCGCAATCAATCCGATCGATCGAATCGATCCTTGAGGCGTTTGAGGCAGAGGATTGATGAATGCAGGGATTCGACTAATGTCTAAACGATGTTTATGGTACCTTTATAGCTCAGAGGCCAACGACCGTTGCCTCATTCACTTCCGTTTCCACACCTTCAAGCACAAGTTCACCAAACAAAGTGCTGGCTGTGACTCGGGTGAAACGAACTGGCACGATTTGGCCGATTAAGCGCGGACTGGCTTTGACAATGACCACGCGATTCCCCGCAGTGCGCCCAACAAACATATCCTCGCCCTTTTTAGCGGGTCCCTCGAACAGAACATCCTCATTTTGACCAATGAGAGATTCGTTTCGTGCGAGTGAACATTGTCTAAGAATTTCGAGGAGGATCTGATTGCGCTCCTCTTTTTGTTCTTTGGTAATTGGATCGCCCAATGGTTCGGCTGTGGTGCCCGGGCGAACACTGTATTTAAATAAATAGGCCATATCGAAACCAACTTCTTCAAAAGCTTGGCGAGTCAGCTCGAAATCTTCGTCAGTTTCCCCAGGGAAGCCTACAATGATGTCCGTTGAAATATACATGTCTGGGCGTACTTTTCGTAGCTCGGCGATAATACTCTTAAACTTTTCGATGGTGTACGGGCGACGCATCGCTTTTAGGATGCGATTGCTTCCGCTCTGCATTGGAAAGTGGATATATTCGACCAGTTTCGGCAGGCGCGCGTAACAGTCGATCAAGTCTTGTTTGAAGCCGACTGGGTGTGGGCTCGTGAAGCGGATACGATCAATGCCTGCAATTTCATGGACGCGCTCCAGCAGTTGAACAAAAGGGCTTTTCTTGTCCACGAATGGGAATTCCCGAATGCCGTACTGGTTCACAATTTGGCCAAGCAGGGTCACCTCGCGCGTGCCGTTGGCAGCCAGTTGCTCAATCTCATCAATGATTTCGTCCATTGGTCGACCGCGTTCAACGCCACGTGTTTTGGGCACGATACAGTACGAGCACTTCATATTACAGCCCTGCATGATGCTGACAAAGGCTGTGACTTGACGCGTCTCGCTCGTGTGCGATTTAATCGTGTTTTGTGAATCTGCCTCTTCTTCAAGATCAACAATAGACGCGGGGCGCGGACCTTGTCCCTGGATCGTAGCGATCATATTAGTCAAATGATCGGGCACGCGGTGGAATTTCTGAGTGCCAATAATAAGATCTAAATCTGGTAAGCTATCAAGTAGCGCGCCACCGCGATTTTGAGCCATACAGCCCATCACACCAATGATGAAGTTAGGGTCTTTACGCTTACGCTTTGCAAGGTGGCCCGCTTTGCCAATTGCTTTTTGTTCGGCTTGATCGCGCACGCTACAGGTATTGAGTAGAACGACGTCAGCCTCTTTTTCGTTGTCAACTATAGCATAGCCCTTTCCCCGAAGCATCGCAGCGACCGCTTCGGAATCTCGTTCATTCATTTGGCACCCGTAGGTTTTAATATAGACCCGGTTCATGAGGAATGCGGAGAATGTTGAGCTAGGGCTGATTGTAAACCTAGAATATGCAGACAAGTGTAACAGACTTGCTAGAAGTGTTTAAGAGGCATAAAAAAGTGGTGCTGATTTGATCTGCCAAAAGGGGCTAGCGAATCGCATGAGCGGCCCATCGAAGTGCTCTCCTCAGCAAGTCATTCTGGTCAAAGTAGAAAAACTAGTTTGAGATAAACTTTCATTATAGTTTAGCACAGGTAAAACTGTCTGCGAGTGGGCGCCCAATTGGAACCCGATGAAGTTATGAAGGATAGCACTCAAAAAGTCTTTGTATATGGCACACTCAAGCCTGGTGGATCTTATTGGCCTCAATTTTGTGAAGGTAAGGTTAATTTGGCGACTGCAGCCAAGATTCGTGGTGAGCTCTACGATTTGCATGTTGGTTACCCGGGAGTTTTTCTACGTGGGGACGACTGGGTGCAGGGTTATGTATTGTCGTTTTTGCGGCCAGCAGACTTTTCCCAACTAGATGTACTAGAGGGGTTTAACCCAAATCGACCAAATAAACTTAATGAATATGTGAGGCGACGTGTTGATTACTTTGATGAGGACGGTGTAAATCTTGGCGAGGCGTGGGCTTATGAAATGACCGAAGCGACCTTTGAACGCTTTTTATCGACACGTATCGAGGACGGCAACTGGCCTGATTAATCATTTGCGTTGGCGGCGAATGATATTTTTTTAAATTATATGCTATTTACCAAACCAACCACCCTGCTCTTTGTCGGCGATTCAATCACCGATTGTAACCGTGACCGTGAATCAGGTGGTACGGACCTTGGTGTAGGCTACGTGGCCCAAGTACAGTCCCTATTGGACGCGCATCATCCTGAGGCCAGAGTTCGTTATTTAAATGCAGGCATCTCGGGTAACCGTGTGACTGATTTAGAAGCGCGTTGGGATGTGGATGTATTAGCACATCAACCAGATTGGGTGTCGGTAATGATTGGGATTAACGATGTATGGCGCCAGTTCGATAATCCACTCATTGAGCAAGTGTCGTTGCAGGCCTACAGCGAGAAGTTACAGGGCTTGGTCGAGCGCACATTGCCTCAAGTGCAAGGCATGATCGTGATGTCACCGTTCTTCCTAGAGGCTAATGTTAAGGAGCCGATGCGCGAGTTAATGGACAACTATGGAGCGGCGGCTCGCGCGATTGCTGAGCGCAATGGGCTACGTTTTGTCGATGTGCAGGCTGCATTTAATGCATGGTTGGTGCATAACCATACGTTACAGTTGTGTGCTGACCGCGTGCATCCTAATGCCGTCGGGCATAACATCATTGCAAGTGCGTTTCTTGATGCAGTTGGCTTTAAATGGTAACCAGCAAGTCCCCCACTCTATTCCGCCTATTTCGCTGCTTTCTTAACGGCCTTCTTAGTCGCCTTTTTCGTGGTAGTTTTGTTAATGACTTTCTTCTTGGTCGCCTTTTTTGCGGCGATTTTTTTCACTGCTTTTTTAATTGCTACTTTTTTGACGACGACTGCTTTAGCCGCTTTTTTGGCAGCTTTTTTCTTCACTGCGCGCGGTTCGGATACTAATTCGAGTTGCTGCTGTGGTTTAACCGCTGGTGTTTTTTTGGGCTTAGCTGCCTTCTTCTTGTTTGTCGGAACTGCTGTCTCAAGCAGAACACCCCGAGCTTGTGATGAACCTTTTTTTGGCCGTGCAGAACTGGCTTTGGATTTTTCTACTGCCGGAGAACTGGACTGCTCGTAAGCTGAGTATTTCTCATCAGTTCTAACAGTAGACTTACGGCTACGATTACGTCCACGACGTGGCGTTTTCACCGGAATGTTGTCCTTAGATGTTACGGATGTATTCTTGTCGCCGACTGGTGATGTCTTTTTCTTAGAGTCTGGCTGGCTACGCTCATCGTTACGTGTTGAGGTATTGTCCTCTGCTTGTTCGCGACACTTGTTACGGTTGCGTCCGCCACGGCGACGTCCACGACGCGATTTCTGCTGGTCCGACTGTTCACCGTCTTTTGAAATGGCTTGTTTTGCTTGGTCGGACGATTCACTTGATTCTGTGCGAGACTGTTTGGGCGCTCGATCACGATCTTTGTGCGGATTCTTTTTAGTTCGTTGTGGCTCCTCACGACCTTCGGGCTGCGATTCGTAGTCTTCGATAGCGGCGGCAATTTTTTCTTCCATTTCCTCATCCGTGTAAGGGATACTGCGCTCGATTTGATCCGGTTCTCTGGTGAGAATGGCCTCCTGCTCAGGTGGGCAATAGTCCTGTGGAGGGAGTACGACCGCATTGTATGGATCGATTGGTAGGCTAGTCTCTGGCAGTATTTCCTCGGCGGATCCGCTGAGGCGTGGATACAGAGTAATTTCGTTGGGAACGTTAGGCTCGTTCGGATTGAGCAGCTGTTCGACAGTGCGGGCGACGTGCTCGGCATCGATACGGGTCTGCAAATGCTTGTCAGTAAAAGTGGCATCATCAGTCACTGTATTTTGGCGAAGGATCAGGTTGGTCACGCGCAGACCAGCATCGCGGGCTTGATCAAACAGCGCGTTGTTCATCTCGCGTAGGCCGCCCTCGATGAGGGCGTTAACTGCGCTGGCGATGTGGCCGCTCTTGTTGGTTGGAATGATGTTAATCAGCTGGCCGCGAAAGCGCAGTAGGTTAGGCAGAGCCATACGTGTGAGCATGACAGGCCCTAGCAGACCGACCTTTAAGATGGCTTCGAGGTTGCCCACGGGGAGTTGCTCAAAAGCAGCACCTGGTGTTACGTCGATCGCATGGATCAGAATGTGAATCGCTTTTTCCTGTTCGAGGATGGCCTCTGCCGTGCGAGCGACTGCATCGAGGTCGCTGAGGTCGATTGCATGGGCGATAAAATGCTTATCTGCGAAAGTGACGTGTGAAAGGTTGTTGCCGATCCCGTGCACGCGGCACCCTAGGCGGATCAGGTCTTCGATCAGGCGAAGTCCGAGTGGAGTTTCTGCGCCAGTGACAATTGCAATGTCCATAAGATAGTGAAAATAGCTCTGCTCGCGGAGAACACCCGGAATGGGGTTCGTCAAAGACGCGTTGGAGTGTGTCGATTGGTTGGTCGCTTGTGGGCAACCGTCGTTCAATACGTCGGCTAGCCCACTATCTAAACCGATTCGTGGCAATCGTATTTTTTGAATGCCGGCCCTGTATTACATTAATCTCCGTACGAAGAGCGCTAGCTGAATCTTATTAATACTCAACTGAGCAGGCATCAGGTCGATTGTAGCAGCTGCAATAGTTCCCGCAACGAATCTACCATCGGAGCGCCAGTCTTGGCTAGCCGTTCGGGTGTGTGGTGGCCGTGCGCCATTAAGATACAATCGGTACCAATGGCTTCGGCTACCTCAAAGTCATGCACGGTATCACCGATCAAAACGATCTCTTCTGGTTGCCAGTGGAGTTGCTTAATCCAGTGGTGACCTTGCGCGATCTTGCCCTCGGCATAGATATTATCTGCTCCCATTAGGCCCACAAAGTGAGCCCGAATGCCAAAGTGGCGTATGCCCTCGTTGAGCGCCTCTTGTTTTGCGGCCGAAAGCACTGAATGGCTCATGCCGCGCTGCGCTAAATCAGTCAGCACCTCGGCGGCCTCAAGGTGTAATTCACATTCCTCAAAATAGCGGGCTTGGTAGTCGTCGATGAATTCACGGCTGACTTGGTCAAAGCTATCTTTGTCCGTATCCAAACCGAGGTAGTCGTAAAAGTGAACCACTGGGAAACCAAAATTATTGCGATAGTCTTGCTCTGAGAGCGGCGCCCTACCCCGCTTGGCGAGTAGTTGGTTGAGCACATCAACACAGAGCGTGGTATCGTTGAGCAGAGTGCCGTTCCAGTCCCAAATAGCGTGTTTGTACCGTGCAGCCATTTAGTCGATTAAGTCAGGTCTGCGTTGAAACAGGACTGCTGGGACTTGCATGAGTGCCAAAAAGATCAAAGTGCCCTCAAGCCCCGGAACGCCGAGGCGTTCACCGCGATCTGCCGCATCCATGTAGCTAAACATCACCGAAACTACCATCACGAACACGAAGGCGATCGAACAGGCAACCAGCAGCCCGTAGACTAATTTCCACCGAGCGTCTGAGACCCGTTTAAACGGAAGATTTAGCACAATACCATATAAGACGAAGTAACTGGCTTTAATACTGTAGAAAATGCCCTCTAGCCCTCGGACCACAGAGACAATTGCTGCACAGATTAAAATGCACCCAAGTGCATGTCCTGCCCAACGAGCATAGCGCACCCCATCGGGCACTGGTGGTTTTGGTTCGTCAGTTGACATGGTCTTGTTAAAATAATGACTAAAATTTGAGTTCACGGACTATTCAGTTGCTGTGTATCTGAAAGATACACTGGATCTTTGAAGCCATCGCTTAAAAGGCTGGCAAGCAATGTATAAATGGCGTCGAAAGACACTAGTATCAGTGGACTTAAGTCGAGCGACATTGTCTAAAACTAGGGCACGATGCGATTGCGTGTGGTACAAACGTCGAATGCCCCGCATCGGGTCTCGATCGGAGGATTTAAACTGTTGCGAATATGCGTGAGCGATCAATGTAGTGAACAAATTATCATTTAAACTTGCCATAATTAAAGTGATACTCAATCTGAATAATAAATTAATACGTAATAACTCACTCACAACTAATATGGCCGCAAAAGCACAAATCAAAAAAGTCACACGCAACCCTGAAGCTGATCGCAAAAACTTGGATCTTGCAATTTCTGGTATCAATAAGGAATTCGGCAACGGCGCAATCATGCGCTTAGGTGAGGCGACAAAAATGGAAATTGATGTCATTTCCACTGGTTCGATCGCAATTGACTTGGCCACAGGTATTGGCGGTCTCCCTCGCGGGCGTGTCTGTGAAATCTACGGTCCTGAGAGTTCCGGTAAGACGACATTCTGTTTGAGCATCATCGCACAAGCTCAGAAGCAAGGTGGGAACGCCGTGTTTATTGATGTGGAACACGCGCTCGACCCACGTTATGCGAAGGTGGTAGGTGTCGATCTTGAGAATTTAATGGTGTCACAACCCGAAAGTGGCGAGGACGCACTAAATATTACTGAAACGCTGATTCGTTCAGGTGCGGTCGATATTATCGTCATCGACTCAGTCGCAGCCCTAGTTTCGAAACACGAGCTAGATGGTCAGATGGGCGATACGACCGTTGGCCTTCAAGCGCGCATGATGAGCCAAGCGATGCGCCGGCTTACCGCATGTATTAGCAAATCACAATGTGTGGTACTCTTTACCAATCAGATTCGCGAGAAAATTGGAGTTATGTTTGGTAGCCCTGAAACACAGCCCGGCGGTCGTGCACTCAAGTTCTTCTCGTCGGTCCGTATGGATATTCGTCGAATTGGTCAGATTAAGGAATCGGCGGGCAAAGTGGTCGGCAATCGAACGCGGATTAAGATGGTCAAGAATAAGGTCGCTCCGCCATTTACGGAGACTGAATTCGACATCATGTACAATGAAGGTATTTCTCATTCAGGATCACTAGTCGATCTAGGCGTTGAGCATAAGATGCTCGATAAGAAGGGCTCATGGATCTCATATAAAGGCGAAATGATTGGCCAAGGCCGTGAAGCTGCGAAGCAACACATCAAAGATAATCCTGAATTAGCCGCAGAGTTGACACAACTGATTATGTCTAAAGTCCACGTTCGTGGCGGTGAATCACTCACAGGTGAAGCGGCGCAAGCCGAGTAGCGCAGCTCTAATAGCAGCAAATGTCTAAACCTAAGGCCTAAATTCTTTGGTTTCGTTTAGTGTAAGTCTAATGCTGTTAAAACAGAACGTGTAATTTAGCCAAAGGTATCAATTTGCTGCTTCCTCCCCCTCACCTTTTTGTGCGAGGAGGGAGCCACGCAGCTATCAAGATGGGCTGTCGAATATGCTTTAAGTGCGAGTGTACATTTTCGGGCTTACCTCCCTCCCCTCATCGGAAAAAATAGACGTTGGATTTTATTTTCGAGGCGTCATCTGCTAGGACTACAAGCGATTGAGCCAACTAATAATCTATGAGTGAAGCGCCATTGTTTTAGTCTCAGCTAAAATAACCCCTATATTTCCGTATGTATATCTGCTTAAAGGGCTTGCGTTTATTTCATGCGTGACTTCCAAGGATATGAATCTGTCTAAATCATGATTTCCAAAAATGTGAGTGATTGTGAGTATCAATGGGGCCTACTGGGTGTTTATTAGTGATTTTAAGCCATCAAAGGCGTGTCTATTATTCACTCTACGTGCCTTACTCCAGATTGGTCCGCATTCATCGTTAAATAAAGCGCTTTAGATGTGTACTTGACGCCACGGCATATGTGACGAACTTTGCGCCATTATGCCTGCTACTGATACAATAGTTGCTCTTTCAACTCCCGCTGGCGAATCGGCGATCGCTGTGATTCGCTTAAGTGGTCCCGCCTGTGCGGAGCTCTCGGCTCGAATACTGGGCCGTGATCAAGCGCTACCGCCCCGCTATGCGCATTTTGGGAGCTATATGGATGTTGCTGGTTCGATCATTGATGACTGTGTCTTCACATACTTCGAGTTGGGTAAGTCTTTTACGGGCGAAGCGATGCTTGAAATCGCTCCACATGGAAACCCATTGATCGTGCAGAAGATTTTGGCAGATCTCATGTCTCGGGGCTGCCGATCCGCAGAGCCGGGTGAGTTTACGCGTACCGCCTTCTTAAATGGAAAGATGGATTTGAGCCAGGCCGAGGCGGTTTCAGATCTGATTCGAGCGCGCTCAGATCGTAGTATCGAGGTGGCGCAACGTCAGCTACATGGTTCAGTAGGACGTAAGATGAGTGAGTTGACGGATCGGCTGTTAAGTGTGATGGCGCATCTCGAAGCATATATCGATTTCCCTGAAGAAGATTTGCCCAGTGAGAATCAGCAAGGACCTGCTTCAGAGCTGCGAAAGTTAATCAATGAGGTTGTGGAACTAATTGACACTCAACGCTATGCAGCATTACTGCACGAGGGGGTTAAGACGCTGATTATTGGTGAGCCCAATGTGGGTAAGAGTAGTTTGATCAATGCGCTGACCGGATCGGATCGGTCTATTGTTAGCGATATACCTGGCACGACTCGTGACTATATCTCAGCGTTCTTGATGGTGGGGCCTTGGCGTATCGAGATTTTGGATACGGCTGGCTTGCATGAGGCGAGTGACGCGATTGAGCAAATTGGCATCAATCATACGATCGAACAGGCCGAAACTGCAGATTTCTTTTTATTGATGTTGAATGCTGCATCGCCCTCCCCTGCCCTGCCTGAATCTCTTTTGTCTCGTATGACGCCCAAGAACACGATCGTGATTGAGAACAAAATTGATCTGCCAAATGTACTTGAGCATCATTCCTTCATGGCGGAATTTCAGCACGCGCGCCTCTCGCTGCTAGCGCACGACGGGCTGCAGGCGTTCCGCGAGCTCTGGATGCAATCAATTGAATCCGCAGTCCAGCAGCCGAATGCGACCGATGGTGTGGTCGTCAATGCGCGCCATGCGAACGCGCTGCGTGAGGCCTGTGATTCGCTAGGGTTAGCTGCTCAGAAAATGAAGGATGATGATTTGTCCGAGCTGATCGCATCGGATCTTCGTGCTGCGGTGGAGTCCATCGGTAAAGTCGTCGGCAAGGTGGATAATGATCGTATGCTCGACAGTCTATTTAAACAGTTTTGTATCGGAAAATGAGTGGTGGATTAAAATTCGGGCCTAAACAGCCCTACGATGTGATAGTCTGTGGCGCTGGCCATGCCGGCTGTGAAGCCGCCCTTGCTGCTGCGCGGTTGGGTGCCGATGTCTTGATGCTGACAGGCAATTTAGACACCGTCGCTCAAATGAGCTGCAATCCAGCGATTGGCGGCCAGGCTAAGGGCCATATGGTGCGTGAGATCGATGCCTTAGGGGGCGAGATGGCAATCAATACGGATACTACTGCGATTCAGTTTCGTTTGTTGAATGCATCTAAGGGGCCCGCTGTGCAGGCGCCACGTGCGCAGTGCGATAAGAAGGCGTATCAGTATCGGATGAAGCACGTGCTCGAGTTACAGGCCAACCTTGACCTGTTTCAGGCGATGGTACAGGGACTTATTTACGAAGACGGCCGTGTTGTTGGAGTACGAACCAACCTCGACGTAGATTTCTATGCTAAGACGGTGGTAGTCACCACGGGTACGTTTCTGCGTGGCTTGATGCACGTGGGCAAAAACACTAATAAGGGCGGACGCATGGGGGATGTCTCTGCAGAGGGGCTTTCAGGGTCTTTTCAAGAGGCGGGCATCGAACTCGAACGCCTGAAAACTGGCACGCCCGCACGTATTCTGGGTAGTAGTATTGATTTTAGCCAACTCGAAGAGCAGCAGGGAGATCCTGAACCCACGTTGTTTGCTTTTTATGATACACGCGGGGTGGATAATGTGTTCCACGTGGAACAAACGGAGCAGGGCGCTCGTGAGTCAGAACATGAATTGTTCCATGTGGAACATCCGGGGCAGCGCAAGCTGGGGTGGTTGCCGGGCAAAGACCAAGTGTCTTGTTGGATGACTTACACGGGATCGGAGACGCGGCAGGTGGTAACGGATAACCTACACTTGTCGCCGATGTATTCAGGGCAGATCGAGGGCACTGGGCCGCGCTACTGCCCAAGTATTGAGGACAAGTTCGTCCGCTTTGCTGACAAGGAACGACATATGCTATTTCTTGAGCCAGAAGGGCGTAATACCAACGAATGGTATATCAATGGGCTCTCAACCAGTTTACCTTTTGGCGTTCAGTTAGACATGTTGCGTAGTATCGATGGCCTGGAGAAAGTCCATATGCTACGCCCGGCGTATGCGGTGGAGTATGACTTCGCCCCGCCGACACAGCTTTTCCCCACGCTTGAGTCAAAGAAGGTGGAAAACTTATTTTTCGCGGGCCAGATTAACGGGACCTCTGGTTATGAGGAGGCGGCAGGTCAGGGGCTTATTGCCGGCGTCAATGCAGTGCAGAAGTTGCGCGGCAGTGAGCCATTAGTGTTGAAGCGTCACGAAGCGTATTTGGGCGTACTGATTGATGATCTAGTCACGAAGGGAACCAAAGAGCCATATCGGATGTTTTCCAGTCGTGCCGAACACCGACTATTGTTTAATCATCCGAGCGCTGAGATGCGCCTGATGGAGCATTCAGAAAGGCTGCAACTTGTTGATAGTAAACGACTAGGGAGAATTAAATTGAAAGCTGCTAAGGTTGCGGAGTGGACGCAGCGGTTGGAACACGAGCGTAGGGCAGGGGAAAGCTATGCGCTGCACCTGCGCCGTTCTCATTCGCAGGACGACTTTCCGCAAGCGTTGAAAGCTGAATCTAAAGAGGTGCGTGGAGAGGTGCACTACCGCGTCGTTTTCAAGGGCTATCTTGAACGTGAAAGGAAGCAGATTGAGAAGATGAAGCACATCGACCACATCCGTATCCCGGACGACTTCACTTACGCCAATGTCAAAGGCCTGCGCAGTGAAAGTGCGCAAAAGTTGATCGAAATTATGCCGCGCACGCTGGGGCAGGCCAATCGTATCAGTGGCGTGAATCCTGCGGATATCAGTATTCTAATGGTGCACCTCGAGGCGCGTCGCGCGAACAAGGTGAAAAAGGGATAGATACGGGTCGAGCGCCCCTTTGTGTCGTGGCGGTGACAATTGTGTGACGGCTGGGTAAAATCGGTTGAATGTCTACACTCTCAGTGTTTATACGTTGACGCAGAGGGACTTATTTTCGTTTTAGCGAAATATGTAAGTGCCTAAAGATTGGTCGTTTCTTCTCGATTGTGAGCGCTTGTTGGACATTAATTCTACAATATGCACACTCTTAAAGCCCAGCGTATCCTAGTTGTCGATGATGAGCCTGATGTCACAGAGTTATTGAAGTATAAATTCGAGCAGGAGGGCTATCGCTGTAAGATGTTGAATGATCCTTTGTTATTTGCCAGTACTGCGCGCGACTTCGAGCCTGAGATCATGATTTTTGATATCATGATGCCTGAGCTGAGTGGTTTGCAGCTGTGCCGCATGGCGCGCGCTGATCCGTTACTGAAGAATGTCCCTATCATTTTTCTGACAGCGCGTGGAGAAACGGAAGATCGGATTAAGGGTTTGGAGCTGGGTGCGGACGATTATTTGCCTAAGCCGTTTAACATGAAGGAGCTATCGATCAGGGTGGGGAAGCTTCTAGCGCGTAGCGCAACAGCGACACCGACGACCAAGGCCATGCGTATCGAAATCAGTGGGGTGGTGATTGATGAGGAATTGCACCAGTTGCGTATCGATGGGGTAGAGGTGATTCTAACTGCGACCGAGTTTCGTTTGCTACAACTATTGATGGAGCGCAAGGGGCGCGTGCAGTCGCGGGAGCACTTGCTCGTGGCTGTTTGGAACTATGACACGGATATTGAGACGCGCACGGTGGACACGCACGTGCGGCGTGTGCGAGAAAAGTTGGGTCCGTATGCACATTTGATTGAGACCGTTCGCGGGGTCGGCTACCGTGCCGTTAATATCGAATGATTATTTTTCTAACTGTCTTGTTGTGCGTGTTGTTGATCACATTTTGGATCTCGGCGCTAAAGACCCGTCGCACGGTTGGGGAGCTGCAAGAGTCGGTACGCTTGAGTCGGTGCATGTTGTTGAATGAGAGCTCGGCTTCGATGAATCGGCTTGGTCTGCCTGGCCTGATTAAGGAAACAAATAGCCTAATCGATCGTCATCGCGATTACCTCGACGTGGAATCAGGGCTTTCGAATCAGTTGGAGGCGATGTTGGGGTCGATCCAGGAAGCGGTGATTATCTTTAATGGCCAGCATGTGATTGAATTTGTGAATGATTCGGCTCAGCGCTTATTTCAGCGCGCGCGAGCATTAAAAGGCGCGCGCTTGGAGACTGCGTTGCGTTCGCCCAGTCTGCTAGATTTTTTAAATGCGTATCGCGAGGATCACAGGTTGAAGCGGCAGGAGGTGAGTGTCGAGCGTCTCGGTGTGGTCCTCTGGTTTGAGGTGTCTTGTGTGGAGGTGCGTGGCGTGTCTGCGCTGCATGCAGGGTCGACTCTATTGGTACTGCACGACATCACGCGGTTAAAGGGGCTCGAGGAGGTGCGGCGCGATTTTGTGGCAAATGTATCGCATGAGTTCCGCACGCCTTTAACAATTATTAAAGGCTTTGCGGAAACGCTGGCGGAAGACCATGCGACTTTACCAGTGGAGACGCGCGCGCGTTTTTTGGATAAAATTGTAAATAATGCACAGCGTTTGCATGTCTTAGTGGAAGATCTGCTGGAGTTGTCGCGCCTGGAGTCCCAGCCAGAGCAAATACAGCCTGTAGTGCAGTCGTTGCAGCAACTATTGGAGGAGGCGGTGGAGCAGTATGTGCCGCGGCTGAATGCCGAGTGCCAGGCAATCAAGCTAAATTTTGATGAGCGGGTAGGGGAGTTTGCCTTTGATCGCTTTAAGATTCAGCAGGTGATTGATAATTTAATCGAGAATGCGTTTCGCTATGCGTCTGATTTTACTCTGCTGGCGATCTCGGTTCAATACGATGACCAGAAGAACAGAGTGCTGTGCACGATTACAGATGACGGGCCTGGCATTCCAGAAAAAGACGTCCCACATTTGTTTGAGCGATTTTATCGGGTAGATAAAGGACGTTCGCGTGACAGTGGCGGCACGGGCCTAGGCTTGAGCATCATTAAGCATATTGTGCAACAGCATGGTGGCAGCGTCTCAGTGGAGAGCGAAGCGGGGCAGGGGGCGGCGTTTCATTTTAGCTTACCCTACGTGCGGTCGCGGCCGGAGGAATGAAATGGAGAAGCTAGAGGGGCAGTGCCCCTGAATGTGCTGCGGACTCAGGTGCTCCCCGATCTGACGATCGAGGCTATATTGTTGTGTGGGCTCGATCCTCAAATAGGGGGATCGGTGGGTCTCAACTGCCTTGACCTTGCGGAGTGTGGCGGTGCATAAACGGGCAATATGGAAATTTCAGCAGCGCATGCCCGTGAATTGGAAAAGCAAACAGAGCGTAAAGCCGCATTGAAGGTTGAGTGTGACGCTGCCTTTGAAGGAGTGGATCGTATCCTGTTTGAAGCTGGTTGTGGGCATGGGCATTGGCTCACGAGTTACGCAGAAGAAAACCTCGAGCAAGCCTGTGTGGGGATTGATCTCATCTCATGGCGGATTCGCAAAGGTCTCGATAAGCGGGATAAGCGCCAGCTGCAGAATCTGCATTTCTTCAAAGCAGAGTTGGGTGAGTTTCTAGAAGTGCTGCCGGAGCAGATTCGCTTTGATATGACGGTGCTCCTTTTTCCTGATCCTTGGCCCAAAGCGAAGCACCATCGCCGTCGTATGGTGCAAACTGGATTTCTAGATGAGGTGGCGCGGCGCACGGATCTAGGCGGGCGGTTCTGCTTTCGATCAGACGATTTGCCCTACTACGAATGGACTGTGGAGCATTTGCAGGCGCACCCGGAGTGGGAGATCGACACGGCGGCAGAGTGGCCGCACGAGATGGAGACGTATTTCCAGGAATTGATGGACGGATACCACTCGGTGGTGGCTCGTCGGGTCTAGGCGATGCGCCTAGATGACGTCGAGCCAGAGGATCAGGGTGATTTGGCAGACGGCTGCGATACCTAGCAGTGCATAGGCAAACAACATAAATAGATCTGTGGCGAATCGTCGTTCACGATTCGGCGGGTTACGTGGCGCTAGTGGCTTTCCTGCTACGCGCTGTCCGCTGACGATATCAGAGCCGCCTTTGCGGTCGCGAAGACGTGCGATGCTGTCAGTTAAATTGGTCGGGCTACTCATGATGAAGACTGTTGATGTTAGAAGGATCACCTGATGTGCCGCGCGGGGCAAGTTTAGATCTGAGTCGTTGAATTGATAAGCACTATAAGTATAGCTAATGGTGGGAATTGAAAAAAAACATTCGGTTATTGACGCGACTACTTCGCGGCGACATCAAGTTCGCTTTTCCAGTGGTTTCTTGCCACAAAAATAACACACTTTTTAGTTCTTCTTGAACCAACGACTAACAACCTTTCTCTTCCTTTTTGGAACAGTGACATCTCTGCAAGCCTCAGAGGGTGGCGTTAGCGCGTCTCCCTACAATTTGACGGAGATCTTCGGCCTGCCACTGACCAATTCGATTGTGACGACATGGGCGATATCGATCGCATTCATTTTGTTGATCCGCTGGGCGGTAGGGACTCCGACGCTGATCCCTAGTAAGGGACAAGCAGTCGTTGAAAGTTTGATCGAGGGGCTGCGTGGTTTGTTGCTGCCGATTGTCGGTAAGAAGGCATTCCCGATGACATTCCCTCTGTTGATCGGTCTGTTCATCTATATTTTGATTCACAATTGGAGTGGCTTGATTCCAGGTGTGGGTGTGTTTGGTCATGTTGATGATCACGGTCACTTCAGTTACTGGATGCGTCCTGCCAATGCAGATTTGAATTCTACCTTCGGTATGGCGCTGGTCGCAATGCTCGCATGGTTGATTATCAGTCTGAAAGTGGCCGGCCCGAAGTTCTTCATCTGGGAGCTTTTCGGTAACAAGGCGGACAAGAAGGAAACACCAGCAGCGATCTATCTATTGCTGGCGCCGATCTTCCTTATGGTAGGTGTTATTGAAGTTGTTTCGATCGCGTTCCGCCCGGTTTCTCTTTCGTTCCGTCTGTTTGGCAACGTTTTTGGTGGCGAGAACCTCTTGACTAGTATGACTGGTATGGCGCCATACCTTGTGCCGATTCCTTTTTACTTCTACGAAGTGCTGGTCGGTGTCGTGCAGGCGTTGATCTTCACCTTGTTGGTCGCAATTTATATTGGCCTGATGACCAATCACGACGAAGAAGCACACTAAATTTTTAAATCCTTTCCGTGCTCGGGACCATGTAGCAATTCGTGGACGACGCAGAAAACACTAACTACAAAACTCAATAATACATATTATGTTCGATATCCTCGCAGAAATTACAGGTAAGATTCACGTCGCAGCAGCAGCCCTTGCAGTGCCTATCGGCATTGGCCTCATCGGTCTCAAAGCTTGTGAATCTGTAGGTCGTAACCCAGAAGCAGCCACTAAAGTGCTGGTTCAGTCTATTATCGCAATGGCTTTCGCTGAAGCGATCGTGTTCTTCGCGATCTTCCTTGGCTAATCTGGATACTTAAGTCTTTGCCGGCGGTCTTCGGGCCGCCGGCACTTTCTGACTCTTTTCTTTCCCACTCCGTTTTCTCTATGAAGGCCACTTTCATCACTCTGCTACTAGCACTCTCACTACCACTCGGTCTCGTAGCCGCTGGCGCTACACACGATGCAGTCGTTGCTCACGGCGAAGAAGCTGCCCCGGCAGAAGGCAACAAGTTGACGATGATCACCGACAAGTTCGGCGTTACAGTGCCGACTCTCGTCGCGCAGATGGTCAATTTCTGCTTGGTTGCATTCGTCCTGTATAAATTTGCCGTTAAGCCAATCGCTGCCACGCTCGACGAGCGCCAGCAGAAGATCGCTGACGGACTTCAGTATGCTGAAGAAATGAAGACCCAACTCGCTGAAGCTGAGCGCGAACGCGCTGAGAAGATCAAGCAAGCTGCGATCGATGCTCAAAAAATTCTGACTGAGTCCCGCGAACAGTCCAAGGAGATGATCGAGCAGAAGACACAAGAGGCTGCTGCGCAGGCTGAAGCAATCATCCGCAAGGCGAGCGAAGCGACCGAACTCGAGCGCCAGAAGATGCTCTCTGATGTACGCCAAGAGGTTGCCCGCCTCGTGGTCGCCACTTCTTCTAAGGTGCTCTCTCGTGATCTTTCTGATTCTGAGAAACAAACCTTTTCCGATTCTGCTGCCAAGGAATTGGCTAGCGCAGGTAACTAAGCCTTAGTTTTTCTATCCGATGAAACGCGATCAAAAGATCACCCGCTTAGCCAAGAAGCTCGTCGAGCTCTCGAAGGACAATGGTGTCGTGACTGAAGCCAAAGTTGGCGAAGTCCTCGCCGGCCTCAAGCAGGTTCAACACCGCCATCATCTTACGGTTCTCAAGACCTTTCTGAACTATCTCCGCCGCGAGATCGCTCTGCAGACGGCCGTGGTGTCGACTCCAGCCGCTTTGAGTGACGAAGCATTGAAAGCAATTGAAGCAACCTATTCCAAAATGTATGGCCGCCCTGTAACTGCGGTCACGAAACAAGATACTTCTCTGATTGCCGGTGTGCGTGTGCGCGTCGGTGACGATGTGTATGATGCGTCCGTCGCCGGTCGCCTTCAGCGCCTCGCCGAGAATGTTAAGTAAGCAACATTCATACCTTCTCACTTTTAAACCTTCCCACTTTTCCTACTTCCTCTCCATTAGTTTCTCATGAGCTCTATAGTCGAACAAATTGAAAACGAGATCGCTAGCTTCCAAGCCGGCGCCGTCAAATCTAACACTGGTAAAATCGTCTCCATCGCTGATGGTGTCGCCAAGCTCGAGGGCTTGTCCGGAGCCATGTATAACGAAATGATCGATTTCGGTCAGGGCGTTTACGGAATCGCCTTGAATCTTGAAGAAGATGAAGTCGGTTGCGTGATCCTTGGTGATTACTCCAAGTTGAAGGAAGGCGACGAAGCCTCCACAACTGGTAAACTACTTTCCGTTCCTGTCGGCATGGGCCTGCTAGGTCGTGTGGTCGACGCGATTGGTAACCCAATCGACGGCAAAGGACCAATCAACTCGACAGAGACATATCCTGTTGACCAGATCGCACCAGGCATCATCCCACGTAAGTCGGTTGATCAGCCAATGCAGACTGGTATCATGTCGATCGACTCGATGATTCCCATCGGCCGTGGTCAACGTGAGCTCATCATTGGCGACCGCTCCACGGGCAAGACAACCATCGCGATTGATACCATCATCAATCAAGCGAAGATCAACAACCAGCACCGCAACGAAGACGGTACCTTTCCAGAAGGCTTCCGCCCGGTTTATTCGATCTACGTTGCGATTGGTCAGAAGAATTCAAACATCGCTCGCACTATTGCGGTCCTCGAGAAGGCCGGCGCGATGGAATATACCATTATCGTTTCTGCATCTGCTGGAGACAATCCAGCCAACCAATACATCGCACCATTCTCCGGTGCATCGATGGGGGAGTTCTTCATGAACAATGGCATGGATGCGCTCATCGTCTATGATGATCTCTCAAAGCAAGCGGTTGCGTATCGTCAAATTTCCTTGATTCTCAAGCGCCCATCCGGACGTGAAGCGTATCCTGGCGACGTCTTTTACCTCCACTCCCGTCTCCTCGAGCGCTCCGCTCGTGTGAATGAGGACAATGGTAACGGTTCGCTTACAGCGCTGCCGATCATTGAGACTCAAGCAGGCGACGTTTCGGCTTATATTCCGACCAACGTGATTTCGATCACTGACGGTCAGGTTTTCCTCGAAACAGATTTGTTCAATCAAGGTATCCGCCCAGCGGTATCGGTTGGCCTGTCCGTTTCTCGTGTGGGTTCTGCAGCGCAGATCAAGGCGATCAAGAAAGTTGCTGGTAAGGTGAAACTTCAGCTCGCGCAGTTCCGCGAACTCGCAGCGTTCGCTCAGTTCGGCTCCGACCTCGACTCAAAGACCAAGGCTCAGCTCGAGCGTGGTGCACGTGTGGTTGAGCTCTTCAAACAAACAGCTTTTAATCCAATTCCTGTCGAAGTTCAGTCCTCATTGATTTATGCCGTTCAAAACGGCTACTTCGATGCGATTGAAGTCAGCCAGATTGTGGCAGCCACTTCTAGCCTCCGTGAGTTCCTCGAAACACGTGGGGCGAAGGTGATGGACACTATCCGTGCTGAAAAAGCAATCAGTGACGAATCCGAAGCAGCGCTTAAAGCATCCCTCGCCGAGTGGGTGGCTGGGTTCTCCGCTTAAGCTTGTCCGCTTACGTAATTTCTAATTCTTAATTAAATAGAATGGCTAATCTTCGCGACATCCGCCGCCGCATCAAGTCGGTTAAGAATACCCGGCAGATCACGCGTGCGATGCAGCTGGTTTCTTCTTCCAAGATGAAACGAGCTCAGAACGCCGCTGTAGCAGGCCGTCCATACGCGCTGCTCCTAGCTGACTTGCTCGATACCGTCGGCGAAAAGCTCGATCTGTCCGGTGCTACGATTTCGCACCCCTTCTTTGAGAAGCGCGAAGTCAAGACACGTGGTATTTTGATCCTCTCCACTGACAAGGGCCTTTGTGGCGCGCTCAACACCAATCTGTTTCGTAAGATTGTTGAAGAGGTCAAGGGAGACGCAAAGTTTATCAGTGTCGGGCGTAAAGCGACTCAGTTCATCTCACGTTCCGAGCGCGACCTTATTGCAGACTTTACTATTTCGGATAAAGCAACGTTCTCTGAACTGCGCCCAATGCTGAAGCTGCTGATCGATGCGTATAAAAACGGCGAAGTCGACACTATCGAAGTCGCTTACCCGAGCTTTGTGAACGTCCTCGTGCAGGAGCCTGTGCTTCAGTCCCTGCTGCCGATCGTTGATCTGCGTGAAGTATTGGATCAGCTCAAAAAACGCGTCGCCGACCTTCCATCCTTGGAAGCACGTGGCGACACTCGTGAAATGGTTTTTGAACCAACCGCAGAAACTGTTCTCAATGCACTTCCCGACCTTTATGTAAAGGTCATCATCCACCAACTCCTTCTCGAAAGCCGTGCTGCTGAATATTGTGCACGTATGGTCGCCATGAAGGCTGCTACGGATAACGCGTCAACTCTGGTTGACGATCTCACTCTCGATTACAACAAGGCACGCCAAGCTGCGATTACTCAGGAAATTCTTGAAATCGCCGCCGCCGCATCTGCCCACTAGTTGAACCTTCCTACTTTTTCACAACCAAACTTTTTCACCTTCTAATCACCATGAGCAAAAACGGTAAAATTGTCCAAGTCATCGGCGCCGTCGTCGACGCCTCCTTCCCACAAGATAACGTCCCCGAAATTTACGACGCCATCACAATCGCCTTCGCTATTGGCGGCGTTGAAAAGAGCCTTACACTCGAAGTGCAACAGCACTTGGGCGAAGGTCTTGTCCGTGCGGTTGCGATGACATCCACCGACGGACTCGTCCGCGGCATGGAAGTCGTCGGCACTGGGTCTTCAATCTCTGTCCCCGTAGGTCCAGCCGTTCTCGGCCGCATCTTTAACGTGACGGGTGATACCGTGGACGAAAAGGGTCCAGTCGCAACGGACGAGCGTCGCTCGATCCACCGCCTGCCGCCAGAACTAATCGACCAAGCAACAGATGCCGAGATCCTCGAGACTGGCATCAAGGTCATCGACCTTATTTGCCCGTTCACTAAGGGTGGTAAAGTGGGCGCTTTCGGTGGTGCGGGTGTTGGTAAGACCGTCGTCATCATGGAGTTGATCAACAACATCGCTAAGGCGCACGGTGGTTACTCCGTATTCGCCGGTGTGGGTGAGCGTTCTCGTGAGGGTAATGACCTTTACCACGAAATGTCTGATGCAGGCGTGATCGACCAAAAGGATATCAGTAACTCGAAGGTTGCTCTGGTTTATGGTCAAATGAACGAGCCTCCTGGTGCACGTATGCGTGTCGCGCTTTCCGGTCTGACCATGGCTGAATACTTCCGTGACGAAAAGAACCAGGACGTTCTGCTGTTCGTAGATAACATTTTCCGTTTCTCTCAAGCCGGTGCCGAGGTGTCTGCGCTGCTCGGTCGTTCACCTTCTGCCGTGGGTTACCAGCCAACACTTTCTCAGGAAATGGGTAACCTTCAGGAGCGTATCACCTCCACAAAGAAGGGTTCGATTACTTCGTTCCAAGCGGTTTATGTCCCTGCGGATGATTTGACTGACCCTGCGCCAGCCAACACCTTCGCTCACTTGGACTCTACCATCGTGCTTGAGCGTTCGATCGCTGAGCTTGGCATCTACCCAGCGGTGGATCCTCTTGCTTCGATCTCCAATGCACTTGACCCAGCGATCGTTGGCGAGGAGCACTACCAATGTGCACGTGGCGTACAGAACGTGCTGCAGCGCTACAAGGATCTTCAAGACATCATCGCGATTCTTGGCCTGGACGAGCTTTCTCCTGAAGATAAGCAAACTGTTTACCGTGCACGTAAGGTACAAAAGTTCCTTTCGCAGCCATTCCACGTTGCTGAAATCTTCACCGGCACACCTGGTGAATACGTTTCGACTGCAGACACCATTAAGGGTTTCCAAATGATCCTGAATGGTGAGTGCGACGACCTTGCCGAGAACGACCTCTACATGAAGGGCGGAATCGATATGGCGATCGAAGCTAACAAAAAGGGCTAATCCGAATGTCACTTACACTCGAAATCATTACACCTGACGAACGCGTCCTCAGCATTGAGGCCGATCAGGTCGTATTGCCGACTGAGTCGGGCGAGGCAGGTATTCTTACTGGTCACATCCCGATGGTCACCAAAGTCGTCGCAGGCGAACTCAAGGTGATCAAGGGCGGCAACACAGAGTTCATCGCAGTCGACAATGGCTTCGCCAAGGTCCTCGGTAACACCATCTCGGTGCTCACTGAAGCTGCCGTCGATGTCAAAGACATCGACCTCTCCGAAGTCGAATCAGCCCAAGCGCGTGCTGAAGAAGCCCTTCGCATCGCAGCAGCCGAAGGGCACGATCCCAGCGAAGTTGACCGTCTCGAGTCTAGCATTCAGTTCTTAATTACGCAGAAGCTTGCTAAAGGTCGTCGTCGCTAAATTCGACTCATATAATTTCCAAAAACGCGCTCCTGCAAGGAAGCGCGTTTTTTTATGGAGCGTGGCTACTCGCCATTAACAAGGATTGTTAAAACCACGACCGAAGCCACTGTTGTATTTACACGATTTAAAGAGCGAAGGATAAATAGGGTACGACTATGGAATTGAAACAGGTTAAAGGTAAGCGTTGGGATCATTTGAAGATTGAAGGCGATCGCATACACCATGAATGGGATCTCGGACGTGAGAGCGGCAGCCGTAGCACGGCGCTAGCAAATATCGATCCGCATGTCGGGCAGCAGCTTAAAAAAACTGAAGGGAAATTGCCGTATTTAGTCATGACAATTGTTCTCGCAGGGCTAATGTTTTGGGCGACTCAGGGTGATGCGGTAAACCTGTTGTTTTGGGGGATGATTCCGACTTTTTTCGTCGTATTTCTAGTCATCGCTTTTCGGATACGTTCTAAGGACGCGCGCTCGTTCGTCTACCTCCGAGATGGTTCAGTCTTTACTATCGTTCGTCACGATTGGGTTAGCGATGAGGCACGCGAAGCGTTTCTCATCGAGTTGAGTGTGGAGAAGTAGGCGCGACCACCTCAGTTGTGGCGTCGTTGCTTGCAACGGCTTCGGCAAGAGGCCTGTGCTCAATCACAATGGGCCGTTGCAAGTAACGACACTAGGATTCACACATAGCCTACGATTTAGAATGCACTACAATGCTTCAGTCGAAACTGCGATTTTGTTCGCGGAGGTGGCTGATTTTCCGGTTGCTTCAATCTCGATCCAATCGGCCATAATGCGGGCGCTTTCGCGCAGATAGATGTCGAAGTCTGGTTTGTCTTCTTCTTTCTCGATTGCTGCATCTTGCTCAGGTTCGACTGCAGCAACACCTGCTACTTGGTTATTGGTAGTCTCAGCGGCGGCGAGGGCAACTTCTACCGTGGCTGTTTCGAGCAGGTTCTGCTTCGAGAGTGCTTCTTGTTCTTCAGCAATTTTAAGAATATATTCTTCTTCGGCGTAGTTCGTCTCGCGGAATGTCTGGTAGGCATCGTCCATGCGGTCGATGACTATCCGATCTTTGATTTTGCGAGCAATGCGATGTTCGAGATCGAGCGAGATCGCTTGCTCGTCGTAGCGTGCTTTGCGCCACTCAATTTGCTCATTAAGGAATGCGAACTCTGCCAAGCTCGCTTGGCGTGCCCTGCTGTTTTGAGCGAGTGCGACCTTCAATGTAGGCTCTTCGGGACTAGAGATGTTGAGTTTCTTCCAATCGTTGAACCAGTCGACCTCGGCGATTTGATCCCAAGCGAGAGCATGTGGCAGATCAGATTCCCCGATCGGTAGAAACTCGTTCACCGATGGTAATACGATGTCCGATGGCACGCCTTTTAGTTGAGTCGAGCTGCCACCAGGTAGGTAGAATTGTTTAATGGTGATTTTTGAAGCGACTGGGCGAGCCTGTGGCTCCGCCGTATTTTGGAACCAAGAAAAAGTGGGGCGGGTGTTCATGTGGTAAACTTCTTGGACAGTACCTTTACCGTGCGTCGAGCTGTTGCCGACGACGAGTGCACGGCCATGGTCTTGCAACGCACCGGCAACAATCTCAGATGCGGATGCGCTGAAGCGTGAAGTCAGTACAATCAGCGGACCTTTCCATTCAAGGTTGAGGTCGCGGTCGGAGAGTACGTCAGTGCGGCCATCGGTATTACGCACTTGCACGACGGGGCCGACGGGGATGAAGAGTCCGGCCACGCGCACGGCTTCACTGAGCAGGCCGCCGCCATTCATACGAAGATCGAGAATGATACCTTGGGCCCCGGCCGCACTTAGCTTTTTGAGGAGTTCGGTGACGTCGCCAGCAGTGGTGGTCAATGTCCCTCCGGCTCCAATATTACCATAGAAAGAGGGTAGCTCGATGACTCCAACAGGAATGAGTTCGCCGTCGTCGGTGGGAATGTCGATTAATTTGGCGGATGCTAAGTTGGCGGTGAGTTTGACCTCACCACGTGTGATCGAAATATCTTTGCGTGCAGATGGATCGCCAGCGGAGCCAGGGCGAATGAGGAGGCGTACGATGCTGCCTTTCTTACCTTTAATTTTGCGCACGACGTAGCGCAGCTGCATGTCAACGACGTCTTCAAATTCGCCATCTTTACCTTGCGCCACAGCGAGAATTTTATCTTCGTCATGCAGCAGGCCAGATTCTTCGGCTGGGCCGCCGGGAAGGATTTGTTTAATAGTGCAAATGCCGTCGTCGTCCTGAAGGAGGGCGCCGATGCCAACAAACGAGTTCTGCACCGCAGAGTTGAAGCTTTCGAGCGTATCGGCGGAAAGGAAACTGGAGTGCGGATCAAACAGTTGAGTCATCGCATTGATGAAGGACTCTTGGACTTCGGCGGCCTCGCGATCGATGATGTAGGTGAGATTCCGCTCGTAGCGGCGGCGGATTTTCTCGCGGGCAGCGTCGAGTGTCTCGACCATAAATTCGGGCTTTTCGAGGAGGCGCTGAATCTTGGCAGGATCAAAGCTGTCGTCTTCTTGGTCTTCAACGTTGTCAGGATTCTTTTTTTCTCCGTATTCAAGTGGTTCTTCCTTTTCTTCGCTGGCGAGTGAGAGCAACTCGTTGAGGACCTCGTACTTTAAGCGACGCTCCCAGAGGTCATTGCTCTCTGCGGCAGTGCTGGGCCATTTGGCTTCGCGACGGTCAGGGGAGAAGTTCTCGTCTTCGCTAAAATCGAAGTCTTGGGTCAGTCGTTGGTAAGCCCAATCGGTGCGGGCCTGGACGTTGGCTTGATAGGCTGCATAGATTTCAAAAGCGGCATACAGGTTACCTTTCTGCAGGAAGTCTTCCATCGCATCGCCGAAGCGGAAGACGAAGTCATCGACCTCGCTGCGTAGGAAATACATGTGACCATAATCGAACGATTCGGTGAAGGCTTCGACGATCTCACTACCGTTGAGTTTCTCCATCTTGTCGTGTATATAATGGCGGGAATTGATAGTGTTCATTACCCAACGGGTTTGGTCTGCCATCTCCTTAGTCTGCTGGAATCCAGCGTAAGCAGGAGCCTGAAGCGTGACGAGTATGATGCAACTGAGGCGGGCAATGGTAGTAAATCTAGAAGTCATTAACAAAGTAGGTAAGTGTCTAAGGAAATGTGTTTGGTTCGTGCGCGTTGTGGCTGTGTTTATTTACTAAGGATGTCCTTGGCTCGGTCGAGGGTCGCTTTCTCGACAGGATTGAGCGAGCCAAAGCCGGAGGCATTGATTTTATCTAAGATACGATTAACCTCTTTCTGTAGGTCTTCGTTGCGCGCCATCGGCCGATTTACTTGGTAGCTGGTCTGTGCTGCGGTTTTTCTGCGGCGCTTAAACCATTCGGGCATTTCGATGCTTGGTCGCTTACTAGTCTGAGCAAAAGAGGATTTACCATTGTAGATATAGCGGAAGTAGAGCACGCCGACGAGGAAGCCGCCGAGATGAGCGGAGTGCGCGACGTGTGCAGTGCCGCCCAATTCGGCAAATACTAGCGAGTAGGTGGAGTAGCCAAGGAGCCCCCAGAAGAGCCACTTTGGTTTAACGGTTAACGGAATAACGAAGAACAGGAGTAGCGTAATTGGCTGCTCGGGGTGGCGCTGGCAGAAGAAGGTTAGGAGTGCAAACACTGCCGCTGAGGCACCGACGACGCTGCTGTCGCCGTTAAAGTGAAAAGTCAGATAAGTAAGTGCTCCGACAGCTGCGCCACTGAAATAGAGGATCAAAAACTGTTGCTTACCGAGCAGTGGCTCTAGGATTCGTCCGATAAAGAACAGGCCGAACATATTGCCTAGGAGATGCAGAATTGTCGTGGTGCTGTGCAGAAAAGCATAACTGAAGACGGTCCAGACCTTGAGGGCTTTGAAATTTTCTGAGCTAAATGCAAACCAGTCGGTGAGAAACGAATTCTGGCGACCGCCATTTCCAGGGAAACTAACATTCAGCACTTGCTGGAGCACAAAGATACTGATCGTCACAATGAGGAGAATCCTCACTGCGCTGGTCTGCCTAGCGTTAGGCTCAGGAGCTTGGCGCATATACGGTCGGTCGTAGAGCATAGAAATTTAAACGTAAATAGTTTGTGCCCCACCTGACCACATCAAAAGCCGCGTGTTTTCGTGTGCACGAGTATCACAAGAAATAGGGATTCTGTGCGGATTGCAATCGAAGCTTCTGATTTGACTCAAATCAGTCTTACTTGGCTTCCCGCTTGACTCGCATGCGAAATGCTCAATTTTCGCAGCATGGCAGAACTAGACGAAAAATGGCCGGAGAATGTTAATGGGAAATTCTATGTTGATGAGCAATGTATCGACTGTGATCTTTGCCGCGAAACGGCTCCGGATTTCTTCACCCGTAACGAAGACGGAGGGTACTCTTTTGTGCACAAGCAACCCGATTTGACTGACGAAGAGAGCGTCGCACTCTGTATGGAAGCCCTTGAAGGCTGCCCAGTCGAAGCGATTGGTGAAGATGGCGAAGGCTAGTTCCTTAAGCCAAATTAATTTCTAAGGCCCGCGAGTGATCGCGGGTTTTTTAGTTCAGCGTTGATGAGCGGGAAGGTCTCGATTGGAACGATAGATCGTTATATCTGAGAGGTAATCGGCGCTACTTTGAGCCCAAGCTCTCGGCTACGAATACCGTTTCCACACCGATGGGGAAAACAGCACCAGCACGGCGTAGAGTTCAAGGCGGCCGAGAATCATCAGTAGGGAAAGGAATACTTTGGTGGAATCTCTCAGAAAATGAAAATTTTTGGTGGGGCCGACAGCGTCGAAGCCTGGACCAATGTTAAATAAGGTCGCTTGAACTGCCGAGAATGAGCCCATGAAAGTGAGTTCGGGTTCGTTAGATGCAATAAAGAGCATCGATGCCACAACTAGAAATAGCATGAGCATCAGAAAGATGATAACGCTGCTAATCGCCCCTTGACTGAGGGTTTGGCCGCCCATTCGCATCGGCTTAGTGATGTTTGGGCGGAAGGATTGCTTCACGCTTTGCACCGCGGCGCGTAATGCGATCACGACGCGCACTACTTTAACTCCGCCGCTGGTCGAACCCGAACAGCCTCCTATTAGCATCAAAATAAGCAGCAACATCTTGGCAGCCGGCAGCCAGGTGTCGTAATCCATGGTCGAATAGCCAGTCGTCGTCATAATGGAAACGGCTTGGAAGGCTGCGGTGCGGATACTGTTATGGTCAGGGAGCTCTCCTGTGAGCTCGACAAGATAGAGCGTCAGAAGAGCAGTACTAGTAAGGAGTATGACGTAAAACCAGTATATCTCGTTGTATTTAGCTAATCCCTTGGTGCGCCCGCGGAGCAGTCGTATGGCGAAGACGAAGGTCGTTCCTGAAATTGTCATAAATACAATCGAAATCCATTCGAGTGTCGGACTTTGGAACTGTTGCATACTCATGGGTTCGGTGCTAAACCCACCCGTTGCGATGGTGGTCATGGCGTGGTTGATCGCCTGGAACCAATTCATCCCTCCCATCTCATAGGCGATCATACAGATCCCTGAAAGAGCTAAGTAATAAAGCATTAAGTAGAACGCACCGCTTTGGATACGGCCGTGATCAAAGTCTGCCGAAGTCCCCGAAGATTCATTACTGAACAGGATTTTTGCGCCGGCACCGAGCGAGGAAAGGATCGCGACGAAAAAGACGACCACCCCTAGGCCGCCGACCCACTGGCTGAGTGAGCGCCAAAAAAGTAGACTGCACGGGAACTCGTGGAAATTTGGAAAAGCGGTCGCACCAGTAGTGGTCAGCCCCGATGAACTCTCAAAGATCGCATCGGATAGCTCGCAGTGCTCGACGATGAGGAGATATGGAATCGCGCCAACGATGGTGGCGAGTATCCACGATAGCCCGATGGCGCAGAGTGCCTCGCGGCGAAAGAGCTTGGCTTGTCCTTTGCGCCCGAGCAGGAGAAAGAGCGCGGACAGCGCAAAAGTCATCCCGATCGAAGTCGCGAAGGCCTGTAAGGATTGGTCGGCAAAGGTCTCGCCGTTGGCGAGCCCCGCCAGAATGCAGAGACCAAAGGCTCCGGTCAGAGCCAGCAGCACCATGCCTAGCAGCTTATAAATGATTGCGGTATTCACAGTTTAGACGAGGCGCTCAAGCAGTGCTTTCTCGTGCTCGTGGTTAACCGCGACGACGACTCGATCGCCCGCAAGGATGACATCGTCGGCTGCGGGAACCTTAGCCTTGAATTTGTGTTGTAAAGCGACCAATAGGCTGCCGCGTGGAAATTGCAGGTCTTTGACGCTACGGCCGACGCATGGACTGGAGTGACTGATGCGCACTTCGAGTATGCGCACTCCCTGACTCGGTAAATCGGCGAGGATCGCGACGGTTTCTGTCGATAGGGTGCGCAGCATGAATTCGGCAGTGGCACGGCGCGGTGAGACGACCACTTCGATCGCCAGTGTGGTCTTTAGCATGCCGAGTAGCTCGTCATAGTCGCCCTTGTTGATCACCAGCTGCACATGTTTGGCGCCGAGCTTAGAGGCTTGAATGCAGGTGAGGATGTTTTCCTCATCATCTTTGGTGCAGCCCACGAAGTAGTCGGCGCAACCAATTTGCTCCTCTTCAAGCAGGCGTAACGAGGTGGCGTCACCATGAATTACTGTGATGTGTGGAAAACGCTCTGCCAGTGCGCGGCAGGTCTCGGGGTTTTTCTCGATCACACGGATTTTAAAACGCGGATTGGTTAGCAACTGAATCAAATTGATCGCAGTCTCGCTGGCCCCGAAGAGCACGACTCGAGAGAGGTCGGCTTTGTGTTTTGGATCGAATTTTTGGCGCAGGGCAAACAGGGCTTCAGGATGGCCGAAGTGGGTGACTAGGTCGTCCACTTGCATCGTGCTCTCTGCGCTGGCGATCTCGCTCTTGCCGTCGCGTTGAATGTAGCCAATCCGCACACGAGGGTCGAATTTAAGGTCCTTGAGCGGCTTGCCGATCAGGCGAGAGCCCGAGGCGACACGCTGTTGTTGCACTTCGATTTGTCCGCGGGCGAAATTTTCGACTGCCACGCGGCCCGCACCCCGAATCTCCTTGGCCAGTTCTACAGCGCAGATGGCTTCAGGATTGACTAGAAGATCGATGCCAAAGTGCAGTTGATAGTTAATTAACGAGTTATCGCTATAGGTCTCGTCATGGATACGGGCGATCGTGTTTTTAGCCCCCAGTCCTTTGGCGAGAGAGCAGGAAATAATGTTGGTGCGGTCATCGCTGGTCATCGCAAGGAAGGCGTCGCACTCTGCCACATCGACTTCGACCAATTGGCGCGCAGAGCTGCCGTTACCAGAAATAATGCGCGCGTTCTGCTCCTCATCCAGCTTCTCGCAGCGTTGTGCAGAGCGTTCGATAAGCGTCACGTCGTGCCCAGAGGCCGCGAGTGTTGTGCAAAGATTGTGGCCGACTTCGCCGGCGCCAACGATGATGATTTTCATAACAGGTATGTTTAAATGAATTTAAACTTGCGGCGCATTGTGACGCTACGGTGGCGTATATCCAGTGTTAATTTTAGGAGCATTTCGACAACATTTTACATGATATGAGGCTGCGTGCTAGCTTTAGGTGGGGCGACTCGCTGCTGCTGCTACTCTCCTGAGCCTTGCTACATGGAGACGTGCACCACAATTTTGGTAGTGATTGGCTTTATCCCCGGATTCAGTACGAGAGAGCTGCCGCGTCGTTTAAACCGTGACTTCAACAGTGAAGCTGGAGCGCTCGCCAGGCGCTACTGAATGCAGGGCTTTACTATGTTCTGCACTATTTGGTGGCCCCATCCACGGCTCGACGCAGTAAAATGGGCTGTCTTTGAACTCTGTCCAAAGGAGCATCGCAGTGGCCGGCGATGCAGCGTGATGCCGTTATAATCAATCGTCTCCATTGGGCTGGAGTTGAAGAAATTTTTTGCGCTTGTCTAGCGCCAGTTTACGGGCCGTGTGCGGGCAGTATCCTGCGGCATGTGGAACAACTTCCGTAGAACATTGTAATCCTCGATATTTACTGTACCTATGGAAGTATGCAAAACGGATCTGGCTATGTGGAACAATGACCGTGGAACAATTTGTAGAGACCTTGATCGCGGCAACCGCGCTCATTCACCCACATCAAGCGACCTTAAACCGCCATGTGTGTACGGCGCGCTACAGCACTATTACAAATAGGATGAGTCGTCCGCACTTGCTTTCTGCCTTTAATTTTTCATGGTTAAATTTTATGACGACACGTCGTTTCTGCCTTTTATTTCTTACGTTATCCAGTTTTCTGCAGGCGGGCTTGCTTGCGGAAAAAGTAACGCCAGTAGCTGTGGAGCCAATTGATGTCTATGTAATTCCAATTACTGGGGCTATCAGCACGCCGAATTTGTATATTTTGCGGCGTGGCTTAAAGGAGGCGATTGTGAATGACGTCGGCATGGTAATTCTCGACATGGATACTCCTGGCGGACGGGTGGATATCACTCTAGAAATGATGGAGATGCTGGATCGTTTCGACGGCATCACCGCGACCTATGTAAATGATGATGCGATCTCCGCGGGCTCTTTCATTGCGGCAGCGACGCAGGAGATTTACTTTTCGCCACGTGGTAAAATCGGCGCTTCGGCAGTGATTCAGGGCACTGGTGAGGATGTAGCTGAGACCGCTAAACAGAAGATAGAGAGTTACTTACGTGCGAATATCCGAGTGATCACGGAGGACTACCCGTATCGTTCCGACGTGGTGCGGGCGATGCTCGACGCGGATTTTGAGCTGAAAATTGGCGATGAAGTGATCAAGCCAGCTGGAGAATTGTTGACGCTAATCGCTTCGGAAGCGGTGAAGGAGTATGGAGATCCGCCGCATAAACTATTGGGTGAAGGAATCTATGATTCGATTGATGATCTGCTTGATACCCGATTGGGTGCAGGAAATTATCAGATTCGCGACTTTGAAATCAGTTATTCAGAAGAAATTGCGAAGTGGATGAATACCATCGCGCCATTGCTGATGGGTTTGGGCGCGTTATTACTCTTCGTCGAATTTAAGACGCCTGGCTTTGGGATTTTTGGCATTGGCGGATTGATTTTTCTCGGGATCTTTTTTGCCAGTCACTATGTAGCAGGGCTGGCAGGGAATGAGCCAGTGTTCTTCTTCCTCGTGGGCGTGTTACTCGTTTCGGTGGAGTTGTTCTTGTTCCCTGGGACGGTGGTGTTTGCACTGTCTGGATTAGCTTTCATGGTTAGTTCATTGTTGTGGACGATGGTCGATTATTGGCCTTCTGGTAGCGGGGGCGAGGGCGTCGTGCTGTCGCCTGAAATGTTTACTGAGCCGCTGGTGCATCTCATTGTTGGCATTTCAATTGCATTATTTGGCACACTAATAGTGTCGCGGTTAATAAAAGGCTCTTCGATTGAGCGAAAACTAGTGCTAGAGACCGCGGCGGGCGGCGACGGGCAGGCGATCCGTGAAGCGAGGGAAGTAACACTACCGAAAACTGGCAGCAAGGGGATTGCCCTCACGCCACTGCACCCAGGCGGTCGAGTCGAGATCGAGGGGCAGCGCTATGAGGCGCATTGCGCGGTCGGCATGGTTGAGCGGGGTGCGAGTATTCGAGTCGTCAGTCGTAGTGATTTCGAGCTGATCGTGGAGGCGGTCGCAACATGAGCATGATTTTAGGTTTTATCGCAGCTGCACTGATCTTAGTTTTTTTGGAAGTGCTGCTCCCTGGTGGAGTTTTAGGCGTTTTATCGGCACTATGCCTGCTTGCAGGCTCTTGGGTTGCCTACGATACGTACGGAGTGGTGGGCGGCTGTACGGTGTTCTTCGGCACGCTTTTCTTGATGACAGGCCTGGTATTTGTGGAATTTAAATTACTTGGAAAGACATCGTTCGGACAGCAGTTTTTCCTGAAGTCCTCGATTGAAGGACATACGCGTGCGGCGGTTGCTGAAGATTCGGTCATAGGAATGCAAGGAATGACATTAACTCGCTTAAATCCGTCTGGAAAGATTGCGGTCGGAGGGAAGAACTACGAAGCTTACTCACAAGACGGTTATATTGAGCGTGATCAGGTGATTGCGGTCGTGGCCCAAGACAATTTCAAATTAATCATTAAGAAACTATGAATACATTCCTCCTCCCTCTCGCCTTAGTTGGCTGGCAACTCGGCGCGGCCGCGATTCTTGCGCTCCTCATTCTCGTTCTCGCGTTAGTCATTGCGACCTTCTTCATGACTTGGTTGCGTGCCAAGCTCTCGGGTGCAACTGTCGGCTTCCCGACTTTGATCGCGATGCGCCTACGCCGTGTGCCAGCGTCGTTAATCGTGGACGCACGTATTACTGCGGTAAAGGCGGGCATTGAAGTCAGCGCGAACGATCTCGAAGCGCACTATCTTGCCGAGGGTAATGTCATTCAAACGGTCCAGGCGATCATCGCCGCAGACAAGGCCAACATCAGTCTCAACTGGCAGCGTGCTTGTGCGATCGATCTTGCGACCAAGGGTACTGGTAAGTCCGTGCTCGAAGCGGTGCGCACCTCAATTAATCCCAAAGTCATCGAGTGCCCCGCGGCAGATAGCGGGCGAGCGACGATTGATGGTGTTGCCAAAGACGGCATTCAAGTTAAAGCGCGCGCCCGTGTGACGGTCCGCTCTAACCTAGATAACTACGTTGGCAGCGCGCTCGAAGAGACGATTATTGCCCGTGTCGGTGAGGGGATTGTGACGACAATTGGTTCGGCTGATTCGTATAAGATAGTGTTGGAGTCGCCAGATAGTATCTCGAAGGTGGTACTGGAGCGCGGCCTCGACGTCGGCACTGCATTTGAAATTCTCTCAATCGATATTGCCGACGTGGATGTGGGCGAAAATATCGGCGCGAAACTACAAGAGACTCAAGCAGAAGCCGATAAGAACGTCGCTCAAGCGAAGGCAGAAATGCGTCGTGCGGCTGCGGTGGCACTCGAGCAGGAGATGAAGGCCAAAGTTGAAGAGATGCGGGCGAAGGTCGTCAAAGCAGAGGCAGAGGTGCCAATGGCACTGGCTGAGGCCTTCCGCTCCGGCAACCTAGGAGTCATGGACTACTACAAGATGAATAACATCAAAGCCGATACGGATATGCGCGACTCGATCTCCAAGGGGGACGAGAAGAAATAGAGCATTTGAATGAGTGAGGCGGTCGTTGTGGCCGCCTCACTTCACGCAAGTCCACAGATTATATGGAAAGTTTAGAAGAGATTTTAAAAGTCGTCGGTGGTCTTATCTTTGGGGCAATCTACCTCTTTGGGAATCAGATCTTTAAGAGTAAGGATGAGGATACGCCAGGGTCGCCAACTCAGTCTCCAACTGTGCCGCGTGAATCTACTGTCAATGACGATGATGCAGCGCGTCAGCGTCAGGTCCAGGAAGCGATTCGGCGTAAAATCATGCAGCGACGACAAGCGACGGCTACTCCTAGGCATGCACCAGAGCCGGTTTCGTCGCATCGTGAGCAACACAAGCAGGTCGTCGAGCGGCACAAGGAAACGCATCAGCGTCCACCGCGCGTGGAGCCGACGCCTCAAGCGACTGAGGTGGATGACCGTTTCTCTTGGGATACCTCCGACAATGTCTACGAAGCGCAAATACAGGCTCGCTTGGAACAGATCGAAGCGACCAAGCGTCGCGCTGAAGCACTCAGGCGTCAGGCGGGTCGTCGGTCGACTTCAGCAGCGAAGTCTCAGGTTGAGCAGGTACGTCCGACTCGCGGGCGTTTCCCTGCAGGTTCGGTTCGTTCAGTCTTACGCGATCCTGCGGCAGCTCGCACTGCCTTTGTCTATGGTGAGGTGCTGGGCAAGCCTGTTGGGCTACGGCCGTCTGGCAGCGGAGTCGCCGAATAGCAGGGCGTGTCGATTATAATAGCGAGGCTTTTTGCGCCCGTACAACTGGGCGTAGTATTAGGCTTCGAAAGTTGCTGGACACGCCTAGTGGACTAGTGGTCTTTGCGACCACTGCGTGATGTGGCATTGAGCAAGCTGATGCCCTTGAGGCGCTTACGGGATCGAAATTTTTGCCGTGCCTGCGCCTTCGGGACGTAGCTTTTCGCCGGCCGGATTAACGATTACTAGATTCTCACCTGCGGTAAATAAGATGTCGACAGGGCCACTCTTGGCGAGGGTGATGGTTTCGCCATCAGTAAGTGTTTTGCGGAAGAGCTCTTGGTTGTCGCTACGCTGCTTGACGAGTACATAAACATTACCACTGGCAATCAGTGTGATGCTTTCTTCGCTGCTTGCCGGATTATTCGCTCCAGCTTCCTCAGTCTCCCCAATTGTTTCGGCGATCACCGCAGGATCGCGCAGCTCCGAAGATTTAATTACAGAATCGGCGCCACTGCCTAAAATCGCTTTAATTAGGCCGAAGATGACTACCACGAGTGCGAGCGTACCGACGGCAACTAGCCCCGCTTTGACGTAAAAAATCTTATCACTTTCGTCTTCAAAGTTCGGCTCGTCTTCGTCTGCATCTCCAGTGGAAGTGGAAGCGGAAATTCTGCCGTAGGAAGGTTCGTCGTTTTGATCATCCTCTGGTTGAGTGGATGCCCCTTTGACTTCCATGCTGCCGAACAGTTCGGCTCCTTTGCTACCGTTGCGGGATTTACTCAGCAAATGTGCGCTATAATCCGTGAGAATATTTTCGGGGTCGAGCTTGAGATAGCGGGCGTAGTTCTTGAGGAATCCCCGTTTGTAGATCTCCGGGAGGTCGAAATTGAACTTGTTCTGTTCGATACTACCCAAAAAATCGCTGCGGATTTTAGTAGCCTCAGATGCCTCTCGCAGAGAAATTCCCTTGCGCTTGCGTGCTTCTTCAAATCGTTCGCCAATACTTTGCATTAGAAGATATTATGTGAGTGTCTTATTTCATACCGCAAGCATGGAATGGGGCGAAGTTTACGGTTCATTATCTGGCTGCCTTACGCCAATACAAACTGCAAATCACCCCATTCGCCGTCTTGGCGGGAATCCACCCTGATGGTGTCTTCTGGGCGCAGTTCGGCAAATTTGGCTTCGTAGTGTGAACGCACGAGGTCGAGTTCTTTAACGAGAATACCACTAAGCGCTAGAGTGCCGCCTGATTTAACGCCATGCACAACCGGATCGCAGTGTGGAATCAGCACGTCGGTTTGAATGTTCGCTAGCAGCAAGTCGGCTTGCCGGCCCTTGAGGCCTTTTTCCAAATCGGCGACTTCAAATTCGAGTTTAGTGATGTGCGTATTCTCTTCGGCGTTGCTGTGGCAAACGACGATCGCTTCAGGATCGAAGTCAAAGCCTAGGATTTTTTTAAAACCAAGCACTGAAGCTGAAAGTGCCAGCACACCAGAGCCGCAACCTGCGTCGATCAATTCAGCCGTGTCGAGTTGGTCGCGGTGGGCGTCGCGATAGTCTTGGAGGCGGCGCGCACACAAGCGGGTAGTCTCATGGGCGCCCGTGCCAAAGGCCATGCCTGCGTCTAAATAGACGACCGCGGCGCCAGCAGGCGCTTGGAGGAGGTCGCGTTCCCAGAGCGGAATCCAGTGCAACTGTCGATCGCTCCATGGCTTGACGAACTCTTTATACGCATTTTGCCAATCCGCATCTTCGATGACGGTCTCGGTAAAGGTCTCGGGTAATTTAGGAAACTCGATCCGCAGTTCAGCGAGTGCCGCATGCGCGATCGTGGCGTCGGCGAAGATGCCGAACACTTCGTAAGGGTCGTTGATCTCTTTTTGCATCACACCCCAGTGGGCAGACTCGATTTCGAAGAAGTGGCCGTCGAGGAGGTCAGCCATTTCATCGGGAATAATAGTGCGAAGTTCGAATTGTGTACTCATATGAATCAGTGTGAAAAGTGGAGAACGAGTCAGGAGCTTTCTAAACAGTCACTACGGGGGTAACTAGAGCGCCACAAGGGAGGTTCCATGGCATTAAGCGGGGTGGCAATTACAACGATTTGATTTTACCCAGACTCAAACGGGCGACGACATCTGGAAGCAGTTGGTGCTCGACGATATGAACCTTCTTTTCGAGCAGTTCGAGCGTCTCTTTTTCTTCGATGCGCACCTCTTTCTGGTCGATGATCGGGCCGGCATCGAGAGCCGGTATGACCCAGTGTACCGTGCAACCAGTGAGCTTTACGCCGTGGTCGAATGCTTGGGCGATGCCATCAATACCAGGAAAACTCGGCAAGAGGCTCGGGTGCAGGTTGATCATGCGCCCTTCGAAGGCTTCGATGAAGGAGCGGTTGATGATCCGCATGAAGCCCGCCAACACGATGAGCTTTGGGGAGAATGATGCAATGCGTTCGATGTAGGCTTGCTCGGCTTCATCACTGAGGCGGGCACCTTTGCGCTGCGGATCAATATAGATCGCGGGCACTTGAAACTTTTGCCCAAGTTTAAGAATGCCTGCATCTTCGTGGTCGCTGATCACCGCTGCGATCTTTGCCGCGCCAAGTTGCTTGTTGGCTTCCGCCTTTAACAGCGCCTCAGCATTGGAGCCGCGGCCAGAGCCGAGAATTACGATTGGATAAGCCACTATTAAATTAGTAATGAGGGATTAGGACGAGATCTTGTCGCAGTGATTTCGAAGGTGAAATTTCCTAACGGAAGAATTGCTTCGCTTTTTCGACGAAGGATTCGCCCATCGGGTTCGCCGGATCGCCACAAGCGTCGGCGTATTCCTCGAGCTTCTTCTTTTGGTCTCCAGTGAGCTTAGTCGGCACTTCCACTTGCATGCGAATCAGTAGATCGCCTTTGCCATTGCCACGCAGGTGCGGGACGCCTTGGCCGCGCAGACGAAAGGTGGTACCAGTCTGGGTGCCGGCTGGTATTTTGAGTGAGCCCTTGCCGAACAGGGTAGGCACGTTGATTGAGCCACCGAGTGCAGCGAGGGTGAACTTAATCGGCACTTCGCAGAAGAGGTCATGATCGTGGCGCTCGAAGAGCTCATGTTCTTTGACGTGCACGATGATGTAGAGATCGCCCGCTTGGCCGCCCATTTGGCCTGCTTCGCCCTTACCCGCAGAGCGTAGTTTCGAACCAGTGGCGACGCCACCAGGAATACGAACTTTGACGGTGCTGGTATCCATCTCGCGGCCTTCGCCGTGACAATTACTGCAAGGTTTCTCGATTGTTTGACCCGCGCCTTGGCAGCTTGGGCACACTTGGCGAAAACTAATAAATCCGCGGTTAGACGATACTTGCCCAGCGCCACCACAAGTCGAGCAGGTCACTTTCCTTGAGCCGGGCTCGGCGCCTTCGCCGTGACATTTCTTACATTCGGCTGGGCGTCGATAGCGGATCTCTTTTTCGCAGCCTTTGACAGCTTCTTCCAAGGTAATCTCTAAATCATAGCGAAGGTCCGAGCCGTGGGCCGCTCCGCCAGCGGCTTGGCCACCACCGCCAAAAAATTCGTCGAAGATTCCACCGCCACCGCCACCGCCACCGCCGCGACCACCAAAGGCTTCGCGGAACATGTCGAACGGATCACCACCACCGCCACCGCCACCGCCCATGCCACCTTGGAAGGCGGCGTGTCCGTAACGATCGTAGGCCGCCCGTTTGTCGGGGTCCTTGAGGTTATCGTAAGCAGAGGAGACCTCTTTGAATTTTGCTTCTGCAACAGCATCCCCGGGGTTTTTATCTGGATGATATTTGACTGCCAGCTTGCGGTAGGCCTTCTTAAGTTCATCGCCAGAAGCATCGCGTGCGACGCCGAGGGTTTCGTATAAATCTGCTTGTGCCATGTTGGTCTAGAAGGAGTTATGCTTTTTCAGGGCCACTGGAAACAATTACGCTCGCGGCGCGAACCAGTCGGTCATTCAGGCGATAGCCTGCACGGACGGTTTGGATCACTTTGTCTTCTTCGACTTCACCCGATGACTGATGGGAAATACATTCGTGGAAGTTAGGGTCGAAGGCTTCGCCGTCTGGAATGAGCTCTTCGAGGCCCTGTTCACTGAGCGCGCGCTTGAGTTGGTCATCGACCATTTTAAAGCCGAAGGTGACGTCCTTCGCTTCCGGATGGTTTTCAGCAGCCTGCAAGCCGAGCTTCATATTATCGAGCACTGGAAGGAGTGCTTCGACCACGCTGGCCCCAGCGCTGCGGATAATGTCCTGCTTCTCGCGGCCGATCCGTTTGCGGTAGTTTTCCATATCCGCGACTGAGCGTAACCAGCGAGATTTCATCTCCGTCGCTTCGGCTTCGGCTTTTTCCAGTGGCGTCGCTTCAATTACAGGTGTTTCAGTTTCTGTTTCAGTTTCTTCGACAACTTCAGCAGCTACGGCTTCGGTCTTTTCGTCGAGCTCTTCGGATGTGTCTGTGGGCTTGTCGGTCATTTTTCGGAAAGGATTGGTTCTGGTAGACCGCAAAGAAGCGGGTCTGTTTCAAGATTGAGCGCGGCAGTGTGCTGATTCCTACGAAGAGATCAAGAACGCAGTTTGTAGGTAAAAGGCGGGCAGGGCCTTTTTGTCTGGCAGCTTAGGCGCGCCTAGCTCCGCAGAGTTTTCGAGCGCGTCAGATTGCATGGCGGATGCGCTCCGAGGCAGCGCTAAGCTGCCCGTTAAGACTGCTGGCTTTGTTCAGTGACTAGAACTGGTCGGTAATCAACAGCGTGGTTGCGGTTTCGGCGGTGAGTTTTGCGCTGGCAACGTAGGGTTGCAGATAGTTGTTGCCTGCCACGAGCGTCTGCCCGGAGGTTTCGTCTTTCACGGTACCAGTGACGATGTGGATGAGGCGCGCTTGCTCACCAGCGGGCAGCTCTATGGCGGCATCGCTCGGCTGCAATTCCATTTTGCGAATGCGAAATTCGCTACAATCAGCTAAGATTTGTTCGCCCTCAATGATGGTCAGCGGGTCTGGTTCAAAGTCCTCGAAATCGATCGATTTGAGGGACTCCTCAATGTGCAGTTGCCGTGGTGCCCCGTCCAGTCCGACGCGCCCCCAGTCGTAGACGCGGTAGGTGGTGTCGGAGTTTTGCTGGATCTCAAGGATTAGGTTGCCCGCGTCGATCGCATGCATACGGCCGCTTTCGACTAGAATCGAGTCGCCAGCTTTGACGGGGAAGCGGTGCACGCAATCCTCGGCTTGGTTGTTGGCGAGGGCAGTTTCAAATTGTTCGCGCGTGACGCCGTTTTTTAGACCGACAATTAGCGAGGCATCGGCATTGGCATCTGCAACATACCAGTTTTCGGTTTTTGGCTCGCCGTCGAGCGAGGGTGCGATTGCGGCGGGCGGGTGCACCTGTAGGCTGAGGCGATCTTGGCAATCGAGCCATTTGACCAAGATCGGGAAAGGTTTGGCTGGATCGCTGTCGGGGCCGAGGATGTCGGCCGCCGAACTTTCAAGCAGTTGGCGGATCGTTTGGCCGGCGAGTGCGCCGGAGGCGACGATGGATTGTTCGTCTGGACGGTCGACGATTTCCCAACTCTCGCCGATGACTTGCCCATTAGGAAGTATGCGGCCTAGTTTCGCTTCGAGGCCTCGGCCGCCCCAAACGCGTTCCATATACAAAGGTGTGAATTCTAGGAGTTGCATTTATGTCTTCTATGCAGGAGTTTATTTGGATTACGATGCCCAATCGGATTCTTTTTTAATTTAAAGCAACGTCTTAAATACACACACACATTTCATGGCCAGAAAACCGAAGAAAAAAGTCGCGCGAAAGAAAGTCGTCTCGCAACCGCGTAAAGCTGGGTCTCGGCCATTGTGGGCACTATTGTTGTTTACACTCGCGGCGTTGGTGTTTGTTGCAGTGTTTGATTACAACTCAGGCCAATATCATGCGGATCCGCCGACGGATATCAATTTGGTAGGCCAATTTGGTAGCGTTCTGGGTTTTTATGGGTTCCATTATTTGGGTGCCTCGATTTGGCTGTTGCCGCTCTATCTGCTTTGGATGGGCGTACGGTTCTTGATTCAGCAAGATCCGCGCAAGCGCTTAATCACAGCTTTGGTTGCTTTGGGTTCGTTGATTTGTGCGTCTGGTTTGGCGGCAATGATGGGGGCTGTGGGGCAAGCTCAAGGCGGCGTTTTCGAGAATCAGTTATCCAATGGCTTTGGCGGCGTCATCGGAGAGCTGATTGCGCCGGTAATTTTACAACCACTCATCGGCCCCTTTGGCAGTTTCTTGATCCTATTAATGGGGTTCGTGGTCGGCTCAGTGATCGTATTTACCGATAACCTTGGCCGTTTTCTTGATTATATGCAAAACATGTACAGCGGCTTCCTTGCTGAGCGGGCTGGGTCGAAGGAAGAGCGCAAAGCCCTGCGGGCCGAGCGCGGCGAGGCCAAGCGCCTTGCCAAAGCAGAGATGGCGGCTGCCAAGGCACAATACAAAGCGGAGCGCGCCGCAGGCAAAGCCAGCAAGAAATCTAAACCAGCAGTTACTGAGGACGAAGAGGAGGAAGAGTATGTTGCGGATGACAATGATCGTCGCCCGTCATTGCTACCCGCTTCGATGACTTCACCTGCCGGCTTGAAGCGTGAAGTGGCTAGCAAGAAATTGCCAGCCAAAGTAGTCAAGCCAGCGCTCGAGGAGCCAGAGCCGCCGATCGAAGCGATTGAACCGCCGAAGCCGAAGTTTGATCCCTCGATGATCAAGGTCGTTGCAGAAGAGAAGACGGAAAAAGCCGTCGCGAGTATTCCTGAGCGCCGCGGTGACTATGTCTTTCCACCGCTCAGCTTATTGGCCGAGCCGCAAGTCGCGGGCACAATTAGTGACGAAGATCATGCCGGCACGATGCAAGCACTGGTGCGCACGCTCGACGAGTTTGGCGTTAAAGTTATTCCCGGTGAGATTCACACTGGCCCAGTAATTACACGTTACGAGGTGAAGCCAGCGCCGGGCGTTCGAGTTGAGAAGATCGTTAATTTAGATAAAAATATTGCGCTCGGTCTACAGGCCATGTCGGTGCGTATTCTAGCGCCAGTTCCTGGTAAAGGCACGGTGGGCATCGAGGTGCCTAATAAGGTGTCTGAGGCCGTCTGTATGCGCGACATCGTCGAGTCCAGAGCGTGGGCGGAAGCCAATGCGGAGATCCCCGTGGTGCTGGGTAAGGATGTGACAGGCAAGCCGATGGTGATGGATCTGACCAAGATGCCGCACGTACTGATTGCCGGTTCCACTGGTTCCGGTAAGACGGTCTGTATTAATGCGATCATCGCATCGCTGCTCTACCACTCCGGGCCGGATGACCTACGTTTTATCATGGTCGATCCGAAGGTGGTCGAAATGCAAATGTACAATGCGTTGCCGCACATGTTGATTCCCGTGGTGACGGAGGCTAAAAAGGTGCCGGGCGCGCTGAAGTGGCTGATCGCCGAGATGGAGCACCGCTACCAGATCTTTGCCAAGACCAATGTCCGCAATATCGCAGGCTTCAACGCTAAGCTGATGAAGGACAAGGAAGAGCAAGCCAAGGCCGAGGCCATGGATGCCGATATGACTCCGGAAGAGCGCGCAGCCGTGAGTAACATGGAAGTACCTCGCGATGATGATGCGTTTGAGGTGCCGAAGAAAAAGCTGCCTTACATCGTCTGCATCATCGACGAGCTCGCCGACTTGATGATGGTCGCGCCAGCCGACATCGAGACCTGTATCGCCCGTATCGCGCAGCTCGCACGTGCCGCTGGCATTCACTTGGTGCTAGCAACGCAACGTCCCTCAGTAAACGTCGTCACCGGTGTGATTAAGGCCAATTTGCCCAGTCGTATTTCCTTCAAGGTCGCTTCCAAAATTGATAGTCGCACGATTCTCGATGGTGGCGGTGCGGAGGCGCTGATCGGCAAAGGAGACATGCTTTTTATCCCTCCTGGGACCTCGAGTCTAGTGCGTGCGCAGGGTGCGTTCGTCTCGGATGATGAGATCGAAGCGATTGTCGAATTCCTCAAGGAGAACAACGATCCGCCGCAAATTGCTCAAGAAGTGCAGCAGCAAATCGATGCGGGTGGCGAGGATGGCGGCGGCATCGATAGCAGTGGCGAAGAAGCCGATGAGCTTCTGCCCGATGCGATCGATGTGCTGCGCAGCACCAAGCGCGCGTCCACTTCGATGCTGCAACGTCGTCTACGCGTCGGCTACAACCGCGCGGCTCGCCTAATGGAAGTGCTTGAAGACCGCGGCATTGTTGGCCCTGAAAATGGCTCCAGTCCCCGCGAGATTCTCGTCGATCTAGATGTGATGTAGCAGCGTCACGCGTGTCACTGCTACCCCCGCTCGATTTCCAGATCCGGAATGTGGCTAAAGGATATACGCATTGGGGCGGCTTCGCTGCAGCGCTGAGCTTGATGTGCGTCGGCGTAGTAGAGGCTGCGACCACCGTGTTGTTGGTTAATCGCGTCCATGGCTTGTTGTAGCTGCATGCGGCGTGGGTGGTTGTCTTCGGGGAAGAGCGACGGCGTGTGGCTGTTAGCGTGGGTTAAATGCGTGCAGGTGATGGCGACTTTAGTCGGCTCCGGCAGGTCGTGAGGGTGCTGCGCCCAGAGATCGTTCAGAAGTCTCCCAAGTGTGACATTATCCTGAGTGGGGAAGCAGCGCGCTGCGCTCTGCCAGTGAATCTCGAAGCCGAAGGTGACCTGTAGGTCTAGGTGACCGGTAAAAGTGTCCATTCTACGCAGGCGGCGGACTGCCTTTTGCAGCATGCGATGGAGCGTCGCGTGGGCACCTTCGAAGCTGCGCAGGCGTGGCGGCAGTACGTGGGAGTGGCCGATGCTTTGACGGGTGGTGGTTTCTGGCCGCGACATCTCGATGCCGCGCAGGGCATACCACATGCGGTCGCCGTCGACCGATTTCCAGATCCGGTGCAATCGATGCCGTGGGGCATCGCACAGTTGTTCCATAGTGGTGATGCGCGCGATGCGTAGGCGCTCTTGCATACGCCGACCAATGCCGGTGATGTCTTCGAGCTCAAAGCGGTAGAGCTTGTCGGGTAATTCGTCGAAATCGAGGGTGGTGAGGCCGTCAGGTTTTTCGAGTTTGCTGGCGAGCTTGGCGAGGAAGCGGTTGGGGGCGAGGCCGATCGAGGCGCCGATGTAGGGGCCGATTTGGGCTTTCAATGCGGCTTTGATTTCGAGGGCTTTGGCGCGCGCGATCGCGGGGGGTTGCCAGTGGGGCGGTAGGCGGCCAAACATTTCGTCAATCGAGAGCACGGCGTCGACATAAATGATTTCGTGGATGATTTGATATATCTTTTTGTGGGTTTGGATGTAGCGCGTGTTGTTGGCCTGTACAAATCGAATGCCGGGGCAGAGATAACGGGCTTCGCGCACCGGCGTCCCTGTTTTGACGCCGCGTGCTTTGGCTTCGTAGCTGGCGGCGATGCAGCAAGTGGTTTCGACGCCCAGTGAGGGTACGATTCCGACGGGGTTGCCCCGCAGATGGGGCTGGAATTGCTGTTCGACGGACGCAAAAAAGCTGTCGAAGTCGATAAATAGGTAGCGCAGGCTCATTATTTTAGGTATAATTATGTTCACTATATATTGAAAGTTTAAAGGCCGGTGCAGCGACAATTATGGTCTTTTTATGAAGGATGCTTTACCGCTTGCGCTTTGAGAATGCTTGGCTAGCAGTTTTTACCACTTATGAAAATGACCGCCAATCAACGCCGCCACATGATGTGGGTGGTGATGTGCCTGATGTTTATGCCTCCGGGGATGTGGGTGCCGTCATTACCAAATATTTTGGAGGCGCAGGGCGTACGGTGGGTGTTGCCGTATGCGATGGCATTGACGCCCTTCTGCGCGATGCTCTCAGCATTGGTATTTGGTGCGCTATCTGATCGAAAAATGAATGCGGAGAAGTTGTTGGGCGCTTTGGGAATCTTTGGGGCCCTCTTTTTGTGGCTTGGTTTTTTCGCATTGGAGAATCTCTGGCATCCCGGGTGGTATTTGTTCTTTCAGGGCTGTAATGCGCTGATCTCGGGACCCATGTTTGCGCTGATCACCAAGATTAAGCTGGTGAATCTGCCGAACGCGGCGAAGAGCTTTCCGCTGTATGCGATGGGTGGAACCATCGGTTGGATGGCAGGCGGCTGGATTATTAGTTGGTGCGCGCTGGATCAGTCAGCAGAGACGGGACTATTGGCTGCTTATATTCGATTTTTCATGGGCTTTCTCTGCTTTTTACTGCCAGCGACGCCGCCGATGGACCATGTGAGTCGTGGCTGGAAAGCGGCCTTGGGTCTGAATGCGTTTAAGCTGCTCAAAGTCCGCGAACTCCGGGTTTTTTACCTGGCTTCAGCCTTATTTGCGATTCCCTGTGTGTCTTTTTATATGTTTGTGCCGACGATGTTGATGGAGTTTGGCAGTTTGTATCCGACCGCTCAAATGACACTCGGGCAGATGGTTGAAATCGGCTCAATGCTTTTTCTCAGCTTGGTCGCTGGGCGTTTTCGTATTCGCTGGTTCCTGATCGTCGGAATGGTGTTGGGGATCGCGCGTTTTGCATTGTTTGCATTGGCAGGTGAGTGGGGGATGCTGCCTCTGATTTGGCTGGGGATCGCCCTGCACGGGACGATTTACACTTTTACGACAGTGGCAGGTCGTATCTTTCTCGATAAGCGCGTGCCAGATACGATGCGCGGGCAGGCTCAAGCGCTTTATCAATTGCTGCTCGTCAGTGTGGCAGGCATCGTCGGTAGTTTTTTTTGCGAAGTAGTCTATCAGGATCATGTGACGGCGGAGCTCAGTAGTTGGAGCAACTTCTGGTGGGTGCTGGCCGCTTTCACGCTGGTCCCATTGGCCTATTTCTTTATCGGTGTGGTTGGGAAGCCGAGCGAGCAGAAGTAGTCGTCACTAGTTTCGGTTGCGATGGCTGTGAGCATATGATCCACCGCTCTATCTTCGCGAGCCAGCTCTGCCGTGGTTGTCACGCGCCAAGCGAGGAAGCTTTAAAACAATGCCAGTTGATCGTCTTCGTGGTCGGTATTCTCGCCGGATTTCTCCTTTTTCATACGCTTGCGCAGCAGGTTGTGCGAAGAGTCGTCGGCTTCGAGGCGTTCGAGGATGGTTTTGGCGCGGTCGATCACGCTGGATGGCAGGCCCGCTAAGCGCGCGACCTGGATACCATAGGAACGGTCGGCGGCGCCTTTGATGACTTGGCGCACGAAGATGATTTCGTCGTTCCACTCTTTGACCGCTACTGAGTAATTCTCCAGTCGGGCCTGGGTTTTCGCTAGTTGTGTGAGCTCGTGGTAGTGCGTGGCAAATAGGGTGCGTGGGCCGTCGGCGTCCTTCGGATGCAGGTGCTCGATCACCGCCCATGCGATGGAGAGGCCGTCGTAGGTGCTGGTGCCGCGACCGATTTCGTCGAGGATGACGAGGCTGCGCGGGGTGGCGTTGTTGAGAATGTTGGCCGTCTCATTCATCTCGACCATGAAGGTCGAGTTGCCGCGGGCGAGTTCGTCGCTGGCGCCGACACGGGAAAAAATACGATCGACGAGACCGATCTGGCAGCCCTTTGCAGGCACCCATGCGCCAGTTTGTGCCATCAGTACGATGAGCGCGATCTGGCGGATGTAAGTCGATTTACCGGCCATGTTGGGACCAGTGATCAGCGCAATTTGTGGGGTGTCGGCATCGACGCCTGAACTGGAGAGGCTGGTGTCGTTGGGCACAAAGGCATGTGCGCCAGCAAGGCCGAGGCGTTCGGCCCGCAGCATTTGCTCGACCACGGGGTGGCGGCCTTGGTCGATGCGTAGCTGATCGGAGTGGTCGAGTTGCGGCTTGCAGTAGTCCCACTCGCGGGCGAGTGCGGCCCAGCCGATGAGGACATCGATTTCTGCGAGCGCTTCGGCGGTCTCTTTGAGTGCATTCGCGTGCTCGAGGATCGATTGAATTAGGGCATTAAATAATTTATCTTCGCAGCCTAGGGATTTCTCCTCGGCGCTGAGAATCTCGCGTTCGCGCTCTTTCAACACACTGGTGGTATAGCGCTCGGCGTTTTTCATCGTCTGCTTGCGTACGTAGTCGTCGGGCACGAGTGCGACGTTGCTCTTGGTGACTTCGATGAAATAGCCAAAGGCGCCGTTGAAACGAATGCGCAGGTTCTTAATGCCGGTGCGTGCTTGCTCGGCGAGTTCGAATTCGCTGAGCCATTGCTGGCTGTCGCGGGTGAGGCCGCGGATGCGGTCAAGTTCGGGGTCGAAGCCGTCGCGAATCGTGCCGCCGTCGTCGATCTTGCCCGGCAGCTCATCGGCTAAGCCGCGGTTGAGCAGCTCAGAGAGTGGCTGGAAGTCGTGGATACGCTCTGCGATGGCGGCCACTGGCGTGTCGGGGAATTCCAGCAGCGTGCCGGAGATGGCTGGCAATGCAGCGAGGGTGTCGCGCACGCCGCCGAGTTCGCGCGGATTGCGCAACCGGTTTTGCAGGCGACCAAGGATGCGCTCGATGTCGCGAATGCCTTTTAGATGTTGTTGCAGTTCGGTGGAAAGTCCGGGGCCTGCGACGAACTCGGCCACGCAGTCTTGGCGGCGGTGCACTTCGATTAGGTTGAGCTCGGGTGCGCACAGCCAACGTTCGAGTAAGCGTGCGCCGGGCGCGGTCACGCTGCCGTCCATCGCGCAAAGTAGTGAGCCGTGGCGCGTATTGGCTGCAGACTTGAAAATCTCGAGATTACGCAGCGTCGCGGGATCGAGCAGCAAGGTCTTCTCGCTGCTGTATTCGCTGAGCTTACGGAGATTCTCTGGTTTGGCGCAAAGCGTTTCGGTCGAGTAATGCACCAGTGCACCTGCTGCGCCGAGCGCGGGGTGGTCGCGATCGATGCCGAAGCCTTCGAGGTTGAGCACGCCGAGGGTCTCCATCACGGATTGCGCGCCGGCGACTTCGTCAAAGTGATAGTCGGGGATTTTAGTCACGGCGCGACCATCGCAAAGATACGTGTAGAGCTCGTGGAACTTGGTGGCGTCCGGATGGTTGCCCCAATTGGCGGCGGCATTTTCTGGTACGATGATCTCGCGCGGGTCGATGCCCTCGAAGGCGGCGAACAAGTTTTCGGGGCGTGCGTCGGAGGCGACGAAGAATTCGCCCGTGGTTAAATCGAGCCAAGAAGCGTGCAGCTTTTTCTTCTCTAGCGAGAGTGCCAGTAGGAAGTGGTTACGCTGGGCGTCGATTTGCGTGTCGGCGAGGCGAGTGCCCGGCGTGATGATACGAGTGAGGGCGCGTTTGACCAGTTTGCCCGGCTGCGGCGTCTCAACTTGATCGACGATGGCGACTTTGACACCTTGATCGAGGAGCTTCTGGATGTAGCCCTCGGCGGCGTGAAAAGGAATGCCAGCCATCGGCATGCCATGGCGGTGGGTCAGCGTGATGCCCAGCAGTTGCGCGCCGCGTTCAGCATCTTGTAGGAAGATTTCGTAGAAGTCCCCCAAGCGAAACATCAACAAAGTATCATCGGCGAGCTGGCCACGAATTTCGTGCCACTGCTGCATCATTGGTGTTACTTTTTTGAGCTTCTCGGCGGACATAGTTTGCAAGAAAAGAGCCCACTGTTTACGTGAATGAACGCGAATCAAAAATAATGCACAGGAGAGAAAATTGATAAATTTCGGCTCTTTTCATTGTCTTGCGCTTTCTTTAACGGAAATGATTCGTGACAATTCATGCCATTCGTGGGCAAATGCGAGACATATGGCAGCCATAAAGCTCAATTCTCTTCGATTCGAAAATCCTAAAGCACCCGCATTAGTCATTCTACATGGGCTCCTTGGGGCGTCGCGCAATTGGCAGACAATCGGTAAAGCGCTGAAAGACCGCTTTGATGTGCATATCGTGGATCTGCGTAACCACGGCAGTTCGCCGCATGCGGAGACGATGCGTTGGTCAGAGCTCAACGCTGATCTGTCGGCTTATCTTCGGTTGCATGATTTGAAAAACGTGACGCTGATGGGGCACAGCCTCGGCGGTAAGATTGCGATGCGGTTTGCCTGCGACCATTCGGCCGTGGTCGCGAAGTTGATCATCGTCGATATCGCAGCGAAGAAGTATCCGCCGCATCACGATGCCGAGTTTCGCGCCATGAAGCGCGTGCCTGCAGGCGCTATTGAGAACCGCCGCGAAGCGGAGGAGCTGTTGAAGCCGCTGATTCCAGATTGGGGACTGCGTCAATTTGTGATGACGAATCTGGTGCGCGGGGAGTTCGGTCTAAAATGGCAGTGCAACCTCGAAGTCTTGCATTCGAGTATGCAGCTGCTGCGTCAGAATTCACTCAGCGGGTTCGATAACTTCAAGGGACCGACGCTGCTCATCACTGGCGGGAAGTCCGATTTTGTTAAAGACGGCGACGCTAAAGCAATGCGCGAATGGCTGCCGAATATTAAACAAGCCTGTATCCCGAAAGCGGGGCACAATGTGCATGTCGATGACCGCAAGGGGTTCTTGGATGCCCTGAACAAATGGCTGCAAGGCAGCGGCAGCATCAAAACCGCGAAGTCGAACCGGCCTAAGGCCGCCGAGCCCAAACACAGTGATTAACCACTCAAACGAGCGCGACGCTTAAGCGTAGAATAACAAGCGATACCCCTAGATTTCTGCTCATTCCCAGAGCTCGGCTCTGCCGCTTTTTTCCTTTACTGCTTTGGTCTGATTTTAAGTTGTTGGTTGCGCGCCGCGCGTTGTTGAATACTGCTAACAATAATCAATTAACAATGATCAATATTTAGTCATGACATTCCGCTCACAGTCCGAGGCCGATTCAGTGGCCGCAGCCGGTTTTTCCGAAGTCTACCAACCGGTAAAATCCTACTTGGATGATTTGGATATTTTCCTGCAGTCGCAGGTTCAGGAGCTGGAGCCCGAGGTGCAGGAGCATGTGCGCTATGTGTTTGGCCATAGCGGCAAGCGCTTGCGCCCGATGTTAGTGGCTTACAGCGGTTGGCAGGGGCCAGCGAAAAACGCTACCAAGGATCTTGTCATGCTGGGTTCGGTGATCGAGCTCGTGCATCTCGCAACGCTGGTGCACGACGATATTTTGGATGAGGCAGACACGCGTCACCGACAAGCGACTGCCGCCAAGAAATACGGGCCGGCTGCGGCGGTATTGATTGGTGATGTGCTGTTCTCGCATGCGCTCAAATTGGCTTCGGATTTTGATACCAACGAAGTTTGCCGCTCAGTGGCGCAAGCGACTGCGCGTGTCTGTGCTGGTGAGATCGCGCAGACCTATCATCGCGGTGAGGTGAACTACAGCCGTGAGTTCTACTTCCGCGTGATTCAACTCAAGACGGCCGAACTGTTTGAAGTCTCTTGCCGCCTAGGTGCCAAAATAGCGGGTTACTCGGGAGCTTTTAGTGAGGCAGCGGGCTTATTCGGTCGCCATGTCGGCATCGCCTATCAGATTTTTGATGACTTGGTGGATTTGTACGCCGATGAATCGATGATCGGCAAGACGCTTGGCACCGATTTAGACAAGGGCAAGTTTACCTTGCCGCTGCTGCTATTGCTGGAGAAATTGTCCGATGCAGAGCGCAACAGTCTGATCGGGCGCTTCAAGGCGGGCGACAAAACGGTGTCGGCTGACTTTACTAAGCGGTTGCACGACTTTCCTATTTTCGAGGAGGTGGTCGCAACTTTTGAGGCCGAGCTCAGCAAGGCGACCGCCGCGGTGGCGCCCTTCGCGGACTTGCCTCCAGTGGCGAGTCTGCAGCAGATCGCCGAGCTCGTGCGCGCACAGCTCGGGCGGATTAAGTAGGAGTTGTAGTGTTCGTGTTAGGCTGATGCGGATTCTGAAACAATCGATAACGCACTTGACTTGCATTAAGCCATGTGGCCCTTTCCACAGCCAATGTTTAAGAATCAACAGTCTCGTAGCGCACTGACCCGATATGTATCGGGTGGCCTTGCGCTATTGGTCTTGTTCTTGAACATTGCTTTAGTCAGCCCGCAGGTTCACCAAGCGTTGCATACCGATTTAGGCGATCAATCGCATGCTTGCAGCGATCACTCGCATGATCATGCGCCGGTGAACGATTGCGATCACTCTTGTGCGGTCGCACTGTTTGGTCAGGGCGCAATGCCAATGCAGCCCTTGGTCGAGTTGCCAGAGCGTACTGATGTGATTATTGCGATTATGCCGCAGTCTGCGGAAATCGTCTGGTGTGGACCAGCACTGATACGGCGTTGTAGCCGTGCTCCCCCGATTGAAATGATTGTTTAGATAATACTCCGAGTGCTGGTAATTGCCGGTCTCGTTATGCGTGTGCGCTGTTCGCTCACGTCCAAAACAATAACATTTTTCAATCAATTCAATGAATCACTTTTTTCTTAAAAGCGGTGCACTCGTATGCATCGCACTGGGCTCGGCCCACATTATTAACGCAGAATCGTCCGAAGAGACGGTTTATCAACTCGACGATTACATCGTCTCCGCAGGTCCCAACCTGCGCTCAATCCGGGATTACGCTGCACCAGCCAATGTCGTGACTGCGCAAGAACTTACCCGCCAAAGTGGCAGCAGTCTGGGTGCCGTGCTCGATTGGCAACCCGGCGTGAGCAGCTCTTCCTTCGGTGCCGGCGCGAGCCGCCCGATCTTACGTGGCTTTGATGGCCCGCGCGTCCGTATTTTGGATGCGGGTCTCGATATTATGGATGTTTCCGATACCAGCCCAGACCATGCAGTGACGCTTGAGCCACTGCTGACTGAGCGTGTAGAAGTCCTGCGTGGCCCAAGTACATTGCTGTATGGCAGCTCCGCGATCGGCGGCGCAGTGAATGTCATCGGTAAAGAAATGCCGCGTCAACGAGTCGACCCGAAGGGCTACGAAGGTGCCCTTGAAGCGCGCCGCGATACGGTTTCAGGCGGCGATACGCTTGCGGGTTATACCACCGTTGGGGACGATGATTGGGCACTGACTATTACAGCTGTAGATCGTGATGCGGATGACTACGAGATTCCTGGCGACGCGCAGGAGGAAGATGCAGAAGGCGATACACTCGAAAACAGTTTCGTCGAAACGGAGCAGTTCTCAGTCGGCGCCAGCTGGTTCTTTAGTGACGAGAATCGTATCGGCTTCAGCTTTTCGAACTATCAAACTCGCTACGGTTTACCCGGCCACGGGCATGGGGAGCATGAGGGAGAGGAAGACCACGATGACGAAGAGGAAGATCACGAGGACGAAGAGGCTGGCCACGACGACGAAGAGGCGGTGGCGATTGACATGGAGCGCAAGCGCTACGATATGGAGCTGGAGCTAGTCGATGTAAACGACTGGATCGAGGCCCTCCGCGTGCGTCTGGGTTACACTGATTATGAGCACTCCGAAGGCGATACTGTGTTTGAACGCGAAGGCTGGGAACTGCGCGCCGAGGCGGCGCACACTCCATGGTGGGTGATCGACGAAGGTGTGGTTGGCGTCCAATTCTCAGATGTGGACTTCTCTGCTTTAGGCTCCGAAAGCTTCACCCCCGCATCTACAACCAAGACGCAGGCGCTCTTTGTCAGCGAACATATCCACGGCGATGTGCTGCATTATGAGTTCGGCGGGCGTATCGAGCGCACCGACATTAGCGAAGATAAGAACCAGCGTAGTTACGACGAGTTGGCGATCAGCCTCGCAGCCGGAGCAACCTGGCACATTGATGAGGCGAACTCGCTGTCATTGGTGCTGCAACGTTCGCAGCGCAATCCGACTTCGACCGAGCTGTATGCTGAGGGTCCGCATTTTGCAACTAACCAATATGAGTTCGGTGATGCCGACTTGAAGCAGGAAACTGCGTATGGCGTGGACCTAACCTACCGTACTTCACATGAAAACTGGCAAGCAGAAGTCTCACTGTTCTACACCTACTTCGATGATTATATCTTTTCTGAGGAGCTGGGCTTTGAAACGGATGTAAATGGTCTTGGCGAAGATGATCTTGGTTTCGAAGATGATGAAGCCTTACATACTTATCAATTCAACGCCATCGATGCCGAATTCTACGGAATTGAGGCGCAGCTGGATTATACGCTGCTTGAGAACGAGAGCAATCGTGTGTTGCTTAGCCTGATGGGCGATTGGGTGCATGCGACCAACGAAGATACGGGCGATGATCTGGCTCGGATTCCACCGATGCGGATTGGCTCGCGTCTCAGCTGGGCCACTGGCAACTGGGACTCCGGCGTTGAGCTGCGTTATGCTTTCGAGCAGGATAATACTGGACCGGAAGAAACATCGACGGACGATTACTTGAAATTGAACTTAGATGTCAATTACCGGTTGGACCTAGGGAATGCGATCACTGCAGTGATTTTCGCACGTGCTGAGAATCTACTCGACGAAGAGATTCGTCATCACACTTCCTTCGTTAAAGAGGAAGCTGCACTGCCGGGCCGCAATTTCACGATTGGTGCTCGCGTGGAGTTCTAAGCAAACGATTCAATTCTGTTGATTTAGCAACGCGGGGTTCCGAGAGGGCCCCGCGTTTTTTGGTGATTTGATACGAGCGATGTTTCACTATTGATCGATAGCGATCGATGCATTGGATTGATGCTGTGTTAAATCCGAGCATACTTACGCGCATAACTGAGGCACTGAAGAAGAGTGGGGCCCGTATGACTAAAAAGCGCGCCCAAATCCTAACAGCGATCGGGTCATTCAGCCGCCCAGTCTCGGCAGAAGAGATTCGCAAGCAGGCCGGGCTGCCTCCTAGTGACTTAGTGACCGTGTATCGAAATTTGGAGGCGTTTGAAGCGATCCAAGCATTGCAACGTATCCCGATGGAAAGCGGCACGCAATTATTTGAGCTCACGGAGCCGGGTGCGCATTACCACCATTTGATCTGCCGAGTCTGTCACCAAGCAGAGCCGCTTGACTTATGCGTTGGGACTCAGGTCGAAGGTCAGGCAGCCACTAGGGGGTACACTGGAGTGACTCATTTGCTAGAGGTTTATGGAGTGTGTGGGGCCTGCGCACGTGCTGCATGTTAGCTGCAGCCGGCAGGCTTCAGAAGTATCCTCAAGCGCTCTCTAATGAGCACATGCGTTGCGGCGACACAGTCGATAATTACGAACGTGGGCACTTGCGAGGAATAGGCCACCAAGGGTATTGATCCATGCCGCAATGCTCAACGGTTGTGCATCCTCTCCAATCCCACGTACGCAGTGCTGACAATGTGCGCCCGCAAGCAACTCATCGGCAGGCGTATGCCCGCGTTCATAGATCAAGGCTGCAATGAGTATGCATAGACCAATTGCACTAATAACAAACACCCACTTATCTTTGTGCTGACGGCAACCCATGAAGATCGCAAAACTCGTTGTCGGAATGACCAAATACAGCATCCATAAATGGAAATTTTGATGCACTAAAAAGGAAGTCGCAACAATCGGCAGCAAGACGATAACGATAGGCGTGAGTAGGCAGTGAATCGCGCATACGGCAGCCATACTAATCGCGATTTTGTCTGCCCATCCGTGTGAATTGCACTGTCCATTAGGTCGGCTCATAATAAGGGCCTTTAATGAAAGTCACTTTCGATAGCGTCAACCCCAAAAGAATCAACTCTCAGATTACTGAGGTATTTGTTTGGCAAGCGTCGCTTCCCATGCCGTACGACGCTCATCCGAAAAGCCCGAGATGCGACCTTCGTCGAAGTCGATCATGTCCATGACACTGTCGACCACGCCGATCATTTCCGGGTGTCCCATGTTGGTCAGCGATTCAGCGAGGAACTCGCGGCCCATTTCGGTTTGTCCCTTATGGGTGATTTCTCGGTTCCACTCGACGGCCTTGAGATCGTCAGGAAAGCATTCACCGAGCAGGCAATCGAGTTCGATTTCGTCGCCACCGGCGGTTTCGACTGCGGCTAGCACTTGTTTCGGGTCGATGCCGAGGTGCATCGACAGAAACCGGTCGAAGCCGCGGCAGAAGTTTTTTTGATAGGATTTCGGCAATTCATCAGCGAGGTGCTTATGGCATTTGGCAATAAAGCGCGGTAAATAGAGTAGTCCGCAGGGGTGTGCTGCATAGGGAGAGGGGAGGTCGAAACATATTTCGCCAGTTGGGCCGAGGTCTTGGTCAGTCATGATGTGGGTCTGAAAGTGCGAGTAGCGCGAAGATGGTCTGCGAGGTTTGCCCCGCAGGAGCAAGTGAAAGAACAAGGTTGAAGGGTGCAAAGGTAAAAATTTCGGGCGCGGACCTTGCTGGGAGGTTCAGAAAGGAATTCTACAGGCAGTGGGTCTATTTTTTAGTGGAGGGATGCCGTCCTCGGCGCCTGCAGTTAAGCCGAGGCATGCTTGTTATGGTACGGTTCACTCCTAAATGGGTTTCGTTGTTTCATAAAACAGTGATTGGAATAAGTTCAAGGTCTGGCATATCTGATCAAATACTTATGATGCTGCGATTTATAAAAACACCTGTTGTCCTCTTTGCTTTGTTTGGCTGGTTAATTACTGCTTCAAGTCTGTTGCGCGCGGAGCCAGTGGTTGCGGGGGCGGTTACGGTGGAGCTAATTGCTGAAAGCACAGCGATCGTGCCGGGCGAACGCTTTAATGTCGCATTGGATTTTAAGCTCGAACCGCATTGGCATATTTACTGGATCAATCCGGGTGCGAGTGGTTTGCCAGTCGAGGTAGAGTGGGATTTGCCAGAGGGCTTGAGGGCGGGAGAGATTCAGTGGCCGGCGCCTGAGCGAATCGAGTTGGGGGGGCTGATGAACTATGGCTATGAAGATGCGGTCACACTAATTGTGCCGATTCAGGCTGCGCAGGATTTGAAACTAGGCACTGCAGTGCCGATTAAGGCGGAGGTTTCGTGGTTAGTCTGCGAGGAGTTTTGTATGCCGGGCGACGCGAGCCTGAGCCTCGAGTTGACAGCTGAATCTGACGCGGTGAAGAGTGCCGAAGTACCCGTGTTTGAGGCGGCTCGCGAGCGAATGCCTGAGGCGACGACTCCGTGGAGCGTGACTGCGGTAATTGAAGGGCAGGACTTGCTGTTGACGTTTGAGCAGGCGGATGGTTTGGAGATCCCAGGTGATTTGTACTTTTATGCGGATAAGGCGGGCGTGATCGATTCGAGTGCCCTGCAGACCTTCAGTTCGGTCGGTGAGGGGCAGGTGGAATTACGTGCAGCGCTCGATGTGGCGCAGTTGCAGAAGCCGAGTGCTGCTGTCGCGGGTGTGTTGCAATCGGAGTCGGGCAACTGGGCGATCGACTTGGCGATTGGGGCCGAAGCTGCGATGGCGGCGCCGCAGTCGTTGGCGGGCCAAGTGCCTGCTGCCACTGGCTTTGAGGGAGTGTTGCTCAACCTCGGGCTGCCGGGCTGGTTGCTGTTGGCGTTTCTCGGTGGGCTGATTCTCAATGTGATGCCCTGCGTATTGCCGGTGCTATCGCTTAAAGTGTTTTCGTTGTTGAAGCATTCGGGGCAGTCGCGTGCGCAGGCCTTGCTGCATGGCGGTGCATATACGGCGGGCGTGGTGGCGAGTTTCCTGGCGCTGGCTGCGGTCTTGTTGGCGCTCCGTGCCGTGGGCGAACGGATCGGTTGGGGGTTTCAATTACAGAGCCCGAACTTCGTGGTGGTGCTGACGATTGTATTCTTCCTGTTTGCGCTGAATTTGATGGGCGTATTCGAGGTCGGCACGAGCCTTGTCGGCGCCGATACCAAGGTGTCGAAGCGTAACGATGCGCTGGGCTCGTTCGGCATGGGGGTGTTAGCCGCGGTGGTTGGTGCGCCTTGCATGGGGCCGTTGGTGGCGTCGGTCAGTGGCATCGCAGTGCAGGCCAATGCAGCTACAGGGCTGTTGATTTTTGGAGTGATGGGCCTTGGGCTCGCTTCGCCGTTTTTGTTTTTGTCGGTCTTTCCGAAGTTGGTCGCTTACTTGCCGAAGCCAGGGATATGGATGGAGTCGGTGAAGCAGTTCATGGGCTTCCTGTTGATGGCGGCAGTGGTTTTTCTCGCGCTGGTCGCTGGACGCCTCGGTGGAGTGGATGCGGTGATCGCGTTGCTGATCGCCTTGCTGGTCGCTGGCCTAGCGGCGTGGATCTATGGCCGTTGGTCGGTGCCCGTGAAGCCGAAGCGCACGCAGTGGATCGCGCAGATGATTAGTTTGGTGCTGCTCGTGGTTGCGAGCTATTATGCAATCAGCGAAACCAAAGCTGCGTATGAGAATTTTGAAACGGGCACTTCCGCTTCAGAGAATGGACAGTGGCAAGCGTGGTCGAGTGAGCGGGTAGCGACGGAGCTCGCCGCCGGGAAGCCGGTGTTTATTGATTTCACTGCGAGCTGGTGCCTGATTTGTCAGGTCAACAAAAAGGTAGTGACGCATTCTGAATCGACTGAAGCTTTGTTTGAGGAATATGGCGTGGTCGCGCTTGAGGCGGATTGGACGCGCTATGATTCAGCAATTACGACCGAGCTGGAGCGCTTCGGTCGATCGGGCGTGCCGCTCTATGTCCTGCATGCGCCAGATGGCGAAGTCACCGTGCTGCCGCAGAGCTTGACGAACGGAATTGTGCGTGCGGCAGTTGAAAAAGCGCTGCAATGAGGTTTTATTGATTGAGAAATGATAACAATTAATCGTCCCCATTACATTATGAAAATAATCAGTAGTATCCTTATTGCATCACTCGCATTTTTCACGACCTCGCAAGCCGCGGTCAAAACGGGGACGCCAGCTCCAAAATTCACCGTTATGGATAGTACAGGTGCCGAGCGCAGTTTGTCGGATTTTAAAGGTAAATATGTGGTGCTCGAATGGACCTGCCATACGTGCCCATTCGTTAAGAAATTTTATAAGAACGGTGAGATGCAGGCGCTACAGGCAGAAATGACAGCCAAGGATGTGGTCTGGTTGCAAGTGCTGTCCTCAGCGGAAGGTAAGGGCGGTTATTTGACCGCATCGAAGGCAGAGTTCGTTCGGGCGGAGCAGAAGGTTCACTCGACTGCACTTCTATTGGATGCAAATGGCAAAATGGGGCGTGCCTATGGCGCGCGCACCACGCCGCATATGTTCTTGATCGATCCAAAAGGTACTGTGATCTACCAAGGTGCTATTGATAGTATTAAGTCTGCCAAGTCTCAGGATATTGCTAAGGCTACTAATTATGTGAAGGCTGCGCATGCCAGTGCGGTTCTCGGCGAGCCGATTCGGAAGTCAACGACCACGCCGTACGGCTGTGGAGTGAAGTATTAGTCATCTCGCCGACTCTGGGCCGAAGTCGGCCACTCCAAGAAGCGTCGATAAGAGTGCCATCTGTAATATAGGATGCTGGCGATGATGGCGCCGAGAGAGTCGGCGATCCAGTCGTTCAGCTCGACGGCGCGATCGGCGGTAAAGGATTGCCAGTATTCATCAAGTGCACCGAAGGTTGAGATTAGGAGGATTGTTATAAAGACGCCGCGCCAGCCTAAGTTCGAAATGCGTGGGATGCGCAGGGCTGCGGTGGCGAGTAGTCCAAAGACTAAGAGGTGTGCGAGCTTGTCGTAAGAGAAGCCGATGCTCGGCGCGGCGAGATCTTTGCTGCCGGAGGCCATGAAGATGGCTAGGGCGATGGCAAAGGGCCAGATGGTGTGACGTTTTACTTTCAGGTTAATGCGTGGGTAGCCAGAAGCGGAAAGTGCTGCCGGCAGGAGAGGATTCGACGAGCTCAATGTCGCCATGGTGATCGCGGAGGATGCGCTTACTGATGGAAAGGCCGAGTCCAGTACCGCCGGGGCGATTCGTGAGAAACGATTCGAAAATGTCCGCTTGTATCTCTCTCGGTATACCTGGGCCATTGTCGCGAATGTTGAAGGCTGCCTGGGAGCTGTTTCCTGTGCTTGAAATCTGGATACGTCCGCCTGTGGTCATGACTTGAGTGGCATTGAGGATGAGGTTGAGCATGACCTGCTGGACTTGCCCCTTGTTGACCTCGACGAACAGAGCCTGTGGATGTGGTTCGTAGGTTATTTCGATTTTACTCTGATGTAGTTTGAGGCGTACCAGTCGCAGAGTATCTTCGATCAAGTCGTTAAGATCGAAGCGTGCGTGTGCGTCCTGACGGTTGCGGCCAAAGTCGAGCACGCGACTCACGATTGCTTCGAGTTGATTGATCTTATCGCCGATCACGGTGATGTCGGTTTGGCGGTCGTCGTCTGCTTCGAACTGTAGATTAAGCGAATCGAACAGCAGTTTGATCACCGTCAGCGGATTGCGGATCTCGTGCGCGATCTCGGCGGCGAGCATGCCGAGTGTGGTGAGCTTTTCGTTTTGCCGGAGGGATTCTTCAGAGCTGAAAATCCGTGAATACAGGCGGGCGTTTTGGATCGCGATGGCGCCGAGTCGCGCAAGAGTGGCGAAGACTTTTTTCTCGTCATTGTTGAAGCGGTGCTGGTGGGTCGTGTAGGCGTTGAGTAGTCCGATCACTTCGTTGTTAAAGATGATCGGCGTGGCGAGCATGGAGACGAGGCCTTCGCTTTGCACCAGGTGGATGAAATCGTTCTCGACGGTGAAGGGCAGGTCGGCGACCTCGATTTGCTTGTGTCGATGGATAGCGGCACCCAAGGAGCTTTCCTCGATAGGGAAGCTGACTTGCGCCTCGATCTCGCCTAAGGGACCAGTCATGGAGTGGAGCTTAAGGTGCTTACGGTCTGGCGTGAGTAAGAATAGCGCGCAACTGTGGCAGTTCATCAGTTGACGACCTTCACGGGCGAGGCCACGAAGCACTTCGTCTTGTTCGAGTTCGCCGACGAGACCTTGCCCCATGTTGATGAGTGACTCGAGCTGATGTGCTTTGGCGCGGAGTTGCTGAATCAGCCAAAGCCTAGAGATCACACGGCTGGCTTCGTTGGTCAAGAGGGTGAGGATTTTAAGTGACTGGTCGTCGAAGGCACTGAGTTGTTCGCTATCGATGTTGACCACTCCGATCAAGACTCCGTGGTCTTCCATCGGCACAGCCATTTCGGAGCGGACGCTTGAGCGTACAGAGATGTAGCGTGGCTCTTCACTGACATCAGGAACGATGATGGAACGACCGTGCAGTGCGCACCATCCGGTGATGCCTTGGCCGAGGGCGAGATCCAGATCGTTCCAGTCTTCGGCAAGCCCATGCGAGACTTCCAATTCGAGTCGATTGGTGTCGGGGTTGATCAACGCGATCGAGGCGCTGCTCGGTTGCAGGACGTTGATGATCTCTTGGAGGATCAAGGCGAGCGCTTCTCTGGGCTCTTCGGTATCAGATACCAGACTACTGATTCGGTAAAGTGAATCGATTGCAGTGCGCTCGGTCTTAGTGGCTTTCATCGCTATGGTTGGTTCGACGGTCGCGAATATCTATTCGTTGATGATGGTATTTAGTTTTACGCGTAATTCCGATAGACTTTTAGCGCTGATCGGTTCTTGGCGATTAATCTTATCGATATAGAAGGTGTCGATCGCGAGGCCACGCTCTGTGGCAATTCGTGCGAAGCTGATGTCGAACCCCCTGGAATAAATATGTCGAGCGAGCCCGTACAGGAGGCCGATTCTGTCTTCTGCTTGCACCTCGATAATGGTGTGGTTGAGCGAAGGGTCATGGTAAATATCGAGCGTTGGTGGAATGCGAGCCGGGAGAATGCCGCGCAGCTTTTCCTTCTGATTGTTTGCTTTCGCTTCCATACGCTCGATTTCGCTGGTCAGGCGTCTGCCATGCATCAGAGCATCTTCAATGTGTGTTTTGAAAATGGTTTGTGCTTTTTCGTTAGAGACGGTTCCGCCTTCCACATCCATGATGTAGAAGGTGTCGATGGAGATATTGTCAGAGCGTGAGATCGCTTTGGTACTGACGATATTGATGCCAGCTAGGCTGAGTGCACCTGCCAGCTTGTAAAAAAGCCCCGAACGGTCCCAGGTGACAACATTGACAACTGTCATGTTTAGGTCGAGGTCGTTGCTCCAGTCAATAATGGGGGCGAGGGTGCGCGTCGGATCTGCTTGTTGGATTTGAGCGAGCACCTGGTTGACCATGCGTAGGTGGAGCTCAATCTCGTTGGGCTTGGTGTTGATGAAATATCGCTCTGGCATGCCGTTGAAGTGGGCTTCGATTTCATCCTTGGCCACGCCTTCGATCTCGCGGGCGAGCATCTGTTGATGGAGACTTTCTTTTAGATTTTCGCGCTTTTGTTCGACTACGTCGCTGTTTTCAAATTGCTCCAAGGTCCGCTGATACAAAGTCCGATGCATGGTATCTTTGTAGTCGTTCCAGAGTGTCGGGGCGGTCCCGCGCGCATCGCAATAGGTGTGAACATAGAGGAAGCGGAGCTTTTCTGGATCTTCGATGAACTCCGCAAAAGCGTGTGCGGTCTTTGGATCATCGAGATCAAAACGCTGCCAGATACGGGACATGGCTAAGTGATGGCGGATGATAAATAGAATCTGCTCCTGCTGTTCATCACTGATGTCGAAGCGCGTGAGGATCGGCTGAGCGATACGAACACCGTTGACGTCGTGGCCTTTAACGCCTTCGGCCTTGCCGATGTCGTGCAGTAAGAGAATCAGATAGAGTAGCAGCGGGTCGTCATTTTTACGAAGTGCAGTCTCGTAGGCGGTGTCGACCGGAGTGTTTTTTTGGAAGATAGCATCGAGATGTTTGATCGTGCGCAAGACGTGCTCATCCGCGGTATAGCGATGGTAGTACTCATGCTGAACCATGCAAGTGAGCTGGCCAAACTCGGGCAAATAGCGTTCGAGTACGCCGAGTTCATGCATCAGCTTTAGGATCGGATAGACTTCGCCAGGATTCCTTAGGATCGAGCAAAAGCTCTTTGCGGCTGATGGGTGATTGATAATCTCATGGTCAATCAGTGGTAGCGAGCGTGAGATACGAAACTTTAGGTCGGGGTGTAATTTGGCTCCAAACTGTTGCATTAAGTGGAAGACTCGAATCAGGCGTAAGGGGTCTTCCGTAAAGACGGATTTATGCTCAGGAGACAGGACTTTGTCCTGCAAGATGAAGCCATCGACGCGTTTGAGCGGCAGATGTTGATGGGCGCGCAGGGCTTGGCGAAAGGTAATGCCGCCCGAACTGCGTGCGTCATCTTCGCTGGAGAGGGCGAGTCGCTCCTTAAGGAGCTCGCTGATATGGTAGATCGTGCGCGCGGCGGTGTAGTAGTCTTTCATGAACGCCTCTACACGCTCGAACATATCTTCCTGCGGGTAGCCGAGGCCTGCGGCGATCGTGGGTTGCTGCTCGAGGTCGAGCTTGTCTGTCGGGCGTCGATTTTGCAGGTGTAGTTCGGTGCGTGTGCGTAGGAGGAAATCGTAAGCAGCTTCCATTTCGTCGCGCAAGTGCTGGCGCAATAACTTTGCTTTGTTGATCTCTTTAAACGAGCCATAGCCGAACTTGATATTGGCCATCCACAGGATGTTCTGATAATCGCGCAGGCCACCGACGCCGTTTTTAATGTCGGGCTCTTGTAAATAGACAGTGTTGCCAAACTTCTCGTGGCGGCCGCGCTCGTCAGCGAGGCGTTGCTGGATGTAGGCCTTGGAGTGTTCCTTTTTGCAGTAGCTGGCGAAGCGTTTCTGCATATCTATATAGAGTGGGTCGGAGCCGCAGATGATGCGTGATTCCAGAATCGCGTTTTTTGATTGGATTTCGCTCTTCGCCTCTTCGATGGCTTCCTTAGTGTTGCGCGAGGCGTGGCCGACTTTCCAGCCTAAGTCCCAAAGTGGATAGAGGATCTCTTCGGCGAGTACTTCTTGGAACTTAACAAAGTGCTTGCTCGAAATCTTCTCGGGGTAGAGAAACATGATGTCGATATCGCTGTGTGGGTTGAGCTCTTGCCGCCCGTAGCCGCCAGTGGCAAGGACCGCCATTTTACAGGGCAATGGACCATGCTCGGTGGCATACAGATCGAGAGCTGCGAGGAACAGGTTTTCGATCACCACATCAGCCATCGCAGCACGCGCTTGGCAAACCTCCAAGCCAGAGTCGCCATTCTGGTGGTGGCGCTTGAGCATCTCATTCTCTAACTCGATGTAGCGCTTGTACGCCGGGAGTTGTTTGCTTCGCGAAACCCCAGGATCAAAAACCAGACGCTTTTGCGCATGCTTATGAAGGCGTCGGAAGAGAGGATTGTCTTGAATGGGCATAGGCCGAAGAAGCAGGAAGGCGTCAAAAGTGTGGTGTGTGCGTGCGACTTCATAGAAACCCCATTTATGGTGCGTCCGTCAAGTGAGTTTGCTCGCTGAAGTACTTGAGATCGGTGAGATGGGTCAATCGTTTGGCAAAAATATGTCCCCTTTTTTTTTGACGGCAGGTGGATATTGACTACTCGTACAGCTTCGCAATCGCGCAAAAACCACAAATATTACAAATTATGCAAATCGCAGATGGTACAGTAGTCGCAATGGACTACGCCCTTAAGGATGACGAAGGAACTTTGATTGATCAGTCCCAACCAGGACAACCGATGGTCTATCTCCATGGTCATCGTAACATCATCCCAGGCCTCGAGGCTGCCCTTGCAGGTAAGCTCGCTGGCGAGACTGCTGAAGTGCGCGTCGATCCAGAAAATGGTTATGGCGAGATAAATCCAGCATTGGAGCAAGTCGTCCCGAAGGAGCGTTTTCAAGGCGTCGAAGACCTTCAGGCTGGCATGCAGTTTCAAGCCAATACCGACCAAGGGCCTGTCTCAGTTCGTGTGGTTAAGGTCGAAGACGACGACGTCACTGTCGATGGTAACCACCCGCTCGCGGGCAAGCACCTAAACTTCAACGTGACGATCCAAGAAGTTCGTGTGGCGACTGAAGAAGAGATCGCACACGGTCAAATTCAACAAGGTGGTGGCTGCTGCGGTGGCGGCGGTGAAGACAAAGAAGGCGGTTGCTGCAATGACGAGCCGAAAGCTGAGGGCGGTTGCTGCAACGACGAGCCGAAAGCCGAGGAGCAAGGCGGCTGTTGCTCTCAATAAGTGAGCCTGCCGACATGGCAAAGCTTGCTCGCTAAGCGCTAATTTTACTTAAGCCCTCGTCTCGCGACGGGGGCTTTTTTGTGTGTAGCTGGGGGTTGCCAAGCTGGCCCCGTCTTCAATACCCGCGATTCGGCGAAAGCCACTTTTCCGTCTTTTCCAGATCAAAACTTTTGCGCTGTGCATAGTCTTCGAACTGGTCTTTGGCCATCGGCCCGACTTGAAAGTATTTGGCTTCAGGGTGGCCAAAGTAGAGACCGCTGACGGCGCTGCCGGGATTCATGGCGAAGCTTTCAGTGAGGCTGGCGCCGGTGTTGGCTTCGGCCTCGAGTAGCTTCCAAATCATCTCTTTTTCGGTGTGGTCGGGCTGGCTCGGGTAGCCAGCTGCTGGACGGATGCCGCGGTATTCTTCTTTGATCAGTTGCTCGTTGCTGAGTGTTTCCTCGGGTGCATAGCCCCAGAGGTCTTTACGCACGCGCGCGTGAGTGTATTCAGCGAGCGCCTCGGCAAATCGGTCGCCAATGGCTTTAACCATGATCGAGTTATAATCGTCCTGTGCGTCTTCGAATTCTTGCGAAAATGTATCCACGCCCTCAATACAGCAGGCGAAAGCACCAAAGGTATCGACTTGGCCGGATTCTTTGGGTGCGACGAAGTCGGCGAGCGCGTAGTAAGTGTCACTTTTTACTTTCTTCTTCTGTTGGCGCAAAGTGTAGAAGGTGCCGATGGTTTGGCCTGCGTCATCATAGAGTTCAATATCGTCGCCCACGGAGTTGGCAGGGAACAGGCCGACTACGCTGCGGGCACGGAAGCGTTTTTCGTCGATGATACGTTTGAGTAAGGCTTGGGCATCAGCCATGATGACGCGGGCTTGTTCGCCGTATTTCTTATGCTCAAGAATTTTTGGATACACCCCTTTGAGCTCCCAGGTCCAGAAGAGTGGCGAGTAGTCGAAGTATTGGCTGAGGTCCTCAAGGTCGATATAGTCGGCAACAGTGATGCCTGGGGCGTTGGGTGCCTTGAGCTGCGCATCGGCCCAGTCGCAAGTGAAGCGTTTGGCTTGTGCCGCCGCGAGTGGCAGGAAGTCAGTTGCCTTGTTGTTGGCAGCAAAGCGAATACGCTGTTTTTCTTGATCCGCGCTGACTTCGGCGGCGTAGGCTTCGCGCTTCTCAGGGTTGAGTAGACTATTGCAAACTTCAGTCACTAGGGACGCATCCCCGACGCGCACGACGGGTTGGTTGTAGTGCGGAGCGATCTTGATTGCGGTGTGCGCCTTGCTGGTTGTGGCGCCGCCAATCAGCAGAGGCTGTGTGAAGCCGCGCTTTTTCATTTCATCAGCGTTGAAAATCATCTCATCGAGTGAGGGCGTGATCAGGCCTGAGAGGCCGATAATGTCGGCGCCCCATTCTTGCGCTTCTTTCAAGATTGCGTCGCAGGAGACCATGACGCCGAGGTCTTTGACTTCGTAATTATTACACGCGAGGACCACGCCAACGATATTTTTGCCGATGTCGTGCACGTCGCCCTTGACGGTCGCGATTAGAAATTTACCCGCGGAGGAGCTCTCAGTGGAATCGCCTTTTTCGGCTTCCATGAATGGCAGCAGGTGAGCGACGGCGCGCTTCATCACGCGGGCGCTTTTCACCACTTGCGGGAGGAACATATCGCCATCGCCGAACAGTTTTCCGACGACCTTCATGCCGGCCATCAACGGCCCTTCGATCACGTGGAGTGGACGCGGGTATTGGAGCCGCGCTTCTTCGGTGTCGGCGTCGATGTGCGCGACGATCCCTTTGACCAATGCGTGGGACAGGCGCTCTTCAACGGTGCCCTTGCGCCAGTCATCCTTTAGCTCAGCCGTTTTTTTTTCCGCGACAGCAGGCACTGCACCACTGCCAGATTTAAGAAAGGTTTCGAGGATTTCTGGATTTTTTTCGGCGGTGGCGCGTTCGAATAGCGCGCGCAGCACGTTCATGCCTTCGAGCATGGCGGCGTTGATGCGTTCTTCGGGGGTGCCGGTGCCGAGTGTGATGGTGCCGGCTTTAATGGCTTCGGCAAAGTCGATGAGCTTTTCGGTGCCTTCGTCGTTACGATTCAGGAGCACGTCTTCGACCAACACCTTGAAGGCTGGGTCGATCTTGTCGTAGTCCATCAGCATGCCTGGATTGACGATGGCCATGTCCAGGCCCTTCGCAATTCCGTGATGGAGGAAGGCGGCGTGCATGGCTTCGCGCACTGGATTGTTGCCACGGAAGCTGAAGGAGATGTTGGATAGTCCGCCACTGGTGCGTGCGCCGGGGCAGCGTTTTTTGACTTCTTCCACGGCTTCGATGAAATCGACGGCGTAGTTGTTGTGCTCCTCCATGCCAGTGGCGACGGTGAGGATGTTGAGGTCGAAAATGATGTCCTGCGGATCCATACCGACCTCTTCGGTGAGGATCTTAAAGGAGCGCTCTGCGATGGCGACTTTGTCGTCGCGCGTGGCTGCTTGGCCCTTTTCGTCGAAAGCCATGACGATGGTCGACGCTCCATAGCGCATGATCTTTTTGGCCTGCGCGCGGAACTCGTCTTCACCGCCCTTGAGGCTGATGGAGTTGACGATGCACTTACCCTGAACGCACTTGAGCCCTGCTTCGATGACCGACCACTTGGAGCTGTCGATCATGATCGGCACCTTGCAGATGTCTGGCTCGGAGGCGACCAAGTTGAGAAAGCGAGTCATGCAGGCTTCGCCGTCGAGCATGCCTTCGTCGAAATTAATATCAATGATCTGCGCGCCTTTTTCGACTTGCGATAGCACGATCGCGAGTGCGCCAGTGAAGTCGTCGTTTTTGATCAGCTTCTTAAAACGCGGGGAGCCGGTTACGTTCGAGCGTTCGCCAACATTAACGAACGGTGTTTCGCCCATGATGATATTGAAGGCTTCGAGCCCACTTAGGCGCTGTGCAGGCGCCGGAGTGGGGATCGCGCGGGGCGCGTATTGGCTGACTTCTTGGATGATGGCTGCAATGTGATCTGGCGTGGTGCCGCAGCAACCGCCGACCATGTTGACTAGGCTGTCCTTGGCAAAACTGCCGACGGCGCCGCCAGTGTGGGCGGGTGTTTCGTCATAACCAGTGGCGGCCAATGGATTCGGTAGGCCGGCATTTGGATACACGTGTACGTAGGTGTCGGCTACGCGGGAAAGATCTGCGAGGAACGGCCGCATGAGATCGGCGCCGAGGGCACAGTTTAGGCCGACGCAGAGTGGCTTAGCGTGACGAATAGAATTCCAGCAAGCCTCAACGGTTTGGCCAGAAAGCGTGCGGCCCGAGAGGTCGGTGATGGTGACCGAAATGATCACTGGCAGGCGCGCTTCCTGGGTGTCGAAGAAATCTTCGATCGCGTGCAAGCAGGCCTTGAGGTTGAGCGTATCAAAGACGGTTTCTGGTAGAAGCAGATCCACGCCGCCTGCGACGAGGTCTTCGACTTGTTCGTAGTAGGCTTTGTACAGTTCGTCGTAACTGGTGGCGCGATATTCAGGACGGTTGACGTCTGGCGAGAGTGAGCAGGTGCGGTTGGTTGGTCCGATGGCGCCAGCGACGAATGTTGGGCGGCCTTGTTCTTCGGAGACGGCATCGGCGACGCGGCGCGCGAGCTTGGCGGATTCGATGTTGATGTCACGCACGCGGTGCTCGAGGCCGTAGTCGGCTTGGGCGATGGTGGTGCCAGAGAACGTGTTGGTCTCGATGATGTCCGCGCCCGCTTCGAGAAACTGGCGGTGGATCTTTTCGATAATCTCGGGGCGAGTAATACTGAGGAGGTCGTTGTTGCCCTTGAGATCGCCCTTATCGTTGTCGAACGACGCGTTGCGGAAATCCTGCTCCTCCAACTTGTATTGCTGGATCATCGTCCCCATCGCACCGTCAAGAAAGACGATCCGCTCTGCAAAGAGGTCGGCGAGGAGCTGACCTTTGGCGGTCAGTGGTTTAGTGAAAGTATTCTGGCTCATGGAATGTAAATATCAACATATCATTATATATTGATATGTTATAGCAAGCATAGATTTTGCCCAGTCATTAGTAGTGAATCAGTAAAAAATGGGTCTAAATGGCTGACACTGTAAATAATTGTTGGCGTGGATGCTGAGAGTGTGCACTGATTCAAGTGATGGACATTAATGCACGGATCTCAAAAGAATGGCGCCGCCGGATGCTGTTTATGCTGTTTATGCTTTCTACGATTTCAGCTTGGTTCTTGTGGGATGGATATGTCGCATGGTCGAACGAGGCGCAGCGGCATGCGGAATTTGTCGAGATTGAGGCGGCGTTGGTTGAGTCTGGTAAAATTGAGGCAGTTCTCCATCAGGGGCACGGAGCCAAGGTGAATGAATACCTCCGCATCGAATGGGAGCGTTATGCGAAAAAAGCTGGGTACAAGCGCGATATGCCGAAGGAGCGCACCGATGCGTCAATTCGTGAGCAGTGCATGATTGGTTGGGTGATGATGACTGGCTCAATGTTTTTTGGTTTGTGGGTGCTCTGGAACCACAAGTTGTGCGTGCGCGCGGAGGGCGAAGTGGTGATCGGCACGTCAGGTCAGCGTGTCGAGTTGGACTCCATCCTGAAGATCGACCGCAAGCTGTGGGAGAAAAAGGGCATCGGCTACGCGATCTATGAAGTCGACGGGAAGATGCAGCGGCTTTGCCTCGACGATCACAAGTTTTTTGGCTGTCAAGCCATCATTCTTGAGGCTGAGCGCCGCATTAAGCAACGAAGCGAGCAGCAAGCTTAATTGCGCAATCGCTCGACATTCGTTTTCAGGCACCTAGTGCTTGAGTTATATGAATCATCTGCTCGAACAATTTCCCAATATTCCTGAATCTTCCTGGCCTGTGCTTGAGCGCTGGGCTGTACTGTTGCGAGAGTGGAATGAGAAGATTAACCTCATTTCGCGTAAGGATATCGAGCATCTGGAGGATCGCCACCTGTCGCATTGTTTGGCGATTACCAATCATTTGAAGTTAATGAATGGCACCCGAATCATGGACGTCGGCACGGGCGGTGGCTTTCCTGGCATTATTATGGCTATCTGCTATCCGCAGGCGCATTTTACTTTGATCGATTCGATTGGTAAGAAGATCACGGTAGTGCAGGATTTGATCGACCAGCTTGGATTGAAAAATGTCGAGGCTAAGCAGACTCGCGCAGAGGAGGTTAAAAAGCAGTTCGACTTCGTGACCGGGCGTGCGGTAAAAAACCTGCCTGAGTTTTTCATGTGGATTAAGAACAACGTTCGCCGTGGTGAAAAGAACACGATCCCGAATGGGGTACTCTACTGGAAGGGCGGCGAAATGGATGACGAGTTGGAAGTACTCGGGATTCGTCCACGCAAAGTAATCAACCTAGAAGAGACGTTTACGGATCCTTACTTTGAGCAGAAATATATTTTACATTTCGATGCCCGCGATGTGCAACGTGCCCGTAAGCCGCCGAGAGTGGAGCGGTAATTGCGTGACAGCTTAGACAGACTGATCGGATGGGCCTTTTTTATCCACTGTGGTTAAACTAGAAGCATTTTTTCGATTTAGATATCGAGAATAAGTCAGTGGCGCTTGGGGAGTGTGGGCCGGCGATTCGTTTTTCAGATTTGATGATTATTAACAAGACCGAACTCGCGCCCTATGTTGGCGCCGATCTCGATGTGATGGATCGCGATTCCAAGATCCAACGTGGTCAACGGCCCTTTATTTTCTGCGACTTGAAGAGCTATAAGGGGCTCGAAGATGTGGTCGCGTGGCTGGAGCAGGAGTGCTTCTTTGCGATCAAATTATAATGCCACTGATTTGCACAGAGGCTGTAGCAATGCGTCCCGCAGTATTGGGTGGCGCGCGCTTAGGTTATACGCATCGAGCGGATGTTGGCACGCGTTTGACTCAACAATGGGTGCGTCCGCCGCTGCATTTGGGGAAGGCATACCACGAGAAGGATTGGGCGATTAGTATTTTAACCAGCCCGACTGCTGGCTTGCTCGAGGGTGATCGACTTGAGGTCGTTGCGACTGTGGCGGCGGGTGCGAAGGCGGCGCTGATCAGTCCGGCGGCTTGCCGTGTGCATACAATGGGTTCAGGCTATGCGCAGGTGGATCAACATTATACGGTCGAGGCTGGGGCGGTGCTCGACGTCTGGCCAGCGCCGATGATTCTGCAAAAGGCTGCAGCGCTACGGCAAATCACGCGACTGGATGTTGCTGTGGATGCGACAGTGCTGCTGTGTGAGGTTGTTTCGCCGGGGCGTGCTGCCTTTGGTGAATGGTTTAAATTTTCCGAGTGGCGTTCGAGCCTGCGTATTTATCGAGACAAGAAGCTACTCTCATATGAGAACTTTAGCTGCGTGCCTGAGCGTGGCGATTTGTCGGATTGGCGTGAGTTGTATCCGTCAGGGAACTACGCTGGTCTGTATTATTTGACGCCTGAGCCGTTGGGCGGATTGGTGCAAGCGCTGCATGATCTTGAGATCGCAGATGCGGTGATCGGAGCGAGCCCACTTCGCGAGGGCGGGCTAGGTTTAAAGGTTTTGGCCAAAAATGGAATTAGTTTGCGCAAAGCGATCTTTTCGCTGCGAAAACTGCTAGTTGAGCATTCGCAAGTTGATTTTCCTTTTGCTCTACAACGCGCACAAACTTTCTTTAATTAATTCACACACCTCATCGCTTCATATTATGCATCTGGCTAGCGAATCTCTGCCGATCTCTGTTTCTTTATTCACTAGTGTCGCTGGCGTCGTCAGCCTGAGCTTTGCATGTTATGGAGCGCGACGTGAATTGAGCGGCTGGCAAGTGCCTGCTTTCTTTGCGATGACTGGCTTCGTATTCATCGCGCAGATGGTGAATTGCTCAACAGGGCTGGGATTCTCTGCGCATTTACTGGGTGCAGCATTGTTGACCGTGCTGTTTGGGCCATTTGCTGCCATGCTTTCAATGGCTGCGCTATTGACCGGTCAGATGGTTTTGCTCGGCGATGGTTCGTTGAGCACATTGGGGGCGAATTTCCTAAGTATGGGCGTGGTGGCTCCGTGGGTAGCGCATTTTATCTTCCGAAGTTTGCAGGGACGCCGCCAATTGATGGCCGATTCTGGTCAGTTGTTTTCGATGGGCTTGGCGTCGTATGGCTCGGTGATCGCTGCAACTGTTTCGATCAGTTACATGCTCGGTGGTCAACTCCTACAGTTGCTCAGCGTACATGCTGTGATTGGTTTTTTTGAGGTGGTCGCTTCTTTGGTGGTTTACGCGGGGTGTGCGCGCAGCGTCGACTACTCGGCTAGCCGATCTGAACTTCGCTTAATACCAATCGCCGCCGCATGTGCGCTATGCATCTGCTTGGCACTTTTGAGCTCCCAGCTTCCCGATGGATTGGAGCATGTGCTTAATATATCGGTGGCGATGAGTGAATAAATTGCTTGCAGCGACTCTATCGCTGCATCTTCAGAAAGTCGCGGCTGGTGCGCTTAATCTTTTTGATACGTGTAGCCATGCGCTGCAGGTCGCGCTTATCCATTTTTTCGATGAAGAGTTCGCCGTTGAGGTGATCGGTCTCATGCAGGATGCAGCGGCCGAGTAGGCCTGTGGCTTCGAGCACGTGGGTGTTGCCTTCAGTGTCTTGATACTCGCAACGCACACCAATCGGGCGGGTGACTTTGCCGCGTACGTCGGGAAAGGAGAGGCAGCCTTCTTCATAAACATCCTCACTTGGGTCGATGATCGTGACCTTCGGATTTGCCAATGCCATCGGCATAATCAGATCGAGTGGTGGCTGTTTGCCGTCGAAGCTATAATCGAACTCGGGCTTTTCGCCTTCGGGCGGGCGCACGTCCATCACGCAGAATTGCAGTGCGAGGCCAACTTGTTGGGCGGCCAGGCCGATGCCGTCTTCGTCATACATGGTGTCGACCATGTCGTCGGCGAGTTGCGCGAGTGCGTCATCAAATTCTGTGATGGGTTCGCCGACTTTGCGTAGGATGGGTTCGCCGTATTGTGTGACTCTTAAAAGCATATAAGGAAAACTGAAACTGAGACGAGTGCTTGTAAAGCTTTAGGGCAAAGCGATTTTCGGCATGCGGTGGGTGGCTGGGTGGTCGAGTGCCACTCCGCTACTCGGCGGTGGTGCTTTTAGCTACAGGGATGTGTATTTCGGAGCGTTTAAAGATCCCGGGCATGAAGGGGCTATTCCAATAAATCGCACGCGCGCCGCCGGTGGCGAGCCATTCGCCCTGCTCGGAAAGGTGCGTGAGCAGCTGTGCTTGGGCGTTGTTGAAATTCTTGGCACTGTAGCCGCCGCGTACGCCAAGGCTGAGAACGGTGCGTTCCGGAAGTTCAAGGATGGTGACTTCGTCAGTGTCTTTGAGCTCTAAGTCAGCGTAGTCAGAGCCGACATAAAAATACATGGTGCCAGGTTCGATCGCCGCTTCGACGGGTGTGGTCATGGCGATGTCGTTGGCTTGTATATAGCGAAACAATGGACGAAAGAGGCCGTTATCCGACTCGAAATAGCCTTTCTCGGATTGAGAGGCGAGCAGTCGCGCCGCGGGGATCGTTTTAATCTCGATCGTGCCGACATTGGTTCGGGCGAAAGCGCTTTCGTAAGCCGACATGGGTTGCAGCAGGAGCAGAGTTAGAATGGTGAGTGGTAGCAGTTTCATTGGGTGGGGTCGTTAAAATGGCTGTTTCCGCGATGCGGAGCAAAACACCCTAAAAAACAAATATAGACGAAAAACCTTACAAGTCATTTTAATTCCGCCGTTGCCAGTTTTACGGAATATGCCTTGAGTGAGCGCATGGAATTAATCGTTGCGTTAGTCGTTGGGCTTTTTGTGGGGGCGGGCTTGGTCTTTGCTTTGTTACGTAGTGGCCATATTCGCTCGGATGCTGTCTTGGCTGCGGCTCAAGCAGAGTTACAGGAAGTGCGTAGCGCAGGCGCGGCGGCTAAGGAGTCGCTGGCACGAGTCGAAGCGCAGCGGGATGCCGAGCTAAAGGCGGCGGCGGAGAAGTTTGCTTTGCTGGAGGAGGCGAAGGCCGAATTGCAGGATAGCTTTAAGGCACTCTCTGCGGAGGCCTTGTCGAAAAACAATGAGTCCTTCCTGAACCTGGCCAAGACCACGCTGGAGAAATATCAAGAAGGTGCGAAGGGCGACCTGGAGAAACGCCAGCAGGCGATTAATCAGACAGTCCAGCCAGTTGGTGAGGCCTTGAAGATTTTCAATGAGCGGGTTACTAAGATTGAGGAGCGCCGCACGCAGACGGATGCCAGTTTGAAGCAGCAGTTGCAGCAACTGTCTGAGTCGCAGGTGCAGCTGAGCCGCACCACTGGCAGTCTGGTGCAAGCGTTACGCGCGCCGCAAGTCCGCGGGCAATGGGGCGAAATGCAGCTGCGGCGCACCGTCGAGATGGCGGGCATGATCAACTATTGTGATTTCGAAGAGCAGGCATCGGTCGAGACTGCCGATGGCCAACGGTTGCGGCCGGACATGTTGATTCGACTGCCGAACGAGCGTGTGGTGGTGGTGGATTCTAAAGTGCCACTTGCAGCTTACCTTGATGCACTGCAATCCGAAGATCCGGACGTGCAAAAGGAGCGCATGCAGGCGCACGCCCGTCATGTTCGGGATCATATTAAGGGGCTGTCGGCGAAGACTTACTGGGACAAATTCGACAATGCCCCAGAGTTCGTGGTACTCTTCATTCCTAACGAAACGATTTTCAGTGCTGCCTTAGAGCAAGATCCGCAGCTGATCGAGTTGGGTGTACTCAATAAAGTCATCCTCGCTACGCCGACCACGCTCATTGCGCTGCTCAAGGCGATCGCTTACGGCTGGCAGCAAGAAGCCATCGCTCGTGAAGCCAAGGAAATCGCGGCGCTCGGCAAAGAACTTTACGACCGCATCGGTATCGTTGCTGGGCACTTTGCAAAGCTTGGTAAGAGCCTCGGGCAGTCGGTGGAGCATTACAATAAGGCGGTCAGCTCCGTGGAAACACGTCTGCTCTCAACTGCGAAAAAATTTCAGGCCCTCGACAGTGCGTCGGCTGCTGAGCCTCTTGAAGTGAAGGTGATCGAGAAGATCCCGGCGTTGCCGAAGGGACTGGAGCAGTGAATAGGAGCGCCAGACTCCTGCCTGGCATTTTAGAGCCGTTGTGGCCCCAGGAGTATTGGGATCGTTATATTCGCAACAAACAGCACTTGCAGGCGGCGATTGCATAGATCGAGCGGAATCCGGCGAAGGCGGGGCTTTGTTCAAATGCCTCTGATTGGCGGTGGAGCAGCGCATCAGGAGAGTCAGAGCGATATTTCATAAGTCAAGTGAGATACTTGACTTACTCTGGACTTATACTTGATTTACTCGGTGACTAACGACGAACCAGATCCGATCGAATTTGAGATAACTAACGAGCTTGATCTGCACACCTTTCGGCCCTCGGATGTGGGGGATCTAGTGCCAGACTATATTGAGTTGGCATTAGAAAAAGGCTATAAGCGTATACGCATCATTCACGGCAAGGGCATCGGCACGTTGCGCACCACTGTGCATAAGATTCTAGAACGTGACCCGCGGGTCGTACGCTTTGAGCAGGCTGGGGCCACCGAAGGCGGCTGGGGTGCGACGATTGCTTGGCTGCAGGGCTGAGATTGTGAAACTTAAACGTGGAAATGCTGGAGTGTTACTGGTTTTCTTATGTCGAGATGTGGGCTATTTTGCCACTCTGGCACATCAAATAGCTTCGAGAGAACGCTGAAGCTGAGGTGTGAAATGGCTGGGTGGCCTTCGTCTTTAGATGGGGATTCTGTGCGGAGGAAATGACTTTTGCTATGCAGATTTTCACACGGAGCCACGGAGCTAGGGTTCTGTGCGGTGAAAAAGCTTCCACGCCTCCGTGTGAGAAATGCATCGTGCTGGTTCTCTGTGTAAAGTGGCTATGGCAATGCTGGTTTTCACACGAAGCAGCAGAGCTATCAGGCTGCGATTAGAGAGCTTCGTGAGTGTTGCACATCTATTTAGCGTGGTGTTTTTTGTCTGAATCAATACTACGTATAAAAATGTTTGACTAAATTTTATGATTAGTCAAATTAACTAATCTAATTATATTTATTACTTTTGTTAAATTTTAATTATATGAAAAACTTAAAACCGTTTTTAACTATAACTGCTGGCGCTTGTACGCTGGTTTCCAGTGCCTTTGCCGTTGTGATCGAAATCGATACCTCGTATGTGGTAGACGTAGGCAATGCGAACGATTCGACTACGGGGGGCCTTTACGGTGCCGTGAACTACGGCTACTACATTGGTACGTATGAGGTGACGAACAGCCAGTATGTGAGCTTTTTGAATTCGACGGCAGCGACGAATGCGCATGGGCTGTATAATACGGATATGAGTAGCAGTACAGATGGTGGCATCGAGCAGAGTGGGAGCACCGGCACTTTCGCTTACAGTGTGAAGCCTGGCTTCGGCAATAAGGCTGTGAATTATGTGAGTTTTTGGGATGCGGTGCGCTTTACGAACTATTTGACCACCGGCGGCACGGAGAGCGGTGTGTATAATCTGGGTGAAGTGACGAACTCGACAAACAAAACGATCACGCGTGATGCGAAGCAATGGAACGCTGGCGGTGTGGCGATCGCGAGCGAGGACGAGTGGTATAAGGCGGCGTATTATATGGGTGGCAGCACAAATGCGGGCTATTGGCCTCACGCGCATCAGAGCGATTTGATCACGGCTAATGATGCGAATTATTCTCTTAATGTAGGCACGCTGACCGATGTGGGCAATTACGACGACGCCCCGAGCTACTACGGCACCTATGACCAAGGCGGCAACGTATGGGAGTTTAATGATGGAATCGTTGGTTCTACCGTCGGCAGTCTGCGCGGTGGGGCGTTCGGCAGCAAAGGTACAAGGCTGCTGTCCTCATTTCGGTCCAGGCTTAACCTGTCGAGTGAGCACAGTAATTACTGATTCCGCGTTTCCAGCCTTACGCCCATTATTCCTGAGCCGTCAACCTACGCTGTTATCTTTAGCAGCCTAGCGCTGGCAGTTGCAATAATGCGCCGCAAAGGGCGCCGCAGCCTTTAAGCTTTAAGGCTTTTACCCTTTTTACTGTTCCTTTTAAATTTGCCCTCGCGCAGCGGGAGAGAATTTTTTTGAAGGTTCGCATGTGTGCGTGCGCTTTTCTCGTGGTGATGTGGGTGATTATTCGTCGTTCATGTGAGTGGAGGATTCCGAGCTGAAGGCGACATGACCATAAAAAAATAACGCTCCGTCGTTTCCGCGTTAGTATGGTGCAGAGAGTTGGTCTGTGGTTCTGCTCCGGCTCTGCTGCAATGATGGAGCATTGCCCTCCAGCGACTTAAGCTATTATGCCCAAGAAGCCTGCTGCACCTGTATTACTCGTCCGTTGGTATGACTATACTAAATGGCTGTTGGAGCGTGTGGATAGTTTTCCAAAGAACCAGCAGTTCATTTTCGGGACACGCCTAGCTGATGCGGGACATAAACAATCGCGGTCTGCGCGGTGGGGCGTTCAACAATGCCGACAACAACCTGCAGTCCTCGAACCGGAACAACAACCCGACGAACGAGAACAACAACCCGACGAACGAGAACAACAACAGCAGATTCCGCGTTTCCAGCCTCCGGAAGGCGGCACCAGCCTGACGAGCCAGAACGTGCGGAGTGTGAATTGGCTCCGTGCGCAGTGTTTGATCGGGGAGGCACTCGATCCTTCCGCGCGAGTTTTCATTTGAGCCTCGGGTGAATAAGAAGCTCTCGGCTGCGGCTAGTAGTCCTTTTCTGAACGACGTGGCCGGGATTTATTGTGTCTTTGATGCGCGTTGTGGTTTCTCACCTTCATGCTTCTACGCCTCCGTATTATAGTGCGGGAAACGCACTTGCCAGCGGGCGCTAGTTTCACCATTTTCTACTCTTTTTCGCATTTCCAGTGTCCTCTGTGAGCTGAAATCTGCGCATAATCTCATTCAGTAACCGCATACATTAGATCTCATGATCTCAGCCATTCTCAAAAAGTTCTCAGGACGTCACTACAAGAAGTTTCTTAAAAAGTGCCTGCCCATTACCGAGCGTATCAACGCATTTGAAGTTGAATATCAATCGCTTACGGAAGGGCAGCTGCGCGCCAAGACCGCTGAGTTCATGCAGCGCCATCAGGATGGTGAGTCGCTCGACGACTTGTTGCCGGAGGCCTTTGCGACGGTGAAGAACGCGGCCCGCCGGATGTGCGGTCAGGAGTTTGACGTGTGTGACCATATGTTGCCGTGGAACATGGTGCACTACGATGTCCAGTTTATCGGCGGGATCGCACTGCATGAGCGCCACATTGCTGAAATGGCGACGGGTGAGGGTAAGACGCTCGTCTCAACCTGCCCGCTCTACTTGAACGCGCTTTCCGGCAATAACTGCCAGTTGGTCACCGTCAATGACTACCTCGCGCGTCGTGACTCCGAGTGGATGGGCCACCTGTTCCGCATGCTCGGCCTCACCGTTGGCTGTATCCAAAATAGCCAAGCGCCACAGATTCGTCGTGAGCAGTATGAATGTAATATCACGTACGGCACCGCTTCGGAGTTTGGCTTCGACTACTTGCGCGACAATGGTATGACCAGCCGCAAGGAAGACCAAGTGCAGCGCGACCACTTCTTCTGTATCATTGACGAGGTTGACTCGATCCTGGTCGATGAGGCGCGCACGCCGTTGATCATTTCCGGCCCGATGCAGGATGACAACCCGCTGCCATTCGGCGAAATTAAGCCGAGCATTAAGCAACTGGTCGCCAAGCAGCAGGCATATTGCAACAATTTGGTCGCTGAGGCGAAGTCCGCCTTGGAAGGCGAAGGCTCTGACGAAGATGCCAAGTATGCGGCAACCTCCAAGCTCTTCCAAGTGAAGCTTGGCATGCCGAAGAACAAGCAGTTCCACCGTCTCAATGAGGTGCCGGCGATCCGCCGCGCAGTGGATAAGTTCGACCTCGAGATGAACAGTGATTTCAACAAAAAGGAGCGTTACGCGCTGAAGGAAGGGCTATTCTATGTGATCGACGAGAAGCAGCAGCAGGCCGATCTGACCGAGAAGGGCCGCACGCTGATGAGCCCAGATGATCCAGATGCGTTCATGCTGCCGGACTTACCGACTCAGTTCATTGAAATCGATAAGAACGAAAAGCTCGCGGATGAGGCGAAGCAGGAGGCCAAGCAGGTCGCCGAAACGGGCTTCCAACAAACCAGCGAGCGCATCCACTGCATCAGTCAGTTGCTCCGCGCATTCAGTCTGTATGAGCGCGATAAAGAATACGTGGTGCAACAAGGTAAGGTCAATATCGTCGACCAAAATACTGGGCGCGTGATGCCTGGCCGCCGTTGGTCCGATGGTCTGCACCAAGCGATTGAGTCGAAAGAGAACTGCACGATCGAGAAGGAGACCAAGACTTATGCGACGGTGACGATTCAGAACTACTTCCGCATGTATGAGAAGTTGTCTGGTATGACTGGTACGGCGGAAACTGAAGCCTCCGAGTTTCACGAGATCTACGGCCTCAACGTGATGGTGATCCCAACCAACCAGCCTTGTATCCGTATCGATAAGAACGACGTTATCTTCAAAACGCGTCGCGAGAAATTTGCTGCGGTGATTAAAGAGGTCGAAGCAGCGCACCAGAAGGGGCAGCCGGTTCTGGTCGGCACCGCATCGGTTGAAGCCTCTGAAGTGCTGAGCCGCATGTTGAAGCGCTCAAATGTCGGACACAGCGTGTTGAATGCTAAGTTTCACGAGCAGGAAGCGGAGATCGTTGCAAATGCTGGACGTAAGGGCGGTGTGACGATCGCAACCAATATGGCGGGCCGTGGCACCGATATTAAACTTGCCGAAGGTGTACCAGAACTCGGCGGGCTTTATGTGGTGGGTACGGAGCGTCACGAATCGCGTCGTATCGACCGTCAGCTACGTGGTCGTTGTGCTCGTCAGGGAGATCCTGGGATGTCGAAATGTTTCGTCTCTTTGGAGGATGATCTGATGCGTCTGTTTGCCAATGCTGGTCCGATCTCACGTATCCTTGAGAAGTCGATGAGCGAAGGCGAAGAGCTGGAGCACCCAGCCCTGAACTGGTCGATCGAAAATGCACAGAAGAAGGTCGAACAGCAGAATTTCTCGATGCGCAAGCGCTTGCTGCAATTTGACGACGTGCTCAATATGCAGCGCGAAGTCGTTTACGGTATTCGTAATGAAGCGATTCAATCGGACACGCCGCGCGATATCATTTATGAAATGATCGAAGAGGAGCTCGAAGTGCGCCTCGATGCACTCGCAGGCGACCGGGATGGTGATGCAGTCGATCAATTCCTCGCATGGCTCAACGCTTACTTCCCGGTCGCATTGAAGGTCGAAGAACTTGCGGGACAGGGGCCAGAGGCACAGCAGGCGCTTATTCTTGAGCGTATCCAACGAGCCTACAAGCAACGCGAAGAATTTGAGTCCACCGAAGCACTGGTCGGCCTAGAGCGTTATATCGTGATTCGTTCGCTGGATCGCCGTTGGCAGGACCACCTCACTGAGATGGAAGAGCTTCGCCGCAGTGTGAATTTGCGTAGCTACGGTCAGAAAGATCCGCTCAGCGAATACAAGAGCGAGGCCTATGTGTTCTTCGAAGAGTTGATGACGAATGTCCGCACCGAGATTTGCAATGCGGTGTTCCGCACTGCAACCAATCAAGATGCTTTCCAAGGTATGCTCGCACGCATGTCGCAAACTGCCCAAGTCGCAGGCCCTGGCACTGGGCAGCCGCAACTCGGGGCACTAGCTGGAGCCGCGGCGCAAGCACAAGCTGCACAAGCACCGGCACCGCGTAAGCCAGTGGAGTTACCGAAAGTCGCACCGATCCGCCGTGAGATGCCTAAGCTTGGGCGTAATGACACAGTCACCATCCGCAAGGGTGCGGAGACCAAGGAGCTGAAGTTTAAGAAGGCGGAAACAATGATCCTCAACGATGGTTGGGATCTAGTCCAGAAGTAGGTCGTATCGCATACGTTTTTCAAAAAGCACAGGTCGTTTGGCCTGTGCTTTTTTGTGCGACGAATAGCTGCCGCAGCCACTTTCGATGGCTAAGGCCACTTAGTTAAAAAGCTCATCCCAAATCTTGTCTTCCATCGATTGGCTGGCTGCGGGTGAATTACTTTTTGTAGGCGTTTGCGCCCACAGATAAGCTGCAAACGCTTGGTCCTCGGCCGAGAGCATTGCGACCGGCAGTTCGAGTTCTGCACCATCGGCTTGGCGGCGGATTTTCAATGAGTCTGCTGTGACTTCCAGAATCTGCGCAACGAGCTTGCGCTCATTCTTATCGAAAAATGTTTGAGGCGTCTTTTCTGCCCGAACTGCAAAAGAATTTTGAACCGGTTGGGCTGTGGGTGCTTGCGGAGCGACTGGCGGCTGGACGCTGCTGTCGGTGAGCTGCTGAATCGGTGCTTGCTCCGCAATGATTGCGGCGGTGAGGGGTGTAGGCGCTGGTGATTCTTTGCCTAGTTTGTAGCCCGCAACGAAGCACAGGGCACAGGTGGCGAGCAGCAGGGGGATGGAAAGGAGTCGGGGCATAATTTTGAGAATATTAAAAATCAATAATTGTAGATGCTAGCATGCTAATAACGATCGATTTGAAAAAAATTTTCACGCGATGATTTTTATCAGTGTTGTCATCTTGGTCAGATTGGGAATTCTGCTGACGTGGGTATTGAGAAATTTCAAGTCGTCGACCGTATGATAAAGCTGGCAGAGGAAACCAATGAATCAAACGCGGAGGAGTCTTCGAGCGTTGTGCGCTCGCGATGGTGGGGCCTGCTCGCGGGGGTTCTCACTGCGCTATCCTGGGTGCTCTCGATCCCGCCGTTTGAATTCGCGGAGGCCGCTTATATTGCGTTTGTCCCTCTGATTTTGTGGCTCTATACGCAGCCGAGTCGGCGCTTGACCGTGGCGGTCGCAGTGGGCACCGGCTGGGTTGCCTGGTTTGCGATTTTGGTCTGGCTGAGGCATGTAACTTGGTTTGGCACGGTGGCTCTGTCCGGCATCCTTGCGGTGATCTTCATGCTGTGGGTATTGTTGGTGCGCTGGTTATTGCCTCTAGCGGCGAATCGTTCGTTTCTGTGGCGGGTCGTGGCTTTTGCGGGAATGGCGGGCGCATGGGTGCTACTCGAATGGTCACGCACTTGGTTTCTGTGGGGCTTTCCGTGGGCACCGCTATCGTTGAGTCAATGGGAGCGACCCGTGGTGCTGCAGATTGCGGCGTGGACTGGAGCTTATGGGGTGTCGTTCTTGCTAATTTATTTCAATTTTTGTATCGCGCAGACCTTGCGCAACCGTGTGGTTATTAAGGAGCGCAAGATGTGGTCGGGTTGGTTCAGTTTGGATTTGTACGTGGCGATGGCGTTGCTGGGCTTGTGTATTTTTGTATTTTTCAAGTCGTTACCGCAGCGTGATACGAGGGTGTCATTGTTTACGGCGGCGGTCGTGCAGCCGTATATTGCGCCGGAGCTTAAGTGGGATGCGTCGCAGGAGCTGGAGAATTTGAACATTTTGGAGCGCCAGACACAGTTTGTCGCCAGTCTAGAGAGCGATGTAGTACTGTGGCCGGAGGCAGCGACGCCATGGCCAGTCAAGGGTTACCCGCAGATGCAGGCACGAATCGAAGCGCTGGTGAATGTGATTGGTAAGCCCATTTTGATGGGAAATCTCGCAGTGGATCGTGAGGCGGATCTGTGGTATAATGGCGCGTTTCTAGTCGAGCCAGAGGCGGGACTGTCGGAGCTCTTTTATGTGAAGCGCGAGCTCGTGCCGTTTGGCGAGTTTGTGCCGAAGCCGTTTGGCTTTATCTCAAAGGTGGTGCCAGTTGGGGGTAATTTTGTGCCGGGGAGTGTTCCGGGTTTGATCGATCTTTCGATTGGCGAAGAAACGGTCAAAATAGGCAGCTTGGTTTGTTATGAAGATGTGTTTCCGGGCTTAGCCAGAGCGAGCGCCCGCGCCGGTGCGCAGGTGTTTTTCGTGGCGACTAATAATGCGTGGTATGGTGAAGAGGGCGGTGCGCCGCAACATGCGGCGCATTCAGTACTACGTGCGGTCGAGAACCGTCGGCCCGTGATGCGCTGCGGCAATGGTGGTTGGAGTGGCTGGATTGATTGCTACGGCAGAGTGCGCGATGTCTTGTATGATGAGCATGACAGTGTGTATTTCCGCGGAGGCGGGACTTACACAGTCCTGCAGTTCGAAGAATGGATGCAACAGCAGAGCTTTTACACGCGCCACGGCGATTGGTGGGTGGCGCTCTGTTCTGGCTTTTTCTTGATTGCGCTCGGAGTCGGGTGGGTGTTACAGCGCAAGGCGTCGACTTAAGTGAGTCGACCGCAGTCCGCCCTGTTCAATCAATTGTTGGCAGCCTGTTCGGCGAAGAACTCTTGCAGGACCTCCATTCGCTTTTTTTGGATGTGCTCTTGCTTCACCTCAGTTTTGCTGCGCTGCCGTTCATTTTCCGTCATGATGCGCCGCATCTTGTGAATCGCGATTGTTTGAATCTGGCGCACGCGCTCGCGAGTAATCTTAAAGGTTTCTCCCACTTCTTCGAGTGTGAGTGGATGGTCACCGTCGAGGCCGAAGCGTAAACGAATGATCTCACCCTCACGCTTATCAAGCAGTGCGATGACAGATTGAATGTCATTGTAAATCGATTTTTGCTGAAGATTTTCCAGCGGTGTCGTCTGGTTGTCATCTCCGACGAGATCACCAAAGCTAGTACTGCCATCTAAGCCGACGGGTGCATCGAGCGAGGAGGGGCGCACGCTGACCGATTTGAGGTGTGCCACTTTATTGACTGGCATGCCCATGTCGTAGCCGATTTCTTCGTCGGAGGGTTCACGGTCGAGTTCGTCTGTTAAGCTTGCGGTGATGCGGCGCATCTTCGCGATCTTATCGACGAGGTGCACTGGTAGGCGTATGGTTTTGCTTTGATTAGCTAATGCACGCTTGATTGATTGCTTGATCCACCATGCGGCGTAGGTGCTGAGCTTGCCTCCTTTAGAGGGGTCAAAGCGTTCGACCGCTTTGATCAGCCCGATGTTACCTTCGCTGATCAGGTCGAGCAGTGGCAGGCCGAAATTATTATAGTCGTGAGCGATTTTGACAACGAGTCGTAGGTTTGCGGAAATCATGCGGTCGCGGGCCGCCTTGTCGCCTTTTTGAATGCGCGCCGCTAACGAGACTTCTTCTTTTGCAGTTAAAAGGGCGGTCTTGCCGATCTCCTGCATGTAGGTGCGCATGACATTGCGATCTTTGGAGGGCAATTCACGTACATCGGTGATGGCTTCAGCTGCCTCGTTCTGGGCGCGAGGCACGCTCGAGTGCAGCTGATTTAAACGGTTGATGCGTGACGATTTTGCCAGTTTTGGTGCCATATGTCGCTGAGGTTAGGTAGTAAGTATTGTTGTAAATGCTGATCTAAAATGAACAGCCGCCAGAGAATACCATTCCCTGTACGTACAAAACTATCGGATGGCCTCAACGCCACTTACAAAAAAGTTAAAATTATTCTAACTTTTGAACATTTCTTCGGCTAGGGAGACCGCTTTGAGCATCCCTTTAGCCTTATTTACCGTCTCCATGAATTCATTTTCAGGTACGGAATCGGCGACGATACCAGCGCCTGACTGGATGTAGATGTTGCCGTCCTTGATCACTGCGGTGCGTATGCCGATGCAGGAGTCGTGATTGCCCTCGAAGCCAAAATAACCGAGTGCGCCGCCGTAGACGCCGCGTTGGCTTTGTTCGAGCTCGGCAATAATTTGCAGCGCTCTGACTTTAGGCGCTCCGCTGAGCGTGCCTGCAGGGAAAGTGGCGCGCATCAAGTCGTATGCGGTTTTATCTTTAGAGATCGTTCCGACCACTTGTGAAACAATGTGCATAACGTGTGAATAACGTTCGATTGTCATATAATCTGGTACCTGTATAGAGCCGTATTCACAGACCCGGCCGATGTCATTGCGGGCTAAATCCACAAGCATGAGGTGTTCGGCCCGTTCTTTCTCGTCGGCAAGGAGGTCCTTTTCTAAGGCCTGGTCTTCCGCTTCGTCGTTTCCACGGTGCCTGGTACCTGCGATTGGGCGGATTTCTACCTTATTATCAGTGAGGCGAACATGTACTTCAGGGGATGCGCCGACGACCGAAAAATCAGCATCTTCCATCAAAAACATGTAGGGAGATGGATTGACAGTGCGCAGGGCGCGGTAGAGGTCAACTGCGCTGGGCTTGAATGCCTTTTTAAAGCGTTGTGATAGAACTGTTTGGATGACGTCTCCTGAGCGAACGTATTCTTTGACGGTGTTGACCGCGGCCTTAAATCGTGCTGGTGTAAAGTTACCGTCCGGTACTGTAACTTCACCGGGATCAGCGAGTTCCCGGTGCGTTAACGGCTGGGGCTGATCGAGTTGTTCACAGACATTCACAATTTCCGCGACGGCTCGATCGTAAGCCAAAGTTTCGTCGCCTTCAATGTGGGCATTGACGCAAACGCGCAGCACTTGGCGCACGTGGTCGAAGATCACCACTGAATCCGTGATCAGATAATATAAAATGGGTACTTTTAAGGGGTTCTCCGTTGGCTTTGGAATCGTGGGCTCAACGTAATGCACATACTCGTGGCCGACAAATCCGACAGCACCTCCAGTAAATGGCGGCATCCCTGGAAGGTGTACCGGCTGGTAGCGGGCCATTTCGGCTTCGATGATCTTGAGCGGATCTTCGGGGGTCTTGAGTGTCTCAACCTTGCCGTTTTTGTGCGTAATCGTGGCTTCGTCCTCAAAGACTCGGATAACTTTACGTGGGTGGCTGCCTAAAAAGGAGAAGCGGCTAACCCGTTCGCCGCCGACGATGGATTCAAATAGGAACGCTGGCCCGTTTTCGCGAATCTTTGAATAGGCTCCTAGCGGTGTTTCGCAGTCTGCGGTCAGGTCAAGATACACCGGCACAGTGTTGCCTTGCTTAGCGAGCGCTTCGAATACGGATCTGGAAGGTTGAATATTCATGGTGAAGGACTTCGACGGAGGTCTGCCAGAGATGGCAAAGCAACGTTGAACTTTGAAAGCGGAACGTCGAATAAAAATTCAGTCACTCGTTTTAGGTGGTGTGGCGCTTCAAGATTGAAATGGCACGCAACAATGAGGCGTGGCATCCGTGCAAGATTAACAGTTATTAACTGCTACCCTTAGACGCTGACTGCTTGAAGGCGCTTAAAGTGGCTCTCGGCGCTGGCGAGAGTCATTTCAATATCGTCGCCGACTACACAGAAGTGCCCCATCTTTCGGCCGGGGCGGGCTTCGCCTTTGTCGTAGAGGTGAAGTTTGGCGTGTGGATCGCTGAGCAAACCAGACCAGTCGGGTTCGCTGCCTTTCCAGACATCGCCGAGTAAATTGATCATGACAGTGGCACTGTGCAGCTCAGTTGAACCGAAGGGCAAGTCGGTGACTGCGCGGATATGTTGCTCAAATTGTGAGGTAATGCAGCCGTCGATCGTGTAATGCCCAGAATTGTGCGGGCGCGGTGCCATCTCGTTAATAATTAGGTGTCCATCTTCGTGTAGAAAGAGCTCCACTGCGATCAGGCCGACGACGTCGAGCTTATCGGCAATCTCGCGAGCGAGGGCTTCGCCAGCGTCGCGGGTCGCGGGGGTGATCCGGGCCGGCACGATTGAGGCGTGCAGGATGTGATGCACGTGCACATTTTCCGACATCGGGAAAGTGCTTTTGCTGCCGTCTGCCTTGCGGGCGCAGACCACTGAGAACTCGCCAATGTGATGGATCCACTTTTCAACCACCACGCGTGGTGGGCACTCGAGAAAGTTCCAAAGATGATCAGTGTCAGCCGCTTCCTCGGCGTTGTTCAGCTTGATCTGGCCTTTGCCGTCGTAGCCAAAGGCAGCCGTTTTGATCACACAAGGAAAGCCGATGGCGGCGATCGCGGTCTTTAGGCTGTCCGCAGAATCCGCATATTCGAAAGGCACGCAGGGCAGGTCATTTTCTTTGAGGAAATCCTTCTCGCGCTGGCGATGTTGGCAAATGTGCAGTGCTTCGCGACCTGGTAGCACGGGCTTGATAGCGCTGAGCATATCTAGCACCTCGGCTGGGATATTTTCAAATTCAAGGGTGATGATGTCCACCCCCTCGGCAAACGCGCGCAGTGCCGCTTCGTCGGAGTAGGGCGCGTTGACCTCGTGGTCGGCAACCATCCCTGCAGTGCAAGGGCCAGACGGCTCAAAGATGTGAAAACGATAGCCGAGCGAACGGCCGGCGAGAATGAGCATGCGGCCGAGTTGGCCACCGCCGAGGATTCCGATTGTGCTGCCTGGTGTAATCATGCTGAAAAGTTGGTCTCGGATGGTAATCGCGTGGAAATGACGGAATATTTCCACCCCATGAGTTAGGCCTCGGGGAGTTCAGTAGCGAGGACGGTGTTGGTCTGGTTTTCACGGAAGGCTTTGAGGCGTTCGCGAACGTCAGCGTCGTGGAGCGAAAGAATCGATGCGGCAGAGAGCGCGGCATTTTTTGCGCCGGCAACTCCAATCGCGAGCGTCATCACTGGGATGCCTGCAGGCATTTGCACAATCGAAAGAAGTGAGTCTTGGCCACTGAGTGCTTTGGACTGTACCGGCACGCCGAGCACGGGAAGATGAGTTATGGCGGCGGTCATGCCGGGGAGGTGGGCTGCGCCGCCAGCGCCAGCAATGATAATTTGAATCCCACGCGCCTCTGCAGTTTCGGCATATGAATAAAGGAGTTGCGGCGTGCGGTGTGCGCTGACGATCTTCGTCTCGAAGGGTATCTCCAGTTGCTTGAGTAAGGCGGCAGCCTCACCCATAGTGGACCAGTCTGACTGACTGCCCATGATGATTCCGACGACGGCGTTGTTCGCATTTGCTTGCATGTGGCCAAGAAAAGCTGATTTCGGCGAGGAATTCAACCACGGATCGAACGATTTCGTTGCTGCATGAATTTGCCGACTAACGACGGCTTAGCCGAGTCCGTCGAGCACGCTTTCTTCAAAGCGTGTAATTGTTGCCTTCACGAATGCTTTAATGCCCAACGTGTCGTCTTCGACTAGTGGCGTTAGGTCCATTGCGAACCAAAGCTGATCAATGCTATCAATGTGGTGCGAATTGAAAAACGTGGCGTTGGCCTTGCGGCGTCCCATTACGGCCTCGCCGTAGTTTTTACCGCCAGCGATTTGCGAGTCGAAGCAGGCATTGAGCTGTTCGGCGAGCTCGGTGTTGCCGCTCACGTCGAGCGCGATCTTATCGTCGTCGCACAACCAGTCGAGGTCGCGCCACACTTCACAGCCATAGACCTTTTTGGGGCGAGAGAAGGGTGGCACGCGGCGGACTGCTTCGAGGACTGCGAGACAAACAGCAATATGGGAACCATGTTTGTCCGCAGGGTTGTGGGTGTAGAGCACGTCGGGCTGTGTTTCTAAGAGAATGGTTTCGAGCTGATCAATCAGTGCGCCGCGTTGCTCGGGGTCTTTGATCGTCGAACTGGCAAGCCCGAGTTGGTTAACGAAGCTGTATTTACCGATCTCGGCAGCGTTGCGCTGCTCGTCGATTCGCACCCTCTTGATCTGATCGTCGGTGAAATCTGCATATTTCCCTGCACGTGAGCTGCCGCCCCCATCAGTGCAGGTCACACCACCGAACCAAAGGCCATCGTCGCCGTAGCACGAGTTGATCCCGTGGAACGCCATAAACTCGAGATCGTCCTGGTGTGCGCCGATTGCTAGATGCGAACATCGTGCATACGCCTCGGGTTTGACGACGCCGTCTGGAATAAAGAGATCAGAAAAATTGTGGGCTGCAGTCGTCATGATGCGTCTAGCTTGTAGGTGATTATTTAAGCCAAGTCTTCCAGCTTTCGCGGTAGCTCTCTAGGTTTCTCCAATCGACCAGGCGGGGTGTTCTGCGTTGGATTCGCTCTTCTGGAGTCTGTTGCCCGTGCAGCTTATTGACGAGTGCGGTCATGCTCGATTTGCCCCAGTCGTAGTAGGGGTGGACGATCAGGGCACTCACATAGCCTTGATCGATATACATAAAGGCAGAAGGCGAGGACTGAATCGCAACGCAGGCCAGTTCGCCTGGTTTCCAAGGCAATGCGGGCATTCCCAACAGGGGCCAATCGCCGAGAAAGAGCCAACCATTAATTAAATCGTTACGGTCGTCTTCTTGGGTAGCCCGAATCGTTTCGATTGCAGATTGATAGTCGGGCGCGCAGCTAACAACTGCTTCGATGCGGCGATAGCCGAGGGCGGCACGTGCACCGACGAGGCGATCTTGCATGCCAGAGCTGGGTTGATCGCTGATGAGTATGGCGACCCTGCCCCTATTGGGGAGTGTTGCGAGTAGTGCTTCTGCGGCGATTCGCCCAGCTGCGACTTCGTCGGCGACGTATTCGGTGAGCGGCTGTATGTCCTCGATCTGATTCTCGAAAAAGACGACTTCTTGTTGCTGCTCTAAAGCGAATTCAATCGACGAGCGAATGGCTTCGGGCTCAGCTGGGCTAATAATAAAGCCGTCGGCGTCTTCGATGAAGAGGCCGGCAAGCGAGGCGGGCTGACTGCCGCCTTGCTTGAGGTTAGGTGTGTAGTCGAGTAGTTCGACGTCGATCGAGTACTGTTCGCTCAGTTCTCGCGCAGCATCTTGAGCTCCGAGGTGAGCGGCTTGGTAAATGATATCGTCTTGGTCGTGACCAATGATACCAATACGATATTCGCCGAGGAGTTCACGATTCTGCGCATGCCCTCCAAGTGGCGACAGTAATAGCGCAGGGACGATTAGGTGAAACGGAAAATGGCGGAGTGTGAACATGGTAAAAGAATATGGATTGGAATTAACCACGGAAGGCACAGAATACACAAAAGTTTTTTACAGTTTTGTTCTTAGCGATGATTAATTGTCGCCCAAGCGCTTAGAACGCCATCTGCCAACCCAAGGTGAGCGCGTAGTCGGTCTCTAGTTGGTAACCGTTGAGGTTTTGCCAGAGTGGCACGCGGAGGTCGAGGGCTAGGCGTTGGCCTTTGAATGTGCCAGTTGGCACATAGAAGTTGATGCCGAAGATCGCGTCGATTCGCTCGCCTCCGTAGTTACGGCTATAGGCGGTGGTCACGGATTTGCCCTTAGGCCCCATGGTGTTAACCTGGTCTTGTGTGCCTTTGAGCTTGCTGGTGTAGGTATAGTTGAGGCCGGTATTAAGACTGACCCATTCGCTTAGGTTGCTGCTTGCCCAGGTGGTGGCGCTAAAGGCATTGCCGAGGCGGTAGCCGTTGCTGTTTTTACTTTCGAGGCGGATCACGGCATTGGCCTGTGCGCCGTACGACCATTTGTCGAATTGCTGCACGTAGGTCAGCGATGGGATTAGGTCGTAGGTGCCAGAGCCGAGCTGCATCGGTGCGGGCAACTGTCGGTTGGCGGGGCCACCCATGCCCGGCGTTGTGTCTTTTTTATCAATTGCTCCGGTGGGTAGGCTCAGGCTAAGGCCGAAGTGAGCTTTGCGGTTTTCTTTCAAATAGAAGCGGTAGAGTCCGCCGAGTTTTATGTCGCCAATGCCGCTGGTTTCTGTGGTGAACTTGCTGCTGCCGTTGTTGATCATAGTTGCCATCATCTTGGAGAAGATCTGATGATCCATGGTCATCTCGGTATAGTTGCCCATGAGCAGAAGAGTGAGTTTGTCAGTGGGCGCATACATGAGGCCAAGCATGTGCATATTCATGGACATGGATTCTGGGCTGACGGTGTAGTTTTCGGCGAAGATATCTGCGGACGAGACGCGGGCATCCCCGTGGCGCATCCCTACCATATCCATCTGCATCATGCGGTAGGAGACCATCCAGCCACCGTTGGCATGAGTATGGTCGCCCATGACGGAGATCGGCGCGTGTTCATCGGGACGGCCAATATACGAATCGTCGACAGCACAACAACTGAAATTCGGTGCAGCATGGGCAGCGATAGTAGCCGCGGTGAGTGTGGTGAGAAGAAGTGTTGGTTTGATAAATGTGTTCATTTAATAATCGGCAGTGCCGAGGAATAAAAAGTGTGAAGTTTTGAACGGGTAAACGTCCGGATATTGATTGGCGCAGGCTAAACGAGAATGGCTAGCTTGATGATGTCTAAGTGCTCTGGCGCCAGAAAGAATGAGTGGGGGCTTTGAGTTGCCGTGGTCACTGCAAGCAAAGCCCCTACAAAGTTAATCAGATCCTCAAGGTCGGGTGGCTTCGTCTTGCGGTGCAGCAGGTGGCGTGGTCCGAAAACGATCAAGGGCTGTGGTTACCCTTAAGTAATCGGGCGCACTATTTCTTACGGCGACACGGCTGCAACTAAGGATTTGCCCGACTTTGGTTGTTCGCTAAGCGTGTCGCGGCGGCGGGGTGGGCATCTCAGGCTGCCGCAGTCGGCCGTATCGATCACTGTTGCCGCGCTTGGCGGCTATAAAAAGAGTGGGCCCTGCAGTGAAGCGCTCCGCTTGGTTGAGGAACAGTTTGAGGCTGTTGATCTCAGTAGGCTCTTTAATCGGAGCCGTTTTTTGCGCAGTCTCGACTGCGGTGATGATCTTGCAGAGTTCACAGGGGCGCTCGCCACCAAAGGTTTCGGCGAAGGCTTGCTCGATACTGCTCTCTTGCGAGTAACTAGCCACCATCCAACTCCATGCGCTCAGCTGTAACAGCAGCTGTGGTCCGGTGAGGAGCCAACAACAGCAAAGTAGCAGTGATAGCCGACCGAGTCGGCGTATGAAAGTAAGAAGGTGCAAGGTGGAAAACCTGAGGTCTGAGAACTGAGACATGAGGCGGGCGCCCTACGATCTCTAATGGTTTAATTCGTATTCTAGCGTCTCGCCGTCGTGCACGATGGTGACGTGGTTCTGGCCGTCAGCTCTTTGAGTGGCTTCGGTGCGGCCAATGATTTGCGCGGGGATGCCGAAAGCTTCGCTCTTGGCAATGACGGCGGCGGCGGCCTCGGGCTCGCAGAAAATTTCCATGCGGTGGCCCATGTTATAAACGCGGAACATTTCTTCGGAGCTGGTGCCGCTGGCGGTCTGGATCGCTTTGAAAATCGGTGGGATCGGTAGGAAGTTGTCTTTGATGTGGTGTACGCCTGTGCCGAAACGAATGCACTTAGTTTGACCACCGCCGGAGCAGTGCACCATACCGTAGATATTGTCGCGCTCTTCGGTGAGGAGTTGCTTGATGATCGGCGCGTAGGTGCGGGTCGGGCTCATGATTGCGTCGCCGACTGTCATGTCGGAGTCGGGCAGCATGTCGGTCATCTTATAAGGGCCGCAGTAGAGATATTGCTTGTCGGTCGTGGGATCGACGGTCTCGGGATATTTCTCAAGATAGTAAGGACTGAGCAAGTCGTGGCGTGCGCTGGTCAGACCGTTGCTGCCAATCCCAGAGTTCTCGAAGGTTTCATAAGTGGCTTGGCCAGCTGAGGCGAGGCCGACGATGGCAAGGCCTGGTTTGACGTTGGCATTATCGACCACGTCTTTGCGGTCCATGACCACGACTGCGCAGGAATCGACGGTGACGGTGCCAGTGAGGTCGCCTACGTCGGCAGTTTCACCGCCGCCGCTGTGGACGCCGACGCCATAGTCGCGCAGGGTGGCGAGGAAGTCTTCGGTGCCGGAGATGAGTTGGCCGAGGGCTTCGCCAGGAATGGCGCGGGCGTTACGGTTGACCGTACTGGAAATGAGAATACCATTGATCGCGCCGACGCAGAGCAGGTCGTCAATGTTCATCACGAGGCTGTCTTGGGCAGTTTTGCGGAAGCCTGTCGGATCGCCGGTTTCTTTGTAATGCAGGTAGGCGAGTGTGCTCTTGGTGCCAGAGCCGTCGGAGTGGATAATGTTACACTTATCGGGGTTGCCCGTCAGGATGTCTGCGCCGATCTTGCAAAAGGCACCGGGAAAGACGCCGCGGTCGAGCTTATCCACAACGGCGTGGACTTCGGACTTGGAGGATGAGACGCCGCGTTGGGCGTAGCGATCGGATGGATTGCTCATGGTAGTAGGCGAAAAGGTGCGTATAAAAGATGGAAAACACGAATGGACACGAAAGGACGCGACTATTCAATACTCTAAACAACCACGATTTTTGGCGCTTCGAGTTTGGCGATTTCGGCCATGATCCGGCGTGAGGCTTCGAGGTAGCGCTCAGGGTGCTCTTTGCCGGGGTCGACTTCAGCAACTGTCATTGGATGCCCGTAGGTGACGTGGATTGAACCGCCGAGGGAGGGCAAATTGTGTTGCCGACCAAAGGCTTCGAAGGTGCCGAAGATACGAGTTGGGATCACGGTGGCCTTTGATTTACAGGCAATCATGCCGGCACCAGGCTTGGGTTCGGCGAGCTTGCCATCGGGCGAGCGGGTGCCTTCTGGATAGATCGCGACTGCACCGTTGTTTTTCAGCGCCCTAAAGATGGCCTTGAGCGATTTGATGTCGGCGTTTTCACGGGAGACTGGAATGGTGTCGAGTTTGTGCAGTGCTTTGCCGAACCATCCTTTGTAGAGGGTGTCACGAGCGAAGTAATTAAACGGGCGCTGCACTTGGGCGCCGATCGCAGGCGGATCGTAAAAGCTGATGTGGTTGGCCGCGAAGATCGCACTCTCATGCAGTGGCACGCCGCTCACGCCAGAAGTAGAAAAGTCGTAAAACGTGCTAAAAAACCAGTCAGCGATGACGCGGACACATTCGTAAAAAGATCGATTAGTTGGGCGTGTATTGGACATTTTGTTTGAAGCGCTAAGCTCGGTTTACTGAAAAGGGCGAAGCAAATTTGAAAATGCTGTTCCGAGGAATGTAGTCATGACATGACCGACCGTAAAACTGATCGAATCAATAGTGAAATGTGAAACAGCGGATGTTTAATTTCCTCTCGCAGTAATGATGCCGTAGATGTGTTCAACAACGCCTTCGAGAGGCAAGGGCCCTGTGTCGACTCGGATGGCACCCTTGGGGCAGACCAGCGGCGCGGTTTTACGTTGGCTGTCGCGTTTGTCGCGTTCGCCGATGGAGTCGGTCTGACCGTCTTTCGCTCGGCGCGCAGTGCGGGTGCCTTCGTCGGCAAACAGGAAGAAACGGAAGTCTGCGCTGGGAAAAATGATGGAGCCGATATCGCGGCCTTCCATGATCAGACCGGTAAACTCGGTTTGATCGAGAGCGACTTGAGCTTGGCTGCGTTGATAGTTGAAGAGGAATTCACGGACAGATTGGATCGCTGCAAACTTGGAGACGTTGGCGTTGACTTCAGGGGAGCGAATGTCGGCATCGGCGGGCACGTCGCCGTTAATACTCAGGAGGGCGCTGCGAGCTTTAATAGTCGTGTCGAGCTTGAGCGATTTAAGCAGCGCAGGAATCGCATCAGGTGTTTTTGAGTTCGCACCCGCATTGAGCAGCGCGAAGGTCAGCGTGCGGTAATGCGCGCCAGTATCGACGTGCATTAAGTTGAGGCGCTCGGCAATGGCGCGGGAGGTCGAGGACTTTCCCGTGGCCGCGCCGCCATCAATGGCGATAATATTAAATCCTGAACGGTCTGGCATAGTTGCTTAAAAAAGGCGGTTCTGAGCCAGGCGACAAGACCGGATTCGACGAACTGTGGCAAGGTATTCGAATAAAGTGCGTAGGAATAAGCCTTAACCTTTGCTGGCTTTTGGCTGAATCAGGTGTACATCGCGCTGTGGGAACGGAATGGAAATCTGCGCTACTTGGAGCGCACGAAAGACGGCGAGGTTCACTGCGTAGCGGGTGTGGTGGTAGCGATTGGTTGGTGCCCAGACGCGGTAGCCGATGTTAATCGAGGAATCGCCGAAATTTTCGATCCCGACGTCGGGGGCACGATCGGGCGCAACGCCTTCGACGGTTTGGATTGCCGCGGTGATGCAACGGATGGCGGCTTCGGGGTCGACGCTGTAATCAATGCCAACCATCGCTTCGATGATGCTATAGTCGTATGAGTTGGTGAAAATTTCACCAAGGACGTTGCGATTCGGAATAGTAATGCGCTCTTCATCCTCGTTGAGGAGTTGAGTGTTTCCCAAGTTCACGCAATCGACTTGGCCAGTCAGGCCGTTGAGCGTGAGGGTGTCGCCGACTTTGAAGGGACGAGTAATAATAAGCACGATGCCGGCACCGTAATTCGAGACAGGTCCTTGGACGGCGAGACTGAGGCCGAAGGCACTGGCGCCTAACAGCGCGATGAATGGGGTAATCTCGATCTCGAGTTTGCTGAGCGCCATAATTGTGGCAAAGCCGATAATGACGATCTTCGAAAACCCAGCGAAGAAGCGTGAAAGGGTAACGTCGAGCCCGCGCTTGTCGCATATTTTAAGGATCAGGTTGGCGAGGCGCTTGGCTAAGCAGAACCCGAGAGCAATAATAATGATGGCGACCAGTAGCCCCGCACCCTTTTCGGCCAGCCAGATCATTAGATTATTCTTCATTTCATCCAGTTGTTGTAATTCGTCGTCGATCATGATTCCTATAAAGACTGAAAAATTGAAAGGCTGAAAGGCTGAATTTTGCGTTTAGTCGTTCAAGCCCGACCACCAGTCTTCTGACTTTCGTAGTGTTTCAGGTGTTTGTCCCGCTTCGCGGAATTCACGTAGGCTGAGGGAATGATGGCGCTTGGCTAGCCGTTGGCCGCTGGAGTCGCAGAGTAGGGGAGCGTGGTAAAATTCTGGTGCGCGTAGGCCGAGCGTTTCGTAGATGAGCAGTTGGCGGGCGGTTGAAATGAGTAAATCCTCGCCGCGCACGACTTCGGTAATGCCCATCGCAGCATCGTCGACGACGACTGCCAGCTCGTACGCGGGCTGCCCATCTTTACGCCAGATCAGAAAATCACCAAAGTCCTTCAGGCAATTAAAGGCGCAGGGGCCCAAGCAGCGGTCGTCAAACTCGACCTTACGGTCGCTGGGCACGCGGAAGCGCCAGTTAGTTGCACCGGGCTCCTTGGCGGTTTGACCAGTGCCAGGGGGCGGCCGCAGGTGTTCGGGGTAGATCGCCTCACTATTTGCCTCGTCGGCGTGTGGCGCTTGGGTGGCCCAAGCGACATCTTTGCGAGATTGATCACAAGGGTAAATAACGCCCGCTTCCTTCAGTTGATGCCACGCGTCGAGAAACAGCGGCATACGTTCGCTTTGGCGGTACGGGCCGGCTGGACCGCCGGCCTCGGGGCCTTCGTCCCACTGGCATCCGAACCAGTGAAGATCTTCGATGGCGCCATCGGCAAACTCTGGTTTGCAGCGGTCGGGGTCGATGTCTTCGTCACGATAGATCAATGTGCCGCCAAATTCACGGGCCCGCTCCATCGCGATCCAAAAAGTGCGCGCATGGCCGAGATGTAAATATCCCGTAGGCGTCGGTGCGATGCGGCCTCGGTAGGACGTGGTCATACTCGTAAGCTAATAGAACTTTTATGCTAAGCGCAAGTCTGAGACTTTTCCGTCGGCGAGCAGATCGCAGTGCTGGGAGCGAATGGGCTGCGTTTGTCCGCTTTTTCAGTCAACCAAACAACGCGATGTGCACGGCTCAACACTCGTTGCAGGGGAATAGGCGGTTATGGCGTGCGTGAGAAGCACTTGGGCAGTAGAATTAAGCAAGCCCCGCCGAGTCCGAGCCCGGCCCATGCAGGTAAGCCAAAGCCCGTCGGCAAGAAACCAAGCACTAGCGCGACCATCGCAGCAATCAGAGCGAACGGCATTTGGGTGCGTACATGATCTATCGGTTCAACGCCTGATGCGATCGATGCGACAATCGTGGTATCACTAAATGGGCTACAGTGGTCGCCAAATACCGCACCACTAAAGACTGCACCAATTGCAGCCGCGACATGACGATCTCGCTCTGCGTCTGAACTCTCTCCACTCACGACAAAAATGACTGGAATCGCCAGTGGCATGAGCACGCCCATCGTGCCCCACGAGGTGCCAGTTGAGAATGAAATAACCGCTCCCAACAAGAAGATCATCGCTGGTAAAAATCCCGCCGAGATACGCCCCTCGAGTAAGGCACTCAGATGGTCAGCAGTCCCGAGTTGGCTAATCACCGAACCCAACATCCACGCTGCAATTAGAACCACGGTAGGCTTTGCAATTTCCCGCACGCCCGCCAGGAAGACCTTGCTTACTGAGGAAGGTGCGGATGTTTTCGCAGCCGACATTAGCGTCGCCGCCGCAACCAGCGAAGCCAGCACACTGGCGGCCACAAGAATCTGCGGCACATAACTTTCGGCGCGTCCGTAGGCCTGCGCAAATTTACTCAGGCTGAACGGCAATAGCGACTCGGCGCCGATTACATAAGTCAGCAGGGGAATCGAGCAGGTGAGCACCAAAATCGGCACAATCGCTAAGCCCCAATGATTGGCCTCGATGGACGACGTTTCTGCATCGCTAACTGGCATGTCTCGGGCCAGGCGTTCAGCCTTGCCCATCGAGCCTGGGTTAAACTCTCGCGCAATTGAGACCAAGGCCAGTAGCAGTGCGAACCAGCAATAGTAATTAAAGGGCAGGGATTTAAAGAAATAGGCATAGGCACTGACCTCACGCCCTACCAAGGCAAAGCCCTCATGGATCATCGATAACTGAAAGGCGATCCACGTGGATATAAAAGCCAAGCACGCCACCGCAGAGCCCGTCGTGTCCGCGAGGTAAGCCAACTTCTGCCTCGAAACGCGACAGCGGTCTGCCGCCGAACGCAATAGTCGGCCAATTAACATGGTGTTCGCCAAGCCATCGAAAAATACCAACAGGCCAAATCCAAACACCGTGAATTGCATACGCTTGCGCGAGGCACGCCCAGAACCTAGCAAGCGTTGGACTAGGCCTTGTAGGCCGCCGCCCGCTTCGACCAGGGCAACGAAGCCTCCCAAGATCAATGTAAATAGAATCGCACTCAGCTTCCAAGACGAACCAAAGATCGGCCAAAATTGTTGCAACGCGAGTTGTCTAACTGCGGCGAGCGGTGCTCCATCAGTCACTAGCAATGCGCCACATATCGCGCCGACTAGCAGCCCGAGGAAGGCACTGCGCGTCATCAACACAACCAGCAATGCTGCGCAACTTGGCACTAGTGAAAGCCATGAATGATCGAATTGGGCAAGGCCCGCGCTTAAAAGCAGTAGCGTACTGATTACGCTAATTGTTACAAAGTTTTGAGAGGATTGAATGCTAGACATTTAGAGCTCAAGCTATGGCTAAAGCCGTAGATGTCCAGCATCACAAATTCCCAAAGCCGCCGGTTGCGGCTGTCATCTGGCCAATCTGTGGTGGTATTCTATACTGAGGTAAACCACTCGATTGATGGGGTGCTATTGTGGTGTTGATCGACGCGAGTGATTGAACGACTCGGCAAATTGATTCGAGCCCACACCGATCCCTGGAAGGTGTGCTTTCTCCTTGATTCTCAAAGAAATACACGCACGCTACGCGACTTCTTAATTGGACCCGGATGCGTAAGTTGGCCGGGCTTTTCACCCAGACCACATATAATGACGTTTCACGATCTTGGACTCGACGAGTCTATTCTTAAATCTATCGACGAGTTCGGTTTCACTACGCCGACCCCTATTCAAGCCGGCTCAATCCCACACATTCTTGAGGGCAAAGATGTTATCGGCTCAGCTCAGACTGGTACAGGTAAGACCGCGGCGTATGCGCTTCCGATCTTGCATCGTCTCGGCGGTCACAAAAAAGGTGCGCCGCCTCGTTGCCTCGTGCTCGGGCCGACCCGTGAGCTCGCTGCTCAGGTCGAAGATCAATTTGCATCGTATGGTAAATACTGTGCGCCGAAGTGCTGCCTGATCCACGGCGGTGTCGGTTACGGCAAGCAACTCGACGAGCTGCGCGAAGGCGCGGATGTCGTGATTGCGACGCCTGGTCGTTTACTCGATCACTTGAAGCAGGGCAATTTTGACCTCCGCTCAGTCGAAGTCTTGGTCCTCGACGAAGTAGATCGGATGCTCGACATGGGCTTCATTGACGATGTGCAACGCATTATTAAAATGTGTAATGCAAATCGGCAGACGCTGTTGTTTTCGGCAACTGTTTCGGACGACATCAAGCGCTTAGTCGCGAAGAGTCTAAAAGATCCAGTCGAAGTCTCAATTGGTATCAAGCTGACGCCTGCGGAGACGGTGAAGCACGAAGTATATCCAGTCGGCGCGATGCAGAAGTTCGACTTGTTGATCGCTCTGATCGACAGCATGGAAGTCGATAGCATGATTATTTTCTGCCGCATGAAAGTCGGCGCAGACCGTATTGCTCGCTGGTTGCAGGAGCGTGATTACAGTTGTGTAGCGATGCACTCAAATCTTCAGCAGAAGGCCCGCACCGAGGCCTTGGAGCAGTTTAAGGACGGCACGATGAAGATTCTGGTCGCGACGGACATTGCCTCGCGCGGTCTGGACATTGCCAACGTGACGCACGTCATCAATTACGATGTGCCAGAACATGCGGAAGACTACGTGCACCGGATTGGCCGCACAGGTCGAGCACAGCGTGAAGGTGATGCGATGACGCTGGTCGCTCCCGATGAGCAGGCGAAGCTCGATGCCATTGAGAAATTTATCGATCAGCCGATTAAGCAGCGTAAGCTCGATGATTTTAATTATTTCCACGAACCGATCATTCGCAGCGAGTCCGCCGCTCCACCGAAGCGTCGTAAGCGCAATTCGGCATCGAGCCGTTTCGGGCGTCGTCGTTAGTCGGCGCGTGTGGTTCTCTATCGTGCTTGGAGGGATAGCGGTCCTGCTGTCGGATTGTGCCTCTGTTTGAGGCCGCCGAGGACGGCGTCCCTCCCTCAAATAACAAAAGTGTATCCTCGTTTATGAATTTGATGCTTTTTGATGGAGTCTTTGAGTCGGTCCGACTCGAGGGGAGCGATCCTCGAGCGCTGCACTTGCGTAAAGTACTGCGCGCAGAGGTCGGCAGCTTGGTGTTCCTAGGCTTCGTCAACGGGCCACGAGCGCGAGCAAAAGTGGTCGCATTAGAAGCTGAAGGTGCCGTGGAGTTGGAGGTGATTGGCACGGAGCCAGCGCCTGCGGCGTTACCGGTGACTTTGTTGATTGGCTTGCCACGGCCACATACTGCGAAGCGTGTCCTATTTGAGGGCGCGAGCCTCGGCGTGGCGGGCATTCATTTTTTCGAAGCCGAACGCAGCGAACCGTCTTATGCGCAGAGCAGTTTGTGGCATACGGATGAGTGGCGAGATCGTATCCGCCTTGGCGCGGAGCAGGCTTTTAGTACCTATCTTCCTCAAGTAGCGATGCATGCTGATCTGCAGTCGGCAATTTCTGCGCTGCATGGTGCGGGTACGCATGTGGCGTTGGATAATTACGAGGCAAGTGGTTCGTTGGGCGAAGTGTTGCCCGCTGCCGCTGCGAGCGCAGTGATTGCGCTCGGACCCGAGCGTGGCTGGTCGTCTTACGAGCGCGATGTGTTGCGTAAGAACGGCTGGAAATTGGCGCATTTAGGGGCACATGTACTCCGTGCCGAGACGGCGTGCGTGGCGGCAGTGTCGGCGACGGCGACCAAGCTTGGACTCTGGACGGAGCAGACAGCGACCGAGTTGTGAGCTCTAAGGCGTGAGGGCGTCTTGCCCTCGTTTGCATCAATCTGGATTCAACCTGGGCGAGTCGGCCACGCTCCTTTGTGATTTATCCACGCAACTGATCTAAGGCTTCGAAAAAGCTAGGGAAAGTCTTAGCGCAGCACTTTGGGTCTTTGATCGCGAGCCACGGTAGGCCGTCGCCAATCAAGTCGAAGCTGCCGAGGATACCGAAGCTCATTGCGAAGCGGTGGTCTTCGTAAGTGTTGATTTCGATCAATTGGCCTGCATTGCGCGCTTTCATTGCGCGTGCGCGCAGTTCGTTAGGCTTGGTTCTGATCGTGAGTGCATCCTTCTCTTCTTTAACGAGTTGGCCAAGCTTGGAGAGCTCATTGGCCATGCCGGCGATGCGATCAGTCTCTTGGTGCCTGGTGTGGCCAATGCCGCAAATACGAACGGACCCGCCCAGTAGGGGTGCGATTGCGCCGTAGGTTAGAAAAGTGTCTGAGAAGGCGTTGAAGTCGATTTCTCGATGGTTGCGGCCGATCGCCTCTGGGGCGGCGCAGTTGGCAATCCATTGGTTGAGTTCGGCATCGACATTAAGCCCGTGGTGGGCGAGGACTTCGATGAAGCAGGCGTCGCCTTGAAGTGGCTCTGGGCTGAGCGTGGGAATTGTGAGCTGGCCGCCTTGAAGTAATGTGAGGGCGAGGAAGTAGCTGGCCGCAGAAATGTCAGGCTCGATCGAGTAGATGCCATTGCTCGGAGCTGTATAGCGCACTGCTTCGAGTGCATAGTTGCCACTGGCATCGCTGGCGACGGGGGCGGCGCCAAAGGCTTCACGCATTTTCAGGGTAATCTCGACATAAGCGGGGCGCACGCCTAGGCAGGTAATTTGTACATTGGCAGAGCCTGCGGGCGCTGCGAGGAGCAGTGCGGAGAGGATCTGGCTGCTGGCGCTCGCATCGACTGTGGCATTGCCGCCGTTGTAGCCTTTGGCTTTGAGCGTAAATGGGAAATGGCCCGGCATGCCGTGGAATTCAAACTCGGCGGCATCGAGTGCAACCAGTGCATCGAGTAGGCCGGACATCGGGCGTTCGCGCATGGCAGGGTCGCCATCAAGTGTATAACTGCCGCCAGCTTGCAGTGCGAGAAAGGCGGTCAGGAAGCGCGCGGCGGTGCCGGCGTTACCGACGTGCAAGTCTGCTGAGGTGTTGGGAATGGTACCACCTTCACCTTTAATTGTGATGGTACTGGCGGTCTGGTCAGCGGCGCATTGAAAGCCTAGCGCAATGAGCGCTTCGAGCATGATGCGGGTGTCGCGGCTAAACAGCGCACCTTCTAGGCGGGTTTCGCCTTCGGCGAGCGCAGCGAGGATCAGGGCACGGTTGGTAATACTCTTTGAGCCGGGCAACTGAATGGTGTTGTTAAGTTGCTGAGTGAAGGGCGTGATGGGAAGTGGATCTGTCATGCGTCTTGCAATTGATCGCGGTAGGTTTTGCCGCATTCGAGTTGGGCGATGACGCCGAGGGAATTCTGGTTAAGAAGGGATGTTTTGAGGTGATGAAGCTGCTGCTCGAAGCCTTCGATCGCACGCAGGACTTCGTCGCTGTTTTGTTCGAGGATCTGCTTCCAGAGCTGCGGATCGCCCGATGCGACTCGTGTCGTATCACGTAGCCCAGCCCCAGCGAGGGTCCGCCACGTGCTGTCTTGCGTGGAGAGGTAACCACAGAGTGTGGAGGCGAGTAGGTGCGGTAGATGGCTAACGTGAGCGACGATTTCGTCGTGTTTTTCTGGTGATACGGTTGAGACAGTCATGCCGAGTGCATCCCAGAATACGCTGAGTTTGGTGATCGCTTCGGCTGAGGCTTTTTCGAGCGGCGTAAGAATGCAGGCCGCGTTCTCAAAGAGGTCTGATTGTGCATAATCCATGCCTGCTTGTTCGGAGCCAGCCATGGGATGTGCGCCGAGAAAAGTGGCTGAGTGCCCCTCGAGTGCGTTGTGCGCCTCGCGGCAGATCAGGCTCTTGGTACTGCCGACATCGGTGACCAGCGCGTCTGCGGCGAGTGTTGGGCGGATCTCCACTAAAAGTGGGACGATGGTTTGAACGGGGGTACAGATGACCACCAGGTCGCTGCCAACCACGGCTTCTTTGGCGGAGTCGAGCACCGCATCGCACCAGCTTTGGTCCAGGCACTTTGCGCGCGACTCAGGTCGTCGGGACCATGTCACGACTCGTGCGGCGAGTCCGCGTTCTTTTACCGCCATGGCGATGGAGGCGCCGAGAAGGCCTGGCCCGAGTATTGTAATCTGTTGAAACATGGGAGAATTCGATTGTGTGAGAAGAAAGACTTAATATGTGATATGCACTTTCTCGACTAACTGACAACTGACAACTGACGGAGCCTTTAGCCTTGCGGCGCAGGAGCGTTAGCGTCATCTAGGCAGACTGAGTTTACAGTGCCAGCTCCAATTCCCTTATGGTTCATTTGAAGAAGTCTCCCTCCTCCCGCCGATCTTACCATAACAGTGGGCTTAAGCGATCCGCGATCGTCTTGCTCATCGTCGTTGCTGGTGCAAGTGTATTGGGGTTATTTTGGTTTTTGAGTCAATTTGGACCTAAGAAGATCGATTATAGCGTGCCCACTGCGGATGTAGAGCTCTCAGTTGAGGTGTACGCGTTGCGCGGCGAGAGTCTTGAGCTTGAGGCACAATTTGAGGAGGTGTTGGCGATGCGTCCGGCGGAGGCGCAAGATATGTTGTTGTTGAAGCGTGCGCTAAATTTGCAACGCCAATATGTCGAAGCGTTGCCCGGCCATAATGCAGAGGCATTGCAACACTTTAAGGATTTGGAGCAGCGGTATCAAAATCTATCAGCTGAGCGCTTGAGGGTGAAAAGTGCTGTATCCGAATCGGAGGCGCAGAGCTTGGCGCAAGAGGATGTGTACGAAGCTGCGCGTGATAAGTATTTGGAGGCTCTTGAGACGCAAGATGCAATCAATGAGAATTTCCCGTTGAGCTCGGCCTATAATATCGGACGCGCCACGCGCTTGCAGCGGCAGGCGCGCTACCTAAACGCTGAGCCGTTGTTGCTACAGAGTCTCGATTTTGAGCGAGAGGCAGATGCATACATTGCAAAGAACGAGTGGAATTCTGCAGCGGCCTTGTTGCAGCAGGCCATCGAGATCCAGCAGCAGCTCAATCGTGAGTATCGGGGCACCACTCAAGCGAGTGGTTCCAGGCTGGAGGATTTAAAGGTGAAATGGGTCGGGATCGAGTCGGGGCAAGATCATCTCGAAATCGAGGAAGTGTTGAATCTGGCGGATGCGAGTCGTGCTGAAGATGAAACGCTGAAGGCGGCGAGCTTGTACGGCGAAGTGGCACGCCTGCAGAAGCAGTTGAATAAAGCGTACCCTGATAGTCCTTTCGCATCGTCAGAGCGAGTTGTAGAGTTTCGGCGTAAGAGTCAGACGGCTCAAAGCGCTGACCTGGGCTTGGAGATTGAGAGGAATCACGACTTGCTGAAGCGCTTACTCGGCGAGCGCCGCACGTATGAGGCTGCGGAAGTGATTGTGGCATTGCGCCGTGATATTAAGCACATGCAGAATGCGTTTCCTGACAGTTCGCTCAACGATGAGGAGCTTGCGGTGAAGGTGCGCTATTTGAATTTGGTGCAAAGCGATCTCGGCTACATTCAGGGCCGTGTGTATAATGCGTTACTTCCTGTGCCAGAGACGGCAGGCCTGCGCATGCTCCGCACCGAGGTGCCGCAGGCGCTCTATGTTTTAATGATGGGCACGAATCCGAGTCGTAACCGAGGCGATCTTAATCCGGTGGATTCGGTTAGTTGGACGGAGGCGAAAAGTTTCTGTGAGCGGTTGTCGTGGATTTTAGGTAAAGAAATTCGACTGCCTTCAGAGAATGAATTCCGCCAAGCCTTAGGCCGTTTGCGTTACGTTGTACTTGAAGAACATGTCTGGAGCTCTTTGGATGCAGATGGTGTGGCGCAGCCCGTTGGCAAAAAGGCGCCGTTTGCGAGTGGCTTTTATGATCTACTGGGCAATGTCAGTGAGTGGCTAGAGTCGGGTGATCGGTTTGATTCGGAGAAGGTTCGTCACATCGGTGGGCACGCACAAGATCGGCTCGAGTTAATTTTCAGCGTGCCGGTGCGAAGTGCAGCACGAGCCGAACGTAATCGATTGACTGGATTTCGGGTGGTGATGATTGTCGATTGATCTCTATTTAACCTGAAGGGGGTAAGTTCATATTGCTTCCGAGACTGTGCTTCTGGCATAATGCTAGACTTATGGAGCATTTAGATAAAGCAGCGAGCCAAGCCGATTTGCAAAAAAAAGCAGATCGGGCTAAGCTAATTATTTATGTCTCAATGGTTCTTTTTATGGTGCTCCCCTTTGTGGTTGCATGGTTATCGGGCGCACTTCGTTTCTAAATTGCCGACGATAATTCTTTGCCGAACGAAATACTGCTCATTTTTAGTATCTTCTTCCTGCTAATTAGTCTGCTTAATTGTGGGTCGTATCGCGCCGATTTGTGAGCGTCAATGGATGGGGCACGTGTTATTGGTTCGACGTTTCGATTGGAACTCTGGTGAATGCGGAGTTGGGGCGCGCTGGCAGAGATGCAGGACAAGCGATTGGTTATTTATCGGACGGCCACATGGTAGCAGTAAATGGCAGCAGTTTGCTAATAACTAACCTCAATTAGCTTTGTCTTGGTTTTATTGTATGGATACGCTTCAGTCTTGATTCGCTCGGATTTCTTCAAGTAAGATGTAGTAAATAATAATCAAAAAGAATATCATCATGCATAATAAAAGCACAAAAGGATTCACACTCGTTGAAATCATGATCGTTGTGGTCATTATCGTTCTTCTCGCTGCAATGGCAGTCCCAGCCTTCGAAAAAGTTCGTCAGACCTCACAATCAAAAATGATTCAGAATAATCTCCGTCAGATAGCAACCGCTGCAGACCAGCACTTCATAGAGAGTGGTACTACCTCTGTGGCGATTGCGGATCTTGTGGGTGATGACAAGTACATTAAGAAACTAAACATTGTTGCTGGCGAAACATACACTCCAGCAATAATCACCACTTCTGTTAAGCAGCTCTCTGCGACGCCTAGGGGCGGTTCCGCTGTTACGTACGACATGTAAATGTCGGTTTAGATTATCATGAAATCTCAACCACCCACGCAAGTGGATGGTTTTTTATGGTCAATAATCAAAGAATCACGAGTGGGCCTCTCGCGTTGAGTTGAGGTGAATCGCTTTTGTGTAAAAAGCGTGTTCGTTCATGCTTGAGTCATCCTCCACCGTTCAAAGTGATCTTGTGGGTTGAATGTCCTGCAATGTCGCAAGAAGGCTTTAGCCGTGCACGATCTTGAAATACAGATTGCTTGGTAGCGCCTTATTCGTCGCGAGGATTTAAGAACTCGACGATGCCTTCGGCGGTCTTGGGGCCGATACCGTCGACTTGGGTTATTTTTTCTGCGTCTGCGCCGCGGAGCTTTTCGATTGAGCCGAAGTGCTTCAGCAGGGCTTGGCGTTTGTTGGGTCCGAGGCCTTTAAAATCGTCGAGGATCGATTCGCGCAGTTTCTTGCTGCGTAGTTCGGCGTTAAAGCTGTTGGCGAAGTGGTGTGCCTCATCGCGGATGTGTTGCAGCATGCGCAGCCCGGGATCGTGATGCGAGAGGTTGAGCGGCTCGCGACCGTCGCTGAAGATGATGGTCTCGTTCTTTTTGGCCAGTCCGATCAGGGCGGGTGGTTCGAGCCCTTGGCCTAAAAAGGCTTTGAGCGCAGCGGTCACTTGGCCTGCGCCGCCATCGATGATGACGAGGTCAGGAAAAGGCTTTTGTTCGTCGTTGAGGCGCCGGTAGCGACGGCCGACGACTTCTTCCATCGCGCGAAAGTCGTCGTTGCCGATGAAGGATTTAATTTTGTAGCGACGGTAGTTCTTGCGGTCGGGCCTGCCTTCTTTGAAGGCGACCATGGAGGCGACGCAGAAGCTGCCAGAGATGTGCGAAATGTCAAAGCACTCCATCCGCTCGGGAGTTGCCGGGAGTGCCAGATCGGTTTTCAGCTGTGCGAGTGTTGCGCTTTTGGGCGTTGGATCGTGGAGTGGACGTTCGAACTTTCGGGTGCGCACACTGGTCTGCTCCAGCGCGGTGATGCGGTCGCGCAGTTGCGCGGCTTTTTCGTAGTCGCGACTATCTGCCGCGGTCTGCATCTGCTCTTTCAGCTCGGTGAGCCATTCCTTTGTTTTGCCATCCAGAAAGGCGCAGGCGGCCTGCACGCGGGCACTGTAGTCGGCTTGGCTCAGCTCGTTGGGGTGCTGGTAGATCTCGGCGCGGGCGTCGTCATAAAGTCGCCATTGGTCCGCCTCTATCTTGATGGGACTGGCGTCGCTGAGGAGGATGCCGAATTTTTTACGCAGGGCCGCGAGGGTTTGGCGTAAGTGAGTGGAGTGGGCGAAGGGGCCGTAGTAGCGCGATTTGCTGTCGGTGCGGTTGCGAGTCAGCCGGAAGCGTGGCAATGGCTCGCGGTGATCGACGCGGACGAGCAGAAAGCGCTTGTCGTCGGTAAAGTCGGTGTTGTAGCGCGGCTTGTATTTCTTGATTAGCTGCCCCTCGAGCAGCAGTGCCTCGGCCTCGGATTTGACGACGATCAGATCAAAGTCGTAAATCAGGTCGATCATGGCGCGCACCTTGGGCTGAGAGACGAGTTGCTTGCGCGAGGCTTGGAAGTAGGTCGAGACACGTTTCTTCAAATCCTTGGCCTTGCCCACGTAGATCGTTTTCCCAAGGCGATCTTTCATCAGGTAGACTCCCGGTTTACGGGGCAGCCGCCGGACTTTTTCTTTTAGATTTGTGTGTTCTGCCTTTGGCATTTGTAATAATTACGTTATGACTCTGATAATATACCCATATATAAGGGGAATTTGCCGCGCTGTCTAGCGGCCTGTTTATGTCGAAGCCACTTTCAGTCGAAGTTATCAATTTTGGAGACGAGCTACTCGTCGGTATTCGTGAAAATACGCATCTCACTTATTTGGGCGAGCAGTTAGCGCACCATGGTGTCTCAATTACTCGCAACCGGGTGGTGATGGATGATGTCGGCGAAATTGAGCGTGGCTTTGTACAGGCCTGGAAGGATTCGGATTTGGTCATTACGACCGGAGGGCTAGGGCCGACGGCGGATGATTTGACGCGTGAGACGATTGCTCAGGTGCTGGGCGTCGAGCTGGTTTTTAATCCTGAGATTGAGGCGACAATCAAGGATCGATTCGCAGTGTTCGAGCGTGAGATGGGATCCCATCATTTGAAGCAGTGTTATTGCTTCAAAGGTGGAGAGGCCTTGCACAATGAGCGGGGCACGGCACCGGGGCTCATTTATAAGCAGGGTGAGAAATGTTTAATTATGTTGCCGGGGCCGACGCATGAGTTGGAGCCGATGTTTGAGAAGCAAGTACTGCCGCGCTTACGGCAGGTCGGGTTGATCGGTGAGGGCGATGCTTATGTACAGGTTCGCACGTGCGGGCTTGGCGAATCGGCGGTGGAGCACATGATGCAACCGATCATCGAGCGGCACTCAGCATTGACCGTTGCGTATTGTGTGCACTACGGGATGGTCGATGTGCGCTTGGCTTGCCGCGATGGTTCGCTGCAGTTGGCTCAACTAAAGTTGATTGCACAAGAGGCGCGGCAGATCTTTGGCGCGGACTTCGTCTGTTTCGGCCATTGCTCACTCGCTCGGGTGGTGTATCATGAATTGCGCGCATTAGATCGGACCTTGGCGATTGCCGAATCCTGTACGGGCGGCTCGTTGGCGGATGCGTTTACGGATATTCCCGGAGCCTCGAGTGTCTTCGCGGGCGGGGTGGTTTGTTATACGGATGACGTGAAGGTCACTTTGCTAGGAGTACCAGAGTCGCTCATTAAGCAACACGGGGTGAGTGCTGAGTGTGCGGTGGCGCTGGCATCCGGAGCTTCGGAGCGGTTATCAGCAGATTATGGGCTGAGCGTGACTGGCTTTGCTGGGCCAGATGGAGGGAATGAGAAGAACCCAGTCGGCACGATTCATTTCGGATATCACTCACCCGTTGGCGTGTGGTGCAAGACGGTGCATTACACTGGTGGACGGCTGGATGTGAAGGCACGTGCAGTTCAAGCGGCGCTGGATTGGATGCGGCGTAAGCTGCGGAAGTATAAGATGGAAGAGTTTCTGAGTGCTGAGAGAGGGCGCTAGGGAATTAATTAATTGTGTGCCTGACTTCCGCGTTGCGCTGATTGGCGGAGTGGGCACATTGATTAGGTCCTCTTCTAATCATTCATCATCCCTTCATTAATACGGTGTAGCCGTATGAGTCATGTCAGCGAAAGCCTTTACATTCATCTGCGGCGACGACGATTATCTTGTTTCTGAACGAGGTAAGGAGTGGTTTGCTGAGCAGACCAAAGACATCGCGGACGACCTTTCCAAGGAAGTGGTGGATGGGCGTGCGGGTAATGTCGCTGAAGTGGAGGATGCGATTAATCGTTTCACCAGCGCAGTACAGACGCTTTCGCTGTTTGGTGATCGCAAGGTGGTGTGGCTGAAGAATGTGAACTTTATGGCCAATAGTCAAACGGGCAAAGCGCAGGGCACGCTCGATTTGCTGGATAATTTGAAGGCATTGCTAGAGACGCTCGATCCCACGCAGGTGGGCGTGTTGATCACCGCGCAGCCAGTGTATAAGGTGCGCAGCTTTTATAAGTGGTGTCAGAAGAATTCCGACTTCACTGCACTTGCCGCGGATAAAAATGCAGCGGTAATGTATGCCCGCATGATTCAGGATGAGTGCGAACAGGCGGGCGTCACCATCGCGCGCGACGCGGTGCAGCTCTTGATCGGCAAGGTGAATGGCAACTCGCGCTTGATCGTGGCCGAAACCCGTAAGCTCGCGACCTATGTCGCCGACACCGGTGAGCCGATCACCGAGCGGCTGGTCGCCGATCTCGTGCCGAATTTTGGTGATGCCGATTTCTTCGAAGCTGCCGACGCCTTTTATTCGTTGAAGCTCGATTGGACGCTGCAAGCGCTGCGTCGCCATTTCTTTACCAATAGCGAATCGCGTCCGCTGTTGGGTAGCTTGCAGTCGCGCAACCGTTTGCTGATTCAGCTGCGGGTGCTACTCGATGCCGGAGCAATCCGTCTCGGTGGGCGTGGCATCGCTAAGTCCGAGCTCGAAGCGGCGGCCCGCACCTACGGGCACCATTTCGGCGGGAGCGAGGAGAAGAGTAATCTCAACGTCTTCACTCAAAACCCGTGGTATTTAGGTAATTTAGCCGCCACCGCCAGTAAGGTGCCGCTGAAGAAGCTCATTCAATTTCAAATTGCTTTTGCCGAGGCCTTTGAAGGCATTCTTGAGCGTCCCAACGAGCAAGAAGAAGTGTGCCGTGAGTTGGCGATCAAATGTTTGAGCTGATGATGAAGCAATTCTGTGTGCTCCTGTGCGTGCCGCTGTTGTTTCTGCAGGGCTGCAGCAGTCTCTCGGATTCGCATATTAGCCCCGCCGCCGCGGCGCCACATGGTCATGGCACTGTGAAGCTCGAGATACTCGCTGAATCTGATTCGTCTTGGGACGGCGCCAAGCTGCCCGCTTACCCGATCGAGGCAGCGCAGATCAGCGTGGTCAAGGTGACGATTCCCCCGCACTCGAAGTTGAACTGGCATAAGCACCCGTCGATGAACGCGGGCTATATGATCAGCGGAGAAATCCTCGTAACTTCGGAAAGTGGCAAGGAGCGCGTCGTCAAAGCTGGCGAGGGCCTGATCGAGACAGTCAACACTTGGCATTATGGTCGTAACGATTCCGATGTGCCCGCTGAGATTGTGGTGGTCTATTCGGGAGTGAAAGATCGGGCGTTGGCGATACTTAAACAGTGCGAGTAGGGCGGGGCACGGAGGGCCGGATCGTCTTTGGGCTAGTTTGACACTATCGGTCGGTTGGAAACCGCAGCTTTTGCTGTTTTTTGGTCGCATGGGGAGGTGAGAGCTGTAGGTTCTCTCGTTTTCTCAAATTTAAGAAGCTATGGAAAATATACCAAATGTATTAGCGGGGCGCTACGCCTCGAAAGCAATGTGCGCAGTCTGGAGCGCGGAGGGGCGTATCAAGTTGGAGCGTGATTATTGGATCGCTGTGCTGCGTGCACAGAAGGAACTTGGTCTAGACATCCCTCAAGAAGCGATCGACGCCTACGAGCGTGTCAAGGGCGAGATCAACCTCGACTCCATTAACGAGCGCGAAGCGATTACGCGTCACGATGTGAAGGCGCGTATTGAAGAATTTTGTGACCTTGCAGGGCACGAGCATATTCATAAAGGGCTGACTAGTCGCGACTTGACTGAAAATGTCGAGCAGCTGCAAATTATCCAAGCCTTGGAAGTCGTGCGGAACAAAGCCGTTGCGGCCCTGCTTGCATTGGCCAATCGCGCGGAGGAGTGGAGGTCACTCGTGATCACCGCCCGCACCCATAACGTGCCTGCGCAGCCGACGACTTTCGGCAAGCGTCTCGCGATGTTTGGTGAAGATCTGCTCCTCGCAGTTCGCGAACTCGACCGTATTATCGACAATTATCCGGTTCGTGGCCTCAAGGGCCCGGTCGGCACGCAGATGGATTTGCTCACCCTGTTCGACGGTGATGCCTCTAAGGTCGCATCGCTCGAAGGTAGTATCCTTGACCACCTCGGTGTCGGTGCAGCGCTTGATACCGTCGGTCAGGTTTATCCTCGTGGTTTGGACTTTGAAGTCGTTTCAATCTTCGTCCGTCTCGCATCTGGCCCGTCCAGTTTTGCTAAGACACTGCGCATTATGGCGGGTCATGAGCTTGCCAGCGAGGGGTTTGCGAAGGGTCAAGTCGGCTCTTCCGCGATGCCGCACAAGATGAACAGCCGTAGTTGTGAGCGTATCAATGGATTTGGGGTCATTCTTAAGGGGTACCTCACGATGGCAGGCGAGCTCGCCGGCGATCAATGGAACGAGGGCGATGTCTCTTGTTCTGTGGTGCGGCGCGTATTCCTCCCGGATAGCTTCTTTGCGATCGATGGCCTGATCGATACCTTCATTACGATTCTAAATCAGATGGAAGTTTACCCAGCGGTAATCGACCAAGAGAATCAACGCTACGGCCCATTCCTCGCCACGACCACCGTCCTGATGGAGGCAGTCAAAGCAGGGGCAGGTCGTGAAGAAGCCCATGAAGCGATCAAGGAGCACGCGGTGCAGACGGTTCGCGATCTGCGTGCTGGCTTAATCATCAGCAATGATCTGGTCGCCCGTCTGGGTGCCGACTCCCGCCTCGGTCTTTCTGAATCAGAGCTCGCTGAGATGATGGGCCGCGCTCAAGCCATGACTGGATTGGCGACTACGCAGGTCGAGAACTTCTGTGCGACGGTTCGCGAAGAAGCTCAAAACTTCCCAGATGCGGCCAATTATACGCCAGGCGCGATTCTTTAAGTATTGCGTTTACTGCGGCCGAAATTACACACAATACACCTTTTAAATTAACAGAGAATAATTACCTATGTCAGAAGAACTCGAAGGAAATTGCCTCGTCGCCCAATCCGGTGGCCCAACATCCGTTATTAACGCCAGCCTTGCGGGTGTCGTTGCCGAAGCGCTCAACCACGAGTGTATCGAAGAAATTTACGGTGGGGTAAACGGGGTACTTGGCATCTTAAACGAGCAACTCGTCGATCTCGCTGCAGAGACTCAGCAAACGATCCGCGCTCTTCGCCACACACCTGGCGCAGCACTCGGCACTTGCCGTTTTAAGCTCAAGAACCAGCAGGATTACGACCGTGTGCTGCAAGTCTTCGAGGCCCACAATATCCGTTACTTTTTCTACGCTGGTGGCAACGACTCGCAAGACACTGCCGACAAGATCTCCAAGCTGGCTCAAGAACGCGGCTATGATCTCCGCGTGATTGGTATTCCAAAAACAATCGATAACGACCTTGTCACCACGGACCACACACCAGGTTATGGCAGTGTGATCAAATACATCGCGACGACCGTTAAAGAAATCGCCTGCGACAATGCAGCGATGGGCCAATACGATCTGGTGCAAATTATCGAAGTCATGGGCCGTAGCGCAGGTTGGATCGCAGCCGGTGCCGCGCTTGCCAAGAGTCGTGACGAGCCAAATGCCGCGCCGCACCTCATCTATCTTCCAGAGGTCGCTTTCTCGGCTGAGAAATTCATCTCTGATGTACAGCACGTTCTGCAAAAGGAGAAATACTGTGTGGTCGTGGTGGGCGAAGGCCTCGTCGATGCGGATGGTAACTTTGTTTCCACCGCAAGTGCCAGTTCTGATGCGTTCGGACATTCGCAGCTCGGTGGCGCGGGTGAATACCTCCGCGGCCTTGTCGAGGAAACACTTCAAATCAAGGCGCGCGCGGTTTCCCTCGGCATGTCACAACGCGCTGCAGTTCACTGCTCCTCGCAAACGGATAACGATGAAGCGTATCTCGCAGGCCAAGCGGCTGTTAAAGCGGCGATCGCAGGTGAGACCGACAAGATGGTCACACTCGTTCGCGGAGATGGTGAAACCTACACCTGTGAAACAGGCCTCACGCCGCTTTCTGAAATCGCCAACGGCGTAAAGAAGCTTCCTGAGAGTTGGATCAACGAAGATGGTGTCAGCATGAACTACAACTTCTATAAGTATGCATTACCGCTCATTCAAGGTGAGGTGAAGGTGCCGTTCGAAAATGGCGTGCCTGTCCTTGCTAAGCTTAAGATGGTGAAGATTCCTCGTAAGCTCGGTGCCCATAGCTTCGAGTAAGCCACCGCGAAAGTCATTTCAAAAAGCTCCGTTCGGTTATCCGAACGGGGCTTTTTTGTGACGGTCGAAGCGAAGGCCTAAGCAGTACTACTGACGTTATTTTTTGAATGCCCACATTAGAATATTGCAATTCAGACGCTGCCTAGAGCCTGAACCATATTCCTAGAGCGACTCTTCTGCTCCAGTATTACTACGCTGATGGAGGCCCGGGTCTAAGCGTAGTGGGATTGCCAGAACTTGCTCCGCTACATCTTACTTTTAGTGTACGAGATCAACTGCCGCGCGATTGGAATGCGTCGGTAGACGATGTCGGTCGGGTCCCAGTAGTCCTGATGGAAAATGACTTTCCCTTCGCTGTTATAGCGAACATGCGTCATGCCAATCGACTCTTCCCATGTGTTTAGGGGCGTGCTTTTAAAGTCTAGGCGCATGGTCCAGTCGATGTAGAACTCGCCATCGCTACGAATCACGCGGTTGAAGATGAACTCGGCGGCAGTGAGCGGTTCGAGGCCGTGAAGCATATAATCACGAATATCTTCTGGGCGAAAAAACTGTTTAAACGCGTCTCGGAAATACACCTCTTGCGCATACACCTCGGTGGTCTGACTACTTAAGTTTTCGTACGTGTAGTTGGTGAACAGATCTTCGATACCAGCCAGCATTGCCGCTTCTTCTACTGAGCCTGCGGCCGGTAGCTGGTAGAGGGATGGGTTCGAGCGCTCAAGCGCGGCCTTGTAGTCGCTATCTGGGACGGTTTGAGTGTGCATATCGTTTGATGAGTTGTTGCAGGCAGTCATTGCAAGTAACGCACAAAGACCGCTAATAATGTAAAGGTTGCGATGTTTCATTGGGAAGATAAAACGAGTAAAGTGAGGATTCATTACAAATAATTCAGGCTGCTGTAAGTTGTCAGTGATAATCTCGTATAGTAAAACTAAATATACCTATGCCGAATTCAGTAACGTCCCCTATTCAATCAAATAAACCGCTAAAGATCGCAGTCGTTGGATGTGGCGTCGCTGGGCTGACTGCGGCATGGCTGCTCAACCGTAAGCACGAGGTACATCTGTTTGAGAAAAACGATTATGCGGGCGGACATACCCGCACCTTGCGTGTTCCTTCTGGTGCCGATGCAGGCGTCGCGGTGGATACGGGATTCATTGTGATGAATCACCGCAACTATCCACACTTTACAGAGGTGCTTAGGCAATTGGGAGTCGAGCTGGCTGATAGTTCGATGACTTTTAGCTATTATGATCGAGCGAGTGATTACGGCTATTCTGGCAATACGCTGGGCGCTTTATTTCCTAAGCTCAGTTATCTATTTAAGCCTCAACACCTGAGCCTGCTGAAAGATCTGTGGCGCTTTGCTCGGATTGGCTCTCGAGACCTCAAGTCTGGTTACCTAGAAGGGAAGACCTTAGGGGAGTACTTCCAATCGCGGCGCTTTGGTTCTGCGTTTTTGAATAATTATCTCTATCCGATGGGTGCGGCTATATGGTCCTCGCCGGTAGCGAAAATGGCAGATTTCCCTGCTCAACCTTATTTGCACTTTCTTGAGAACCATGGGCTGTTGCGTTTGATCAACCGGCCACAGTGGAAATTTGTCGCGGGAGGTAGCCGCACTTATGTGGAGGCTATGCTGCGGGACTTCCCGATGGCGCCGGCGTTATCCACGCCGCCGCAGAGTATACGCCGCACTGAATCTGGGGTACTGTTACAGATGCCGGATGGCAAGGAGCAGCACTTTGATCACGTGGTCATCGGTGCGCATGCGGATGAAGCGCTGCAATTGCTGGCAGACCCGAGTGACTCCGAACGTGAGCGTCTCGGACCGTGGCGCTATCAACCAAACACAGTAGTGCTGCACACCAGCCCAACACACCTGCCGCCTAATCCGAAGCTGTGGTCGTCTTGGAACTTCATCCGCGAATCCGCGCACGCTGATACTTCGCAGCCTGTATCGGTCAGTTATTATATGAATCGCTTGCAGGACTTGAAGACGCGGCGTGACTACGTGGTCACCTTGAATTCCAGTGAAACAATTCCTGAGGCACATGTGATTAATCGTACGACCCTCATGCACCCGCTTTATTCGTTTGATAGCATGGCAACACAGCCTAAGTTAGTGGCAATGAATGGGCAGCGAAATACATGGTTCTGCGGTAGCTATTTCGGCTATGGCTTCCATGAAGATGCAGTTAAGTCCGCGGTCGAAGTTGCGCAGCGCTTTGGAATCAAATTGTGAGCTGGAAGTCTCAGATTTATCGGGGTCAAGTGATCCACCAGCGCATGGGTCCAGTCGCGCATGCCTTTACTTATCCAGTTACTTTCTTTGGCTTTGATCCTAAAGAGTTATCCTGCATCGCAGAGCAGTGTAGGCTCTTTGGTTACAATCAGTCGAACATCCTGTGCCTAAACGATCACGATTACTTGCACGGCGAGCATCGTCCAATTGGCGATCAGGTCGATGCGCTTCTCGGGCCAGAGGGTGCTGGGCAAGTCACGCGCATCATTACTTCGCCGCGCTATTTCAATTATGCGTTTAATCCGGTTAATTTCCATCTTCGTATGCAAGGTGCGGAGTTGATCAGTGTGGTGGCCGAGGTGAACAACACCTTTGGCGATCGGCATGTGTACGCCTTGCTAGATCTCGAGCCCGCAGCGCGTGCCAATACATGGCTCGCACAATGCCCGAAAGCATTTCATGTCTCGCCATTTAATGATAGATCTGGTGATTACCATTTCACTTTTAGGATCGAGGAAGATGAAATTTACTTACGAGTGGATTTGTATCGTGACGGTGCATGTGTGTTGAAAACATGGATACAAGGGTGTTGCGTGCCTCTCAATACAGCCAACATCATTCGCTATGCGCTGCTGCATCCTTTCGATACGGCACTCAATAGTATGCCGCGGATCATTTGGCAGGCAGCCCAGCTCTATTATAAAAAAAAGCTACAAGTGTACCAGCGCCCGTCGCCGAGTTCACCGCAGACGTTAATCGATCGTGATGCACATCTGGAGCCGCATTCGATTATTTAAGTTTCTTTGTTAGGGAGCTGTTTCGCTTTGGCATGCGCATACTCTAGAGCGCACGATACGGAGCTTGTTCGCCGTAATTCTGCGATCCTTCATATTTGAGTAAACGCTAGGTCTAGTCCTCAGTTAACATTCAGACTCTAAACGTTTATTGACTTGCATCACGCGAGCGATGATCGTGACCAAATCATTCCAAATCGAAGTCAGCCGAAAGTTGAAATTGCACCACCTGAGACGTGGGTGGATCGCTATGGCAATTACCTATACGCCTACGCAATGTCTCGGTTGCGTAATGCCGATGCCGCCGCTGATTGCGTGCAAGATACCTTTCTAGCCGGCATCAAAGCCCTGGAGCGCTTCGATGGCAGTCGTGATATCAAGTTTTGGTTGCGTGGGATCATGCGCAACAAGATCGTCGATCAGATTCGCAAGTCGATTAAGGAGAACAAAGTCGACATCGATAATGAGGATGAGGCCTTGCTGGAGAGCTTCTGGTTCAAATATAGCGGGATCGCCACGACTAATCCGGCCCCATGGCAATTCAATCCGCGTAAGGCTTATGATAATACTGAATTCTGGGACGTTTTTAATGTCTGTATCGATAAAGTTAAACAGCCCGCCCGTCAGGCATTTGTCCTGCGTATGCTTGAAGACATGGAAACTGAAGAAGTTTGTAAGGTCATGGACATTACTCCGAATTATTTGTGGGTTTTATTACACCGCGCGCGCCAACAACTCAAAGTGGCGCTCGAAGAAAAATGGACCGGAAAAGATGTTAAGTAGTTTTATTTTCTAATGTTTACCTGCAAACAAGTCTCTCATTCATTATCCAAAGAGGATTATACGAAGCTCTCACCCGCGAAGAGGTTCTTTCTTCAATTGCACGTGAAACTCTGCATTTTTTGCGGAAAATTCAATCGGCAAGTCATGGATGGCCAAGACATGTGCCGACACTTCAAACAACATGAAGCCACGAATTGTCAGTGTGCGCCGGAGTTACAAGAGGAGCAGAAAGTCGAGCTGAAGGCGTTGCTTGCTGCGCAGTCGGCTAAGAGTTCAAAGAACTAAAGCCGGGCGTGATTATATTTCGCCGTTCACTAACTTGCGAATCATTGAGCAGCGCGTCTGCGTTGACAACGCGCTAGCCCTCGCGCTCTAACACAATATGCTGCACATCAATCAGCTCGGTCGTGAAGCCAGCTTCGCAGTAGCTCAAATAGTAATTCCATTTACGACAGAACTCAGCATCGAATCCGAGTGATTGCACGGTCTCTAGTTGTGTATTAAACGCATCGGCCCAGCGCTTCAGCGTCTCGGCATAATCGTGACCAAACGAATCCATTTGTAGGACTTTCATATCGCCGGCGTTCGCTACATGCGCTCGAATCGATCCGGGGGAGGGCAGGTGGCCGCCCGGAAAAATGTATTTCTGTATCCAGTCGCAACTGCGGCAATAGCGTGCGTAGCGTTCGTCGGGAATGGTGATGCCCTGCAGTACAGCCTTCGCACCCGGTTTGAGTGATTGCTGGATGATCTTAAAATAGCTGTCCAAGTATTCCTGTCCAACCGCTTCGATCATCTCGCACGAAAGTACGGCATCATACTGCCCGACCAGCGTTCGATAGTCTTGCAGTGCGATCTCGACCCGATCTGATACGCCCACCTGCTCGAAGCAGTTTTTGGCATATGCAAATTGTTCCTCCGAGAGAGTAATCGTCTTTACGGTGCAGCCACGCTCAGCCGCCCGCCGTGCTAAGGCGCCCCAACCAGAGCCGATCTCTAGCACTTGGTCACCTGTTTTGACGCCTGCTAGATCAAGCATGCGGTCAATTTTGTTCAGCTGCGCCTGTTCGAGTGTGTCTTCATCGCTCAAGAACCGAGCACTGGAATATGTCATCGTAGGGTCGAGGAATGTCGCATAAAACGCATTACTCAAATCGTAGTGCTCCTGGATATTCTCGCGGCTTTGCTGCATGGTGTTGCGTCGCGCACGATGATATAGCTGATTCATCTTCTTCGCTAAAATGGAGAAGCCATATTGCACGCGGCCGAGCTCTTTTTGATTTTTTGCTAATAGCGTGAGTAGCCCACTGAGGTCGGAAGTCGTCCACAGGCCGGCGACGTAGGCTTCGCCCAAGCCGACGCTGCCACCCGAAAATACTTTCCTGAAAAAGGCGGGTCGCTGGATCCGCAGTTCAATCGGAGGGAAGGCCGGATCGCCACTCTGGGCGCATGCGCCACTTGGAAAGTAGATGCGTAAGTAGCCTTGGTGTAGATTGCCCAGCGCGCGTAGGAAGAGTCGCTCCAGCAGTAGTGGGCGACTGCCTGTTGGTGAAGCTCCGCTTAGGGTTGATTCGGCTGATGGGGTTTCCATGGAAAAAAAGTGTTGGTAGTTTGCTGGTAGCGTTGGTAGGCCGCGCCGCGGGAGAGCAGGGAGGAGCGCTCCGCGTGCGGAACGCCAGTAAGAAAGCGTAGAAAGAGATAGATACAAGCCGGCCCCAATAATGTAAACGGCCATTGGCTTGAATGGACTGCGAAGGCGACATACGCCCACCAGTGCAGCCACTCAAAAAAATAATTAGGATGCCTTGAGTAGCGCCACAAGCCTTGCTGGCAAACCTGCCCTTGGTTAGCCGGAGCTGCGCGGAAATTTGCCAGCTGCCGATCTGCGACATGCTCACCAACAAGAGCGCACAAGGCGATCGCGATGCCAAGCCAGTCGAACAGTCCCCACGGAGCATCGATGGCTGTCATGGCGATACTGATGGGACACATGAATAAGGCGACAAGCAGTACCTGTAACAGAAATAGCGGATAGTAATTGCGCCGCGCGTGCTTACCCCAATGCGTAGTCAGGTAGGCGTAGCGCGGGTCTTCTTTGCCGCTCAGCACACGGTTGCGGATGAGATACGTTGAGAGGCGCCCGGACCAAATCAGTAGCACCGCCAACACCACGTAGCTGCGCAGTGTGGGTTCCGCCATGTGCGCAAGATACCCAATCGCAGCAATGCCGAGGCCCGCTGTCCAGACCACATCAACCAGCGCCATCAGATGAATCCGCCAGGCGAGCAGGTAGGTGAGAGTCGCCGCAACGAAGCCAATACTGAGCAGTGCCAACCAATAATTACTCAACGCGCCCTCCTTCAGCCGAGCGTTGCTCTGCTTCGGCATAGATTGCTTCTGGGTAGACCTTCAAGTCCCAGACTAGCCCCAGCTTTTCGAGCCCGCGCAGCAGCAGATACGATAGGTCAAACTCCCACCAATACATGCCTTGTCGTGCCGAGAGTGGCCAACGGTGATGGTTGTTGTGCCAGCCTTCGCCGAAGGTCAGCAGCGCAATCCAAAAGCTGTTGCGGCTTTCGTCGTCATTATCAAAGCGCTTATTGCCGATGATGTGTGTGACCGAATTGACGCAGAAGGTGACGTGGTAAACTAAAATAGTACTCAGAAAGAAGCCCCACATTACCATTTGCATGCCACTGGTGCCGAGCGCTGGGTAATAAGCGTTCAAATAGGCGCCGATTACATAAAGTACGCCGATTAACGAGGCGACTGGTAAAATGTGAAAGCGATCGATGAAGCGTAGCTCAGGATATTTGCTCAAATCCTTGATTCGATCGTGCTGAATCGTGCCATAGGCGCGGCACAGTATCCAGCCGATGTGAGCCCAAAAGGCATCTTTGATCACTGGCGAATGGATGTCCTCTGGCTTGTCGGAGTGCTGATGATGATGGCGGTGGTTCGCTGCCCACCACATGGGGCCTAGTTGAGCGGCCGACGTGCCAACCCAGGCCATAATAAATTGAAAGACGCGGCTAGTTTTAAACGAACGGTGCGAGAAGTATCGATGGAAGCCAGCCGTCAGCGCGAACACACGCACCACATACGTAATCAGTAGGGCAATCACTGCGGCCCAACTAAAGCCGGTAAACAAGGCGCCAAGCGCCAACAGGTGCATAATGAAGATCGGTGATGAAGCCATCAGCAAGCGGTTGTCTTCATCTTTTGCGGCGTGTTTTATGATTTTACTCAGCTTTTTCATATCGATTGATAAAAATGAACGAGAGGGACTGTCGAACCTTACAGGGATATTGTGAGTAAGTTCTTACAGTCTTCGGCCGATAGATGTCAATAATGGCCAAAATACATCAACTTACCCGCGAACATATTATCAATACTGATATGGCGACCGCTTGGGATTTTCTCAGTTCTCCCAAGAACCTCGATACAATTACTCCAGATGACATGCCGTTTGAGATCATCACGGATGTGCCAGATAAGATGTATAATGGGCTATTGATTGAATATCGCGTCGGTATTCCGATCCTCGGCAGCCAGACATGGTTAACTGAGATCAAATATATCCGCGAGGGGCATTCGTTTGTCGATGAGCAACGCGTCGGACCGTATAAGCTTTGGTTGCACTACCATGAAATCACCAGCCATCCCGAAGGCGTGCGATTCATCGATCGCGTCAATTATGTGATGCCTTGGGGCCCTTTTGGGCAGCTGGCACACCTGCTGTACGTTAAGAAACAGCTCAAGTATGTGTTCGATTATCGCGATGTCGCGATGCGTGCCAACCTGTAGCCGGTGCCGGCTTCGGCGGCTCGGGCTGTGTCGCAGTGCTCAAAACCCTTCACCACAGGAGATGCCCCAAGCCGAGTGCTTGTTCTACTCTTCGAGTAACTCTTTTGGCATCTCCAGCTCGCTCAGGCGTTCGATCTTTGCGCCAATGGCGGTGAGCTTTTGCTCAAAGCGTTCGTAGCCGCGATCAAGATGGTAAATGCGCTGGATCCATGTGTCACCCGTGGCGGCGAACGCGGCCAAAATTAAGGCCGCAGAGGCGCGTAGGTCGGAGGCCATGACGGGTGCGCCAGAGAGCTTACTGGCACCTTTGATGATCGCGCTCGGCCCTTCCATTGCGATGTCTGCACCCATCCGTTGTAGCTCGGGCACGTGCATGAAACGGTTCGGGTAGATGCGCTCGGTGATGATTGAAATACCATCCGTTTGCGTCATTAACGCGCCGAGTTGTGCTTGTAAATCGGTTGGATAGCCAGGATGCGGGAGGGTGATGACGTCGACCGGCTTGAGCGAACCTTCGTAAGGGAGGACGCGGATGCTGTCTTCGCCTAATTCCATGGGTAGGCCCGCTTCTTCGAGTTTGTCGAGGAAGGCGCTAAGTAGCTTCGGCGCGATGCCCTTGACGGTGACGTCGCCACGAGTAATGGCTGCTGCGACGATGAAAGTGCCGGCTTCGATACGGTCGGCGATTACAGTATGCTCACAGCCGTGGAGTTTTTCAACACCTGTAATGATGAGCTCCGGGCTGCCGATGCCGTCGATCTTGGCGCCCATCTTAAGCAGTAGGTTGCATAGGTCGACTACTTCGGGCTCGCAGGCTGCGCATTCGAGGCGCGTGGTGCCGGGGGCGAGCACCGCTGCCATGACGATGTTGGCGGTACCCGTGACAGTACTGCCGCTGCGGCCGCCGAGAAAAATGGGGCCACCTTTGATTGCGGAGGCATCGACGTGTACATAGCCGTTGGCGATATCGACCTTACAGTTGAGCTTTTGCAGGCCTTTGATGTGCAGGTCGATCGGCCGAGGGCCGATCACGCAGCCCCCAGGGATCGAAACTTCCGCTTTGCGCATCCGCGCTACGAGGGGGCCGAGTAGGCAAACCGAAGCGCGCATTTTGCGCACTAATTCATAGGGCGCGATATGGCTGATCTCCTTGGCAGTGATCTTCCATGTGCCGGGTTCGGGTTGGACTGTCTCGGCGCCGACGTGCTGAAGGATCTCGATCATAAAGCGCATATCGCTCAGATCGGGGACGTTTTTTAGGACGACGGTCTCGTCGGTTAGTAGGGTGGCGGCGAGGATCGGCAGGGCGGCATTTTTTGCGCCGCCGACTTCGATCGTGCCATTGAGTGGTCCGTTCCCGCTAACTTTGAAGACATCCATGCTATATGCGCTGCGCTGTGGTTAAGATTCGTTGCTGAGTGATTTTGCAGAGTGGGGCTTTTCGTTGCCTTGGCGACGACCTTGCCCACCGCGATTGCCACCACGACCTTGTCCGCCGCGATTGCCACCTTGGCGATTCTGTCCGCCACGGTTGCCATTACCATTGCGATTGCCGCGACGGTTCCCGCCTTGACGATTTTGTCCGCCGCGATTGCCGCCACGGTTACCGGCAGGCTTCTCTTTAGTCTTATTGCCGATCCCGAAAACTCCTAGAATCCTAGCAAGTAGACCCTTTTTTTGTGGCTGCTTACCTTTGCCCTTGGCTTTTGGCTTTGTGCCGCGTGCCTCTGACTTGCGCTCGCTTCTAGCGGGGCGATTGGCATCGCGCTCTTTACGTCGGGCGTCGCGTTCGGCACGGCGTTCAGTGAGTTTGGCTTCGACGCTCTTGATCGAGGCGAGGGTGTCTTCGCTCGGTTGAGGATTGGTGATACGCTCTTCACGAGGCTCGCGCGGTGCGCGTTCCTTGCGTGGTTCACGTTCTGCTTGGGGTTCACGCTCTGTCCGCGGTTCACGTTCGCGTGGTGCGCGTGGTTCGCGCTCTGCACGAGGGGCACGCTCTTCCTCCACGGTGTCTTCGGAGGAAGTGTCTACGCTGACTGACTGAGGCTTGCGCTCACGCTGAGGGCGTTCTTCAAGTGTTTGTTCAGGGCGTGCGCTACCGCTGAGCTTTTCACTCTGCAAGGCTTCTGTTGCGCTGACTTCACCGATTGCTGCACTGCTGGAGGAGGCGACCTCGGTCTTAAATCCACCGCTACGGCGGCGGCCACGTGGCTTCTTGGAAGCATCTGAGCTAGGTGTGTAGCTGTGGCTTGGATTTGGTTGTGAATTAGTTTCTTCGAATTCTGGCATCTTATGTGTGTGTTACTTATGTTGTATTGGTGTTTGGTGTGCTAGAACAGTCATAGCGTACCAAACACATGTGTTTGACTCGATCATACGGACTCACGGATCAATCGCGGCGATCTTCAGGGAAGTCGCATAAGTCGAAGCCGAGTTGTTGGCTTTGAGGCGAGTCACGTATCGAGGCAAATAGAGCTAGCGTAGTAATTTTTATGCGGCAAGTGTTAAAAGTCGCTGCTATTTTGGTTCTTAATCGTCTAAATCGAGCCCAAACAGCTGGTTGAGGGCATCGCTATCCAAGGTGCGTCGGCGGCGTGAGGACTCTGGCTTGGTTAGATCGCTAACGGCGGAGTCGAGGCTGATTAGTTCGGTGTGATCAACGCCGCGAAGCTGGTACAGTAGTTGAGGCGATTCGTCGAGGCGCACGCCGACTCCATAGAGCGCGGCGGCGGCGTGTTTGCACATGTCTGCCCAGTCGGGGCAGTTGCAGTTAAAGTGGATTTCCTGAGGCTTTGGGAAAAGTCCTACGTCCGAGTCCATGACGAGTGACATGATCTCGTCGGAGAGCGTGCCCTCCAGCATTTCGACCAGTGAGCCGATCTTGCCTTGGCAGCGCGCTTTGATGGCTGCCCACTTTTCGAGATCAAGTGCATCAATGTTGATGGTCAACTCGTAGAGTTCGGTGCCGCTGACCATCGCGGTCACGATTTGAGGTCCGATTTTTAAGTCAATGACTGCACCGTTGCGCACGTAGCTGCGGCCGCGTGGCAGATGATATTCGTAATCGCTGAAGGCTTCGAGGTGTTTGCACCATGCTTTACCCCAGACGCTTTTGGCGATCGCGCCGTTGCGTGAGGCGGTGGGGATGGGACTTAGCAGGTAGCCCTCGTCGGTGAGGACTTGGCTGCGCTGTTCGGCTTGAGCCCGTAATTGCCCAACTGAAGGAGGCTTTTGGTCACTGAATTCGTCCCAGCTCATAGTGTGGTATTGGCGTGTGATAGGTCGAGGCGGATCAGGTCTAAGAGTTCGTTATTATTGAGCTCGGTCAACGATTTCTCCGCACCTCCAGATAAAATTTGGTCGGCGGTGCGTTGTTTCTCAGAAATCATTCGGTCTATTTTCTCTTCAAGTGTGCCGCGGGTGATGAATTTGTGAACTAGCACGTTGCGCTGCTGGCCGATACGGAAGGCGCGATCGGTGGCTTGGTTTTCCGTGGCGGGATTCCACCAACGGTCGAAGTGCACGACGTGATTGGCGGCGGTGAGGTTGAGCCCGGTGCCGCCGGCTTTGAGCGATAGAATAAAAAAGGGCGGGCCGTCTTCGCGCTGGAACTGCTGGACCATTTGTTGGCGTTGCTTGATCGGCGTGCCGCCGTGTAAGACGAGTCCGCTGCGGCCAAAGATGGCGGCGAGGCAGTCGGCCAGTGGATCAGTCATTTCCCGGAATTGGGTGAAGATCAGCACCTTTTCGCCGCGCGATTCGATCTGGCTGCCTAGTTCGGCCAGGCGCTCGAACTTGGCGCTGTGCTTGGCTACGTAGTCGCCCGCGCCTGTCAGTTGGTCGGGGTGGTTGCAGATTTGCTTAAAGCGCATCAGGTAGCTGAGTACCAGCCCCTTGCGCTGAATGCCTGTGGTTGCTGCCAGTTCTTTTTTAAGTCTTTTGACGGTGTCCTGATAGAGCTTTGCTTGCTCCGCGCTGAGCCCACAAAAGACTTTCATCTCGGTCTTGTCGGGCAAGTCACTGATGATTGACTTGTCAGTCTTGAGGCGGCGCAAAATGTAAGGGCTGACGAGTCGGCGTAGCGGCGCGTAGTGCTCGCGCTTGTCTGTGCGCAGACCTTGGGCGAACTTTGCAAATTGCCCAGAGCTGCCGAGCAGGCCGGGGTTGATGAAGTCAAACAAGGACCAGAGGTCGCCGAGGGTGTTTTCGATCGGCGTGCCCGTCAGGGCAATGCGTGCGTCTGCTTTGAGTGCGCGGACCGCTTTGCTCTGGCGGGAGGTGTGATTTTTAATCGCCTGCGCTTCGTCCAGTGCCACCCAGCTCCACTCGGTTTGCGCTGGCCAGTCGAGCCGGCTTAGCATGCCGTAGGTGGTGATGACGAGATCTGCGTTCGCAAGCGGCTCGGTGGGCGTAGTGTGCAGGATGTCCTTGGGGCATGCGGACGGGTGTGCGATGAACAGACGCAGGGAGGGTGCGAATGTTTCGGCTTCGTGCTGCCAGTTGCCAATCAGGGAGGCGGGCACGATGAGTAAGGCGGGGGCAGCGTCTGGGGTTTGTTGTTGTTTGCGTAGCAGCGCGGCGAGTAACTGGATGGTTTTGCCGAGGCCCATATCGTCGGCCAAGCAAGCGCCGAGGCCTGTTTGGGTGCACCACCACAACCAGTCGAGGCCGGCTTGCTGGTAGGGTCGCAGAGTGGCATTGAGCGTAGCGGGTGGCGCGAGTGGTGCTGGGTCTTTGAGTTGTTGCAGCAGTTTGGTCAGCGCTTCGCCCGGTTCGGCAAAGGCCCATTCGTGGAAGATTTCGCTGGCATCGCCAGCTTCTAAGTCGGCGGGTGCGCCTGCGAGCCAACGCATGCCCTCGGCGAAGGAGATGTTGCCGTGCGCTGCGATCCGGCGCCAATGGGCGAGGGCTTGTTGTAACTTTTCGCGGTCGATCTCGATCCATTGCCCGCGCAACAGGATGAGTCCGTCATCGCCAGCTAGCAGTGTTTCGATTTCTGCGGCACTGAGCGTGTGGCCATCGACCACTACATTGAGTGTGACATCGAGTAGCCCGTGTTCGCCGACGGAACTACTTTTGGCCGAGCCGATCTTGGCGGCGACTTGCGGACGCCGAGTGCGTTTCCTCCACCAATCTGGCAGTCGCACGAGCAGGCCAGCGTCTTCGAGTTCGGGCACGCTCTGTAGAAATTGGTAGGCTTCAGCGGGAAGCCACCTGAGTGGATGAAAGATATCCTGACTCGCGACTAGATCGGCGAGGAGTTTGCTCTGTTTGCTGGCGGTGTTGATCGGTGCGAGCAGTTTGAGTAGGGCGGCCTTGTTGTTGGCGCCCGCGTATTCTTTGAGCGCTTTGCCTAGAGGGAGTTGCTGCAGGCGACCGCTTTTGCTGAGGCCCGATGCGTACGATGCCATGAAGGCGAATGGATACTCGGGGTCACTGTGGTTCTCGGCGAGGTGCAGCGTAACGCGCCCGACGCGTGACCACAGTGGGGCGTGCGTTGCGAGCAAGCGGGTTAGATCGGGCTCGATTTCGAGCTGTGCACGGGTCCAGTCGAGGAGTCGTTGCCAGAGCGTTCGCAGCAGGTCGTGGCTCAGGTATTCCGCGCCGCGCATGGGAGGTGTATTGAGAATAATGGCGGTGAGTTCGTCTTCCGTGGGTGGGTTGATCTGTAGTTTATTTCCGTGAGCAGCAGGAGCTTGGCAGAGCGCGCGGATAAAGTGCCCAGAAAATCCTTTCCAATACAGCACCGAGGCATCGACTTCAGGCGACAGCTTCTGGCCTGCGATACGGATGAGGCCTGCTGCTTCCGAATCGTTAAACGCTGCGAACTCTTTGAGTGCGTCGTCGCGGCAAATGACGGTGCCATGTGGGGTGAGTTCGAGTTGGCTGTGCATGCGCGGCGCGGGTAAGAGAGCTGAGGTCTGAGACTTGAGAGCTGAGACTTGAGAGCTGAGACTTGAGAGGGCGGGATTAGTGCTTAATCTTAATCATACTCTTAATCTTAATCCTACTCATTTTTGTATTCTGGGAGAGATTGGTAGAGGATTAAGAGTATGATTAGGATTAAGATGAAGAGTCGGGGCTGATGCTTCGCCTCTTTGCACTTGCTTGAGGGCGGAGCGGCACCTAGGCATTATACATGGATAAATTTGACGAACTTTTTGACCTTCAGAACGCGTTGAACAAGCGCATTGGTGTAGACACCGACAAGATGTCGGACGAAGAAAAGACTAAGTGGGTGTTGAATTACACTCGCGCGATGCAGCAGGAAATGTCCGAGCTGATTGATTCGGTGCCCTGGAAGTGGTGGGCGAAGTATCAGGAATTCGACGAGCAGAATGCCAAAGTCGAAGTGGTGGACCTGTTTCACTTCGTGATCTCATTGGCTCAGGTACTCGGCATGACACCAGAGGATGTGCATGCAGCCTACACCAAAAAGAACAAGGTCAACCATGATCGTCAAGAGAGTGGCTACGTGGCGAAGGACGAAGACGACTCGCGGCATATTTAGCCGCGAAGCGACTAAGTGAGAGTGAGGAGTGAGAGTGAGACATGAGTGATGGATTAGGTCTGAGCTTTTATCAGTCATCCGCGATTATTAATTAGGCATCTTTTTATGAACGAATCTCCCTTTCTGATTTTACTCAACGTCGGCGTCGCTGCCTACGTGGGTTACATGTATTTTGGAGACTATCACTCAAGCCAGAGCTTGGAGCAGCCGGATCCACGAGGGATGCCGGGTGCGACCTCCGCTTCGTGGGGGCTGTATGGGATCGGAGTGATTGGCGCGTTGCTGATTTTGGCTGCCGAGACCGGCGGTGAAATTGCTTTGGGTATCGCATCAGAGCAGAGCGAGATGGTGTGGTACTTCGTGTTCGCGATTCTCGGCGCGGGGATTGTGGAAGAAGTGATTTTTCGCGGCTATTTGGTGGTGGACAATAAAGGACGTGCGGCGCTGATCGGCAGTTGTGTCGGCTTCTCGTTGATTTTTGCCATCATTCATGGCCACTTCTGGAGCAATGAAGAGGGCCAAGCCTTTGCGTGGACTTTTACCACCAAGGCCTTTTTCACTAGTGGAATTTTACTGGCTAATTCGCTCTGGTTTTATGCCCTGCGCTTTGGCCCGTGGAACAAGAATCGCTCACTTTTTCCCTGTATGCTGACGCATGCCGCGAGTAATCTTGGGGTCTTCTGCGTGAAGTGGGCGCAGGGCTTTGTTGTTTAGTTGAGCTTGCCGCCCAGTCCGTCGCCGTATCCAGCGAGTTCCAAGTAGGCCTGGCCGATGCGCTTGCCGTTTGCATCAAATACATCGCAGGCGCCTTCCCAGTAAGCGTTGCTGCTGTCGTTGCCGATGAATTCTTGATCGGCGACTTTCGGCCGTAGGTGGTAGGTCTCCAACTTATTGGAAGTCGGATTGGTGGCCAGAATCTTGACTTCAGTTGGATAGCGAAGCCCGGTGTGTGGGCTCGTCCAAGTGCTGACCGTCTGCCATTCGAAGGCATCGGCGTAGACCGAATGATGTTGGCCTTGAGCATCGATCCAATACACCGCGGACCATGGATCGCTGCCGCCATTGGGACGGCGCAGTCGATAGGCTTTTAACTCGGTGCCATTGTCCAATTGAATCGCAGTCCAGTCCCAGCCCTCCAAGTCGCCTCCCAGTTGACTGGATGAAATTTCGTGGTCCATCCATGCCGTGCCTTGCAAGGCGATGGTGGTGTCGCCACGTGTGAGTGCCCCGATCACGTCGAGTCGCGAATACGTCCAATACCAACTCACCGCTGCGGGGTCTGCACCTTTGCGGCTCAAGCCGCGTTCGCCAAAAATCAACATGGGTTTACGTGGCGTCATCGTCAGCGTTAAGCGCGTGTCGTTGGGATAATTGAGCTGCATCTCCATCACCTGCGCAGGCTCATCCCACTGCGCGCTGATCGGCCCCGCGGAAATCTGTAAGCCGTGCTTGGCGACATTGGCTTGCCAGCCATTGCGGACAATTCGTTCCGCGTGTATATAGCGTTGCTGGGAAATATCACTCAAGGCGAGGTGCGACATGTATAACTGACTACGGCCAAAATGCGCGTCATCGATTGCATCTGACTGCTGTGGGTCGCCCGCCAGTCGGAACACGGTCGATTGAAATCCGAAGGTCTCGTCCGAATCGATCGCTTGCAAATGGCCCACCCAATACCACCATTCGATGGCATAATCCGGATGGGCACCGTGGTCTTTGGGCAAGTTCGGTTGGTAATCGGGTTGCGGGACGCGGTAGCCTTTGTCCGTAACGGCGGGCGGTTGTATCCACTCCAACTCCGCCCAGAGGGAGTTGAACGCCAAGGTGTATAGAATGATTAGAAGACGCCACATATGCATTATCTCTTTTTGTGCCACCAGGCAGCTGTGCCGACTCCGCAAATAAAACCAGTCGCGACCATCACGATCCCTAGTAGAGCAAAGCTGCCGAGCGGTAGTTGCCATAGCAACGACCAGCCAAAGGATTGCACATTGATGACTTTGATCAAGATCGCTCCCAGCGCGAGGCCCATTAGGGTGCCGCTGATGTATGCCGCTAAGGCGATACCAGCGCCTTCGATGCCGGCGGTCAGTAGTAATTTCTTATAACTGATGCCGAGTTGTTTTAAAGTGCGCCAGGTTTGCGCAGATTCCTCAAAGATCGCCATCAGCCCTAATAAAAGGCCGATAAAGGCGACCGTGATGCCGATCCCATTTAAGGCCGCGGTGACTCGAAAGGTATCATTGAAAATCCCCAATGCCAAGGTGCGCAGCTCCTGCGAATTGCGGAAGTCCAGCCCGGGATATTCTAGGCGCAGGCGATCTCTGACTGTATTCACTGCAACATCAGGCTGTAAATAAAGCGTGGTGTTGATGGCACGCTGGCGCTGAGTCCATTCCTGCCAGATGGGTACATCGACCACCGCCGAGCCAAACTCGTTGCCGTAATCCGCGAAGATACCCATCACTGCAATTCGCTGTGGTCCAGTCGCGGTCAATAGTTCGACTGCGCCACCGTCCATCACAGCAAAGCGTCGTGCAAATGTTTCGCTGACGTAAGCCGGTTGCGCGTCGACGATTTCAGTAAAGGTCCCCGGGGCACGCAGCCAAATCTGTTGCACGCGGCCTTCTTGCCAAATGGAAAAATCAGCTCCTGCAAGCGTCGTCACGCCAATAGGCCCTTCGACTTGCTCGATGTAGAGCGTATCCATAAATGCCAACTCTGGAACCATTGATAGTGAGTGAAGCACATCCGGTGCGATGCCATTCACGTTCCCTTGGCCAGTAACACCGCGCTCGGATACATACAAATCGGCTTGAAAGCGGACATCGAACCACACCTCAATCGTGCCTCTGAAGCTGCCGACCATTTGAAACATGCCAGTGACCATGCTCACTGCGACGACTAATCCTGCGACTGCTAACCGATGGCGGCTCGAGCCATCGGCCAAGCGACTGACCGCGATCCGCCAAACCGCACGCCGGCTGAGTGGCTGGAGCAGCCGGGCGAGTCGGGTTAATAGCTGACCGGAGAGAAGTGCGCCAGCAAAGATCCAGCAGCCTGCCGCAAGAAATCCGCCAAGTGGCATCTTCGCCCCCCCTGCTAGTTGCGAGGGCGGTATGAGTAGCGCCAAGCCACCAAGCACCAACAAACTTAAGCCAATCTGGGGTCGACGCAGCCATGCGAAGCCCGGCGACCAATCACCACGTGCCAAAATTTGTGCCGGCGGTGTTTGCATCGCATCCCGAGCTGGTAGCCATCCTGCCAGTAAACTAAAAAACATGCCTAGCGATAGCCCGATCCAGCAATCCTCAGCGCTCAGCTGGATCGCTTGGGTCGAGGTCGCGAAATACAGCGCATTGACTGTATCGGCGAGCAGGTGCACCGCGCCCCATGCGAGCAAGTAACCGACGGCCAAACCACCGATTGAGCCGAGCAATCCGATCAGGCTGGCTTCGAGTAAATTCAGTGCAAACAGCACGCGCGCACTCAGCCCGAGGCTCTTCAACGTCGCCATCTCGTGCCTGCGCCGCACGACCGCAGCATCGAGTGCTTGTAAAATTAAATATGCCGCCACTAACATCGCGATCAGCGATAAGATCACCAAGTTTAGGCGAAAGGCTTCGGTCATGCTGGCACGCTTCGCGGCTTGCTCAGCAGCAGGTTCTAATCGATACCCGTCTGGCAATTGTGCCTGAATGCGCGCCTCAATCGCTGCCAAAAATTCTCGGTCCGCACGCTGACTCGTGTCTGCCACGACCACTTCAATGCGGTTCAATTCGGCCGGACGCTTTGCCCAGCGCTGAACCGAAGGCAGATCTGCGATCATTAGATCTTCCGGTAAATTATCTGTGGGGCTGCCTACAATCCCCGCCACTGTGATCGCGCGCAGCAGCCCGCCAAATACGATTTCAATACGGTCGTCTTGTGCGAGTCCAGTTCTGTGCGCTAAACTGTGCGTGATCCACACTTGTTCGCTCGGGCCGAGTGCCGACCACCAGTCGCTGTTGCCATCAGAAATGTCGAAGCCGCGTTCCAGAAAGTTGGGAAGATTACCAAGCGACAGTAGGTCGAGTCCGATGAGCCGTAATTGCTGTCGCGCCACGCCGGACTCATCCAGCAGCGCGACCGACGATTCAATCACAGGCACTAAATGCCAATCGGGACTCGCCGCCACCGCTGCCAGTGACTTGAGGTCGTGACTGGAAATCGGTCCCTGCGCGGAGCGAATCAAAAAGTCACTCTGCCCTGAGACCGCTTCATTGAATAAGGAAAAATTAGCGGATGCCGCGCGAATGGCTTGGCGTATTCCGCTGAAGGCACCGACGCCGATCGAGACAATCGCGATCAGCACGAGATAGTTGCCCCAGCTCGTACGCCAGTGCCGAAGCGACAGCTTGCGCAACAACAGTAGGGCGACGCGTGACTCTGTAAAAAACTGCATAATTCTGCCGCTTGCCTAGGCGCTTACGATGCAACCATCTTTCATGTGCACGACACGCTCACAGATACGCGTCGCACTCGATTCGTGAGTCACCAGTAGTAGTGCAATTGAATATTGGCGGGATAAGGACTCGAGCAAATCCAAGATCCGAGCACCACTAGCTGAATCTAAACTGCCCGTCGGTTCGTCGGCCAAAATCACTTGCGGGCGATGCATGATCGCGCGAGCAATCGCCACGCGTTGACGCTCACCACCGCTCATTGTGTCTGGCGTATGGCCAGCTCGGTGGCTAAGCCCCACTGCATCGAGCAAGGTCTGCACGCGCTCAGTTCGCTCGGCGCTTGGCATGTCGATTAATTGCCCGGGGAGTTCGATGTTTTCGAATGCAGTGAGGGTCGGCAATAAATGGAAGGACTGAAAGATGTAGCCGATGCACTCGCGCCGATAGCGCTCCAGTTCTGACTCGCTGGCGTGTGAGAGTGCATAGTGGCCGACTCGGATCGTTCCAGCATCAACGGGTTCGATTCCAGAGAGGCAGTTGAGTAGAGTGGATTTACCACTGCCACTGGGGCCCATCAGTGCGACGCGCTCGCCAGCGGCGATTGTCAGATCGACGCCATGCAGCACTTCCACCTTGCCATAGGCTTTATGCAATGCCGACACCTCCAGTACCGGCGTTGGCACGGTTGTGGCGTGGTTTGCCTTGGGACTCGCTAAATGTTGATTCATAGTAGTTGAGTTAAAACGGAATTAGCCAGCAAAGCTTACCAGTAAAGAATTTAAAATACGGCATTCAAAGCGATTCATTTTAATTTGCGATCAATCATTGCTGTGGCTGAAACAGTACGTAATCGACAGGACGACTGCGTGGCGGTGATCAACCCGCGGCCATTATTCGTCGCAAAAATCGGTTGCGTTTGATGGTTTCTGATCGCTCTTTGGTGGCTATGCCCACCTTTACCGCGATTGATTTTGAAACGGCGCAGCCTGCGCGCTCTAGTATTTGCCAGGTCGGACTCGTCCGCGTCGAGCAGGGAAAGGTCGTCGAGCAGCTAAGCATCCTAGTGCAGCCGCCGGAAAATACCTACAGTTACTGGAATACCAATGTGCATGGACTGACCGAGGACGATACCATGGATGCGCCGACCTTCGATGCCGTCTGGCCACAGATTCGTGGCTATATCGAAGGCCGCACGCTGGTGGCTCACAATGGCGCGTTTGATTTTTCCTGTTTGCGTAAGACCTTGGATTTCTACGGCATGGCCGAGCCAAGCTACGCGCCGCAGTGCACTTATAAAATTTACAAGAAGAAGCTCAATGTGCTCTGCGATGAATACGGGATCCCGCTCGATCATCACGATGCGCTGTCCGATGCGCGTGCGTGCGCGCAACTGTACTTGCGGCATTTACAGGGCTAAGCTTTGCCACGCGGTCTTTTCCAGAAGTCGTCAACCGATTTGGTGGCGGGTCCCTGCGATGCAATCGGGACTGCGCGCAGGCTTTGCGCGTGAACTGTGGTTGCTAGATTAAGCCATCGCGTTTGAGCAAGGCATCTGGATTGGGCGCGCGGCCCATGAAGTTTTTAAATAGCTGAGCGGGATCTTCGGAGTTGCCCTTGGCGAGGATTTCGTTGCGAAAGGCGCGGCCCGTCGCGGCGTTGAGGATTCCTTCTGTCTGGAAGCGAATGAAGGCGTCTGCATCGAGCACTTCGGCCCACTTGTAGCTGTAGTAGCCGGCGGCATAGCCGGTGGGGCTGCTGAAGAGATGGCTAAAGTTGAAGACGTTCGATTGTGGCTCGGTCTTGTAGTCTGCGCTGTAGCCGGCGAGTTGCTTTTTAATAAACGTATCGATGTCTTTCTTGTTGGATTCAGGCCAATTGATATGCAGCTCTAGATCCATCTTGCCGAACGAGAGTTGGCGCGCATTGCCGCTGGCTTTCATGTAATTGCGGGCGGCCAGCATTTTGTCGAACAAGTCCTGCGGGATGGGCGCGCCAGTTTCGTGGTGACGGGCGAACTGGTCGAGGCTTTGGCGGTCCCAGCACCAGTTTTCCAAAATCTGTGAGGGCAGCTCGACAAAGTCCCAAGGCACGTTGACGCCATTCAGTGCCTTCACTTCGACTTCACCGCAAAGGTGATGCAGCAGATGGCCGAATTCGTGAAAGATCGTTTCGACCTCGCGATGGTTAAGCAGTGCAGGTTGGTCGCCGACGGAGGGAGTCATGTTGCCGCAAATTAAGCCGAGGTGCGGCGTGCGAGGTCCGACCGAGGCGTCACGGTTACCAGTCAGCAGGTAATTCATCCATGCGCCGCCACGCTTTGGTTCACGCGGATGCCAGTCGGCGTAAAAGGAGCCGAGTTGCTCGCCAGATTCGGCATCGAACAGGTCGTAGAATTTTACTTCTGCATGCCAGACTTCGGGGAGAGCTGAGACTTGAGGGTTGAGAGCTGAGGGCTGAGAGGAGGGGTTGAGAGTGGAGGATTCGGGCTTGGGTTCTGCGGACGACGCGGGGGGCGTCCCTGCCGCGATGAATTCGGTGTCGCGCTCTTCGATGCGAAGGCCGAAGATTTGTTGAGCGATGTCGAACATGCCGGAGATCACGCGGTCGATCGGGAAGTAGGGGCGCAGGGCTTCTTCGTCGAAGTCGTAGTTGGCTTGTCGTTGCTTCTCTGCCCAGTAGCCGACTTCCCACGGTTCGAGCAGGTCGCGGGTTTGGTTGGTCCTGTCGGCTTTGAATTGGCGTAGCGCATTGACCTCATCGACGAACTGATCTTGCACTTTGTCGAAGATGGCTTCGCCAAATTTGAGTGCGGCATCGCCAGAGGCAGCCATACGGCGTGCGGTGACGTGGTCGGCGAAGTTTGCTTGGCCGATGAGTTGGGCAAATTCGTGGCGTAGATCGAGGATCTCGCGGACGAGTTCCTGATTGTTGTATTCGTTGCCGCGCCCAATTGCAGCGTAGGCCTGCCAAAGTTCTTGGCGCAGAGAGTCGCTGTCGGCGTAGGTGAGGACCGGGATGAGCGAGGGCGCCTGTAGGGTAAAGCGCCAGGCGTGAGCGTGGCCTTTTTCGGCGGCGTTTTGTTTCGCTGCGGCGATCGCGGATGCAGGTAGGCCAGCGAGTTCGGCTTCATCGGTGATGATCCTGTCCCACGCGTTGGTCGCGTCGAGGCTGTGCTCGGAATACTTTTGGGTAATCTCGGCTAGACGTTTTTGCACTTCAGCGGCACGGGCTTTCTTTTCGGTCGGCAGATCGGCACCTTGCTCGCTGAAGTCGGCGAGTGTTTCATTCAGGTAGCGCTGCTTGGTGGCGGAGAGTTGCTTGGCGGCGCCGCTTTTGCCGAAGGCTTTGAGTGTTTCCCAAAGCGGCCCATTGAGTGGAATACTGGAGAAGAATTCGGTCACTTTGGGCAGCATCGCGTTGTGCGCGTCGCGCAGTTCGGGGCTGTTGTTCACCGAGTCGAGATGACTGACCAAGCCCCAGGCGCGGTTGAGCGCTTCCAGGCCGTCGTCGAGCGCGGCAATGGTGTTGGCGTAAGTCAGACCCTCGGTCGCATCGGCGCTGCGGGCGGCAACGATATCGACAGCGGCTTGCGCATCCACCAATGCTTTGCTGATGTCTGCTTCAATGTGGTCGGGAGTGAGGGTGGACCAGCGGATGTGGAAGTCTTTTTGTAAAAATGGATTTTGCATACGTTAAAAAGTGTTAAAAGGTGGGCGGTCGCGCGAGTCGCACGTAAATAATCTGCCGAGTGAGCCCCGCAGGCGTGAGTCAAGTGGGTGTCCTATCGGAGAGTGAAGCACAAAGTTTTAAGGTATAAATGTAAACAAGTCTAAAAAGTGAAATAAATAGTTGCTGATCGATGTAACTACGGACGCTTATTTCGTAGAATGGAATGGTTAAATCCTTTGCGCAGATGAATAATTTGGGCAAGCCTAGTCGCCATGACACAACAAAAAGCGATTTGTCACCATGAATTTGGTCGGCCTTTAGATGTTCTAAAGCTGGAGGATGTAAAGCAGGTCGAGCCACAGGTTGGGGAAGTGCGGGTGCGGCTGTTGGCGGCGACGATTAACCCGTCGGACTATGGGATGATTGGTGGTAGCTATGGGCGTTTGCGTGAGTTGCCTGCAGTCGCTGGGCGCGAGGGCGTGGGTGTGGTCGAAGCGATCGGACGTGGTGTATCGAGTGTGGGCGTCGGCGCCCGAGTGCGTTTCCCTGAGGCAGGCACTTGGCAGGAGAGCGCTTGTATGCCCGCCGCCGATCTGCTGCTAGTGCCGGCTGATGTGCCGATTGAGCAAGCGGCTTTTTCATTTATTAATCCGCCGACTGCGTATTGCTTGTTGCAGAAGATGGTCGATTTGGCGCCGGGTAGCTGGGTGGTGCAAAATGCGGGGAACTCGACGGTGGGGCTTGCAGTGATTCAGATGGCGAAAGTGCTGGGCTTTAAGACGATCAGTCAGGTGCGCCGTGAGGAACTAATTGCGCCGCTCAAAGCGCTGGGTGCGGATCATGTTGTGATCGAAGGCAGTGGTTGGTTTAGGCAAGTCGATGAGTTGACTGGCGGCGAGCCACTTCAATTGGCGCTCAACTCCATCGGTGGCGCGAGTGCGAGTGATCAGATTAAGGCACTCGGCGATGGGGGGACGCAGGTGACTTTCGGTGCGATGGTCGGCGACCTGGTGCGATTCCCAACGCGGTTCTTGATTTTTAATGATGTGCGCTTGGTTGGTTTTTGGTGGGATCAGTGGAGCCAAAAGGCGGGGGCTGAAGGATTGAATCAGGTCATGCGTGCGGTCTATGCGATGATGCGCGACGGCACGCTAAAGCTACCCGTCGAGGCGACGTATTCGTTCGCTGAATACGAGGCGGCGATTAAGCATGATCAACAGCCACGCTTGGGAAAAATATTACTTAAGCCATAGCTCGATTGACACGCGATTGATGTCAGTTGCTTGTTGCAGCGAGGCGTATCATTGCTAAACGTCTTTGCATCATGTTCCTGCCTCGATTTGTTCTAGTCGCATCTTTATTGGCCTTACTGGCGCTCTGCGCGTGCGCCCCCAATGGTCTCGAAGTCGTCGGCGAGACTGACGAGAAGCAGTATCAATTGGCCAAGGATTACCAAGGCCAAGGACGCACAGAAGAGGCGCTGAGTGCCTTTCTGCGGGTAATTGATGCGCGCCGTGATGCGCCGGAGTCTCACTTCGAGGCGGGCTATATTTACCTGAATTCAATGAAAGATCCGGTGAAGGCGATTTATCATTTCGATCGTTATTTGCAGTTTAAGCCCCAGTCCCCTCAAGCGACGCAGGTGCGCCAATTGATCGAGACCGCGCAGAAAGAGTTTGCTCGGCAATTGCCAGCGCATCCGTATCAGGGGGAGCTCGACCGGATTGATCTGATGGAGTTGGTGAAGAGTTTGAAGTCGGAGAATGATAGTTTAACGCGCGACTTGGTGGCTGCGCAGCAGCGGGTGCAACAGTTGCGGAATGTGGTCGGTGGCGCGCGACGTGTGCCGACTGCTCAGACCGCCGTGGCTAGGCAACGATCCCAGATGTCGACACCAGCACAGGCGGTTACGCCAGTCGCCGACCCAGCGAGTGCGCCGCGTAGCTATACGGTCAAGTCGGGCGATTCCCTGAGTAGCATCAGTCGCGCGGTGTATGGTACACCGTCGCGCTGGATTGATATTTATCAGGCGAATCGCGATCGTCTTTCGAGTGAAAATGCGTTAAAGGTCGGCCAAGATCTACGGATTCCGTAATGAGTGCTTGGACGAGCGGGCAGTGTGATCTCTAGTATTTGAGCAATGAAAACCTGCTACTTTGATTATAATGCGACTGCACCGCTGCGGCCTGAGGCAAAGGCTGCGTGGCTTTCGGCGACAGAGGACTTGTGGCTCAATCCGTCTAGTCCGTATCGTGCTGCGGCCCGGGTCCATGCGCATTTGGCCGAGGCGCGGGCGCGGGTGGCGGATTTATTTGCAGTCGCCGCTGAGCGAGTCGTGTTTAACTCTGGTGCGACTGAGGCGAATAATGCGATCTTCGCGCACTGGGCGGCGACGTTGCCGGCGGATGCGCGCATTGGCGTGAGCCCCACTGAGCACCCGAGCGTGCTGGCAGCAGCGCAGCATTTTTTCGGTGAGCGGGTGATTTGGCTGGCGTTGGATGGTAAGGGTGCGGTCGATGTGGCGGCGCTGCAGATCGTGTTGAGCGAACGGCAGCTCGCTGCAATCTCGGTGATGGCGGCAAATAATGAGACTGGGATTGTTAATGACTGGGCCGCAATCGCGGCAGCATGTCGCGCGCAAGGGCTGCCGTATCATTGTGATGCGTCTCAATGGATCGGAAAGTTACCACTCGATCGTTTGCAAACTTGTGATTTTGTGACCGGCGCAGCGCATAAGTTCGGTGGGCCAAAGGGCGTTGGCCTATGTCTATTGCCAGCGGAGAGTTCGGGGTTTATGTCACTTGCTGGCGGTGCGCAGGAGTTTGGTCATCGTGCTGGCACTGAGGATGTCGCGGGGATATTGGCCATGGTGGCTGCTCTGCAAGTGGTCGAGCGCGGTTCTGCGCAGGGGCGGGATGCGTTTCTTGCCGAACTCGGCCAAGTGTTGCCGTCGGTCGAGGTGGTTGGGCTTGCGGCGCAGCGCTTGTGGAATACGGTGCTGTTAATCATGCCAGAGTTTGCGAGCGTGCGCTGGATCCGCGCGCTCGAGAAGCGCGGCTTTTTAGTCTCAGCGGGTTCGGCTTGTTCGACTGATAAGCAGGGGCCGTCGCCGGCATTGGCACGGTTGGGCGTGGAGGCAGATGCAATGCAGCGTGTGCTGCGTGTAAGCTCTGGTTGGGCGACGAGTGTGGGGGATTGGCTTGCGTTGGCCGCAGCCATGGCTGAATGCGGCTCGCTGCTTAGTTCGGAGGCGGACGATTCGACTTCGACTGTCATTTCTATTTAATTTGGCCTGGCGATTATGCGTTTCCTAAATCTTCGTGTGCAGGACTTTCGTAATGTTGAGTTTGCAGAGCTGGATCTGAGCGCTGGACGTACGTTTCTGCTCGGCGCAAATGGGCAAGGGAAGTCGAATCTGTTGGAATCGCTGGGGCTGGTCACCGCGCTACGTTCGTTTCGTACGCAGAGCCTGTCGGCGTTGCCGCGGCAGGGCAGTGCTGCCTTCACTGCAGTCTACTCGATTGAGCATGATCGTGAAGGGCGGACCGAGTTGGAGGTGCAGTCTGGCAAGTCGGGGCGGCGCGTGACGATTGATGGCGAGCGCGTATCACGGTTGAGTGACTTTATTGGCCGCTTTCCGGTGGTGTCGCTGAGCTCGGCGGATTTAATGCTGCTGCGTGGCTCACCGGCAGAGCGTCGGCGCTTTGTGGACTTGACGCTTTCTGCAATTGACCCGGAGTATTACCATGCGCTGCGGAATTATCATCGTGGCGTTGCGGAGCGAAACCGCTTACTAAAAAAGGGTGGAAGTGCGGCGGAGTTGACGGCTTTTGAGGCCGAAATTGCGCCCCATGCAGTGGTCGTGGCGAGTAAGCGCAATAGTGGAGTGCAGCGTTTGCGCGAAGTGTTGGTCTCGGTGTATGCTGATATTGCGGAGGCGGATGAAGGCCCGGAGCTCGAGTTTAAAGTCAACGCTGCTTGTGAAGAGGTCGAATCGGTCAGTCGTATGTTATACGATAGTCGTAAGCGCGATACGATCATGGGTTCGACGCAAAAGGGGCCACATCGTGATGATTTTAATCTAGCACTAAGCATCGGCGGCGCAAAGGAGTATGCATCTGATGGTCAGCAGCGCGGATTGTGCGTGGCCTTACGGATTGCGCAGGCGCGGATCTTTCAACAAAGCCTCGGCTTGGCGCCGGTATTACTGGCGGATGATGTGTTGGGCGAGCTCGACCCACATCGCAAAGCGGGTTTTTGGCGAGCCTGTCCGCCCGAACTGCAAATTATCGCAACAGGCACGGAGTTGCCGGAGGCGAGCGCGGACTGGGCGATTTGGCAGGTCGCGAAAGGGCGATTTTCTCGTTAGGCCGCCTAATTGCTTGGCGCGGGGAGTGTTAGCTCTTCGACCACGGTTAATTTGCCCTGTGGGTCGCAATTAGCCCGCAGGCCGATGAAGCTTTCGTGGTATTGGTCAAAGTAGGGCCAGATTAAGGTGTGGTCGGTCTCGGGGATCTTAAGCTGATCAATTGCGTCGCGACTGAAGAACTCGAAATGCCCTTCATCAATGGCGCAAGGCAGGTGGTCGGTCGGGATGCGGCACTCGAATAGAAACATTAGCCAGTGACTGGCGCCTTCGTAGCTCTTTTCTGAAACATAACCGAAGCAGTGCAGATCCTGATCGGATAATTCGAGACCCACTTCCTCTTGGGCTTCGCGGCGAGCGCACTCGTAAGGCGATTCACCAGTGGCCATATCGAGCTTGCCGCCGATCGGACTCCAGCAGCCCTTATTGGGCGCCTTCAAGCGTTGGATTAGCAAGTGTTCGCCCGCGGCATTGCGAATGAAAATAAGCGCGCTGATTTTGAAGGGAAGAGGCGTCGACATAGCTTATTACGTTTGGTATGTGGCGCTGTGGCGCAAGTGTATTCGCACTGAGTTTTTTGAACGAATACAGATCTGTGGAGTAGATACATTTTAATCAATTTAAGAGGCATTTATCAGGGCGTATGAAAACACACGTTTAAAAGAAAAAATGATTGCTTCAATTTGGATCTCTACATACCTACTACATTCTTGTGCCGTACCACAGTACGGTGTTTCAGTCCCCCCTCTTGCTGTAATGTCCCAGTCCTTCCCCCTCATTATTAAATTTTTTGGTCGTTTTACTCTGTCTGTCTGCGTGTGCATGTACAGTCTTAGCCGGTTGGGTTTTAAACTGCAATGGGGTCCGTTTACTCTGAATTCTGCCCTGCCCGCCACGGTCTGAGTCGGGAATTCCGAGCTAATATACGTTTTATAATTTTTTATCTATGAGTAGTTCTAAACGATTAATTATTAATTGCGGTGCCAGTCGAGTCACTGCTGCGGTGGTTTCTTCGCAGGCAGGGAGCTTGCAGGTCGAGAAGTTGGTGACCGAAGAACTCCAATACGATTTCTCAGATGAGGAAGCGATGCTGCCAAGTATTGGCGCAGCACTGAAGGTGTTGGCACAGACCCATCAGCTCTCCGGCAAAGCGACGCTGATCATCCCCGGAAATCAGGTGCTCACCAAGACGATTCGGATTCCGCATATTGAAGAGGCGAAGCGTGCGCAGATCATCGCCTTTGAGGCACAACAAAATATCCCTTATCCACTACATGAAGTGGTCTGGGATAGTCAGGTTGTCGGTGACGATGGTGTGGAGACTGAAGTGCTGTTCATTGCGGCGAAGTCAAACTTAGTGAATGACTTTTGCGGTTATGTGTCTGCGGCTGGGTTTATGGCGGAGAGTATAAGTGCTGCGACGGTGCTGGATTATAATACGCTCCAATTCGCGTACCCTGAGTTGGCTGACGATGTGCTGTTGATTAATATTGGTGCGCGTTCGACCAACCTGCTGTTCCGCAATCCAGCAGGGTTTTTCGTGCGTAATATTCAGTTGGGTGGCAATTCGCTTACACAAAATATAGCCGATAGCCTTGGTAAGCCCTTTGCTCAAGCGGAAGTGGTGAAGCATAAATTCTTTGCTGAGAAGAACGGCTATTCTGAGAATGACTCAGGTGCGCAGTTACTGAACACCTGCTCCGAGTCGTTCATGCGCCGCATGAGCCAAGAGGTTACGCGTTCAATCGTGAACTACCGCCGCCAGAAGGGGGGCGCCGCGCCGAAGCGCATTTTGTTGAACGGTCGAGGTTCATTGTTGAAGGGCTTAGCCGAGCAACTGTCGACCACCCAAAAAGTGCCGGTCGAGTTTTTTGATCCACTTCAAAATGTCACCCTAGAAGGCTCGATTGATACCGATATCGATGTCCTACGCATGCAGACCAGTGAGATCATTGGTGAAGCTTGCCGCGGGATGATCCCAGATGCCGCAGGAGTGAATTTACTGCCAGAGAGCATCCAAAGCGCGATGGCGTTTACCCAAAAGAAGCCGTTCATTTTGATTGCTGCGGCTTGCCTCGCGTTGGTGCCACTGCCTGCGTGGTTGGCTATTAAGAGCTCGCATTCCGTCTATTCGGAACAATTTAATGTAATTCAAGCGGCCTTACAACCGCTGCAATCGAGCCAAGCGCAGATTCGTGACTACCAAGTGCAAGCCGAAGTGGCGAGTCGTGCGATTCAACGCGTCGAAGGCTTAGTAAATTCTAGGTCAAACTGGATTCAGTTCTTCGCCGAGCTCCAGGAGAGTCTTCACCTCGCCGAAGATGTGTGGCTGGATAAGCTCAATATTCTGCGTGAGCAGTCGGTCGACGGAGTGTCTTCTTATGAACTGCTAATCGAAGGGCAGTTGCTCGTGCGCGAGGCTGTTAATGGCGCTGAGCATGTGGACGAAGATGCCTTATCCAATCAGCTCAAGAACCTGCGCGCTAGTTTTGAAGATTCTGAGTTCATCGTCTCGTCGCATTCGCCTGTGATCACTTGGACCAAATTACATCAAGGTCTCAATGTTCTCCCTTTCAGTATCAATTTGGTCGTGGATCCGACTAAACCATTATAATTCCTATGGGTTTATTTAAGAAAAATCCTGCCTTCTGTATCTTCTGTGTAGTTGCTGTGCTTGCATTTGCGGTTGGCGCTACGCTGGTGGTGACGGAATCCGGCAAGCTCGCGAAGTCGAAGAGAGCACTTGCAAGTGCCAGTAGCCAAATAAATGGTTTACTTGAGGCGCATCCCGCTCCGTCTGCTAAAAATGTGCGAGCTGCGCAACAAAATGCTGAAGAGCTGAGCGCGCAATTGCTCAGCATTCGCGAGAATTTACAGCGTGGCTCACGCTTAACGATTTCGAATGATAGCACGCGAGTCATGTCTGGCGTGCAGAAATACATTTCCAATTATCGCAGGCAAGCCGAGGCGCATCGCAATGCGGAGGATGTCGCAGTGCCGATTCAGATCCCGGAGGACTTCGCATTCGGTTTTGAGAAATATCTCAAACAGACCAATATTTCAGAAAACGCTAGGATTGTGCCGCAGTTGGATAAGCAGCGCCAAGTGTTGAGCTACATCCTGAATCAGCTGATCGCGGCCTATCCAGCGAGCATTCAAGCGGTCGAACGTGAGCTCATGGAGCTTGTCGACGCGAAGCTGGCAGGTTTTCAAATCAATCCGGCGATTTCGGCGCGTGTGCCAGATGCGGTTGATACGCTCGCCTTTCGCGTCACGTTTACTGGCTACACTCCCACTCTACGTAATTTTCTTAACAATTTAGCGCAGTTTGATCTGCCGATCGTGGTGCGCAGTGTCGCCGTGGATCGTCCGACGAACAATGCCAAGACTACGAATGCAAAGAAGCGCCAGTCGAGTAATCTTGACGATATTTTCGGTGCCTTCGCTGGGTCCTCTAGCACGGCTGAGCCTGCGCCTGACGACAATCAAACACCTGTGATCTCCGAGACAGAATCCAGCTTCACCGTGACTCTTGAATTTATCGAAATCATCCTGCCCTCCAATTCTAAGGAGAACCCTGCTTAATTTCACATGAATAAAATATACGATAAACTGCTACTCGCAGTCGCTGTATTAGCACTCCTCGCGAGTGTTGGATTCTATGTGGTTAAATCGGCAGGGCTACCTGCGGCTGCCCTGCAGCTCGACCAGCCGTGCGACCATCCGCATCAAATGATCCCCATTCCAAGCTCGTCCGCAGTCACTGCCACGTGGCCGGACGCTGCAGAGACCAGCCAGCAGCCTGTAGATGAGCTTTACGATGTGTTTACGCCGCCAAAAATTTGGGTCAATGCCGACGGCTCTTTTGGCTTTAAGTCTCCGATCGATAAGACACTCCCAAAGCCCCCTTTCGGCATTTATCTGGCGAAGATCGAGCGCGATCCGTATCGCCTCCAGATCGAAGGCTATATCGAAGAAGACCTAAAGGATGCCTCCAAGAGCTTGGTGCTACTGTTCGACGAAGAGCAGCAGCAGCAGGTGCGCGCCCGGGTCGGCCAAGAGAAGGTTGACGCAGAATTTACCCTAGTGGATTTTACCATCGAGCGGCAGCGCGATGCGAGCGGCAACATTTCTAAGAACGTGGCTGTGACCTTGTTGGATCAGCGCTCTGGCGAAGAGGTAATTCTCATACACGGTGAGCGTTTGTACAACGAAAGCACCACGATCATCCTACGCTCGAACGAAGATGCATCGGTTGAAGTTGTACTCGATGAAGCGCCCCAGGCATTCGAAACACCCGCAGGCAAATACCTTCTGCAAGAAATAAACCTTGAAGCATCAAGCGTCTCAGTAAAGAAACTAGCGAACGCAGGGCTTGAGCAGGATACTGAGACCGCGCAACTTTACCTAGCTACCCTTAACGAACCAGAAATCTCCACTGCCCCAAAGACTGGCGTCGATGAGAGCCAATCGTTTGATTTTAATTTTTAAACACAATAAATTTAATAAATAGCCACCATGTCACCTCTAAATATGAAAAAATATCTCGCTTCACGAAAGCGTGCCTCAGCCATCCTGATGGCTGCTGCGCTTACAACCTTTACTGTCGTCGGGCCACCAGTGGCTGATGCGCAGAATGCACCTGAGAAGATCCAGTTGATGGCCGCAGCGCTCCGCGCACGCGATTCGGGTGATCTCACGCTTGCTAAGAATAAAGCAGAAGAGTTAATCAAGGTCGCACCGAACGATGGCAACGTGCAACGTCTACTCGCTTCGATCAACCAGGACCTTGATCGCAGGGCCGCGAGTGGCGCGGTCTTTGGCCAAGCAGCCAATGCGTCGATCGAGGCGGAGATGGCTATTCAACCTGAGGCGGCTAAGATTCAGCAACAACTTCCTGCTGAGCCCATGAAGGCAGCGAGCCCGAGCGCAGACTCAATCGTCGCCAAAGCAGCAGCCGATCAGGATGCGAAGGTCGATGCCGCTGAAAATGCGATTGACGAAGCCGAGCAACTTGCAGACCTCGGTGCCTATGCGGACGCCGCCGGATTGCTCAATGCAGCGAGTGCCAGCCTGACACTTAACACGTCCACCGCTGATGTGCTCGACGATCTTGAAGATACCAAGGCAGCGATTCTTTTGACCGAAGCCAAAGCACTGGCCGCATCCGGCGATGCCAAGGGCGCTGAAGCACTGCTCGAAGATTATCGCGCAGCAGGTGGCAATTCTAGGGCGGCTAACTCATTAGCAACCGATTTAGATCGTCAGATTTCGAATCCGTACGACCTGGCGATTCAAGACATCAGCCCTGAATATGTGGCACAAAGCAAAATAGTCCGTGATCTGCTGACACGCGGCCGCGCCCAGTATCTAAATGGTGATTACGACGGTGCCACTGCCACATTCAAAGAAGTTGAAGCGCGCGACGCGAATAATTCAGAAGCAAAGCTCTTCCAAACTCGCATTGCCGCGATTCTCGGCGGTATTCACGCTCAGAATCAATATAAAACCCGTGAGCAAATGTTGACGGAAGTCGACCAGAGTTGGGAACGCCCCAAGGTGTTTGATGTGAACACTGGCACACAAATTGTTGATGCGGGTGATAGCAGCACGCAGCGCAAGTTGAGTAGTATCATCATCCCACAGGTTAATTTCTCCGGCATGGAGTTGACGCGTGTGATCGAAACATTGTCAGAGCTCTCTGTGGAATATGATCCAGAGGGTGTGGGCGTGAACATTGTGGTGTTGTTTAATCGCGAGCAGAGCAATCCACGCGTGAACATCAGTCTGCGTAATTTGAATCTCGATCGCATCTTGCAGTTCGTCACGCAACAAGTGAACTTCGCTTACGACGTCGGTGCAGATGCAGTCACAGTCGCTCCTAGCGATGGTTTAGATGGTACGTCTAATACCATCACCGAGTTCTTCCCGATCTCACGTGCAACTGTGATTCGTTTGACTGGTTTTCGTGATGTTGGCGGCTCATCAGGCGGTTCATCCGATCCATTTGCAGCGCCCTCCAGTGGTGGTTCCAGCGCGCCTTCGCAAAACGAGGAAGTCGAGGCATTGCAAACGTTCTTCCAAAGTGCAGGGGTTAACTTTGATCTACCAGGCGCGAGTCTCGCATTTGACGGTGAGCAACTAATCATTACGCAAAGTCGCCGTAATCTCGAGCGCATGCGCGTCATCCTGCGTAACTACAACGAAGTGAAGCAGGTTGAAATCGAAGCGAAATTCCTTGAAGTGACTCAAGGTGACTTGGATGAGCTTGGTTTCGACTGGAACGTTAGTGGCAGTTCTGCTAGCTTTTCCACTCAGAATCGTTCAATTCGAGATTCTTTCGGTGTTGATTCAGCTAGTTCGAGTATCAACATTGATAGAGGGACACGATTTGTTGACACGGGTTTAGATGAGATCAATACAACAACATCTGCCACGCCTGGTATTACGGTAATTACAACATCCACCTCACCGCAGCTTGAGCAACTGCCGGCAGAGACCGTTAATGTTCTATCTACTGCGCCGCAATTGCCTACTGCCGTTGATTTAGCCTCTCTTGCTGGGAATACATTTTCTGCGCTTGGTTGGAGTGTGAATGGTACTAATGTTGATTTAGCGATCAGAGCACTGTCTCGTAAGACTGGCAGCGATTTGATGAGTGCGCCGAAAGTCACTGTGCTCTCCGGTAAGCGTGCCACCATCACCGTGGCGCAAGAGTTGCGTTACCCAGAAAGCTATGGTGACATCGAGTCGACTGTTTCATCGGGTGACAGCGATTCGGGTGGTTCCGGCATCTCGATTACAGCGGGTACACCACAAGATTTCGTGACGCGTAATGTCGGTGTCGAAATGACCGTCACTCCAAATGTCGAGAATGATGATACTATCAGCCTCATTCTGGAACCACGTGTGACTGAGTTTGAAGGCTTTGTTGAATATGGCGGCCCTAGTGTTGCGATTGCAGGAGAAACGGTGGCGACGGTTCCCGCCGGCTTCTATCAGCCAATCTTCTCGGTGCGCGAAATCACTACGGAAGTGACAGTCTATGACGGTGCGACGGTGGTGATGGGTGGATTGACTCGTGATGAGGTGAAAACCGTCAATGATAAGGTGCCAATTTTGGGTGATATTCCAGGCCTCGGGCGGCTGTTCCGCTCCGAAGGGGAGACGCGCCAGAAACGTAACTTGCTGATCTTTGTGACAGCCAATCTGGTCAGCCCAGGTGGTTCACCCGCGCGTCAGAACTATCGTAACGTGAACGCGAACTCGCTGTTCCAGAATCCAACGATCATGACGCCTGCTGGCACCGTAAATCGTTCGATCGACGCAGTCGCGGAGTAATTTAACTCTAACAGTTTCTTGCAAAAGCCCGCCGGCATTCGGCGGGCTTTTTTGTGTGCGTACGGAGGGTTGACTCCACGCTCTGGTAGTCAAAGTCGTAAGACTTTGGATCGTCGTGTGGGATGAAGCTGAGTCTCCCGGTTTTGTATTCGGCAAGTGCCCGCCCCCAACTGCCCGCGGATCTTATGTATGCGCTCTTGTGTTCTGCTGACGAATGCCTATCTTGCCGATGTTATGATCGATCTCGTTAAAAAAACAATGTTGGCTGGCATAGGCCTAGCCGTCGTGACGAAAGACAAAGTTCTGGAGTCGCTCGATGAATTAGTGCAAAAAGGCAAGCTGACTCAGGAGGAAGCGGCCGCGATGTCCGATAAAATTGTCGAGGAGGGCAGAGTTGAGACCGAGAAGACGAAGGTCGAAGCCAGTAAGCTCTTTATCGATATGCTTAATCGCGCCAATGTCGTGACTAAGGACCAGTATGATGCGCTTGCCGCACGTGTGACCGAGCTCGAAGGCAGGCTGCATCGAGAGTTCCCGAACAATGACTAGCGGAGCAATCATCATTAATCCGCAGCTTACTCGTTGCTTAGTTGGGGGCCACCAACTGCGGGGTAAAAGTCGCCCCCTCGGCACTTATTTCTTAACTACATCTTTATTTTTTACTAATATCATCACGTAAAATAGTAGTCTATGGCGGTTTTAATAATTTTTAACAATTTTAGATAGTAATCTATGATGTTAAGGTCTATGCATCTTAGAATATGTGCATCTAGACCTTTAATTTTTACAAGTAAGCATACGAATACACGAAACTAAACCACCTATGAAAGACATAAAAGATATGAAAACACCTCAAAAATCTGGCTTCACTCTAATTGAAATGATCGGTGTCCTTGCGATCATCGGTATTCTCGCTGCAGTCGTCGCGCCTCGCGTAATCGAGTCGATCCGCGACGCGAAAGTCACTTCGGCAATTGGTTCAGTTAATTCCGCCAAGTCTGCTGCACTGAGTTATTACCAGCGTTACGATCGCTTCCCGGAGGATGGTACTTTGACATCTATTATTGATTATCGCTCAGACCCATCTGGGGCGACTACAGTCCCAGGCGCTGCCGCTGATTTTGGTGATTTGCTCGTCCTGCAGGAGCAACTGCTAGAGAATGAAAGAACACCTATCGGCGAAGATATTAATGGTAAAGATTGGGCAGTTGGCTGCTCAACAATTGCAGGCGGCGGCAATCTCGATGCCGGTGGCGGTACTGCAATTGGCTATGGGAACGCACCTTTCGTGTTTAAGTCAGCAGGCCGTGCGAGCCGAATCGTGTATTTCATGATGCCTAACCTCACTACTCAAGAAGCTGCTGCGCTAGGGACTAAGGTGAATGGCCCATTTCCAAATACTGTTCAAGGTGACTTGAATGTTATCGGTGAATCACTTGCTGCGGGTGGTACACCGCTGACAAATATCGATGGTGCGAATGCATGGTTTATTGATAATGGTGATTCCACTTACGATGCGTTTTTGTATGTCGCGCACCAGTAATCCTCTTTTGGATAACTAAATAGCACTTGAGCGATATCTCGCCCAACGTTTCTGGACCTCACCAGGCTTCTATCTCGATGGAAGCCTGGTTTGCGTCGGAACGCATCCTCACGGACTCGCAGATTGTCTTAGCTCAGCGCGAAGGCTCACGTTTGGGGCTTAGCTTTAGTGAAGTCGTCCAGCGGCTCGGACTGGTTACTGGCGAAGAGCTGTCGCGCTATCGTTCGATTCGTGGGCAACTTCGCACTGCGAGTGATTTTATTGGCGAAGGGTCGGGCAAGGGCAATCACCTTAGTTTACGCCGACTGAGCTTAGATGCGACACTCCGCTCGAAACTCCCGTTGGAGTTGTGCCAGAGCTTGGTGGCTGTACCGGTCGCTGAACGCGATGGCGTCTTGTGGGTCGCCGCGAGCAATCCATTTGATCTGCCGACACTCAAGCGCTTAGAGGCAGCGACGGGCCAACCAGTGGAGGCCTTAGCTGCATCGGAAACTGACATACGACTCGCGATCAATCGGAACTACGCGGCGCAGGATGAGTTGTATGATGCAGTCGGCGCGTTCATCCAAATGGATGCGGCATTATTGAATGAGCAGAGTCAGGATGATCCGCCAATGATCCGCCTTGCGGAGCAAATTCTGATGCATGCGGCTACTCGCGAGGCCAGTGATGTACACTTGCACCCCGAAGAGCGCTTTTTCCGCATTCGCTTGCGTGTCGATGGTGTATTGGAGGAAGGCTTACTGCTGCCGAGTGCGATTCGTAGCGCACTCACTGCACGGTTTAAAATTTTAGCGGGCATGGATACCGCGGAGGATCGACTGCCGCAGGATGGGCGCATCCACTTTGCGATTGGCAGTGAGGAAGTAGATATTCGTGTCTCTAGCTTACCCTGTAGTAATGGGGAGAGTTTAGTCATGCGCTTGCTCGATCAGTCTCGCTTGCAATTGAAGCTTCCTACGCTAGGATTTTCGGAGGAACAGGAGACGCAATTCGCCGAAATTTTGGATCAACCACATGGCGTGTTTTTGATTACTGGTCCGACCGGTAGTGGTAAAACGACTACGCTGTATGCGCTACTTTCGATGATTGATGCTGAAGCGCGCAGTGTATTTACACTCGAAGATCCGATTGAGTATCGCCTGCCGTTAATTCGGCAGACGCAGATCAAAGATGAGATCGGACTTTCTTTTGCCAGTGGCTTGCGCACGCTTTTACGGCAAGATCCTGATGTGATATTGGTGGGTGAGACCCGAGACCAAGTAACGGCGGAACTGATGATCCGCGCGGCCCTGACTGGGCATTTAGTGTTCTCTACACTACACACCAACGACGCGATTAGCGCCGTGCCACGCTTAACCGATTTGGGCATTCCGCCGTATTTGCTTTCCAGCAGTTTGATTGGGCTCAGCGCACAGCGCCTAGGGCGGCGACTTTGTCCGGTCTGCCGTGAGGCGCATACATTGACGCCTGAAGAGTGGGCGGGTCTCGGTGGAGGCGCAGTCGAGGGGCCGGTCGATTTATATCGCGCGGTGGGTTGCCATGCCTGTGGCGACAACGGCTATAATGGGCGCATTAGTTTGGCCGAGATCATTCGGGTCGGGCCGGGACTTTCCCATTTAATCGATAACCATCAACCGACAGCGATTCTTAAGCAGCACCTAAAAAAGCAGGGAATCCCTTTAATGCGCCAGGATGGGCTAGCCAAAGCCCGAGCGGGGCTGACGACGGTCGAGGAAGTGGGGCGAGTGATTCAGCTCGAGTCAGACATGGAAATCGCGGATGCCGGAATTTAATTATACCGCAGTCACCGCGGATGGCCGAATCGTCAAAGGTCAGCGCGATGCTGAATCGGCGGTGCGCTTGAATAGTCTGCTCGCGCAAGAAGGACTTGAATTAGTGAATTCAGAAACGCGCGAAAAGTTGCGTGGTCCACGCTATGGGAATCTCAAGTTAAAATCTGCTGAGCTTGCAAATTTGATTTTTCAAATTGGGATTCAGCTTCGTGCCGGCGTCCCCGTCTTGGAAGCCTTGCGCACCCGCGAGGGCGAAGAAGCCTCTGGAGCTCAATCCAAGGTACGTGATCGCCTGGGGGAGTTGGTCGAGCAGGGCACGCCACTGAGTAAGGCACTTGAGCAATTCCCGCGAGTCTTCCCCGGTTACATTCGCAATGTGGTGCAAGTGGCTGAGCAGAGTGGCTCGTTAGCGGAAAACTTAATTGAGCTACGTGCTTATTTGGAGTGGATGGATAAAAACTGGAAGACGTTTAAGCAAGCGATGCTCTATCCTGCCTTCGTGATGGCCGCACTGGTGGCTTTTATCTTTATCGCGCTACGCTTTGTCTTTCCGACGGTGATCGAATTGTTGTTCGAGCTTGATATCCCCCTGCCTTGGATTACCCGAGCGATGATTGCCTGTAGCGATTTTGTGGTGAACTATTGGGCGGTGATCGTGGTCGTGTTTGTATGCGTCCCACCTGGTCTGCGCTTATTGTTTAAAGTATCCTCACGAGCGGCACTGACACGAGACCACCTACTGTTAAAGATCCCATATCTAGGTGACGTGATTCGGACTCTTGCAGTTGCCCGTTTTTTGCGGAGCCTGATACTAATGCAAAAAGCGGGTATTGTGATTACTGATTCACTGGCAATGGCGCGAGATGTGGTCGGCAATAAAGTGATCGAGCAAAGCGTGCAAAGGATCGAGAACGCGGTGGCGAATGGCTCAAGCATGAGCCAAGGCATGGGCAAAGATCGTGTTTTCCCTGCCCTTGTTCGCACAATGATCGGGGTTGGGGAGCGCACTGGATCAATGGACGATGCCTTGCAAGCAGTGGTCGATTATTACGACGATTTAGTGCCGCGACAGATTAAAACGTTCTTCGCATTTTTAGAGCCTGGATTGATTGTGTGTTCAGTTTTTGTCGCCGGGGCTGTTGCAGCTGCGGTTTTCTTACCACTCGTCAATATGTTGAGCCCAGGAGCTTATTAAAGTATTATGCGCACCGACCACATAGCTAAACGGCCTTCTCGTACTGGCTTCACTCTAATCGAAATGATTGGGGTGATGGTGGTGATTTCGATCTTATTTGCCGCGGCGGTGCCGAGTGTCGTGAATTTGATACGCACCCAGCGTTCGGTCGACGACCGAGCAGCACTGCCGAAAATCGCAGCGGCGTTGAAGCTCGGGATGTTACGTGAGCAGCGTTTTCCACTTGATATGAATGCGTCTACTGTCGGCACCGCCGCAGATGCCGATTACTGGTGGAACCTAGCGACCCGTCATGGTGCTGGCAGCGCCAATGAGGCCCGCTATCCGCTTGGCACCATTCCGGGCGAAGCGAATACGCGGAAGCTTTATTTCGCAAAGGCAAGCTGGGGCGGTCAGTCGTTTTCGGAAGTCACTGGCGACGGGAGTACTTGGCTAGATGACCCGCTAGATCCGCAGGAGTTGCGCTTGCTGCTGGTGTCTACCACGAATCCAGACCTGCCACTAGCAGATGTATTAACGATCACGCAGTTCAATGCATTCTGGAATAATTGGGCGGTTGGCAATAACGGCGATCCCGCAACCGGGAATTGGCCTAATTATGGTCTCAGCGCAGATCAATGGGCTGGTCGCGCGCCAGAATTGAATATTGAGCGGATTGATTTACGTGATTGGCTTTGTACGGTGGTGATCGAGAATCGTAGGGCGATTGAAGAAGCGAGTGGAGCGGATCTTAGTTCGGCATTAACTTCGGCGCTAGGCTTCTGGGATCGGGGTTCTGTTTCAGTGTCTAGTGCCAACCTTCAAAATGCTGAATTTATCATACAAGCACGACACACCACTGAAGATGCAAGTGGCCAAGATCCTGATGGGAGAACATATTTAGATTATCGCAGTGAAGACCTGAATGGTAATGGTGTTTTTAATGATGGCGTAAATACTCCGTATCTAGATGAAGTGCCGGACGGAATCGACTACAATCGTGATGGTGACCAACTCGATGATGATGTATCAGAAGACCTCGATGGTGATGGCTTCTTCGATCATCCCGCACAAATCTACACTTATGTGGAGGCAGTCATGCACACTCAAAGAGGTCGTCGAATTGATGTCGCCCTAGATGCAACTGTGACCATCAGTGGGCGGCGCTCCTTCGATTCTCAGCTAGATCAATCGATCACAGCCACCCTGACCCTCACCAATCGCGCTCCGCTTGCGTTGTTCAATCCAGATATGCCTTCGACTCCCGTAGTACTTGCAGAATGGACTAATACGGACCCTCATATTCAAAATCGCTATTTCCTAAAGACGCAGGAATTACTTCTGGGGGAGCCGTGGACCTTTGCAGAAGTCGGCATCTTCACCATCACCGATAATTTCAGCACATTGCGCTTTGACGGGCTGCAGTGGCATTATTAGACACTAGCGGATGGGCACCACTACCATATTAATTTGGGATCATCACCGCGTCGTACTCTGGCGTGCGGGGCGTCAGGGCTGCGTGAGGTTGGCAGACGGGGCCGCGAGCACTGCCGAAGCCGTAGTGGATTTCCTGGAGTCGCATGCGGATGCGCTATCAATTACTCGGTTGCGCATTTACGTCGATTTGCCTGGGCTGGATCACCACTTAGAGCGTATCCCGCAGATCGGGGCTAAGCTGCAAAACCAATTATTGGAGCAGCGTAACAAGAAGCATTATGGTAATGAGCCACGGGCATGGTCCTCAAGCCCGATGCAGCTCGAGGAGCAGACCACGCATCAATTTCATTTTGTGAGTAATCTACCGCTTGGCACGGTACTGCCATTGACGCGTTGGGCGCTCGCTGCGGGCGTGTATTTTGAAGGTATTTATAGTTTACCGCACGCATTGGCCCTCTTATCTGCCGACGACCAGCATCAGGTCGGCGAGCAAATTGAATACACGGCTTTAGGCGGAGCAGGCTATCTAATCGCGCGCAATGCGGCCGGGCGCATGCTCTTTTTTAGCCGTTTAGAAGGGAGCGTTTCCGACCGTGCCCAGCTTGAGCAGAGTGCGCGTCGCTTAGCTCTGTTTACGGAGCAAGAGTTCGGTGTGGCTCCGCAGCTCAGCGCCGATCCAGAGATGCAAGATGCGCGTGAAGAAGCTGCGATTGTGGCCGAGCTGTGCGGCTCGAAACTGCCGTCGAGTTTGAATTTGGTGCCAAGGTCGGAGCGTGCGCGGCAGTTACGTCTAAGGCTGCGTCACCGTGCCTTTGTTGTGGGAATTACTGCTGCTGCTGCTGCCGCGCTGTTTGTGCTACCTTTGGTTGAGGAGAAGCAAAATTTAGAGGTTGAGGTGCGTGTGTTAAATACGGATTTACAATCACAAACCTTTAAAATTAACCAAGCGCAGCAGACCATTGAGCAAAACAAAGCCTATAGGAATGTCATTGAGTTTAGCCGTGACCGTGAGACCTTCAAGAAAGAGGATCCAGCGCCAGTTCCAGTGCTAATAATGATGAAGTCACTGGCGCAGGCTATGCCAGATTTGGTAGAGTTAGATTCTTATAGTTGCGAGATAGATCCGAGTGTGCCCGTGGCGCTGATCGAAATGCATGGGCGACCGTTGAGCCCGGATTCTGATTTAGTTGAAATTATTGAGACTTTTCAGAATGCGATTCGGATGCAAGGTTGGGAGATCAATGGATTCGAGCGCGAATTTAAGTCGACCAATGGAGGCGCTTCGCGATTTGTTCAACGCGGTGGACTGCGTAAATTCACGATCAGCTTCAAACTAAAAGCGAATACCAAATGGAGGTCTTTATAAGTCATGCGTAGGCGTTTATTTAAGTTTCTCAATGTCCTATCATCTTACCCAGTGTTGATCCTGCTTGGTCTACTGATTTGTGGGATCTTTTACTCGGGGGCGGGCACTCGATCGGTTGAGTTTAGATGGCAGAGCTTGCTGAGTCGCAGTATTGAACTCAAGCAGGAGCAGCAGCAGTTGAATTCGGAGCTTCAGGGACTGCGCCAATCCGATGCGTACAAAAGGGCTCAAATTTTTCAGAGACAGTTTATAACCGTCGATGCTGTCGAAACAGAAAACTTTCGCCGCGAGTTTCTGCCTGTGTTTCAATCCCAAGGCTGGCAGCTGAGATCGGTCAAGGCGGGCGATTTGTTAAGTGCCCCTAGAACTCTAGAGGAAACTTCTACGTCCTATTTTGGTGCTGTGGAAGTAAAGGTCGTCGCGACTGCGGAAATTGTTGATCCGATCAGTGGTACTGCTTTTTTGCCGTTCAACTCGATTGATCGAATCGCGGATTATTTATGGCGTAAACCGCCGACTAAAGAAATTAAAAGCCTGCGAATAGAGCGAACTGATACCGATTATAGACTGGAGGTTGTGTTCTTATACCCGCTGACGCATGATCACATTCTACCCGACGAGCCTACAGATTAATGCGTAAATTATTAAATGAACCGCGAGTCGTTGTTCCAGTTGCGTTGGTCGTATTGCTGTGGGTGCTGTTCAGTTATGGTGTGATCACACCTGTAAAACTGAATTTATTTAATTCTGAGCGCAGTTCTGGCAAGCAGTTTGTCGTTAAGCGGAATACTCCTAAAGCCAGAGTAAGTGATCGTGCGGTCGAGAGTCTAATCAAGGAGCAGTGGTTGCCTCGTCGTTGGCAAATGTATAGTGCGATTCAGGGTGAGCCATTCGTTGCGAATCACATCTTCGAAGAAGCCGAAGAATTAGAGCCTATGGCCGTAGGAGCCAAGCCAGAAGTTTTACCGACGCCTAAGACTGCAGAAGAGCTGTCGACTTATATTGTTGAAAATTTAGGCCTGGATGAAGCGGGCTTTTTCGTTCGCTTTGGGAGTCGACGGATCCGAGTCGGTGAGATGCTCGGCAGCCAGATGATTTCGCAGATTTCGGTGCCAGGACCACGCCTCGTCACTGCTGATACGATTCAGCTCTTTATTTCGCAGCTACGCTTGGAAGCTACATCGACTCAGTCGAGTCCGAGGTCGGCTCAAATTAGTGAGTCTTATTATTTGGAAGGTGATTTAGTCTCTAAGTCTCCAGTGTTGGCTTTGCATCGAGTGTTTGCTGAGTATGTAGAATTGATCGACCGAGAGGGTCGGATCTGGCCGATCCGCTTGTTAGACTAACTCAGCATACGGGCAATCGGTGTGCTGATGCAGTATAGCACAATCCATGGCTGCTATTTTTTTGAGAGACTGTTGCTCGGGGCTCAGGGCTCCCAGCGTTTTTTCACAAACAATCCCAAGCTCGCGGCATAGCCATGGAGCAGCGTGCGGTTTTGGCTGGTTGCGAATTCACCGTTGCAAAACAGTCCGATGATGGGGAGTTCGGGGAAAGTATCGTGGATGATCGCTACGTCGTGGTCGGGCACTCCATAGAGAGACGTCCCTCGGCCGATGCAATCGCACAAGCAGCTGCCGTAGATCGACCGCCCCGCGAGTTCTGCAGCTTTCTCTTTGAGGTGCATTTCGAAGTCGCTGGAGGCGGAGTGAGCATCGCGGATTTGGAATTGTAAGTTTTGGCCGATCCTGAGTGGGGTAGCGATTGCGACCGCTCCAGTCTGAGGGTCGATGGCGGCGAGGTTACGCACCAAAAAGTCACCAACACTGAAGCTCGCTTGGTACTCATCGAGCACGAGTCCAATAAAGATGTTGCCGCGGGCTTTTTGCTGTTCCTTCTGCGACATGCCTTCGAGCGTGTCGCGTAGCACCTCGAGAATCGGCCGGTTGCCGATCTGGTGAATGACGTTGTCTTCGGCTTGAGTGACGGTCCACGGTGAGCCGATGGGGCGGCATCCTTGCGAGATCAGCGGTTCGATGGTCACGGCGCCTTCGAGGCCCAGTGCAACGGCGCCGTCTGTGTGCACTACACCGTCTAGGTAGAGTGCGGATTCGTGCGCATCGGATGTGGCACAGGCAAATCCACCTATCGTGGTGCGATGTTCGGTGGCCTCGTCCCAATCGGGCAGCCATGCTTCGTTACCAATGCTCTCGGAGGAGGCGAATAGGGTCCACGCATTGACGTTTTCAGGACGTGCGCCGATTGCTGCGCGAATGTTGGTGGCTCGATCCGTTCGCTCAAAGACCTCCAGTGGTAGATGGATCGCGCGCGCTTGTGTGTCTGGCAGGTGGTAGAGTGCGATGCAACAGCCCGCTTCGTTTTCGATCTCTTGGTTGCCGGCGATTAGGCCGTTGGCCGAGCAGCCGATCATGGTCGGCACGTGTGCATAAATCTGCACGATTTCCATGATTTCTTTGGCGCGGCGGCAGTCCGGGGTGGTGAACAGTTGGCCGAAGGTGACGGGGCCGGCGAGAGCCTCTTTTTGAGCCTTTGCCCAGTTTTCAACCTCCACCTCGTTGATGGGAAGAGTAAAGTATTTTATGACGCTGTGACTTGTGAGGACGGGCATAATGGAATGTGTACGGCACCTACCGTAATGTCTAGATATGGTGCGGATTATCTTGCGTGACGATTAAATTTTCAGCCCTCTTAAGGTGTGCAAATGCTAGTACAGCAGCGCAGCCGCGCGGAGTAAATGTGTTGCTGGTGCACGCTGCCCTGGACGATGAAGTATGCCTGCATACGAGGCAGATTCGAATTGCCGCAGGAGTGGGGCGAGTTGGCTTTATCAATGAGATGCTTGCTAGGCTGCAAGGGCTAACGATAAGAGATTGATTTGATGATGATTGAGGGGATTATAGCCGAGCCCATCTGATCACTTGTCTGGCTCTTCGGCGCCGTTATGTTTGGTGCGTTGCTTGGCGTGTGGGACGGTTTTCTTTTTTGCCTTATGGGCCTGATGGCGTTTTTGTTTGTGTCGCAAGTCGAAATTCTCGATCTGAAGCGGCTTAAATTTTCTACAATGCGTTTACATTATTTATTCTTATCACTTTGCATGTGCGCTGTGGCGGCGACGCTTTCGGCGCAGTCGAGTCGGCCAGGTGCATGGAGGGTGGATTATTTGCCCGGCTCGAGTCGTTTGTCATTAGAGTCGCTGCGCACGCTGGTCGTGCCTGCTGGTGCTGGAGATTCGTTATCGGCAGCCGTCGAAGATTTGCGTCACGTATTTGAGCGGCGCACAGGAGTGGCACTAAAGGTACAGACCGCAGGTGCGAATCGCCCGAAGTCTGCGATTTACCTCGGTGATTCTGGCGGTAGCCGCAGCCAGCTGCAGAATGATGCATTTATGATTCACCGCCAAGGCACTCGGGTGTTTGTTGCGGGTGATGGGGAGCGTGGGGTGTTGAATGGGGTGTATGCGCTGTGCCAAGAACTTCTTGGGGCCCGCTGGTATTGGGCGGGTGATTTGGGGCTCGAGTTGGTCGGTTCACCGCCCGGAAAGTTTCCCGAAGGTCGCTGGCACGAAGAGCCGGCGTATGTGATGCGCACGTTCTATCCGATGAATGGCGAGTTTGGCCGTCGGAATCGGCTGGTGCGCCATTTTCAGTTTAATCATGCCTTGGCGAAGGTGTTTACGCCTGCACTTTATGATGCAGAGCCGGAGATCTTCTCCGAGGTCTATGGGCGCCGACGCAAGCCGACGGGGAGCGGTGGTTACGATCCGCAGCCTGATTTTACTGAACGGCGCGCGGTTGAGGTCGCCGCTAAAGCGGCACTGGCCGCGTTTGAGAAGAATCCCGAGTCGCGGAGTTTTTCACTGTCGATCAATGATAATGCATTGTTTGACGACTCTGAGGCGACGCGCCGAGCGATTGAGCCTGTGGAGTATTTTCGCGGGCGTCCAAATTACACGGATTTGGTCTTTGGCTTTATGAATCAAGTCGCGGAGCAGGTGTTTGAAGAGGGCGGGGCATGGACGACACCTGCGGGCGAGCCGCGCTATTTGACGGCTCTGGCCTATTATTGGACGGAGCAGTCACCGTCGTTCTCGCTTCATCCCAGAGTGATGCCGGTGCTGACTTCGGATCGCGCGCAGTGGCATGATTCAGAGTATCGGGCGCAGGATAAGGCCTTGATTCAGCGTTGGGCAGATTCGGGTGCGGACCGGCTTGCGACTTGGGATTACTATTTCGGCGCACCGTATGTGTATCCTCGGCAGTTCAATCAGTGGATCGCAGAGAGCCTGAAATATATGAGCGCTAATGGCGTCTCGGTTTTTTTCTCTCAATTACCTTCATCGTGGGGCTTGGATGGGTGTAAGGCTTGGTTAGCCGCAGAGCTACTGTGGAACCCCGATCAAGACGCCGCCGCGCTGCTAGATGAATATTACACCCATTTCTTCGGTGCGGCTGCGGTGCCACTGCGAGCCTTTTACGAGGAGGCCGAGGCGCATCGCAATGCGAATGAGGGCAAGGCGGAATGGATCAAATTTTACGAGGATGAATTTGGCATTGAGCTATTTGATGCGGCGCGTCTTAGGGGGTTGCGTGATTTGATCGAGTCGGGCAAGGCACTGGTCGCTGACGATCCGCGTCGCTTGGCGCGTATTGAGGTGGTGTCGGAGGCGTTCCGTATGACGGAGTTATTTGCACAGTATCATGCGACCCGTGTTCGCTTGATTGCGAATGGCTTGGATGTGTTGTCGGATCGGCACGAGGGGATCCCGAATTCCTTGCCTAAACAGCTGCGTGATTTTATCGCTGCGCGCACGGCCTTTGATGCGTTCAGTCAGGAGTTGCTGGAAGATCCAATACATGCTCGCCTGCACTCGTTCACCAAATACTCAAAGTTAGATCCAGTTGCATTTGCGCTGGCTGCGATGGCGCAGGCCGGGGTCGCGATTCCGTCAGACGATGACTTGGAGTATGCGGCTGTCGCTGAGGTTGCGCAGCGATGGGGAGCAAGCGACGGAGCATTTCACTCTAAGTTGTCGAATGTCGATTTGCAGCACGAGGCGACCGCGCCGAAAGCGCGGAATTTCCTCGGCCCAGAGCTGCCAAAGGTGCCTGGGTGGCACTTTGATTTTCGCCCTGCCGAGCATTTAGCGGTTGGGGTAGTCAGTGAAGGTCAGGGAATTCGCGTCATGGGCGCAGATGTGTTTTCGATCTTTCGAGATATCCCCGTCATCTCTGGGCAGCGCTACTTGTTGGATGCGCGCATGGCCTATCAGATTAGTCCGGACAATCGTTCGCAAGTGAATCTGTCATGGCGTGACCTAAATGGAGATGCTCTACAGCGAGACATGCTGTTCCGCTGTCCGACGGGCAGTTCAGATGGGGTGCGCCGCGTCGTGCTACCGATCTGCGCGCCAGAGCGAGCGTATACGATGCGGCTGCGGTTCTTCATCTCGCGACAATATGAGGGAGACTTTTTAGATCTTCACAATGTGGATTTTGGTTTGATTGCGAAGTAGCTAAATCGAGCGACTAGGCCTTGCGGGCAACCCAGAGGATTGGTGGCACGCGGCTGCCGGTGACGATGGGCTCATGGCTTTCCACTGTCCAAGCATGCTGTTGGACTGTCTGCATCCAGGCCGCGACTCGGTTGGCTTCAGTCTGGCCGCCGTCGTGGCCTCGATAGGCGATGACTAATAGTAGGCCGTCTGACTTGAGCAATTCGCTGGCGGAGCGCAATGCGCTGAGAGTGGATTCGGGTTCGGTCTGGATGCTTTTGTCGCTGCCAGGGAGGTAGCCGAGATTGAAAGTGATCGCATTAATTGTCTGCGCGTATTTTGAACAGAGCGATGCGAGTGCTTGCGCATGGTCGGCCACCAGTAGTTCGGCTTGAGCGAGGCAACCGGCTGCTTCGAGCCGTGTGCGGGTGGCGTCGATCGCCGCTTGCTGGATGTCGATCGCGATGATACGGCCTTCGGCTCCGACTAGTGTGGCCATGACTGTGCTGTCGTAACCGTTGCCAGCGGTGGCATCAAGGGCATGGTCGCCTGGCTTGAGTTGTTGGTTTAGGCGATCGTGGACTAGATCAGTGAGTTGCATCGGTATTGGAAGGGTGAATGGCGGTGTCGACGAAGCGTGCAATGTCGATTTCGGGATCGAGGGTTTCGCCCTCAAGTAGGTGGGCTAAGAATTGACGAACCAACTCTGGTGCGAGTGAGGCGCCCTTGGAGCCAAGCCCATTGAAAATGTGCAGCCCGGCTTCAGTGGGGTGGTCGCCAATGAAGGGGCGGATGTCTTTGGTGGAGGGGCGCAGTCCGGCGTAGTGCTGTTTAACCGTGAGCGTGTGTTGCGGGTCGATGAAGGAGCGGGCGGCATCGAGCAGTTCGTGTGCGCCGGCCTCGGTCGGTTCGGGCGAGGCGTCGTCGCTGTCAAAGGTCGCACCTAGGCGAAAGGTATGATCAGCGTAGGGGAGCAGCCACTTGCGATGGTGGTAGATCGCGCGCGGCAGATTGAGTGTAGGGCACTCGAGTATCAGGGTTTCGCCTTTGGCGGGCGTGAGCGGTAGCCAGTTGAACCATGGATTGGCTTGCATGCCGACGCCTTCGCTAAAGATAATGTGATCTGCTTGAACGCCATGATAGCTCCACTGTGAGTCATCTCGGGCTAAGTCGGCGTGGGTGAAGGTCTCGTCGCGGAAGCTGCCTGCTTGGGTAAAATGCTCACGCAGAGTCTGTAGGAGTAGCGGTAACCGAACGTAGGCGGCTTGTTTGATGTTGAAGCTGCCATGCGTGTCTTCGAATGAATCGGGGCCGTCGCCTTGGGCGATCGGGGCACCAAGCACATTGGCGTAGCGTGGGTTGCGCATGCGCCTGCCCATTCGCTTGACGTCGGTACTATTTCGGCAATAGCGGATGAGGGGAACCGGGTGGTACAGTTCGACCATGAACTGTTGCTCCAATTCACGGTAAGTGGCAGCAGCCTGCGGGATCAGTAGATCGATGCCCCAACTCTTGGTCATCCAGCGGCCGGTGACGGGGTTGATGATGCCGCCGGCGACTTGCGAGGCGTTGGGCAGTGTGGTGCTGCCGATGAGTATCACGTGTTGGCCCGCTTGCTTCAATCGCCATGCGAGCAGGCAACCCGCGAGGCCCGCGCCGACGACAATATGTTTTTGGATGCTCATGACTGACCTCTTACAAAGCGTATATTCTCAAAATCTGGAAAGCTAAAAAGCAGCGCTGGACTATTTCTATCTGATTTCTTGCTAACAATGTCCCATTCGCTAATGATTGAAGAGTGAATATTTTTCATCGTATCCGTGCGTTTCGCTGGGGCATACGGCAGCGTCGCTTGCCTGAAGAGAGCACGCGCGCGCAGCGGGGTACTTTCGGCGAAGACCTCGCGGCGGATCATTGTCGACGTGTGCTCGGATATCGTGAAATCGTCCGGAACTGGCGCTACAGGCGGGATGAAGTCGATCTCATCTGTCAGGACGGCGAAGTTTTGGTCTTTGTTGAAGTGCGTGCGCGCTCGGAAACGGCCTTAGTTTCAGGCTTTTATTCGGTAGGTCGTCACAAAAAAGAAGTTTTGAGGCGCGGTTTTGGGAACTATTTGAAGCAGTTGAAAAAACCGCCAAAGCACTTCCGCTTTGACATTATAGACGTCTCAATTTGCAAAGGAGGGCGCGGAGAGTTGCGTCATTACCCAAATGTGCCTCTTTTTCATAAACATTTTTCAGTCCAACGCCAATAGCCATGACGAACGAATCAGACGAATCCAGACACCCTTTTCTAAAAGGCTTGAGTAAGCATCGAGGCGCACCGCCGACGGTAGTGGTTATTTTTGGTGCCTCGGGCGATTTGACTGCGCGTAAGCTGGTACCTGCTATTTTCAATCTCGGGGTGGATAATTTGCTGCCTGGGGAGTTTCACCTGATTGGTTTCGGACGTAAGCCGATCGAGGATGAGCAGTTTCGTGGGATTATGGATGAGGCGATCGGCGAACATTCGCGGCGGCCTCTTAAAAAAGATATATGGGAGCGTGTGCGCCAAAAAATGACGTATCATGCGGGTGGATACGACGAGGCAGAAGCTTTTGCTTCGCTTGCGAAAAAAATCGATAAGATTGAGGCTGATCTTGGCCGTGATGTGCAGCGACTGTTTTATATTTCGACGCCGCCGAGCGTGTTCCAGCCGATTGTTGAGAACCTCGGTAGCAGTGGTATGGCGCAGGCGCATGTCGGCACGAAATTGGCCTCGAAGGTGATTATTGAGAAACCATTCGGCCGAGATCTTGCATCGGCACGTGCCTTAAATGCTACGCTCAATAGTGTCTTTGAAGAACCGCAGATCTATCGAATTGATCACTATCTGGGCAAAGAGACAGTACAGGATCTGTTAGTGCAGCGTTTTGCGAATTCGATTTTTGAACCGATGTGGAATCGTGGGCATGTCGATTGCGTGCAGATCACAGTCGCAGAGAGTCTGGGCGTTGGCACGCGTGGCGGTTATTACGATACTAGTGGTGCACTGCGCGATATGATTCAGAACCATACGATGCAACTCGTCGCACTGACGGCGATGGAGCCACCGGTCTCGCTCGACCCAGAGTCGATCCGTGATGAGAAGGTTAAAGTATTGAAGGCGATTCAACCGCTGGAGCTGAAGGAAGATGGCGGGGATGTCGTCCGTGGGCGCTACACTGAAGGTTTGGTCAATGGTGAGCCGGTCGAGAGCTATAGGGATGCACCAGGCATTCCGACGGATTCATCTACCGAGACTTACGCGGCATTGCGCTTGTCGATCAATAATTGGCGCTGGCAGGGAGTACCGTTTTATATTCGCTCAGGTAAACGCATGGCACGGCGTACGAGCGAGATTGCGATTCAGTTCAAACGTCCTCCGGGCATTCTCTTTTCGGAGGGTAAAAAGTTCGACGTGGCGCAAAATACAATGGTGATTCGTATCCAACCAGACGAAGGGGTGACTTTGATCATGAATTCGAAGGTCCCGGGTCTGGAAACGCGCACGCAGCCGGTAAAGATGCACTTCCGTTATGCGACGACTTTTGGCTCCAATACCCCTGAAGCGTATGAGCGTTTGATTCTCGATGCAATGATCGGTGATAGTACACTCTTCATTCGTGGCGATGAGACGGAGGCTTCTTGGAAGTTGGTGACGCCTATTTTAGAGCACTGGGAAAAGTGCGCTCAAAGTGGGCTTGAGGACTATGCGTCAGGTTCATGGGGCCCCGTTGAGAGTGAACGCTTGCTTCAAGAAAAGGGCCATCAATGGCGCCGCTCGGGTTCGTAGCCATCAAAGTAAGAACTGACTGTCAGTGTTCAAAAACATTTCATTATGGCCGAATTAATTAATGCCCTTCCAGGGGTGGAACTTCCTGTTCGTGAGGTGACTAGCCGGCTTGCTTCGATGTGGCAGTCTGAGCCATCGACTGCGCATTTGGAGTCGCGCGCGTCGCAGATGAATGTGGTCCTGCACTTCGGTTTAGAAGTAACTGCAGAAGAGGCGCGTGAGCGCTTCGATGCGTTGATTCGATTCGCGCAGCGCTACCCGAGCCGTATTATTGTGCTCTGCCCGACGCGTGCGGATCTAGAGGGTGGGATGGAGAGTAAGCTCTTTAGCCAATGTTATATTGGTGATTCGCATCGCGAGATGTGCTGCTGTGAAGCTTTAATGCTGCGCTATAAGTCGGAGGATTTTGGCTATTTGGCCAATCAAGTGTCGATTTGGTTGGAGGGCGATTTGCCGACGTATCACTGGTTTAGGGGGGTCCCGCCGAAGCGCATTGAGACTTATTTTGATAATTTGCTGCTGGGAGTGCGTCGCTGTGTTTACGATAGCTCGGTCGAGTTGGAGGATTTATCGAAACTGAATTGGCCAGACCCCAGCCGTGTCAGCGATCTGGCCAAGGCGCGGCTACTGTCAGCTCGGCAGGCGATCGGGCAGTTCATGAGTGGCTATTCGATCGAGAGCTTGTGCGATGGCTTGCAGGCAGTGCGTGTGGGCCACTGCGCAACGATGCCTGGGGAAGGGCGCGGGCTTCTGGAATGGGTGCAGTCATGTTTGTCTGATCGCGATGTCAGTAAGTCGTGCGTGTCGCCTTGCGCGGAATTTTCACTGATCGAATTAGAGTCGTCAGACCCGTGCGCGTTGGAACTGGAATTTGTTTACAACGACGAGCGATACTTAAAATGCCGTAAATTCAAGGACGGCTCGTGTGGCGAGATTCATGCGTCGTTAGGAAAGGGCGAGGTGAACATCTCTACTCGAGTCAAGCCAATGGCGACTGAGCAAGCACTGGCAGAAGCCTTTTTCTTTTAAATCAACGCCTCTTTTGCGCGCCTCAGTACGCCTTATTTGTTGAGGGCGTCGAGCGCTGACAGCACATCGTCAGCCTGATTTGCGGTCGACGCTTTTACGTCAAGCCAGACTAGTTTCCCATCTCTAAAGATGTAGGCATGGCGACTCCAACGACTCTTATCAAATGCGCTACTGACCACTTTATCAGTATCGGCAATCAGCGTGAAAGGAAGCTGATACTTATTGCGAAACGCCGCTTGTGTTTTGGCAGTATCTGCGGAGATGCCAAATATGGTAACGCCTCGTTGTTGCAGCAGTTCCCAAGAATCGCGTAGGCTACAGGCTTGCTTGGTGCATCCCGGCGTCATCGCTTTAGGGTAGAAAAAGACAACGGTGGTGCCGGTGTTGAATGCCGCACCGAGATCGATCGTGTTGCCGGTATGGTCAATGGCAGAAATTTGCGGTGCGTCACTGCCGACTTCAAGTCCAGCGAAGAGCATGTTAGTGAAGAGAGAAAAAATCATGAGTGGAATGAGAGTAAGTTTCATGTGAAAGTAATCGGATTGTCGTCTGCCACCTTACAGCTGAATGACTACAGCTCTCAGAGCCTAGCTTAATAATACTTGCACCTGAGCGCTATTCTTCAGTTTTTTTGCACATGGTGAATCAAATCGATTACGAACCATTATCCGACCGCCCGATTGATATAAATTGAGCACCCACGTGGACGACTGAAGGGGTCGTCGCCATTCAATCATCCGTCAAGTGGTATTTATTCGGCGTTGTTGCCCTGATCCACTGGGCCTTCTTTAGGGGCATTGTCGATCAGTTCGACTTTCGCGCGGTTGAGGGCGCTCTGAATGTCATTGAGCTTCGTTTCGCTGAGCGCGTGTGCTTCCTCTTCGCTGTTGACGATCAATTCAAAGCGTTTGGCAGTAGCATCGCCACGCACGGAGAGCGCAACCGCCAGCACTTTGTCGAGTTGAGCTTTGGCATCTTTGTTGAGATACCAGAGTTGGCGGTGAATCGCGCCAGCGGTGATCCCGTGATCGATGATTGCCGACCATTGGTTTTGCGTTTGCGCATCCATGCTTGAATTGCTTGAGATGTAGATGCCCAACGGTAGCTGTAGTTCGCTGGCAATCGAATGAGCACGCATGTTGTTTGCACCATAGCGAGCGCCAGATTCGAAGACGGCAATCGCGCCGAAGAGCAATGCCAGTAGTGGTAAAATGTTTTTTAATTTATCCATAAGTAGAGCGGGGTAATTACTCCTATTTATTCAACCTCACGCAGCTGAATCGTGTCGATGATTTTTTCGCCGGCGATCACATTGGTAATGACAACCATAGAAGCGCCTTTCTTTGCCCAATTGCGCGCTTCTAGGGCCTTGAAGGCATTCTGAATGGTGTGTTCCGGGTCGTGATTATCGAATTCCATGAAGAACGGCTCAATGCCACGCATGATCAGTAGCTGTCCGAAAATGTCTTGGTTGTCGGTAAATGCGTAAACGGGCACATTGGGTCGAAGTGAAGAGAGCTTTTGCGCGAGTAAGCCTCGGCGTGTGAACACCACAACACCAGCGTCTTCGAGTTCGGAGGCGAGATAGACCGCGGAGCGCAGCATTTTCGACTTTGGCAGCTTGAGCACTAAGTCTTCGCGCAGCACTGGGCCATCTTCAGCTTCCATCCGCTTGGCGATACGATTGATTGTCTCAACGCACTCTACTGGGTATTTGCCGACGGTGGTCTCGCCAGAGAGCATGACGCAATCCGCTTCTTCGCGAATTGCATTCGCAATGTCAGTCACTTCCGCACGCGTCGGAATCGGTGAGTCGATCATCGATTCGAGCATGTGGGTCGCAACGATCACCGGTTTTGTATTCTGAATACAAGCGTTGATTGCGCGTGACTGAATCAGTGGTAAATCCTCAAAAGGACATTCGACGCCAAGGTCGCCGCGGGCGATCATAAGGCCATCGGAGGCTTTGATGATGCCTTCGAGGTTCCGAATCGCCTGTTGATCTTCGACTTTCGCAATGACTTGAGCCAGCGAGCCTTTTTTCGAGAGATAGCGATGGAAAATATCGAGGTCGCTTGGTTCGCGTACGAACGATAGGGCAAAAAATTCGATGCCTTCTTCGATGCCGACATCAACATCACCTTGGTCCTTTTTGGTGATTGCGGGGAGGTTGACGCGGACGCCGGGTAAATTAATGTGCCGACGGTTGCTCAGTGGGCCAGGGATGACTACTTCGCAGCGGACGCGTTGACCTTCGATTTCAACCACGAGGAGCCGCATCAGGCCACTGTCGACGAGGACGGTCTCGCCGACTTTGATATCTTGGGCAAAGCCCGGGTAGTTGACGTCAACACGGCGGATGCCGTCTTCGTTTACGCTGCCAATACCTTCTCCGAAGGTGAAGTCGATTGCTTCACCTTTTTCCAGTTCAAAAGTCTCAGGCACATCGCCAGTACGGATCTCTGGTCCTTTGACGTCCATCATGATCGAGATTTGGCGCCCGACACGATTACAGACTTTGCGTACGCGGCGGATGATTTCGCGCGACCAGGCATGGTCGGCATGCGCCATATTGATACGGCAGATGTCGACACCTGCGTGGATGAGTCTCTCTAGCGTCGCCTCGTCTTGTGTGGCTGGCCCTACTGTAAAAATTATCTTCGTTTTGCGATAAGGATTTTTCATGTTATTAAGGTCTATAAATTTCTTTAGGATTTCGCAGTGAGGGCAGCATCGATTTTAGGATCGATCACTTTGATGCTGAATGTGCTAGCGTTGCCCGCGAGAGCCGCAAACTTATTTTGTACTAACTCGACCGTATTGCAGTCTTTACTGAGGTGCGCGAGGTAGACTTCGCGCACTTCGGAACTGCCATTTAGTGCGCTTAGAGCCTCGTAACAAGCGTCGTTGGAGAGGTGGCCGTGGCGACCTCTAATGCGTTGTTTGAGGGACCAAGGGCGCCGCTCATCATTCTCTAGTAACTCATCGTCGTAATTGGCCTCGAGGACCAAGATTTGTACTGATTTAATGTGTTGTTTGATGTGCTCGGGGACATACCCTAGGTCGGTGACCCATGCGAGGCTTTGGCGTGGCGAGATCAGGTCATCCACCTCGCCCCAGTGAAAGGTGAAGCCGACAGGATCGTAGGCATCGTGCGGCACAGAAAAGGAGCACACCTCAATGTCACGAAATTTAAAGCCTGTACCGCTCTGAAAGACCTGCCAATTGACTTTTTTAACGAGTTTACTCTGCACCGCGTCCGCGGTATCGCGATTGGCAAAGACTGGCAGGTCTGCGCGCTTGGCGAGGCCGCGGATCCCTTGTGCGTGGTCACTGTGTTCGTGAGTCAGGAACACCGCGTCGATGGTCTCGATCGATTCTCCAAATGTTTCGAGCATCAGTCCGATACGTTTGCCTGAAAAGCCGGCATCAATCAGGATTTTGCTATTACCGGTGCGGAGTAGAGCGCAATTACCATGGCTGCTGGAACCTAAAATCTTAAAATCGGACTGCATGTACGCAGAGGCTTAGCACGCTTGGCAAGTTCGGCAAAGCCTTTTTCCGAACTTGCCAAGTGGTGCATTACTGCTTTATGTCCTCCGCTCTCACAAACACAGACGTGGGCTTGCGCCTCTAGTCATTCTCAGGCAGCTTGTTATAAGAGTGTCGGTTGTAAGCCTGCAAGCGATCCATCGAAGTATGAAAAATAAAAAAAGCATTCCAGCACAGGACGAATTGACTGCCGCTAGCGCGAAGCCAGAGAAATTCTATGACCAGAATTTCGCCCTTACCGACGAATATCGCTCTGGCCTTCCCGATATGCAGAACGCAGACGCGCAGCAGATATTCGGTGCCAATGTGCCCATCCTCAAGGTCGGCATTTCAAATTTCAGACTCCCACTGCGCTACATCACGCCCACTTCTGATGCGCAGTCGCTCGAAACCTCGATCACCGGCACAGTCTCCTTGCAGGCCAACCAGAAAGGGATCAACATGTCGCGCATCATGCGGGTGTTCTACACGTTTCAGGAGCGTATCTTCACTCCCGATCTCTTGCACGAGATCTTGCTGCAGTATAAGACTGAGGTCATCGCGCACCGCGCTCAGTTGAAGCTCGATTTCGAATACCCAATCCTCAAGCCCAGCCTGCGTAGTGGGCTCGAAGGCTGGCAGTATTACAAATGCGCATTCGAAGGTAAGATCGACGAGCTCGACCGCTTCCGTAAATACATCCACTTTGACTTTATCTACTCATCTGCCTGCCCTTGCTCCTCTGAGCTTTCCGAGCATGCACGTGGGGCTCGTAATATCTACGGCATCCCGCACTCCCAGCGTAGCACCGCTCGCGTGAGTGTCGAAGTCGCCGAGGACGCACACGTCTCGATCGAAGAGATTCAGCAGCTGTGCCTCGAAGCCCTCAAGACCGAGACCCAAGTCATGGTCAAGCGTGAGGACGAGCAAGCATTTGCCGAGATGAATGGTGCCTTTACCAAATTTGTCGAAGATGCCGCTCGGCTTCTCTACGAGCAACTTGATGAAGAGCCGCGTATTGTTGATTTTCAAGTCGCCTGCGCGCACCTTGAATCGCTGCATTCACATGATGCGGTTGCTGTGATCAACAAAGGTGTGCCGGGTGGCTTCACTGGTCACTTTGAAGATTTCAAGGGATTAATTCGCTAGAAGCTAGCGTGCCTGATATGCTGCCATTAGGCAGAACAGTCGGACTTTAGTGAATAATTTCCTTTTTATTCTTCATAGGTGGAACTTTTGTCGCTGAACATGTCATAAATAGTTTGTTATTATATCACTGCTTAACTTATTAAACTAACTGTGAATAGAATAGAATTATTTGATGTCGTTGATGCCGAGGATACGGTCCTTCGCGTAGCGGAGCGTTCCGTGGTTCATCGCGAGCAACTCATGCACCGTGCGGTGCATGTCTTCGTCTTTAACGCGGCGGGGCAATTGTATTTACAGCGCCGTTCGCTAAATAAAGATTCCGCGCCTGGTAAATGGGTCAGTTCATGCTCAGGTCACGTCGATAGTGGCGAAGATTACGATGCCGCCGCGCCGCGTGAGTTGGCTGAAGAGATCGGTCTGACAAATCCTAGTGGGTTAGAGCGCATTTTTAAAGTGTCGCCTTGCAAGCAAACTGGGCAGGAGTTCGTTTGGGTCTACTGTTGTAGAGCAGAAGGCCCGTTCTTGCTCGATCCGGAAGAAGTGAGCGATGGTAAATGGATCGATCTAGATGCCTTGAATGAATGGATCGAGGAGCGGCCCCGCGATTTCGCGTGGTCGTTCACTTATCTGTGGCAGAAATACGGTGCATTATAGCGCTGCCTTGACTGTTTAATCTAGTTTTGGAATTACAGTAATAAGTGCCCGCCGATGCGTATTGAGCCTTTTCGAGCAGGAGGTGTTAGAATCAGCAGGCTGCGACTGCCGGAAGCAACTCGAATGTTTTTCTTGTAGAGTAGATGGTAGCGATTGTTACCTTTTGCAGCGATGGAAATATCGAGGAACTGCTGGCTTTCCGTATGATATGCTTGGCTAATACCTCCATTTCCTAGGGTAATCTGCTCGCTGCCGATCCTTCCTAAGACATCAACCCCCGCGAGGTTTACTAGGCGAATGCTACCTGTGGGGAAGTTGCTTTGTGAGTCGTCGATTGCATAGGCGTTAATCGTATTCACTGTGCGATCATTGCCTGGTGTGATGAGTAGGAGTAGAGGAACGTCAGTTGGATCGATTCGAATTTGACCGACTAATATGGCCGACATTTTTTTTGCAGATGGTCCGTTTCTGCGGTACATTCGGAGTGTGCCGTCGGCCTTTTGAAGTGTAGCTTGGTAATGGTCTGATCGGCTTTTTTTCCTAAACTCAAGTTTCGTTAAACTTCCGGGAGCATCTGCGTAATAGAGATTTTCAGTCTCCAGTACTCGCAGCGCATAAGTTGAGAAAGTGACAGAGTAAGAGGTTGGCTCGCTTGCCGATTCTGCCGATTCTGTCGTCACTGCAATTAAGGTTATCCAAAGGTAAATGTTGAATTTCATGACGTACGGAGTGGTGGGGACTAATTGATTGGTGCAATCCATTGCATGTTGAGAATATTAAATGACCGTCCGAACTGGCGGTTGCTTTGCGCATCGGGTAAGCGCTGTAGCACTGCTTCGAGGTAGGTTTTAGATTGCGGTTGGTTATTCGTTCCGTTCAGCGCAGCTCCATAGGCTCGAATTCGGAATGTATCTGAGCGAACAAAGGAAAAAGGGCCTAGAGCATTCATCAGCGTGGCTTGTGAGATGTATGCGGGTGTGTGTGGGGGAATTAAGTCCCTGCCATTCTCTCGATTGTTTAGGCTTGGGACGGCGTCGATCGCATTTTGCAGCAGGCCAGAATTGAGCCAGTCGGCCATACTGAGCGGAGGATGGTCGTTCTCTTCGTAATACTTTTTCAGTTGTTGAACGATGGCAGTGCTTAGAGCCTCCACGTCCGCCTTAGTGAGCTCTCGAATTGACTGATAGAAAGTAGCGTATTGGAGCGAATTGAGCCAATTAGTGTTGTTGATACTGAAGGCATCGAGGTAGCCATTGCTGTCTGCTCTCGAGATGAAATTGTAGCGTGAGTCGCTAGCTCTTTCGCTTAAATTATGAATCATTGCCTGTGGGTGAGTGACGGTAATTCGATCAATGGCGGCTGTAAGTGTATCCCATGGCGGCGCACTGGAATTGCCCGCTTTCTCGTAGCGAAAGCCGTATGTATTTTCAGGAAAGCTTTTGCTCGTTAGCAAACTCTTCCAGCTCTCTTTGGAGGTCGAATTTAGATTGAAGCCGTTTTCGATAAATAAGTGCGCGGCAGCAGCTTGGTCGACGAGTTGGGGAATCTCTATGTGATGGGCAATTCGACCGTTAGCTAGAGGAGTTACGCTATCCCACGTTACAATTTTAGGGTCTGGTAGGGTCGAGAAATAATAGCGATCATAATGACTGTTTAGGTCGCCGCCCCATGGATTACCCATCGAGTTAGCGGAATAATCTTTGTATTTAAGGCTCCTGAAAGCACCAAGGTCAGTGACTTCGCAAATCGGTGGATCAATGAAGCGCGCAATTCGGTCGCGTCGCCCGGTATATTTTTTTGAGGTTTCGTAATGGAAGAAATGGTCGCCTTTGAAGCTTTCGCTTGGCTCGAATGAAGAGAGGTCAGTATTCACCCCATTCACGCTGAAGTCATAGGGTAGGGCCGGAGTGGAAGTCCATGCCTCGTTTAGATTCCAAGAATTAAGATCTACGCTAATAGAGCGGTTACGTATGTCGTATTCGCAGAGCCAATTTGAAATGTCAGTAATGGCGCCTGGTGCTTCTTGCTCGTCTAGCATGCGATAGCGAAATGCAAATGCGTAGCCAGGGACCTCCAGGGATTTAGTGTTCATGCCCCATGCCCCAGTCTCGGAAGTGGGCACACGTTTAAACCAAGAGGCTCGGTTGTTGTGGCTGTTGTAATCATAATCGATGGTAAAGTCGGAGTAATTATTTAACTCTATTGTTAGCATCTCTCGCTCTTGATTACTGGCATTGATCGCCTGTAGTCTTATCTCGACGGGAGAGTTGCTAAAAGTGAATCTGCCCGTGTAGTTATCGGATCGATTGCCGAGTATGGTTGCCGCTAAGACTCGTTGAATCGTGCCACTGATGTTCTTGTCACTTTTTTTATCAGAATTGCTACTGCTGCCCGAATCGAGCGGCAAACTTGTCCGGAAAACCATCCCGGGCCGCAGTCTTTTAGATTCACTGTGATCACTCCATCTGATTCGGATATTTGGGATCGAGCCAGTTACTGAACCGGCCGAATTGTTATTGGTGATTTTGAAGGAGGGTAGATTATCTATTTCGATGGCAATGTCTGAAAACCCTAAAGAATCAGGCATGTTGTGATCACCGATCAGAATCGGAATGGTGTACGGATTCCACAGTTCCAGATACGCTTTATATATTAGGTAGACCGCGCTGCCGGTTGGCAAACTGTTGGTGGCGATACCATCTTCAGCTGCGATGCCAAAGCTGATTTGTAGTTCAGTGATGACTGGCAGCAGGTCGAAGTGATTGGCTCTGGCTTCAGTTGCCGCAACCGTATCTTCGCCGATTTGCATCCCGATAATCTCCTCGCTGGGATAAGCCGTGGGATTGCCCCTGAATTGTACCAACTGAACCGCTCCTTTGGTAATTAGGCTGTTCGGTTCGTTGTAGAGTGCATCAAGCTGTGCTTGGCTCGTCGTACTCAAGTCCAGTGTTTTGAGAAAGCTCAGATCTTTTTTTAAACCTCCATTACTCGGGTCAGACAGCACGAAACGGTTTCGAAGAGTATGGTCGTGTTTGAACGACGCTTGAATTAGATCGCGATCGTCCTGCGACTTATTTGCGGTGAGTATCTCAATTTGGTCTTGGGAGATGACGTGGTCCAATCGCCCCTTCGTTGAGCTATTTGGGTCATTAATATCAAATAGTAAGTTGTAGTCGAAGTTAGGATCATGCCGCGCGTGCAAAATCTTATTTGAGTTGAGCGTGTAATCGAAATAGCGGTCGCCTACTGAAACCGGGTCGGGATCGTTATGTAACCTTTCGTTGACGCTCGTTGCAGCCTTTATGCCTTCATCAGAGATCCACCACGCATACTGTCCATGGTCGAGGTCTTGAGCTGGCACCTGTGTCGGCAGAAAGTTATTCGATTGGTCCGAGTTATTAATCGCAGCAGAAAAACCGACTTCCATCGTGATGGGGACCGCAGGGGCAATGCGCGGACTTGCATCTGCTCCCGAAACTAACCACGTCGGCGAAGCGGTCGGATCGGTGGTATCCCACACGCCAGTCCAGAACCGAGTTGACGGATCGAAATTGTCGTCGCCGAGGATGTCGGCGCGGGCGGTCACGCGTTGGTCGGGGCCGGCGTGTTTCTGGAGCTCGCCAATCGCGAGCATCAGCGCAAGGCGTGCGTTCTCACGCGCGTGTAATATTTGTAGACTGTTGCTTGCCGCGCGAATCTCAACTTGTAGCAAGGTCGCCATCGAGAGGATCAGCAACAGCACGAAGCTCATCAGCAACAAAGCGAGCACAAGTGCAAAGGCCGACAGCCGCAATTTTTGTCTATTCATAATACAGTAAGGTATTATCAGTTCTCGCGCTGAAATAGAATGAATTCCGAACGAGGTACGAGCATAAAAAACGAGTTTTATGGAGTTATTGAACGCGTTTAGATTGCGTGAACGGGTCAGTTGAGTGCGCGCTTTGATTATTATGGTCTAAAAAATCAAATGAGCATCCTTCTTGCTATCAGTCGCAGTGCTTAACAGATTATCTTCTCTTTTCAGTAGTTATGGCTTCCACATTAAATACACCTACCATTCTCGTTATCGATGATGACGATGACCTTCGTTATTCTCTCAAGCGCGTTCTCTCGACGCGTACTTGTAACTTCATCGAGGCGGACAGCGGCGAGGTTGGCTTACAGATGGCTGAGCAGTATGTGCCGGACCTGATCCTTCTGGATAATCGTATGGGCGGCATGAGTGGAATTGAAGCGCTGCAACATCTGCGCGGGGCAAACCCGAATGCGATGATTATCTTGATGACTGCCTATGGCACGACGCAGACTACCATTGAGGCGATGAAGTTTGGCGCGTTCGACTACATTATGAAACCCTTTGACCCGAAGAAGATCTTGTCGTTGATCGATTCGGCTCTGGCGGCGTCGAGCGATCTTGACCGTGCGAACCGAGGCAAGAAGCCCGAGGAGCTGAGCGCGGAGGAGATTGAGGGCGGAATTATTGGCAGTTCGCCTGCAATGCAGGCGGTGTTTAAAATGATCGGCCAGGTCGCCGCAAGTGATGTGACAGTAATGGTCACGGGCGAGAGTGGCACCGGTAAAGAGTTGATTGCTCGGGCGATATTTCAAAACAGTCTGCGCGCACAGAAGCCTTACATCGCGGTGAATTGCGCAGCGATTCCAGATAATTTAATTGAGAGTGAACTGTTTGGCCACGAAAAGGGCTCGTTTACTGGAGCGACCACCCAGCGCATTGGTAAGTTTGAGCTTTGCGATGGTGGCACCATTTTTCTCGATGAGATCGGTGATATGGCCCTCGCCACACAGACCAAGATTCTACGTGCTTTGCAGGAAGGCGAGATTCAGCGCGTCGGTAGTAGTGAGATCGTCAAGGTCGATGTACGGTTGCTCGCTGCCACCAACAAGCCGCTCGAGGCGATGGTTCAGGAAAAAACGTTTCGAGAAGATCTCTATTATCGCTTAAATGTGGTGCGCATTCAACTGCCGCCGCTGCGTGAGCGTCTCGAGGATGTGCCGCTGTTGGTCGACTTTATACTCAAGCGACTCGCTCTTGATAGTAAGGCTGGGACTAAGGCAATCTCGCCTGAAGCGATGGCTGTTTTGTCAAAATACACTTGGCCGGGCAACGTCCGCGAGCTCGAGAATTTGATCTATCGGAGTGCGGTGATGGCGCAGAGTGATGCGATTTTAATCAAAGACTTGCCGCAGGAACTCCTTGCCGCAGTCGGAGGTGCCGATCCGTCCGCAGCAGCGCCGCCAGTGGGCCACATTCTTTCAAATATCGATGACCGTGCCCAATCAGTCGGGTCGATCGAAGTGCCACATGCTGAAGCGCCAGCGGCGGATATCACCCTAAGTATGCCTTTTGGCGAGCCGTTTGCCGACGTCTATAAGCAACTGCGTGAGGCGCATGGTACCAACATACTCGAACACGCTGAGCGCGAAATCATCAAGCGCACGCTCGAAGACGTTGAGGGCAAGCAAGTTAAAGCCGCTGAAATACTCGGGATGACGCGTGCCACGCTACGCAAGCGTATCGATCAATATGATCTTGGTAAGTAAGATGCGGAATCGCTGGAGGAAGGCATAAAAGTCGAAAGGTGTAACAGTCAACCTACACAATTGCCGCCGGGCTGCTCTAACTAAGGCTGCACGAAGATGTGTAGCCGAGCTTGAGCTTTCATGCCGTCCGGGCCGCGCGCGTGGATCAGCACACTCTCGCGGATCTGCGTGTTAAAAGACTTCGGTAGAATGTTCAGGATGCGATCCGCGCGGCCATCAGGGGCGGGCTCTGCCCTGATCGTGAGCGTGGAGCGATCATACTCGATACTGCTGATCTCGTTGACATAGCGCTTGTCGAGCTTGATTCGAATCGTACGCTCGGTTTTGGAGCTGGACGGGTTCCAGTAGACGATTTGCGGCTGTGCATCGACGAGCTTTGGCACTTGCACAATTATATGCAGTATTGCCACCGCGTCGGCTTGATCATCGAGGAACACTTCAAGCTTGTTGTAGTTCAGCCCTTGACGTTTGCCCTTATTAAAAGTGGCGGTGACCGTCGCGGATTCGCCAGGCTTGATAATTTTTTGATTCAGGATCGAGCTAGTGCAACCGCAGCTGCTCTTAACTCGAGCGATGCGCACCGTCTCGTCGCCTTTGTTGGTCACGACGAAATCGGCCTGTGCTTTTTCCTCGTCGGGTTTGAGCTCGATTCGTGCCTCGGTTTGATTCCACTCAAGCATCGACGCTTCGGCAGCTGCAGGCAGAAGGAGTGCGAGCAGAGGAAGGGTGAGGAAGGCTGCGGATAGAGGCTTAAACATAATAAGTGGTATAACTATTTGTGCGCGGGTGGGGTGCAAGCGGCTTCTTATGACCTCGGTCCCTCGTTATTAGTTCGTCGGTCTTGTTTGAACACTAAGATCACGGCTCCCATTAGGAGTAGATTACGCAGGATAAGCCAGCGGTAGTCGGCGCTCGCTTCGCCCGTCTCCGCGACGAAGCAGCCGCAGCTAATATCGAGACCGCGCGCCCATGCGCTAAGATGCAGTGCGATGAAAAATAGCAGCAAGAGCCCGATCAACGCGCCGCTAGCACGTCGGATGACTGGTAGTAGTATGCCGACTCCGACCACCAGCTCTAGCCATGGTAAGCATAGAGCGACCCAATCAGAAAGCCTAGCGTCGACCACTCGAAAGGCGTCCACAGCATTTACGAATGCAAGCGGATCTGCGATCTTCTGGAGTGCTGCCGTCACGAATACGCCGGCGAGCGCGAGGCGAGCGAGCAGCACGATGTTGCTTCTATTTGTTACCGCAGCCATGCACTCCATCCTTCCTTCAGGTTATAAATTTCAGCATCTGGTAGGGCCTCCCGTAGGCGCTCGGCAATGCGCTTGCTCGTACTGCAGCGTTCTCCGTCGCAATATACCACGATCGGGCGCGGTTGCGTTAGCCATGCGTCCATTAGCTCGATAACGCCAGTTTCCCAGTGGTCTTCATTCAGAAAAATCGCCGATGGGATGTGATCGGTGTGGTAATCAGCCTCACTGCGTGTATCGATCCAAATGACCTGAAGCGCCCGTGCATCGCTCAGTCGAATCTCGCCTGCGGCTAACTCGGGCTCTGCCCAAGGCAGGGGCGCGAGTCCACTGAGTAGCGAGAATGCTACGCCCAGCATTGTGAGCGCGCTGATGAACAAAATCTCTCGGAAAAACCTAAGCATTTAAATTCAGGATAGCGCTATGAAGCGTACGAGCAAGACTTCTGAGTTAATCTGATCGAGTATTAATTATTGGTGGGAGTTGCTCGGAAACTTCGGAATTCATCAGTTCATTGAAGGCAAAATGGAAGGAGGGGATCATTGACTCGATCCAGTTCGTTTAAGCGTCCGTTGCGACTTACATTAATGGCAACTACCTAGTTCTAAGCCTTTGCTCGTTGGTTCTTGCAAGTCGTTGTCGCTTGCCGGGACGGCTTTTTTCGTGGTCAAGTTAGATTTCTTTAGTATGCTACAGGAGTGTCTACTTTAATACAGTTTGATACGATCCTTGAATAAATTCAGTCTCGGCAAATGTTGTAGCGCGTCGGTTTATCCCGCGCTCATTTGTCGTATTTATTAGCAACGGCTTCTGCTGTTTTCGATCTCACCATTTTATATGATTAAAAAAGCGCGCGCTGCATATGTGCTTCAACGTTTGCAGGAGTTGTACCCGAACCCGCCGATTCCGTTGGATCATAAGGATCCGTATACGTTACTGATAGCGGTCTTGCTCTCGGCACAGTGCACCGATCTGCGAGTCAATCAAATCACGCCGACACTGTTTGCCCGGGCGGATACGCCGGAGGCGATGGTCCAGGTGCCGGTGGAGGAGATTCGTGAGATCATTCGGCCTTGTGGCCTGTCGCCGATGAAGTCGAAGGGCATCGCGGGGCTGTCGCGGATGTTGGTCGAGGATCATGGCGGCGTGGTGCCGGCTGATATGGCGATACTGGAGACCTTCCCTGGGGTCGGGCATAAAACCGCTTCGGTGGTCATGTCCCAAGCGTTCGGCGTGCCAGCGTTCGCCGTCGACACACATATTCATCGCCTGGCGCAGCGCTGGGGCTTAACAGATGGCAAGAGTGTGGTGCAGACCGAACGTGATCTGAAGCGACTGTTCCCGGAGGCGAGTTGGAATGCCATGCATTTGCAGATTATTTATTATGGTCGTGAGTATTGCTCGGCGCGCGGCTGTGATGGCACCATCTGTCCAATATGTCGGACGCTTTACCCGAACCGAAAGCGAGCGGTGAAGGTCAACAAGGCGTAGTTTTTTGGCTGTCGTCAGCAGCGGCCCGAGCTCTGGTTGTAGCCCAGCGAGGGGCTTAGTCCGTTAGTCTGCCTGTGAGCATCGGACTTCAGTCAACTGTGAGGGGAGACTTCCGTGTGGGGCCAGATTGCCTGTGGATTGATTTGCCTACGGGCGGTACCGAGAGCCGACTCTAGCCGATTTTAATGCGCAAGTTTTTTTTATTAGCGATTAATTCCCAAAGAGGGAAATCGCCTCCTGAGTGCCTGTATCAAATGGCGATGCGTTGCTTGAGGGTGGCGGCCCAGTGCTTGTTGGCTGGGTTGATTCAAGGCCGGAGTGGATAGTCGTGCCTAAGTAGTTGTAGTCTATCTCGAATTCTGAGAGTTCGGCGACTACGGCCGTACGTTCCGGCGATGTTGATTCTAGTTGGACGAACAGTTGGCTGTTCGCTGTGAGACGCTGGCCGATGGCTGGCGTGTCACTTTGCCCGACCACCTGATAAATGAAATAGGTGCCTTGTTCAAAAGCGGATAGCTGGCAACTAGCAGCCACGATGAGTGTGGCACTTAAATAGGCGGCTGCGGTTTGTTTTAGGCGCTGCATAGTCCTTAAATCACTGGTGAGCTAAGCTGACCTTGTCGAGAGCCATTCATTGTAATCAAGCGTGCCATTTTGTCACTATAGATGGTTGCTTGCCCAGATTTGTTCATCTCGACGATGGAATTTATTCGCTTATGGGTTTTAAGTTATTGATTGAAAATAACTTGATTAATATCTGTTGCCGCACACCTACCTAGGGATCCGTTTTTGCGGTGCAAGGCGCGCAGAGCCTTACGCGCTGATTCGAGCAACCAACACGACCAGTTTTTTCGAGCAGTTTACAATCGACCATGATAAAACACTATTAGTTATTATAACGTTACGTGTCGTTAAAATATGAATCCTTAATTCATGGGCAACTTTTAAGGCGCAGCAAAATATCGTACATTTTAGATAAAAGGATCAAGCGTTGGCAATGGAGCAAGGATCCACCCTAACGCGCGACAGCTGCAGGTCTATATATACTCTAGTTTCCTGCTGCTACCTCGTGGCTGCTTGATAGCGTTTTAAGCTTTTCAAATTAACTGAACTACGCATAAACGTGTAATGCGCAGTTTGCTAATGAGCATTATTTTTTTAGGTATCGCAGGGTACTTGGGCTCGATTCTATACCAGAATAGCATAGCCGAGGATTCATTTTTACCCGTGGTGGGAGGCCAAAGTACTATATCTATATTTACGTATCCAGACCGTATCGAGATTCAGAGTGCCGATGGTCGTGAGGTAATGGTCACATTGCTGGGTAGAAGTGCAAAGCACATCCAGTTTGCCCGTAGCGATGGACAAGAGTTTGTATATGCGATCGCTTCCCTTGGGGCTAAATCAAAGGAATTAGTCAGTAAATATCCTAACTTAGGAATTAAGAATTCGCACGAATATATGGCCAAGGGCGAGATGAGTTTAGGTGACCTACACATTCAGCAGTTACAGCAAGTCATTCGTAATATTGAGGAAGAGTTGGTGCGATATTCTGCCGAACATGAGGTGAGTATGAGCAAAGTAGAACGCCGAACGATTGAGCGTAAGATGCAAGATCTGATGCTAGAAAGAGTGGAGATACAGCGTCAGATCTCAGAGCGTCAGTAACGCTAATTAATAGGGCCATGATTTCATCCAATCGGTCCTCGCCAAGCTACACACAGACGATTGTGAGTGGGTCTATTTAATCAACGACGACGCCCATCGTCTTCAGGAGCGTTGAGATGTAGGGGATGAGCTGTTTTTTACGGCTCACGATACCTGAGAGTTCGTAGATGTTGTTCTGCCCGTTTTGTGGGTAGTTGATCTGGCTCTTCAGTTCGTCATTGCCTGACACCACGAGTAAGGAGTCCTGGGTGTTGATGTCGGTGACTAGCAGGAAACTAAACAGTAGTTTTTTCTGTGCGCGGTAAGCCTCGAGTGCTTGATCCAAGGCATCTTCATGCTTCCAGAAATTGTCGAAGCCGAGCTCTTCGATTTGAGAGACCGAATAGGAGATTGCTCCGTCCGTGTAGCTTTTGCAGTCGGAACAGACCACTTCTTCAGGCGTGTGGTTAATGATCACCGAGCCGGATGAGAAAATGAGTTCAGCCAGATCCTTAGCTGCAACGGCTGCGATCGGAGCGAGCCAATCTAGCAACTCACCTTCGAGGGGCGTGGTCGTTGGGCTGTGCAGTAGTAGTGTGTCTGAAATGATGCCTGCCATCATTATGCCAGCGATACTGGGCGTCGGCGTGAGTGACTGTGCGCGAAATAGATCGGCAACGATTGAGCAGGTCGAGCCGACGGGGCGATTGATGAACAAAATAGGTTGGTCCGTCGGTATGTTGCCGAGGCGGTGGTGATCGAGAATCTCTGTAATCTGTACCTGATCTGCACCGTTGACGGCTTGTCCAAGCTCATTGTGATCGACCAATGCAATGCGTGTGTGACTGGGGCGTAGGATGTCGCTCTTGGCAAACACGCCGAGTAATCCTTTGTTCTCATCAGTGACCATGTAGAGGGGGTCGTTGACGTTGGCGATGCGGCGCTTGACGGATTCGATCCGATCCTCCGCGCTGAAGCATTTCACGTCAGTATGGATTAGAGAGTCGATGTGGGTCGCGGTGCGAACGATCCAAGAGGTGGAGGCGGAGTCGTACGGGCTGACAATGAGGGAGACGTTGCGCTCCTTGGCGCGCTCGATCATATCTGCGTCGACTGCCAGGCCTCCAGTGATGACGAGCAGGCGAACGCCGAGTTGTAGGCAGCGTTCTTGGATGTCCCAGCGGTCGCCGACCACGATGACGCTCGTATTAGCGTTCGTACCTTGCTCTTTGTGATTATTGTCAAAAGATCTTATGTCCATCGCTCCCACGCGGACGAATAGCTCTTCGACTTTTTCGGAGTTGTGCTGGTGCAGTACGGTGGCGTTGAGCGAGCGTACAATTGCACTAATACTGGTATGAACGCGGCGCATCTTGCGGGGCTCGTTCGGCTTCGGGATGAAAAACTCGCCTAGTTGAAAAATTGAGATCAGGCCTTCGAGATGGCCCGCTTGGTCGACCACGGGCAGGGCGCGCACGTCATATTTATCGATTAACTCGAGTGCCTCGGCACAGGTGCTGTCTTTGCTGACCGAGCGCACTTCCGAGCGCATGATGTTTCCCAGGCGCGGCGTGACATCGCCGATGAAACGCGGCAGGGGCAGGTTGAAGCGCTCTAAGATGGCGTCGATTCGCGCATTCGAGTTGCCGCAACGAGCCGCGATATATTCGGTTTCACCGATGGCGTGCTTGTAGGCTTCGTACGCGATTGCTGAGCAAATCGCGTCAGCGTCGGGATTTTTGTGGCCAAGAATGAAAATCGGATCGGACATTATGCGTTTTAACTAAAAGGTCAGCGCGGCGTTAAACAATCCCAAAATTTCAAAGATAAACAAAGAAAAACAAAGCCCGGGTAATGAGGTGGGTGAGTGGCTTGATTTTTTGGAAGGTGAGCTCCTTGGGCCTCTGTGTGCGCTTATGGTAGTTGCTGATGCGATTGGATTTATAGTTTGGCTGATACTGTAAAAGTAGCGGACGGCCAAAGAAAAACCCAGACTCAAATGAGTCTGGGTTTATTCTAGAAAATGTAACTAAGGGTCGGCTTAGCCACCTGGGCTATAAGTCGGCGCTTTCTTAATTTGATCTTGAGAGTAAAGATCATCCATGGCGGTCGTTTGCTGGCCATTTGTTGGATTGACTAGTTGTCCATCTTCTTCACCCAATTCAGTGTAGAATTGAACGTGGCCGTCAAGGAAGGCGATGTGTCCGCCGAGTCCCCAAGGAGTATCCTTACCCCATGTGCCAGATCCTGCATTCATTCCGCGGGTCCATGTGAGAGGCGTGGTCGATGTGGGTGCGTTACCACTGATGCCGATGGCAAAGTCGTAACCAATCGGCACTTCCTCCTTCCAGTCTGGGGAATCTTCATAGACATTCTCATTATTACGAAAACCGACGACTGCTGGAAGTACGTCGCTGTAGTCTGCGACAGCTGGGTCAGAGCCAATAATCCAGATCGATGCGTCGGTCAGATCGACTTGCTTGGCGAGGAAAGAACCGACGCCATAAATGTTGTCGGAGAATCCAGCTGCAGTGAGCTTAGCTGCGTTGAGTGTGCGCACGCGGCCACCAGAAGTGGAATAGGTGGCATAGGACACCGCGATGGAGCGAATGTTGGACGCAGATTTAGTCTTGTTCGCCACTTCACGGACTTTGCCAACCGCAGGAATAAGGATCGCGGCAAGGATGCCGATAATCGCAATAACAGTTAGGAGCTCAATCAAGGTGAAGCCTGAACGTGGGGATTTGTTTTTAGTCATAATTATAATAAAATCGAAGGGGGTATCTGAAGTAGCGACAATAGCGTCGCACTTCTGATTTATTCAAAATGGAAGGTGAACGCATGTATGTCCAATTCTTTTTGAGACAGGCTTATTTTTAATGTAGGCGAGGTGCGCCGCGTTTCACCCTTTGAATTATTGTCTGAGTTCAGAGGTTATATGGGCGATCGGCATCAAATATTCGTTAAACGTAGATGCCAAAAAAACGGAGCCCGCGCGATGGTGGACTCCGTTGCAAAAAGGGCGCGATACTGGGCGGAGCTACGCCGGGTACGGCAGCGGGTATTTCGCACTAAGGTCTTCAGCGATTGCGCGTGCTTGGGCGATGACGCTTTCGTCGGTCGCTGCGCTGAGGACTAGATCAACTGCTTCAGCGATTCGGAGCATGTCGGCCTCGACCATACCGCGGCTGGTCACTGCTGGGGTGCCCAGACGGATGCCGCTAGTTTGGAAGGGGCTGCGCGTTTCGCCGGGGACGGTGTTTTTGTTGGCGGTGATGTTGGCTGCGTCCAGAGCGATCTGTGCGACTTTACCCGTGAGGTCAGGATCTTTTTTGCGCAG